>Ga0308163_10000144_pt1 | contig 201522 bp, 182 predicted proteins | sample PhyTR1_FD_201037 | JGI IMG/M metagenome (GOLD analysis project Ga0308163, IMG submission 201037) | Phyllosphere microbial communities from UC Gill Tract Community Farm, Albany, California, United States - DLSLT.R1 | ecosystem: Host-associated > Plants > Phyllosphere > Unclassified | place... | reverse complement strand
CAGTTCCATTACATGGTCAAGTACGGCATGACCCCGATGCAGGCGATCCAGGCCGCCACCATCAACGGCGCCGAGCTGCTGGGCTGGAAGGACCGCATCGGCTCGATCAGCGTCGGCAAGTATGCCGACCTGATCGCCGTCAGTGGCGACCCAGTACAGGATGCCACCGAACTCACGCGCGTGAAATTCGTGATGAAGGGCGGGGCCGTGGTCAAGTCCGCCCCATTGAAGTAGGCAGAAGCAAGCCGGAACGGGGCTGTCCATGTGGCCCCATGTTTCCGCGCCCTAACGTCCCATTTGGACAAATGTTTTCATGTTAATCTGGCCATTTTCCACCCTGACCGGAGACCATGATGACCCCAGACCAGATGAAAGCCTGCATCGACGCCTGTTACGCCTGCGCGGCCGCCTGCGACCACTGCGCCGCCTCCTGCCTGCGCGAAGAAGACGTCAACATGATGAGGGGCTGCATCGCCCTCGACATGGATTGTGCCGAGATCTGCCGCACCGCCGCCGGCTTCATGGCGCGCGGCAGCGATTTTGCCCAGCAGCTGTGCCGCCTGTGTGCGGACGTGTGCGATGCCTGCGCCAAGGAATGCGGCCAGCACCAGATGGACCACTGCCAGGCCTGCGCCAGGGCCTGCCGCGCCTGCGCCGACGCCTGCCGCCAGATGGCGGGAACGGCCTGAGGGACTAGCGGACGCCCCGGGGCGTCCTTGTTGCTGCTCCCAGGCGCCTCGAAGCGCCTGAATCAAGGCGCCTGAAGCATCCTTACGGCTTGCGCGGCGGCGGCAGGTCGCTCTCGTCCTGGTTGCCGCCGGTTTCCGGCGTGCCCAGGCCGGTCGATCCCGGATTGGCCTGGCTGCTGCGCGTGTCCTGGTAGCCGCGCGCGATGGCGGTGGCGTCGCTGCCGGCGCCGAGCGGCTCGGGCGGCACGTCGTCCTGCTGGCGCTGCGCCGCATCCGGCGCGACCGGGGTGCGCCCCCGGGCTTCTTCCTTGTTCGGATGGGTCAGCGGTTCGCCGCCGCTGCCGCCGGTTTCCTGCATCGTCTCGTGTTCCGGCGTCGCGCCTTCTTCGCCGCTGGTTGCGTTGCCGAGGCCGATCGTGGCCTGCTGGTTGGTATCTGCCATGAAATTTCCTTTCGATATGCGGGTCAGACCGGAATCTCGGACGTGCCGCCGGCGGCGCTGCCGAATTCCGTCAGTTGTTCGATGCTCAGGCGGCGCTCGTTGAGGGCAGCCAGGATCGCTTTCAGCTGCTCAGCATCGGGCTCGATGTAGATCATGCGCTGTTCGACCTCGTTGTCCCAGTAGCGTGTGTAGGGGACGTCGGTTTCGCCCATGACCTTGGCGTCGAAGGTGCCGTCCTGCAGTTCGCCGAACAGGGTGACCCGGACCGTATCCGGCGTCGTGTTCTTGACCGTGATGCTCATGCGCGCTCCTTTCGGATGAAATGCTCGATTGAAATCATGAATTTTGAAGTCATGCATTGCTTGTCTTTGTGTTCATTGTCCCGTACGTCAGCGAAGGGCGCCACACGGTTGAAACGCGCACGCTGCCGTCCGCTATCGTCGAGTACATGAGCGAAATGTTATACTGTACATAGATACAGTCCCATCAGCTTCAAGAGCGCGCGTCCCATGCCAGACTTTACCCCCATCGACCTGGGCCCGTCCCAACCGGAAGAGATCGTCACCGGAGAAAGCGGACGCATGCACGTCAAGATGTACCGGCTGGCCGAGGACGCGATCACCGAGGCCACCACCGACATCGAGCTGGCCCGCGAATTCATCGCGCACGGCGAGCTGAGCGCCAAGTCGATCCAGAACACCCAGAAGGAACTGTTCCGCTTCCTGACCTGGTGCCGCGAGGAGGCGAAGAAGACCCTGGCCCAGCTGAACGTGGCGGACCTGAACGCCTACAAGGAATTCCTCAAGAATCCGCCGCCGGACTGGGTCTCGACCACCAAGTGGCCGCGCAGCCATCCGCAATACCGGCCGTTCACCGGACCGCTGTCCGATCCGAGCCGGCGCCAGGCGATGATCGCGGTGAAGGCACTGATGGGCTTTGCCGAGCAGACCGGCTACCTGCGCCGCAATCCGGGCGCGCTGGTACGCAACGTGCGCGCGCCGACGGCCAGCCGCATCACGCGCTACCTGACCCAGGGCGCGATCGCGCTGGCGCTGCAGACCGTGTCGACGCGGCCGGCAGACACCCCGGCCGCCATCCGCCGCCGCGCGCGCGACCGCTTCCTGCTGGTGGCGTTCGCCCACACCGGCGCGCGCCTGAACGAAATCGTGAGCGCCGCGATGGGGGCGATCTATACCGAGGGCAACGGACGCTGGTGGCTCGACGTGACCGGCAAGGGCAACAAGCCACGCCGCCTGCCGGTGCCGCCCGACATGCTGGACGCCTTCCGCAGCTACCGGGAAGCCTTCGACCTGCCGCCGTATAGCAGCCGCACCGAGCGCACGCCGCTGGTGCTGTCGAGCCGTTCGCGCGAGCCGGCGCGCATTACCGACGAAGCCGCTTCCGAAGCGATCAAGGCAATGTTCGCCGATGCCGCCGCGGTGGCCGCGTCCCAGGGCGATGCCGATACCGCGGCCACGCTGCGCCAGGCCTCGGCCCACTGGCTGCGCCACAGCATGCTGACCAACCACGCCAACAACGGCGTGCAGTTGAAGACCCTGCAGGACACGGCCGGCCACGCCAACATCGCAACCACCGCGGCCTATCTGCACAAGACCGACAACGAGCGCTACGACGAGATCATCGGCTCGGTGAACAGCAAGGGGATCATGTAGCCCGGGACCATGCGCCTTGCATTGATCGATCTCAGTGCGGGGCTGCTACTACTTCCTAAGCTGGATCGTGACGCGTCACGAAAAAGGAGGCGCACATGGACAGGACCGCATTGGTCACGGGCGGCACGCGCGGCCTCGGCAAGGCAATCGCGCTGGCGCTGCGCGACACCGGCAAGTGCATCGCCGTTACTTATCACTCGGACGACGAGACGGCCCGCCGCATGCAGGACGAGACCGGCATTGCTGTCTTCCGCTGGGACGTGTGCGACTTCGACGCCTGCCGCGCCGGCGTGGAGCAGGTGCAGCAGGCGCTCGGTCCGGTCGGCATCCTGGTCAACAATGCCGGCATCACGGCCGACGCCATGCTGCACAAGATGCACAAGGACCAGTGGATGCAAGTGATGCGTACCAACCTGGATTCGCTGTTCAACATGACGCGCCAGGTCATCGAAGGCATGCGCGAGCGCCAGTTCGGGCGGATCGTCAACATCAGCTCGATCAACGGCCGAAAAGGGCAGGCCGGGCAGTGCAACTACGCCGCCGCCAAGGCGGGCATCCTCGGCTTCACCAAGGCGCTGGCCCTGGAAAACGCAGCCCGCAACATCACGGTGAACGCGGTCGCGCCCGGCTACTGCGATACGGCCATGCTGGCGGCGCTGCGCCCGGATGTCCTGCAGGGCATCGTGGCCGGGATTCCGGTCGGGCGCCTGGGTACACCGGACGATGTGGCGCGCATGGTCGCCTTTCTCGCAGACGACGAGGCAAGCTACATCACCGGCGCCACCTTCGACGTGAACGGCGGACAGTATCTCGCCTGAATCCGGCTTGCAGGCGCGCATCGGCGGCACTCAAGGCGTCAGCACATAGCTGCCGGGCGCAGGCGCCAGCCCGATCGCGGACGGCGGTGGCGGGATCATCGGTCCGGCCTGCCGTGCGAGCCAGCTTTCCCAGGCCGGCCACCAGCTGCCCTGGTGTTGCTGGGCACTGGCCTGCCACGCATCCGGATCGATGTACGGCGCGTCGTGGGCATGGGTCGCGATCTGGTAGCTGCGTCCCGGCGTGCCCGGTGGCGACACCACGCCCGCATTGTGGCCGCCCGAGGTGAGCAGGAAGGTGATTTCGGTGTCGGTGAGCGGCACGATCTTGTACACCGAGCGCCACGGCGCCACGTGGTCGGTCAGGGTACCGACCGCGAAGATCGGGATATGGATGTCGATCAGGGATACCGGACGGCCGTCGACCAGGTAGCGCGCGCCGGCCAGGCTGTTGCGCAGGAACAGTTTACGAAGATAGTCGGCGTGCATGCGGTAGGGCATGCGCGTGGCGTCGGCGTTCCAGGACGCCAGGTCATTGTCCTTGTCCGGCAGGTCGAGCAGGTAATGGCGCAGCCGGCGCGACCAGATCAGGTCGTTCGAGCGCAGCAACTGGAAGGTGCCGGCCATCTGGCGCGTGTCCAGGTAACCCTGCTGCCACATGGTCGCTTCCAGGAAGCTGACTTCGCTGTTGTCGATGAACAGCGACAGTTCGCCCGGCTCGGTGAAGTCGACCTGGCCGGCCAGCAGCGTCATGCTGGCCAGGCGCTCGTCGCCGTCGCGCGCCATGGCAGCCGCCGCGATCGCCAGCAGGGTGCCGCCCAGGCAATAACCGCAGGCGTTGATCCTGGGCGCCCCGGTCTGCTGCACCACCGCGGCGATGGCATCCATCACGCCGAGCCGGCGGTAATCCTCGAGCGAGAGGTCGCGGTCGTCGGCGTCCGGATTCTTCCAGGAGATCATGTAGACGGTATGGCCGTGCTCGAACAGGTAGCGCACCAGCGAATTGTGCGGCGACAGGTCGAGGATGTAGTACTTCATGATCCAGGCCGGCACGACCAGCAGCGGCAACGCATGCACCGTCGGTGTCGCCGGGTCGTAGCGCAGCAGCTCGACCAGGCGGTTGGCCATCACCACCTTGCCCGGCGTCAGGGCAACCTCGCGTCCCGGGCGGTAGGCGACCGGCGGGTTGGCGCCGGCCAGCAGATTGCGCACGTCGGCGGCGGCACGCACGGCGCCGTTGACGAGGTTGCGCCCGCCGCTGGCGACGGTTGCCTGCTGCACCACCGGGTTGGTGGCGATGAAATTCGAGGGCGCCGCGGAATCGAGCAGCTGGCGCGTGATGAAGGTCACCACGTCGGTATGGTGCGGCGAGACGCCGCGCACGCCGCTGGTGGCGCGGTGCCACCATTGCTGGGTCAGCAGGAATCCCTGGCTCAGCACGTTCCAGGGCCAGGTGTGCCAGGCAGGATCCGTGAAGCGCTTGTCCTGGGCCAGCGGCTGCAGCGGCTCGCGCGGCGCCGGGTGGCTTCCGCCGGCGGGCGCGCTGAACGCGGCGCTGATGCCGTATTGCAGCCAGCGCTGCAGGTTGGATGCCGCCAGCGCGCCCAGTTCGATCTGCTTGTCCGGCGACAGCAGCAGATGGCTGGCCCAGTCCTGCCACGCCGTCACCACTGCCGCCGGCGACACGTAGCCGGTCAGGCGCCCGAGCCAGGCGTTCAGGACCAGGTCGGCCGACGCGTGCTCGATACTGGACTCGGGGTAGGGCGTATGGCGCCCGCCCTGCCAGGTACTGCCTTCGCGCCGCTGTTCGCTCGGCGGCACCTGCTGGAGCTGGTAGCCCATGGCTCAGTGCGCAATCAGGAGGGGCACCCGGGCCCGTTCGAGCAGCTCGCGGGTAACGCCGCCGAGGATCCATTCGCGGTATCGGCTGTGGCCGTATGCGCCGCTCACCATCAGGCCGGCGCCGGCATCGCGCGCCAGCGACATCAGGACGTCGCCGGCGGTGGCGCGGGAGCGCTCGAGCACCACCTCGACCCGCACGCCCTGGCGCGCCAGGTACAGCGCCATGTCGGCGCCGGGCTGTTCGCCGTGCAGTTCGGTCAGCTCGTCGGGATTGACCAGCGCCAGCTTGACGCCGTCCGCACGCTGCAGCAGCGGCAGGGCGGCCACGATCGCGCGCAAGGCCTGCAGGCTGCCGTCCCAGCAGGCCAGCGCCGTTCCCGGGATCGGTTCGTCGCGGTAAGCCTCGGGCACCACCAGCACCGGACGTGCGCCGCGCAGCGCCACGTACTCGGGCAGGCGGCGCGCCCGCCGTGCGAGGCCCGACGCCGGCGCATTGGCCAGCGGGGTTTCGTCGTGGCTGAGCACCACCAGGTCGGCGTAGCGCGACTGCAGCAGCAGCGCCCAGCGCGCATCGTCTTCGATGAGGCGCGCTTCCCACGACGCCACGCCCAGGCGTCCGGCCTGCTCGCGGAAGCCGTCCAGCCGCGCCATGGCGGCCGTGCGCAGTCCGTCGAAGTCGGCCGCGGAAGAGGGGGCCGGCGCCCCCATCGATCCGGTCAACAGCGCGTAGTCCATCCAGGTGATGCCGGTGTCGGCACTGCCGATCAGGTGGGCATCGTGTTCCCGGGCCAGGCGGGCGGCCGCGGCCACGCGGCTTTCCTGTTCGGCGCCGCCGTCGACGTGGACCACGATGGTCTTGAACATGGGCGTTCCTTTCGGGCCCGGGGCTTTCCTTTCGGGCCGGGCAATGGGCTGGTACATCTCTTCGACCGCGGGCGGCGGCGCGATGCGGCAACGAAACGCGGCGCCATTGGCCCCGATCAAATCCGCCCCGGTTTCCGGCAGATTCCTCTTGCGCGGCCGCCGCCACGAGCTAACTGCTATCATGCGCAAGGCATGAACACCAGTCCATGCGAAGCGATCCAGGTCATCACCATGTCTACCGACGAACCAGGGGATCTCCAGCGCCGCTTCGACGACCTGCTCGACCACCTGCCTGCGGGCGTGGTGGTGCACGGCGCCGACGGCCGCATCCTGACGGCGAACCGCCACGCCCAGGGATTGCTTGCGCTGCCGGCAACCCGGCTGATCGGCACGGCGTCCAGCGCCGCGGCCTGGACCTTCCTGCGCACCGACGAAACCGTCATGCCGCCTTCCGAGTACCCTGCGAACCGGGTACTGCGCAGCGGCGAGCCGCTGAGCGACCTGATCGTCGGGATGCCGGCCACCGACACGGCACCGATGCGCTGGATGATCTGCAATGCCTACCCGGAATTCGACAGTGCCGGCCGCGTGCGGCGGGTCGTGGTCTGCTTTACCGACTGCACCCGCATCAAGAACGCCGAGCGCCGCCTGCACAAGTCCGAAGAGCGCCTGCGCCTGGTGCTGCAGGGCTCCACCGATGCGCCGTGGGACGTCGACCTGGCCAGCGGCGCCGCCTATTACTCGGAACGCTGGTGGAACATGCTCGGCTACCGGAGCGGCGAGCTGCCGGGCAAGGAGACCACCTGGCTCGAACTGATCCATCCGGACGACGAGCCGCGGGTCAAGGCATTCCTGGACGACTTCCTGTCGCAGACGCCGGCAGGCGAGGGCTACAGCATCGAATTCCGCATGCTGCACCGCGATGGCCACGACGTGCCGGTGCTGTCGCGCTGTTTCGTGTCGCGCGACAGCACCGGCAAGGCGGTGCGCATTTCCGGCACCAATACCGACCTGTCCGAGCGCAAGCGCGCCGAGCAGCGCATCCATGAACTGGCGTACTTCGACCATCTGACCGGACTGCCGAACCGGCGCTTCCTGGCCGAGGAACTCGACAAGGTGCTGGCGCGCAGCGAGCGTTCCGGCCAGCTGGGCGCGCTGCTGTTCCTCGATCTCGACAATTTCAAGCTGCTCAACGACACCATGGGCCACGATATCGGCGACATGCTGCTGCGCCAGGTCGCCCAGCGCCTGCGCCATGCGCTGCGCCACAGCGACCAGCTGGCCCGCCTGGGCGGCGACGAGTTCGTGGTGGTGTTCGAAGAGCTGGGGCCGACGCTGGACGAGGCCGTCACCGAAGCCAGCCACGTGGTGGCCAAGGTACTCGAGATCCTGGACCAGCCCTACCATTTGTCCGGCCGCTTCTTTTCGAGCTCGGCAAGCATCGGCGTGGCGCTGTTCGAAGGCACGCGGATCGACATCGAAACCCTGCTGAAGCAGGCCGACCTCGCCATGTACCGCGCGAAATCGGACGGCCGCCACCTTGCACGCTTCTTCGACCCGAGCATGCAGGCCGCCGCAGACCGCCAGGCGGCGCTCGAAAGCGCACTGCGCGACGGCCTCGCGCTGCACGAGTTCGTCCTGTTCTGCCAGCCGCAATTCAGCACGAAAGGGCGCCTGGTCGGGGCGGAAGTGCTGCTGCGCTGGCGCCGCTCCGACGGCACCCTGGTCGGGCCGGCCGATTTCATCGGGCTGGCCGAGACCTCGGGCCTGATCGTCCCGCTCGGCCAGTACGTGCTGCACGAGAGCTGCCGCGCGCTGTCGCGCTGGACCGGCGACCGCGTCCTCGGCAAGCTGAAGCTGGCAGTCAACGTCAGCGTGCACCAGCTGCGCGACCCGGATTTCACGGGGGAGGTGGCTGCCATCCTGGCCGATACCGGTGCGTCGGCAGGGCGCTTGTGCCTCGAACTGACCGAAAGCGTGTTCGCGGAGGACACCCAGGCGCTGATCGACAAGATGCACCAGCTGCGCGCGCTGGGACTGAATTTTTCGCTGGACGACTTCGGTACCGGCTATTCGTCGCTGGCCTATCTGAAACGCTTTCCGCTGACTGCGCTCAAGATCGACCGCTCGTTCGTGCACGACGTGCACATCGACCCCAGCGCCGCGCCGATCGTGATGGCCATCATCGCGCTGGCACGCAAGCTCAAGCTGGAAATCACGGCGGAAGGGGTGGAGCACGAAGCCCAGCGCAGCTTCCTCAGCGACGGCGGATGTTATGCGCTGCAGGGCTATCTGTTGGGGCGGCCGATGCCGATCGAGGATTTCGAGCGGGTTTACAGTGCTGCCGGTGTCGGGCATGCGTGAGCGGGCGACTTACGGGATTTTCACGAAGTTTCCAGCTTTGGCGCACATCTTCGCCTAACTCGACATTATTATTCGTATTGTCGAGTTGATTTCGGATGCAGGGTGTCGACCGGCGGGGCGTTACGCCATGCCTGAGTGACTCGCTTTCGCGTGCACGGACGCGCTGGCGGGATTTTAGCGTGTCGATGATTCAATGGTTGCGGGCTGGGACGATCCTATTCGCCTCGGAAGGCGCTGACTGGACAAGATGCACGTTGCTTCGCAGGCACAGGCGTACGGCGCGTCGGTAGCGTCCGGTGGCGCGGCTCATGCGCGCCACCATCTCCATGCTCCCGGCTTGCTCGCTCGCCCGAGAATCCCGTCAAGCGCTCGATGGCCTGTGCGCGGCACTGCCGCTGCGATGATCTCGACGCATCCAGCATGGAACCGCGCTGTGGACACCCGATAACCCGGCAAACGCGCTGGAATCCAGCGATCGCGGCATACGACTGCTGCCATGCGGATGATCTTTGCGGACGATCTTCCGTGCCGGACCAATCGGGCTGGCCGAAAAGGAGACAACGCCGACAGGCCGATGCAGGTCGCGCCGGCAATTGCAGCGGAAAGCCGGGCGGCGCAACCGGTCCAGACGTTCACCCAGCATTCAGGCTGAACTTTTTTCAGCTGACGGATATCGCTCAACTACGATGGCTGTCCGCATCGGCCGGCCGGAAGCAGAAGTTTCCACGACGGCTGCCTGGACGCACGAGAACGGCGCGAAGATACGGCAGACCGAGCGCAAGCGCTGCGTGTCGCCATATCAGTTGCTCCACGCGGCGAACCTCGATGAACGATGTGTGGTTTGCGCGAAGGGCAGAAATACCCCGGCAAGACCCTTCGCCCAGCATTATGGCCAGCCATCCATAAACTTCATTTGACATAATATAGATTATGCGAAGTTCGGGGACGGTGCCGGGATGCATTATGCATGCCGGCAAATTCTCTTCTAGCCCGGTACGCACAGACCGGATTGCAACGGCCAGACACACTTGTCTGGCCTTTTTTATAACAATTGGGAGGAAACATTGCGCTACCCGAATCTGAGATATGGCAATCCCACCGAAATGGCCTACTACGCAATGGGCCGCCCCCTGGCGGACCTGGCGCGCAGCCTGCGCCGCGACGAGCGCACCGTCCGCGACTGGCTTTCAGGCCGCACAAAGGTTCCTTGGTGGGTGCCCGAGATTCTCAGACTTCGACGCATGGAACTCGACCTTCGTATGCGGCAAATGGGCATGGGCGCGCTCGCGCCGACCCTTGGCGTCGTCAGCGGCGACGTGCTCACGCTGGCCCAGCCGGAAAAAGAAAAGCCGCAAACTGTGTTGCGGCTGGTAGACACAGCGGCCGATGCCGCTATCGCGTGACGCGTCACGCTAATTTCGCTTTCACTTCCAACCGCATGATGCGACGCTCGGTCCGCAGGACCCACGCCGCAGCCGCTACGCCGCCCGTGAAGATGCCGGAACTGGTCAGCAATTGGACCAGTTCCAGCGCGCTCAAGCGCCCTCCTGCTGTGCCGGCTTCGACTCGGGCAGGAAGATGGCGACGAGGCCGGCCACTGCGACGCCGGCCTGTTGCAGCGCGTCGACTTTGACCGGATCGGCGCCCAGGATCAGGCCCAGCGCGGCCAGGCCCGCCCAGGTCGACGGCTCTTTTACTCGTTTCAGGATGGTTGCCAGTTTCATGTTTTTTTGCCTTTCTCGGATTACCAGAGGGTTGCGCCGTCGCTGTTTTTGACGGTCACGGAGTTGGACGCTACGAATTGCTGCAGCGACGGGAATTTGCTCAGCACCCAAGCGGCAATCAGCACGCCGCCCAGGACGATCAGGCCTTCGCGCAGAATCGCTGTCGGCTCGGGGATGATTTTTTCAAGTTTCATGGTCAATGGGTCCAGTCGTAAATGGCGGCGCCGAGGTTCCAATTGCTATCGCCGCTGATGACCTTGCCGATGTTGTCGACGGCGCTCGCGGCGTAGTTGTTGCTGCTGGTGATATCGAGGCTTCCGCCGTGCGTCGCGTCGTAGAAGTCGCCGCCGATAGTCCCGCTCGACCCGCTGATGGTCTGGTACAGGCTTTCGGCGGCCTGGTTGATGATGTTGTTCGGGTCGACGGGGTTGATGGCGTCGAGCCCCTTCCCCACCGCATCTGCGCTGCGCTTCGCCAGGTACAGCGACACGCACAGCGCGATGCCGGCGCCGATCACGACGTATTTATTCGTCACCAGCATCAGAAAACGCCTTCGGTCAAATTGCCGATGTCGAACCAGTTGCCGACGATTTCGGCGGTCGACTGGTTGAGTGCCGGCGTGGCTGCTTTGGTGGCGGCGGCCTTGTGCTGCTTCCACAGCATGTAGCCGACGGTGACGACAGCCGCGCCGAGGATCAGGTCGTACATATCGTCTCGGCTCATACGACATTCCCTCCCGCGCTCAGGTAGGCACCCTGCAGTGTTGCCAGACTGTTTTCCCGCTGGCCGTAGCCGGCGCCCGGCAGGCTCGCCCACTCCTTTTTGCACTTCTCGACGGCAGCGGCAAAGCGGCCGGCGCGAACGTCGGCCAGGGCGCCGCGCTGGCGGATCAGCTCAACCGCCGCCCGGTCCTGCGACGTGGGCGAGAAGTCGGGCAGGCCCAGCTTGGCGGCCACGCCGTCCCAGGTGCGGCGCAGGATCTGGTATGCGCCGGCCGCGCTGGAATTGATGCGCAGATTCGGCAGGTAGACCAGCACACGCGGATGGTCTGCGAAGCTGTCGAAGTGTCCGCCGCCGACCAGCACGGAGTAGCCGTCACTCCCGCTGGTCCCCTCGGACACGCGGATGGTCTGCAGGAATGCAGACACGTTTTTTTGTTCCCAAGGCGTCATCTCGCCCCCTTCTATAAAGTCACTCCATAGCGCCGTGGCCTGGTCGATCAGGTCCGGCTCCTCGTAATCTGGATCGTCGTATGCGTCGTCGACCTGCGTCTGCTCGAGCACGATAGCCAGAGCTACCAGTGCAACGATGAGCGTCAGCTTGTTACCAGTTTCCATATTGCTGCTTGTCCCACTGGTTCCCGCGAATGCCCGCGAGCGGGATCAGGTACACCCAACAGACATCTGCGTTGTTACCATCGAACGCAACGGTGATCGTGTCCTCGGTGCCCGTTTTGCTCACTGACGCTATGGTCTGGTCGCCAGTGTTCCCCGTGCCGAAAAACACATACGGCGCCGATGACGCCCCGAACCCGACACCGCCCTTTGCGTCCTGCAGCCCGGCTACCGACAACGCCTTGATGTCAACGCCGCCCTGATTGGCCGCGACGAGGGAAACCAGACCGTGATACATGGCCCGGCCAGCCGCCGGCGCGGCGAATGCATCGCTTACGGTAATCAGCATGAAGGACAGCAAATCGCGGTTGTGCGCGGCATTCTCGCTGTCGAAGAAAATCTTGAACGAGGCCTTGACGCGGCCCGACCCGCCCGACACACAGCGCTTTCGGTAGTTCACGTCCTCCGGGATGCTCGTGCCGTATTTCGACGTCTGCGTCGTCGAGTCGATCAAGAACGGCGTCAATGCCGGGTCCAACAGGGCCGATGCATTATTGCCGTTCGACTGCGACAGTCGCGTCGCTTCGTCGATCATGATGACGTGCGACGTGACCGCACCGGGCCGGCTCGGGACAGGCGCGGATGTGTTGAGCGGATCGACCGCGACGATGTACGGCGCGGCCAGCACCTTGGCGTTGCGCAGGTTGACGCTGCCGGGGTAGCCTTCCTTGTACGTCACAAGAGGATGCCCGCCAGTGCCCAGGCATGGGCTATCCTGAATCGTGATCGAGGAGACCTGATTATTGCCACTCGGTTTGGCGTCGCAGCTGTCGAAGGTCCAAATGAGCGGCCGCGCCGATTCCAAGGACTGGCGGACGCCAGACAGGACCAGCGTCTTCAACGAGCGATCGCCCGGCGTGCACTCGTCGGGGTCGCTGACGAAGTCGATCCACCGTGACTTGCTTGGGGTCTCCACTTGCTCCGCGTTCGGGATCAAAAGCAACTTGTCGAGCGTTACAACCCCATCGCCGGACAGGTAGAACGCCGCATCGTACGAACCCGGTTTCCCATAGACGCGCGTATTCTGCACCGTCATTTGGTCGACGAAGGAACGCACCGCAACACGCGATGCCGAAACGAGGCAGTTGTTGATATTCACCTCGGACGAGCGAGACTCGGAATAGCTCACCGTGTCGATCCAGGTGTCGATATCACCGCCCGAAATGCAGTCCTCCACCATCAGGCGGCATTGGTCGCGGTTGTTGGTCCGCCAGCGGATGCCCGTCGTAGCCTTCTCGAACGTCAGTCCCTGAAACAGGTTTCTCGAACCACCGTTGACGAAATCGAAAATGCTGTTCTTGCCGTTGCCGATCAGGTTCGCGCCTTCCAGTGCCACGAAACCCATCTGCAACAGATTCACGTTGAAATCGATCTTGATGCCGGCATCGTCGAGGATCATGTACTTACCCCGTGGCACTTCCACGGTAAAGCGCGGGGACGAATAGCCGCGGCTCTTGGTCTGCAGGTATGCGATGACCTCTTGAAACGCCCAGGTCAGGTCCGTTTTCGGGCTTTCGCTGTTCACTACCTCATCGACCTGCGCGCGCGTCATGACGTCGAAGATGCTGATGCGCCCGTCCGCCAGCTTGTCACCGACCGTGCGCAGTTTCGCTGTGGTGGCTTTGCCCTTGAAACCGACACCGGCCGCACCGGCTGCTGCCGCCATCGCTGTGCGGGTCCATACCCGCTGAATCAGACCGCTCATGCCTTTAATCCTTGTACCAGTACCGATGCCCCTGCCGTATCGCTGATTGCATGCCACTCAGCGCCCGGCGCATCGGTTTCGCTCCAGGCGTCCCCCGGCTCCAAGACCAGCACCGCGCCGGCCAGCGTCACGCCGACGCCGCCCAGGGCGATGCGCGCCGTCGCATGCGGGTTGCGGAAGCGGACGACGCGTAATGCCGCGTCACTTACCACCAGCGCGCCTTCGGTGCCGACGACGACGGGTTGAAAATCGACGATTTTTGTCTGCTGCGCGGCGCGGACCATGAACACTTCACCCGGCTTTTGCCGGGTCGGAATCGCTGCAGCATCATCGTTGTTGATGGCGACGTTGGTCGCAGTCACCTCGACATTTCCGCCGCCGATATCGACCGGGATGCGCGCCGCCGGGTCGTTGCCGACCGTGACCTCGCCCACCACGTTGACCAGCGCGCCATCGGCAAAGCCCAGGCTTACATCCTTGTTCGACAGGAACATCGACACTACCGTATCGACGGGTGCGCGCAGGATCACGGCGTCATAGTCGACATAGCACTTGAACGCTTTTTTCCGGCCCGGCATGGTGCGGCCGTTCCCGCCGCTCATCGGCGTGATGTCGATGCCGTCGGCGGCGCCGATGTCGTCGACGAGGATCAGCTTGCCCGATACCGTCGCCTGAAATTCGACGCCGGCCTTGAGGCTGAAGGTGTAGAAATCGGCCATCAGCGCACCGCCTTCGTCGCCACCACGGCGACCACGGCCAGCAGGCCGAATGCGAGCATCTTCTGTTCGCCGGCCTTGCTGTCTGCCCAGGCCTGCGCGAGCTGGTCTTCGGCGTCGCCGTAGGCCGCCTTCACCGCCGCCACCGCGTTTGTACTGGCCGCCTGCACCGCGCCGACCGACGCTGCGGCGATGCTGGCCGCGTCCTGACTCACCTGCGCGGCGAAGTCGAACGATTTGCCGACCGCGCCCGCGTCGATGGCGGTGACGGTGACGTTGTTCCCGTTGGAGCCCGACAGGTTGACCGAACCCGCTTCCGCCACGATGCGGTTGTCGCTGGTATTCGTGGTCTGCGTCTGGTTCGCCTGCGTGCTGCTACTGCTTTTGCTACTCACAATTTTCTCCTCATTACGTAGGCGTCGAGCGTCCAGCCGGCGCGCTGCAGCTTGCGCACAAGGCCGCGCCGGCGCGTATTGATCGTGACGGCGTCGGCGCCCGCCTTGGCCGCCTGCTCGGCGATGTAGGGGACGAGCGTCGCCACCAGATCGGCGCCCGGCAGGTTGCCAGCGGCGGCCGTGATGAACACCTCGGCCCCCTGGTCGCACTGGACAAATTCCAACGCGTAGCGCGCGACGGTCTCGCCGCCGACCTTGACGTCGAACAGCGTCCCCCGGCGCAAACACGCCTCCATGTCGCCCAGGCCGCCAGTCGTGTCGCGGCGCGCGTCGAACGCTTTCGCGTAGGCGCCGCGCGCCGCGTCGTCAAGCTGGCCGGGTTCGATGGTGGCGACGTTCATTTGCGCAGGAACCAGACCGCCGCCGCGCCCAGGGCGAGCATCACCCACGAACTTGACGACGTGGGCACGGCCGAATTGTTGCCGGTGCCGGTGCGCTGGATGATCCAGTCGCCCTGGTTGAGCGCGCCCATGCCGGCGCCGCCCGCGCTGCCGCCCTGCGTCGGGCCGGCAGTCGCCGAGGAGCCCATCGAAAGGCTCAGCGGGGGGATCAGCGATGCGCCTGGCGTCGCCATTACTTGCCCCTCGTCGCCAGCAGCAGGCCGCCGCCGATCAGCAGCAGGAACAACAGACGCGAATTCGCCTGTTGCGCCGCCACGGTCGGCGACACAACCAGCGGCGTGCCGGCGTACACAGTGCCGGTGTTCTTGGCGATGTTCTGCTGGTCACGCACGATGGCGTAGTTCAGCGCCGACTGGATGGTGCCGAACAGGCCGGTGGTGAAGCTCGGGTCGATGTAGTAGCCCGAGCCGTTGCCGGTCGGCGTGGTCGGCTGCATGGACGGCTCGCTGTTGGAAACGTCCGGCAGCACGCCGACCGACTGATTCACCAGTTCACCGAGGCCCAGGTCGATATCGTCGGAAAACAAGCCATCCGAAAACAGTCCCATGATCCGCCCCCGATCAGTTCAGGCGGCGCAGGTCGGCCACGTAGTCGACATACACGGTTGCCTGGCCGCCGCCCGCGCTGGTGGTCAGGCGCAGCAGGGTTTCCTTGACAGTGGTGGTGTTCAGCATGCCCATCAGGTTGCCGTCGTCGATGAAGTCCAGGACCAGCATGTTCGCCTGCGGCACGACGCGGTTGCGCTTCTGCTTGTATTCCATGGACGCCACCGATGCGCGGATGCGCGGGGTGCCGTTGGTGCGCAGTTCGGCGGCGATGACGGTGCCGGCGTGGTGCACGTACACGCGCTTGATGAGACCACCGACCGAGTCTCCCGAGGGCAGCGAGTAATCGTTGTCGCCGCTGACCGACAGCGGAATCGAAAACTTCTTGCGGCGCAGGATGAACGGGTTTTGGGTCGGGTCGCGGTATTCGCCTTCGCATTTCAGCGTCATGCCGACCGGCGCCGCGGCCGAAATCGACACCTCGAAGGTGAGCGAGTCCAGCAGGTTGCGCGGCAGCGCGGACAGATATTGCTGCGCGGCGCCGCCCTTGGTGTTCGGCTCGGTGAAGTCGACGGTGACGGTATCGGCTTGGGTGAACACGCCCTGGTAGGCGTCACGCTTGACGATCAGCTGCGCGTCGTCTTCGAAGAACGTTACGCCGTTGGCCTTGCCTTCGATCTTGCCCAGGTGGGCCAGGGTCAGGCCGCCGCCCAGCTTGAAGTGCAGCTTGTCGAAGGTGGCGTTGTACGACAGTTTCAGAATGCCGACGTTACCCGGCGTGCAGTTCTGAAAGTCGATCATTTGGTCGAAATACATGGGGTTTTTCCCTCGATTTGTGGTGGGTGGATGTCGTTGCCGGCGCGCCGATTAGGCAGCAGCCGCGGTGCCGCCCGGCAGGTACGCGCCGACGACCGGCACGGCCATTACCGACTTCTGGATGAAGGCGACAGCGGCGAATGCGGCCAGGGCGATCAGGGCGGTTTGCATCACTTCTTTGTTCATGGTTTCCTCAGTAGTGGTTGTTGGTACAGCAGGCCTCCACAGTAAGGAAATCGCCCATCGCCGCATACAGCCTGTTCCTGTTACTGTTCCTGTTCCCGTTACAGCTTTTTGTTGACGCCCTGGCGCAACGAACGGTCCGGATTTTTGTGCCAGAAGTGGAAATTCGGCATGTCGCCGATGATCGTCGACGCCTTCATGCGCTGTGGTCGGCCACCCGGCCCGGTCGGGCGCCACTCGTCGGGCAGCTTCAACGCGTCGGCCATCGCCTTGCAATCGCTGTCGTAGTTGACGCGGTAACAGCGAATCTCGGTGCAGTTGCCCAGGAAGTCTTTGTCTATCTGCGCCGGCCGCTGGCTCACGCCGATGATGGTTAGGCCCTGGTGCCGGCCCGCCGTTGACAGGTTCTTCCATGCTGGCGGCGACCACGACGGCATGGTGACGCGCGACAGTTCCTCAACCAGCACCGTGGCGCCTTCCAGTTCCCACACGATCCGGCAGAACAGGCCGAATTGATCTTTCACCTGTTTGTCGGTGCCGTGCGGGACATACACGATGGCCTTGCGGCCGGCCTTCACTGCGGCGATCAGGTCGGTGATCTTGTCCACGGTGACGCCGTGGCAGAACTTCGCGTACTGGTCGGTTTTTTCCAGCGGCGACCACACCAACAGCCGCGAGTAGCCCTTGAGCAGTTCACCCTTGATGTAGCTCGATTTGCCGGTGCCGGACGCACCGATGACGGCGTGAATCTTGGCTTCGTTCTTCGTGCCCTGACTGGCCTTCGCACGCGGCGGCGCGGCCTCAATTGCGTTGACCGCCTCGGCAACGGCGGGCGCCGCCTGCGCGCGCCTGGCGCGCCCCAGAAGCGTCACGCGAGCACCTCGACCGGGCCGCCGTCCTTCATCGGCTCGGCGCCGTCACCTTGCAAGAATCCGCCCTGGTCAATTCGCTTCTGCAGCTTCTCTTGGATCAGCTTCCGATGTTTCACGGCCTGGACGACCGGCAGGACCAGCGGCGCCGACGCCATCACGACGGCGATTTCCGGCCCGAATCGGCTCACGCCACCTTCCCACCCGTATTTCTGCGACAGCGCATCCATAGCGACGCCCCACTGCATGCACGCGTCCTCGGTGTATGCGCCTTTCACCTCGGGCAGCGCGACGGCGAAGATGCCGCCGATGCCGTGCGCGATCATGGCCCAGCCGGCCGGGCCGGCCATCGGGTTGACCGGCTCGGTGGCCTGTTGCTGTTTCTGTTCCTGTTCCTGTTCGCTGAGCGACGCCTCGGCGCCGATGGCGTCGAGCGCTGCGAACTGTTCGGCGCCGTCGGCGCCCTGGTCGATCAAGTCATCATCCATTTTTCTGTTGTCCTTTCCGTGCCGTGCTGCCCATCAGCGGCGCCCACCAGCCAGCCGGCGCGGCCTTATTCGCGTCAGGAGACGTTTTCACGGCCGGCGCGGGTGTTTCCTTGTGCTTGATCGCGTTCGCCCCCTGCGCGCCCGCCTCACCAGCCGGCGCGGCCTTCTGCTGCGCCACCACAGGCGCAACGGGCGCAGGCTGCGCCGCTGCCGATGCCGGCGCTACAGCAGGCGCCCCGGCAGCGGCAGCGGCGCGCATGCGCTTCAGCAGCAAGTCGGATTTGTGGTCGGTGCGCGTGAAAAGCTGCTGCGAGCAATCCGGGCAATAGCCGGATGCCTGCGCGTTCTTGTCGAGCTTCACCTGCATGTCGAAGCCGCACACCGGGCAGTCGATGTGCCCGAGAACGGGCTGACGATTCGCGCCCATGGTCAGGCTGCCTCGCCTACGATGACTTTGACGGCATCGACCATCTCTTGCGTGATCATGTCGCCGTAGCACATCTCCTGCAGCGTCTTGCGCGCGCCCTCGACGGTCGAGCCGGGGGAGACACCCGGCGCCGGCGAAGCGCCCGCAAGTTCGATGTTCGCCGCGCTGCGGTTCATGGTGATGACGTTGCCGTTTTCCAGTTCCACCACGGCGCCGTGGTCGGCATGATCCGCCGTGCCCATGTCGGCCGCGCACGCGGCGGCCATCAGCATGTTGGTGATCGGGTTGCCAATGCAGCCGTTATTTTCGTGATCCATCACAGAATTCCTTTCAGGTTTTGCCAGTTGAGGTGGTCCGCCAGTTCGCGAAAAAATTCCTTCGCCGGGCCTGGCAGAAAAAACCCGTACTGCCGCAACAGCGCGCAGGCCTTCGCCTCGAGCGCCGAGTCACGGCGTTTTTGCTCCAATTCATCCATGTTCTTGTCCCTTTCTATGGGCGTAACTAGGCACGGTCCACACCGTTTTTGCCTTGATTTCATCTGCCGCCAGTTCAGCAGCAAGCCAGTGATCGGTTGCTTCTAGCAGGTCAACCGCAACGCGGTGGTATTCGTCGGACTCGAACCACGTTTCATCGAAATCCGCTACCCGCTCCTCCGTCCCTGCCCCTGCGAACCAATGGGGTTCAAGCCGGCTCGCCGTACAGTTATTTACAGGGCTCCAAGGAACGTCAAAACCAACCCCACCGGCCACCCGCTTGCGGTCTACGGTGCGGCCGGTTTTCTTCCACGTGTAGCGGGTCGAGGTGTAGACCACATCGCGCTCCGCTTGGCAGAACACGCCCTGCGGCTTCTTCGCCGGCTGGAGCCCGTAGCGGCCCTCGGCCATGACGACCGGCGCGTACAGGCCGATGGCGTAGCCGCCCACGCGGCCACTGCTCATAAGCGGCTGCACCTTCGTGCGCGTCTTGATGCCCACGAAGCGGTATTTGCCGGCGCGCTTCTTCGACTTGTAAGGAACGACCGATGCGGCGCTGTAGTCGCGCCGCTTGGCCTTGACCTTGCCGACCTTGACGCCGCCTTGCGCATCGACGTATTCGGCCCAGTCGGCCCGGTGCAGGACGACCGGATTGCCGTCGGCATCCTTCTCGGTCTTCGACTCGACGCGCTGGCAAGCGGCGTGCGCCATCTTGATGTGCTCGGGCACGTCGTCGGCCTGCACGCGCTCGGCCTCGATGCGGCGGAATTCCCGGTAGACCGTCACAGGCGGTTGCCCGAACGGCTGGAACTGGCGGATGCCCCAGCAGCCCGCCCAGGCGTCAACGCGCATCGGCGTCGTGATGACCGGCTTGCCGAAGATGTCGTTCGCCTGTTCTTCGTCGCCGATATTCTTCGACACGTACTTCGCCATGTACGCCGCCGCGCCGCCCTTGGCCGGGTCCATCTGCTCGAACTTCACCCGCGTCTCTTGCGCGCCTGATTCATCGCCGTCCTCGGCCAGCGCGTAGGCACTCAGGTTCTTGATGAACGTCGTCAGGTGTTCACGTGGCATGAATACCAGCATGTGCCAGTGCGTGCAGCCGTCGTGGTGCGGCTCGGCCACGCGGAACCCGTACGGCGAGATACCGTCGCGGTCGTTCTTCGCCCGGGTCAGCACCCATACGTTGTTCAGGTAGTTGTGCGTATCGATCGGCGTGGCGCCGTTGAACTTCGGGTTCTGGTCGCCCGACTTGTGCAGCACGGCGTGATAGGCAGAAGGCGCGGTCAGGGTAACGAAAAGGCCCATGTGCCCGAGGCTTTGCGCGATCTTGTCGCAGCCCGCCATGCGCATCATCATTTCGCCCCGGCGCAGCTTCTTATTGCCCATGCCCTTGCGCGCCAACTCGGCCAGCGTCATCACCTGTTCGGTGTCCATGTTCATCATGCTCACGGATTCCAGGCCCGCCGCGTTACGGCGGTTCTGCGCGATCCGACGGACTACGGTTTCATCGCTGCAGTATTTCGCCTTCTGGCTGGACACCATACCCAGGTGGATCGCCGCCGCTTCGAAAGTGCGGCCATGCAGCTTGCGCAGGCGCGCGCGCCACCACAGCGGATCATTGCAGCGCATGATTGCTTGCCTGTCGTCGCAGTCGTCCGGCGCTTCAATGCCCGCCGTCGCGCAAACGTGGGCGAGCCGTGCGCGCAGTGCGGTAGGTTCAGTGATGATTGCACCGTGGGTTGCGCAGTCGCCCGCGTACCGCTCGGCCAGCACGCACAGATGCGCGTCAGTGGCATCCAGCGGGATTGGGGCGTCCGTTACCTTGTCCAGCAGTTCGGCCAGCGCCTTGTATCGCTCGGATTTCGGACCTTCTTCGTCAAGGGCCACTTTCAATGCCTCGTAGGCCTTGACGCCCCAGCTAAAGGGCAAACCCTTGACGACCTTGACGCCGTTCTCTTGCTGAATCGTCGGCATCAGTGCAGCCAGCCCGCGACATTGGTGTTGTGCGCGGCCATGCAACGCGTGATGAGTTCCATTTGTGCCATGTGCGTGGACAGGGCAAGGCGGACGCGCTCGCGGTCGGCGTCGTTGAAGGTGGCCAGCGGCAGGGACGCGCGTTCCTTCGGCATGCCGGCCAGTGCCATGGCGCGCTCGCGGTCGCGCAAGTTGAGCATGTGCCACCAGTGCTCACGGTTCATCTCGGCGGCGCCGGCGGCGTCCTGGCGGGCCAGCGCGGCGGCTTCCTTGCGGGTCGGGGTCTTCATGCGCGCTCCAGCTCCTTGATCGCGTCACGGGCGATCTTCAATTCGGTGTTCCAGTACGCGACCATCGGCGCGGCGGCGGCGCCGCACGTATCGATGTTCTTGACCAGCTGGTTTTCGCGCATGTACAGCGCCGTCAGGGCGGCGCTGCGGGCGTCGTAGCTGATGGAGGTCATTTCGACTGATCTTGGAACCAGTACATCGTGCTCAGCAAGCGCACTATCTCCCGATTGCCCACCGGAAAAGGAAGAGGGATGGAAGAAACTCGCCTTGCCTCTGATACACTCAGGAAATATTTTTCGATATAGGAGGAGTTTTCATGTGGGACAGCGTAATAACCGCCCTGCTCATCAGCAACGATGTACCGGATTTCGATACCCAGATTTGCGAACAAATCGAGGCTGAGCAAGGTACTGAAAAAGCTATTCGCGGCGAGCGTATGCAAATCGGCATCAGAAATGAGCACGGCCATATCTACCGCGCCTTTGGCGTGACAGGCCTTGGCAGCTTTATGGAGATCATCGGCAAGTTGCAGCGCATTGGCCTTGCCGACGAGCTTCAATACGAAAACGGTCCCCGTCACGGGTACGATGCAATTTTCGCGCGCCGAACCAAATGAAGCATTTTTGTAATCTTGTGTAACTGACATGTGGCCCTCCCAGGCATTTTTTCTCTCAGGCAAAAATGTCGGACGGACGCGGGCAGAGCCGCATTTTGCCTGGGAGAAGGTAGATTTCCGCCCGACAAGACGCACCATACAGTGAGACCGTTGTGTAGTCAACGGCCTACCTGCATTTTGGGCGTTGTGGCGTTGAATAAACAACGGCCTTGCAGTATTCTCGGGCCAACACGAAACGCCTGGGAGGGCAACGATGATGAACACGCTTGAATTGCTGGAAGCCGTCAAGCAGCGGCGCGGCATTACATCTGATTACGCCTTGGCGAAAGTGCTAGGCATCACACAGTCTGCGGCATCGAGCTATCGGACTGGACGCAGCCGGATTGACGACAACGTTGCGTTGACGGTTGCTGAGATTTTACAAATTCACCCAATGCAGGTGATCGCGGCGGCGAACGCCGAACGCGCAAAAACGCCAGAGCAGAAGGCCAGATGGGAAGCCCTCATGGAAAAGTTTTCCGTGTCTTTTCGTAACCTCCGATCACAGTGGGACGGGCGCGAGCGCCGGGCTGTTCATAGGACACAGACCCAGCTTTTCGTGCAGTGATCGGCAGTAACGTCCCCGAACTTCGTTAATAAAAAAACTATAGATTATGCGAAGTTATGGAACAACAGCGCAGGCCGCCCGTTTTGCCGCATCGATACGGCACGAGCGCTCGTACCTAAAACTTGGCTCTTAGTGAACCTAAACACGGGTGCATCGCTCAAATAAGCCTTTTTTGAGGGCGTGTCACCTCATTTAGGTTCAGGACCTGAGTCCGTTTGCCAAGTCCCACCATTTAGGTAACTGCGCTTACTGGACTCTGAGCTCCGAAGCGCCAAAGTAAATTTTAGAACCAATTATCGGAAATCGAGCCTCTAGCACAGTCTTCCTAGAGTTCGTTCCTACTGCGATGGCCTAACGCCTAGGCGGCGATTGAGGGGTTCGAAAGGATTTCTACGCACTCGAGGGATGATGAACAGCCACGGCTATACGCTGCCCCTTTCAGTCCTCTGATTGAGCCGAGATCGGATTCGCCTGAGATTCCTTGTAGCATGCCCCCAATACTCTGCCCAAGACAATGGACCGGTGCAAACATCTACCGTCATCGTTCTTGTCGCACTTACTAGATCACGAACTGATCTCAGCACTAGTTTTCAGGAGGACTTAGTGACAGCCCCCTGATCTCGTCACAAATCCTCGCGCACATCTCCGTTCGATCGTTCGCTTGAGGTGGCAAGTAAGCCAAGACCAACAAGGAAATTGGGTGCACCCCTATCACCGAGGCTAGCTGCTCAATTTTAGAAATCGTCGGCGCTTTAACCCCGCGTTCCAGACTGCTCAAATAAGTGCGGCTTGACACAGTCGAAAAATCTTCCTGCGTCAACCCCCGGCTCTTCCGAGCCACTCGTAAGCCTTCACCAAATCGTCTAAGTAGCTCCACAAGGTGTCTCCATCATAAAGACACGATGTACTCATAGCGCACACTTTAGGACTACAATCTATAGTGTTCATTTGCACGGAACGTCACTTTTATCTTGCTATTAGGTAATTTAATTGTATTTGAGCAACAACCCGTGCCCATTGGAGATGCTTACGAAATCGCTACCGTCCGCATCCACGAGACAACTAGGAGAAATTCATGAAACGCTTTTTAGTATTGTCGGAAGATGGAGCCCTTGAAGTTCCGCCCGTGTACGTCATGGCTGATACTGCAGACCAGGCAATCAGACACTATTGCCGTGAAGTACAGTCGCAGGAGCCCTATATGAAGGATTATGTCGAAGGTGACAGTATTGACGACTTTTTAGTAACCGTCTTATACAACTATGAAGAACGGATTAGTGCGGATCACGGACTGCCCAGGCCTCCGCTTGAGATCGTTCGCGAGAAAGTACTGGAATATTTTTCTGAACGTCCAGACTTGGGGAATCTTTACGTGCAGTACCTTGAAGAAAACGACCCTGAAATTTTGACAGACGAAGTATACAAATTTGTTTCCGAAAGGGACACGACCGGGTACGACGCATTTGAAGATTCGACTATACAAACCTTGCGCTAGCGAACCGAATACAGGCATGCGTTCGTATTCAGTCGGCCCTGAAAATTCCGAACGTCGCGAACGAGGCCACACCTCAGCGTCCCCCGGTACTTGCCGGCGAGCCTAGTCAAGGCCGCCATATGACAAGGCGTTTAGCTGGTACTTTTGGCGCTTTACTGGCTAGGCTGCAAACTGCGTCGCCGTTCAGTGTAATGATGGGGTGATTATTTTTCCTCCGTCCCACTAGAGCTCGGGGGCGTCTTGCGCTTTCGCGGCGCGGGTGGGGACTTCGCAGTGCGGGAGGTCCTGGTACGCGTATCGGTCCGGTGTCTTTCCAGTTCCAGGCGCAGCCACTCGGCTCGCGCTCCGTCCGCTGCCGCTTGCCGTATCTGCACTTCCAACTGTAACCGCGTGAAGTGAAGCTCTTCCTGCTCTCGCGCCCGCTCTTTGGTTAGAGTATCGACAGAACTTTCTAGGGAGCCGATTTGCTCAAGAAGTTTCCCGACCGTTACCTGAGCCGAATTGTGATCAACGCGCAGGCGTTCCAGTCCGGCAGCATGGGAGGCGCGTTCAGTTTGGAGTGTCTTCTCGAGTTTGGCCGAAGAAGTGCGTTCACGGTCAATCTCCAAGAGTGCCCGCTTCTCCATATCTGAAAACCGTAGTTCAGCCAGCCGAGTTCTCTCGGCCAGCTTATTTCGCTCGTTCGCATGTTCGTCACGCGCTCGCTTTAACTGCAGCTGCAGCTCGTTGACCTGACGTCTGCCGTCATCTAGTCGTGCCTCGAGCCCTGTCGCGGAAGCAGCTGCCGCAGCAAGCTCCTGATGGAGCTTTGCAGTGAGAGCTTGACTTTCATGCAGCTCCGCGCGTACCCGATCGATCTCAGCGACTGCGGCGGTCTGTGCCGCGGCCGCCTGTTCTGCGCTAACTGCGGCTGCATTTACTGCAGCGGTTGCTTCGGCACGAAATTCCGCTAATTCGGCCCGTGATACGGACTGTGCTGACTTCCACACCGCCACCACCATTTCTCCAGCCGCAGCTTTGAGCTCGTCAGGCAGATCCGCATGATCAACGGTTACGCGTGAACGCTCGCGCAGCGTACCCCAAAATCGGTTTAGCGCTTGAGTTGGCGTCGACATGCTCCCTTTTCGGACTAGCTGGTACAGCTTGTTTGCCGTGGGCGTGATGCCATGCCGGAAGAAAAGCAAGACACAAACTTCGCGATAGAGGTCCAGTGTGTTTGGAAATTCCTTCCGCAACGAAGCTACGGCGCTGGCGATTTCCTCGTCCATAGCGGCTACTAATGCACTCATTGTCAGTCCCCAGATTCGTCAGTAAATAATATAACGTATTACATAGCGAATCCAACGGACACCTCAGAAAATATGACATTACTTCTATAATGTCAGATATTTGGGGCGCCTGTCTTACGCGGTCTCGTCACTCTTCCGTAATGCCGGCTAAAGCTGCGACAACTTTCACTCGACAAGCCGGCCCCCCCTTGAAAGCCGATCGAAAGAGGCTTTACGGCATAACCTGTCATTCTTCGTCCCGAATGACGCCCGAAGTGCCCCCTCCCCGTTCATCCACCCAGCCTTTCGCTGATCGGCCTTAGTAAGGACATGGAACTGGCGCGTTTTCGACGTGGCATCCACATCTCCATTGCCGGCGACGGAGCGCGGCTCGTGTCAAGGCACTTGGACGAAATGAATGCAGAGCATCAGCACTTGATTGCGCCGGGCTTAGGGATCACGAGCGGCGCGGTGGTTGACGGCGCCGTCCGATCGCCTTCCTGTCGTTCTCATCCTCTTCAAGCACAAACAATCTATTTATTTATATAAATATTCCAGGCTGCGCGCGGCCTGAGGCGTCATTATGTTGATTCCGTTGTCGCTCGGCCTGGCAGTCGGCATGATCCTGTCGCTCATAGGCGCCGGCGGAGGCATATTTGCAGTTCCATTGCTCGTGTTCGGAAGCTACATAAGCGTCGCACAATCCGGCCCGATCAGGCTGATGGCCGTAGGGATGGCGGCGGCGCTGGGCGCCATCCTCGGGTTGCGCGCCGGGGTGGTGCGCTACCGTGCAGCGCTCCTGGTTCCCAGCGCGTTCCAAGCGTATTCTTTGGGTAGAAGCTGTCGTACTGCTGGCGTTTGTCGTACTCGCCGCTTGGCTAGCGTCAACGTCGCCTCCCGGCGAACAGATGTGAAGCGTCCGAGTAGTCGTCGCTGATTCACGCTGGATAGCCGGCCCTTACAGCTGTCTTCCACAAATCCGCGCGCCATCGCCGCTGGATGATTCAAAGCGAGCCGGCTTTTACAGCGTCGAGCCACGTTTTCATGTCGCGACGACGATCGCGTGGGCCAGCGGATGCTCGCTATTCCGGTAACGCTGGCCGCGATGCGCGGTACGTCCTGCGCGCTGCCATCGGGGGCAGCCATACCCGAATGAGACGTTGGGCTGCCCACGGTGAGCATGCCGGTCTTGTCCGTGATGAAGGTATCGATTATGAGCAGGTCCCTAATCGCAGCGGCATCGTAAACAGATCGGCACGAGGATCAAGATGAAATTATCGGCTATCGCGTCAGCCGGACGCTGCATCGGCGCACGCCAGCGCAGAGCGTGAGCTAAGCTGCTTCGTTCCACGCCTGCATCGGCAATATACGAAAAAAAGTTGCGCGAGAACGGAATAAAAACACGACCGGACTCGTTTATCCATACGAGAACATGTTTCTCGCGGCCTTTTTTAGCGATATTCTGACTGGAAGCCCATATGACCATCAAGCACATCATCTTCGCAATCGCCTGTACAGGCACCGCCGCACATGCCATGGCCGGCCCGGCGCTGGACGCCGCGCAAGCGCATTTCACCGCAATCGGCGCCGCGGACCGCGCTGCCATCCTGCGCGATTATGCCGACAACGCGCGGCTGATCTGGGTGGGCGGGCCGCTCGACGGCAGCTACGACGGGACTGCATCCATCGGCGCGGTATGGGACAAATTCAATGCCGCCGCCGGCCCTGCGCGCGTTACCGTCCTGAACGCGAGCGAGTCGGCTAATCCGAAAGGCGCTACCGTGACGGCTGCCGTGCAATTCGACGCCAAGGTCCAAGTCAAGGTGCGATACGTACTGACCTACCGCGACGGCAAGCTGGTGAACGAAACCTGGCAGGTCGACCCTAAACTGGCGGCCGGCGGCTACTGAGCCGGCGCGCCGATGTCCTTCGTGCCGGACGATCCCGCCGACCACCTGCTGGCCTGCCTGCCGCGCCTGCGGCGCTATGCCCGCGCGTTGGTCGGCGATCGCGCCGCCGCCGACGACCTGGTGCAGGATACGGTCGAACGCGGCTGGACCGCCCTGTCCGGCTGGCGGCGCGGCAGCGATATGCGCGCCTGGCTGTTCTCGATCATGCACAACCTGCGCGTCGACCAGGCCCGGCGCGGCGCCCTGGACACCGAACCGCTGGACGACGACACGCCGTTGCCGGCCGCGCAGGAACACGTGAGCGCCGGCCTCGAACTGCGCGACCTGGACGCCGCGCTGCGCCTGCTGCCCGAAGAGCAGCGCGAAATCCTGCTGCTGGTCGGGCTCGAGGACATGCGCTACGAAGACGTGGCGCGCCTGCTCGGCGTCCCGGTCGGCACCGTGATGTCGCGCCTGTCTCGCGCGCGCGAGAAATTGCGCGCGTTGATGGACGGCCGCGCGCCCGTCGTTCCATTGAGAGTCGTGAAATGAGCATCCTACCGATCACCGAAGCCGATCTGCACGCCTACGCCGACGGTCGCCTGGCGCCGGCCCGGCGTGCCGAGGTCGACGCCTACTTGGCCGCGCGCCCGGACGACGCCGCGCGCGTGCGGGCGTGGATCGGTCAGAACGACGCGCTGCACGCGCTGTTCGACCCCGTGCTCGACGAACCGCTGCCGGCGCGCCTGGCCGCGCCGCTGCGCGCCCGCCCCGGCCTGCGCGACGTACGGCATTGGCCCTGGCAGGCGCTGGCCGCCGGCCTGGCGCTGGCGCTGCTCGGCGGCGGCGGCGGCTGGAGCCTGCGCGGCGCCGCCGAACGCGATCATCGTCTGGCGTCGATCGAGGCGGGCGCGCCCTTCCCCCAGCCGGCATTCTCGGGCCTGGCACACCAGGCTGCCATCGCCCACGTGGTCTACAGCCCGGACGTGCGGCGCCCGGTGGAAGTCGGCGCCGACCAGGAAGACCAGCTGGTGGCATGGCTGTCCAAGCGCCTGGGCAGCAAAATCCATCCACCGCACCTCGGCAAGCTCGGCTACGAACTGATCGGGGGGCGCCTGCTGCCCGGCGCCAGCGGGCCGGTGGCGCAATTCATGTACCACGACGGCGCCGGCCAGCGCCTGACGTTGTACGTCTCGACCGAGCAGGCGCAGAACAAGGACACGGGCTTCCGGTTCGCCAAGGAAGGCCCGGTCAACGTGTTTTACTGGATCGACGGCAAATTCGGCTATGCGCTGTCGGCCGGCATCGACAAGGGCGAACTCGCGCGCGTCGCGACCGCCGTCTACGAACAACTGGAGGGACCCGTTTGAAACCGATGTATTTGCTTGCCGCCTGCCTGTGGGCCGGCGCCTGCGCCGCCCAGGACATGCCGTTCATGCCCGCACACATGCACGCGCATGCGAGCACGATCGCAAGCGCCGCCCCGCCCGCCTTCGTCGCCAGCAGCGCCAAGCCGTACGCGGCCCTGGCCGACGACGCCATGGCCGTGATGGACGACGACATGCGCCGTGCGCCGATGAACGGGGACCCTGGCCACGACTTCGTCACGATGATGATCCCGCATCACCAGGGCGCGATCGACATGGCCAAGGCCATCCTGGTGCACGGCACCGATCCGGAATTGCGCAACCTGGCGCAAGGCATCATCGCTGAGCAACAAAATGAAATCAATGTCATGCGGGCCTGGCTGCAACGCCACGACGCCGGCACGACCACCCATACCGATAAGGAAGTCCATGCAACGCACTAAATTTGCCGGCACCACCATCCGTGCCGCCGCACTCGCCATCGTACTGGCCGGCGCCCTCACCCCCGCCCACGCCCTCCCAAGCGCCCAGGACCGCGTCTACACCGCCGACCAGAACAGCAACACGGTCTCGGTGATCGACCCGTCCACCAACACCCTGCTGGGCCAGATCCGTCTGGGCAACCTGCGCCCGGACGTGCTCTCGCCGCTGTACAAGGGCGAGGTCAACGTGCACGGCCTGGGCTTCTCGCCGGACCACAAGACGCTGATCGCGATCGCCAACGGTTCCAATTCCGTCACCTTCATCGACACCGCCACGAACAAGGTCAAGGGCGTCACCTACATCGGCCGCTCGCCGCACGAAGGCTTCTTCACGGCGGACGGACGCGAGGTCTGGGTGGTGGTGCGAGGCGAAGACTATATTTCCGTCATCGACCCGGCCACCTTCAAGGAAACGCGTCGCATCCAGACCACCGGCGGGCCTGGCATGGTGATGTTCCACCCGGACGGCAGGCTGGCCTTCGTCGTCTCGAGCTTCAACCCGGTGGTCGATGTCGTCGACGTCAAATCGCACCAGGTCGTCAAGCACATCCCCGTGACCAGCCCGTTCTCGCCCTTCCTGCAATTCTCGCCGGACTTCAAGGAAGTGTGGATGACGCACAAGGACGTGGGCAAGGTCACCCGAATCGACGTCGCGACGCAATCGGTGAAGGGCGTGATCGACACCGGCCTGATCACGAACCACCTGGCGTTCGCGCGCACCCCGGCCGGCGTGCGCGCCTATGTGACGGTCGGCGGCGAGAACGTGGTCAAGGTGTACAGCACCGGCGACGCGCCGGCGCTGGTGGCGACCATTCCCACCGGCGCCCTGCCGCACGGCGTCTGGCGTTCCGACGACGACAGCCGCGTCTACGTCGGCCTGGAAAACGGCGACGGCGTGGACGTCATCGACACCGCCGCCAACAAGGTGGTGGCGCACGCGCCGGTGGGCCAGGCGCCGCAGGCGCTGGTCTACGTCTCGCACGCGGTGCCGGCCGGCGCCGGCACGACCAACCTGGTGCCGCGCGCCAACGCCGAGCCCGTCAACATCGCACTGCGCCCGGCCGGCGGCGGCGCCACCGGCTTCGTGGTGGCGCGCAACCTGGGGCTGACCGATGCGCTGGAGGTGTCGTTGTTTTCCCTGAAGCCGGACACCGTGTATTCGGTATACGCGAGCGGTCAGGCGATGCCGGTGGCGCGCTTCAAGACCAATCCGAAGGGCATGGCAAACGGCACCGCCATCGGCCCGATGCGCGAGGTTGCGAGCGCCCTGTCGGCCAAGGATCCCGGCGCCAGCCGCATCCTGGTGATGGAAGGCGATGCGCCGGCCGACCCGGCCAAAGCCGTCCTGGCAAGCGTGCGCTAGAAACACGGCTCGGCCGCCGGCCCGATCAGAACAGCGAGTGCCGGCCTTCGTCGCTCACGGCCGGCATGTCGTACCGACGGCGCACGTGCATATCCGCGTCGAACTCGTAGACGACCGGCGTGGCGTTCGGCACGTCGAGCGTGGCGATGTCGTCGTCGCTCATTCCTTCCAGATGCTTGATCAGCGCGCGGATGGTGTTGCCGTGCGCCTGGATGACGACGCCCCGTCGCTCGCGCAGCGCCGGCGCCGCCAGCTCTTCCCAAAACGGCCGCACGCGCCGAACCACATCTTCCAGACTTTCGCTCAGCACGATCTCGCCTGCCCGGGCACCGCGGTTACGCGGATCATCCGCATACGCGCGCGCATCTTGCAGCGCCATCGGCGGAGGCGCCACGGCAAACGAGCGGCGCCAGGCGGCGACCTGCGCCGCGCCGTATTCCCGTTCGGCCGTCGCCTTGTTCAGCCCCGTCAGGGCACCGTAATGGCGTTCGTTCAAGCGCGGGTCCGGCACAATCGGCAGCCACATGCGGTCCATTGCTTCGCAGATGATCCATTGCGAGCGGATGGTGCGCTTGAGCATCGATGTGAACGCGACGTCGATCGCCACGCCCGCCGCGCGCAGCGTCGCGCCCACCGCCCGCGCCTGCGCCATGCCGAGCGGCGTGAGGTCGACATCGGTCCACCCCGTGAAGCGGTTATCGGCGTTATAGGCGGACTCGCCGTGGCGGATCAAAATCAGTCGGTGCATGGCGCCTCACTCCTCGGATCGGCTGCGTCCCGGCCGGGTCGCGCGCAACCCCCGGACGAACTGGGATAGAGTAACCGCAAACTTATCCGGGCACGCGTTCGATGCCGGCTTTCACCCTGGAAATTCTTATGAATCCTGCCATTCAAGACATCCATGCGCGCGAGATCCTCGACTCGCGCGGCAACCCGACGGTTGAAGTCGACGTGCGCCTGGTATGCGGCGTCGTCGGTCGCGCCGCCGTGCCTTCGGGCGCTTCGACCGGCATTCATGAAGCCGTCGAACTGCGTGACGCCGAGCCGCGCCGCTACGACGGAAAGGGCGTGAAGAATGCCGTCGCCCACGTCAATGGCGAGATCGCCACCGCCGTTGCCGGCAAGGACGCGACCGACCAGAAAGGCATCGATGCCCTTCTCATTGCGCTGGACGGTACGCCGAACAAAAGCAGGATGGGGGCGAACGCCGTTCTGGGCGTGAGTCTGGCTGTGGCGCGCGCTGCCGCCGCGGCGGCGGGCTTGCCCTTGTTCAGTACCCTGTCCGCGTCGCACGCTCCACGCATGCCGGTACCGATGTTCAACATCCTCAACGGCGGGGTACACGCCAATTGGCAAGCGACCGATTTTCAGGAATTCATGATCGCCCCCGTCGGCGCCCCCACGTTCGCCGAGGGCGTACGCTACGGCGCCGAGATCTACCATCGCCTGCGCACCATCCTCAAGGAGCGTGGTTACAACACGGCGGTCGGGGATGAGGGCGGCTTCGCGCCTATCCTTAAGCGCAACGCCGAGGCCGTCGAATTAATCCTCGAAGCGATCGAAAAGGCAGGCTATCGACCCGGTGACGACATCGTGCTGGCGCTCGATCCGGCGTCGTCCGGCTTTTACGAGGACGGCCTGTACCACCTTCGCAGCGAGGGCCGTAAGGTCGATGCGGCCGGGCTGGTCGACCTGTACGAGGGATGGATCGAACGCTATCCGATCGCCGTGCTGGAAGACGGATTGGCGGAGGACGACTGGGCCGGCTGGCGCATGATGAACAAACGGCTGGGCAAAAAGGTCGAACTGGTTGGCGACGATCTGTTCGTGACCAACGTCAAACGCATCGAACGCGGAATTCAGGAAGACGTCGCCAATGCCGTTTTGATCAAACCGAACCAGATCGGCACCCTCACCGAAACGCGCGCCGCAGTCGAACTGGCCTACCGTGCCGGTTGGGGCGCCATGGTCTCCCATCGCAGCGGCGAAACGGTCGACAGCTTCATTGCCGATATGACGGTCGGATTCGGTACAGGACACCTCAAGACCGGGGCACCTGCGCGCGGCGAGCGCGTGGAAAAATACAACCAGCTGATGCGCATCGAAGAAGCGATGGGTCGAGATGCCTCTTACGCCGGCCGCGATGCGTTCGTGCGCGGGTAGGTTGAAAACAGCTTAGCCCGATGACGCGCCTGGTTACACGCATCGTCGTCGTTCGTCATGGCCACGTCGATGGCATCGATCCGCCGCGATTTCGTGGATGCGCCGAATTCCCGCTCTCCGAACTCGGACGGCGCCAAGCGGAGGCGCTGGGACGGCGCGTGGCGCGTGGCTGGCAGCCGGATGCCATTTACACCAGCAATTTATCCCGTTGCATCGATACGGGCACGGCGATCGAGCGCGCAACCGGCGCGCCTGCAAGCGTTCTCGGCGAGCTCGCCGACATCGACTACGGCCAGTGGCAAGGTTTGACGCACGATCGTGTCGAGTCCTTGTGGCCCGGGCCGGCACGGATGTGGTTTTCGAAACCCGACATGGCCTTGATACCCGGCGGCGAGACGCTCGCACAGGTGTTGGTACGCGTCATGAGTGTCCTCCATTTCGTGCTTTTGAAACACGCCGGCCAGACCGTCGTCCTGGTCGGGCACGACAGCGTCAACCGTGTGCTGTTGTTGCATTGCCTTGGGCTTTCTCTCAGTCATTATTGGCAACTCCGGCAGACGCCTTGCTGCGTGAATGAATGCACGTTCGAGGACGATTCGTTCGTCATCCAACGCATTAACGAAACCGGTCACCTGATTGGCGTTTAAACAAGGAAATGGCGGGAAGACGAGTGGATCGAAGTTTTTACAGCAGGTTAAAAGGTCGAATTCGGCGTCGCCTGCGCTCAGGACGCCGCGCGATGATTTGGCGGAACAAGCAAACCTTGCTATGATTGACTTTAATTGGAGATGGCATTCCTCCCGTAACCGCTCAATCCCGAGCTGATGATGCCTACCTTTCCCGGCCGGGAAGGTAGGCGCATGCCTCGATCCGGACCAGCTGGGCTCACTCACTGGACCGATGAAACCTGATCACACACCCGAACAAGTCGAGCTTTTGCATTACATGGCGAAGTGGCTGCTGCTTTCCGTCATCGCGGCCGCACTCGCCGGCTCCGCGTCCGCATTCTTCCTGTTTGCACTCGAGCGCGTCACCCAAATCCGTGTCGCGTCACCGCAGATCATCTGGCTGCTCCCCCTGGCCGGGTTCGCCGTGGGGTGGATCTATCATCGCCTCGGAAAGGATGTCGAGGCCGGCAACAACCTGATCATCGACGAGATCCACGACCCGAAGAAAACGATCCCGCTGCGGATGGCGCCGCTGGTCCTTGGCGGTACCGTGCTGTCGCACCTGTTCGGCGCATCGGTAGGTCGCGAAGGCACGGCGGTGCAGATGGGCGCCACGCTGGCCGACCAAATCGCCCACATGTTGCGTCTGGACCGCGATACACGCCGGGTACTCGTCATGGCCGGCATGAGCGCCGGCTTCTCATCCGTGTTCGGCACGCCCGTGGCGGGCGCGATCTTCGGCCTGGAAGTACTGGCGATCGGCCGCATGCGCTACGACGCGATCCTGCCCTGCATCGTCGCCGCCATCGTCGCCGACCGCGTGGGACTATGGTGGGGTATCCACCACACACATTATGTGCTCGGCGCGGTACCGGCTGTCGGTACGACCGGCCTGGTTGCGGTCGTTGTCGCCGGCATCGCGTTCGGCATGGCAGGCATGCTCTTCGCGACGCTGACGCACACGTTGAGCGACACGGCCAAGCGCCATGTGCCGTACGGTCCGGCACGCCCCCTGCTGGGCGGCGCAATCGTCGCCCTGGCGGTCTGGCTGAGCGGGACACAGCGCTATATCGGTCTCGGCATTCCGGTCATCGTCCAGGCGTTCCAGCAGCCGCTGGGATTCGAAGACTCGATCGGCAAACTGGCGTTTACCGTCGTCTCACTCGGCAGTGGCTTCAAAGGCGGCGAAGTGACGCCGCTGTTCTATATCGGCGCCACGCTCGGCAACGCCCTGGCGCCGTTGCTGCACCTGCCTTTCCCGCTACTGGCCGCGCTCGGCTTCGTCGCCGTGTTCGCCGGCGCCGCCAACGTGCCGCTGGCGTCTACCGTCATGGCCATCGAACTGTTCGGCGGCGAGATCGCGCCGTACGCAGCGCTCGCCTGCGTCGTCAGCTACCTGTTCTCGGGGCACACCGGCATCTACCGCGCCCAGCGCATCGGCCGGGCCAAGCACCGGCGCGCGCTTCCCGAGGACCTGCGTCTGTCCGAACTCCATGCCTACCGTGCGCGCGAACGCGCGAGGCCGGCAGCGCAGCGTCCTGAACAGTGAGCCACACGATGAACGATTTTGCCGTCCTGCGCCTGTACATCCCGATGTCGGCCCGTGCCCGCGCCACCCGTCTGTGGCACCATCTCAGTCCCCCGCAGCTCGCCCACCAACTGCTGACGCAGGCACGCCGCGCCGGCATCCGCCAGGCGTTGCTGTTCCATGTCGGCAGCGGCTACCTGCCGGGTGAGAAGCCATCCCACGCCCACGTGGAAGGAACGGCAGGGCGCCACCCGCAATGCGTCGAACTGGTCGATACGGAAGAAGCGCTTCGCGCGTTCCTTTTCGAACACCATGCGCAACTGCACGCGGTGCAGGCCGTGCTGTTGCGATGCGAGCTGCCGCTCGCAACCGAGGGCAAGGCGACGCACGCAAGCGCCGGTTAGCGGCGCATCAGTAATGCGGCCGTCCCCATGCCGAGCGTGCACATGACAAGCGAACCGGCAACGTGCAGCAGCACTGCACCGGCTGCCATGGCCAAGCGGCCGGCGCGCAGCAGGATCACCGCCTCGCCGGCGAAACTCGACATGGTCGTCAAGCCGCCAAGGAAGCCGGTGACGACGAACAACCGGATCTCGGGCGCGAGCGACGGCGTTTCGGTTAGCCAAGGTATCGCCACCCCGATGATGTATGCGCCCACCAGATTGACAAGCAGAGTACCGGGTGGAATCTCCGGAAACAGCGAATTCAAAGCCACGCTCGTCCACCAGCGCACGAGCGCTCCCAGCGCAGCGCCGGTGGCGACTGCGAATACGGAAGAAAACTCCATCGATGTCCCATTTGTAATGTACCTTGCCACCTTAACACGGCACTATGGGCAGCCGCACCCGGCTATACTCCATGCCCATGTCTTTCCATTCCCTTGCTCGTTTCGATCCATCCGTTCGTCTTGCACTGCGTGCGCTATGCTCGGCACATGCCGGCCCGGTCGACCTGGACCTGGGGCGAGGCGAATGCATCGCCATCGTCGGTGAATCCGGTTCCGGCAAGAGCGTGTTGCTGCGCATGATCGCGGACCTGATTCCCAACGAGGGCACGGTGCTGCTGGACGGCGCACAGCGCGCAAGCTGGACGGCGCCGGCATGGCGTTCGATGGTAGTCTATCAAGCAGCCGAGCCGGCCTGGTGGGACGCGACCGCGCGCGCGCACCTTCCGGCATCGGAGCAGAAGCGGGCGCAGGCACTGGCCGATGCGCTGAAACTGCGGGCCGCTGCGCTTGATACCGACCTGGAGCTGCTGTCGACCGGCGAACGCCAGCGCCTCGCGCTCATCCGTTCCCTGGCTTGCCGGCCCCGTGTCCTCCTGCTAGACGAGCCCGCTTCGGCGCTCGACGCCGCCTCGACCGCAGCTCTCGAAGCCCTACTGCGTTCGGAACTCGAACGAGGCACGTCGGTGTTGGTCGTGACGCATTCAGAAGAACAGGCCGAGCGCCTCGGGCAGCGGTGCCTGCGTATGGCGAGCGGCCGGCTCGAGGTGGCATGAGCCAGATTGCACTGTCGGCGTCGGACATGGCGCTCGCGGCCAGTCTGGTCGTATTCGATGCGGCGGTTTCGATCGCCTTCGGCCTGCGCCTGCATCGGCCCTTGCTTGTCGCCAGTCTGAGGATGGTGCTGCAGTTGCTGCTCGTCGGCCTCGTGCTGCGCATCGTATTCCGTTCCGACGCGCCGGCGCTGACGCTGGCCATCGCCTGCCTCATGATCGCCGCTGCCGCGCGCGAAGTCGCAACGAGGCCGACGCAGCGCCTGGCCGGCTGGGGCAACTACCGTATCGCGGGCGCAGTGGTAGCGCTGTCGAGCCTGGCCACGGTGGTGCTGGCCCTGATGACGGCCATCCGCCCCACGCCCTGGCACGACCCGCGCTATGCCATCCCGTTGATGGGCATCGTGCTGGGCAGCGTGCTAAATTCGGCAAGTCTGGCCCTCGACGCTTTCCTCGGCGGCGTGGTTGTGTCGCGCAATCAGATCGAAGCCCGTTTGGCCCTGGGTGCATCCTTGCGCACAGCGCTTGCGCCGCTGATGCGCGATGCGGTGCGTAAAGGCCTCATCCCGGTCATCAACCAGATGTCCGCGGCGGGTATCATCACGCTGCCGGGCATCATGACCGGCCAGCTCCTCGCCGGCATGGATCCGCTCGGCGCCGTCGAATACCAGATCCTGTTGCTGTTCCTGCTGGCCGGGAGCAGCGGACTGGCCGCCGGCGGCGTGGTCTGGCTGGCCAGCCGCGCACTTGGCGACGACCGCGACAGGCTGCGGCTGGACCTCTTGGCTTAGTTATCCGGCCGCTTCCTGGTCCGCACCATGTCTTCGAAGGCGGCGACGGCGCGGCTGCGATGCCGCTGGGCGTGGCGCAGCATCGAGAAGCTGCGCGCCGGGAGCGCGCAGTGCGCCCGTGCCAGCAAGCCGGCCTGCACATGCGGCGCCACGACCAGTTCCGACATCGCGGTGGCAAACGGTCCCGCCATGACCGCACTGCGCACCGCCTCATTTGAGGGAAGTTCGAGTGCGATCTGCAGATTGACGACCGCCACGTCGAGCGCGGCGAGTCCGGTCTCCAAAGCGGACCGCGTGCCCGAACCGGCTTCACGCAAAATCCATTGTCCAGCTTCCAGTTCTCTGGCCGTCAGCGTCCTGCCGTCGGCCCAGGGATGATCGGACGCAACCACAACCACCATATTGTCTTCGCCGACAGTCTCCTCCTCCAGGCCGGTCGGTTCTATGTTTCCCTCCACAAAACCGAGATCGGCGCCGCCTTGCAGCACGGCCTCGGCGACGCTCTCGGTATTGCCCGCTTCCATGTGCAAATCGATTCCCGGCCATGCTTGGCGGAAGCGTACCAGCAAGGCCGGCAGCCAATAGCTGGCGATGGTCTGGCTGGCGTGGATCGTTAGCGACCCGCGTCTGAGCTCGCCCAAATCGGCCAGCGCCGCCTCGGCTGCCTGGGCGCTCGCGAGCGCGCGGCGTGCTTCGACGAGAAAAATTCGTCCCGCGTCGCTGATTTCGATGCGCCGGCCGACACGGTGAAACAGCGCCGTTCCGTATCGCTCTTCCAGCGACTTGATGGAAGTGCTGACCGCCGAAGGGGTCAGGAAGAGAACGGCGGCGGCCTGGGTAAGGTGCTGGCGTTCGGCGACCTCGACGAATATACGCAACTGATCCAATGTCATCGTTCAATATTTTAGAAAGATATGTTCGTAATTTTAAAATAGACCAAACAATTCAGTACAGCGATACTTATTACATCGACGTATATGAATATGAGAAAAATAATGAAGAATCAAGTGAACAATTTGTCCGCCGCCGTTCCCGGCCTGTTGCTTTGTGCTGCGGTGACGGCAGCTGCCTATCTGCTCGAAGTGGCCGAAACCCACGTGTTCGGCCGCGCTTGGCTCGAAAGCCTGGTGCTGGCCATTCTCATCGGCACCGGTATCCGCACCCTGCACCGCCTCGACCCGCGCTTCGATCCAGGCATCCATGTCGGCGCCAAACTGCTGCTCGAGATCGCGGTCGTGCTGCTGGGCGCTTCGGTCAGTGCCGGTGCGCTGCTGGCCAACGGCCTCGGCCTCATCGGCGGTATCGCGGCGGTGGTCGTGGTTGCGATCGTGTTCAGCTATTTCATTGGGCGCAGCGCGGGCCTGCCGCAGAAGATGGCGATCCTCATCGCATGCGGCAATTCGATTTGCGGCAATTCCGCGATCGCTGCAGTGGCGCCGGTGATCGATGCCGACGGCAAGGACGTCGCCGCCTCGATCGCCTTCACCGCCGTGCTTGGCGTGGGCGTCGTATTGGGCCTGCCGCTGCTGGTAGGACTGCTGTCGTTCACCCCGGTGCAGTATGGCGTGTTCGCCGGCTTGACCGTCTATGCGGTGCCGCAAGTGCTGGCGGCGACCGCATCGGTATCGGCCGCGAGCGTCCACATCGGCACCCTGGTGAAACTGGTGCGCGTGTTGATGCTGGGTCCGGTCGTGCTGGTCTTGTCGATGTTCGGACGCGGTAGCGGCCGGGCACGCCCTGCGCTGTCGCACCTCGTGCCGTGGTTCATCGTCGGTTTCCTGCTGCTTCTGGTGCTGCGTTCGATGGGCTGGATTCCGCAGGCTGCACTGGCGCCTGCCCACGACGCGGCGAACTTCCTGACCATCATGTCGATGGCGGCCCTCGGACTGGGCGTCGATGCCCGCGCCGTACTGCGTGCCGGCGCCAAGGTGGCCTCGGTGGTAATCGGCTCACTCGCAGGATTGGGCGTGGTCAGCTTTGCTCTGATCAAGTTGCTGGGTGTATAGGCACAGCGCCCTCTTCCCGACTTATATTTATGCCAACTAAAAAAAGGAAAAATCCAATGAAATCATATCTCTGTCATAACACCGCTCGCCGACTCGCTGCAGGCGCGATGTTCGCGCTCATGACAGGCATCGCCTGTGCCGCACAGCCGGTACTGGTGTACGGCCCCGGCGGTCCCGCGCCGGCGATGAAGGAAGCGGCTGCCGCCTTCGAGCAGGAGCACGGCATCAAGGTGACAGTGACGGCGGGCCCGACACCGGGCTGGATCGAACGCGCGAAGCAGGATGCCGACGTGATCTACAGCGGCTCGGAAACCATGATGACGGACTTCACCGTTGCGATGGGCGGCCGCATCCAGGAAGCCAGCATCACGCCGCTCTACCTGCGTCCGCTGTCGATCCTGGTTCGTCCGGGCAACCCGAAGCATATCCATGGCGTCGCCGACCTCGTCAAACCCGGCGTGCGCATCCTGGTCGTCAACGGGGCTGGCCAGAATGGCGTTTGGGAGGACATGGCGGGTAGGAAAGGCAATCTCGATACAGTGCGCAAGATCCGCACGAACATCGCCAGCTATGCTGCCAACAGCGCGATCGCGCGCGACACCTGGACCAGCCGCAGCGACATCGATGCATGGCTGATCTGGAACATCTGGCAGGTCTCCAACCCCAAACTCGCCGACGTCGTGTCGATCGAACCGGATTACGCGATCTACCGCGATGCCGGCGTCGCCCTGACCGAGCACGGCAGCGGCAACCCGGCTGCGAAGCAGTTCGTCGATTTCCTGCAGTCGCCGCAGGGCAGCGCGATTTTCACCAAATGGGGATGGCAAAAATGACGGCGCGCGTCCTGCCATGACCGGGCAAGCGCAGGAACGCAATCTCGACGACCCGGAGGAAGTTACGCGCCGCTACCGCGAACGCCATACCGCGCCAGTGGCTGCGCTCAACCGCTGGGTCGAAAGCCACGCCGGCGGCATGCGCGAGATGCCGTGGTTCGATCCGCGCGATGGCGGCACCTTCGCCCGCATCCTGGTCCTGCTGGAAGCGCCGGCGCGCCAGGCGATGCGGCCGCGTTTCGTGTCGCGCGACAATCCCGGTCCGGCGCAGCGCAACCTCAAGCTCTTCCTGGCGCAGGCCTGCGTGGCGCGCGAAGAGACGGTGATCTGGAACACGGTTCCCTGGCTGCCGCCGGTCGATGGCCCACCGATGCAGCTGCGCGCCGGCGACATCCGCGCCGGCATCGCGCTGCTCGACGACGTCCTCGGATTCTTGCCGGAGCTGCGCGTCGTGGTGTGCGCGGGACGCACGGCCAGGCGCGCCGAAGCGTCCATCCGCGCCAGCCGGCCCGATATCCAGGTGCTGTCGATGCCACATCCGAGTCCGCTCGCTGTCTGCGCCGGCCCTCACGTAGCGCGGCAGATCGTGGACACGCTGGCGCAGGCGCGCGGGGTTGCCGGCGCCTGGCGCCGTACCACCTAAGCTCACGGGCGCTGCAGCGAAGCAATACAAGGCGAGACGAACAGCTTGCCCTGGTAGGCGCCATTCGCCGTGCGCCACGCGACCACCAGCCACAGCATGGCCAGCACCGCTACGAGCAGCGCGCCGGCGATGTCGAAGAACAGCGAATCGAATACATTGGCAAGCCGCAGCGTGGTCACGGCAAATACGCCGAGCGGAAATGTATTCCCCCACCAGCCAAGGTTGAAGGGTACCGCGCTCCGGAAATAGCGGCAGGTGATCAGTGTCGCGAGCAGCATCCACCACAGGCCCAGCCCCCACAGGAGCAGTGCGCTCACGACCCCCAGGCCGTATGCGACCCGGCCGACCTCTTCCATGCCGAACAGGGCGAACGTCGCAGGCGCATCCGCACCGAGCACCAGCATGCCTAGGGAGCCTGTACCCACCGGGCCCAGGGCCAGCCAGCTCGATGCCGCCATGCTTTCGTGCGGCAGCTTGTGCAGCGCCATGCGCAGCAGCAGGATCGCGAGGATGCTGAGTGCAACGGGCACCGAATAAGCCCAGAGCACATAACCCGTAAGGAGCACCGTGAAGCGCGCCGCGCTGTCCTGCAGGTGCGGCACGAGCAGGCCTGCGCTGGCGGCCGCCACTTCGGCTGCGACCACGGGCAGCAGCCACACCGCAGTCATCTGGTCGATGCTGTGTTGCTGGCGGGTGAACATCAGGTACGGAATCAGTACGCCGCAGGCCAGCGCCATGGCGACGTCGATCCACCACAGGCATTGCGCTACCGCGACCGCGGCCTGCCCCCAGCGCGCCACGCCGAACCCCAGGAAACCGTTGATGATCGTCGCCAGACCCATCGGGATGGTGCCGAAGAACATCGATACCGTCGCGTGCCCGAAGACTTGCTTTGCCTCGTCGAAGAACAACAGCCAGCGCGCGCCGTACATCGCGGCGAACACGACGAACAGCAGGATGTTGAGCAGCCAAAGGCCTTCGGCAAGCTGATGCAGCCCGAAAACGGCATAAGGGAATTGTGCGAGAGCGAGCGCGAGAATGCCGGTGCCCATCGTCACGGCGAACCAATTCGGTGTGAATTGCCTGATTGCTTCAATCGGACTGCTCAATTGCCTTAAAGGCTTGAGGCCCGACGAGGTGGCGATGATTTCGCTGAAAGACATGGCTCTCCAATTTTGCATATAGCGCGCAGCATGCGCTGGCAACCGTAGCTTAAATCGAAATGCCTAATTCATGAAACACGACGGACAGCACGAACATCAAGCTGATATTTAGCTTGATAATACTTATTTTATTCGTTTTACAGCTATTCCCCGGCTCAATAAACTGAGGTTGTAACTTTCACTCAACACTATTGGAGCGCACATGAAAACTCCGACTCGCATTGCCGTTACCGGCGCCGCAGGCCAGATCGGCTATGCCTTGCTTTTCCGTATCGCCAATGGTGACCTGCTCGGCCCCGATCAGCCTGTCATTCTCCAGTTGCTCGACCTGCCACATGCCGTGGGCGCCATGCGTGGTATCGACATGGAGTTGCAAGACTGCGCGTTTCCACTGCTGCAGGAAGTCCTGGTGACCGACAATCCGGAAGTCGCCTTCCGCGACGCCGACATCGCCATTCTTGTCGGCGCACAGCCGCGCAGCAAAGGTATGGAACGCAAGGATTTGCTTGCCGCCAATGCAGGGATCTTCGCCACGCAAGGACGCGCCCTGAACGCGGTTGCCAAGCGTGACGTCAAGGTACTTGTCGTCGGCAATCCCGCTAATACGAATGCACTAATCGCCATGCACGCGGCGCCGGACCTTGATTCTTCCTGCTTCAGCGCGATGATCCGGCTTGACCACAACCGCGCCCAGGCCATGCTGGCGCTACATCTGGACAAGAGTGTCGACAGTATTTCGCAATTGATAGTTTGGGGCAACCACTCGCCCACCATGTACGCCGACTACCGCTTCGCCCTCGTCGACGGCCAATCCGCCTCGTTCGCGCTGCGCGACGCGCGCTGGAACCGTGAGGTCTTCATCCCGACGGTGGCGCAGCGCGGCACAGCCATCATCGAAGCGCGCGGCCAGTCGTCCGCCGCATCGGCGGCCAATGCCGCGATCGACCACGTACGCGATTGGGTGAGGGGCAGCGGCGGGCGCTGGGTCTCGATGGCGCTGCCGTCGGACGGCGGGTATGGCATCCCGGAAGGCATCTTCTTCGGCGTGCCGGTCGTCTGCGACGGGCGCGAGGCAAATCGTATCCGTGGCCTGGACATCAATACCTTCGCTCGCGAAAAACTGCAGGCGGCAGTCGATGAATTGGTGCAGGAGCGCGACGCCATTCGGCATCTGCTGGACTGACCTCCGTAAATTGTCATCCCCGGTACGGAATTTACCAAAATATCAGGTTGAATTCCGACTTTTAATTTATCCAGCAATTTTGTAGAAATAATAATGCAACGTATATTAGGCTGACCATCACGCCGGGAACCCGGCGCCCGGCCAATCACAGGAGACAACAGCCATGACAAGAAGATCAGGCGACGACACCGCCAAACCTGCAGGTCCCCACGGTAGCGCGCGCCCCTTCGAGGGACGCCGCCGTTTCATTCGGCACACTGGCTTCATTGCCGCTGGGTTGGCCGCCGCCCCGGGCGCCAGCCTTGCCGCCATCGCCAAGGACGAAGGGGTCTCGTTTGCCGATGGCCCGCGCGAACTGGTCAGTTATCCGCAAAAGCGTCCCTTGATCCGCGTCACGACCCGTCCGCCGCACCTCGAAACACCGTTCGAGGTCTTCAACAACGGGGCGATCACGCCCAATGACGCGTTCTTCGTGCGCTATCATCTGGCGAACCTACCGATGTCGATCGATCCTGAGACCTACCGGCTCGAGGTCAAGGGTGCGGTAAAGCGCAGCCTGAGCTTGTCGCTTTCCGAACTCAAGGCGCTGGGAGAGCCTGTCGAAGTCGTGGCTGTCAACCAGTGCTCCGGCAACAGCCGCGGGTTCTCGTCGCCGCGCGTCTTCGGTGCCCAGTTGGCAAACGGCGCCATGGGCAATGCGCGCTGGGTCGGGGTGCCGCTCAAGACAGTGCTGGAAAAGGCCGGAGTCGGCGCCAATGCACGACAGGTGATGTTCAACGGCCTGGACCAGCCTGTGCTGCCGTCGACCTCCGATTTCAGGAAAACGCTGGACATCGAACACGCGCTTGGCCACGACGTACTCCTGGCCTGGAGCATGAACGGCCAGGACATCCCTTACCTGAACGGCTATCCTCTGAAGCTGATCGTTCCCGGCTATTTCGGCACTTACTGGGTCAAGCACTTGTCCGAAATCGAGGTGCTCGACAAGCCTTTCGAAGGCCACGATGCCTTGTTCATGACGACGGCCTATCGCGTGCCAGACAATGACTGCCTGTGCGTGGCGCCCGGCACCACGCCGTCCAGGACCAGGCCGATCTCGACCCTGCCGGTGCGCAGTTTTATCACCAGCGTCACCAGCGGCGGCGTGCTGCCCGCCGGCCGTACGGTCCAGCTCAAGGGTATCGCTTTCGACGGCGGCGCGGGCATCAAGGCCGTGGATGTTTCGATCGATGGCGGCAAGACCTGGCGGGCGGCGGAACTCGGCGCCGACCTCGGGCGTTATTCGTTCCGCGAGTGGCGCCTGCCGGTAAGCTTCGCCGCACGCGGCCAGACTGTCCTGATGGTAAGGGCCATCAACCGTGCCGGCGAAGTGCAGCCGGCGGACCCGACCTGGAACCCGGGGGGCTATCGCCGCCATGTGATCGAATCCTACCCCGTGACCATCGCCTGAGGACGCGCCCATGAAACGAATCGAATCCTTCTTGCCTGTTTTCCTGCTCGTTGCAGGCATGGCCGCGCCGGCGTACGCCGAAGTTCATACACTGAAGCTTCCTGCCGAGACAGCGCAGCTCAAGTCGTCGCGCCTGCCCGGCTATGTCATCGCCACGCAGAAATGCGCTACCTGTCATTCCGCCGATTACATCAAGTACCAGCCGCCAGGCATGACGCTTACCCAATGGACCGGCGAAGTCGGCAAGATGCAGCACATGTATGGCGCCCCGCTCGCCGATGACGACGTCAAGGTCATCGGCGCCTATCTCGCGGTGACCTATGGCAGCGCGAAGGAAGCCGATTTGCCAGCCGAACTCAGGCTCGCGTCGGCATCGGGCGCTACGAAGCCGGCGGCGGGAAAGGATCCCGACGTGCAAGCGCTGCTCGCTTCCAACAATTGTCTGGCCTGCCATGCAATCGACAAGAAGATCGTCGGGCCGGCTTACCATGAGGTGGCCGCAAAATACCGCGGCAATCCCGGAGCGCAAGCCCTCCTTGAAAAAAGCATCCATGGCGGCAGTTCGGGCAAATGGGGACAGGCGGCGATGCCGCCCTTCCCCCAGCTCAAGCCCGAGGAATTGCGTGCGCTGGCCGATTTCGTTCTGAAGCAATAGGGAAATGCGCAGCGTTTTGGCAAGCGGCGTGGTTTCAATATAATTGGGCGTCAGCACAACTCGACGCCCGCCAACGATGCGCCTCTCCCTTCGCCAGCTTCAGATCTTCCTCGCCATCGCAGGATCGGGCAGCACCACGGCAGCGTCTCACCAGGTGGCCTTGTCGCAATCCGCGACCAGTGCAGCCCTCAACGAGCTCGAGGCGATGCTCGACGTCCAGCTGTTCGACCGGGTCGGCAAGCGCCTGCTCATCAACGACAACGGCCGCCTGTTGCTGCCCCAGGCGCGCCAGATGCTGGACGCAGCGACGACGATCGAACGCCAGTTCGCCGAGCAGAACAGCTTGACAGGCCTCGGCCTGCATCTCGGAGCCAGCACGACGATCGGCATCTACCTGTTGCCGGCGATACTGGCGGAGGCATTCGCCGCGTCGCCCCAGGGCCCGCCTCGCGTCACCATTGCAAATACGTCCGACATCGCAACGGCGGTCGCGAATTTCGAGCTGGATCTCGGCTTGGTGGAAGGGCCATGTCATGACCTGCAGCTACAGGTCGAACCGTGGATAGCAGACGACCTTGTGGTGGTTGCCGCCGCCGGCCACCCGCTGCTTACCGACGGTGCCGCCAGCGACGGGACCGTGTCCTTGCAGGCCTTGCGCAACGCCGGCTGGCTACTACGCGAACCCGGTTCGGGAACCCGTGAGGCGGTCGAGCAGGCGCTCGTCCCTCACCTGCACAGCTTGCGCTCGGCAGGCGAATTCAGCAACGCGGAGGCGATCAAGCATGCGGCCGCGCATGGACTGGGGCTGGCCTGCCTGTCCCGGCTCGTGGTCGAGGATTTCCTCGCGAGCGGTCGGCTGGTAGTGGTACGAACCTCGCTGCCCGCCCTCAAGCGCAACTTCTTCATCATTCACCACAGGAACAAGGTGCTGTCGACCAGACTCCTGGGCTTCCTGGCTTTGTGCCGCACGACGGCAAGCAGGCGGGTGCGGCGCAAGCTTGCGGGCCAGGCCCATGAATATGGTTGACGCTGCACCTCGAGCCAGATCGAAAAGAGGATGACTTACGCGGTATCGACCTCTGCTATCGCTCCCAGATGAACTTCAGGTAATTGTCGTCGAAATACGCATCCTCCCGCAGTCGCCTCATATTTTCTGGATCTGACGGTTGATGGCTTTCAGCGCTTTTTCATTACGTTCGCTGTACCGGTTCGTCAGGTAGTCCGTCCGCACACGCATCAGCAGCGTTATCTTGAACAGCTCTTCCATCACGTCGACCACGCGGTCATAGTAGGCGGACGGGCGCATGCGGCCAGCGTCGTCGAACTTCTTGTAGGCCATTGGCACCGAGGACTGGTTCGGGATCGTGAACATACGCATCCAGCGTCCCAGCAGGCGCAGGGTATTCACCACATTGAAGGACTGTGAGCCGCCGCATACCTGCATAACTGCCAGCGTGCGTCCCTGGCTCGGCCTGATCGCGCCCATCTCCAGCGGAATCCAGTCGATCTGGTTCTTCATCACCGCGGTAATCGCGCCATGACGCTCAGGACTACACCACACCTGGCTTTCCGACCATGAGGGCTAAGTCGGCGGAGAAGTTCCACTTTTACTTCATTTCTCCGGCGAGTTTCACTTTTACTTCATAAGAAGTTTCACTTTTACTTCATCGGACGAGGGGGCACCGCGGCGCGGCCGTTCGCGCCAGTCGATCACTACCGCGTCCTGGATGCGCGCTCTGACGAGGAGGACCCATATGAACTCTACCGCACACTCGGGCACATTGAAGAAGTTCTGCTGACCCGCCAGTATCAGTTCATCAATCTCAGCCTGGGGCCGGATCTGCCGTACGAGGACTCCGATGTCCATGCCTGGACTGCCGTGCTCGACAATCTTCTTAGCGATGGCGAGACCCTCATGACCGTTGCTGTCGGCAACAACGGTGAGCGCGATGCCGAGCTGTTCCTAAACCGCATCCAGGTGCCGGCCGACAGTGTGAATGCGCTGTCGATCGGGGCGGCTAACCATTCCGGGGCCGGATGGGCGCGCGCAGCCTACAGCGCGAAGGGGCCGGGGCGTAGCCCTGGGCGGCGCAAACCCGACGCTGTGGCGTTCGGCGGTTGCGGTAAGGAGTATTTTCATGTGCTTCGCTCGGGTCGGCGCCCCGAGTTGGCGGCGACGATGGGTACCAGCTTCGCCTCCCCGTTCGCGCTACGCACCGGCATTGGCGTGCGCGCTATCCTCGGAGCCGACGTCGATCCGCTCACGATCAAGGCGCTGCTGCTCCATGCCGTCGACGGATCGGCCGAGTGCGGCATCGACGAAATCGGCTGGGGGCGCGTCGCGAGTGAGGTGGCCAACGTCGTCACCTGCGGCGACGGCGTCGCGCGAATCATCTATCAGGGCCGCCTGCGCCCGGGCAAATACTTACGTGCCCCGATCCCGCTGCCTACCGGCGAACTTGAAGGCAAGGTCAAGATTACGGCGACGTTCTGCTATGCCAGTCCGGTCGATGTCGAGAACGCGGCAAGCTACACCAAGGCGGGTCTGGGTATTACGTTCCGTCCCCACTCTGGTAAGCTCGGCGGACGCGAAGCGAAACCTCGTTCGTTCTTTACCGTCTCAACATTCCGTACCGAACAGGAGCAGCGTAGCGACCTGGGCAAGTGGGAAACGGTGCTCCACGCGAGCGACAATTTTTACGGGTCCAGTCTGCAGGAACCGTGCTTCGACATCCACTACAACGCACGTGAAGGCGGTGACACCATCGGCGCGGGTGCCGACTGGATTCGCTACGCGCTGGTTGTCACAGTCGAAGCCAAGAAGCACTTGGACCTGTACGACCGCATCCTTGCCGATCACGTCAGGCTAAAAGAACTGCAAGCCCAGGTCAGCCTGCCAATTCGTGTTTGAACAACTGCCGGTTCCTGCTCGAGCAAGTGGGATAGTGGGGACCTACGATCCGACGAGTCCCAAATTTACTTCACCGAGAAATGAAGTAAAAGTGCGACTGTTGTTGGATTTTCGCCTGATCGACACTATGGGATCGGCGAAGTCCCAAGTTCCACTTTTACTTCATTGGACGGCCAGGGCAAAGGATTGCATAACGGCAATATTTTTCGAATGAATGGGACCGATCCGTAAGCGAGCTGACGCAGCAGACTTTGCGTCGCGAGCGAGTGACGTCACACTCGGATCCAGGCGGCCGGGCGAGATTGTTGATGATGAATTGACAGGCGAAGGATAAGTTCCGCAGGTACCGAGACCAGCGATTCGAATCGGCAGATTTTCCGTGACACATCACGGCATCGCATGCGATCGCTGTCGTGGAAGAATGCTCAGCCGGAGGCTGGCATTCCAATACTTCCTGGCTGGGCTCTATTGGAAGAACTAAATGGCGGGCCGCGCAAACCCGACGGCTTCAAAAAATTGTCGAGAGACCAACAGCAAACGCAAGGCGATGTGTGATCGAGCGAGTTCGGCCTGGCCTAGCGCAAGCAATCCCCTAGGGTCGTGCAATTTCAGCATCCCTAGCGCCAAAGCTAATCAAGAACACTGCACACTGCAGTCTTGAGACAGGAGAGAAACGGGCAAAAAAATACCCGCCGGGAGGCGGGTTGAATCTATTTTCTTGGAAGAAGATAGAGGAGACATGTTCATCATGCTGCATTGCACAACAATTGTCCAATGACGATTTGTGATATCCGTGATCAACCAACCCCATCTCTCACGTTCGTAACTACAAACTCGACATTATATTTTCTAATGTCGAGCTAGAACGAAGCAATCGTTCCGGACGAGACGCTTACGCTTATGGCATCAATAACAGGCGCAAGATCAAAAACTAAGTTTTGGACCGCTCCCACTTTTTACTCTGCCGGACTGACAATCTAACACCCTGCGATTGCGCCAGGCAGACATGGCCCATTACAGCTTCTGTATCTGGAAACCGTGCAATTTGATTCAAGAGCCACTAGCGATACCGCCCTGCCCGTTCAGCAGGCATACCGAGTACATCCGCCTGGGGAGCGGCTCACGCACTTGATGAACAAAGGTTATCCCCAGAAAATGTGGATATCGACATGACACAGTCATCTTCTAATCCCATAACAATTTGGCGCTTCCTTGCCAAGTTGCTTGCCGAATAGCTAATGGTACTTCTACACTACTCCGAGCAAAGGTCCGAGTTCGGCCCAGACCGTGTAAAAACAAAAAGCAGATCGTCTGGACCTCAAGAACATGGCTGAGATTAATTTTGGCATGCGATGAGAACGCCTGTCGCGCCATAATTGCTTCTTGGTCTTCCAGACCAGGCAATCAATATAATTGACTGGAGCGTGCCACCCTGAACCGCCCCGGAAATCGTGGAGGCTGGTTGGTTTAAGTTAATGCGGTTTCATCGGCGACGATTTTGAGCTGCCGATAGTAGTTTGCCTCAGCTTCGGCGGGCGGGATATAGCCGATTGGTTCCATCAGTCGATGGTGGTTGAACCAGGCCACCCATTCCAGGGTCGCCAACTCCACGGATTCCCGAGTCTTCCAGGTCCGACGATGAATCAATTCTGTCTTGTATAAGCCGTTGATCGTTTCAGCCAGCGCGTTATCGTAACTGTCGCCCCGACTACCAACTGACGGTTCGATACCGGCTTCGCTCAGGCGTTCGGTGTAGCGGATGCTTAGATATTGCGAGCCTCTATCGGAGTGATGGATCAAAGTTCCATCGTTACCGGGCTGGCGAGCATACAGTGCCTGTTCAAGCGCATCCAGAACGAAATCAGTGGTCATCGACGAACTAACCCGCCAGCCGACAATGCGCCGGGCGAACACGTCCACCACGAAGGCCACGTACAGCCAGCCCTGCCACGTCGAGACGTATGTGAAATCCGACACCCACAGCTGATTTGGCCGATCAGCAGAGAATTGCCGATTGACCCGATCCAGCGGACGCAGGGCGGCAGCATCTGGAATCGTTGTCCGGATTCGCTTGCCGCGTACAGCACCTTGCAACCCCAGCCGCTTCATCAAGCGCTCCACCGTGCAGCGAGCAATGACGATGCGTTCCCGGTTCATCTGCTTCCAGACTTTGACGGCACCATAAACCTGCATGTTGGCTTGCCAGACGCGGCTGATTTCCGGGCACAGGATCTCATCTCGCTTCGTCCGAGAGCATAACTTCGACGGATCACGAAGCTGTGCGGCATGGCGCCGATAACCCGACGGGGCAATCCGCAAGACCTTGCAGATCGGCTCGACCCCGAAGGTGTCGCGATGCTGATCGATAAAGGCCTTCAGGATTTCAAACGGCGGTCGAGCTCCGCCTGGGCGAGAAACGCGCTCGCCAGCTTCAGGATTTCGTTGGCCCGCCGCAGCTCCTTGTTCTCACGCTCCAGGGCTTTGATTCGCTCGCGCTCGTCTGTCGTCACGCCTGCGCGCTCACCTTGGTCAACCTGGTCGCGCTTGACCCACTCATGCAGCGTTTGCGGCGTGCAGCCGATCATCGCTGCAATTGACTCGACTGCCGCCCAGAGCGACGGATGCTCGTTACGCTGCTCACGTACCAGACGGACTGCACGTTCCCGGACTTCCGGCGAAAATTTGCTTGGCTTCTTGTTCATAGCTCCATTCTCTCAAGAGTTGGAGCCTCCATCAAATCCGGGGCGGTTCAGTCGTAGTCGCCACCAAGGCCAAGTTATATTGGCTGCTACGGCTTGCATTTCAGGTGCGCCGTCAGGCGTCTGTGCGAGTGACCTGCGCGCAAGATCAGCCAAGTAGATAGAACGCTGGCTTCGATGGCGGGAAGTGAGTGCGAGTTCGTCAAAGTTAGCAAGGACAAGATTAGCCAACCGCCGAACGTCTGGCGACGCTTGAGTTTCCGGTTCATGTAGCCAAGCAGTAAACCGCTCAAAGTCACTTTTCGAAGACACAGTATTCCCCTGAATGCAGACTGCAAAAGTTAAGGGAATATATTATCAAGCCGACAGCTTTCTTGGTAGAAAAAATGCCAACTACGGGGTGGCTTCGAAAAGAATGTTTCGAAGACGGTTTCTCAGTCGACGAGGCCATGCCACATCCCTAATGGCATGTGATATCGCGAGAAGCCTTTACTGCTGCAACAATATTTCAATCTTGAGTTACTTCACATCTAACAGCAGATTTTCTTTCAGATCTAATGCAGCGAAAGATAATCGGTAAGTACACAGGATATTTGTTCGAAGTCAGCTTATTTGTCTCGCTCTGTCGACATTCCTAGGAGCCGCAGTCCGTTGGCCACAACTAACAAGCTCGCTCCGACATCCGCGAACACTGCCATCCACAATGTTGCTATGCCGCTGAGCGCCATGACAAAAAATACCGCTTTGATAGCCAGCGCCGCAGCAATGTTCTGCACCAGGATGCGCCGCGTACTACGGCTCAGGCGAATGAATTGTGGCAGCTTACGTAGATTGTCATCCATCAACGCCACGTCTGCGGTCTCGATTGCAGTGTCGCTGCCAGCAGCCCCCATCGCGAAGCCGACATTGGCTTGGGCTAGTGCCGGCGCATCATTGATGCCGTCGCCGAGCATGCCGACCACGCCGAATGACGTCTGTAGACGCTCGATTTCACCAAGTTTGTCTTCCGGCAGAAGCTGGGAACGTGCTTCCATGATGCCGGCCGCGTGAGCAATCGCCTCTGCGGTGCGGGCATTGTCGCCGGTCAGCATCACCGTCTTCACACCAAGTGCCGCTAGTTCAGTAATGGCTTGCGCCGCCTCAGGTCGCAGCGTATCCGCCATCGCAATCACCCCCAGCGTTTCCTCTGCGTTAAAAAGCACCACTCCCGTCTGTCCACGGCTCTCGATACCTTCAAGCACGGACGAGACATGAGCGTTATCGGCGCCCTGCTCGTCCAACAGCCGCTGGTTGCCCAGGTAATAGGTCTTGCCGCCGATCTCGCCCCGTACACCGCGCCCAGGGATCACGGTAAAGCCGCGCACCTGACGCATCATGCGCCCCTTCGGCCGCGCTTCCAGCATGGCATGCGCCAGCGGATGGGTGGAGTTGGCATTCAGGCTTGCGGCCAGTAGCAGGACATCGTCCGGCCGGGCCGCCGCCAGGACCTCGACCGTCATTACTACCGGCTTGCCCTGGGTGAGCGTGCCGGTCTTATCCAGTGCGATCGCGGCGATCTTGCCGCCCGCCTCAAGGAATTCTCCACCCTTGACCAGGATGCCACGCCGTGCCGCAGCCGTCAGACCGCTGACCACAGTCACCGGTGTCGAGATCACAAGCGCGCACGGACAGGCAATCACCAGCATCACCAGCGCCTTATACAGCCAGACGCCGGCAGGCAACCCGAATGCCAGCGGCGGCACGGCGGCTATGCAAAGTGCGGCTACTACGACGGCCGGCGTGTACCAGCGCGCGAAGCGATCGATGAAGCGCTGGGTGGGCGCCTGACGGCCCTGTGCCTCCTCGATCACACGAACAATCCGCGCCAGGGTGCTGTCGCCGCTGTTGGCGCTCACCCGTACATCCAGCACGCCGTGTTCGTTGATCGTCCCGGCGAATACGACATCGCCACGCTGCTTTTCGACCGGCATGCTTTCGCCCGTGATCGGCGCCTGGTTCACGGCCGACATGCCATCGTCGACCACCCCATCCAGGGCGATGCGCTCGCCGGGCCTCACACGGATAAGCGCGCCGACCTCGATCTGGTCCGACGGCCGCATCTCCACGCTGCCGTCCGGGCCCAGCACGCTGGCCGTGTCGGGCGCGATCGTCAGCAGCTGGTGTACCGCATTGCGCGCGCGATTCAAGGACATCGACTCGATCATCTCGGCAACGGCAAACAGGAAGATGACCATCGCCGCTTCCGGCCACTGGCCCAGCACGATGGCGCCGAACACGGCGAGACTCATCAGGAAGTTGATGTTCAGCGTGAGGGTTTTGAGGGCGATCCAGCCCTTGCGCAGGGTCGGCACGCCGCCGCTCAGGATCGAGATGGTGGCCAGGGCGATCACCAGCGGTGAGGCGTCGGAATGTCCGGTCCATGCAAGCACTTCGGCAGTTGACGCCGCCAGACCGGAAACGCCCAGCAACGCTTTTTGCAAGGTATCGAGCGGCGCATCCTCTACCGCGCTCGGACTTGCCTTGGCATCGGCTTGCACCAGCGTGGCATGCATCCCGATCGCATCGAGTGCACGCAGCAGCGAATCCTCACTGTCAAGGCGGTGATGCACGCTAAGGATGCGGCGCATCAGGTTGAAGTTGAGCCGGTCCACTCCCGGCATTGCCTCCAATTTGTTTCGGATGAGACGCTCTTCCGTCGGGCAGCACATATTCGCGATATGGCATTGCAGTAACTGCGGCAGTGCGCTGTCCTTCAAGCCAGAATCCATGGCTGAGGAAAGGCCTGCATCCGGCGAGTTCGAGCATGCTCCCATGCATAAATCCGAATTTTGCTCTGGCGCGTTTTGCATTGTTTCCTCTACTTTCATGTGGACTCCTGCATATTCAAAACCATGTAGCGGCTACAGGGTCAAGTGTGAGATGCATCAATGCCTGATCTATCGTATGCTCCTCCCAGTCTGTAGCGGCTACAGGGTTAAGCGAATTCGGAGGAGCGATGCGTATTGGGGAATTGAGCAAGGAAGCGGGTTGCGATGTCGAAACGGTTCGATACTACGAACGGATCGGTTTGCTGCCCGAGCCGGAACGAACACCGTCAGGCTATCGCACCTATGGCACACAGCATCTCGAGCGGCTGCAATTCATCCGACACTGCCGGACCCTTCAAATGCCGCTGGCTGAGATCGGCACGCTGCTTTCTCTGCAGGCACAACCGGCACAGGAATGCAACGAAATCAACGATCTCCTCGATCATCATATCCAGCGCATCCAGGAACAGATGACGTCGTTGACGACCCTGAAAGCCAAACTCGTCGAGCTTCGCTGCAAATGCAACCTGCCCGCTTCCATCCGCGACTGCGCCATTCTTCACGATCTGGCCCATCCATCCGCCAGAGCGGCGAACCAGCTTTAGCCAATCGAGGCGAACAGCGTTATTCGCGTTGCTCTACTGGGACCGGGGACTGTCCGATGTCCGAGTAAAATCAATGCACATGAACGGGATACCTATGATCGAGCAAATCAGGAACAATCTCATCGAGGCACGGTCGGCACTCGACAGCTTTGTGCAGGACGAGCGCAATCTCGACAATGTGGCCGATGCCGCCAAGTTACTGGTGGCCACGTTCCGTCAATCGGGCAAGGCTTTTTCATGCGGGAACGGCGGCTCGATGTGCGATGCGATGCATTTTGCCGAGGAATTCACCGGTCGATTCAGACGCAACCGCCCTGCCGTCGCAGCCATCGCCATCAGCGATCCGACGCACATGAGCTGTGTTGCAAACGACTTCGGTTACGACCAGGTATTCGCACGCTATATCGAGGCGCATGGCCGCCGCGACGACGTGTTACTGGCGATCAGCACCAGCGGCAAGAGTCCTTCGATCCTGCTGGCCGCACAGGCTGCGCGTGAACGAGGCATTCGCGTCATCGGCCTGGCAGGAAAGCCCGGATCCCCTTTGCAAGACCTGTGCGACGTCTGCATTTGCTGTCCGGGGGGCGCCTACGCGGACCGTACGCAGGAGCTTCACATCAAGGTCATTCATATCCTGATCGAACTGGTGGAACGCGAACTCTTCCCCGAGAATTACGCAAGCCAACAGCGTTAAACCTGAATTTCGGAGAACATCATGGCGACGAAAAAACGCACCACGATTCCAGCCCCTGCTCCCGAAGACGACACCAGTCCGGAGAGCGAAACCGACGTCGAGACGACGGGCAGCATGAACGTCGATACGGATGTTGAGCATACCGACAGTAGTGCGCAACCTGCGATCGGCAGCGTCGAAAGCCAGGACGCGCCGACCGGCCGCGTCAACATCGAGAGCGGCGAAGAAAGAAATGCCGGTGATGTCGAACGCGGCCCGGCCTGAACTTGCAGGTACAGGATCAGTTCAGACGAGCATATCGATCATAAAAAGCAGGATAAAGCCTAGAAAGAACATCGCAGTTTGCACGGGCGTCTCCCGCTCTTCATGCGCTTCCACCAGCAATTCCTCCGTGACCAGATAAAGCAGCGCGGCCACGCCGAAGGACAGCAGCGCGTCGACATAGACTGGCGCGACCGCATTCAGGGCTAGCGCTCCGAGGCCAGCACCGGCCAACACTGTCAGACCGAGCAGCCCCGCGGTACCGGCGACCTTAAATCCCGACTGGCCTGAGCCACGCAGCGATGTCCCGCACGAGACCCCGAGGAACAGCAGTTCCAGTACCAGGCCAATGGTCAATAACAGACCCTGCTTTGCGCCTGCGGCGAACGACAGTCCGATCAACGCGCCATCGAGGCTGGTATCGACGCCCATGGCAGTCACCAGGCTGCGGGTATTGCGTCCGGCGTTCTCGCTCTCTCCTTTTTCACCGAACCACTTCAGCGCCAGCATGAAAGCAACACCGACGGTGAATCCGATGAAGGTTGGCCATGGCAGGCGTCGGTGCATCAAGTCGGGCAGCAGTTCGACGGCCAGCACACTGAACACGGTACCGGCTGCGAAGTGCTGGATCGCACTGCGCAGGCCGGCGCTCGGCTGCCTGACCAGCGATGCCAGTGCACCAAGTACGACGGCGATTGCCGGCATCGCCGCGTACTTCAGGACGGTCGACAGGTCCGCGGTCACGATGATGCCTTCGATGAAGCCACCGCTTGCACGCTTGCGGAGAGCGACGCACCGGCCGTTGCGGCGCTGCTGCCTGTGTTCGCTAGGCCTTCGTCCGAATACGCAAGCAAGCGCAGGGCATTGATCACCACGAGCAGCGTAGAGCCCTCGTGGAAAAGGACAGCGGTGCCGATATTCAACCCGAAGATCGTGGCCGGGATCAGGACAGCTACGACGCCGAGGCTGACCCAGAGGTTCTGCTTGATCACGCGCCGCGTGCGGCGCGACAGGCCGACAGCGAACGGTAGCTGACTGAGATCGTCGCTCATCAGGGCCACGTCCGCGGCCTCCAGCGCCACGTCTGATCCGGCCGCGCCCATCGCAATGCCGACCGTCGCGTTGGCCATGGCCGGCGCGTCGTTGACGCCGTCTCCGACCATCGCCACCTTGCCCTGGCGCTCGCGCAGCATCTTGACCGTCTCGACTTTCTGCTCCGGCATAAGGTCGCCCCGGGCCTCGGTCAGGCCGACGGTGCGCGCCACCGCATCGGCGACCTGCTGGTTGTCGCCCGAAAGCATGACCAGGCGTTCGATACCGATTTCGCGCAGCCGCGCCATCACCGCCTGCGCCGCCGGCCGCGGCGTATCCATCACGCCGATGACGCCCAGGTAGCGCTGCCCCTTGCGCACGACCATCGTCGTCCTGCCGGACGCCACCAGCCCGGTATTGGCTTGTACCAGGTCGGGAGGCAGGCGGTTGTCGTCCAGTTCATCGAACAATACCGGCTTGGCGATATAGGTGGTTTCGCCATCGACGCTGGCCTGGACACCGCGCCCGATCAGTCCGCGTACGTCGTCCGCCTGTACGCCAGCTCCACCCTTGCCCAGCCGTTCAGTGCCACCCTTGACCAGGGCGGCCGCCAGCGGATGATCGCTATGCGCTTCGACCGCAACGACCACGGCCAGCAATTCCGCTTCGCTCACGCCCTCGGCCGGAATCACGTCGGTCAGTTTCGGTCGCCCCTCCGTCAAGGTGCCGGTCTTGTCAAAGGCGATCGCATCGAGGCTACCCAGGTTTTCCAGCGGCCCGCCGCCTTTCACCAGGACACCGCTGCGTCCTGCCCGCGCAACGCCGGAAAGCACCGCGCTCGGCACCGAAATCGCCAGCGCGCAAGGGCTTGCGGCCACCAGCACCGCCATCGCGCGGTAGAAGCTAGCGGAGAACGGCTCATCCACCACCAGGAAGGCGAGCATCAAGAGGCCCACCAGCGCCAGGACGACCGGAACGAATACGCGTTCGAACTTGTCGGTGAACTGTTGAGTGGGCGAGCGCTGCGCTTCTGCTTCCGCCACCATCTGCACCACGCGAGCCATGGTCGATTGTGAAGCAAGCCTTGCGACCATCACTTCCATCGCGCCGGCGCCATTGATGGTGCCGGCAAAGACGCGGTTGGCGGCATCGACCCGGTCGAATGCACCGATGGCGGCTTTGCCGTCCTGGACCGGTGACTTGTCGACTGGGACGCTTTCGCCCGTGACCGGCGCCTGGTTCACGCTGGACGTGCCCTTTACTACGACGCCATCGGCCGGGAGCCTTTCGTTCGGCTTGACCAGGACGACATCGCCCGGTGCGAGCGACTCGACCGGCACTTCCTCGGTCGAGTCGCCGCGTTTGCGCAACGCCGTCTCCGGTGCCAGCTTGGCCAGTGCTTCAATTGCCCGGCGCGCGCGGCCCATTGCGAAATGTTCAAGCGAGTGGCCGAGGCTGAACAGGAACAGCAGGAGGCCGCCTTCGGCCCAGTTGCCCAGCGCCGCGGCGCCGACGGCTGCCACCAACATCAGCGTATCGATCTCGAAGCGGCGTGCGCGCAGGTTTTCGATGGCTTCCTTCGTAGTGAAGAATCCGCCGAAGAGGTATGCACCGATAAACAATGCCAGCGATGCCCAGTCCGGCGCGGAATCGCTGCGCTCGACCAGCCAGCCTGCCAGCACACAAACGCCTGCCAGGACCGCGAAGATCAATTCCGTATGCTCACCGAAAATCCCCCCGTGAGCGTGGTCGTGACCAGCGTGACCGTCCTTGCCGGCATGTGCGTGCTGGTGGTCCGCACGATGCTCCTTGCCGTCATGCTCATGCTCATGTCCATGCCCATGGTCCGCTTGTCCGTCGTGCGCATGTTCGCCCGCGTGCCCGGATGCGGTGACCGACGCTTCTCCATCCGTCATCTCGGCGCCGAGCGAGCGCACCAGCCCTTCGAGCTGCGCCCGCGGCACCGCCGCGCGTTCGTATTCGATTCGGATCCTGCCGGCTCCGGATACTTCCGCTTCCAGCACACCGGGAATACACCGCAGGCGTTCCGCGAACAGACGCGCGCCGCGCGGATGCAAGGCTGTCGGTACGATGCCAACATAGTGCGCATACTTTTCGGTGATCTGGGCGCCGGCGGCGGTAACGAGTTCGCGCAGCCGTGCGACGCTCACGACCGCCGGATCGTAATGCAGGCATAACGACGCCGGCTCTCCTTCCAACGTTTTCACATGGACGTGTTCCAGTCCGGGGCGTCCGTTCAGCAGCCCGATCAGCCGTCCTATGCACGGGTCACGCGGATCATCGACGTCGGGAAGAACCAGCGGCAGTTCGAGCCGCACTTTTTTCGACTTTTCCATTTGCTTTCCTTTCTCGTGACTCAATCCTTGGCGCCTTCGGCGAAGACGTGGTTATCCGACTCGCCGGCCTGCTCGCAGGGCGTGCGCTCCACTTGTACCGTCGAATGATGAATCTCGAACTTGTCCGCCAGGCGCCGACGCACGCTTTGCAGCAAGTCTTGGAAGTCGCGTGCGTCTCCATCGCATACCACGTGGACAGACAAGCTGATCTTGTCGCTCGTGATGGCCCAGACGTGCAGATCGTGCAAGTTGTCGACTCCTGGAATACTCCTGATCTCCTTGTCGACTTCGGAGAGATCGATCCCGTCTGGCACACCTTCAAGCAGTACATTGAGGCTTGCCTTCAGCAGAATCCAGGTGCGCGGAATCACCCATAGCCCGATCAGGACGGCGATAGCGGAATCGATCCACTGGGCTTCGGTCCAGCGGATCAACAACGCACCGACGATGACGCCGACGGAACCGAGCATGTCGCTCCAGACCTCGAGATAGGCGCCTTTCACATTCAGACTGCCTTCCTTGCCTCCGGCAAGCAGCTTCATGCTCATCAGGTTAATGACTAAACCGGCGATGGCGACGATCAACATCGTCCCGGAAGCGATTTCGGGGGGATTCTTAAGGCGCATGTAAGCTTCGTACAAAATGTAGCCTGCAACGCCGAACAGCAGCAGCGCATTGAATGCCGCCGCCAGGATCTCGAAGCGGTAATAGCCGAAGGTACGCCGTTTGTCGGCCGCGCGTCGGCCGATTCGAATGGCCGCGAGAGAGATCGCTAGCGCAGTCGTATCGGTGAACATATGCGCGGCATCCGATAGCAACGCGAGGCTGTTGCTCCATATGCCGGCGATGACTTCGATGACGAGAAATGTCGATGTCAGGCCCAGAGCCAGCCACAGCGACCGTTCGTTGGTATTGCTACCAGCGTGAGAATGAGAATGTCCTGCTGCCACATTACCTCCTTGCGTGAATACGAGCTATCGTCAGATGACCGTAGGCGTTTCGTCGAACACGCTAGCGACGCCGGCCGGTCTTGTGCGACTTTTTCAGGACGCTTCCCTTTTTGTTTTTTGTACTTGAATTCCGGGGTCGCTTTTTCCGTTCCAGGTAATCCAGCACCGCAAGCCAGAGCAACACGGTCACCATCGTGAGCACGGAAGTTCCAAGAACGACCCACAAGACATCGGGTGGGACTTCATGACGGTCAGACATGTTCATGCCTTCTTACTCTTGTCTGGACATGGCCGGATGGCGACGTTTGCCAACGTGCGCCATCCGGCTGGATTCACTGAGGCACCGGTTGCGCCAGTTCGGCGATCTCAGCCTCCTCGGCGCGGCGGTGGACCATGCGATACAACAGCGGCAGTACCAGGAGGGTGAGCGCCGTCGACGACAGGATGCCGCCGATGACCACCGTGGCCAGTGGGCGCTGCACTTCCGCGCCTGTACCGGTCGCAAGCGCCATCGGCACGAAGCCGAGGGATGCCACCAGTGCCGTCATCAGCACTGGCCGCAGACGCGTCAGCGCTCCTTGCACGATCGCCTCGTCAAGTCCCATGCCCTGCTCGCGCAAGGTACGGATAAACGAAATCATGACCAGGCCGTTCAGCACCGCGACACCAGACAGCGCAATGAATCCGACCGCCGCCGTGATCGACAATGGAATGCCGCGCAGGGACAATGCGACGATGCCACCGGTCAGTGCGAACGGGATGCCGGTGAACACCAGCAGGCCATCCTTCAGGTTGCCGAACATGACGAACAACAGTGTCAGCACGAGGAACAAGGCCAGCGGCACCACTAGCTTCAGACGCTGGGTCGCCGACTGCAGCTGCTCGAAGGTGCCGCCCCAGCTAGTCCAGTAGCCCGCCGGGATCTTCACCGAACGTTCGATTGCGGCCTGCGCCTCCGGCACGAAGCTGCCGACATCGCGTCCGCGCACGTTGGCGCTGACGACAATGCGGCGCTTACCGTTTTCGCGGCTGACCTGGTTCGGCCCCGGCGCAAACGACAGCGTGGCGACTTCCGAAAGCGGTACATAGGAGGCGCTGCCGGTGCTGGTACCCGCAGCGCCGACGTTCGTCTCGCCGGCTGGCAGCGCGATAGGCAAGCGGCGCAGCGAGTCTATATCGCTGCGCAGTTCTTCGGGCAGGCGTACGAGGATATCGAAGCGACGATCACCTTCGAACATGGTGCCGGCCTGGCGCCCACCCGTCGCGGTGGCGATGGCGTCCTGCACGTCGGCGATGTTCAGGCCGTAACGGGCCGTCTTCTCGCGGTCAATATTCACTGACAGCATCGGCAGGCCGCCGGTCTGCTCGACCTTGACTTCGGATGCGCCCGGGATGCGCTGCATGACTGCTGCAATCTCCGCACCGGTGCGTGCCAGCACGTCCATGTCGTCGCCGTACACCTTGACCGCGACATCGCTGCGTACGCCCGAGATCAGCTCATTGAAACGCAGCTGGATCGGCTGGGAGAATTCGAAGGCATTGCCGACGTACTTCTCAGCCTCCTTCTGGATCGCCTCGACCAGTTCCGCATGGGTCTTTTTCGGCGCCGGCCAGGCCGATTCCGGCTTGAGCATGATGTAGCCGTCCGAGATATTCTGCGGCATCGGATCGGATGCGATTTCCGCCGTACCTGTGCGCGCGAATACCCGGTCGATTTCAGGGAATTTCGCTTTCAGACCGGCCTCCAGCTTCTTCTGCATTTCCAGCGATTCGGTCAGGCTGGTAGCCGGGATGCGCAGTGCCTGAATCGCGACGTCGCCCTCGTTCAGGTTCGGGATGAATTCACTGCCCAGGCGCGACACCAGCAAGCCGGAAAGGACCACCAGAACCACACTCGAGGCGACCACCACTGGCCCGTTGGCCAGGACCTTGTCCAGCATGGGCGCATAGGCGTTGCGCGCCATCGTCATCATGCGGTTTTCCTTCTCGGAGACGCGCTTGCCGATGAATAGCGCAACGGCTGCAGGCACAAAGGTCATCGACAGGATCATCGCGCCGGCCAGTGCTAGCACGACGGCGAATGCCATCGGGTGGAACATCTTGCCCTCCACACCGGATAGGGCGAAGATCGGCAGGTACACGACCATGATGATCAGCTGGCCAAACAGCAGCGGTCGGCGTGCTTCACGCGCGGCCTCGAACACTTCATGGAAGCGTTCGCGCAGCGTAAGCTCGCGCTTGTGGTGTTCCTGCGCGTGCGCCAGCCGCCGCACGCAGTTCTCGACGATGACGACGGCGCCGTCGATGATGATGCCGAAGTCGAGTGCGCCGAGGCTCATCAGGTTGGCGCTGATCTTGTAGGTCACCATGCCGGTGAAGGTGAACAGCATCGCCAGCGGGATCACCATCGCCGTAATGATGGCGGCGCGTATATTACCGAGGAAGAGGAACAGGATCACGATGACCAGCACCGCGCCTTCGAGCAGGTTCTTCTTCACCGTGGCGATCGCCTTGTCCACCAGCGCCGTGCGGTCGTAGACTGGGACGGCCTTGACGCCGGGCGGCAAGGTCTTGTTGATGGCGGCCATCTTCTCCGCGGCCGCCTGCGCCACCACACGGCTGTTCTCGCCAATCAGCATGAACACGGTGCCGAGCACGACTTCCTTGCCGTTCTCGGTGGCTGCGCCGGTGCGTAGTTCGCGCCCCAGACCCACGGTCGCCACATCGCGCACGCGCACCGGCACGCCGCGCACATTGCTGACGATGGTGTTGCGGATGTCGTCCAAGGTCTGCACCTGACCTGGTGCCCGCACCAGGAACTGCTCGCCCCGGCGTTCGACGTAGCCGGCGCCGACGTTGCCGTTGTTGCGTTCGATCGCTTCTGTGACTGCAGCCAGCGTCAGGTTGTACGAGCTAATCTTCGCCGGGTCCGGTGTAATGTGGTACTCCTTCGAGTAGCCGCCGATCGAGTTGATCTCCGTGACACCCGGGACCTGGCGCAGTTGTGGCTTGATGATCCAGTCCTGCACCTCGCGCAGGTCAGTCGGCGTGTAGGGCGTACCGTCAGGCTTTTTGGCGCCCGGCTCGCTCTCGACGGTCCACAGATAGATTTCGCCGAGGCCGGTCGAGATCGGTCCCATGGTCGGCGAGACGCCCTGCGGCAGGCCGTCGCGCGCTTCCTGGATGCGCTGATTGACCAGTTGGCGTGCAAAATAGACGTCCGTTCCGTCCTTGAAGATCACGGTGACTTGCGACAATCCATAGCGCGACAGCGAGCGGGTTTGTTCGAGGCCGGGAAGGCCTGACATGACTGTCTCGATCGGGAACGTGATGCGCTGTTCGACCTCGAGCGGCGAATAACCCTGGGCCGAGGTATTGATCTGCACTTGGACATTGGTGATGTCCGGCACGGCGTCGATCGGCAGGCGCTGATAGTTATACACGCCAATGGCTGCCATCGTCAGGACGGCGAGCATGACGATCCATCGGTTCTCGATGGCTGATCGGATGATTCGTTCAAACATGGCTATTCTCCCTATCAATGGCCATGCTCGGCGCCGTCCTTGCCCTGCTCCGCCTTGAGGACGAAACTGCCCTTGTCGGCATACACGGCGCCGGCACGTAGGCCCTCGCGGATTTCCACGAACTTGCCGTCGTTGGCACCCACGGTGACGGGCTGCGCCTTGAAACCCTCGTCGACCTTGACGAACACAACCTGCTTTTCCTCGACGGTCTGCAAGGCGTCATTGCTGACCGCCACGGCAGCGTGTTTCGAACCCTGGACGAGTTCCACGTTGACGAACAGGCCCGGACGCCATGCCATCGATGGATTGGCCAGTTCGACGCGAGCGGTTGCCGAGCGGGTCTGCTCACCGACCAGCGCGCCAACATAGGTGACCTTGCCAGATGCGACCAGGTCGGCCGCGGCGGCTTTCACAGTCGCGGTTTCGCCGACCCTCACGAAGCCGAGATCTTTCGGTGTCACGATCACGTTCACCCACACGCGCGACAGATCCGACAGCAGAAAGACGTTGGCGTCCTCCTTGACGGCTTCGCCCAGGCTGATGTGCTTTTCCACGATCACGCCGTCGAAGGGGGCGCGCAGTTCGTAGCGGTTCAGACCACCACTCGCCGGCGTGACACCCAGCGCGGTCAGCTTCGACTGGGCATTACGTTCTGCGATCTGAGCTTCCTGATAGGCTTGCTGCGCCTGCAGGTAATCCTGCTCGGCCGAGATCTTGTCCTGCCACAGCTTTTTTTCACGCTCGTAGGTAGTACGCGTCAGGTCGAGGCGCGTGCGTGCCGCATTCAAGGTGCTGCGCATCTCCGCCAACTCAGGGCTGGAGATCACGGCCAGTACCTGGCCCTTCTTGACGGTCTGACCCAGTTCCGCAGGAACCGCCTCGGCCACGCCGGGCAGGCGCGGCACGACGTGCGCCGTGCGGTCCTCGTTGAAACGGACTTCGCCCGGAAGCTGAACGGTCGTCGCGACTGTCGCCGCGGCTGCCGTCATGGTCTTGATCCCGGCCTGCTCGATCTGCGGCGCGGTCAGCCGGACCAGTCCCTCTTCGCTTTCGTGGCCGCCTTCTTCCGCAGCCTGCCCGCCCTTGCCTTCCTTGGCAGACGCCTGCGCTTCGGCGCGTTCTGCGCCTTCGCCAGCACCCGTGCCAGCGTCTCTTTTCCAAAACATGATGGCGACAGCCAGAACGACGCCGATGATGACGACAAGCATCACGGGTTTCCAGGATTTGGTTTCGGTAATGGACTTCATTGGGATTTTCCCTCGATAGGATTGATGCTCGCGCCAGCTTCAGGCGGCACGTAGCGCTGCACGTCGGCGATCGAGCGATAACGATCTGCCAACGCGCGCAGGTATTGAGTACGGGACTGGAATAGCGTGCGCTGGGCATCAAGCACGTCAGTGAATGCGAACTTGCCCAGTGCAAAGCCGGTAGCGGCGGCGTCGTATGCACTTTGCGCTGCTGGTACGATTTGCTCGCGCAGCGACGTCACCTGCGTACTGGCCACTTCCGCGCGCTGGTAGGCGTCGGCCAGGGCCTGGTTCAAGCCAAGCCGCTCGGCTTCCAGGTCGTCACGCGCCTGGTCGGCGCGGCGCAATGCGGACAATAGATTGCCCTGGTTGCGGTTGAACAGCGGGATCGGCACCGAGATACCGACCACGCCCTGCGTGCGTCCGAGTTCACGCTCGCGCTGGGAACCGAGGCTGAGCGTGAGGTCCGGGATACGCTGTGCACGCTCGAGCGTCACCTGCGCTTCGCGGCCCGTCACCAGCGATTGCGCGACGCGCAGTTGAGGTGCGCTATCAAGCCTGGATTGCAGTTCGCTCCACGGCGGCAGCTGTACGAAAGCGGCTTGAGGTTCCTGCAAGTCCTGCTTGAGCGGTTCCGTCGTGCCCCATAAGGCAGTCAGGCGGCGCTTGGCCAGCGCCAGGTCGGCATTCGCCTGGTTCAGCTCGAGCTGGGCCGCGGCCTCGGCAACGGTCGAGCGCGTCTGCTCTACCGGCGATATCTTGCCGGCGGCGACGCGCCGGCTGGTAGCATCCGTCGACTTGTGCGCAAGGTCGACCGAGGCCTGGGCCAAGGTCACACGCTCCTGCGCCGTCAGGGCGTCCATGTAGGCGGTGATAACGTCAGCACGCAAGTCGGCGCGCCGGATGGCAAGCTGGCCTAGGGCGATACTGCGCTCCTGCTGCGCGACCGCGATGCGGGCTGAACGTTTCCCGCCGAGTTCGAACACCTGGCTCAGCTGCGCGGTTTCCGTGCGCGTATTCCGGTTGGTTCCCTCGCTTGAGATTGACAGCTCGGGATTTGGACGTGTGCCGGCTTGCAGCACGGCGCCATCCGCAATGCCGATTGCCCGTGTTGCGGAACGCAGCGACGGATTGCTGGAGAACGCAAGACCGATGGCCTGCTCGAGCGTGAGCGCCGGTGCGGATACGTTGGTTTGCCCGACGCTTGCCGGTAAAACTGATAAAGCTTGCTGCCCCATTGCATGGGCAGCAGGGAAGACGGCCTGCAACAGCAGTGCCGCTCCCAGCACAAAGTGCCTGGATTGCATAATGACTCCGAAGACTATGAAGGAAAATAGCCGACGGCAGCCCGGCCACGCAGGCGTAGCGCTACGTGGAGATGCTTACTATCTAAAAGAGAAGTGCAATGGTCGGGTCAGCCGCGGATCAAGCGCGACCAGCCCATTGAGGACGTTCGGGAGGAGAAGAGAATGCGGATGCAGGTGCGAGGACCGTGCCTGCAAGGGTACGTTCGACGTCATTAACGCCGAACGGCAATTCAACAAGATCAGACGCAGCAAGTGAAAGGTGGGCGCAAGAGACGCAGTGCGCATCGTGCACATTCACCTTCTTCGACGAATCCGGCTTGTCTTTGGCTGCCGCTGCCAGCTCTTCCAAGGTGGATTCGTGCTGGTGGTGTCCGAGGTGGTTGGCAGCCCTGCCCGTCTCGTGCATGCAATACGACGTGATGACGTTCCAGCTGAGCTGGAATGCCACTACGAACATAAACATGTGAAAGATTTTACGGGCCATGATCAAATCAGTATAACACGGTGAACACGAAGCGTTTTTCAGTCGCGCGATATATATCTCGAAAAATCTACGGTGCCGGCCGCGGGCGCGGGAGGTGCAGGGAGAAGGTACTTCCTTCTCCCACTGTACTCTCGACGCCTGCCGCGCCACCGTGCAGCAGCGCGATCGAGCGTACTACCGCCAGTCCAAGTCCTGTACTGTCCGTCGTACTGCGTGCGGCATCAACACGATAAAAGCGGTCGAAGAGGAAGGGAAGATGCTCCGGTGCGATACCGGCACCATTGTCGCTGACCGAAATCGTCACGCGGTCACCTGCGCAAACAGCGCTCAAGCGCACGGTGCCTCCTGGTGGCGTGTAGCGCAATGCGTTCGACAACAGGTTGGATAAAGCCCGGCGAAATAACTGCGGATCCGCCACCAGTTCGCCATCGCCCTGCGCTTCAAGCCTCACATTTTGCTCTTCTGCTACCACACCATAAAACTCGGTTAGCTTGTAGAACTCCCGACCAATTGAAAGTATCTCCGGGTGGATGTGCTGTTCGGCGTTGTCCGTGCGGGCCAGGAACAACATGCTGGAGACCATGTGCGACAGCCGGCTGCCCTCCTCTACAACGACTTCGAGTGTCTTCTGGTATTCCGCCGGGGTCCGCGCGCGCGCCAGTGTCACGCTGGCTGCAGCGACGAGATTGTTGACCGGGGACCTGAACTCGTGCGCGATGTCCGAAGAAAAGCGGCTCAACTGCTCGAACGAACCTGCAAGTCGCGCCAGCGTGTTGTCGAAGCTTTCAGCGAGAAGCTGCAGCTCGATAGGCCAGCCTTGCTGGGCAATGCGCGCGTCGAGCTTTTCGGCGCTGATGCGTCCGACTTCCTTCGACATGGCCCGCACTGGCGCCAGACTGCGGCGTGCAAGCAGCCACCCGAGCCAGGTCGATACCAGTATGGCAGCGCCAATGACAGCCACCAGTTTGTTCCGGTAGGCCGCTAGTAACAGGCGATCTTGCGTGATGTCGATTATCCCTCGCAGAACAGTGCCTTTCGGACCAAGGGATGGGCCATGAATCTCCAGTGCTTCGGGACCGCGCGTCTCTACCGCCATATCGAACACGAGCCAAGTTTGCCGTGGTCCGTCGATACGAACGTATTGCCCGGGCCGCACCGGCGCAGCCAGCGCTGTAACGAACGCCGAAAGGTGTGGGGACTCGTTGCGCACGAATCGATTCGGCGCCAACAGCTGCCAAGCGAATTTGTGAGACTGTTCCTGGTATTCGCGCCACTCGTACTGCCATTGAGTCGGCGGGAATTTGCGGCCAAGCAGATGTTCGAGCGTGTCGCGCTGAATCTGCATGTTGTCGAGCAATTCGGCTTCTTCCTTGCTCTGCAATTGGCGCACCAGTTCCGAATACATCATCGCGGAAACGGCGAGCACGATGATGGTGAGAGCGAGGCTTGCGAAAACGCTCATGCGCAGAGTCAGCGACCAACTGCCGGGCGTCTTGTTATGACGGTCAAAAATAGAACGCACCATCACGTCATCCCCTTGAACAATGTGGCGATTTCCTTGTATTGATCTATCGCCTTCTGCAAGAAGAACTCGTGTTTTAAAGCCTGTTCCGCAAATGCCGTACGCTCTACATCCATATCGACGGTGTTTCCATCGATAGCTCCTTGTACCGGTACGCGATAGACGACCGGCACGACAAACTCGGACTTCGCGGGAAGCATGCTGCCCGACTCAGTGGCATCGGCCGTGGCTTCGCTGGCAGCAAGAGCCTGCTGGAGTGCCGATCTAAAGTCGATATCCCGTGCTTTGTAGTTCGGCGTGTCAGCGTTTGCAATATTCGACGCCAGGACAGTCAATCGTTGTTCAGATATCCTGAGCGCCTGCTCCCAGAACTCGTCCTTATTGTTTAATGGGGCAAAAATCCTTCCCAAGCCCTCGCTCTTCGCATTGCTCATTTCTCCTCCTGCGAAGCGGGGCGTTCAAAGGACGAATCGTCTGGTGAGATTCCGCGCGCTCCTGGAACTCGCGGCCTGCGAAAAACACGCAGCCACAAAGGGTAAATCCACCATATCACCAGGATCAGCGAAGTCACTAGGGCTGCTACAGCACCACCAAGCGGATGCCCCAGGACTTCTGCAGTAACGAGATTCGCACACAGGACCAACGCTAGTGAAAGGAACGCAGCTCCCGCCAGCATCTGCCTGCTGGCGACATCCTTGAAGTGAATGCGATCGATTAGCGGCCTCAGCATCCGATGCTGCACGGCAGGCGCTGTGAATAAAATGAGGCTAGACAGGGAACACAGGAAAGCCGCAATGAACATCCATTTTTCGGACTGAACGATTTCCTTGAAGCCCGAATTGAAGGGCAAGGTAATGAGGAAGCCGGTTAGAAGCTGGGCACCCGGCAGCAGGACGCGCAGTTCGTTGAGCATTTCGGTCATGTCCGCTTCATCGTGGTCGCCAGCAGCGACATTGCACCGCTCAACGTTCGACAACTGCTCCGAATATTCGACTTGCTTGATGCTCATGGCTGTTCTCCTTTTTTGGGAAAAGTCAGAGCAGCGTCAAACCAGTTTCGTAAAAGCGTTTTGGTTAGAGCGCAGGGCACTCTTACGTGCAGAGACAATTCGCCCTGCACGGTTTCAATGAATTGCATAGGAACTCCTTGGGCTATTGATGAGAAATAGCCAGCGGCATCCCTATTGCACAGTCAAAGATGCAAGGTTGGGCTTGTCAAAGAAGGAACAAAAAAGGAGCAGCCGCTGGATCAGGCGAGACTGATCCACTGAGGACGTTCTGGGGGAGAGGGGAAGATGGACGTGGGTGGAACGATTGCTCCGATCGCAGCATTCGCACAGGTCAATGTGATGGGAGGCGCCTCAAGTGAATCGGGCGCGGCGAGCGCAAGATTCGCATATGACGCGCAATGCGCATCGTGCACAGCACTTTTCTTGACAGTAGATTGTCCGTCCTTGGCCGCCAGCGACAACTCCTCCGTACTGGAATTGTGCTCATGGTGACCCAAGTGGTTCGCCGAAATCCCAGTCTCGTGCATGCAGTATACGGTGACGACACTCCAGCTTAGCTGAAGCGCTATCACTACAAGCAACGAGTAAAGTATGTGACGAACCATCCTTTGAGTTTAGCACATGGGATCGTACCCCCTTCACGTGCCAATCTGGTCGGTTCACCGCTTTGTGAATCGCCCCGGCTTTCGTGGAGGCCGGTTAGTGTGAGTCAGACCGGGAGGGCCTGACTGCTCAACTGCTTGTAATAGTTTGCCTCAGCTTCTGCCGGCGGTATATAGCCGAGTGGTTCAAGCAGACGGTGGTGGTTGAACCAGGAAACCCATTCCAACGTAGCCAGTTCGACGGCCTCACGCGTTTTCCAAGGAGCGCGGCGGTGGATCAGCTCAGCCTTGTAGAGCCCATTGATGGTTTCGGCCAAGGCGTTATCGTAACTGTCGCCCTTGCTGCCCACAGACGGCTCAATACCTGCTTCCGCCAGGCGCTCGCTGTACTTTATCGACACATATTGCGAGCCCCTGTCGCTATGGTGGACCAGCTCGTTCCGTTCGGGCTGACGCGCGTACAGCGCCTGCTCCAAGGCGTCGAGGACGAAGTCGGTCCGCATCGAGCTGCTGACGCGCCAGCCCACGATGCGCCGGGCGAAGACGTCGATCACGAAAGCGACATAGACGAAACCCTGCCAGGTCGAGACGTACGTAAAATCGCTGACCCACAGTTGGTTTGGCCGCTGCGCCTTGAACTGGCGGTTGACCCGATCAAGCGGGCACGGCGCCTTTGCATCGGCAACCGTCGTGCGCACAACCTTGCCACGCATGACGCCACGCAGGCCAGCCTTGCGCATCAAGCGCTCCACCGTGCAGCGAGCCACTTCGGTTCCCTCACGTCGCAGTTGGCGCCACACTTTGTCGGCACCGTAGACTTGCATGTTCGCCTGCCAGACCCGCTCGATGTCGACACTCAGCACGTCATCACGCTGAACACGGGCACAGCGCAACGCCGGGTTGCGTTGCCGCGCCGCGTAACGCCAGTAGCCCGACGGCGCGACCTGCATCACCTTGCAGATCGGCTCGACACCGTAGGCATGGCGGTACTGGTCGATAAATGCCCTCACGGTTTGAAGTGGCGGCCGAGCTCCGCCTGGGCGAAAAATGCACTCGCCAGACGCAGGATCTCGTTTGCCTTGCGCAGCTCGCGCACCTCTCGCTCCAGCGCCTTGATGCGTTCCTCTTCGGCCGTGGTCGGCCCTGGACGCTGGCCGGTATCACGCTCTTGCTGGCGTACCCAGCGACGCAGCGTCTCAGGTGTGCAGCCGATCTTGGCCGCGATGGATTCGATTGCCGCCCACTGCGAGCTGTACTCGCTCGCGGCCTCGCTGACCATGCGCACGGCGCGCTCGATGACTTCGGGGGAATACTTGGGTTGCTTCTTCATAGCTCCATTTTCTCAAACAATGGAGCCTCTACAAAATCCGGGGCGGTTCAGATTGAATGCGCAGCCACGAGCGGACATTTGAATTGCGAAGACCACGCCTCTAACATCATGAACTTAAAGACGCTTACCACAAGCTTGGTTCTCTTGGGGCCAGCATCTTTTTTTTGCACAGCTAGTGCTGTCTGCTTGGATCCCGAGACCTCTGTATCGGGTTATAAGGTCCCTGTTGCCTTTGAAGTACGAACTGCCGACGCAATTGTGATTGGTAGAGTGCTGTCAGAACAGGGGCTTCGCGAAGACCCGACTGATCCAGAGGGGTACACGGCCTACAACGTGCAAGTTAAGGTAACTACCCGCTTTAAGGGAGATTTGCCGAGCGTGGTCGTCATCAGGAACGAAAATACCTCCGCCCGGTATCCTCTAGCGATCGGCGAAGAACACCTTCTTTTTGTTTCTACAGCCGGCGCAAAATTATGGGTGAATAGTTGCGGGAATTCTTCACCAATGCCAGAAGGAAAACAATTGCTGAAACAGATTCAAGCGCAACTGCACAGGCTAAAGTAAAACATCACACAGCTGGCTGAGCCCTTCGGGCACGTCTGGTTCGGCTCGGAAGCGGACGTCACCGAAGCCGACGTGCCCTGAAAGCCGTGGCAAACTTTATTGTTGCATGCGGCCGATGCAAAACTGTTTGCCGCGATTTTGTCGCAAACATTATCTGCAAGAACGACACGCTGGAACCGGCTGTTCATAGAGAGGCTTCCGGCAACCTTTATTAGTCGTTCACATCTGAATGCTACACTAGCCCGGTCAGCACCCGCCCGCCACAACCGCATGACATCGACACCGCCCGCCGATCTCCACCTCCGCAGTTACGGCCGCGTCCGCGAATCGGACCGCCACGACTTCGCCCAGCTGGTCCTGCCGCTGAGTGGCACGCTGCTGCTCGAGATCGAGGGGCGCCAGGGGCGGCTCGACCCGCTGCACGCGGCCTTCGTGGCGCCGCGTGCCTGGCATTCGCAGGTGGGCGAGGCGCCCAACCGGTCCCTCATCCTCGACCTCGATCTGGCGCGGGTGGATGCGCAGGCGGCCGAGCGCCTGCGCGAGCGGCCGTTCCCGGTGCTGGGCGAGGCCGCGCGCAAGCTGGTCGAGTTCATGGGCATCGTGGCCGGCGGGCAGGGCGCCGCGCCCGGTCTGCTGCAGGGCTGGGTGCCGCTGCTGCTGGACACGCTGGCGCTGGAGGCGCCGCGGCCGCTCTCGCGCCTGGCAGCGCTGATGGCCCGGGTGGAGGCCGAGCCGGGGTTGCCCTGGACCACGGAGTCGATGGCGTCCGCGGCCGGGCTGAGCGTCAGCCGCCTGCACGCGCTGTTCCGCGACGAGCACGACACCAGCCCGCATGCCTGGCTGCTGGCGCAGCGCCTGACGCGGGTGCAAGCCTGGCTGGCGCAATCCGACCTGCCGATCGCCGAGCTGGCGCTGCGTGCCGGGTTTTCGGAACAGAGTGCGCTGACCCGCGCCATGCGCAAGGCCACCGGCCAGACGCCGGCCGCCTACCGCCGCCAGGCGCGCCGGAATCCGTCCGGTGACACCATGCCCGGCGAGGCCCGGTCTGGCGAGACCCGGCCTGGCGAGGCCCGGCCCAAATAGCCGGAGACGCGGTCAAGAAACCGCCGCCGGCGCCGCGTATCATGCGGGCCTTGGCGGTTTTATCCTTATATATATGCAATCACGAAACTTGTGGCTCGGCCTCGGCGCCGGCATCCTGGCCGGCGCCATGTGGGGCCTAGTCTTCCTGACCCCGGAACTGACGCGCGGCTTCCTGCCGATCCAGCTGTCGGCCGGCCGCTACCTGGCCTACGGCGTGCTGGCCGCGGCGCTGGTCGCGCCCGCCTGGCGACGTCTGGCGGCGACGCTCGGCTGGCCGGAGTGGCGCGCGCTGATCTGGCTCAGCTTCACCGGCAACATCCTGTACTACGTGTGCCTGGCCAACGGCGTGCGCGGCGGCGGGGTGGCGATGACCTCGCTGGTGATCGGCCTGCTGCCGGTCACCATTACACTGGCCGGCAGCCGCGCCCGCCACGCAGTGGGCTTGAGACCCGTGGCCCTGCGCCGATTGCTGCCCTCGCTGGCGCTGAGCGCGGGGGGCCTGCTCTGTATCAGCTGGGAATCCCTCGCCAGGTCGCAGCCGGGCTCGGTGTTCGGCCTGCTGAGCGCGGCCGGCGCGCTGGTCTCCTGGACCGTCTACGCGGTCGGCAACAGCCGCTGGCTGGCCCGCCTGGAGCACGTCTCGGCGCACGAATGGAGCCTGCTGACCGGGGTCGTGACCGGCATCCAGGCGCTGCTGCTGGCGGTGCCGGCCTTCCTGCTGGCGCCGGACACGCACGGCGCCGGCGACTGGCTGCGCTTCGCCGCCATCATGGCCGCGGTTGCGCTGCTGTGTTCGGTCGTCGGCAACGCGCTGTGGAACCGTGCCAGCCGCCTGCTGCCGCTGACCATGGTCGGGCAGATGATCGTGTTCGAGACCCTGTTCGCGCTGCTGTACGGCTTTTTGTGGGAAGCGCGCTGGCCGACCGCGCTGGAAGCGGTGGCGATGGTGCTGCTGGTGGCGGGAGTGCTCACCTGCGCGACGGCGCACCGGCAGCCGGCCGCCGCCCCTACCGGGCAGGCCCTCGTGTGAGCGCACGGCAGAAAACAGCGGTGTATCGATGCAGATTCAGCAAGTAGAATAGCGGTTTCCGCCTGCATCGCTAACCATACTCCATGCCACACTCCCTGACCTTTCTCGACGGCGGCGGCAAGACCGCAGAGCTGATCCGCGCCTTCCCCTGGGCCGATACCGGCCTCGGACCGATCGAGGACTGGCCGGGCGCGATGAAGACCGTGGTGGCGATGATCATGCACTCGCCGGTGCCCATCGCCACCCTGTGGCAGGACAAGGGCTACATGATCTACAACGACGCCTACGCGGTGGTCGCCGGCGGCCGCCATCCGCAGCTGCTGGGGGCCGAGCTGCGCGAGGCCTGGCCCGAGATCGCGGCGTTCAACGACAACGTGATGAAGGTGGTCATGGGCGGCGGCATCCTCAGCTACACCGACCAGGAACTGGCGCTGGACCGCAGCGGCAAGCCGGAGCCGGTGTGGCTGAACCTGGACTACTCGCCGGTGCGCGACGCGGCCGGCCGCATCATCGGCGTGATCGCGGTGGTGATCGAGACCACCGCCAAGGTGCGCGCCGAGCGCCACATCCAGGGCGAGCGCGCGCGCCTGGGCGCGATGTTCGAGCAGGCGCCCGGCTTCATGGCGCTGCTGACCGGCCGCGACCACCGCTTCGACCTGGTGAACGCCGCCTACAAGCAGCTGATCGGCGAGCGCGAATGGGTCGGCCGCACCGCGCGCGAGGTGCTGCCGGAACTCGAAGGCCAGGGCTATTTCGAGATGCTCGACGAGGTCTACCGCAGCGGCACCGCGGTCACCGGCGACGCGATTCCGTTCGCACTCCCGGTGCGGGCCGGCGAACCGGCGAGCACGCGCTACCTCGATTTCGTCTACCAGCCGCTGAAGGACGAGCAGGGCAAGGTGTTCGGCATCTTCGTCGAAGGTGCCGACGTCAGCGAGCGCGTGCTGGCCGCGTCGGCGCTGCGCGAAAGCGAGGCCAAGTTCCGCGCCTTTGCCCAGGCCATGCCGCACCACGTCTGGACCGCGCCGGCCGACGGCCAGCTCGACTGGTTCAACGAGCGCGTCTACGAGTACACGGGCGCGCGTCCCGGTGAGCTCGACGGCGACGGCTGGGGTGCCATCATCCACGGCGACGACCTGGACATGGTCAAGCAGCGCTGGGGCGAAGCGCTCGCCACCGGCACCCTGTACGAAGTCGAGTTCCGCATCCGCCGCCACGACGGCGCCTGGCGCTGGCACCTGGTGCGCGCGGTGCCGATGCGCGACCCGGACGGCAAGGTGGTGCGCTGGATCGGCAGCAATACCGACATCGAGGAACAGAAGTCGACCGCGCAGGCGCTGGCCTCCCTGAACGCCACGCTGGAACAGCAGATCTCGACCCGCACCGCGGAGCGCGACCGCATCTGGCGCCTGTCCAAGGACATCATGCTGGTGGCCGACTTCAACGGCCTGATCACCGCCGTCAACCCGGCCTTCACGGCGACCCTGGGCTGGCGCGAGCAGGACGTGCTCGGCGCCACGCTGCTCGGGCTGGTGCACCCGGACGACGTGCAGTCGACGCTGGAGCAGGTCGGCGCGCTGAGCGGCGGCGGCCACGTGTACCGCTTCGAGAACCGCTACCGGCGCAAGGACGGCAGCTACTGCACGCTGTCCTGGACCGCGGCGCCGGACGCCCATTTCATCCACGCGGTCGGGCGCGATATCACCGCCGACCTGCAGCAGGCCGAGGCGATGCGCGTGACCGAGGCGGCGCTGCAGCAGGCGCAGAAGATGGAAACCATCGGCAAGCTGACCGGCGGTGTCGCCCACGACTTCAACAATCTGCTGCAGGTCATCTCGGGCAACCTGCAGCTGCTCGGCACCCAGCTGAACGCGATGCCGTCGGCACGGCGCCGGGTCGACAATGCGCTGGCCAGCGTGCAGCGCGGCGCTAAGCTGGCCAGTTCGCTGCTGGCCTTCGCGCGCAAGCAGCCGCTGGAGCCGAAGGTGGTCAAGGTCGGCCGCCTGATCACCGGCATGGAAGACATGCTGCGCCGCAGCCTGGGCGAGGACATCGACATCGAGACCGTGATCTCGGGCGGCCTGTGGAGCGCCTCGATCGACGTGGTGCAGGTCGAGAACGCGATCCTGAACCTGGCCATCAACGCGCGCGACGCCATGGAGCATTGCGCCGACCGTGCCCGCAGGCTGACCATCGAGGTCAACAACGCGCTGCTGGACGCCGCCTACTGCGCCACGCACCCGGACGTCGCGCCGGGCCAGTACGTGATGATCGCCGTCAGCGACACCGGCAGCGGCATGACGCCCGAGGTGCTGCGCCAGGCCTTCGAGCCGTTCTTCTCGACCAAGGCCGAGGGCAAGGGCACGGGTCTCGGCCTGTCGATGGTGTACGGCCTGGTCAAGCAGTCGGGCGGCCACATCAAGATCTACAGCGAGGTGGGCGAGGGCACCACGATCAAGCTCTACCTGCCGCGCTCGCGCGAAGCGGAAGACGCCTACGTCGCGCTGGAGGTGCAGCCGGTGGTGGGCGGCAGCGAGACCGTGCTGGTGGTCGAGGACGACGATGCGGTGCGCGCCACCGTGGTCGACATGCTGACCGAACTCGGCTACCGCGTGCTCAAGGCCAGCGACGCCAGTGCGGCGCTGACCGTGATCGACAGCGGCGTGCCGATCGACCTGCTGTTCACCGACGTGGTGATGCCGGGTCCGCTGCGCAGCCCGGAACTGGCGCGCAAGGCCAGGGAGCGCCTGCCGGACGTGGCGGTGCTGTTCACCTCGGGCTATACCGAAAACGCGATCGTGCACGGCGGACGCCTCGACCGCGGGGTGGAGCTGATCGGCAAGCCGTATTCGAAGGAAAGCCTGGCGCGCAAGATCCGCCACGTGCTGGCCAACCAGAAGCAGAAGGCGGTGCCGAAGCCGCCGCTGCCCGACAGCGCGCCGGCGGCGCTGCCGGCCGAGGGCAGTGCGCTGGCCGCCGGCGCCGCCGCGCTGACGGTGCTGCTGGTCGAAGACGAAGGCGACATCCGCGAGAACACGCGCGACATGATCGAGTTCCTGGGCCACCGGGTGATCGCGGTCGCCACGGCGGAAGCGGCGATGGACCACCTGTCGGCCGGGATCGACCTCGTGATCACCGACCTGCAGCTGCCCGGCATCCAGGGCAGCGACCTGGCGCAGCTGGCCAAGGCCCGGTTCCCGCACCTGAAGGTGCTGCTGGCCAGCGGCTACGGCGGCGCGGCGCTGCCCGGCGCCGACACGCTGCCCAAGCCCTACACGCTGGAAGGCCTGCGCGCCGCGTTGCTGGCGCTGAGCCCGACGGCGGTGTAGCAGGAGCCGTCAGGGCGGCGCCTGCGTCAGGCTGGGCGCGTCCTGGTAGGGCCGGCCGTCCAGCGGGATGTCGAAGGTGAAGGTGGTGCCGCGCTCCGCGCTGCTGTCCACGCTGATGCTGCCGCCATGGCTTTCCGCCACCGCCCGCACGTAGGGCAGGCCGATGCCCCAGCCTTGCTTGGTGTTGCGCTTGGCCGACTCGGTGCGACGGTACATCTGGAAGATCGCTTCGCGCTCCTGCGGCGGGATCGGGTTGCCCTGGTTGTGCACCGACAGCACCAGGCGGCCGTGTGCCGGGTCGGCGGCGATCGTGACCGGGGTGCCCGGGCTGCCGTACTTGATGGCGTTGGTGACCAGGTTCTCGATCGCGCGCTTGAGGGCGGCGCGGTCCCACCAGCCCTGGACCGCCGGGCCGCCGCCCTGGACGCGCGCGCCCTGGGCGGCGGCGTCGGCCTGCACTTCGGCGATGACCTCGCCCAGGTCGACCAGGGTCATGCTCAACCGCAGCGCCTGCCCGCCGTGGAAGGCCATCGTGTCCAGCAGTTCGCCGATCATGCCGCCCATGCGCCGGGTGTTGGCCAGCGCCTTGGCTGCCAGGTCCTTCATCCGCGCCGGATCGTCGCTCAGCAGGATCAGGTCGAGCGCCATGGTGGCGGCGCTGAGCGGGCCGCGCAGGTCGTGGGTGAGCGCCGCCGCGAAGCGCTCGCGGAAGCCGCTGTGGACCAGCGAAAACGCCTCGACCGCCTGCTGGATGCCGGTGTCGATGGCGGCGTTGACTGCATGGATTTCCTCGAGCGCCAGCACGACGCCGTGCTGGTGCAGCACCTCGAAAATGGCCCAGCGGAAGATCCGGTATTCCTCGATCAGGGCGGCGTGGTCGTAGGCCGTCATGCGCGCCCGCTCGCCGCCGTGCTCGGATGCCAGGTTGTTGCCGTCGCCGGGGCCGCGGCGCGGATAGCCCGGCGAGATGCTTTCCACGATGTCGTAGTAGAACATCGGCAGCGTGTCGATCAGGATCGGATGTTGCAGGGCGCGCGCCTGGAACACGCGTTCGCACAGGCGCTGTTCCCACATGCGGAACACTTCCTCGCGCAGCGCCAGCATGCGCCGCGCGTTGTCGGAAAGTTGGGCGAAGGTGCCGTTCTGGTCGCTGGCAAGGGTCACGTGGCGCTTCCGGACGAGAGATGCCTCATCCTACCGCAGGCCTGCGCGCTTGTCCCGTCGACGCCGCGCAAGCGTGCGTCTGCGTCCTAGCCCGGCGGCACCGGCGCCAGCGTGTCGAGCACGCCCAGTAGCTGGGGCAGGTCGACAGGCTTGACCAGGTGCATCGCGAAGCCGGCGCGGCGCGAGGCATCCAGGTCCTGGCGCTGGCCGTAGCCGCTGAGCGCGATCATGGTCGCGCGCTGCGCCAGCGGCATCGCCTGCAGGCACCGCACCAGCGCGTGCCCGTCCATGTCGGGCAGGCCGATGTCGAGCAGGCAGACGTCGACCGCGCTGGCCTGCACCCGGCGCAGGGCCGCCTGCGAGGTCTCCTCGACCATCACGCTGTGCCCGGCCGCGGACAGCACGATGCCGAGCGATTCGCCGGCGTCGCGGTTGTCGTCGACCACCAGGATGCGCAGCGGCACCCGGGCCTGCCCGACGCCGGATACACCGCCATCCGCGGGCGCGGCGACGGCGGGCGCGGCGTGGTGCAGCGGCAGCGTCACGTCGAAGCGGCTGCCGCGGCCCGGCCCGGCGCTGGCGGCTTCGACCCGGCCGCCGTGCAGGCCGACCATGCTGCGCACCAGTGCCAGGCCGAGCCCGAGCCCGCCCTGGGCGCGGTCGGGCGTGCGCTTGGCCTGGGTGAACAGTTCGAATACCTGCGGCAGCAGGGCGGCGTCGATGCCGATGCCGTTGTCGATCACGCTAAGACGGATGGCGTCGCAGGCGGTCTCGGCACGGACCTTGATTTCGCCGCCGTCCGGCGTGTACTTGGCGGCGTTGTTGATCAGGTTGGCCATCACCTGGACCAGGCGCTTGCGGTCGCCGATCACGGTCACGTGCGCGTCGCCCAGGCGCGTGGCCAGCGTGTGGCCCTTCCTGTCGATCAGCGGGCGCGCCTGTTCGATGGCGCTCTGCACCACCGACGCCAGGTCGACCGGCAGGCGCTCCAGTTCGACCAGGCCGCGCGTCACGCGCGACACGTCGAGCAGGTCGTCCACCAGCTCCACCATGTGCTTCACCTGGCGCGCGATCACGTCGCTGGCCTGCATGCTGCGTTTCGGGTCGCCGCCCTGCAGCTTGAGGATCTGGGCCGCCGTGCTGATCGGCGCCAGCGGGTTGCGCAGCTCGTGGGCGAGCATCGCCAGGAACTCGTCCTTGCGCGCGTTGGCGGCCTTGAGTTCCTCGGCCGCCAGCCTCTGGTCGTGCACGTCGGTCACCGTGCCCATCCAGCGCACGATGCGGCCGGCGTCGTCGCGCACCGGCAGCGCGCGGTTGAGCGCCCAGCGGTACGTGCCGCTAAGGTGGCGGATGCGGTGCTCGAACTCGAACAGCGTGCCGTGCGCGAGGCTGTGGTTCCAATGCGCCTGCAGCGCGGGCAGGTCGTCCGGATGGATCACGTCCAGCCAGCCCATGCCCAGCAGTGCCTGGCTGGAGCGGCCGGTGAATTCGCGCCAGCGGCTGTTCGAATACTCGTTCTCGCCGTTCGGCAGGCTCGACCACACCATCTGCGGCATGGCCTCGGTGATGGTGCGGAACCGCTCCTCGCTCTCGCGCAGCGCGCGCTGGGTGCCGACCTGGTCGGTCATGTCGATGCTGACGGCGACCGCGCCGGTGATCGTGCCGGTCTTGTCGCGAATCGCCGCGGCGCGGATCGCCAGCGTGCGGCGCACGTCCGGCATGCCGAACGGTTCGATCTCGACGATGGCGGTATCGACCAGCTCGCCGCGCAGCGCGCGCGCCGTGGCCCAGTCGCGCGCGCCAAGCGGCTGGCCGTGGCGCTCGGAGCCGTCGGCCCACCAGCCGCGCCACTTGCCGTAGTCCTCCTGGCCGGCGCCTGCCGGCTGCTCGCCCCACAGGATGTCGTTCATGCGGTTGGCGATCGAGATGGCGCCGCGTGCGTCCACGTACGCGATCCCGACCGGCACCGAGGCCAGCAGCGCATCCAGGCGCTGGCGCTCGGCTTCGGCCTGGGCCGCGGCGGCGCGCGCCTGCATCTCGCTCTCGCGCAGCGCCTGCTCGGCGCGCTTGCGGTCGGTGATGTCGGTGAACAGCAACGCGACCCGGCGCCGCGACGGATCGTCGATGCGGCTGGCGTACACGTTGAACCAGCGTCCCATCACCGGCGACTCTTCCACGAAGCGGCGCGCGACGCCGGTGTCCGCGATCTCGGCGTAGATGTCGATCCAGCGCTGCTCGATGCCGGGCACCAGCTGGCGCGCGGTCTTGCCGACGCTGTCGGTCAGTCCGGTCTGCGCCGCGAATGCCTTGTTGGCTTCCACGAACAGGTAGTCGACCGCCTTGCCCTCGCCGTCGTGCAGGATGTCGATCAGGCAGAAGCCGTCGTCCATGGTCTCGATCAGCGCATTGTTGGTCTGCCTCAGGCGCTCGCGCAGCAGGTGGTCCTCGGTGACGTCGTTGCAGATCACCAGCACCCCGCGGATGCCGGATTCGTCCTCGATCGGGCTGAAGCCGTAGGTCCACCACACGTCTTCGCGCCCGCCGTTGCGGGTCAGCGGCACCAGACGGTCCTCGTACCAGGGCGCCTCGCCGCCGGTCATCACGCGCTCGATGTCGGGTCCGATCAGGTCCCAGGCTTCTTCCCAGCACACCCGGCCGGGCTGGCCGAGCGCGCTCGGGTGGCGTTCCGGTCCCAGCGTCTTGCTGTAGCTGTCGTTGTAGAACTGGATCAGGTCTTCGCCCCACCAGATGAACATCGGGTGCTTGCTCGACAGCAGCAGGCGCAGGGCGGTCTTGAGCGTGGACGGCCAGGTTTCCGGCGCACCGAGGGGGCTGGCCTGCCAGTCATGGGCGCGGATCAGGGCGCCCATGTCGCCGCCGCCGGCAAGGAAATTAAAACGCGAGTTCAAGATGGTCCGATCGGGTTGTGCGGCGGCCGTTCGCCGGGCCGGTCCGCGTACGAAAAAGTGAGCAACTGTAACATTTCCGGACACGTCACGTCGCCCATCTCCAGCCCGCATCGGCATCGCGCGGCAGCGGCATGGTCAGGGCATGCCGCGATGCCGGCACACTTTACAAACAGTTAACGCCGCCGGCGGTGCGCTCGCGCACAGTCTACCCGGCAGCGAGCCACTAGAGTCGTCGCATCGGCCATCCCGGCCCCCAAGGAGACTGACCATGGATTCGATCAACCGTAACCAGCCCGAAGAAAACCGCCGCGACCTGAGCGGCCTGGACGCCGTCAAGCGCGTCAAGGACATGACGGAGGATGCCGAAAGCTGCTTCTTCGTCACCAGCAGCGCCACCGGCGAAAACATCGGGCAAACGACGGGCGTGCGCCCGATGAGCGTGCGCCAGACCGACGACGCCGGCAACCTGTGGTTCCTGAGCGCCAGCGACAGCCACAAGAACCACGAACTGGCCGCCAACCCGGCCGTCAAGCTGTACTTCCAGGTCGGCGCCCACGCCGGCTTCCTGGAACTCGAAGGCCGCGCCGAAGTCCTGACGGACCGCTCGCGCATCCACGAACTGTGGAACCCGCTGCTCAAGACCTGGTTCACCGAGGGCGAGGACGACCCGCGCGTGACCGTGATCCGCTTCATGCCGCAGTCCGGGTATTACTGGGACAACAAGCATGGTTCGGTGGTGGCCGGTGCCAAGGTCGCGGTGGGGGCCTTGATCGGGAAGACGCTGGATGATTCGATCGAGGGGCGCTTGACGTTTTGATGATCCGACGTAACCGCTTGCCAGCTTAGTTAGCTGGAAAACGTCGCCCCTGCGCAGGCAGGGGCCCAAGTTTTATGCGCTAACGAAATGCGTGCAACTTGGGCCCCTGCCTTCGCAGGGGCGACGTTCATCCGCTAGCGATCAAGCGGAGAACTTCAGCTTCCACAACTGCGTCGGCAAAGCCGCCGGCGCATCCGGCTTGAAGAAGGCCGAATCCTGGATGTGCGAGGTGGTCACGTAGATGGTGCCGTCCGGCCCCTGGCTGAAGGTGTCCGGCCAGCGCAGGCGCTCGTCCTGCACCACGATGCGCGGTTCGCTCGACGGCCCGGCCGCCAGGTCGCGCACCTTGATCGCGTTGTCCTGCACCGAGGTCAGGTACATGTCGTCGGTGCCGCGCGCGATCAGCAGGCCGTCGTTGACGCCGTTGATCCCGTATTCCTCCACCTGTCCAGACACGTCCTCGCCGCGCAGGCCGGCGCCCAGCAGGGCTTCGGTCGGGATGCGGTACAGGGTGTCGCCCTTGATCGCCTGCCAGTACAGGTACTTGCCGTCGCCCGACAGCTCGATGCCGTCGGCCGAGAATTCCACGCCGCGGCCGTCCGGACGGCGCAGCACCTTGCCGTCGACGCTCACGTTCAAGCCCTTCTTCATCTGGGTGGACGGGTGGCCGTCCAGCAGGCGCACGGCCTTGCCGGCTGCGATGTCGACCACCAGCAGCGCGCCGACCACGCCGGAATCGGTGATGTAGGCGTACTTGCCGTCGTTCGAGAAGCGCACGTCGTTCAGGTAGGAGCCCTGCGGCGCCGTGTCCTCGCCGAAGGCGATGGTCTGCGCCACCTTGTCGGTGGCCAGGTCGATGCGCACCAGCTTGGCGCCGCCCGCCACCAGGTGGGCCTGGGCCGGCGCCGCCGGATCGAGCACCCACAGGCTGCCGCGCCCGTCGGCAACCACGCTCTGCACGCAGACCCAGTGGTCTTCAGGCGATAGTTCGTCCTTCTTCGCGTTGCGCCAGGCGTTCCATGCCTGGTCCGGATAGGGCTTGACCTGGCCACCGACCAGTTCGGCGACCGATACCGGGCTGTCCTCGGTCCAGCGCGGGAAATTGACGAAGATGCGGTTGTCCTCGGACACCGAAATACCCGTCACTTGGTGGTCGAAGTCCTGGACCAGTTCGATCGTGCATGCGCCTGCTGTCATCGTGCTTCCTTTCATATCGGGTCGGTAAAAATGTTCATGCCGCGCGCCGCTTGACTTGCAGCGTCGCGTCGGCGGGGATGTCCCGGGCCAGGCGGCTCTGCAGCATGGCCAGCACCGCGGCTTCCTCGGGCTGCAGTTGGTGCAGGTCCTCGACCAGCTTTTCCTCGGCCAGCGCGCGCAGGCCCTCGAGCATGGTGCCGTCCATGTAGGCGTCCAGCACGGCCGGGTGCACGTAGCACTTGCGGCAGACCGAGGGCGTGTTGCCGAGCTTTTCGGCCACCGATTCGATCGCGCGCACCACGTTCTTCTTGGCCTGGGCTTCGGAATCGACCTTCTCGAATTCCTGCAGCGCCAGCGCCGCCAGCACCGTGCCCGACCAGGTGCGGAAGTCCTTGGCGGTGTACTCCTCGCCGGTGATCTCGCGCAGGTAGTCGTTGACGTCCGACGAGTCCACCGTGTGCGGCGCGCCGTCGTCGTCGATGTACTCGAACAGGTGCTGGCCGGGCAGGTCGCGGGTGCGCTGGATGATGCGCGCCAGGCGCCGGTCGTGCACCTTGACGTCGTGATGGACGCCGCTCTTGCCGCGGAAACGGAACTCGACCTCGCTGCCGTCGATCTTGACGTGGCGGTTGCGCAGCGTGGTCAGGCCGTAGGATTTGTTTTCGCGCGCGTACTCGTCGTTACCGATGCGCATCATGGTAGCTTCGAGCAGGTAGACGATGGTGGCCAGCACCTTTTCGCGCGGCAGGCCGGGCAGGGCGAGCGCGCGGTCGACTTCCTTGCGGATCTGCGGCAGCGCGCGGCCGAAGTTGATCATGCGCTCGTACTTGACCTCGTCGCGCACGGTGCGCCATTTGGGATGGTAGCGGTACTGCTTGCGCCCGCGCGCGTCGCGCCCGGTGGCCTGCAGGTGGCCGTTGGCCTGGGGGCAGATCCAGACATCCTGCCAGGCCGGCGGAATCACCAGCGACTTGATGCGCTTCAGGGTCGCCTCGTCCTCGACCGGCTGGCCCTTGGCATCGAGGTAGCGGAAGCCGTCCCTGTCGGGTTCGCGCCGGATGCCGGGGCGGTCGTCATGCACGTAACGCAGCCCGGCCGCCTTGGCGGCGGTGGGCGGGTCGGCGTTGGGGATCGCGTGGGTTTCCTGCTGTGCGTCATCTTTCATGGCTGGCCTCGTAGCGTGGGCACCCCGTGCCCACGCGGAGGTTCGCACATTGCTGGCGTCCGCGTGGGCCCGGAGAGCCCACCTTGGGCCTGCCCGAGCCTGCAGTCTACCCATGACGGATCGGCCCGCACCGTACGGAAACGAACATTCCTAGCGGTACCTTGCCTCCACCAGATCGATCTCGCGCAGCAGCTTGCGCGCGGTCTCGTCGGAGATCTCGCCGCGCCGGCCCAGGCGCAGGATGGTGTCGCGTTCGGCGCGCAGCGCGGTGAGGCGGTAGTCGCGCTCGGCCTCTCGCGCCGCCTGCGGGTCGTGGCCGCCGTCGCCGTCCTGGCCGACGCGCAGCCGGTGGCGGTACAGGCCGGCCACCCGGTCGGCCGTGCTCGCGTGCAGGTCGCCGTCCGGGCCGTTGCTGCGCTCGCGTCCCTGACGCTCGACCGCCTCCACCGCCGCCGTGATCGCGGCGTGGCGTGCGCGGTCCTCGTCGTGTTCGGCGTCGCCTTCGTGCGGGACTTCGAGCCCGCGCAGCAGGCGCGGCAGGGCGACGCTGGCCAGCACCAGCGACACCACGATCACCGCGCTGGCCAGCACGATCGCCAGGTTGCGCGCCGGGAAGGGCGAGCCGTCGGGCAGGGCCAGCGGCAGGGTCATCACGCCGGCCATGGTAAGCGCGCCGCGCACGCCGGCGAACGAGGTCGCCAGGATCAGGCGCATGCGCGGCTTGTAGACCTGCTGGCCCAGGCGGCGCTGGTTGAGGATGGTCAGGCGCAGCGACACCCACACCCAGACGAAGCGCAGCACCAGCAGGCCGACGCTGAGCGCCAGCGCATGGCCGGCCAGCCACAGGGGGTGGAAGGGTTCGGCGCCGCCGGGCGGGTGCAAGGCGCCGTGCACGATGTCGGGCAGCTGTTCGCCCAGCAGCACGAACATCACGCCGTTCAGGGCGAACTGCAGGGTGTCCCAGATCACGTTGCGGCGGATGCGCGTGTTCGGAGTGGCCGAGCCGCTCAGCTCCACGTAGCTCATGGTGATGCCGGCCGCCACCGCCGCCAGGATGCCCGAGGCTTCCATGTGCTCGGCGGCCAGGTAGGCACCGAAGGGCGTGAGCAGGTTGATCAGGATCGGCACACCCTCGTCCTCGCCGAAGCGGCGCAGCAGGATGCCGTGCACGCGGTTGATCACGAAGGTGACCGCGACCCCGGCCGCGATGCCGCCCAGCGCCACCCACAGGAAGGTCAGGCTGGCCTGGGCCATCGAGAAGCTGCCGGTCATGGCCGCCGCCACGGCGAAGCGGAAGCACACCAGGCCGCTGGCGTCGTTGAGCAGCGACTCGCCCTCGATGATGTGCATCAGGCGCGGCGGCACCGGGATGCGGCTGGTGATCGCGGACACCGCCACCGGATCGGTCGGCGCCACGATGGCCGCCAGCGCGAAGGCGACCGGCAGCGGCATGGTCGGCGTCAGCCAGTGCATCAGGAAGCCGGCGCCGACCACGGTGAACAGCACCAGCCCGAGCGCCAGTTCGATGATCGTGCCCTTGTCCCGGAACAGGCCGACCTTGGGGATGCGCCAGCCGTCCAGGAACAGCAGCGGCGGCAGGAACAGCAGGAAGAAGATCTCCGGATCGAGCGCGACCCCATGCTTGAACACGCCCGAGATCACGGCGCCGAGCGCGATCTGGATCAGCGGCAGCGGCACCCCGAAGGGCAGCATGCGCCCCAGGAAGCCGCTGGCAACCACGGCGAGCAGCATCGCCAGCACGACTTCTATTGAATCCATTCCTTATATATTCCGTTTACATTGACTGAAACCGGATGATAAAGGAATGGGCAGATGAGCGTGGGATGGTAGCCGGATCGGCGGCGCCGGCTCAGGGCTGCCCGGCCTGCGCCACCTTGCCCAGCGCGTCGGCCATCCGCACCAGCTTCACGAATTCGGCGCGGTAGCCTTCCGGGTCGTCGCCGCGCGCGGCGTTGGCCATGGCCGCGATCTGTTCGTAGCTGGTGTCGGCCAGCGGCGTCTCGCCGCGCAGGCGCTGGCCGAAGGCAGCCACCGCCACCGCGAAGCGCTGGTCGTCGGGCGCGGCCTCGAAACGGGCGCGGGCCGCGCCGGCGCGCACCGGATGCTCGACCAGGCGGCTGGTCGATTCGCCCGGCAGCTTGTAGCGCAGCTTGACGAAGCACAGCTCGTCGCCGCCTTTGCCAACCACCGCCTGCGGCTTGTCGTTTTTCCCGTAGCGCAGCGGATCGACCAGCGCAGCGGCGCTGCTGCTCGGGGTGATCTCGTAGATCGCGGTGACGGTGTGGCCGGCGCCCATGTCGCCGGCGTCGACCTTGTCGTCCTTGAAGTCCTGGCGCTGCAGCATGCGGGTCTCGTAGCCGATCAGGCGGTAGGCCGCGACCCGTTCCGGGTTGAATTCGACCTGCACCTTGACGTCGTTGGCGATCGGGAACATGGTCGAGCCCAGCTCTTCGCCGAGCGCCTTGCGCGCTTCCATCAGGGTGTCGATGTAGGCGGCGTTGCCGTTGCCCGACTGCGCCAGGCGCTGCATCAGGGCGTCGTTCAGGTTGCCCTCGCCGACGCCGAGGATGGACAGGTAGACGCCGCTCTTGCGCTTGTCGGCGATGAATTTTTCGAGCTGGCGCGGATCGGTGATGCCGAGGTTGAAGTCGCCGTCGGTGGCCAGCACCACCCGGTTGACCGCCTTCGGATCGAAGTGGCGCTCGGCCAGCGCATAGGCGCGCTGCAGGCCTTCGCCACCGGCGGTGCCACCGCCTGCGCGCAGGCCGTCGATGGCGTCGAGGATCCTGCCGCGCTCGCGGCCCTCGGTCGGCTCCAGCACCACCCGGGTGCCGCTGGCATAGGTGACGATGGCGACGCGGTCGTCGTCGCGCAGCCCTTCGGCCAGCAGGTGGAAGCCCTGTTTCAGCAGCGGCAGCCGGTCCCGCGGCATCATCGAGCCGGACACGTCGACCAGCAGCACCACGTTGGCGCGCGGACGCCGGGCCTGCTGGCGCATCCCATCATGAATATCGTAGCCGCGCACAGCGATGTGGACCAGCTGGTTGCCGGCCTTCCACGGGCTCGGCATGACTTCGGTGGACACCGCGAACGGCTGCCTGCCGCTCTTCGGGGCCGCGTAATGGTAGGGGAAGTAATTCACCATCTCCTCCACCCGCACCGCTTCCAGCGGCGGCATGCGCCCGGCCGACAGCATGCGCCGCACGAAGGCGTACGAGGCGGTGTCGACGTCGGCGCTGAAGGTGGACACCGGCTGCTCGGCGACCAGCACCGGGCGGTTGGCTTCCTTGTCCGGGAACTTGTCGACCGACGGCGGCACCAGCACCAGGTGCGGCAGCGGCGCGGCATAGCCCATCAGCGGGGCGGGGCTTCTCTCCAGTTTGAAGCTGCCCGGCGCCGGCGGCGGTGCCGGCGCCGGGGCTGGCGCGATCCGGCGCTGGTCGGCCGTGGCCTGTGCGATCGCGGGCTTGTCGAGCTGGGGCGATGGTGACTGCTGGAGGTGCTGGCTGCTGCAGCCGGCCAGCAGCAGCATGCCGCAGGCCAGCGTGGAAGAGATGCCGGTTGAACCGTTCATGATGTCCCTGTCTGCATTGTTATTGCGCCGGTTGGCGTTTCAATAACTTGCTACAGGGACCGATGGTTTGGCAACCGTGGTTACATCTTGTCATCAACCCGGACACGGGTCTCGGCCGCGGCGGCCAGGATGTCCGACAGATGGGTCGTGTTGACCGGCTTGACCAGGTAGTGGTCGAAGCCGGCGGCCATCGACGTTTCGCGGTCCTGCTGGCGGCCGTAGCCGGTCATCGCGATCAGGGTGCTGGCGGCGGTCTGCGGCAGGCGGCGCAGGCGGCGCGCCAGTTCGTTGCCGTCGAAGTCGGGCAGGCCGATGTCGAGCAGGCAGACTTCCGGCACCATCAGCTTGGCCAGTTCCAGCGCATCGCCGGCGCAGTAGCTGACCTCGACCCGGTGTCCGGCCGAGCGCAGGAACAGCTGCAGCGTGTGCACCGCGTCGACGTTGTCGTCGACCAGCAGGATGCGCAGCGACTCGGCCGCGGCGCCAACCGCCACCTCGGGCGCTGGCTGCGGCGTCGGAACGGTGTCCGGCACGTGACGCGGCAGGCGCACGGTGAAGGTCGAGCCTTCGCCCGGTCCGGCGCTCCAGGCCTTGACGTTCCCGCCGTGCAGCTCGACCAGGCTCTTGACCAGCGCCAGGCCGAGCCCGAGGCCGCCCTGCGAGCGGTCGGGCGTGCGCTCGGCCTGGGTGAACAGCTCGAACACGCGCTCGACCAGGCCCGGCTCCATGCCGATGCCGTCGTCGGTCACGCTCAGCAGCCAGTCGCTGCCCTGGGCTTCGAGGCGCAGCGCGATGGTGCCGCCTTCCGGCGTGTACTTGGTGGCGTTGCCGAGCAGGTTGGCGACCACCTGCACCAGCCGCTTGTGGTCGCCCTTGGCATGGCTGGCGCCCGGCGGCAGTTCGACCAGCAGGCGGTGGCGGCGCGCCGTGACCAGCGGCCGGATCTGCTCGACCGCATCGTCGATCACGCGCCGCAGGTCCAGCATCTGGGTCGACAGCGTGACCAGGCCGCGGGTGACGCGCGAGACGTCCAGCAGGTCGTCCACCAGGCTGGTCATGTGGTCCACCTGGCGCACGATGATCGAGCAGGTCTGGTTGATCTGCGCGTTCTCGGAATGCAGCAGGCGCAGCAGATGCGCGCCCGTACTGATCGGCGCCAGCGGGTTGCGCAGTTCGTGCGCCAGCATGGCCAGGAATTCGTCCTTGCGCTGGTCGGCCGCGCGCAGTTCGCGCTCGGCCAGCGAACGTGCCGTCTCCTTCTTCTGCAGCGCCGCCGCCATGCCGTCGAGGGCCTGGGCCAGGCTGCCGATTTCTTCGTGGCCGTAGTGGATGCCGGAACGCGCTTCCAGGTCGCCGGCCGCGATGCGTTCGGCGGTGCCCATCAGCTTGCGCACCCGCCGCACGATCAGCACGTCGCCGACCAGCCAGGCCGCCAGCAGTGCCAGCAGGATGGTCGCGCCCAGGCCGAGCAGCGACATGATCTGGTCGTGGCGCGCGGCCGACAGGATGGCTTCGGTCGGGATCCCGATGGTGACGGTGTAGTCGCTCAGCGTGGGCGCGCCGACGCGGGCGAAGGTGTGCAGGCGTTCGACCCCGTCCTCGCCGCGCAGCGTGACGGCGCGCCGGCCGCCGTCGACCAACGCCGCCAGCACCGGCTGCGGCACCTTGGTGCCGAAGTAGCGTTCGGGATCGGGGCGGCGCGAGATGACCCCGCCGCGCGCGTCGAAGGTGGTCAGGATCGAGCCGGGCGGCAGGCTGATGTCGTTGATGAAGGTGTCCAGGCCTTCCAGGTCCATCGCCGCGAACACCACTGCCAGCACCTTGCCGCTGCGGTCGATCACCGGGTAGGTCAGGTTGATGGTGTGCTTCTTGATCACGCGGCCGAACACGTAGTCGCCGGCGATGAAGCGGCGTTCCTTGATGGCGCGCTTGAAGTGGCTGCGGTCGCCCAGGTTGACCGGATGCAGCAGCGGCACCGCGCTGCAGGTGACGTCGCCGTTCAGCTGGATCAGGCCGAAGTTGACGAAGCCTTCGTTGCGGTCGAGCACGTCGGACAGCAGCGAGGTGCACTTGGCGGTGTCTTTCAACAGGTCGGGCACGCTGGCCAGGTCGACCAGGATCTGGCGCGCGCCATCGATCGACTGCGCCTCGTTGATGGCGGCCATGCCGGTCAGGCGGCGCAGGTTTTCTTCGGAAGCCTTGATCGCGTGCTCGCGTTCGCGCACGCCGGACAGGACCGTCATCACCGCCAGCGGCGTCATGGCCAGCGCCACCAGCAGCATCAGCCGGCTGCGCAGGCTGTTGAGCCGGAAGCGGCCTTGGCTGAAATGGCCCGAGCTGCGGCCCAATCCGGATGTCATCGTTATTGCTTGTCGTTGTCGTTATTTTGGTTGCGGCGAGTGTACACCTTGCCGCACGGATTGTCCGGCCTATCGACATTCCCGATGTCATAACACCAAGAAATGTGTTGGGCGCCGATCGCCTCCAGCGCGCGGTTGCTGCGCGGTTTCTGGTACGGTGGTCTTAAACACAATGTATTCATTGCAGGAGGAACCATGCAAAATCCGATCGTACGCACTTTCGTGCAACTCGCTTCCGCCGAACAGGCCCGTAACGAACTGCTGGCCGCCGGCATCGCCGCCGACGCCGTCGCCATCGACGTCCGCATCGACGAGACCGGCCCCGTGCAGGGCAATTTCACCGTCGGCGATGATCCCGACATCAAAGGCAAGACCGCCTACACCCACACCTACGCGCCGACCGCGCAGGACGACGTGCGCGATTGTCAGATCACGGTGACCGCGGCCGATGCGGCGCAGGCGCAGCAGGCGACCGCGATCCTCGACCGGCTGGGTGCGCTGAACCCGGACCCGGCCGCGCGCGCCGCGCAGGCATCCGGTTCGACCTTGCCGCATTGAGCATCCGTTCGTCGTCCCTGCGAAGGCGGGGGCCCATTCCCCCTATCGGGATTCGGTCTATCGGCATTACCATGGTGTTTGAGAAATACGAACTTCGGAAACGCTGCATGGGTTCACGCTGCTGCGGGAACGACGTATCATAGTTGCGCAACAATAACGCCCTCCGGAGAAAACCATGAGTGCCATTCACCTCGAGCAGGGCGATGCCCTGCTGATCGTCGACCTGCAGTACGACTTCCTGCCGGGCGGCGCCCTGGGCGTCGCCGGCGGGCATGAAGTCATCGCCCCGATCAACCACCTGATCGAACTGTTCCAGGCCCAGGGACTGCCGATCGTCGCCTCGCGCGACTGGCATCCCGACGGGCACTGTTCGTTCGCGGCCCAGGGCGGCCCGTGGCCGCCGCACTGTATGGCCGGCACCCCGGGCGCCGAATTCGCCGCCGAACTGGCGCTGCCCGACGACACCATCATCGTCTCCAAGGCGGACACCGTCGAGACCGATGCCTACTCGGCCTTCGGCGGCACCGACCTGTCGGCCCAGCTGCGCGCGCGCGAAGTGGTGCGCCTGACGGTGTGCGGCCTGGCCACCGACTACTGCGTGCTGAACACCGTGACCGACGCGCTGGAAGAGGGCTTCGACACCCTGATCGTGCCGGAAGCGATGCGCGCGGTCGACGTCAAGCCGGGCGACGGCACGCGCGCCATGGACCGCATGGTGGCGCGCGGCGCGGTACCGGTGCGCCTGGGCGAAATCGGGATGATGGCGCTGTCGGTGGCCTGAGCGGCAGCGCCGGCCGCTTCACAGGCGGCGCAGCAGCACCAGGTGGCCGGCGACCTCGCGCCCGTGTTCGCGGCGCAGTGCCGCGGCGCGGGTCTCTAGCGACGCGAAGCCGGCCTGCGCGGCCAGCCGCTCGACGTAGGCGAGGGCATGGGCGAAACGGTTCGACGGCGTGATGGCGTAGTCCGCCTGGGCGCCGGCGCCGGCGCCAGCGTCGTCCGCGTCGAGCGCCTCGACCGAGAACGCGAACCAGCCGCCGGGCCGCAGCGCCCGCGCCGCCGCGCCGAACACCGGCGCCAGATCCCCGATATACACGAACACGTCGGCCGCCAGCAGCAGGTCGCAGCCGGCCGGCGCCGCGGCTTCCAGAAACGCGACGATGTCGGCGCAGGCCAGTTCGTCGTACAGGCCGGTCTCTCGCGCCTTGTCCAGCATGCGCGCCGACAGGTCGACGCCGCTCAGGCGCCGCGCCAGCGGACGCAGGAAGGGGCCGCACAGGCCGGTGCCGCAACCCAGGTCGATTGCCGCATCCACGGTGGCGTGCAGGTGCGTGCGCAGCAATCCGTCCAGCAGCGACGGCGTGCGGTAGGCCAGCCTGTCGACCAGGTGGCGGTCGAAGTGGCCGGCGTACTGGTCGAACAGGCCTTTCACGTAGTCCTGGGGCGCGCTGGCAGGGCGTTCGCCCTGGCCCAGGGCCGCCAGCGCGAAGCCGATCTCGCCGGCGTCGGCGCCGAGTGCCAGCGCACGGCGGTAGGCGGCAATCGCCTCCGCCGTGCGGCCGAGGGCGCGCAGGGTGTTGGCGCGGTAGTGCTCGGCCAGTGCGTAGTCCGGGCGCAGCGCCAGCGCCCGTTCGTAGCCGGCCAGCGCATCGTTGAAATCGCCGGCCTTTTTCCGGGCGCTGCCGCGCGCGCACCAGAGGTCGGCCCGCGGCGCCTGTGCCAGGCCGCGGTCGTAGGCGGCGACCGCTTCGTCGAGGCGTTCCAGCGCCTGCAGCGCATTGCCGAGCGCCAGCCAGGCCTCGACGTCGCCCGGACGCAGTTGCAGCGCGCGCTCGGCGCTGGACACGGCGTCGGCATCGCGCCCGAGGTCGTGCAGCGCGATCGCGCGGTGGCGCCAGGCTTCCGGATAATCCGGCTTCAGGCCGAGCGCCTGTTCGTAACTATGGACCGCATCCTGAGCTCGGCCCAGGCGGCGCAGGGCGTTGCCGCGGTTGTCCCAGGCCAGCGGGTAGCACGGGTCGAGCTGCAGGGCGCGCTCGTAGCTGTCCAGCGCCGCTCCCGCATCGCCCAGGTCCTGCAGCGCCGCGCCCAGGTTGCAGTGGGCGCGCGCCTGCGTGGGATCGACCGTCAGCGCGTCGCGAATCAGGGCGACGGCGCTTGCGGCGTCGCCCTGCTGGCGCGCGATCACGCCCAGCAGGTGCAGGGCATCGAACTGGCGCGGGGCCAGCGCCAGTACCTGCCGGTACAGGCTTGCTGCCGCATCCAGCTTGCCCTGCTGGTGCGCCTGCAGGGCTTGCTGGAGGAGGGCGGCCGTGGACATCAGCTCCAGCTCAGGTCGGTCTTGCTGAGCGGCAGCTCGCGCACGCGCTTGCCGGTGGCGGCGAAGATCGCGTTGCAGACGGCCGGCGCCAGCGGCGGGAACACCGGTTCGCCCAGGCCCGTGACCGGGTAGTCGGTCTTCAGGAAGTGCGATTCGATCCTGGTCGGGGTGTCCGGGATGCGCAGCAGCGGGTATTCATGGAAATTGCTTTCCACGATGCGGCCCTTCTCGATATTGAGCGCCGGGCCCATCAGCGTGGACAGGCCGTCGATCACCGAACCTTCGACCTGGTTCTCGGCGCCGGACAGGTTGACGATCTGGGCGCCGATGTCGGTCACCACCACCACGCGGTCGACGGTCAGCTTGCCGTCCTTGCTGACGGTGACTTCGGCGACCTCGGCCACGTAGCCGCGGTGGCTGAAGTGGAAGGCGACGCCGGCACCCTGGCCGCGCGCGAAGTTGCGCTTGCCCCAGTCGGCCTTTTCGGCCACCGCCTTCAGCACGTTGCGCATGCGCGCCACGTTGTAGGGCTGGCCGCGCTCGCCGGTGCCGGGCACGATGTCCTTGTCGCCGAGCAGCTCCAGGCGGAAGGCGACCGGGTCGCGGCCGGCGGCATGCGCCAGTTCGTCGATGAAGCTGTGGAATACCCAGGCGAACACGTTGCTGCCCGGTGCGCGCCACGGTCCCATCGGGATGCGGCATTCGATCGGGGTCTGCTCGAGCAGGCAGTTGGCGGCCCAGCGGCCCGGGAACTCGTCGCCGGACAGGTTGGCGCCGCTGCCCGGCTGCAGCACGCTGTTGCTGGTGCCGTCGCTTTCCTTGCGTTCGACGCGGTTGGCGAAGGTCACGAAATGGTTGTGCCAGGCCACCAGCTTGCCTTGCGCATCGACGCCGCCGCGCAGGAAATGGAAGCCGCCGGCGCGGAAGTGGTCCTGCTGCAGGTCGTCCTCGCGGGTCCAGGTCAGCTTGACCGGCGCCTTGACCTTCTGCGAGATCGCGGCCGCGTCGACGATGAAGTCGGACGACAGGCGGCGTCCGAAACCGCCGCCGCTGCGCGTGATGTGCAGGGTAATGCTTTCCTTCGGGATGTTGAAGGTGGACGCGGCCAGCGCCTGGCCGGCGCCCGGGTTCTGGGTCGGCGCCCACAGTTCCAGGCTGCCGTCCGGCTTGAACCAGGCGGTGCAGTTCTGCGGCTCCATGCTCGCGTGCGAGATGAAGGGGTAGGTGTAGGCCGCCTCGACCGTGTGGGCGGCGCCGGCCAGCGCGGCGCCCACGTCGCCGTCCTTGCGCATCACGGCCGCGCCCGGCTCTTTCGACAGCGCCTGGGCCTGGGCCGCGAATCCGGCCCAGCTGTGGTTGGCGCCTTCGCCTTCGTCCCACTTCACTTCCAGCTTCTTGCGCGCGCGCAGGGCGTTCCAGGTCGAGTTGGCGACGATCGCCACGCCCGGACGCAAGCCGTTCAGGTTGGCCGTGCCCTCGACGATGAAGGCATCCCTCACTCCCGGCATGGCCTTGATCGCGTCCAGGTTGGCGCTGACCGGGCGGCCGCCCAGCGTCGGGCACTTGACATAGGTCGCATACAGCATGCCCGGTACCTTGACATCGATGCCGAACAAGGGCTTCCCGCTGACCACCTTGTCGTTGTCGACGCCGCCGATGCGCGTGCCCAGCAGGCGGTAGGTCGACGGGTCCTTCAGCGCGACGCCCTTGGCATCTGGCACCGGCAGCGTTGCCGCCACCCTGGCCAGCGCGCCATAGCCGAGCTTGCGGCCGCTCGCGGCGTGGACCACGCTGCCCTGGCCGGTGCTGCAGTCGGCGGCCGCCACGTTCCAGGTCTGGGCCGCGGCCTGCACCAGCATCGCGCGCGCGGTGGCGCCTAGCCGATGGAAGTTGTCGTAGTTGGTCGGGGTCGAGGTCGAACCGCCCGCGCCCTGCGGGCCGTAGACCGGGTCGAGGTCGCCCTGGACCACGCGCACGTCCTTCCAGTCGACGTCGAGCTCTTCCGCGATGACCATCGGCAGCGAGGTCTTGATGCCCTGGCCGATTTCCGGCTGCTTGGAGATCAGCGTGATGCGGCCGTCCTGGCCGATGCGGATGAAGGCGTTGGGCGCGAAGTCGCCCTCGGCGGACGCTGCGGTGCCGGCGACCGCGGCAATGGCGCCGCCGGCATGCAGGCCGAGCAGCAGGGAAGCGCCGCCGGCGGCGGACTGGCGCAGGAAGCCGCGGCGGGCAGTCGATACGGGAGCGTGCGTCATTTCCTGCCCTTTCCGGCCTTGCCGGTCGATGCGATCTCGGCCGCGCGGTGGATGCCGGCGCGGATACGCACATAGGTTGCACAGCGACACAGGTTGCCCGCCATGGCTGCGTCGATCTGGTCGTCGGTCGGGCGCGGGGTCTGCTTGAGCAGCGCGCAGGCGCTCATGATCTGGCCGCTCTGGCAATAGCCGCATTGCGGCACGTCGAGTTCCTGCCAGGCCTGCTGCAGCGGGTGCATCGCTTTCGCGTCCAGGCCTTCGATCGTGGTGATCTTGTGCTTGCCGACACTCGATACCGGCAGCTGGCAGGCGCGCGCCGGCTGGCCGTCGACGTGGACAGTGCAGGCGCCGCACGCGCCGATGCCGCAGCCGTACTTGGTGCCGACCAGGTTCAGGGTATCGCGCAGGGCCCACAGCAGCGGGGTGTCCGCTTCGACGTCGACGGTCTGGAGTTTGCCGTTGACGTTCAAGTTATATTTACTCATCTCTCTCCGACTCGGATCGCGTTCAGTTATTCGACTAGTTGCCAGATCATAACGACGCACATCGTAAACCAAAGCGCATCGCGGGCGCCAAGAAAATTTGTTGCGGTAGAAGGGTTGTGGTGGCGCCGCCGCGTCACATTCACGTCCGCCGCTGTGTCTGCGTGCGTGCGTCGGCAGACGAACGCGGCCATACGAAGCGGCGTATAGTGGACCCGAGATCAGCCTTCCCGGACAAGTGACTTATGAAACGCGTTTTTCGACAGCTGGCATGGGCAGGGGCCTGCCTGGCGCTGCAGGCGGCGGCCGGCGCCGCATCCGCCGCGGTCACCGTCAATTACGTGCACGACCAACAGTTCACCGACCTGCCGAAGACGCCCTGGCAGCGCCAGCAGGCGCTGGAAGACATCAGCGCGCATTTCCAGGCGCTCGGCGAGCGTTTGCCGGCCGGGCAGGACCTGGTGATCGACGTGCTCGACATCGACCTGGCCGGGCGCGAGGAGCCGAACGAGTTCGCGCTGACCGGTGTGCGCATCCTGCGGCGGCAGGGCGACTGGCCGCGCATGCACCTGCGCTATTCGCTGGTGGAAAATGGCCAGGTACTGAAAAGCGGCGACGCCACGCTCAGCGACAAGTCCTACGGCAACCGCATCAATCCCTATCCGGCCGATGCACGCTGGCCGGCCGAAAAACAGATGATCGACGACTGGTGGCGGGCGACCATCGTGCCCGATGCCGCCGGCCGCTGACCAGGGAGAGTGTCGATAATATGTCCGATTCATCCGTATTCGATCAGGTGCAATTCCTCGGTTTCGACGTGTTCGGCACCGTGGTCGACTGGCGCTCGGGCGTGGCGCGCGCCGCCCGGCCTTTCCTGGCCCGGCACGGCGTCCAGGCCGACCCCGACGATTTCGCCGACGCCTGGCGCGCGCTGTACCAGCCGGCCATGGAAGCGGTGCGCTCAGGCGCCCGGCCCTGGGTCAGGCTCGACGTGCTGAACCGCGAGAACCTGGAGGAGGTGCTGGCGCGCCACGGCGTCCCGGCGGACCGCCTGCCCGAGGAAGAGCTGGCCGAACTGAACCGGGTCTGGCAGCGTCTCGACCCGTGGCCGGATGCGGTCGAGGGCCTGACCCGGCTCAAGCGGCGCTTTGCGATCGGGCCGGTGTCCAACGGCCACATGGCCGGCATGCTGCAGCTGGCGCGTCATGGCGGGTTGCCCTGGGACGTGATCCTGGGCGCCGAGATCGCCCGCACCTACAAGCCGCGCCCCGAGGTCTACCTGCGGTCGGCCGAGGCCGCCGGACTGGCGCCGGAGCAGGTGGCCATGGTGGCGGCCCACAACGCCGACCTGCGGGCCGCGCAGGCGCTCGGCCTGCGCACCGTGTTCGTGCGCCGTTCACGCGAACACGGACCCGGCCAGACCACCGATCTGCAGCCGGAAGGCGACTGGGACATCGTCGCCGACAGCCTCGCCGAGGTGGCCGAACGGCTCGGCTGTCCGTGACGGGCGCTGCCCGCCGGCAAAGCCGGTATCATCTGGAAACAGTGAATGTTTATAGATGAAAGAACTATGGTGATTGTGACTCACAGCGGGAAATTCCATGCGGACGATGCATGGGCGGCAGCAGTGCTGGAGATACTGCATCCGGGCAGCGAGATCGTGCGCACGCGCAATCCTGCCATCATCGAGCAGGCCGATTTCGCGGTCGACGTCGGCGGCATCTGGGACCCGGCCAGCGGCCGCTTCGACCACCACCAGAAGGGCTTCGACGGCGCCCGCCAGAGCGGCGTGGTGTATGCCAGCGCCGGCCTGGTCTGGCGCGAATACGGTGCACGCTGCGTCGCCGTGCTGGCAGCGCAGCACACCGGGCAGATCCTGTCCGAGGACAGCGCCCGCGAAATCGCCTACGCCATCGACGCCGACATCGTGCAGTACCTCGACATGTCGGACACCGGCGCGGCGCGCAATGCGCCCGGCAGCTACGGCCTGTCGGCGGTGATTTCCGGCTTCAATCCGAACTGGCTCGACGAACAGCGCATGGGCTATGGCGAGCCGACCGAAGCCTACCGCCTGGCCCAGTTCCGCCGCGCCATGGCTTTGCTGACCGACATCATGATCAACGCCGTCAAGTACCGCGTCGGTGCCACGCTGGCGGTAGAGCAGGTGCGCCAGTCGGAACAGCTGGAAAACGGCCAGGTGCTGTTCCTGAAGAACAGCGCGTTGCCCTGGACCAGCGTGGTGCGCAAGGAAATGCCGAAGGTCTTGTTCGTCATCAGCCACAACCTGGGCGAGCAGCGCTACATGCTCCACACCGTGCCAGTGAGCCCGGAGAGCTTCGACGCCCGCGCCGATCTGCCCGCGGCCTGGGCCGGGTTGCGTGATGCCGAGCTGGCGGCCGTGACCGGGGTGCCGGATGCCGGGTTCTGCCACAACGGCAGGTTCATTGCGGCGGTCAAGTCGTATGAAGGGGCGCGCGAGATGGCGCGGCAGGCGCTGGCGGCGGTGGCAGGGGATGCGCGACCATCACAAAACGTCGTCTCCCGCAATCAAACGTCGTCCCCGCAATAAACGTCGTCCCCGCAATAAACGTCATCCCCGCAATAAACGTCGTCCCCGCGAAGGCGGGGACCCATACCGAGCAACAGAATTCCGTGCGTCAGTAGCAGCTCGAACATTCAGATAGACGGACGTTACAGGCTCAGCATGGGTTCCCGCCTGCGCGGGAACGACGGTTTTTCAGCCAGCGGTGTTGTCGTACAGCGGCGCTCTGTTGCTCAGCGTGGGTCCCCGCTTTCGCGGGGACGACGGTGCTAGAACCCGCCCGGATAAGTCTCCGGCGGCTCCTCCGAATGCCAGCCGCCGCCAGGATCGAGCGGCTGCACCGCGGTGGTCTTGTCGATGTGGATCACGGCATCGAACTGGCGCGCCATCTGGGCCGAGAAATAATGGCTGTGGCGTTCGGTGCGCGGCAGGTAGATCACGCCGATGGCGCGTTCCAGCCGGCGCCCCATCATTGCATCGCGGGCGGCGCCTTCCTCGCGCAGCGGCAGCAGAAAGCGGTCGTAACCGGTGTCGTGCAGCAGTTCCTCGTAGCTGCCCGGCATGCCCGGCCGCACCCGTTTGTGCTCGGCCGGCGCATCCCATTCGGACGCCGCCGTGACGAAACCTTCATAGGTCGAAAAGCCGATCAGGCGGGTATCGCCGTCGTAGGCCTTGCGCGCCAGTTCGCCCACGTTCCACTCGCCGAGCTCGCCAACCTCGGTCGCGCGCGCATCGCCGATGTGGGAATTGTGTTCCCACACCACGATCTTGGCCGGCTCGCCATCTTTCGACAGGTGTCTGGCGAGCGCGTCGAGCGTCTCGGCCATGTGGCTGTCGCGCAAATTCCAGGACGAGATGCGGCCGCGGAACATGGTGCGGTAATACTCTTCGGCATTCTTGACCAGGCGTGCGTTCTGCTGCGCATGGAACAGGGCTTCGTCGCCGCCATCCTTCTGCATGGTCTCGGCGCCGCGCCGCTGCAACTGGTGCAGCTGTTCGATCACGCCCTGTTCGCAGGAGTCGGACAGGCTCAGGCTGGCGGTGTAGCCGTAGTGCTGGCTGTCTTCCTGGTAGTGGTCGAAGCAGGCATAGCGCTCGCGCGCCACCCTGGCCGCCTGCGGGTCGACCTTGTCCAGGTAGCCGAGCACCTCGCCGATCGAGGTGAACATGCTGTACAAATCGAGGCCATAGAACCCGACCTGGGGGCCGGCCGCGGCCTGGTTGTGGCCGCGCAGCCATTCGACGAAGGACTCCACGTCGGTGTTGCGCCACATCCAGTTGGGGAAGCGCTGGAAGCCGGACAGCGCTTGGTCGGCACTGGCATCCTCGCCCTGGCCGCGCACGTAGCGATTGACGCGGTAGGCGTCCGGCCAGTCGGCCTCGACGGCGACGGCATGGAAACCCTTTTCCTCGATCAGGCGCCGGGTGATGCGCGCGCGTTCCTCATAGAACTCGTGGGTGCCGTGCGTGGCCTCGCCCAGCAGCACGAAGCGCGCATCGCCGACCAGGTCGAGCAAGGCGTCGTAGTCGCGCTCGCCGCCATTCAGCGGAATGGCGGCGGCGCGGATGGCGGCAATGGTGTCCTTGTCGGCCATGATGGGCAGGTCAATGCAGGAAGCGGCTGAATCCGCGCGATTTGGCCGCGTCCCGCCCGTTGTCCTGCTCGCGCGGCGGCACCGAGCCGCGTTCGATAAAGGCCTTCATGCGCGCCAGGTCGTCGTCCATCTGCGCCTTCGGATCGGAGCCGAGCAGGGTCGCCAGGCCATGGCCGAGCACGCCGGCCGGCGGCGTGTACGACATGCGGATGGTAACGTGGGTGCCGCCGCGGTGCGGTTCGAACTGGATCGAACCGCTCTGCGGGATCTCGGCGCCCGGTTCGCTGCGCCAGGCCAGGCGTTGCGGACGGGTCTGCTCGGTAAGGACCGAGTTCCAGGAGAACTCGGTGCCGCCCGGGCCCTTCACCACCCAGTGCGAACGGCGGCGCCCGAGGTCCTTCACCTCGACCACGTGCGACATGAAGCGCGGGAAGTTCTCGTAATTGGTCCACAGCTCGTAGACTTCTTCCGGCGAGGCGTCGATGTGGATCGATTTCTCGAAGTCGATGGTCTGGCTCAGGCTGCTGCCCAGGCTGTCGCTGAGCGCCTGGCCGGACAGCAGGCTGCGCAGCGGCTTGCCGGTCAGGCCGCGCGCCAGCAGGGCGGCGCCGGCCAGGCCGAGCACCAGGCCCAGTGGCGAGCGGCGCGCCAGCCCGTACAGGCCGAGGATGCCGCCGCCGACCACCGCCGGGTTGCGCACGGTGGCGCGCCAGTCGGTGTCCTGGAGGGCGCCGCGCACGCGCGCGCTGGCGGCGTCGTAGCCGTGGCTGACCGCGCTGCCGGCATCCTGGCTGGCGCGCGCGGCGCGGCTGGTGATCTTGGATGCCAGGTCGTTGGCGCTGTCGCCGGCGCGGCCGAACATGCTGCCGGCCTTGGAGGCGACGTCGCCGGCGGTGTCGCCGGCGCGGCTGGCCACGCTCTTCGCTTTCGAGATGGTGTCGTCCAGCACCTCGCCGGCCGCATGGCCGAGGCGCGACAGCGTCGACTGGACGGCGCCGTCCGGCTTGGCCGATTCGGCCAGGTCGGCGGCACTGTCGCGGGCGTCGTCGGCGGCCGCACCCAGGCGCGCACCGGCGCCGCGCCAGACGTTGCCGATGGCGCTCGAGGTACGGGTGCCGGCCGTGCGCACGGCGGCCACCGATTGCGCGCGGCGGGCGCCGCCGCGGTCCGGGTCGAGCATGTACATCAGCAGCGCGCCGGCGGCGGCGCCGCCCAGCAGTTTGGCCAGGTCGAGTCCAAGGTCAAGGTTGTTGTCCGGCATGGTCGTCTTCATCGTTCGGTCCTCTGGTTGGTGGGTGGAACGGCCGCCAGTCCGTGCCAGGCGGCCGTCAGCAATTCCTGTACTTGCGCATCGCTGGTCTGGTCGAATTCCTCGTACCACTGCCCGACCGAGCGGAACAGCGGCGGCGTCAGCAGGCAGACCAGCTCGTCGACCTGCGGCGCCAGCTTGCGCACGGTGTCCTGCGGCGCGACCGGGATCGCCAGCGCCAGCGTACGCGGGCGCATGCGGCGTGCCACTTCGATCGCGGCCATCATGGTCGAGCCGGTGGCGACGCCATCGTCGACCAGGATCACGCTGCGCCCGGCCAGCCCGAGCGGCGCGCGCGCCCCGCGGTAGGCCAGTTCGCGCCGCGCCAGCTCGGCCAGTTCGCGCGCGGTGACGGCTTCGATGTCGCGCTCGGTGACGCCCATCAGCCCCGGCACCCCCGGCTGCAGCACGCGCAAGCCGCCGCTGCCGACCGCGCCCATCGCGAACTCCTCGTGGTGCGGCATGCCCAGCTTGCGTACGATGAGGATATCGAGCCCGATGCCGAGCCGCTGTGCGATGGCGAACCCAACGGGCACTCCGCCGCGCGGCAGGGCCAGGACGATCGCATCCGGCTGGTGCGCATGGCGGGCGAGCTGCCCGGCGAGCAGTTCGCCCGCGTGGGCGCGGTTCCTGAACCGGTTAATCTCCGCCATGGATGCGCCGTGCCTCATCGATGCGCGGGCGGCACCGCGGCAGGCTTACTGGATCGTCAGCCGGCGCGCGGCATTGCCCTGTTTCTTGGGCAGCGTCAGCATCAGGATGCCGTTCTCGAGGCGGGCGGCGGCGGTAGCGTCGTCGACCTCGGACGGCAGCGTGAAGCTGCGCTGGTACCTGCGTGTCGCGCGCTCAGAGTACACCACCTGTTCACCCTGGCGCTGTTCGTTTCCCTGCTGACATTCGCCCTCGATGGTGACGCGCGCACCGTCGATCGCGACCCGGATGTCTTCCTTCTTGACGCCGGGAAGTTCGGCCTGGACTTCGAAGGCCTGGTCGGTCTCGCTGACGTCCAGGCGCGGCATGCCCACGCCTTCTTCCAGCGTGCGCCCCTGGGCGAGCGGGGCGAAGAAATCCTGGAACATGCTCTCGACCATGCGGCCGAACTGGTCTTCCACCGTGCCCGGGCGATATGTCGCCAGCGGGGAACCGCCTCGTCTGATCAGATTCATGATGACCTCCGGTATGGGTTGGATGACGTGGCGCGGCGCCGTCGCGCCGCTACTCATTTATAGGGCGGCCGAAAACGGTTTTCAAGCGTCCGCGCAGCCTGCTCGCGGCTCGCCGGACGCGGGTTTGACGCACGCCAGAACGCGGGCCGGAGCGGGGAATCCGCGGCGCGCTCAGCGGTCTATGGAGGGAAGGTGGCGCGCCCGCGGACGGCCGGCGCGCCGGGGTGCGGGAGAGTCAGCCCAGGTTGCGGCGGTGGAAGCGCAGGTGGTCTTCGACGAAGGTCTGGATGAAGTAGTAGCCGTGGTCGTAGCCTTCGTGGCGGCGCAGCTCGAGCGGCTGGCCGGCGGCGCGGCAGGCTTCCTCGAAGGCTTCGGGGTACAGCTGCTCGGCCAGGAATTTGTCGGCCAGGCCCTGGTCGACCAGGATGCCATCGGGGAAGGGCGCGCCCTTGCCGGCATGGCCGCGCATGAGTTCGGTCGCGTCGTAGTCGCGCCAGGCCGCCTGGTCGTTGCCGAGGTAGCCGCCGAAGGCCTTGTGGCCCCAGGGGCAGCGGGTCGGCGCGGCGATCGGGGCAAAGGCAGACACCGAGCGGAACAGGGCCGGGTTGCGCAGCGCCAGCATCAGGGCGCCGTGGCCGCCCATCGAGTGGCCGAAGATGCCGACGCGTTCCGGGTCGGCCGGCAGACTGGCCAGCACCAGGTCGCGCAGTTCCAGGATGTGGCTGTACATGCGGTAGTGGCGCGCCCAGGGTTCTTCGGTGGCGTCGACATAGAAGCCCGCGCCCACGCCGAAGTCCCAGCTGTCGGTCTCGCCGGGCACGCCGGCGCCGCGCGGACTGGTGTCCGGCGTCACCAGGATCAGGCCGAGTTCGGCGGCCACGCGCTGGGCGCCGGCCTTGATCATGAAGGTTTCTTCGGTACAGGTCAGGCCGGCCAGGTAGAACAGCACGGGCAGCTTGCCGGCCTGCGCGTCGTGGCCGGGCGGCAGGTAGACCGAGAAGCGCATCGGCAGGCCGATCGCGGCGGAATCGAATTTGTAGAAGCGCTGTACACCGCCGAAACAGGCGTGTTCGCTGAGGAGTTCGGGCATGACGGAATCCATCGGAGCTCGCGGGGTCAGGTTAACGATAGCGCAAGTATGCCCGATCTGCCCATCCGGCGTCGACCTCCGCTCAGACCAGGCCGAAGGCGCCGAGCAGGGCGCCCAGGGCCAGCAGCCACAGCAGGTGCAGGCGGGTGCGCCAGATCACCAGGCCGCTGCCGGCGACGAGCAGCCACAGCGGCCAGTCGCCGGGACGCTGCACGACCGAGGTCGCCATGATCCAGGCAGTCGAGGTCAGCAGCGCGATCACGATCGGCGCCATGCCCTGCTTGAAGGCGCGCACCGCGCGCAGGTCGCGGTTGCGGTGGCCCCAGCGCGCTGCCGCGTAGGTGAGGATGGTGGACGGGGTCAGGATGCCGACCATGGTGACCAGCACGCCGCCCAGGGCCGGCCAGGTACCGCCGGCATTCATGCCGACGTGCCAGCCCATCAGTGCCACGAACAGCACGTTCGGACCGGGCGCGGCCTGGGCCAGCGCGATCGACTGGTTGAACTGGTCCTGGGTCAGCCAGTGGTGCTGCTCGACCAGGAAGCGGTGCATTTCCGACGAGGTCGAAATCGCGCCGCCGACCGACATCATCGACAGCATCAGGAAGTGGCCGAACAGGTTCAGCCAGTCCGGCCAGTCGAGCGTCAGGTGCAGAGTATCGTGCATGGCGCGCCCTCAGGCTGTCAGGCGGCGCCAGGTCAGCACACAGCTCAGGCCGCCGAGGCCGAGCAGCACCCAGGGCAGCGGGCAGTGCAGCAGTGCGACCAGCGCGAAGCCGAGCACGGCGATGGCCGCGCACCACGCCAGCGGCATCGGATTGCGCCGCAGTGCCGGCGCCAGCTTCAGCGCGGTTGCTCCGATCAGCCCGGCGCACACGGCCGCCATGCCGCGCAGCGCGCCGGCCACGTGCGGATCGCCGGCATACCGTGCATGCACCACCGCCAGCAACAGCACCAGCAGCAGCGGCACCGCCAGCATGCCGGCCAGCGCGGTCAGAGCGCCGGGCAGGCCGAAGTAGCGGCCGCCGAGCATCAGCGACAGGTTCACCACGTTCGGTCCCGGCATGATCTGGGCCACGGCCCAGTCTTCGATGAACTCTTCCTGGGTGAGCCAGCGCTTGCGTTCGACCAGTTCGCGCTGGACCACGGCCAGCACGCCGCCGAAGCCCTGCAGCGCCAGCCAGGTGAAGGAAACGAACAGGTCGGACAGCGAAGCCGGGCCCGAATGGGTGGCGCGGTCGTCGGCGCGGTCGCCGGGCTGTTGGTCGAAACGGGGAGAAGGCGTCATTCCCGGATTATCGCGCCGCGCCCCCCAGGCTGTCCATGCAGAGGCCGCACCGCGCCGGCGGGCGCTCAGCCGCCGCCGATGCCGCGCATCACGCGGCCGGTGCCTTCGCACTCCGGACAGGGTTTGCCGTCGGCCAGCTTGCCGCTGCCGCCGCAGCCCTCGCACAAATCTTCGCCGGCACCCGGGGTGCCCGGTTCGGCTTCGTCGCCAGGTTTCAGATCGGGATCGGGAGTCGTGCTCATGGGGACCTCACAGGTGAATGGATGACGCGACCATTCTAGGCGCAGGCGCAGCCCGGCGGCGCACGCACGCCGCGTCGTGCGGCAGCACGCAGGCAGGATGGCATGTCATGGGCATTTAACACAGCCATGCGAAATTACCTTGACTTTCGCAAATGCTGGGAAATACTCCTTAGGTCTCATCCGGCTGCAAACCCTTCCATTCCTTCGCCATCAGGAGTTGCGATGCCCCAAGATATTCCAGACCAGAGCGACGACGATTTCGTCGTGCCTTACCAGCGGCGCGACGAGCGTCAGAAAGATATCGTCGACCTCGGGATTGCGCTCCAGCAGCGCAGCAATACCATGTCGGCGCTCGAATACCTGCGTTCCCAGGACGTGGGCAACGACGTCATCGAACGCGTGCTGACGGAGCCGGGACGAAGGCGTTCCTGGAGTATGTGACCAACGAGCAACACGGCTTATACACAAAAATTTCTGATATGCATCTTGCAGAAATAATTGATCTGTGCTGTCCTTGACTTCGTAAACCCTTGATTTTACGTAGCTCACAAGTTGCTCGCGGAACGGGCAACTTGTTGAAACCCGCATGTTTTCTTGCTTGCGGCGTGTCAAGGGGGTGTTTTTCCACAATGTTATTCACAGATTTTGTGGATATCTGACAAGTGCCTGCTGAATCGTTGAGATAGCGCAAGCTCAGCTCTACACGTCTGTGGTTGGCGAGTCAGCATCGCTTCCTGGTTACATGCGGTATTGATGCGGCGCAAATGGTACTTGCGCCGCGATACTGGATAAATGTACAGTTGAGCCACATTATCCAGTCTGCCATGTCCGCCACTACCGCCGCCGCCCCCGCCATCGCGCCCGATCCTTTCGACAGCCTCAACGAGGCACAGCGCGAGGCGGTCGAGCACGGCATTGGCACGGCCCGTTCCGGCAGCCCGCCGCAGCCGCTGCTGGTGGTGGCCGGGGCCGGTTCCGGCAAGACCAACACCCTGGCGTACCGGGTGGCGCGCCTGATCCAGTCCGGCGCCGATCCGCAGCGCATCCTGCTGCTGACCTTCTCGCGCCGCGCCGCCAACGAGATGGGCCAGCGTGCGGCCGGGGTGCTGCAGCGCATCCTCGGCACCTCGAGCCAGGCGGTGGCCAAGCTGCCCTGGGCCGGCACTTTCCACAGCATCGGCGCGCGCCTGCTGCGCGAATACGCCGGCAACATCGGCCTGGATGCCGCGTTCACCATCAACGACCGCGGCGACTCCGAAGACCTGATGGGCATGGTGCGCCAGGAAATCGGGCTGGGCCAGGGCGGCGGGCAGGGCGCCGGCCAGAAGCGCTTTCCGCTCAAGGGCACCTGCCTGTCGATCTATTCGCGCGTGGTCAACAGCCGCGAGCCGCTGGACCTGGTGCTGCAATCGACCTTTCCCTGGTGCGCCGAATGGGAGGTTGAGCTCAAGCGCCTGTTCGGCGCCTACGTCGACGCCAAGCAGGCGCAGAACGTGCTCGACTACGACGACCTGCTGCTGTTCTGGGCCGAGATGGCGTCCGACCCCGAGCTGGGCCCGGCCCTCGGCGCGCTGTTCGACCATGTGCTGGTCGACGAGTACCAGGATACCAACCGCCTGCAGGCCGCCATCCTGCGCGGCATGAAGCCGGACGGCGCCGGCGTCATGGTGGTCGGCGACGATGCCCAGGCCATCTATTCGTTCCGCGGCGCCACGGTGCGCAATATCCTCGACTTTCCGCAGCAGTTCTCGCAGCCGGCGCGCATCGTCACGCTCGACCGCAATTACCGCTCGACCCAGCCCATCCTGGACGCCTCGAACGCCGTGATCGGCGCGGCGCTGGAACGCCATGCCAAGACGCTCTGGACCGACAGGACCGGCAGCGGCAAGCCGCAACTGGTCCTGATTCCGGACGAGGCCGAGCAGGCGCGCTGGGTCTGCAACCGCGTGCTGGAGCAGCGCGAAGCCGGCATCAAGCTGACCCAGCAGGCGGTGCTGTTCCGCGCCGCCAGCCACAGCGCGGCGCTGGAGCTGGAACTGGTCCGGCGCAACATCCCGTTCGTGAAATTCGGCGGCCTGAAGTTCCTCGAGGCGGCCCATATCAAGGACGTGCTGGCGCTGCTGCGCTTCGCCCAGAACCCCAGTGGGCGCCTGGCGGGTTTCCGCGTCGCCCAGCTGATTCCGGGCATCGGGCCGGCCACGGCGGCGCGCTTCATGGATGCGGTGGGCGTGTCCGCCGACCCGGCCGCCACGGTGGATGCCTTCGCGGTGCCGGCGCGGGCGCGCGACGACTGGGCCGCGTTCGCAGCGCTGTTCCGCAGGCTGCGTACGCCAGGCCTGCGCTGGCCGATGGACATCGAACTGGTGCGCGACTGGTACCAGCCCCACCTCGAGCGCCTGCACGACGACGCGCCGGTACGCGCCGCCGATCTCGATCAGCTGGTGGCGCTGGCCGGCGGCTACGGCACGCGCGAATCCTTCCTCACCGAACTCACGCTCGATCCGCCGGAAGCCACCAGCGACCGCGCCGGACCGCCGCTGCTCGATGAAGATTACCTGATCCTGTCGACCATCCACTCATCCAAGGGACAGGAATGGAAGTCGGTGACGCTGCTGAATGTAGTCGACGGCTGCATCCCGTCCGACATGGCGACCGGCTCGGCCGACGACATCGAGGAAGAGCGCCGCCTGCTGTACGTGGCGATGACGCGCGCCAAGGAAAACCTGCAATTGGTGGTGCCGAACCGGTTCTTCATCAGGCAGCAGGCCCAGATGGGCGACCGCCACGTGTATGCGCAGCGCACGCGCTTCATCAGCCCGGCCATGCTCAGGCACTTCGAAGAAGCGGTCTGGAACGATGCCGATACGCCGCACAGCCGCAAGCCGATGCCGGACACGGTGCGCATGCTGGTGCGCGACCGCGCGCGGAATGCATGGAAATAATTCCTGATGTCAATAAAATGACGGCAATATGCAGCAAAAGTACGCTATCCGGGTGAAGTTATCCCCCAGTGCATGATTTTGTAGGAATTTGCCTCATCGCCACACACTGCTGAAAACATATACACGTGTAAGTCATTGATTTATATGGACTTGGTTTTTGCCTGTTGAACGGGCAGTTTGTTGAAACCCGCATCAATACTGCGCTTCCGGCTTGTCAAGAGGCGCTTTTCCACATAGTTATCCACATTTCTTGTGGATATTAAAATAAAGGCTGTGGAATCAATGCTTTAGGTCATGATCCTCAGATTGGCCTTAGCATTTTCGTAATGTTAATTATTATCCAAGGCAACGCCATTTCACGCGTCCTGCATGGAATATGTTTGACAAGAATTTATTCGCCGAGGATGGCGTGGATGCGGCGCAACGCTTCCAGGGCGCCGGCCGCGATACCGACGCCTTTGCCGGCCGCCACCGCCGGTTCGCGCGGATTGATGCGCACCAGCGACAAGCCCTGGGCCTCGCACAGCCGGCGCACCGAGGGGATGTGGGTGCCGGCGCCCAGTTCGATCACGGCCGGGCGCCGCACCCGGGCGCGCCAGGCGGCGAAGCGCTCGTATTGCGCTTCGGTGCGTTCTGCCAGCCAGCGACCGTCGTTGAACATCAGGATGTTGGGACGCGCGATGGCACGGCAGCGCGGGCAGGTGGGCAACGGCGGCGCCATGCGGCAGGTGGCCGGGTCGACCTGCGGGGCGAGGGCGTCGGCCGGCCAGATCGCGTCGCAGCAGGGCCGCGTGCATTGCAGGTGGTGGATCGAGCCGTGGCATTCGACGATCCGGTCTTCGCCGAAGCCGGCGCGCTGGAACTGGCCGTCGACGTTGCTGGTGAAGACGAACGCGCCGTGCGCCGTGCGCGCCGCCAGCTCGTGCAGGAGCGCGAAGCCGGCGTGGGGGACGGTGGCGCGGTACAGCGCCAGGCGGTGCCCGTAGAAGCCCCAGGCCAGCGCCGGGTCGGCGTCGAAGTGGTGCGGATCGGCGATCTCGGCAAAGCGGATGCCGAGCGCGGCCAGGGGCGGATAGGCGCGCCAGAAACCGTGGTCGCCGCGGAAGTCGGGCAGGCCGGAGTCGACGCCGATACCGGCCCCGGCGCCGATCAGGAGGCCGTCGGCGCCGCGCAGCAGGGCGGCGGCGCGGGCGATATCGGCATCGGATGGCGGGGCGGGAGAGATCATGGCGGCGGTGGCGGGCGCTTCATGCGCCGCGCAGCTCCTGGGCGTCGATGCGGCGTTTCAGCAGATCGAGCTCGGCCAGGAAGCGCTGGGCGGCGATGGTCGGCGGCCACGGCTCCCACGGCGCGCAATCGTAGTGGGCGGCGAGCGGATCCTCCTGCAGCACGGCGGCGCGGATCTTGAGGGTGTCGCGCACTTCCTTCTCGGACCAGCCGGCCACGTGCACCGCTTCGCTGGCCGCGGCCAGGCGGTCGGCGCGCTTGTGGCGCTCGTGCTCGGCCGGGGTCCAGGCCGGCAAGCCGTAGCGCAGGAACACGGCCTGTTCCAGACGCTTGGTCAGGGCACGGAAGGCGTCGCCGAGGAAGGGTTTCAGGGGCGATACGGCGTCGAAGCCGAGCAGGCCTTCCTCGGCATCGTGCAACAGTTCGCGCAGTTCGAGCACCGGCGCCAGCGGCGTGGCGGACGCCGCGCGGCGCAGCAGCATCACCGCGATCGAATGCTGGGCCACCGACAGCGGCAGCGGCCAGGCCGTGTGGCCGCCCCAGCGGTAGGTGCGCGCCAGGCCCAGCGCCAGGTCGGCGTCGTCCCAGTCGAACGGGGTCGGGTTCAGCAGGTCCAGCCGCTTGCCCGAAGGCATGCGGACCCAGGCGCGCGATTCCGGCGCCATCTCAGGGTGGGGTGACAAAGAAGCTCATGTGGTGATTCTACACACTGGCGCGGGGTGCCTCCCGCGAGATTGATATGGCCGAATACCAGTGCGGCACGCGGTCTTACACTGGGTTGCGCAGAGAGGGCGCGGACAAGGGAGCGGACAAATGGGCGAGCAGCCGAAACGCATCGATTGCGACCTGCTGGTGGTGGGCGGCGGCATCAACGGCGCCGGGATCGCGCGCGACGCGGCCGGGCGCGGCCTGCGCGTGCTGCTGTGCGAGAAGGACGACCTGGCCCAGCACACCTCCTCGGCATCCAGCAAGCTGATCCACGGCGGCCTGCGCTATCTCGAGCACTACGAATTCGGCCTGGTGCGCAAGGCGCTGGCCGAGCGCGAGGTGCTGCTCAAGAGCGCACCGCACATCATGCATCCGCTGCGTTTCGTGATGCCGCACCGTACCGGCGATTCGCCGGCGGGCGACGGCCGCCTGGTGCGGGTGCACGGCCAGCGGCCGGCCTGGCTGATCCGCGCCGGCCTGTTCCTGTACGACCACCTGGCGCGGCGCGACTTCCTGCCCGGCTCGGCCAGCATCGACCTGCGCACCGATCCCGCCGGCGCCGCGCTGCAGCGCCGTTTCGGACGCGCCTTCGTGTATTCCGATGCCTGGGTCGACGATGCGCGCCTGGTGGTGCTGGCCGCGCTCGATGCGCGCGAGCGCGGCGCCACCGTGCTCACGCGCACGCGCTGCACGGCGCTGCGGCGCGACGCGGCGCGCTGGAGCGCCACGCTGGCCGGCCCCAGGGGCGAGGTCATGGTGCAGGCGCGCTGCCTGGTGAACGCCACCGGCCCGTGGGCGGCGCGCTTCCTGCAGGAGGCGGCCGGCGCCCGCAGCGACGGCGCGCGGCCGCTGCGCCTGGTGAAGGGCAGCCACATCGTGGTGCCGCGCCTGTTCCAGCACGACCACGCGTATCTGCTGCAGCAACCGGACGGGCGCATCGTGTTCGCGCTGCCCTACGAAGGCGCATTCACCCTGGTCGGCACCACCGACGTCGAGTACACCGGCGAGCTCGACCGGGTCGCGATCAGCGCCGCCGAGACCGTCTACCTGTGCGAAGCCGCCAATCGCTGCTTCGAGCGCCGCATCGGCCCCGAAGACGTGGTCTGGACCTATGCCGGGGTGCGTCCGCTGATCGGCGGCGAGGGCGGTGCCAGCGCGTCCGCCGCCAGCCGCGACTACCGGCTCGAGACCGATACCAGCGGTGCGCCGCTGCTGTCGGTGTTCGGCGGCAAGGTGACCACCTTCCGCCGCCTGGCCGAGGAGGCGGTCGACTGGATCGCGCCGGCGCTGGGCCGGCGCACGCCCGGCTGGACCCGCCACGCCTGCCTGCCGGGCGGCGACCTGTTCGGGCGCGAACCGGATGCGCGCAGCGTGCTGGAATTCGACGCCTGGCTGCGCACCCGCCAGCAGCAGTACGCCTGGCTGGCGCCGGCCCTGCTGCGGCGCTATGCGCGCGCCTACGGCACCCGGCTCGGCGCGCTGCTGGCGCATTGCCGCACGCGCGCCGACCTCGGCGCCGAGGTGCTGCCGGGGTTGTTCGAAGTGGAACTGGATTATTTGCGGCGCCAGGAGTGGGCGCAGTCGGCCGACGATGTGCTGTGGCGGCGCACCAAGCTCGGCCTGCACGTGGCGCCGGGCATGGCGGTGCGGGTGGACGAATGGCTGCAGGCGCGCGAAACCGGCCGCACGGCGGCGCTGGCGCCGGCGGTGCCCGCGCCGGGCGGCATCGATCCGGCCTGAACAGGCCGGCGGCCGCGACCCGGGCTGCCCGGACTGCCCCTGAACCGGGGCAGCGCCGGCCTCAGCGCGGCGTCTTCTCGATGCGCGGCAGCAGCGCCGCCAGGATGCCCAGCAGCGGCAGGAAGGAGGCGATCCGGTACACCTGCTCGATGCCGGCCACGTCGGCGATGTGGCCCATGGCCGCCGCGCCGATGCCGCTGACGCCGAACATCAGGCCGAAGAAAATGCCGGCGATCATGCCGACCTTGCCCGGTACCAGCTCCTGCGCGAACACCACGATGGCCGAGAACGCCGACGACATCACCAGCCCGATCACCACCGACAGCACGCCGGTCCAGAACAGGTCGGCGTAGGGCAGGGCCAGCGTGAACGGCGCCGCGCCCAGGATCGAGACCCAGATCACGAGCTTGCGGCCGATGCGGTCGCCGATCGGGCCGCCGGCGAAGGTGCCCGCCGCCACCGCGGCCAGGAACGTGAACAGGTACATCTGCGCGGTGCCGACCGACACCTGGAATTTTTCGATCAGGAAGAAGGTGTAATAGCTCGACAGGCTGGCCATGTAGATGTATTTCGAGAACACCAGCATGGCCAGCACCGCCAGCGCCTGGATCACCTTGTTGCGCGGCAGGCCGGTGCCGGCATGCGTGCCGGTCTTGCGCGGGGCGTTGCGCAGGTGGCTGCCGTACCAGCGGCTGACGCCGACCAGCACCAGCACCGCCACCAGGATCAACAGCATGAACCAGCCGATCCGGCCCTGGCCGCGGCCGACGATGATGGCGGCGGCCAGCAGCGGGCCGAGCGCGGAACCGAGGTTGCCGCCGACCTGGAACAGCGATTGCGCGAAGCCGAAGCGTCCGCCCGAGGCCAGGCGCGCCACGCGCGAGGCTTCCGGGTGGAAGGTCGAGGAACCGATGCCGATCATGCCTGCCGCCAGCAGCAGCATGCCGAAGCTGCCGGCCACGGCCAGCAGGCCGACGCCGGCCAGGGTCACGCACATCCCGGCCGGCAGCAGGAAGGGGATCGGACGCTTGTCGGTGTACAGGCCGATCCAGGGCTGCAGCAGCGAGGCCGTGCACTGGAAGGTCAGGGTGATCAGGCCGACCTGGGTAAAGCTGAGCGCGAACTCCTGCTTGAGCAGCGGATAGATCGCCGGAAGCACGGCTTGCACGCAATCGTTGAGCAGGTGGACGAAGGCGACCGAGAACAGGATCTGCAGGACGGTGCCGGTCTGGCCGGACGAGACCTCGGAAGGCGAAGCGGAGTTGGACATGGGCATGGGCTTGATAAGTCGATTGCACAGTGTAATATGTGCGCGCCGAACGCCTATTCCATTTTTCGTCGCTTATGTGACAGAGCGCCCACGATGACCCTGATGCCGTCGCCCAATTACCGCCCGCGGCTGGATGCGCTGCCGCGCAGCGTGACCGCCGTCCCGAGCGATGCCCGGCAGGGCGCCACCGTGGAAGCGCATTGCCATCCCTGGGTGCAATTGCTTTACGCCAGCGAAGGCGTGATGCGGGTGCGTACCGAGCTCGGCGTCTGGATCATCCCGCCGCGGCGCGCGCTCCTGATCGCGCCCGGCATCGTGCACGAACTCAAGATGCTGAGCCGGGTCAACATGCGCGCGGTGTACATCGATGCCGCGGCGGCCGGCACGCTGGTCGACGGGTGCCGCCTGCTGGAAGTCAGTCCGCTGCTGCGCGAACTGATCCTGGCGCTGTCGGCCGAACCGCTGGATTACCCGGCCGGCGGTCGCGGCGAGCACCTGGCGCAGCTGATCCTGTCCGAGCTGGCGGTGATGGAGACGGTGCCGATCGCGGTGCCCTGGCCGCGCGACCGCCGCCTGCAGACCCTGTGCGCCGACATCATGGACCGCCCCGGCAGCCTGCGCATGCTGGAAGACCGAGCGCTCGACGCCGGCGCCAGCACGCGCACGCTGATCCGGCTGTTCCCGAAGGAAACCGGCCTGCATTACCGCCAGTGGGTGCAGCAGGTGCACCTGGCGCACGCTTTCGAGCGACTGGCGCGCGGCGAGGGCGTCGGCAGCATCGCCCGGGCGCTCGGCTATGCCAGCCCGAGCGCCTTCACCAGCATGTTCCGCCGCCTGCTCGGCAAGACGCCGCAGCAATACCTGGCCGAGTGGCGCCCGCGCGCCTGAGCGCGTTCAACAGCGCTTTCATGCAGGATGGGCAAGTCGGACGCCGTCCCGGCGTGCTCTGTGCCAGACTGGATGCACCGCATCATTTTGCAAGGAGCATGCCGTGAGCAACGATCAGAAAACCGCAACCCAGCAAGCCCAGGACCCAGACACGCAGGACACCCAGGACACGCAGGCGAAGCAGCATGAAGCCGCCCAGGCCCTGAACGAGGTGGACGGCCTGGCCGACAAGAAGCCGAGTGAGTTGACACCGGAGGAACTTCGCCTGATGGCCGACACCATGCCGGGCGAAGGTCCGGGCGACGACTGATGGGGGCCGTCTGTCTCTGCAATAAACGTTTTGACGCCGGTATTGATTCTGGATAATCTTCTGGCAACAAAACAAAAAGGAGACAGAATGGCAAACCCTGTGAATGGCTGGGCGGCCGTCTTGCGCCGCCTGCTGTTACCCCTGGCCGCCGGCGCCGTCATGACAGCGATGACGGCCCAGGCCGCCGCACCGGCAGACCCGGTCGATGTCCAGCTGGCCGGTCAGCCGGCCACCGCCAGGATCGCTTCCAGCCTGATGGCACCGGTCCAGAACATCTATGGACGCAGCCACATCAGCCTGAACGGCCGCTGGCACTACATCATCGATCCCTACGAGAACGGCTACTACGATTATCGTCACATGCCCTTCGACCAGTCGCAGACGGGCAAGGGAGGCTACTACGACGACCGCCAGCCGAAGGACAAGACCGACTGGGTCGAATACGACTTCGATCGCGCGCCGACCATGAAGGTGCCGGGCGACTGGAATTCGCAGGCCGAGAAGCTGCAGCTGTACGAAGGCACGGTCTGGCTGCGCCAGCGCTTCGAAGCGGACCCGAAGCCGGGCCGGCATTACGTGCTGTCGTTCGGCGCGGTGAACTACGAAGCCCACGTCTACCTGAACGGCAAGAAACTGGGCATGCACAAGGGCGGCTTCACGCCGTTCCAGTTCGACGTCACCGGCAAGCTGAACAAGGGCCGCAACGTGGTCGTGGTCAAGGCCGACAACAAGCGCTACCAGGACGAGATCCCGACCGTGAACACCGACTGGTGGAATTACGGCGGCATCACGCGCGACGTGCTGCTGGCCGAGCTGCCGGCAAGCTATATCGCCGACTACAAGGTGCAGCTGAAGAAGGGCGACGCCAGCCGTATCGAAGGCTTCGTGCAGATCGGCGGCGACAGCAAATCCCAGCGCGTCACGCTGCGCATCCCCGAAGCCGGCATCGCCACCACGGTGCAGACCGACGCCAGCGGTCGCGCCGCGATCGCCATTCCGGCCGGCAAACTGGACCGCTGGTCGCCGGAGCACCCGAAGCTGTACAGCGTGGAATTGTCGGCCGGCGAAGACCGGGTGCAGGACCGCATCGGCTTCCGCACCATCGAGACGCGCGGCCGCGACATCCTGTTGAACGGCAAGTCGGTGTTCCTGCGCGGCATTTCGATCCACGACGAGAATCCGCTGATTCCGGGACGCCTGCGTGGCCAGGGCGACATGCGCATGCTGCTGCAATGGGCCAAGGAAATGAACTGCAACTACGTGCGCCTGGCCCATTATCCGCACAGCGAAGAGATGATCCGCCTGGCCGACGAGATGGGCCTGATGGTGTGGGCCGAGGTGCCGGTGTACTGGACGATCTCGTGGAACAATCCGGACACCTATGCCAACGCCAGCACCCAGTTGCGCGACCTGATCGTGCGCGACAAGAACCGCGCCAGCGTCGTGATCTGGTCGGTCGGCAACGAGACGCCGATCAGCGCGCCGCGCAACGCCTTCATGGGCAAGCTGGTGGCCACGGCGCGCGGCCAGGACGATACCCGGCTGGTCGCGGCGGCGCTGGAAATCCACCGCAAGGGCAACGACATCACGGTCGAAGACCCGCTGGCCGATCAGATCGACCTGGTCAGCTTCAACGAGTACGCCGGCTGGTACTGGGCCAGCAATGCCGAGATGCTGAACTACCGCTTCGACATCAAGGTCGACAAGCCGGTGATGATTACCGAGTTCGGCGCCGACGCGCTGGGCGGCTACCACGCCGACCCCGACACCCGCTGGAGCGAGGAATACCAGGACACCCTGTACAAGAACCAGTTCAAGATGCTGGCAGGCATCCCGGGCCTGCGCGGCCTGACGCCCTGGATCCTGGTCGACTTCCGCTCGCCGCGCCGCCAGCATCCGTACTTCCAGGACGGCTGGAACCGCAAGGGCCTGATTTCGGACGACGGCAAGAAGAAGCAGGCCTTCTGGACCATGAAACGCCATTACGACGAGGTGCAGCGCCGCTACCCGGCCGACTGAACCGGCACGCCGCCAAGGGGCGTGGCTTGCCCAAAGGTACGCTGCGCCGCACCATTTGATCCTTGTCTACACTCTTCCAGTCAATTTCAGATGGTAAGAGGAGGTTCCGGTGCAGTTCACCAACATACCCGCGCCGAGGCCGGTGAGCCTCGGCCTGCAGGGCGGCGGCACCTATGGCGCGTTCACCTGGGGCGTGCTCGACCGTCTGCTCGATGAAGAAAGTTTCGCATTCGACAGCCTGAGCGGCAGCAGCTCGGGCGCGGTGAACGCGGTGGTGCTGGCCGACGGCTATGCGCTGGGCGGCGGACGGCGCGGGGCGCAGCAAGCCTTGCGCCGCTTCTGGACCACGCTCGGCCAGCTGTCCAGCTTCAGCCCGCTGCAGCCGACGCTTGTGGACCGGATGGCCGGGCGCTGGACCATGGAGCGGTCGCCCATCTACCAGTTGATGGAAATGGCGGGCGCCGTGATCGGTCCGGTGATGCAGCTGCCGGTCACCCTGAATCCGCTGCGCAATCTGCTGCAGAGCCTGGTCAACTTCGAGCGCGTGCGCGCCTGCGAGGAATTGCAGCTGTTTATTGCCGCCACCAATGTCCGCACCGGCACCGGCCGTATCTTCACGCGCGCGGAACTCGATCCGCAGAAGGTGATCGCGTCGGCCTGCCTGCCGACCGTGTTCGCGGGCGTCGAGATCGACGGCGAAACCTACTGGGACGGCAGCTACGTCGCAAACCCGCCGCTGGCGCCGCTGCTGGAACGGCCCGCGCGCGACCTGATCGTGGTGCAGAACAACCCGATCGCCCGTGCCAGCCTGCCGCGCAGCCTGGCCGACATCAGCAACCGTTCCAACGAAATCGCCTTCAACATCAGCTTCGTGCGCGAGATGAGCGCGCTGAAGCACCTGAGCGCGTTGCCGGACGAGGAACGCGGCGCCGGCATGACCCGGGTGCCGACCCGCCTGCACCTGATCAGCGGGACCGACATCCTGACCGGGTATGCGATGTCCAGCAAGTTCAATTCCGAACTGGCTTTTCTGGCGCACCTGCACGATTGCGGCGTCAAGGCGGCCGATGCCTGGCTGCGCGAGCATGGTCCGGATGTCGGCACGCGCTCGACCTTCGACGAGATCCCCGTGTTTTATCCGGACATGGCGGCCTAGAGCGCGCGGCGCCGGATGCGCGGCTTCACGGCCGCTCGTGCACCGGCCCATATTCGGCCGGCACCCAGCGATAGGCCCGGTCCGCGCCGGAGCGGATCCGGCCCAGGCCCGGGAAGGGCAGGTGGGCACCGGCGACCCACCAGCGGCGCGACGCCGCCTGGCCGAGCAGCGCGCGCCGGGTCGCGACCGCGCGGCGCTGGTCCGTGTCGAATTCGATCGATACTTCCGGATGCGGGAACTGTACCGCCGCGTTATGGATGATGTCGCCCCACACCAGCAGGTTCTCCTTCTCCGATGAAAACAGGTAAGCCGTATGGCCGGGCGTATGGCCCGGTGCCGGCAAGGCGCGCACGCCGTCGCGCAGCAAGCGGCCCGGTTCGAACACGGTGAGCCGCCCGGCCGCGAGATACGGTGCGACGGCGTTGCGCGACATGGCGAACAGCGCCTGCTTGTCCTTCGGCGCGGCCGCCGCCGCTTCGCGGCTCAGCCAGTAATCCGCATCCGCCTTCGGCACGAACACCTGCGCATTCGGAAACGCCATGGCGCCGCCGGCGGCGAGCAGGCCGCCGGCATGATCGGGATGCAGGTGCGTCAGCAGGATGGTGTCGACATCGGCCGGCGCATGGCCGGCTGCCCGCAGGTTCGCCAGCAGGAAGCCGAGATGGTCGCCGAACAGTTTCGCTGTGCCCGTATCCACGAGAACCAGGTGTGCCCCGGTTTGTACGAGATAGCCGTTCACTGCGGTCTGGAGCGGCATGCCGCGCGTCTGGAAGGCGCCCGCAAGCCCGGCATCGATTGCTGCCGGGCCGGCGCCGCGCAGCAATGCGGCATCGAGATCGACATGCCCATCGTACAGGGCGGTGACATCGAAGGCGCCCAGTTGCATCCGAAAATAACCCGGCACCTGCGCGACGGCCGGCGCTTCGGGTACTGCGCTGGCCGGCGCCGCCGCGCTGCCGACGGCCAGGGTGGCGAATGCGATCCAGCGGCGCAGGCGTGCGCCGGCCGCGGCGACAAGGGTAGGGTTGACAGGGTTCGTCATGGGAGCTTCCTCTGATGTGATGAGGCGTCAGGATAGACAAGAACTTATGTCGCCAGTGGAGAATGTATTATTCTCGGTGTAGACATATTTTCACCAATTGCAGAGGCAGCATGGCAGACCAGTTGAGTGGTATCGCCGCATTCGTGGGGGCGGCCGAGGCGGCCAGTTTCGCGGTCGCGGCCGAGCAGATGGGCTTGTCCCGTTCGGCCGTCGGCAAGGCCATTGCGCGGCTCGAGGCGCGTCTGGGCGTGCAGCTGTTTCATCGGACCACGCGCAGCCTGCGCCTGACCGACGAAGGCGCGGCATTCTACGAACGCTGCGCCGGAGCGCTGGCGGACATCCGCGATGCCGAGGAAAGCATCGACGCGGCCCAGCGGCATCCGGTCGGCCGGGTCCGCATCAGCGTCCCGGTGCTGCTGGGCCGCCATTGCATCGCGCCGATCCTGGTCGAGCTCGCTGCGGTACATGCGCAGCTGGAGTTCGAAGTCGCTTTTTCCGACCGGCCTGTGGACTTGCTGGCGGATGGCATCGACCTGGCCGTGCGCACAGGGGCGCTGGGAGACGAGCCGGACCTGAAGGCGCGCCGCCTGGGTGTGCAATCGATGGTGCTGTGCGCGGCACCGGTCTACCTGCGCCGGCACGGCACGCCGGATCAGATCGACGAGATCGGCGCGCACGCCTTGCTGGCCTATGGCAAAGGCCAGCGCGTGGTGCCCTGGCGCTTCCTGTATCAGGGACGGCGGCACGAGGTCAAGCCGGCCGGCCGGCTCCGTTTCGACGATCTGGAGGCGATCGCGGACGCGGCGGCCGGCGCCGCCGGGCTGGCGTGGCTGCCGTCATGGCTGGTGGCCGCACGCCTGCGGTCCGGGCAACTGGTCGAAGTCCTGCCTGCATGGCGTGGACCGGGTTTCGAGATCCACGCGCTCTGGCCCCTCGGCCGCCATCTGCCCATGCGGGTGCGGGTCGTGATCGATGCGCTGGTGCGGCAGTTGCCGGCCATGCTCGACCACGACTGAGAGCGCCTAACAAAACCTCCATGGCGGCGTTGCATCGCCTCGCCGTACAGTCGTACTGTCTTCGGCAATGCGCCTTGCCCTGAAGGTTTTGTTAGGCGCTCTAAGAGCCCCGGCGTGCCCGCTTACTGAGCGTTGCGCGCCAGCCAGGCGTCGATCTCCGGCAGGCGCGCCGCGTTCACCTTGACACGGTCCTGGATCGAGGCGATGGCGGCATCGACGTCGCCGCGCGAACTGGCCGCCAGGTTGGCGCCGGCATAGGCATTCAGCTTGCCGACCATGGCCGGGTCGGACGAGCCGCCGGCCAGGCGCGCGAAGTAGCGGCTGCGCGAGGTGGCGTCGATGCGCTGGTTGATCTTCTCCTGGTTGGCCAGGGCGAAGTCGAAGGCCAGGTCCGGATGGGCCTGCGCCACGGTCGAGATCATGCCGGCGCTGGTGGTCAGGTCCGGCTCGTCGCTCAATGCCAGCTTGAGCGCACGTTCGGCCAGCGCGCGGTCCTCGGCACTGCCCAGCAAGTGGTACAGGTTGGCCTTCAGCAGCGGCGTCTTTTCCTGTTTGGCGCGGGCGTGCAGGCCGTCCCAGGTGGCGGCGTCGGCATGCTGCGCGACCACTGCCAGGATGGTCTTGCGCAGCGGGCCGGGTACCGCGGCCGGGTCCTTGTCCATGGCGGCGTAGCGGCGGCGTGCTTCGCCGATGACCTTGGCGTCGCCCAGGTCGCTCAGCACGCCGATCAGCTGCGAACGCAGGTTGGTCACGGTCGAGGCCTCGCCTTCGCGCGCGCTCCAGCCCACCTGCGCCATCACCGGCGCCAGGCGCGCGATGGCGAAGGCGTCGAAGGTCTTCTGGCGCGCCGGGTCGTGCTGGTAGCGTGCGTGCAGGCCGCTCAGCACGCCGGCGATGCGTGCCCAGACCTGCGGCTCGGCACCGACCGGCGTGGCCTTGGCCAGGTCCAGCACGCTGGACGCTGGCTGCAGGCCTGCCATGCCGAGCGCCATGCTGTCCGACAGCAGCCCGATCTGGTCGACCGGCGCCAGGCCGGCGAAGCCCCCCGCCAGCTGCGCGAATTCCTTCGGCGCGTACAGGGTGCGGTAGTAGCCGCTCTGGCCGGCATTCACGACCACGGCGCCGCAGCCGGGCAGGGAGATCGTGCCCTTGCCGCCGCTGACCAGCGCAGTTGCCTCATTCATGGCGGGCTGGCCATTGCCTGCGATCCGGGCGATGACCGGCACGCGCCAGGCCAGCGGCTTCTTGTCCGGGCGGTCGCGCGAGAACTCTTCCTGGGTCAGCGTGACGCTCGTAGTCTGCCCACCTTTACCGTTGCTGCACACCGGTGCGCCGACGCGGATCAGCGGCACGCCCGGCTGCAGCGTGAAGTCGTGGGCGATTGCCGTCACCGGTTTTTTCGCCGCCTTCTCGATCTGCTTCCACAGGTCGTCGGACACGGTGTTGCCGTAGGCATGGGCCTTCATGTAGGCGCGTACGCCGCTGCGCCAGGCATCCTCGCCGACGTAGGCTTCGAGCATGCGGATCACCGCCTCGCCCTTCTGGTAGGTGATCACGTCGAAGGCCTGGCTGGCCTGCTCGACGGTCTCGATGTGCTGCACCACCGGGTGCGTTGCGGCCACCGAGTCGCGGCTCATGGCGGCGTCGCGGCTGCCGACCGCGTCCAGGCGCGTGTTCCACTCGGGGTGCAGGCGTGCCGTCATGCGGCTTTCCATCCACGAGGCAAAGCCCTCGTTCAGCCACAGGTCGTCCCACCAGCGCATCGTGACCAGGTCGCCGAACCACTGGTGCGCCATCTCGTGGGCGGCGGTGGCGAACACTTCCTGGCGGTCGTGCTGGGTCGAGATCTTGGGGTCGAGCAGCAGCGCGTATTCGAAGGTGAAGATCGCGCCCCAGTTTTCCATCGCGCCGAAGAACTGGCTCTGGCCGGGGCCGGCGATGTTGTCCAGCTTGGGCAGTGGGTAGCGCACGCCGAAGTAATCGTTGTACTCGCGCAGGATCGCCTTCGACGAGTCGAGCGCGAACCTGGCCTGGTCGAGCGCGCCGCGGCGCGTGATGACGCCCAGTTCGGTGCCGCCCTCGGTGGCGGTGGCGCGCTCGAAGTCGCCCATGCCCAGGAACAGCAGGTAGGTCGACATCTTCGGCGTCTTGGCGAAGCGCACACGCCGGCGGCCGTCCGGCAGGGTGTCGGTGCTGGCAGCAGGCATGTTGCTGACCGCCATCTGGCCGGCCGGCGCCGTGACCTCGAGCGAGAAGGTGGCCTTGTAGGCCGGCTCGTCCCAGGACGGGATCATGCGGCGCGCGTCCGAGTTCTCGAACTGGGTGTACAGCGCGCGCTGGGTCTTGCCGTCAGTGCCGGGGTAGTCGAGCGAGAACAGGCCGACCGCCTGGGTGCCGATTACGCCGCTGTAGTCCAGCGCCAGCTTGTAGATGCCGGGCGTCAGCGGCCGCGCGAATGTGAAGGTTGCGGTCTGGGCGTCGGCGTCGACGGCGCTCTGCGCGGCCAGGGCGGCACCGCCCGCGGCCGGGGTCGCGCTGGCGCCGGCGAAGGTGAGGTCGGCCGCGTTCAGGGTGATGCTGTCGGTGGCCCTGGTGACCGTGAGCGTGATCGTGGCCTTGCCGGTGAAGCTGCCGGCGGCGGCGTCGGGCGCCAGCGCGATGTCGTAGTGGCTGGGGATCACGCCGCGCGGCAGCTGGGTGGTGGCCTGCGCCGCGGCCGCGACGGCAGCGGGAGCGGCTTGTGCGTGGAGTGCGGGAACGGCGGCGAAGGCGAGCGCGATGGCGGCAGGGATGAGGCTGCGGTGCATGGGGAACCTGTGTTCTGATTGGATGTATGTATGTCGAACTTGCTCGGGCAGCGGCAAGGCCAACCTGCGAATCTAAGCGCTGGGCGCGGCGGTGTCAACGCATGGCGGCGCGCGCCATGCGATATCATCGGAGCCCGACCATCGCGACAGGAGGCGACCCATGAAACTCTACACCAGCGCGCGCGCACCGAACCCGCGCCGCGTGCTCATGTTCATCGCGGAAAAGAACATCGCCGGCATCGAGCTGGTGCAGATCGACCTGGGCAAGGGCGAGCACCGCAGCGACGCCTTCCTCGCGCTCAACCCGCTGGGACAGGTGCCGGTGCTGGAACTCGACGACGGCCGCCAGCTTTCCGAGACGCGCGCGATCTGCACCTACCTGGAAGGCTTGCAGCCGCAGCCGAACCTGATGGGCGAGGACTTCGAGGAGCGCGCCTTCATCGAGATGATGGACCGGCGCTGCGAACTGCAGCTGTTCCTGAAGATCGCCCACGCGATCCGCCACGGCCACCCGGGCCTGGCGATGCTGGAGCAGCCGCAGTTCGCCGACTACGGCGCCTCGCAGGGGCAGAAGATGCGCGACACGGCGCGCTGGCTGGACGGGGTGCTGGCGACCCGGCCTTATGTGGCGGGCGAGCGCTTCACCATTGCCGACATCACGGCGTTCTGTGCGCTGGAGTTTGCGCGCGGGCTGATGAAGTTCAGGCCGGGGGCGGAGGGGATGGGGTGCTTGCAGGCGTGGCGGGATATGGTGGCGGAAAGGCCGAGTGCCAAGGTAGCCTGATCAGCCGACTGCATGAAACAACGTCGCCCCTGCGCAGGCAGGGGCCCAAGTTCATGGTGTAGCGCAAGACTTGGGCCCCTGCCTGCGCAGGGGCGACGTTTACGCGCAGGTAGTGCAAGCTGACGTCAGCGGCTTACCCGACGCGCTTGTACCATGGCCCATCCCCGGCCACCGCCTGGTAAGTCCCCGCATACGCATCCGTCACCGACAGATGCCGGTCCAGGCACAGCACCCCGAAACGCGCCAGGCTGTCGTGGAACAGCCGCAGCACGCGCTGGCGCAGCACCGGGCCGAAGTCGGCCAGCGCGCTGCTGCACAGGATCGCCTGGAATTCGTTGAACGAGGCGTCGGTCACCAGGCTGTATTGCGACCACGTGATGCGCCGGCGCAGCTGGGCCTGCAGGCGCGCGCGGCCGTCCTCGATGTCGAAGTAGGCCCGCAGCGAACCGCTGCCGCCGCTGAGCGCATGGCGTTCCTGCGCGGCTTCCAGCTCGGCCAGCGGGATGCTGGCGTCCTGCATCTCCTCGACCAGTTCCTCGTTGGCCAGCGTGGCGTGGATGTCGAGCCGGCCCAGGATGCCTTCCTCGGCCAGCACGATCGCCAGCGTCCAGGCTTCGCCCACGCCCGCGCATTCGGCCACCCACACGCGCGGGATCGGCCAGCCGCGCAGCGCGGGTGCCAGCACGCCGCGCTGGCGCGCCGCGTGGCCGGGGTTGTCGAACAGCCGGCCCGGCACCACCGACAGCGCGCGCAGCACGGCACAGGCGGCCTTTTCGTCGTGCAGCACCTGTTCCTGCAGGCCGGACAGCGTGGTCACGGCGTGCGCTGTCATGGCACCGGCCAGCTTGCGCCGCAGGGCAGGGCGGTCGTAGGAACGGAAATCGTGGCCGAAGCGCTGAAATAAAGCTTCCAGCAGCAGCTCGGTTTCCAGCTCCTCGATCGCCAGCCCGGCCGCGAGACCGGTCCAGGCCCGGTTCTGACCCGGCAGCGGCGTCATCGGCCCCGCCATCAGTGCAGCCACACGCGCATCATCGACAGCAGCTGGGCCACGTCCACCGGTTTGGTGATGTAGTCCGACGCGCCGGCGGCGATGCACTTGTCGCGGTCGCCCTTCATCGCTTTCGCGGTCAGGGTGATGATCGGCAGCGACTTGAATTTCGGGATGCGGCGGATGGCGCGCATGGTGTCGTAGCCATCCATCTCCGGCATCATGATGTCCATCAGGACGATCTCGATGGTCGGATCCTTTTCCAGCACTTCGATGCCGTCGCGGCCGTTCTCCGCAAAGAGCACCTGCATCTGCTGGCGCTCCAGCAGCGAGGACAGGGCAAAGATGTTGCGCAGGTCGTCGTCGACGATCAGCACCTTGCGGCCGGCCAGGCCGCCGTCCAGCGCGTGGATCTCTTCCAGCATCTTGCGCTGCGCGTCGGGCAGGCTGGCCTGCGAACGGTGCAGGAACAGCGCGGTCTCGTCGAGCAGGCGCTCGGGCGAGCGCGCATCCTTGACCACGATGGTCTTGGCGTAGCGTTTCAGCTTGGTGACGTCCTTGCGCGACAGTTCCTTGGCCGTGTAGATCACGATCGGCAGGTCGCGCAGCTGCGGCAGCTTGCCGATCTGGTCGAGCAGGTCGAAGCCGGAGATGTCTGGCAGGGTCAGGTCCAGCACCATACAGTCGAACTGGTGTTCGCTCAGGGCCGTCATCGCCGCCGCGCCGGTTTCCACGGTGACGATGTGGACGTCGGCGTCGCCGATCAGCGAGACGATCGATTCGCGCTGGGCCATGTCGTCCTCGACCACCAGCAGCGAACGCTTGCCGCCCATCAGGAACTTCTGGATGCGCTTGAATTCTTCCTGCAGCGCTTCGCGCGAGACCGGCTTGTTGATGTACGAGATCGCACCCTGGCGCAGCGCGCGCTCGCGCTCGCGCAGCGCCGACAGCACGTGCACCGGGATGTGGCGCGTGCTCGGGTCGCGCTTCAGGCGGTCCAGAACGGTCAGGCCGTCGATGTCCGGCAGGTCGATGTCGAGCATGATCGCCGACGGCAGGTAATCGCGCGCCAGCGACAGCGCCGAATCGCCGCGGTAGGTGACGATGCCCTTGAAATTCTTCTCGCGGGCGAAGTCGAGCAGGGTCTTGGCGAAGCGCTCGTCATCCTCGACGATCAGCACCGACGGGTCGCCCGGGGCGATCAGGCCGCGGTCGTCCAGCAGCGTCGCGTATTCGACAGCGCCGGTGGAGACGTCGGTCACGGTAACGGTCGGCACGGTCGAGATCTCGTGTTCGAGCTCGGCTTCCGCCTGGGCGCTGGGCGCCGCCAGCTGGGCCGACTGCGCCACCGGCGCGGCGATCGATGCCTGCTGCGGCGGAGCGAAGCGCGGCGGCTGCGGCTGGCGGGTCTGCTCGTAGTTGATGAAGCCGGCGCGGTTGTACGGCAGGTACAGCGTGAAGGTCGAGCCGACGTTGACGGTCGATTCGACGCGGATCTCGCCGCCCAGCAGGCGTGCCAGTTCGCGCGAGATCGACAGGCCAAGGCCGGTGCCGCCGTATTTGCGGGCGGTCGAGCCGTCGGCCTGCTGGAAGGCTTCGAAGATCAGCTGCAGCTTGTCGGACGGGATGCCGACGCCGGTGTCGCGCACCGAGAACGCCAGCACCGCATCGGCGTGCAGCAGGTGCGGGTGGTCGGCGGTCCAGCCGCTGGTGACCAGGCTGATGGTCAGCGCCACCTGGCCGTGGCTGGTGAACTTGAAGGCGTTCGACAGCAGGTTCTTCAGGACCTGCTGCAGGCGCGTGGTGTCGGTCATCACCGCAGTCGGCAGGTTCTCCGCCAGGTCGACCTGGAAGCCGAGATGCTTGGCTTCGGCCATGTGGCGGAAGGTGCGGTCGACGTAGTTGCGCAGGTTGGCGAAGCGGTACTCGGACACGTCCAGCGTGACCGTGCCCGACTCGATCTTCGACAGGTCGAGGATGTCGTTAATCAGGGTCAGCAGGTCGGAGCCGGAGCCGTGGATGGTCTTGGCGAATTCCACCTGCTTGCCCGACAGGTTGCCTTCCGGGTTATCGGACAATTGCTGGGCCAGGATCAGCAGCGAGTTCAAGGGCGTACGCAGTTCGTGCGACATGTTGGCCAGGAACTCGGACTTGTACTTGGAGGACAGTGCCAGCTGGGTCGCCTTTTCTTCCAGCGCCAGCTTGGCCTGTTCCACCTCGCGGTTCTTGCGTTCCACCTCGATGTTCTGCTCGGACAGCAGGCGCGCCTTTTCCGCCAGTTCCTGGTTGGTCTGCTGCAGTTCCTGCGCCAGCGACTGCGACTGGGTCAGCAGCGATTCGGTACGGCTGTTCGCCTCGATCGTGTTCAGCACCACGCCGATCGATTCCATCAGCTGGTCGAGGAAGGACAGGTGGGTTTCCGTGAAGCGGTCCAGCGAGGCGATCTCGATGACCGCCTTGACCTGCTGTTCGAACAGGATCGGCAGCACCACGATGTTGGTCGGCGGCGCCGCGCCCAGGCCGGACGAGACCTGGATGTAGTCGCGCGGGACGTCGGTCAGCCAGATGCGGCTCTTCTCCAGCGCGCACTGGCCCACCAGGCCTTCGCCCGGCAGGAAGGAGGTCGGCAGCTTGCGGCTGGAGCGGTAGCCGTACGATGCGATCATGCGCAGGCGCGCGTCGGCATCCTGCGAATCCATCATGTAGAACACGCCGTGGTGCGCCGAGATCAGCGGCGCCAGCTCGGACAGGATCAGCTTGGTCACCGCCTGCAGGTCGCGCTGGCCCTGCAGCAGGCGCGTGAAGCGTGCCAGGTTGGTCTTTAGCCAGTCCTGCTGCGCGTTCTTCTGCGTGGTTTCCTTCAGGTTGCGGATCATCTCGTTGATGTTGTCCTTCAGGTAGGACATCTCGCCGCGCGCTTCCACGGTAATGGAACGCGACAGGTCGCCGCGCGTCACCGCCGTCGCCACTTCACCGATCGCACGCATCTGGTTGGTCAGGTTTGCCGCCAGCTGGTTCACGTTCTCGGTCAAGTCCTTCCAGGTACCCGCCACGCCCGACACGTTCGCCTGGCCGCCCAGCTTGCCTTCGGTACCCACCTCGCGCGCCACGCGGGTCACCTCGGATGCGAACGAGGACAGCTGGTCCACCATCACGTTGATGGTGTCCTTCAGTTCGAGAATCTCGCCCTTCACGTCCACGGTGATCTTTTTCGACAGGTCGCCGCGCGCCACCGCGGTCGTCACCGCCGCGATGTTACGCACCTGACCGGTCAGGTTGGATGCCATGAAGTTCACGTTATCGGTCAGGTCCTTCCAGGTACCGCCGACGCCCGGCACGTAGGCCTGGCCGCCCAGCTTGCCCTCGGTACCCACCTCGCGCGCCACACGGGTCACTTCGGATGCGAACGAGGACAGCTGGTCCACCATCACGTTGATGGTGTTTTTCAGTTCCAGGATCTCGCCCTTCACGTCCACGGTGATCTTCTTGGACAGGTCGCCGTTCGCCACCGCGGTGGTCACGTCCGCGATGTTACGCACCTGCGCGGTCAGGTTGCCCGCCATCGAGTTCACGCCGTCGGTCAGGTCTTTCCAGGTACCCGCGACGCCCGGCACGTTCGCCTGGCCGCCCAGCTTGCCTTCGGTACCCACCTCACGCGCCACGCGGGTCACCTCGGAAGCGAAGGAGTTCAGCTGGTCCACCATCACGTTGATGGTGTTCTTCAGTTCCAGGATCTCGCCCTTCACGTCCACGGTAATTTTCTTGGACAGGTCGCCGTTCGCCACCGCGGTGGTCACGTCCGCGATGTTACGCACCTGGCCGGTCAGGTTACCCGCCATCGAGTTCACCGAGTCGGTCAAGTCCTTCCAGGTACCCGCCACGCCCTTCACCTGCGCTTGGCCGCCCAGCTTGCCCTCGGTACCCACTTCACGCGCCACGCGCGTCACCTCGGACGAGAACGAGGACAGCTGGTCCACCATCACGTTGATGGTGTTCTTCAGTTCCAGGATCTCGCCCTTGACGTCCACGGTGATCTTCTTGGACAGGTCGCCGTTCGCCACCGCGGTCGTCACGGTGGCGATGTTGCGCACCTGGCCGGTCAGGTTGGACGCCATGAAGTTCACGTTGTCGGTCAAGTCCTTCCAGGTACCGCCGACGCCCGGCACGTAAGCCTGGCCGCCGAGTTTACCTTCGGTACCCACTTCACGCGCCACGCGGGTCACCTCGGACGCGAAGGAACGCAGCTGGTCCACCATCACGTTGATGGTGTCCTTCAGCTGCAGGATCTCGCCGCGCACGTCCACGGTAATCTTTTTCGACAAGTCGCCGTTCGCCACCGCGGTGGTCACCTCGGCGATGTTACGCACCTGCGAGGTCAGGTTACCTGCCATCGAGTTCACCGAGTCGGTCAAGTCCTTCCAGGTACCCGCCACGCCTTTCACCTGCGCCTGGCCGCCCAGCTTGCCTTCGGTACCCACTTCGCGCGCCACGCGCGTCACTTCGGAGGAGAAGGAAGACAGCTGTTCCACCATGGTGTTGGCGGTCTGCGCCGCGCGCAGATACTGGCCCTTCAGCGGGTGGCCGTCGACTTCCAGCGCCATGGTCTGCGACAGGTCGCCTTTCGCCACCGCGCCGATGACGCGCGCCATCTCGGTGGTCGGGCGCACCAGGTCGTCGATCAGGGTGTTGACCGAGCTGATGATGGTGGCCCAGCCGCCGACCACGCCCGGGACGTCGGCGCGCTTGGTCAGGTGGCCTTCGCGGCCGACCACGCGCGACACGTCGGTCACCGTCTCGACCATCTTTTCCTTGGTCTCGATGATGTCGTTCAGGGTGTCGGCGATCTTGCCGGACACGCCGGTCCAGTCGGACGGCATGCGTACCGAAAAATCGCCCTTTTTCAGGGCCATCAGCGTGGACAGCAACAGCTTGACGTCGAGCTGTTCAGCCATGTCAGTCATGTTATTCATTGACTTGGATTCCTCGGATAGGGAATAGGAAATAGGAAGAGGGTGGCGGTCCGACGCGGGCAGATGAACGCGCTGTGACGAGCGGCGCTGTATGGAGCAGGTGCGGCAAGATCTTGTGGACGGACGCGGTTTGTTAAATATCGGAAAAAGGTAACGATACTCTTGTGCTCGGTCAAGTCAAGCTTGATTAGAAGCAATTCAATAAGCTGCATCGACAGCTGTTATATACTTGCAAACAAGAAATTTCGACCTGGCAGTTCGCGCGAGTGTAGCGTAAATGCGGCAGCCGGCGCGCACGATTGCTGCGCCAAGGTCGCGGTGTACTGTCTGGAATAGACAACAGCGCTGATATGTTGCAGAATTTGCATTACGAACAAACATCGTTTTAGCGATAATTTGTCGTGCTTTTTGGTTACAACTCAACTAGCATGCTGGGATGTCTTTACACCAACAGCGCGAGGGAGCGATGACTGGCGTCGAACTGGATGGACTGCTGCATCGGGATAGCGCCGCAGGCTGGGGCGAGGCGCTGTTCACGTTGGGACGGCAGTATGGCTTCGAAAGCGTGTGGTTCGGCATGTCTGGCTCGCGCCATGCGCGGCTGGAGAACGCATTTATACAGAGCAATTATCCGGTGGCGTGGCGCGAGCGTTACGACGCCGAACGCTATGCCTACGTCGACCCCACGGTGACGCATTGCCTGGGGAGTACGGTGCCGATCATCTGGCAGCCCGAACTGTTCCGTAGCGCGACCCAGCGCACCATGTACGACGAAGCCTGCAGCCACGGCGTGCGCGCCGGCGTCAGCTTTCCGATCCATGGGCCGAACGGGGAATTCGGGATACTCGCGTTTGCCACCCATGGGGTGGCGGACCCGCCCTTCGTGCGCCGGGTCCACACGATCCTGCCCGACCTGGCGCTGCTGCGCGATTATGCGTTCGCGACCGGCGTGCGCTTCTGCCCGCAGACCGGGCAGGAAGCGGCGCCGCGCCTGACCCCGCGCGAGCTGGAAGTGCTGAACTGGGTCATGGTCGGCAAATCGTCGTGGGAGATTTCAAAGATTACCGGCTGTTCCGAGGCGACGGTGAATTTTCATATGGGCAATATTCGCCAAAAATTCAACGTCAATACCCGGCAACAGGCGGTGGTAAGGGCGATTTCCCTCGGCTTGATCACCCCAGAAGATCACCATCGTTGAGCTTGCCGTTGACGTAGAGCTTCAACAGCAAGGCCACCGGGGCCGGGATGGCGAGACCGGTTTCGAACCGGCTGCCACTCGACTGCGTGACACCGAAGCGCCCCCAGAACTTTTCCTGGCTTTCCCGCTTGCTGACCCGGTACTTCTTGAGGTCGTTGATGGAGAGCGCCGCCGGCGCCGGTGGTTTGATGCCTGCGCCGTTAAAAGGTTCCCGCAGGCTTGCTTCGGTAACGAAATCATTAGCCATCGCCGCTCCTCCATGGAAAGATGTGTGAGAAACAAGTATTCCATGCATTATTCATTTCGAGTCCTAGCAATACTGCTAGTTCCCGTGGGCATGATTTTGGAGCGGTGTTCAAAATCGGCTTGTAACCAACTTTATTGTTTGAGCTGGATCAATAAGAACGTATAAGTTAACGCCCACATCGTTGCGGTTTGTTCATTGTTGGCTGCGCCGGCGTGGCCGCCTTCGGTGTTTTCCCAATACAGCACATCGTGGCCTTGCTCCTGCATGCGGGCCATCATCTTGCGCGCATGGCCGGGGTGGACGCGGTCGTCGCGGGTCGAGGTGGTGAACAGCACGCGCGGATACTGCTTGTCGGCCGTCACGTTCTGGTAAGGCGAGTAGCGGCGGATGAATGCCCACTCGGCCGGATCGTCCGGGTCGCCATACTCGCCCATCCATGAGGCGCCGGCCAGCAGCAGGTGATAGCGCTGCATGTCCAGCAGCGGCACCTGGCACACCACGGCATTGAACAGATCGGGGCGCTGGGTCAGCACCGCACCCACCAGCAGGCCGCCGTTGCTGCCGCCCATGATGCCGAGGTGGCGCGGACTGGTGATGTTGCGGCGGCCGAGGTCCTGGGCCACCGCGATGAAGTCGTCGAAGGCGTGCTGGCGCTTGTCCTTCAGGGCGCCCTGGTGCCAGCGCGGCCCGAATTCGCCGCCGCCGCGGATGTTGGCCAGCACGTACACGCCGCCCTGTTCCAGCCAGGCGCTGCCGGTGATGCCGCTGTAGAAGGGCGTCAGCGAGACTTCGAAGCCGCCATAGCCGTACAGCAGGGTCGGGTTGGCGCCGTTGTATTCGGTGTCCTTGCGCATCACGACGAAGTAGGGAACCATGGTCCCGTCCTTCGACTTGGCCGCGAACTGGCGCACCATGAAGGGGTCGGCATTGAAGAAGGCCGGCATCGACTTGAGCAGCTGGCGCGTGTCGCTGCCGGCTTCGCACAGGTACAGGCTGCTCGGCGTGAGGAAATCGGTCACGGTCAGGAAGTACTGGTCGGACTCGAATTCGTCCACGCTGGAAACCCCCAGCGCGCCCATGGTCGGCGCCGCCACGTCGCGCCGCCGCCAGGCGCCGCCGGACCCGCCGGCAGCCTCGCGCTGCAGTTCCACGATGCGGTTCTTCACGTTGTCGAGGATGGTCAGCAAAATCGCGCCGCGGGTCGCGGTCACGCCGTCCAGCGAGGTGGTCGGGGTCGGCGTGAACAGCGCCTCGAAGGCATGTTCGCCGGCCATGAAGCGCGCGAAGTCCATCGCCAGCAGCGCGCCCTGCGGCCACAGCGTGCCGCCGGCTTCCCAGTCGGAACGCAGTTCGACCACGATCTGGTCGCGCACGGTAAAGGCGTTGGCATCGTCCGGCTTGGGCACCTTGACCAGCTCGCCGCCGCGGCGCAGGAACAGTTCGCTGCTGTAGAAACCGATCTGGCGCTGCACGAACTGGTGCTCGTAGCCCGGGGTCGGGTCGTGCCAGGCCGAGGCCGACAGATCGTCCGGCCCGGCTTCGTAGACGGTGACCGCCTCGGCCAGCGGCGTGCCGCGCTTCCATTCCTTGACGATGCGCGGGTAGCCCGAGCTGGTCATGGCGCCTTCGCCGAAGTCGGTGCCGACGAACACGGTGTCGCGGTCGATCCAGCCGACATTGCTCTTGGCTTCGGGCAGGGTGAAGCCGTCGTCCACGAAACGCAGCGTGCCGAGGTCGAACTCGCGCACCACATGGGCGTCGCCGCCGCCGCGCGACAGCGAGACCAGCGCGCGGTCGCCGTGCGGCGGCAGCTTGGTGGAACCGGCCCACACCCAGTTCTCGTCTTCCTCGCGCGCCAGCGCGTCCAGGTCGAGCACGGTCTCCCAGGCCGGTTCCGGCTTGCGGTATTCCTCCAGCGTGGTACGGCGCCACAGGCCGCGCGGATGGTCGGCGTCGCGCCAGAAGTTGTAGAACAGGCCGGCATGCCGGCTGGCGTAGGGAATCCGCTCCTTCGAGTCGAGGATGGCCTTCAGGCGCGTGCGCAGGGCGGCGTATTCCGGGCGCGCCGTGAGTGCGCGTTCGCTGTCGGCGTTGCGTTCGCCGACCCAGCCGAGGGCGCGGTCGGAGGCGACTTCTTCCAGCCACAGGTGGTTGTCCTGGTCGGGGGAGGCCTGGTCTTGCATGTTGAATCCTGTTCTCAGTGATATGACGTGATGGTCACATCTTATCAACAAGTGACACAGTGCCGCACGGCAATGCAAAAACGGGTCGCCCCGACCACGAGCGGGCCGGCGGAGAAGAGCGCAGCTCTACCGCCGGCTTGCCATAAGTAGTATCCTGCGGGCGTCCACTCGCTATCCTCATCATGCCTTCCCCGATCACCCCCGGCCTTCTCATCCTGCACGGCAACCAGATGGAGCTGCTGCGCGCCGCCGTCTTCGACTGGCTGCGCACCCATCCGCTCGGACCGCTGGAGGAAGAGATCATCCTGGTGCAGTCGAACGGCGTGGCCGAATGGCTCAAGATCGCGATGGCCGAGGACATGGGCGTGTGCGCCGCCACCCGGGTGGCGCTGCCGGCGCGCTTCCTGTGGCAATCCTACCGCGGCATGCTGGGGCCGGAGCGGGTGCCGAGCCGCTCGCCCTTCGACAAGGATGCGCTCACCTGGCGCCTGATGCGCCTGCTGCCCGAGCTGCTGCAGAAGGACAAGTTCGAGCCGCTGCGCCGCTTCCTGTCGGACGGCGACCCGGAGCGCCGCCTGCAGCTGGCCGAGCGCCTGGCCGACCTCTACGACCAGTACCAGGTGTACCGCGCCGACTGGCTGACCGACTGGGCCGAAAACAGAGACCAACTGCGCCGTCCCGGCGGCGATTCGGTGCCGCTCACGCCCGACCAGTGCTGGCAGGCCCAGCTCTGGCGCGAGATCCACGAAAGCATGCCGCCCGAGCGGCGCTGGTCGGGCCGCGCCACCATCCACCAGCAGTTCATGGCCGCGGTCGAGGAAGACCGCCAGCCGGTGCAGCGGCTGCCGCGCCGCGTGGTGCTGTTCGGGATGTCGACGCTGCCTTACCAGACCATCCAGGCGGTGGCCGGGCTGTCGCGTCACACCCAGGTGCTGCTGGCGGTTCCGAACCCCTGCCAGTTCTACTGGGGCGACATCTGCGAAGGCCGCGAACTGCTGCGCGCCGCCTATAAGCGCCACCAGCCCAGGAACGGCGCCAGCCTGGCCGACATCCCGCCGGAACAGATGCACGCCCACTGCCATCCGCTGCTGGCCAGCTGGGGCAGGCAGGGGCGCGACTTCGTCCGCATGCTGGACGAGTTCGACAACGGCGAAGCCAGCAAGTTCGCCAACATGCGGGTCGACCTGTTCTCGGACGACGTCGGCGAGTGCCTGTTGAACCAGGTCCAGGCCGCGATCCGCGACCTGATGCCGCTGGCCGAGCATGCGTGGGACACGCCCCCGCCGGACGACCGCTCGATCGAATTCCACATCGCCCACAGCGCCCAGCGCGAAGTCGAGGTGCTGCACGACCAGCTGCTGTCCTGGTTCGCCGACGAGTCGGAAGATCCGCTGCGTCCGCGCGACGTGGTCGTGATGATGCCGGACATCGAGACCTTCTCGGCCGCCATCCACGCCGTGTTCGACCAGCACAAGCGCAGCGATCCGCGCTACATCCCCTTCGAGATCGGCGACGTCAAGGACCGCAGCGTCAACCCGCTGCTGGTGGCGCTGGAATGGCTGCTGCGCCTGCCGCAGCAGCGCTGCCGTCAGAGCGAAGTGCGCGATTTGCTCGACGTGCCGGCGGTGGCCAAGCGCTTCGGCGTCGAGGACGACGATCTCGCCATCCTCGGGCACTGGATCGAAGGCGCCAGCGTGCGCTGGGGCCTGGACCAGCAGCACCGCGCCGGGCTCGGGCTGGGCTCGGCCGGCGAGCAGAATTCCTGGCTGTTCGGCATCCGGCGCATGCTGCTCGGCTATGCCACCGGTCTGGGCGCCAGCTTCAACGACATCGAGCCCTACGCGGAAGTGGGCGGGCTGGATGCGGCATTGGCCGGCTCGCTGGCCGAGCTGGTGGAAGCGCTGCTGGCCTGGCGCGAGCAGCTCGACGGCCACCTGCGGCCGATGGAATGGGGCGACCGTGCCCGCGCGATGATGGCGCGCTTCTTCCGCGCCACCGACGACGACGACCGCCGCATGCTGCACCAGCTCGAGGAAGCGCTGCAATGCTGGCTCGAGATCTGCGAGAACGCGCTGTTCGACGAGCCGGTGCCCCTGGCGGTGATGCGCGAAGCCTGGCTCGGGGAACTCGACCAGCCGGCGCTGACCCACCAGTTCGTGTCCGGCGGCGTGACCTTCTGCACGCTGATGCCGATGCGCGCCGTGCCGTTCCGCGTGGTGTGCCTGCTCGGCATGAACGACGGCGACTTCCCGCGCCGCGCCCAGCAGGCCGACTTCGATTTGCTGGCGCTGCCGGGGATGGGCCGTCCGGGCGACCGCTCGCGCCGCGACGACGACCGCTACCTGATGCTGGAAGCGCTGCTGGCCGCGCGCGACAAGCTGTACGTGAGCTGGGTCGGGCGCAACGTGCGCGACAACACCGAGCAGCCGGCCTCGGTGCTGGTGTCGCAGCTGCGCGATTACCTGGAAAAAGGCTGGCACATGGATGTCGGCGCGCACACCACGGTGCACGCGCTGCAGCCGTTCTCGCGCCGCTACTTCGAACGCGGCGGCCTGCTGACCTATGCCGGCGAATGGCGCTCGGCGCACCGCGATGCCGTGAGCGAAGGCGACGGCCCGCTGCCGCCCTACGAACTGGAACCCGAATACCGCCTGAAACTGGGCGAGCTGGCCGGCTTCCTGCGCCAGCCGGCGCGCTACTTCTTCCGGCGCCGCCTGGGCGTCAACTTCGGCCACCTGGAAGTGGTGGGCGAGGACGAGGAACCGTTCTCGCTGGACGCGCTCGAACGCTATCTGCTGGAAGACACCCTGCTCGACGACAGCGGCACCCAGGAAGCGCGCGGCGAGGTGCGCCAGGTGCTGGCCGCGCGCGCCGGACGCCTGGCGCGCGAAGGCGTGCTGCCGATCGGCCTGATCGGCCGCCAGTGGCAGCAGCAGCTGGTCGACGAACTGGTGCCGGTGCGATCCGGCTGGCTGGCGCTGGGCGCGCGCTATCCGCAGGCGGCGCCCAAGCTGGCGGTCAGCCTGGACCTGCAGGGCGTCCTGCTCGACGACTGGATCGACCGCCTGCGCAGCAACGACGAGCGCACCGTGTGGCTGATGCAGATCTCGTCCAAGGTGCTCGACCGCAAGGGCGCGCCGCGCGGCGATAAATTGATCGGCCCGTGGCTGCGCCAGCTGGCGGCCGGCGCCATGGGCGAAGCGATCGGCGGCTGGCTGGTGGCGCGCGACGGCATCGTCGAGATGGCGCCGATCGCGCAGGACGTTGCGCGCGCGACGCTCGAGAACCTGGTGCGCCTGTGGCGCGAGAACCTGGACCGTCCGCTGCCGGTGGCCTGCAAGACCGCGCTGGCGCAACTCCAGGAGGGCGACGGGCGTAGCGACCCGCGCGAGACCTACGACGGCGGCTTCGAGATCGACGGCGAGGTGAGCGACCCCTGCCTGGCGCGCCTGTGGCCGGAATTCGCGCTGCTGCGCGCCGCGGGCGGCTGGCCGGAGGTGGCCGAAGCCCTGTACGGGCCGCTGGTGGCCTGGCTGAGGGATGGCGTGACGGTCACCGGTTTCGACGGAGACGCCGCATGAGCCGCCTGCTCGACGCCCTGGCGTTCCCGCTGCACGGCTCGCGCCTGATCGAGGCCAGCGCCGGCACCGGCAAGACCTGGACCATCGCCGCCCTGTACCTGCGCCTCGTTCTCGGCCACGGCAGCAGGGGCGAAGAGGACAGCGGCAGCCTGTGGGCCGAACCGGAAGAAGCGACCGCCTTCGTACGTCCGCTGCTGCCGCCCGAGATCCTGGTCATGACCTTCACCCGCGCGGCCACGCGCGAGCTGTCGAACCGGGTGCGCGAACGCCTGGTGCAGGCGGCCGCCTACTTCCGCGGCGAAGCGGATGCGGACGATCCCTACCTGGAAGCGCTGGCCGAGAGCTACCTCGACGATGCCGAGCGCGAGCGCGCCGCGCACCGCCTGGTGCTGGCCGCCGACACCATGGACGAAGCGGCCGTGTTCACCATCGACGCCTGGTGCCAGCGCATGCTGCGCGAGCACGCCTTCGACAGCGGCAGCCTGTTCGACGAGGAACTGGTCAGCGACGAGCGCGGCCTGTTCGAGGACGCCGCCCACGACTACTGGCGCCAGCAGGTGTATCCGCTGAGCGGTGCGGCGCTGAAGGTGCTGCTGTCCTGCTTCGCCGACGTCGAGGTGCTCAAGCGCGCGGTGCGCGAACTGGTGCAGCGCGCCGCCGATCTGAACGGCGATGCGCCGGGCGGCGACGCCGCGGAACCGCTGGGCACCCTGATCGCCCGCATCGAGCGCGAGCAGCAGGCCGAGCTGGCGCGCCTGAAGGATGGCTGGGACGAGCGCGCGAATGCGATGGAAGCCTGGATCGCAGCCCAGCGCGAGCGCCATCCGAAAGCCTTCAACGGCAACAAGATGCGCCCCGACTCGCTGCTGAAATGGTTCGAGGCGCTGCGCGGCTGGGCCGCCGACCCGGCGCGCCACCTGCCGGACCTGCCCGACACCGCCTGGCGCCGCCTGACGCCGGACGGCATCCTCGACGCCTTCAGCAAGGACTACAGCGCCGACGTGCCGGACTGCTTCGACCACACCTGCACGCTGCAGGAAGCGCTGCAGGCGATCGATCCGCTGTCGCACGCGCTGCTGCGCCACGCCGCCGGCCAGATCGCGCGCCGCATGGCCGAGCTGAAGCGGCGCAACCGCCAGTTCGGCTTCGCCGACATGCTGGTGCGCCTGCGGGATGCGCTCGAAGGACCGAACGGCGAGGCGCTGCGGCGGCGCATCGTCGACCAGTTCCCGGTCGCGATGGTGGACGAATTCCAGGACACCTCGCCCGACCAGTACCGCATCTTCGACCTGCTGTACCGGGTGGCCGACAATGACCCGGCGCACGGCCTGTTCCTGATCGGCGACCCGAAGCAGTCGATCTACGGCTTCCGCGGCGCCGACATCCACAGCTACCTGGCGGCGCGGCGCGCCACCGCCGGCCGCCACTACCAGCTCGGCACCAACTTCCGCTCGACCAGGCAGCTGGTGCAGGCGGTGAACCGGCTGTTCCACCACGCCGAGCAGGGCTATGCGGCCGGCGCCTTCCGCTTCAGGACGGCCGACGAGAACCCGCTGCCCTTCGATCCGGTCGACGCCAACGGCCGCCGCCAGCAGCTGGTCGGCGTCGACGGCCCGTACCAGGCGCTGGCGGTGGCCACCACCGAGCGCGACGATCTGCGCGCCGACGACTACCGCGAGTTCTTCGCCCACCACTGCGCCGAGCACATCGTGACGCTGCTAAACGACGAGCGGGTCGGGTTCGCCGACGACGAGGGCGACTTCGCGCGCCTGATGCCGGCCGACATCGCGATCCTGGTGCGCGACCGCCGCGAAGCCTCGGCGATCCGGCGCGCGCTGGCGCAGCGGAAGGTCGCCAGCGTCTACCTGTCCGACCAGGATTCGGTGGTCGAGAGCGAGGAAGCGCTCGACGTGCTGCGCTGGCTGCAGGCGGTGGCGAATCCGCTGGACGGGGCGCTGGCGCGCGCGGCCTTCGCCACCGCCACCTGCGCGCTGCCGCTGGCGGAACTGGCGCGCCTGGCCAGCGACGAGCAGGCATGGGAAGAACGGGTCGAGCAGCTGAAAGCCCTGCACCAAACCTGGCAGCGCCAGGGCGTGCTGGCCATGCTGCGCCGCTTCATCCACGAACTGGGCCTGCCGGCCAAGCTCCTCACCGCCAGCGGCGGCGAGCGCCGCCTCACCAACCTGCTGCACCTGGCCGAGCTGCTGCAGGAAGCCAGCCGCGAGCTGGATGGCGAGCAGGCGCTGATCCGCTGGTTCGCCGAGCAGATCGAAGGCATGGGCGAAGGGGGCGATGAACGTGTGCTGCGCCTGGAAAGCGACGCCGAGCTGGTCAAGGTGGTGACGGTGCACAAGTCGAAGGGCCTGGAGTATCCGCTGGTGTACCTGCCGTTCGCGGTCACCGCGCGCAAGACCGACCGCCGCAACCGCGCCTTCTTCGAATACGTGGAAGACGGCACCCGCCGCATCGACCTGGCGCTGAGCGACGAAGCGCTCGAAGCGGTCGACCGCGCACGCCTGGAAGAAGATCTGCGCCTGCTGTACGTGGCGCTGACGCGCGCGCGCCACTTCCTGTGGCTCGGGGTGGCCGCGGTCGCCGCCGGGCGCAAGGGCGAGAACCGCCTGCACGAATCGGCGCTCGGCTACCTGCTCACCGGCGGCGAGCCGGTCATGGCGTCCAGCATGCGCGAACGCTGGGACGCCCTGCGCGGCAACGGCAACGAAGCGGACGGCATCGAGCTGCACACGCTGGACGCACCCGAAGGCTGCACCATGCTGCGCCGTACCGACGTGCGGCCGGAGCTGGTGGAAGCGCCGGTGTACGGCGGCTGGTTCGAGCGCAACTGGGCGGTCGGTTCCTTTACGTCGCTGACCCGCCACACCGTGGCGCCGCCGCAGCGCGCCCAGGAAGAGAACCTGATGGAAGAAGCCGAGCCGGGCACGGTGGAGGTGGCGCACACCGAAGACGCCCCCTGGCACCGTTTCCCGCGCGGCGCCAACCCCGGCAACTTCCTGCACGAGCGCCTGGAGTGGATGGCGAACGAGGGCTTCGACCGCATCGACGACGAGAACTTCCATGCCCAGCTGGTCCAGCGCATCGAGCGCGCCGGCTGGGCCAACCGCCTGGACGATGCCATGGCCTGGCTGCGCACGGTGGCCACCACGCGCCTGCCCCCGCTGGGCACCTCGCTGGCCGGTCTCGCCCAGGACGCGCGCGAAGGCGGGGGCCAGGTGGTGGCCGAGATGGAGTTCTGGTTCCCCAGCCGCCACCTCGACGTCGGCGCCCTCGACCGCCTGTGCCGCAAGCGCCTGCTCGGAAAGACCGCGCGCCCGCTGCTGCCCGAGCGCCAGCTGCACGGCGTGCTGAAGGGCTTCATGGACCTGGTGTTCGAGGTTGACGGCCGCTACTGGGTGCTCGACTACAAGTCGAACGCGCTCGGTCCGGGCGACACCGCCTACACCCGCACGGCGATGGCCGCCGGCATGGCCGAGCACCGCTACGACATCCAGGGCGCAATCTACATGCTGGCGGTGCACCGCCTGCTGCGCGCGCGCCTGGGCGAGGACTACGATCCGCACGAGCAGCTCGGCGGCGCCGTGTTCCTGTTCCTGCGCGGGATCGCCAACCCGTCCACGCACGGCTGCTACCTGCTGGAGCCGGACCTGGAACTGCTCGAAGGGCTGGACCGCCTGCTGGGCGATGGGACGCACCATGAATGAACACGACGTGATCGACGCGCATCCGGCCTTCTGGCACGAGGTCGAGCGCCTGACCGAGGCCGGCGAACTGCGCCGCCTGTCCGGCGCCTTTGCACGCTTCGTGGCCACGCTCGGTGCCGAGACTCCGGCGGCGCTGCTGGCGGCGCTGGTGCTGTCCGAACTGGAAGGCCGCGGCCACAGCTGCCTGCTACTGTCCGACCTGGCCGAGGCACCCGCCAGCCTGCTGGGCTGGGCCGAGGAAGACTGGAAGGCGCTGGCCAAAACCGCCAAGCCGCTGCCGAAGAGCGTCAAGGGCTGGATCGCCCAGCTGGCCGGCTGCGAACCGGTATGGCAGGTCGGCAGCCTGGATTACGGCCAGCCGCTGGTGCTGGACGCGGCACATGACAACCCGCGCTTGTACTTGCGGCGCTACTGGCGCGACGAGACCCTGGTCGCGCGCACCATCCGCGCGCGCGCCGAGGAACGCCACCCGGTCGACGCGCGCCTGGTGCGCACCTGGCTGGACGTATTGTTCGTGTCGCCGCGCGCGCGCACCGAGACCGACCGGCCCGACTGGCAGAAGCTGGCCTGCGCCATTGCGCTGCGCGGTTCGGTGGCGATCATCACCGGCGGCCCCGGCACCGGCAAGACGTATACGGTGGCGCGCCTGCTGGCGCTGCTGTTCGCGACCGCCCCCGACGCCGCGCGCCAGCGCGTGGCACTGGCCGCGCCCACCGGCAAGGCGGCCGCGCGCCTGAAGCAGTCGATCGACAAGGCGCTGGGCGAGCTGGCCGAGCGTGTCGGCGAAGCGCTGCCGCTGCGCGAGCTGACCACGCGCATGGGCGCGGCGCGCACGCTGCACTCTTTATTGGGAGCGCGGCCCGACACCCGCATCTTCGCCCACAACAAGGGCAACCCGCTCGACGTGGACGTCCTGATCGTCGACGAAGCCTCGATGGTGCACCTGGAGATGATGGCGTCGCTGCTGGATGCGCTGCCGCCGGGCGCGATCCTGATCCTGCTGGGCGACAAGGACCAGCTGGCGTCGGTGGAAGCGGGCGCGGTGCTGGGCGACCTGTGCCACGACGCCCAGGGCGGCCACTACGACGCCGATACCATGGCCTACGTGAAAGCGGCCAGCGGCGAGACCATCCCGCCGGCCTTTGCCGGCGACGGCGGCCCGCTGGCCCAGCAGACCGTGATGCTGCGCCACAGCCGCCGCTTCGGCGGGCCGATCGGCCAGCTGGCGCTGGCCGTCAACCGCGGCGACGTCGATGCCGCGGTGGCGGTGCTGCGCGGCGGCGCGGAAGACACGCAAGGCGGGGGGGTGAGCTGGATCGAACACGCGCACCAGCACCACGTGATCGCGCTGGCGGGCGACGGCTACCGGCCTTACCTGGCACTGCTGCGCGAAGGCGCGTCGGGCGAGCACGAGGACTGGGTGCGCGCGGTGCTGCAGCGCTTCGAGGCGTTCCGCATCCTGTGCGCGGTGCGCGAGGGCGAGTGGGGCGTGCAGGGCCTGAACACGGCGATCGAGACGCGCCTCGACCACGCCGGCCTGATCCGGCGCGGCGGCGACTGGTATGTCGGCCGCCCGGTGATGGTGACCCGCAACGACTACGGCACCGGCGTGTTCAACGGCGACATCGGCCTGACCCTGCCGGACCCGGCACGTCCGGACTCGCTGCGCGTGTGGTTCCTGGAGGGCGACAAGGTCCGGAGCGTGCTGGCCACGCGCCTGCGCCACGTCGAGACTGCGTTCGCGATGACGGTCCACAAGTCGCAGGGCTCGGAGTTCGCGCACACGGTGCTGGCGCTGCCGAAGGAGGGCGGGGCGGTGCTGGCGCGCGAACTGGTCTACACCGGCATCACCCGCGCCAGCGAGCGCTTCACGCTGGTCACGCCGGGTGCCGCCGTGCTGGGCGATGCCATCCTGCGCCGCACCCACCGCGCCAGCGGTTTGCGCGGCATGATCGAACAATAGCTGACGTAACGTTGCGGCACCGCAAGCGCGGCTGGAAATGCCTGCGCCCGATCTGATTTCTAGCCAGCAGCAATGCTAAAGTTGCGATAGAGAAAACAATCGGGCAAGCGCCGGGGAGTCATGCTGATCATCGTCGGTTTCGTCGTCGTGCTGCTGGCGGTCTTCGGCGGCTTCGCGCTGCAGGACGGCCACCTGGCCGCGCTGTTCCAGCCTTATGAGCTCCTGATGATCTTCGGCGGCGCGCTGGGCGCGTTCGTGATCGCCAACGACCGCAAGGCGATCTCGCTCACCTGGCGCAGCGTCCCGATGCTGTTCCACAGCTCGCGCTACACGCGTGCGCTGTACATGGCGCTGATGGCGCTGCTGTTCGACGTGCTGACCAAAGTGCGCAAGGAGGGCCTGATGTCGCTCGAACGCGATATCGACCATCCCCACGACAGCATGCTGTTCGCGAAACACCCGCTGATCCTGCTGGATGCCCACCTGCTCGAATTCATCACCGACTACCTGCGCCTGATGGTGTCCGGCACGATGGACGCCTTCCAGGTCGAGAACCTGATGGAGAACGAGATCGCCACCTACCAGGAAGACGCCGAGATCCCGGTCCAGGCCATCCACAAGCTGGCCGACGGCATGCCGGCCTTCGGCATCGTCGCCGCGGTGATGGGCGTGGTGCACACCATGGGCTCGGTCGGCCGCCCGCCGGCCGAGCTCGGCGCCCTGATCGCGGCCGCGCTGGTCGGCACCTTCCTCGGCATCCTGCTGTCCTACGGGCTGGTGTCGCCGCTATCGAGCCTGCTGCACCGGCGCCACCAGGAAGCGGTCAAGGCGCTGCAATGCGTGAAGGTGACGCTGCTGGCCAGCATGAGCGGGTATGCCCCGGCCATCTCGGTCGAGTTCGGGCGCAAGGTCATCTCGGCCACCGAGCGGCCCACCTTCGCCGAACTGGAAGGGCATGTGCGCCAGCTGAAGTCGCGCTGACGGCCGGCAGCGGCTGCGGGCCTCACGCCTCGGCCCAGGCGGCCTCCAGCCGTTCGCGCGCCGGGGCCGCGGCCACGTGCACGATCAGGGTGCGGTTCAGGGTGCAGGCCGGGTGCGCGGCGCGGTGGCGCGCGAACCAGAACACCTCTTCCAGGTCCTCGTCCTCTTCCTGGTGCGCGGTGGTCACGACCACGTTCTCGGCGGGGATGTCTTCGTAGTTGAAGGCTTCCAGGCCGGCATCGTCGACGGCTTCGCCCCAGGCTTCGGCGTCCTTGCCCCAGGCCAGCAGGATCCGGCACCCGGCCTCGACCAGCCAGCGGCTGGCTTCCCACTGCCACATCTGCGAGACCTCTTCCTCGGCGATCACGATGGCGAGGAAAGGGGAGGTGTCCATCATGTGCGGCAGCGGGCCGTCGGGAAGCAGGTGAAGGTAGCCGACTGTTTTCTTTTGCATGGCAGGGATCGTACTGTGGATGACCCGCGCAGCTTACCACCCGCCGGCCCATGAAAAAAGCCGGAACGGTTGCCCGTGCCGGCTTTTGTCTGCCCGGAACGGATCCGGATCAGCGATGCTTGCGGTGGCGCGTCACGACCACGTGCTTGGTACGTGCGCGGCTGGCCTTGACGCGGGTGCCGGCGGCGCTGGCCTTGATGCGCGGGCCGCCGAGGCCGGCTTTGATGCGCGGACCGCCGAGCGAGGCCTTGATGCGTGGGCCGCCGGCGGAAGCGCGCACGCGGGTGGCGCGGGCGGGCGCGGTTGCCACGGGGACGTTATCGTTCAGCACGTGGCGGCGGATGTTCAGCGCATCCAGCAGGCGCACCGAGGATGCGCCGGCGTTCAGCAGCACCATGGTCGCGTTCTTGCCGGCGGCTTTCACGCGCATGATCAGGCAACGGCCGGCTTCCTGGGTGTAGCCGGTCTTCGACAGGCCGATGTCCCAGCCCTTGGCGCCGACCAGGCGGTTGGTGTTGTGGTACTCGACGTCGCGGCCCTTGATGTTGATCAGGTGGTCCGACGAGGTGGTGATGCGGGTGATTTCCGCATAGTTCGAGGCGGCGGTGGCCATCTTGACCAGGTCGGCCGCGGTCGAGCGGTTCTGCGGGCTCAGGCCGGTCGGCTCTTCGATCACGGTCTGGGTCATGCCGAGCGCCATGATCTTGCGCTTGACGGCGGCGCGGAAGGCTTCCATGCCGCCCGGGTAGGTGCGGCCGAGGGCGGCGGCGGCGCGGTTGTCCGAGGACATCAGGGCCAGCTGCAGCACGTCGCGGCGCGGGATGGTCGCGCCGACCGGCACGCGCGAGCTGCTGTGCTTGAGCATGTCGACGTCGCTTTTCTCGATTTCGATCGGCTCGTTCATGTCCTGGTGGGCATCGAGCACGACCATGGCGGTCATCAGCTTGGTCAGGGAAGCGATCGGGGCGACGGTGGACGCGTTCTTTTCGAACAGCACCTTGCCGGTAACGTCTTCCACCACCAGCACCGATTGCGATCCGAACGGCACGGCGAGGGCAGCCGCACTCGAAATCGTCATCAGTACGGCAGCGATAAATTTTTTGATCATGGATGAATTAAGAGGTACGGTTAATGGTCGGGCGCCGGACGGCGGCGGAGCATCAAAACGTCGGGATCACCGAGTCGCGACAAGCGACTTGGGAACTTTTCCATTGATTTATCGGATAACGATTGACATGTAACAATGTCGCTCAAAGGAAATCAAAACCAACGGCAAGATTCTACAAGAAAAAAGGCCTCGCGTTGACGCAAGGCCTTATTTGTACAGGGAAATTCTTCTCAGAAATTATTGATGAGTGGTAAAAATCCACTGACCAATGGCTTAATGAAACGCTTTTCTCTATATTCCTGTATGGATATACAGCATATTTGTTCAATTCGACATCTTATCCGATGCCGAAAGGACTTTATTTATTTAGACTGATAAATCTTGTCGAATTCGCCGCCGTCATCGAAATGGCGTTTCTGTGCCGCGCGCCAGCCGCCGAACACGTCATCCACGGTGAACAGCTGGATCGGCTTGTAGTTGGCCGCGAATTGTTTCATGACTTTCTCGTTGCGCACGCGCAGGTAGTGCTTGGCGCCGATCGCCTGGCCGGTTTCCGAATACAGGAAGTTCAGGTAGGCAGTGGCCTGCTTGCGCACGCCCCTGCGGTCGACCACCTTGTCGACCACGGCCACCGGCGATTCGGCCAGCACGGAGATCGACGGGTACACGACCTCGAAGTTATCGCCGAACTCGGCGCGCACCAGGTTCACTTCGTTCTCGAAAGTGACCAGGGCGTCGCCGATCTGGCGCTGGGTGAAGGTGGTGGTGGCGGCGCGGCCGCCGCCGTCCAGCACCGGCACGTTCTTGAAGATGCGCGTCACCAGGTCGCGCGCCTGGGCTTCGTTGCCGCCTTTCTTGATCACCGAGCCCCAGGCCGCCAGGTAGGTATAGCGGCCGTTGCCGGCAGTCTTCGGGTTCGGGATCACGACCGCCACGCCCGGCTTGGCCAGGTCGGCCCAGTCGCGGATCTGCTTCGGGTTGCCCTTGCGCACCAGGAACACCATGGTCGAGTAATACGGTGCCGCATTGTTCGGGAATTTCTTGGCCCAGTCCTTGGCCACCAGGCCGCGGTCGGCCAGCATGTCGATGTCGTTGGCCTGGTTCATGGTCACGACCGACGCTTCCAGGCCGTCGGCCACGGCGCGCGCCTGCTTGCTGGAACCGCCGTGCGACTGTTTGATGGTGACGTCTTCGCCGCTGCTCTTTTTCCATGCCGCGGCAAAGGCCGGATTCACGTCCTTGTAGAGTTCGCGGGCCACGTCATACGACACGTTCAGCAGCTCGACGTTGGCGGCCTGGGCCGTCATCGGCAGCGTGGCGGACAGGGCGGCGCTGCCGAAGGCAACGGCCAGCAATACGCGGCGCAGTGGCGAAAAGTGCAGAGTCTTCATGGTTTTCCTGTACGTACTTTAAGGGAAGGGTGCATGATCCATTAGGCGTGAACAAAATTGAAGGACATTTTTATCATATGCTTAGACGCTCAATGTCCCGTGAATATCTCCCGGCGCGCTCCACAGCAAGGAGTCCGCGTTTGGGTTATAGTCCGGCCTGTCGGACCTCATGGAAGTGTCCTACCAGCTCGTATTTGACGTCAGAAGTTCATGGTTATTCAGATTTGCAGTATTGAAATTCGCCAGGCGACACCGGACGATGCTACAGCGACCTGCGCGCTACTGCGCCGTTCGATCGAGCAGGGCTGCGTGACGGACCACGGGCAGCGGCCGGAAGTGCTGCAAGCCTGGCTCGGCAACAAGACCACGCAGAACGTGCTGACCTGGTTCGCCTCGCCCAGCAATTACGCGGTGGTCGCGCAACACGAAGGGCAGCTCGTCGGGGTCGCCCTGCTGACCCAGGCCGGCAAGCTGGCGCTGTGCTATGTCCAGCCCGACACCCTGCGCAGCGGCATCGGCAGCGCGCTTCTCGGCGCGGTCGAAGCCCAGGCGCGCACCTGGAACATCAGCAAGCTGCACATGCACAGCCCCACCTCGGCCAGCGCCTTCTTCGAACGCCACGGTTATATCAACGCGGGCAGGGACAAGGCCTGCTTCGGCCTCGAATGCAATTTTCTGTGGAAACAACTGGATGCCGTCGAACCGCCGGCAGGCAAGCGTTTTTGCAATTGCAACATTTAATGTACTTCAATCTTGTTGTTGGATACATTCCGTAACGCGAACGCGTCTTCAATCCGTTTGTGCATTGCGATATAGTACGCGGATTGAAATGATGAGTTTGTTATGGCTTCCCGCAGAGACTTCCTACATAAGGGCTTGCGCCTGACTGCCGCCGGATTGGTGGCGGCTCCCCTGATCGATGCCCACGCAGCCCGCGCCGGTTCCCAGGACGAGACCGGCGCAGCACCCCCGCCCGACCTGTTCGATGCCCAAGTGGTCGACCTCGACTTCTGGGTCAAGCCACGCACGCTGACCGTGACCCGCCCGCAAAGCGGCGAGCGCGCCAGCGTCCTGTACTGGAAAGACGGTCACATGATCGATGCCGCTTACCAGGAACTGTGCCATATCCTGCGCGACGTCAACGGCAAGGCCTCGACGGCGATCGATCCCAAGCTGCTCGAAACGCTATGGGCCTCGCAAGCCTTCGTCGCCCGCTACGGTCTCGAAAAGCCGCTCGAAATCCTGTCCGGCTACCGCACCCCAGCGTCCAACAGCCGCCTGATCGAGCAGGGCATCCCGGCCGCGCGCCAGTCGCTGCACATGTCGGGCAAGGCCGCCGACGTGCGCATCGCCGGCCTGACCGAGGAAGTGCTGGGCGGGCTGGTGCGCAGCTTCCGCCAGGGCGGCGTCGGCTTCTATTACCGCTCCGGCCCGAAAGGCGGCTGGATCCACGCGGATACCGGCCTGAACCGCACCTGGAAAGGCTGAGTCCGTTCGGGACGCATGTTCCTCGGCGGATAGGCGGCGCGCATGCGCCGGCGGATTTGCTATCTTTGACTCCCGATCTGACCCTTCATCACGGAGGACGAAATGGCAAGCGTGAATGCACCCACCATGGAACGTCGGCACCTGCCTGAACGGCGGGCGGCCGCGCGCGAAGGACATGCGGCGATGTCGGCGGTCGACTACATCGCCATGGCCCTGCTGATCGTCGGCGGCCTGAACTGGGCGATGGTCGGCCTGTTCGACGTCGACGTGGTCGCCACCCTGTTCGGTCCCGGCAGTCCGGCCAGCCGGCTGGTCTACGTACTGGTCGGCATCGCCGCCCTGTACTCGATCTATACAGCGGCCAAGATGGGCCGGAACCGGCATTGAGGGCGCCGCTCCGGATCGGCCTGATCTCCGACACCCACGGCCTGCTGCGCCCCGAGGCGCTCGACTTCCTTGCCGGCTCCGACCACATCGTCCACGGCGGCGATATCGGCGGACCCGACATCCTCGAGCGCCTGGGCGCGATCGCCCCCTTGACTGTGGTACGCGGCAACAACGACACGGCGGTCTGGGCCAGGTCGATCCCGGAAACGGCGCGCATCGACTTCGACGGCGTCGGGCTGTTCATCGTCCACGACCTGAAGACCATGGCCATCGATCCGGCGGCGGCCGGCGTGCGCGTGGTGGTGTCCGGCCACTCGCACAAGCCGGCCTGCGCCGAACGCGGCGGCGTGCTCTACGTGAATCCGGGCAGCGCCGGCAGGCGCCGCTTCAGCCTGCCCATCGCGGTCGGCGAACTGCTGATCGAAGCCGGGGAGGTGCGTGCCAGGCTGGTGAGCTTGGTGTAGCATACGCGCCGTTTCCATTCATTCGTCATTCCCATGAGCCAAGATTCCACAGACAACGAACGCCCCCGCTTCCGCCCGGTACCCTGGACCCCGCTGGAAACCCCGCAGGACGTCGAACTGTGGATCGCGGAGCACAACCAGACCATGCTGGAACTGGTCAAGCCGCAGGAAACCGGGGTCGGCGTGCGCTTCCGCCTGGCGGTCGGCGGCGACATCTACATGCAGACCACGGCCGACGCTATCCTCCTCGACGTCGAGCCGGACGCGAGCTGGGTCGCGCCGCTGATCATGGCGGCCACCAACGCCGCCCAGCCGGAAGGGCAGATCTGGGTGCTGCCGGACGATAAGCTGGTGCAGCTGCTGCTGGGCCTGTCGACGCTGGTCGAGAGCTCGCTGATCGTCACCGGGCACAATTTCGGCAAGTACGGGCGCCGCAATTACTGAATCGTAATTTTTTACTTCCAGCACTTCGCCAATTCAGCTATAACAACACTTCCACACTTCAGGAGGTGTTGAACGCATGCAAACCGTTTTCCGGAACGCACAACGGCCGCGGCGTGGCCTCCTGCTCGCCGCGCTTGGGCTGAGTCTGCTGTGCAGCCTGGCGCCGGCCCGCGCCGCCGACCAGCTCGACACCCTCAAGTCGCGCGGCACGCTGCGTATCGGCCTGGAAGGCACCTATCCGCCATTCAACTTCAAGGACCAGAAGACCGGAGAGCTGACTGGCTACGATGTCGAGGTCGCCCGGCTGGTGGCGGCCAAGCTGGGCCTGAAGCCGGAATTCGTCACCACCGAATGGGCGGCCATCCTGGCCGGCCTGGGCGCCGGCAAGTACGACGTGATCGTCAGCCAGGTCGGCATCACGCCCAAGCGCCAGCAAGCCTTCGATTTTTCCGCGCCCTATACCTATTCGACGCCGCAGCTGATCGTGCGCAAGAACGAGACGGCCACCTACGCTTCTCTGAACGACCTGAAGGGCAGGAAGCTCGGCGTGGGGCAGGGCAGCGTGTTCGAGCAGCAGGCCAGGGCGGTGCCCGGCATCGAAGTCAAGAGCTACCCGGCGGCGCCGGAAAACCTGCAGGACCTGGCCTTCGGCCGCATCGACGCCGCCCTCAACGACAGCCTGATGGTGTCCTACCTGCTCAGGCATTCCCAGCTGCCGATCCGCGCCGGCGCCCGCGTCGGGGCGGTCGAGCGCATGGGCATTGCGCTGCGCAAGGGGAATCCAGCCTTCCTGGCGGCGCTCGACGCGGCGCTCGCGCAGGCGCGCGCCGACGGCAGCCTGCAGCGGATTTCCATGAAGTGGTTCGGCGTCGACGCGACCCGGGCGCCGTGACCGCGACCGACCTGCACGACCTGCTGTCCCTGCTGCGCGACGCGGCGCCGGTGATGCTGAAGGGCGCCGGCTACACGCTGGTGTTCGCCGTCGCCGCCATGCTGGGCGGCCTGCTGCTCGGCTTCCCGGCCGCGGTGATGCGGATGGCGCCCTGGGCCTGGCTACGCTGGCCGGCCGCGCTCTACGTCAGCGCCTTCCGCGGCACCCCGCTGCTGGTGCAATTGTTTGTCATCTATTATGGATTGCCGAGCGTCGGCCTGGCCTTCACCCCGGTCACGGCCGGCGTGCTGGCGCTGTCGCTGAACGCCGGCGCCTATCTGTCCGAAAGCCTGCGCGGCGCCATCCTCGGGGTGGCGCAGGGCCAGTGGCGCGCCAGCTTCAGCCTGGGCCTGTCGTGGTGGCAGACGCTGCGCCACGTGATCCTGCCGCAGGGCTTGCGGATCGCGGTACCGGCCATGAGCAATACCTTGATCAGCCTGATCAAGGACACCTCGCTGGTGTCGGTGATCACCATGACCGAGCTCATGTTGGTGACGAAGGAATTGATCTCCGTCACGTTCCGTCCACTTCCTTTATATATTTTTGCCGCAGTCATTTACTGGTTGCTGAGCCTTTTCTTCGAAGCGTTGCAACGCCGCGCCGAACGCCGTTTTAATCGTGCGCATCAGCAACACTAGCTCGACATCAAGCGCAAGCCCATGCTAGCCTTTTCGTTAAGGCAACCCCTTCCAACCGGACTCCCCGAGGTGGCATGGACAAGGATGCGCAGATGCCGGCGGCAGTGCTGGCCAGGCAGCAGCTCGACAGCGGCGTCAGCGCCGCGCGCCTGCGTCACGAGCAGGAGGGGGCGCGCTACAACGAACACCACCTGCTGGCGCCGGGCGGCTATTTCGTGGTCGGCTTCGACGGCCGCATCCTGCAGGCCAACATCGCCGGCGCGCGCATGCTGGGCATCGCCCGCGCGGATGCCTGGCGCCACCGCTTCCGCGATTTCGTGCGCAGCACCTGCCGCGCCGGCTTCGACGATTTCTTCCGCGTTGCCCTGAACAGCCCGGCGCCGCAGACCCACGCGCTCGACATGCGCTGCTTCGGCGACGGCATGCCGGCTGCGGTCCTGCTGCGCGCGAACGCCGACGGCAGCGGCCAGGCCTGCCGCATCGTGGTCGAGCCGGGCGACGAGGCGGGGCGCCTGGAAGCGCTGGCGCGCAGCGAGGAGCGCTACCGCCGCATCGTCCACTGCGCCGACGAAGGCATCTGGGAGATCGACGCGCTCGGCCTCGTCACCTTCGTCAACCCGCGCATGGCGGCGCTGCTCGGCTGCGAGATCGAAGACCTGCTGGAGCAGCCGCTGGCGCATTTCATGGATGACGAAGGGCGCGCGCGTTTCGAGGCGCACGACGTGCGCCGTGCGCATGCGCAGGGCGCGCGCGCCGAGCTGAAATTCGTGCGGCGCGACGGCGCGGCGGTGTGGACCAGCGCCGCCAGCACGCCGCTGTTCGACGCCGCCGGCCACTATCTCGGGGCGCTGGCGCTGGTCACCGACATCACGCGCCAGCGCGCTTCGGCGGAACGCATCTGGCACCAGGCCAACTTCGACGAACTGACCGGGCTGCCCAACCGCCACATGTTCCGCGACCGCCTGCGCCAGGAGATGCACAAGGCCGACCGCGGCGCCGGCTTCCTGGCGCTGTTGTTCATCGACCTCGACCACTTCAAGGACGTCAACGACCGCCTCGGCCACGCGGTCGGCGACGCCCTGCTGGCCGAGGCGGCGCGCCGCATCAAGGGCTGCGTGCGCGCGTCCGACACGCTGGCGCGCCTGGGCGGCGACGAGTTCACGGTGATTCTGGCCGGGCTGCAGCTGGTGGCGGACGTCGACCGCATCGCCCAGTCCATCGTCGACGCGCTGGCGCGGCCGTTCCTGCTGGCCGGCGCCCTGGGCGAAGAGCGCGCCGAGGTATCGGCATCGGCCGGCATCGCGCTGTACCCGGCGGACGCGGCGGACGTGCCGGACCTGCTGTCGCGCGCCGACCAGGCGATGTACGCATCCAAGAACGCCGGACGCAACCGCTACAGCTATTTCACGTCCGACCTGCAGGAAGCCGCGCTGGCGCGCCGCGCCACGGCCGCCGAACTGCGCCTCGCCCTGGCGCAGCAGCAGTTCGAACTGCTGTACCAGCCGATCGTGTCGCTGCGCAGCGGCGCGCTGCACAAGGCCGAGGCGCTGCTGCGCTGGCGCCATCCGCAGCGCGGCCTGCTGGCGCCGGCCCAGTTCATTCCTTTTGCCGAGAGCAGCGGCCTGATCGTCGAGATCGGCGACTGGGTATTCCGCGAGGCCGCGCGCCAGGCGCAGCGCTGGCAGGCGCGCATCGCGCCCGGCTTCCAGGTCAGCGTGAACAAGTCGCCGGTGCAGTTCCGGCGCGATCCGGCGCTGTACCAGGGCTGGCAGGACTGCATGCGCCAGCTGGCGCTGCCGGCGCGCAGCATCGTGGTCGAGATCAACGAAAGCACGCTGCTGGACGGCGACGCGCGCGTGGCCGAACGCCTGGGCCAGTACCGCACGCTCGGCCTGCAGGTGGCGCTCGACCATTTCGGCACCGGCCACGCTTCGCTGGGGCACCTGAAGCGTTACCCGATCGACTTCGTCAAGATCGATGCGGCGCTGACGGCGCTGGCCGAACAGGACGGCAGCGAGCGCGCGCTGTACGAGGCCGTGGTCGCGATGGCGCACAAGCTGGGACTGGAGGTGGTGGCGGAAGGGGTGGAGACGGAGGCGCAGCTGGCTTTGTTGAAGGATGCCGGCTGCGACTTTGCACAGGGGTTCGCGATCGGGCGGCCGATGACGGCGGACGAGCTAGAAGCGCTGGCGCTCGGGACGCGTGCGCACTGAAGAACACGTAGGGTGGGCACTCCGTGCCCACGCGGAAGCTGGCGTCACGCAAACGTTCGCGTGGGCACGGAGTGCCCAACCTACTGCGCCGGTCTCGTCGATTACATGTTCGGGTAATTCGGCCCGCCGCCGCCTTCCGGCGTCACCCACACGATGTTCTGGGTCGGATCCTTGATGTCGCAGGTCTTGCAGTGCACGCAGTTCTGCGCATTGATCTGCAGGCGGTCGCCGCCGGCGTCGGTCTTGACGTACTCGTACACCCCGGCCGGGCAGTAGCGCGCTTCCGGACCGGCGTACTTGGCCAGGTTGACCTCGACCGGCACGTTCGGGTTCTTCAGCGTCAGGTGCACCGGCTGGTCTTCGGCATGGTTGGTGTTCGAGATGAACACCGACGACAGGCGGTCGAAGGTCAGCTTGCCGTCCGGCTTCGGATAGACGATCGGGGTGAACTCGGATGCCGGGCGCAGGCACTCGTGGTCGGCGTGCCTGTGGTGCAGGGTCCATGGCGCCTTGCCCTTGAACAGGATCTGGTCGATGCCGGTCATGATGGTGCCCAGGTACAGGCCCTTGCTCATCCAGGGCTTGAAGTTGCGCGCTACGTGCAGTTCCTCGTGCAGCCACGACTGTTCGAAGGCGGCCGGGTAGCTGTGCAGTTCATCGTGCTGGCGCTCCTCGCCCAGTGCGGCGAAGGCGGCATCGGCGGCCAGCATGCCGGTCTTGATGGCGCCATGGCTGCCCTTGATGCGGCTGGTGTTGAGGAAACCGGCGTCGCAGCCGATCAGTGCGCCGCCCGGGAACACGGTCTTGGGGAGCGACTGCAGGCCGCCCGCGGTGATCGCGCGCGCGCCGTAGGAAATGCGCTTGCCGCCCTCGAAGAAGCCGCGGATCGCGGGATGGGTTTTATAGCGCTGGAATTCCTCGTACGGCGACAGGTAGGGGTTCTGGTAGGCCAGGCCGACCACGAAGCCGACTGCGACCTGGTTGTTCTCCAGGTGGTACAGGAAAGAACCGCCGTAGGTGCTGTTGTCCAGCGGCCAGCCGGCGGTGTGGACCACCAGGCCCGGCTGGTGCTTGGCCGGGTCGATTTCCCACAGTTCCTTGATGCCGATGCCGTAGGTCTGCGGGTCCTTGCCCTTGTTCAGGTCGTACCTGGCGATCAGCTGCTTGCCCAGGTGGCCGCGCGAGCCTTCGGCGAACAGCGTGTACTTGGCGTGCAGCTCCATGCCGAGCTGGAAGGCGTCGGTCGGTTCGCCTTCGCGGTTCACGCCCATGTTGCCGGTGGCGACGCCCTTCACGGAACCGTCGTCGTTGTACAGCACCTCGGCCGCCGGGAAGCCCGGGAAGATCTCGACGCCCAGCGCTTCGGCCTGCTGGCCGAGCCAGCGCACCACGTTGGCCAGCGAGATCACGTAATTGCCGTGGTTGGTCAGCGCCTTCGGCACCATGAAGGAAGGCGTGGCGTAGGCCTTGGTCTCGGTCAGGAACAGCACGCGGTCCTCGGTGACCGGCGTATTCAGCGGCGCGCCCAGTTCCTTCCAGTTGGGGAACAGCTCGTTCAGCGCGCGCGGGTCCATCACCGCGCCCGACAGGATGTGCGCACCCAGCTCGCCGCCTTTTTCCAGCACGCAGACCGACACCTCGCGGCCTTTTTCGGCCGCCAGCTGCTTCAGGCGGATGCCTGCCGCCAGGCCGGCCGGGCCGCCGCCGACGATCACCACGTCGTATTCCATTGCTTCGCGCGGACCGTATTGTTCGAGGATGTTGTTGGGCTGAGTCATTGTTTTCTAGTGTTGAAAAATTTTAAGCACGAGTGTGCACTTTTTTGCTCGCGATTGCAACGCCGTGCGCTATTGTAGGGCATGTATTAGACGGGGCAATCTAATCCGCGTGAAATAGGCGAAGTGTGCAATCATAATGTCTTCGCAACAGAACATCGTTCGGCACAGGGGGGGCACAAGGTGGGCATTGAAGTGAATTTCGAAGGCAAGATCGCCATGGTCACCGGCGCTTCCAGCGGTCTCGGCGCCCGTTTCGCCAAGGCCCTGGCCGGCGCCGGCGCCCAGGTGGTGCTGGCGTCGCGCCGTCTCGAGCGGCTCAAGGAGCTGCGCGCCGAGATCGAAGCCGACGGCGGCGCCGCCCACGTGGTGTCGCTCGACGTGACCGACCTGGCCAGCATCAAGTCGGCGATCGCGCATGCCGAGACCGAGGTCGGCCCGATCGACATCCTGGTCAACAACTCCGGCGTGTCCACCACCCAGCGCCTGCTCGACGTCACCGAGGAAGACTACGGCTACATGATGGACACCAACCTGCGTGGCGCTTTCTTCATGGCCCAGCAGACCGCCAAACGCATGATCCAGCGCGCCAAGGGCGACCCGCGCAAGCAGCACCGCATCGTCAACATCGCCTCGGTGGCCGGCCTGCGCGTGCTGCCGCAGATCGGCGTGTACTGCATGAGCAAGGCCGGCGTGGTACAGATGACCAAGGCGATGGCGGTCGAGTGGGGCCGCTACGGCATCAACGTCAACGCGATCTGCCCCGGCTACATCGCCACCGAGATGAACGAGGATTATTTCGACACCGAGCAGGGCCGGAAGCTGATCGAGATGCTGCCGCGGCGCCGCACCGGCAAGCCGGAAGACCTTGACGGCCTGCTGCTGCTGCTGGCGGCCGAGGAAGCGCATTTCATCAACGGTGCCATCATCACCGCAGACGACGGCATGACCGCGCAATGAGCGGCGCAGTAAGCAGCACGGTGAGCAGCACAGGGAGCGGCACAGGGAGCAACACGCCAGCCGCGCCGGGCGAACGGCCCGCGCTGCTGCTGATCCACGGCCTGCTCGGGCCGATCGACTACTTCGCGCCGGCGCGCTACCTGCCCGGCATCGACATCCACGCGCCGGACATGATCGGCTACGGCCGCCGCCGCAGCGAGGAGGCCGGCATCGACCTGGCGAGCCAGGCGGACGCGCTGGCGCGCTACCTGCGCGAGCAGATCGGCCGGCCGGCCTGGCTGCTCGGCCACAGCGTCGGCGGCGCGGTGGCGATGATGGTGGCCGACCGCGAACCCGAACTGGTGCGCGGCCTGGTCAGCGTCGAAGGCAACTTCACGCTGCGCGACGCGTTCTGGTGCGCGCGCATCGCCGCGCTCGGCGAGGAAGAGTGGGCGGCCGAATATGGCGCGATGGAAGACGCGCCTGCCGCCTGGCTGGAAAAGAGCGGCATCGAGGCTTATGACGAACGCATCGGCTGGGCACGCGACATCCTCGCCCATCAACCGTATTCGACCGTGCAGCGCATGGCGCGGTCGGTGCTCGAGACCACCGGCCGCCCCGACTGGCCGGACCTGGTGCGCCGGGTGCTGGTGCGCGGCACGCCCCTCGTTCTGCTGGGCGGCGAACAGTCGGCCGCGGGCTGGGACGTGCCCGAATGGGTGCTGGCGGCCGCGCGCCAGGTACTGGTCCAGCCGAAGAGCGGGCACATGATGATGCTCGAGGATCCGCGCAATTTTTGCCGCATCGTGGGGTCGATCGTCAGCGGCGACGGCGGCGATGCGGGCTGACGATTTTCTTAACCAAGCAAGGCAGCAGCAATGAAAGAGCAACAACCCGTCCGCCAGCAAGTCCACGTCATGCGCCAGGCCATCCGCTGGGGCGACATGGATGCGTTCGGACACGTCAACAACACGATCTACTTCCGTTACATGGAGACCGCGCGTATCGCCTTCCTCGAGCAGGCCGCCGGCGAATTGACCGCCGAAGGCGAGGGGCCGGTGATCGTCACCGCCTACTGCAGCTTCATCAAGCAGCTCAAGTACCCGGGCGAGATCGAGGTGCGCACCTATGCCGCCAAGCCGGGACGCGCGAGTGTCGAGATCACGCACGACATCCGCCTGGTCGACGCCGACGGGAATGCCGAGGTGGTGCATGCCGAGGGCGGCGCCAAGGTCGTGTGGGTCAATTTCGCGGCCGAGAAATCGGTGCCGCTGCCGGATGCGCTGAAGGCCCTGCTGCCGGCGGACTGAATGGGAAGGGCGCGCCGGCTGCCTGATGTGCGTAATAGGCGCGGAGTGTTTTGATTTTTGACAGAAGAGAGTGATATTTCATGATCTTCGGTCGCATTACAACGCTCTCGTCTTTATTTTATATCTGCCGGTAGATAGCGTCTTGGCCGGTCGTAGAATGCCTGGAGGAAATTTCCCCCACGTCACAAGGCACTCGACCATGACCCTATCCGGAGACGTTTTCGCACCCGGCGGCAGCACGCCCGCCACCTATGCCAACATCAATACCGACGCCGGCCGCCTGAGCAACGGCGGCACGGTGCTGTCCTACCTCAAGCAGTACGCCGGCGATACCGTGATGTGGGATCCCTGGCCCGCCTACGACGGCGTGATCCGGGTACTGGCGCCGGACAACGGCGCCGTCACCACCATCTCGATCCAGGCCGCGCTGGGCAGCAGCGGTCGCGCGGTGGCCGACCTGAGCGTGGAGCCGCTGGCCCATGGCGGCTTCGTGGTCGCCTGGTCCGACTACGGCGACGTGTCCGACGCCACCTCGTGGCAGGTGCACTATGCCCTCTACGACAACGCCGGCACGCTGCAATCGGGCGGACTGCTGTCGAGCGCGCACGGCCACAACGTGCGCATCGCCAGCCTTGCCGACGGCGGCTTTGCCACCGTGTTCGCGGCTGCCAGCGGCGGCGGGGGCGGGCCCAACCAGCAGGGTGTGGTCAACGTCTTCAGCTACGACGCCGGCAGCGGCGGCTACCTGCGCCAGCCCGAAGCCTACGTCGGCGATCCGAACAACAATGCGCCCGGCGCCAGCGTGGGCGCCGAAGTGGGGCGGCTGTTCCTGTTCGACGAACTCTCGATCACCGCGCTGTCGAGCGGCGGCTTCGTGGTCGGCGCGCCGACCTACGACCTGTACGTGGACAACGGCCAGACCCATACACCGGTCGGCGACTTCATCTTCAACTATTCGTCCACCGGCCAGCAGGAAGCCTTTGCAAGCGGCGCCTACTGGCAGCGCGTCAACTGGAACCCCGGGCAGATCAATAACGCTGCCGTGGTGACGGCCTACAGCGGCGGCTTCGCGTCCCTGAACCGCGGCGACGACGGCAACTGGCAGGTCACGCTGTTCCACGACGACGGCAGCCTGGTGACCAGCACCGCCCAGACCGCCTCGGTCTACCACGGCGGCAGCTACGTCAGCCGCACCTATTACGCCACCGACCTGGGGCCGGTGACGATGCCGGCGCTATCCACCAGCACCGGCGGCTTCACCAATCTCGACGATTTCGTGGCCCTGGTCGACGCCGGCAGCAAGCTGATCGCCGTGCTGCCGAATGCCGCCGGCGGCTTCGATTTCGCCAGCATCAGCAAGAGCACCGGCGCGCTGCTCGGCATCGCCGACGCGGGCATCGAGGTGCCGCCCGGCGCCGTGCTGGCCAACCCGCGCCTGCTGGCGGAGGGCAGCGGCTTCGACTTCACCTACGACGTGCTGACCGAGTCCGGCGGCTACGTCCTGTCCAGCACCTACCAGGTCGGCCTGGACGCGCCGCCGCCCAACACCGCGCCGGTGGTCGGCGGCATCGACGGCGACGCCGCCGTGTTCGTCCTGGGCCGGCCCGAGTACATCGACGTCGACGACTTCGCCAACGTCTACGACGTCGATTCGGCCAGCTTCGACGGCGGCTGGCTGCAGGTGCACCAGGTGTCGGGCAGCGCCGACGGCAGCTTCGGCTTCGACCGCGGCGTCGGCGTGACCCAGATCCTGTGGGGCAGCGGATCGGCGCCGGACACCAGCAACGACGGCATTGACTTCACGGCGGCAGCGGCGCCCGCGGTCGGCGACAAGGTCTGGTATTCCGGCGCCAGCTCGACCGACCCGGCCACCTGGGAACTGGTCGGCACCATCGTCGCCGACGGCCAGAACGGCAACGACCTGCGCATCGCCTTCACCAACACCGGCGCGAGCATCCCGGCCACGCCCGGCGACGACAACAACTACGCTTCGCTGCTGCTGAAGTACCTGATGTATACCGCGCCGACGCTGGGCGCGCGCGGCTTCTCGGTGAGCGTCAGCGACGGCGACGGCGCCACCTCGACCCCGGTCGGCTTCACCATGAGCGGTACCTCGGACGCGACCTCGGCCATCACGGCTGCCGGCGGCGTAGCCGAGCCGGTCGTGCTGCCGACCAGTGCCGCCAGCGCGGCCGCGGCGGTGGCGGTGTTCGATTTCACGGTGAGCGACGCCGGCAGCGGCGACGCACTGGCCACGCGCATCAAGACCCTGTCCCTGGACGCCGCCGGCAGCGGCGATTTCGCCCAGGTCACCTGGCTCCTGAGCGGCCCCGGCATCGCCGCGCCGCTCGCCGGCAGCTACGACGGCGCAGCTCACAAGCTGGTGTTCGACAATGCCGGCATCAGCGTGGCCGACGGCGCCAGCGCCGTGTACACGGTCAAGGCGTATTTCGCCGACCCGGCCGCCGCGGTGACCGGCAGCACGTATCAACTGTCGCTCGACGGGCAGGCCGGCGTGACGCTGGAACAGGCGCTGAGCTCGCAGATGGCCGCCGTCCAGACGCCGGTCACCAACGGCAGCGGCAGCGTGGTGGTAACCAGTCCCACCGTGCTGGCGGTCGAGCATGCGGCGCCAATCGGCAGCGCGGCCACCAACGCCGACACCCTGAGCTGGACGGTCCGCTTCAGCGAAGCGGTGCAGAACCTGGATGCGGCCGACTTCGACGTGCTCGGCCTGAGCGGCGAGACCGTCACGGTGGCCGACGCCGGCGGCAACGCCTGGACCGTCAGCGTCAGCGGCGGCGGGCTCGCCGCCCTGGACGGCAGCGTGACGCTGGCCCTGGCGGCCGGCCAGGACATCGTCAACGGCGACGCCCAGCCGCTCCTCGACCTGAACCCGAGCGGCATCGACGGGCGCAGCTACCTGCTCGACAACACCGCGCCGGCGGCGCCGGGCCTGCCGACACTGGCGACCGACAGCGGCAGTTTGACCAACGACGGCCGCACCAACGTCACCACGCCGACCTTCACCGGCAGCGCCGAAGCCGGCGCCACCGTCACCCTGTACGACGACAACGGCGCCGTGCTCGGCACCGGTGTCGCTGCCGGCGGCACCTGGACCATCGTCAGCAGCCTGCTGGCGCCGGGGCCGCACGGCGTCAGCGCACGCGCCGTGGACACCGCCGGCAACGAGAGCGCCGCATCCGGCGCGCTGGCGGTCGTGATCGACACCGATGCCGCCGCACCTGGCCTGGCGCTGGCGGTCGACACCGGCCGCAGCGCCAGCGACGGCCTGACCCGCGACGGCCGCATGACGGTCACGCTGGATGCCGACGTCGACAGCTGGGAATACAGCGTGGACGGCGGCGCGCACTGGGACGCCGGCAGCGGCGGCGGCTTCACGCTCGGCGAAGCCGGCTACGCAATCGGCCAGGTGCAGGTGCGCCAGCGCGACACCGCGGGCAACCTGAGCCCGGTGCAGTCCAACACCAGGGCGATCACGGTCGACACCAGCGTGGCCGCGCCGACCTTTGCACTGGTCAACGACACCGGCGCCAGCGCGGTCGACGGCATCACGGCCGACGGCACCGTCCACATCGACCTGGCCGGCGACGTGGCGGGCTGGGAAGCCAGTGTCGACGGCGGCGTGCACTGGCGCGCGGGCGGCATCGACAGCTTCGTCCTGCCGGCCGGCAGCTACGAGGCCGGCAGCGTGCTGGTACGCCAGCGCGACATTGCCGGTAACGTCAGCGCCGCCGCCAGCAATGCGCAGGCCGTCACCGTCGACGCCATGGCGCCCGGCGTGGCCGCGGTGGTGCGCCCGGCGCTGGCCGGGCCGTCCGGCAGCGCGTCGTTCAAGGTCGAGGTGCATTACGTGGACGCCGGCGCCGGCATCGACGCGGCTTCGATCGATGCCGCCGACCTGACCGTCAGCGGCGCGGCCGGCACCCTGCACGTCTCCGGCGCCGCCTGGGATGCCGTTACCGGTACCGCCACCTACACGGTCGATGCGCCGGCGGGCGGCTGGAATCCCGCTGCCCATGCCGGCAGCTATGCGATCGGCCTGGCCACCGACGCGGTGCGCGACCTGGCCGGCAATGCGCTGGTGCCGGGTGCGGCCACGGCATTCCAGGTGAGTTTCAACGCGGCTCCGCACATCACCAGCAACGGCGGCGGCGCCACCGCGGCGATCGAACTCCCCGAGCACCGCACTGCCGTGACCACGGTGGCGGCCTTGGACACGGATGCCGGCGACACGCTCGCCTACAGCATCACCGGCGGCCAGGACGCGGCCCTGTTCGCGATCGACGCCGCCACCGGCGCGCTCAGCCTGCGCGCTGCGCCGAGCGTGGCCAGCCCGCAGGACAGCGACGGCAACAACAGCTATCTGGTGGAAGTCGGCGCCAGCGACGGCCACGGCGGCCTGGCGACCCAGGCGCTGACGGTCACGGTGCTGCGCGACACCGACGGCGACGGCTTGGCCGACATCGGCGACGACGACCTGGACGGCGACGGCCGCCTGAATTCGGCCGAGGACCCGGTCCCGAGCGCACACGGCGGTGCCAGCGGCGACGGCAACGGCGATGGCATCGCGGACAGCCAGCAGGTGAACGTGGCCTCGCTGGCCACGGTCGGCAGCGTCGCGCCGGCGCTGCGCTACGCCACCATCGAGGTCGCGCCCGGCCTGACCCTGTCCGCGGTCGGCAACAGCCTTGCCAGCAATCTGCCGCGCAACGCCAAGATGCCGCTCGGGCAGTTCGACTTCACCATCGATGGCCTGACGGCGGGCGCCAGCGTCGACGTCGCGCTGTACGTCGACAAGTCGCTCGGCGCCAACGGCTATTACAAGCTGGTGGGCAGCACCTGGACCAACCTGGCCACCACCAGCACGGTCGGCAACAAGACCGTGATCAGCTTCAAGCTGACCGACGGCGGCATCTACGACGCCGACGGCGTCGCCAACGGCAGGATCGTCGACCCGGGCGGGGTGGCGGTGATCGCGCCGAAGATCGTCAGCGCCGGCGGCGACACCAGCGCCACCGTGCAGGTGCACGAAAACCAGGCCACGGTGATGACGGTGGCCGCCGAGGCCGTGGGTACGGTGCGCTACGCGATCACCGGCGGCAGCGACGCCGCGCTGTTTACGCTCGACCCGGTCAGCGGCAAGCTCGCCTTCGCGGCCGCGCCGGATTTCGAGCGGCCGCTCGACCTCGGCGACAATGCGGCCGACAACACCTACCTGGTCGAGGTGACCGCCAGCGACGCCGCCGGCAGCGATACCCAGCGCCTGAAGGTCGAGGTGCTGGACGTCGACGAGATCGCGCGCCCGGATGCCGACGGCGACCAGTTCCCGGACCTGCTGGAAGGGACGCACGGCTTGATGGCCGGGACCAGGGACAATGACGTCTTTGCCAGCAACAAGCTGTTCGTGATGGAGCTGTACCGCGACCTGATGTTCCGCGAAGCCTCGGCGCCCGAGTGGCAGTACTGGCAGAACATCCTCGACGCCGGCAAGCTGGGCAAGACGGACCTGGTGTCGGTGTTCCTGGATTCGAGCGAGTTCCAGGGCGGCGCCGGTGCGGTGGCGCGCCTGTACTACAGCGCGCTGGAGCGCACCCCGGACCGCGCCGGCATGGTCTACTGGACCCAGCAGCTGAGCGGGGGCGAAGCGCTGCGCACGGTGGCCGGCGACATCGCCGGCAGCGCCGAGTTCACGGCAAAATACGGCGCGCTGGACAGCGCCGGCTTCGTCGACCAGCTCTACCAGAACGTGCTGGGGCGCCCGGCCGACAGGGCAGGCCTGGCCTACTGGGACAGCGCGCTGGCGGCCGGCACCAGCCGCGGCGAGGTACTGCTCGGCTTCGCCCAGTCGGCCGAATTCAAGGCCGCCAGCGACCACGAGGTGACCACGGCGCTGGGCTACCTCGGCCTGCTGGGCCGCGATGCGTCGGCGGCGGAGATGGCGTACTGGACCGGGCAGCTGGATGCGGGGCAGGCCGAGGCGAAGGTGGTGGGGCGTTTCCTGGAGGTGGACGAGTACCACGACCGGTTCCTGCCGCATGTGGTGATGTAAAAACTGGCACGTCGAAACGCCTGTATGTGCCGTTGGCGGATGCACGTCGCCCCTGCGTAGGCAGGGGCCCAAGTTTGCACGAATGGACCGAGGCAGACGCTACGGACTCGCCACGAACTTGGGCCCCTGCCTCCGCAGGGGCGACGGTTGACGCAGCGTGAATGGCCGAGGCGTCCTGTAAAGCTACCGCGCCACCCCCACCAGCTTGTGCACCAGCTCCGACGACGTCGATGCCGCAAACTTCTTCATCAGCTTGGCCCGGTGCATCTCCACCGTGCGCGGCGACAGGTCGGTTTCGCGCGCGATCACCTTGCTGGTCTTGCCCTCGACCAGCAGCGCCGCGATCTCGCGCTCGCGCGGCGTCAGTTCGGCCGTCACCGGGCGCTTTTCGCTGACGTCCTCGAAGGTCCAGACGCCGGCGCCGAGCGGCTTGCTGGAGTCGAGCGCACGGCCGGTCACGTGGCACCAGAACAGTTCGCCGTCGGCGCGGCGCATGATGCGTTCGTCGGAATAGCGGCCGCGCGCGTTCATGATCGGGATGATGCGGTCGCCGGTGCGCAGGAACTCGTCCATGGTCGGGTAGAGCACCGAGAACGATGCGCCGTTCAGTTGCGCGCAGTCATAGCCGAACATCGCGCCCAAGGCATGGTTGCAGGACTGGATGATGCGGTCGACCGAGATACACATGCCGACCGGCGCATGCTGGAAAATCATCTCGTAATCGATGGCGTATGATGCATTGATGTCAGGGGGCACGTCCGTCGTCTCCTGCGTATTGTCGTTCGTATGGTGTACTGTGTTGCCGGTATTTCTACGGTATTGTGCTACGAGGGGCGCTATCTTATGCTCCCATTTTACTCTGCGGTACAGAAAGAGCTTCGGCTCGAGAGAGCTTTCGGCTTACATATTTAAGGGACGGGTATGAACAAAGTTTATCCAGATGCGCGGTCCGCGCTCGAAGGCGTCGTCCAGGACGGCCAGACCATCGCCGTCGGCGGTTTCGGCCTGTGCGGCATTCCGGAGGCGCTGATCCTGGCGCTGCGCGATTCCGGCGTCAAGGACCTGACGGCCATCTCGAACAATGCCGGCGTCGACGACTTCGGCCTCGGCCAGCTGCTCGCCACGCGCCAGATCCGCAAGATGATCGCTTCCTACGTCGGCGAAAACAAGGAATTCGCGCGCCAGTACCTGGCCGGCGAACTCGAGCTGGAATTCACGCCGCAGGGCACGCTGGCCGAGAAGCTGCGCGCCGGCGGCGCCGGCATCCCGGCCTTCTTCACCAAGACCGGCTACGGCACCATCGTCGCCGAAGGCAAGGAAACCCGCGAATTCGACGGCGACATGTATGTGATGGAACGGGCGCTGCTGCCGGACGTGTCGCTGGTCAAGGCGTACATGGCCGACCGCGCCGGCAACCTGGTGTTCCGCAAGACCGCGCGCAACTTCAACCCGAACGTTGCCACCGCGGGCAAGATCTGCATCGTGGAAGTCGAAAAACTGGTCGAGGTCGGCGAGATCGATCCGGATCAGGTGCACACCCCGAGCATCTTCGTGCACCGCATCGTTCACAACCCGACGCCGGAAAAGCGCATCGAACAGCGCACCGTGCGCTCAGCCTGAGACCAGAACGGAGACAAACATGGCATGGACTCGTGATGAAATGGCCGCGCGCGCGGCCAAGGAACTGCAAGACGGTTTCTATGTGAACCTGGGTATCGGCCTGCCGACCCTGGTCGCGAACTACGTCCCCCAGGACATCGAAGTGTTCCTGCAATCCGAAAACGGCTTGCTGGGCATCGGCCCGTTCCCCCTCGATGCGGACGTGGACGCCGACCTGATCAACGCCGGCAAGCAGACCGTGACCGCGCTGCCGGGCGCGGCCTACTTCAGCTCGGCCGATTCCTTCGGCATGATCCGCGGCGGCAAGATCAACCTCGCCATCCTGGGCGCGATGCAGGTGTCGGAAAAGGGCGACCTGGCCAACTGGATGATTCCGGGCAAGATGGTCAAGGGCATGGGCGGCGCGATGGACCTGGTTGCCGGCGTCAAGCGCGTGGTGGTCGTGATGGAACACGTCGCCACCGCCAAGGACGGCTCGACCAGCCACAAGATCCTCAAGAAATGCGACCTGCCGCTGACCGGCGTGGGCGTGGTCGACCGCATCATCACCGACCTCGGCGTGATCGACATCACCGATACCGGCCTCAAGCTGGTGGAACTGGCGCCGGGCGTGACCAAAGAGCAGGTGGTGGCCGCAACCCAGGCCGAGCTGGACGTGTCGGCCGTCTGACGGCGGCATCGATGGAATGAACACGGCCCGGATACCGTCGCGAGCGGTATCCGGGCCGTTCCACTTCCGCCGCCCGATCGGGCGCGCGATCCGGTTCAGTCCAGCGTCCAGACATACTGGACCTGGGTCCAGGCCATCACCGGCCGGTCGTCGGCGCCGATCGCCGGCTTGAAGCTGCACGCGGCCAGGGCGCCGCGTGCGCTTTCGTCCAGGGCCGGGAAGCCGCTCGATTTCTGCACCTTCGAATCCGCCACCTTGCCGTCGGTCCCGACCTTGAACGACAGGACGACGGTGCCCTGGTGCTTGGCCGCCAGTTCCTCGTGCGGATACTGCGGCTTGGCGCAGCTCTTGAAATTGAGGACGGCACGCTCTTTGGGCGCCGCCGCAGGTGACTGCGCCAGCGCGCTGCCGGCAGCGGCCATGCCGAGAACGGCAACGAGGGTGTTCAGACGGGTGGCAATGCGGTACTTGCTCATGTGCTCCTCCTTGGTGGGTTATGAACCTATTCCGGTAGGGAACCGGTCGTTGCTGACGCGCCTGGCAAGCGGGGGCGGCGTTGCTCGTCGTCGCATGGGGTAACCATGCTTCCTCCTCGCGCCTTGCCCGCGCTTGCCAGTCATCGTCATCAACTTCCCTCTCCCTACCGGGATAGGTTCTATTCAAAGGTCCAGACGTATTGCACGGCCACCCATGACGGCACCGCGCGCCCCTGCTTCAGCGCGGGAATGAAGTGGCATTTGAAGATGGCCGAGCGTGCCGCCTCGTCCAGGGTCGGGTAGCCGCTCGAGCGCGGCACCCTGGCATCGAGCACGTCGCCCTTGGCGCTGATCAGGAAGCGCAGGGTGGTGGTGCCGTGGTGGCCGGCGTGGAGGTCGGCGCGCGGATATTCCGGCTTGGCGCAGCTCGAGAAATCGGCCACCGGCTTGCGCGTCAGGCCGCCCGTCACCGCGGCGGGCGCTTCCAGGCCGACCAGGCTGTCCAGCCGGTGCGCGCTGGCGGCGCAGACCACCGCCAGGCCGAGCACGGGCAGGGCGGCTTTCCAGTTCAGGCGCTGCACGTCCGGGCGCAGCAGCCGGCGGATGCGCGCCATCAGGTCGCCGCCGTTGGCGGCCTGCGCCAGGTGGTGGCCGGAGAACTGCAGGCGTTCCAGCTCCGACAGTGCCAGCGCCAGGCGGCGCGGGTCGCCGAGCCGGACGGCAGCGTAGTCGTCGGCGATCTGCTCGCGTTCGAGGCGGATGCGGTGCGAGATCCACCACACGGCCGGATGGTAGAACAGCAGGGTCTCGATCACGTTCTGCACCAGGTTGACCAGGTAGTCGTGGCGCTTGACGTGGCCGAGTTCGTGCGCCAGCAGCGCTTCCAGCAGGTGCGGCGACATGCCCGTCACCAGTGCCGCCGGCACCAGCACCACCGGACGCCACCAGCCGGCCGTGATCGGGCTGGCCAGGCCGTCGACCACGCGCAGGCGCACTTCCCGGCCGAGACCGAAGCGCTCGGCCATCTGCGCCAGGCGCGCCTGCCACAGCGGGTCGGCGGCGTCGCTGCTGCCGGCGCGGCCGATCCACAACAGCCCGAGACCCATGCGCAGGGCGAGGGCGCCGGCACAGGCCGCCCACAGGCTCACGATCCAGTCGAGGTGGGCTTGCAGCCAGGACAGCAGGCCGGCCGCGCCGACCACCACGGCCCCGGATGCCAGGCCGGGCAGGCCGGCGCCGGCGCGGGCGGCGTCCGGGCCGCTGCGCAGCGCCAGCGCCAGCTCGGCCAGCGGCCAGGCCAGGCACAGCAGCAGGCCGGCGCAGGCCACCAGGTAGCGCCGCTCGGGACGGGCATTGCGCAGCGCGGTCAGGAGCACGGCGGTGGCGCAGCCGATCAGTGCCCCCTGCCAGACGAAATGCAGCAGGGCCCAGCCGACCGCGGTGATGATGGACTGGGCGGCGGTCATTGCTTGTCCTCGTCTCTGCCGTTGTCCATGAGCAGCTTTTCGATTTCCTCCCGTTCCTTCTTCGAGATGCCGGTCTTGAGCGCGGCCAGCACCAGCGCCTTGGCCGAGCCGGAAAAGGCGCGCTGCATCAGGTCCTTGAGCAGGTTGGTCTGCAGCGATTCCTGGGCCTGGGCCGGCGCATACACGTGCGAGCGTTCGCTCTCGTCGCGGATCAGGAGACCCTTGCCGTGCATGATCTGCATCAGGCGCAGTACGGTCGCATAGGTCACGTCCGGACGCTCCGTGAGGATGGCGTCGTGTACCTGGCGCGCGGTGCCGGAGCCCATCGGCCACAGCACCTGCAGCAGGTCGAGTTCGGCCGGGGTCGGCTTGGGAAGGGCGGGAGTTTTGGCCATGGCGGTTCCTTCGTGTCTGATATGCAGATGTAGACTAACCCTTCTAGAACACCATGTCTACAAAAATATTTGAGCGCGCGAAGCTTGCGGAAACGAACCGCATGGGTCTAGCATAGACAGCATTGTCTACAACCATGGAGACCGCATGAACCTGCATCCCCGCCTGCGCGCCCTGGCGCTGTCCCTGTCCCTGCTCGGTGCCGCCGGCGCCACCGCCTCGCCGGTGCCCGACTACCCGTTCGTGCACGTGAACGGCAGCGCCTACATGGCGGTGCCGCCCGACCTCGCCGCCCTCGATTTCGAGATCGTGGCCCTCGATGCCGATCCGGCTGCGGCGCGGACGGTGCTCGAAACGCGCGTCGGCGAGATCCGCGCGCTGATGCAGCAGCTCGGCATGGACCCGGAAGACGCCCACGTGCGCGAGGTACGCCAGAGCATCCCCAAGGGCGAACAAGGCCAGGCCGGCGCGCTGGTGTACGAACTGCGCTGCGACGTCAAGATCGAAGTGCGCAACGTGGCCGCCTGGCCGGCGCTGGCGGGCGGCCTGCTGGGCAAGCCCAACCTCGACGGCTTTGCGTCCAGCTTCGACCTCAGCACGATGGACAAGACCAACGACGAGCTGGTAACTGCCGCGGTGCAGGATGCGCGCCGGCGTGCCGAGGTGATCGCCGCCGCGTCCGGACGCCGGCTGGGCGCGGTGGCCGGCGTCACCCCCGACGCCATCAAGAACCTGAGCACCGCGATGGGCCTGCAGCGCGAGGATTTCCGCATGGAGCGCCGGTCGGGCAACCGTGGCGCCCAGGACGTCGACCGTGAACAACTGCTGGCGGTCCCGGCGCTCAAGCTGAGCCAGCCGGTGGACGTGATCTTCCGGCTCGAGAGCCTGGCCGGGCCGAAGCCGCGCCCGGCGAAGCGCTAAGGAATCAAGCGCGTGTTGGTCCGGTCCAATGGGAAACGACCCGGGACCGGATCATGGCGGACACCCCCGACCGCGCCGAGGACAGAAAGCGCTTCATCGCCGAGCTGTGGCAGCTGCTGCGCCGCTACCGCCTGCGCATCGGCCTGTCGGTCGTGCTGCTGCTGATCGCCAAGGTGGCGACCGTGGCGGTGCCGCTGCTGCTCAAGCGCATCATCGACACTTTCTCGCAGGCGCCGCTGCCCGCGCATCTGGGCTGGAGCCTGCCGCTGGCGCTGCTGGCCGGCTACGCCGTGCTGCGCTTCTCGTCGACGCTGTTCAACGAGTGGCGCGACCTGATCTTCGCGCGCGTGACGCTGTCGACGGTCAAGGCTTACGCCGAGAAGACCTTCGCCCACCTGCACGCGCTCGGTCCGCGCTTTCACGCCGGGCGCCAGGTCGGCAGCCTGCTGCCCGACATCGACCGCGGCACCAGCGGCATCGCCTTCCTGCTCGGCGTCGGCCTGTTCACCATCGTCCCGACCCTGGTCGAGATCGGGCTGGTGCTGGCGGTGATGCTGGGCCGCTATCCGGCCTCGTTCGCGGTCATCATCGTGGCCACCTTCCTGGCCTACTGCGGCTTCACGCTGGCGTTCACGGCGCGCCGCGTGATCTACCAGCGCCGCGTGAACAACCTGGATTCGCGCGCCAAGGGCCAGATGGCGGACAGCCTGATGAACTACGACACCGTCAAGGCCTTCACCAACGAGGCGCGCGAATCGAGCAGGTTTTCCGCCACGATGGAAGACTGGATGGGTGCCGGCGTCAAGAACCAGCGCGCGCTGTTCATCCTGCACGTGGGGCAGAGCGGGGTGATCGCGGTGGGCGTGGCCGCCATCATGGTGCTGGCCGGGCAGGCCGTGCTGGCGCGCCAGATGAGCGTGGGCGACCTGGTGCTGATCAATGCCTACGCGCTGCAGGTCTGCCTGCCGCTGAACGCGCTCGGCTTCGTCTACCGCGAGTCGCGCGACGCCTGGGTCAATGCCGAGCGCCTGTTCGCGCTGCTGCGCGAGCGTCCCGAGATCGACGACCCGCCCGATGCGCCGCAACTGCACGCCAGCGCCGGCGAGGTGGTGTTCGAGCATGTGAGCTTTCATTACGAGCCCGAGCGCCCGGTACTGTTCGACCTCAGCCTGCGCATCGCGCCCGGCACCACGCTGGCCGTGGTCGGCCGCAGCGGCTCGGGCAAGTCGACCCTGGCGCGCCTGCTGATGCGCCTGTACGACCCGGCCAGCGGCCGCATCCTGATCGACGGCCAGGACATCCGCCACCGCAGCCCGACCAGCGTGCGGCGCGCGATCGGCGTGGTGCCGCAGGACACCGCGCTGTTCAATGACACCATCGGCAACAACATCGCCTACGCGCGCGCCGGCGCCACCCCGGACGAGGTGACCGCCGCGGCGCGCGCCGCCCAGCTGCACGAACTGATCGCCCAGCTGCCCGAGGGCTACGCCACCCCGGCCGGCGAGCGCGGCGTGAAGTTCTCGGGCGGCGAGCGCCAGCGCATCGGCATCGCGCGCGTGATCCTCAAGCACCCGGCGATCCTGATCTTCGACGAGGCGACGTCGGCGCTGGATTCGGTCTCGGAACACGCGATCGCGCAGGAGCTGGCGCGCCTGTCGCACCGGCGCACGACGCTGATCATCGCGCACCGCCTGTCCACCATCGTGCATGCCGACGTCATCGTGGTGATGGACCGCGGGCGCATCGTGGAGCAGGGCACGCATGCGCAACTGCTGGGGCGCCAGGGAGCGTATGCGCGGCTGTGGGCGCTGCAGCAGCGCATGGAGGGCGACGGCGATTGAGGTTTGGCGCCGTCGGACCGGGCCAAGTGTAACGATGGCATGGGCTGATCCTGCGACATCTCCTACAGGCATCCAGCCGGAACGCCTATTGGCGATCCGCTCGGAAAGGCTAGACTCGAAGCCCTCACGCACGCATCCCAAGGAGTGCATCATGGCTGACAATCAACCCAACGATACCCGCGACGACGGCGGCGCACCGACCCGCAAGCAGGACCGCGCCCAGGTCCCGCCGGGATCGAAGACCGGTAGCGATATCGGCAACGAGCGCGGCAACGAGCGCGGCGACAGCGCCGGCGGCGGCGCCACCGTGCGCGGGACGGGCGGTCCGGACAGCGGCAGCGACGCGATGCCGGGGCAGAGCAACGCGCTGTAGGCACGGTCGGCGGCGATCGGCTAGAATCCCCCGTTCGAGGACGACCTCGCCCATCGTGGGAAACGCATGCGGGACGGCCCGGCTCTTTCAGGAGATGCCGCCATGGCCTGGATTGCCCTGCTGGTCGCCGGTCTGCTCGAAGTCGTCTGGGCTTGCTCGATGAAGCTCTCGAACGGCTTCACCCACCTCGCTTACTCCCTCGTCACCATCGCCGCCATGCTGGCCAGCTTCGGCTTGCTGGCGCTGGCGATGCGCACCCTGCCGCTGGGTACGGCCTATACCATCTGGACCGGTGTCGGTGCCGTCGGCGCCTTCATCGTGGGCGTCGTGTTCCTGGGCGAGCAGCTCATGCCGATGCGGATCTGCGCCGCGCTGCTGATCGTCGGCGGACTGGTGCTGATGAAACTGTCCGCGCCATGAAAAACGCCGGGCAAGCCCGGCGTTTCGTTCAGGACAGCGGCAAGAATTACACGCCGACCATCGACACCGCCTTGGTGTTCAGGTAAGCCTCCAGCGCCTCCGGGCCGCCTTCGGAACCGTAGCCCGAATCCTTGATGCCGCCGAACGGCAGCTCGGCGCTCGGCGTGGCCGGCTGGTTGATCCACAGCATGCCGACTTCGACGCGGTTCATCAGCAGATGGGCATTCTTGATCGAGCGGGTGAAGGCGTAGCCGGCCAGGCCGTAGGGCAGGCGGTTGGCTTCCGCGATCGCGTCTTCCAGGCTGTCGAAGCCGCGGATGCCGGCCACCGGGCCGAACGGCTCGTCGTTGAAGATGCTGGCGTTCAGCGGCGCGTCGGCGATGATGGTCGGCGCGAAGAAGTTGCCCGAATCGCCGACACGCTCGCCGCCGGTGGCGATGGTGGCGCCCTTGGCGCGCGCATCGTCGACCACCGCGCGCATCGCCGTGATGCGGCGCGCGTTGGCCAGCGGGCCCAGGGTGGTACCTTCCGCCAGGCCGTCGCCCAGCTTCAGGCTCTCGGCGTGCTTCACCAACGCGCGCGTGAACTCTTCCTTGATGCCGTTGTGGACCAGGAAGCGGGTCGGCGAAATGCACACCTGGCCGGCATTGCGGAACTTGGCGGCGCCGGCCGCCTTGACGGCCAGTTCGACGTCGGCGTCTTCAGCGATGATGACCGGGGCGTGGCCGCCCAGTTCCATCGTCGAGCGCTTCATGTGGGCGCCGGCCAGCGCGGCCAGCTGCTTGCCCACCGCGGTCGAACCGGTGAAGGTGACCTTGCGGATGATCGGGTGCGGGATCAGGTAGCCCGAGATCTCGGCCGGATCGCCGAACACCAGGCCGACCACGCCGGCCGGCACGCCGGCGTCGACGAAGCACTGGAACAGCGCCGCCGGCGAGGCCGGGGTCTCTTCGGGTGCCTTGCACAGGAAGGAACAGCCGGTGGCCAGGGCGGCGGCCAGCTTGCGGACCACCTGGTTGATCGGGAAGTTCCACGGCGTGAAGGCGGCAACCGGGCCGACCGGCTCCTTCAGCACCAGCTGCTGCGCGGCCGGGTTGCGCGACGGGACGATGCGGCCGTACACGCGCATGCCTTCGGCGGCGAACCAGTCGATGATCTCGGCGCCGGCCATGGCTTCCACCTTGGCTTCGGCCAGCGGCTTGCCCTGTTCCTGGGTCAGCAGGCGGGCGATGTCGCCAGCGCGCTCGCGCAGCAGGTTCGCGGCGCGGCGCATGATGGCGGCGCGCTCGGCGGCCGGGACCACGCGCCAGGCTTCGAAACCTTTCTGGGCAGCGGCGAGGGCGCGGTCGAGGTCGGCGATGCTGGCATGGGCGACCGTGCCGATGGCCTGGCCGGTGGCCGGGTTCACCACCGGAATCGTCTTGCCGCCGCTGGCGTCGCTCCATTCGTTGGCGATCAGCAGGCGGGTATCGGGGTAGGTAGACGTCGTCATCGTTGCGGTTCCTTTTCTGGATGAGGCGTATATGATCGCACCGCTCGCGATTGTTTGCTTAACACGCAAAAAAAAACGCCGGGAGAACCCGGCGTCGATGGTGGAACGAGGAAACTAAAACTGCTTATGCCGCTTCGCGCACCGGACGCAGGTCCGGGTTCTGGTCGGCCGAACCCGGGTGCTTCAGTTCGGCGGTCAGGCGCTCCTTGTCCAGCTCGCCTTCCCACTTCGACACGACGATGGTCGCCACGCCGTTGCCGATGATGTTGGTCAGCGCGCGGCACTCGCTCATGAACTTGTCGATACCCAGGATCAGGGTCATGCCGGCAACCGGAATGGTCGGCACCACGGCCAGGGTCGCGGCCAGGGTGATGAAGCCGGCGCCGGTGATGCCCGATGCGCCCTTCGAGGTCAGCATGGCCACCAGCAGGATGGTCAGTTCCTGGGTCAGGGTCAGCTCGGTGTTGGTGGCCTGGGCCACGAACAGGGCTGCCATCGTCATGTAGATGTTGGTGCCGTCCAGGTTGAACGAGTAGCCGGTCGGGACCACCAGGCCCACCACCGATTTCGGGCAGCCCAGCTTTTCCAGCTTGCGCATGATGGCCGGCAGCGCGCTTTCCGACGAGCTGGTGCCCAGCACGATCAGCAGCTCTTCCTTGATGTAGGCGAGGAAGCGGAAGATCGAGAAGCCGGTGAACTTGGCGATGGTGCCCAGCACCAGCGCGACGAACAGGAAGCAGGTCAGGTAGAAGGAACCGACCAGCGAGGCCAGCGGGATCAGCGACTTGACGCCGTATTTACCGATGGTGAAGGCCATCGCGCCGAAGGCACCGATCGGGGCCGCCTTCATGATGATGTTCACCACGCCGAAGATGGCGTGCGACAGGGTCTCGATGCCGTGCGCGATCGGACGGCCGCGCTCGCCCATCATCGACAGCGCGAAGCCGAACAGGATCGCGATCAGGAGCACCTGCAGGATGTCGCCCTTGGCGAACGCACCGATGAAGGTATCCGGGATGATGTTCATCAGGAAGTCGGTGGTGGTCAGCGCCTTGGTCTTCTCGGTGTACTGGGCGATCGAGTGGGTGTCGATGGTGGCCGGGTTCACGTTGAAGCCGGCGCCCGGCTTCACCAGGTTGGCGACGATCAGGCCGATCGCCAGCGCGAAGGTCGACACGACCTCGAAGTAGAGCAGAGCCTTGCCGCCGACGCGGCCGATCTTTTTCATGTCCTGCATGCCGGCGATACCGGCGACCACGGTACAGAAGATCACCGGGGCGATGATCATCTTGATCAGTTTGACGAAGCCGTCTCCCAGCGGTTTCATCGCGGTGGCCAGGCCCGGATCGAAGATGCCGAGCAGCACGCCGACCACGATCGCAAACAGGACCTGGATATACAGTACTTTATAGAAAGGTTTTTTCATGATTGAGTATCATGCGTTAATGATAGTGCCGTCATCATTACGCAAAATATCTGTATCAGCTATTGTGGAAACCCGCAATGTTCGCGCTGATATCTGTTTCTTCGAAGTATGAATAATGCGCCGCCTGAACGACGGCGCCGTGCAGCGCGGATCGCGCTGACCGGGAGCGCGCGGCGGCGCCCGCATCGATCTGCCTTGTCGGGGCTGCTCATGGGCGCCGGACCACGGCGCCGCCCTTCATGACGAAGCCGACCTTGCCCAGCGCCGCGATGTCCGCGGTCGGGTCGCCGTCCACCGCGACCACGTCGGCCAGGGCGCCGTTCTTGAGGGCGCCGAGGTCGGGCTTGCCCAGGATGCCGGCCGCCACCACGGTGGCCGCGCGCAGGGCCTCGGTCGGGCTCATCCCCAGGCGCACCATCCACGCCAGTTCGCGCGCATTGGTGCCGTGGGTGAATACGCCGACGTCGCTGCCGTTGCCGATCGTGACGCCCACCTTGCGCGCCAGCTGGAACGCGCGCGCCGCCTGCTGCATCGCCGGGGTCGGCGTGCCGCCGCGCACGTGCTTCTGGAAATACTCGCCGATGGCTTCCGGCGCGGTCAGGGTCGGGACGTAGGCGGTGCCGCGTTCGCGCATCAAGCGGAAAGTGGCTTCGCTGGCGCCGTAGCCGTGTTCGATGGTGTCGACCCCGGCCAGCACCGCCAGGCGGATCGCGTCGTCGCTGCTGGCGTGGGCGGCGACCTTGCGGCCGGTGACGTGGGCGGCTGCCACCATCGCCTTCATTTCTTCCAGCGTGAAGGTGGGGCGGGTGCTGCTGTCGATGCCGGTGCGGTAGTCGGCGTAGATCTTGATCCAGTCGGCGCCGTGCGCGGACTGCTCGCGCACCGCCTTCACCCCTTCGTCGACGCCGGTGGCCTGCTGGGCGCCGTAGGGGATCTCCATGTCCGGGCGATACGAACGCTCGGCCGGGCCGTAGCTGGCGGTGGCGACGATGGCGCGGGTCGCGACCAGCAGGCGCGGTCCCGGCACCTGGCCTTCGTCGATCGCGCGCTTGATGCCGACGTCGTCGTAGCCGGCGCCTTCGGTGCCGAGGTCGCGCAGCGTGGTGAAGCCGGCCTGCAGGGTGTCGGCCGCGTGGCGCACGGCCAGCGCCACGCGGTAGGCCGGCGCTTCCTTGATCACCTGGTCGTCCCAGGTGGTTTCGTTATACGGGTGCAGCAGCACGTGGGAATGCAGTTCGATCAGGCCCGGGATCAGCGTCTTGCCTGGCAGGCTGATGCGCTCGGCGTCGGCCGGCACCGCCAGCGTGTCCGCCGGCCCCACGCCCTGGATGCGCCCCCCGGCCACCAGCACGCTCCAGCCGGCATGCGGCGCGCCTTCGCCGGTCCAGACCTTGTCCGCGCTGAGCAGGACCGGGCGCGGGGCGGGACCCTGCTGGGGGCGCTGCTGCGCCTGCGCGGTGCAGGCCAGCAGCGTCAGGGTGGCGAGAGCGAGTTGTCGGGCCCAGGTGCGCATGTGTTCCTCGAAACGAAGTTATGAAGACGGCATCATAGCTGAGCCTCGAAGTGGTGTCTGCAAGGGAAGGTGCCCTGGAACGTCGCCCCTGCGCAGGCAGGGGCCCAAGCTTGCTGACGCTGCGATAACGCGTGCAACTTAGGCCCCTGCCTGCGCAGGGGCGACGTCAATATTTGCGCGGGTTGATTTCTATTCCAGATCCTGCAGCGACTGCTCGATCCCCACCGCCACATCCTCCAGGAACGCCGCGCCCTTCGCCGACAGCGCGATCCCGGGCACCGCCAGCTCGACCAGGCAATTCAGCGCCTGCCGGAACCATTCCATGTCGGTGCCCATCAGCGGCAGCGCATGCGCATCGATCAGGTAGTACACGGCGCGCGTCAGCAGTGCGGTATCGCGGCCGCTGCCGGCCACCATGGCGGCGAAGTCGGCGGCCTCGTTCTCGAAGCGCGACGCCAGGGTTTCCAGGATGTCGCGCGACACCTGCGGCTGGCCGGATGCCAGCACCACGTGGGCCAGCTCTTCGCAGGCCTCGCGCAGGCCGGGTACTTGGACCGGTTCGTGGACCGGCTCGTGGTCCGGTTCGTGGATCGGATCGCTCACTGCGCCGCCCAGCCGCCGTCCATGTTCCAGGCCACGCCGCGCACCTGGTCGGCGACCGGCGAGCAGAAGAACACCGCCAGCGCGCCCAGCTCTTCCGGGGTGACGAATTCGCCCGACGGCTGCTTTTCCATCAGCAGCGCCTTCTTGGCCTGCTCGTTCGAAATGCCTTCGCGCGCGGCGCGGTCGTCGACCTGCTTCTGCACCAGCGGCGTCAGCACCCAGCCCGGGCAGATCGCGTTGCAGGTCACGCCGGTCTGGGCGTTTTCCAGCGCCGTGACCTTGGTGAAGCCGACCAGGCCGTGCTTGGCGGCCACGTAGGCCGATTTTGCCGCCGAGCCGACCAGGCCGTGCACCGACGCCAGGTTGATGATGCGGCCCCAGTTCTTCTGCTTCATGGTGGGCAGCGCCAGGCGTGTGGTGTGGAAGGCGGAGGACAGGTTGATGGCGATGATCGCGTCCCACTTCTCGGGCGGGAAGTCCTCGACGTTGGCCACGTGCTGGATGCCGGCATTATTCACCAGCACGTCGACGCCGCCGAACTTCTCGCCGGCGAACCGCATCATCGCCTCGATCTCGGCCGGCTTCGACATGTCGGCGTTGTGGTAGGCGGTCTGTACGCCGAATTCCTGGCCGATGTCGGTGTACAGCTTCTCGATCTGCTGGGCGTCGCCGAAGCCGTTGAACACGATGTTCGCGCCCTGTTCGGCCAGCGCGCGCGCGATGCCCAGGCCGATGCCCGAGGTCGAGCCGGTCACCAGGGCCGTCTTGCCGCTCAATAAGGTGGATTTCATTGTCTTCCTCTGTTTCCGTGAAAGGGTGGGAGTGCCGTGCCGGGTCATCCGGGCGAGACTTGGTAGAATTCTAATCGCTTCGCCGGTTAGAATGTTGGCGGCGCGCCAAGTTGAACAGGCTAACAATTCACGAACGGGACAGCAGATGAGCGAACCAAGGCTGACATCCGTGCAATGCAGCTCGCCGGCCGGCCTGCACCGCATGGCATACAAGGAGTGGGGCGACCCCGCCAATCCGCGCGTGCTGGTGTGCGTGCACGGCGTCACGCGCGTGGCCGACGACTTCGACGCGCTGGCGCGCGCGCTGTGCGACCGCTACCGCGTGGTGTGCCCGGACGTGGTCGGCCGCGGCCGCTCCGGACGCCTGCGCGACCCGGCCCACTACACGGTGCCGCAGTACGTGGCCGACATGGTGACGCTGGTCGCGCGCGTCACGGCCAACAGCCCGGACGAGCGCGTGCACTGGTTCGGCACCTCGATGGGCGGCTTGATCGGCATGATCCTTGCATCGTTCGAGGACAGCCCGATCGAGCGGCTGGTGCTGAACGACATCGGTCCGGTGCTGGACCCGGCGGCGATGGCGCGCATCGGCGACTATATCGCCCAGGACCTGCGCTTCCCGAGCTTCGACGCCGGCGCGGCCTTCGTGCGCGAAGTGTCGAGCGCGTTCGGCCCGCACAGCGACGAGCAGTGGTACAAGCTGGCCAGCGACGTGCTGGTGCAGACCGCGGGCGGCGAATGGACCCGCCACTACGATCCGGGCCTGGCCAAGCCCTTCGCCTCGGTCACGCCCGAACGCGCCAGGCAGGACGAGGCGCAGCTGTGGGCGGCCTACGACGCGATCCGCTGCCCGACGCTGCTGGTGCGCGGAGAGCTGTCCGACCTGCTGTCGCGCGCGACGGCAGAAGAAATGACGCGCCGCGGCCCGAAGCCCGAGCTGGTGGAGCTACCCGGCGTCGGCCATGCGCCGACTTTCGTGCAGCCCGAGCAGATCGCGCTCGCGCGGCGCTTCCTGACCGGCTGAATCTCCGGATCCAGCCACTTTTTTTACCGCATCACGATTAGAGAAACCATGGAAATCACACGACTGCACGTAGGCAAACGCCTGTCCGAAACCGCGATCCACAACGGCACCGTCTACCTGGCCGGCCAGATCGCCGAAGACACCACCCAGGACATCGTCGGCCAGACGCGCGAAGTGCTGGGCCACGTCGACCGCCTGCTGAACGAAGCCGGCAGCGACAAGACGCGCATCCTGTCGGCCCAGATCTACATCGCCGACATGGCCGACTTCCCCGGCATGAATACGGTGTGGGACGAATGGGTGGTGCCGGGCCACACCCCGCCGCGCGCCACCGTCGAAGCGAAGCTGGCCAACCCCGCCTGCCTGGTCGAGGTCGTGATCGTCGCGGCCCTGCCGTAAGGCGCGCCCATGGTATCGATTGCCGCGCTCGGCGACGCCAGCACGCAGCTGCTCCACGGCCTCGGCCCGGAGGACTACGCGCGCGTCCAGTCCGCCCTCGATTTCGCCGCCGAGGCCTACGGCGAGCACCTGACCGCCTGGGGGCAAGGCGCCTTCGAGTTCTCGCTCGGGGTGGCGGGCACGCTCGCCACCCTGCGCAGCGACGCCGAGACCCGCATCGCCGGCCTGCTGTTCGAGCTGTCGCTGACCGAGCCGGCCCAGGCAGCCAAGGTCGAGGACCGCTTCGGCAAGGAGGTCGGCGACATGGTGCGCGGCGTGCACCAGCTGATCCGGTTGCGCGACCTGACCGCGGCCCAGGCGCCGGTCGGGCGCGGCAAGAACGCCCAGCAGCAGGCCATGGCGCAGGTGGAAACCCTGCGCAAGATGCTGCTGGCGATGGCATCCGACATGCGCGTGGTGCTGGTGCGCCTGGCGTCCTGCGTCACCAGCCTGCGCTATTTCGCCGAGCAGAAGCGCTTCGACGACATGACCCACAACTACGGCCGCGAAGTGCTGGACCTGTATGCGCCGCTGGCCAACCGCCTCGGCATCTTCCAGCTGAAGTGGGAGCTGGAAGACCTGTCCTTCCGCATGATGGAGCCGGACACCTACAAGCGCATCGCCAAGATGCTCGAAGAGAAGCGCATGCTGCGCGAGAGCTTCGTGCAATCGTCGATCAAGCGCCTGGAGGACGAGCTGGCGGCGGCCGGCATCAAGGCCGAGGTGAGCGGACGGCCCAAGCACATCTACAGCATCTATAAAAAGATGCGCGGCAAGGAGCTCGACTTCTCCGGCCTGTACGACGTGCGCGCCTTCCGCGTGATCGTCGCCGACGTGCGCACCTGCTACACGGTGCTCGGCCTGGTGCACAACATCTGGACGCCGATCCCGAAGGAATTCGACGACTATATCTCGCGACCGAAGCCGAACGGCTACCAGTCGCTGCACACGGTGGTGAACGCCGACGACGGCCGCCCCCTCGAGGTGCAGATCCGCACCCAGGAAATGCACAACCTGGCAGAAAACGGCGTCGCCGCGCACTGGCGCTACAAGGAAGAAGGCGGTTCCAACTTCAAGAGCCAGGAGTACGACGAGAAGATCGCCTGGCTGCGCCAGCTGCTGGCCTGGAAGAGCGAGGTCGCCGACGCGGTCACCGGCGCCGGCGACGAGGCGCTGCAGCGCGAGTGGGTCGAGAAGCTCAAGTCCACCACGCTGGACGACCGCATCTTCGTGCTGACGCCGCAGGCACGCGTGCTCGAACTGCCGGTCGGCGCCACCCCGATCGACTTCGCCTACCACCTGCACAGCGAGGTCGGCCACCGCTGCCGGGGCGCCCGCATCGACGGCGTGATGGTGCCGCTCAACACGCCGCTGAAGAACGGCCAGACCTGCGAGATCATCACAGCCAAGGGCCCGGCCGGCACCGCCGGGCCGTCGCGCGACTGGCTCAGTCCCGGCTACACGGTCAGCAGCCGTACCCGCACCAAGATCCGCGCCTGGTTCCACGCGCAGGAACTCGAAGAGACGCTGTCGCACGGGCGCGCAATGGTCGAGAAATCGCTGCAGCGCGAAGGCAAGACCGCGGTCAACCTGGAAGCGCTGGCCAACAAGCTCGGCTTCGCCAAGCTGGACGACCTGTTCATCAGCGTGGCCAAAGAAAAGTTCAGCCTGCGCCACGTGGAAGCCGCGCTGCACGACCACGGCGAGCCGCCGCCGCAGCCCGAAGATGCGGCGGTGGTCAACAAGAGCCGCGCCTCGAGCGTGGAGCAGGGCGCCAAGTCGGGCGTGCTGGTGGTCGGCACCGAAGGCCTGATGACCATGTTGGCCAAGTGCTGCAAGCCGGCGCCGCCCGACCCGATCGTCGGCTTCGTCACGCGCGGCAAGGGTGTCTCGATCCACCGCGCCAGCTGCAAGAACTTCGCCGAGATGGCGAGCAAGGCGCCCGAGCGCGTGCTGGAAACCGAGTGGGGCCGTACCGGCCAGGAGACGGTCTACCCGATCGACATCTTCATCCTCGCGACCGACCGCCAGGGCCTGCTGCGCGACATCTCGGAAGTGCTGACGCGCGAGAAGATCAACGTCACGGGTGTCAACACGCAAAGCAGCAAGGGCTATGCGCGCATGGTGTTCACGGCCGAGATCAGCTCGACCGGGCAGCTGCAGAAGGCCCTGGCCGCGATTGCCGAAGTGACCGGCGTGCAGGAAGCGCGGCGCCAGTGACGCCGGCCGGTATGCGGGCCGCCCCGATATGATACGAATCGGGGCGGCACCTTTCGATATTTGTATCATGTGACCATGCCACTCTCGACCCTTCTGTATACGAACCCACGCCACTGGGGCCTGTATGCCGCGCGCTGGCTGGCCGGATGGTGGCACACGCTGCACCTGGGCGCGGTGGCGCTGGTGATGGCGCTGTCGCCCTCGACCTACAACCGCGCCAACCGCATGGCAACGGCGCGCCACATCTACGCCAGCACCTGGCAGGTGCTGCCCTGGTTCACCATGCTCACCGCGCTGGTCAGCCTGGTCGTGATCCGCATCGTGCTGGTCACGGCCCAGAGCTACGGCCTGTCGCGCTACGCGCTGGAGATGGTGGTGCGCGTGCTGGTGCTGGAACTGATCCCGCTGTCGGCCGCGCTGTTCGCCGCGCTGCGCGCCGGCATGGCCTTTGACGCCGCCGCCATGGGCCTGGCCAGCGACGGCCTGCCGCCCAGGGTCGCGACCGAGGAAACCCTGCAGCGCGTGCGCCGCGACCTGGTGCCGCAGGTGTTCGCCAACGCCTTCTCGGTGCTCAGCCTGGCGATGGTCAGCAGCGTGATCGTGCTGGTGCTGGCCTACCTGAACGTGTACGGCCTGTCGCCCTGGGGCATTCCCGACTACACGCGCACCGTGGGCCGGGTGTTCGACCCGGTGGTGACCGCCGGCTTCGTGTGCAAGACCGTGCTGTTCGGGCTGGCCGTGGCGGTGATCCCGAGCGCCGCGCTGCTGGAACTGCTGCGCCGCGCGCGCCGCCACCGCTCCAGCGTGCAGCCGGGCGCGCTGCGCCTGCTGTTCGTGCTGCTGCTGATCGAAGCCGCCTCGCTGGCCCTGAAATACATCTGACGATCCACCAAACAAAAGGAAGACGATGGCCGAACCCGCCGCCAATCCCGCCGCCACTCCCACCGACAACGAACCGAGACACGTCGAGGCCAAGGCCCTGATCCTGCTGGTCGCCATCGGCGCCCTGATCGCCGCCTTCGTCCTGTACGTGATGTATGCGCGCGGCGTCTTCGAAAAGACCCAGCAGCTCACGCTCACCGCCGACAACTCCGAAGGCGTCATCCCCGGCATGGACATGACCTTCGCCGGCTTCCCGATCGGGCGCGTGCGCCAGGTCAGCCTGGCGCCGGACGGCAAGGTCAACATCCTGGTCGACATCCCGCGCAAGGACGCCAAATGGCTGCGCACCACCAGCGTGTTCACGCTGGAGACCGGCGTGGTCGGCGAAACCCACCTGCGCGCCTTCAGCGGCATCCTGACCGACCCGGCGCTGCCGGACCGCGCCCAGCGTCCGGTGCTGCGCGGCGACGCCAGCGCCGAAATCCCGCGCCTGCTGGCCACCGCGCGCACGCTGCTGGAAAACCTGACGACGCTGACCCAGTCCGGTTCGTCGATCGACAACACCCTGGCCAACGTCGAGACCCTGAGCGGCCGCCTGACCGGCAAGTACGGCGTGCTCGGCACCGCCCTCGGCGGGGACGAGGAAGCGAAAAAGCTGCTGCAGACGCTGCAGCGCGTCGATGCGCTGCTGGCCAAGACCGACCGCCGCGTCTTCGGCAAGAACGGCGTGATGGACGACACCCAGGCCGCCGTGAAAGAACTGAGCGGCCTGCTGCAGGATGCCCGCACGACGCTGCAGAAAGTCGACGGCGTGCTGGTCGAAGCCCAGGCGGTCGGCGCCAACGCGCGCGTCGCCACCCAGGACCTGGGCCGGCTGCGCGGCGAAGTCGACGCCAGCCTGCGCAAGGTGAACCGGCTGGTCGACGATATCAACCGCAAATGGCCGTTCAAGTCGGACACGGAGATCAAGCTGCCATGAAGCTTTTCATTCTGACCCTGGCCATGGCACTGGCCGGCTGCGCCAGCAAGCCGCAACCGCCGAGCTGGCAGCCGAACGCGCGCGGCGCCCTCGACGGCTTCACCGACGCCTGGCTGAAGGGCGACACGCCCGCCGCCGAGGCCGAATTCGCGCGCGCCCGCCGCGAGACCGCCAGCACCGGCCGCTTCGACCGCGTCGCCCAGGCCGAACTGGTGCGCTGCGCGGTACGCGGCGCCGCGCTGGAGGCCGACTGCCCCGGCTTTACCGCCATCGAAGCCGACGCCACGCCGGTGCAGCGCGCCTACGCCGCCTACCTGGCCGGCCGCTGGCAGGGACTGGACGCCGGCCTGCTGCCCGAACAGCATCGCCCGGTGGTCGCCGGCGCCGCGCTGGCCGCGGTGACCGATCCGCTGGCGCGGCTGGTGGCGGCCGGTGCGCTGCTGCAGGCCGGACGGATCACGCCGGCGGAGATCGGCGTCGCGGTGGACACCGCCTCGGAGCAAGGCTGGCGCCGGCCGCTGCTGGCCTGGCTCGGGGTGCAGCAGCAGCGGGCGCAGGCCGCCGGGGATACGGCGGCGGTGGAGCGGATCCGGCGGCGGATGGCGCTGGCGTCGGAGGGCTGATACGGATATGAGACGCTTTCTGACGCCGCAGGAGAAAAAGGTCCTGCGCTATGAAAAAGACCGGCGCAATACGTATGCCGAGTCGCGTTCGAGCAGCCGCAAAGCGATTGCGATCCGCAAGGCGCTGGCGAACCGGTCTTTCAGGCATGCGCACAACATCGCCGCAAACAAATCGATTGCCGTGCTCGATGAGGCCGATCCCGTCATCCGGAAGACCGGCAAGAATTCGTGGCGCAAGATACCGGATGCGCCGTTGGCGGATTACGTCGGCCGGCGCCTGACCTTCCGTTCATCGAAAGGCATGAACGTGTGGCCCCGCGCTTGCGCGCTCCTGCGCACGGCACGGCGCAATGCAGCGCCCAGGCGGAAGCAGTTCAAAGGGCCCTTGCAGTACGATCTCGATTAAACTGGCGGTTTTCTGTCTGTCTTTCCTAAAAAGAATCACGCACATGCAATGGTCGCAACTGAAGAAGCAGCTGAAGTCCCGGATCGTCGACAGCCTGGCGGGCAGCCTGGATTTCCACCAGACGCGTTACCGCCATTCGCATGATGAGGAGGGCGAATTCTGGGTGACGTTCGGCAAGGAGCGGATCTTCAGCGCTGGATCGCTCAGCTATTTATCTACCCTGGGCAAAATGACCGCGCAAAGCAGGCGGGAAGGCGCGACGCCGGCGCAGGCGTATGAAAAGGCGTGGCCTGCCGTGGAAGCGAGCGGTTTGATGCTGCTGGAGGCGATCAACAGGGATCTTTTCCGAAGCCTCAGCCTCACCGTCGAGGAAATGCTGGAGAGTGACAATCCGGTCATTCGCGGCTTGGCCATCGTCGATGCCCGCTACGGAAAGCGCCGCCTGAGCGCGTTCGACGCTGCCGGCGAGCATCCGCTGGTGCAGCGCCTCTTCCAGTTGCGTTGTGAGCGACAGCTTGCGCTATCACCTGAGCCGTTCGTTCGATCCTGAGTCCACCAACATGCCGTCGCCAACGCCTGCCGCCGTCACCGCCGCAAAAAGCGGTGACGGCTGCGGCGCTTGCATCACTTGGCAATAAGAACCGTCCGCCGCAGCGTCACCGTCGCGCTGTTGCCGGCCGCACCGCTATCCGGCTGCCCGCCGCCCACCGCCACCGTGTACTGCCCCGGCATCAGCTGCCGCACCCCATCCTCGCTGACGAAGCTCAGGTCGCGCGGCGACAGGTCGAAACGGATGCGGCGGCGCTCGCCCGCCTTGAGCGCGATCCGCTGGAAGCCGCGCAGGGCCAGGCGCGGCATGCCGGACTGCGCCGGCGGTACCAGGTAGAGCTGGGCGACTTCGTCGCCGTCGCGCGTGCCGGTGTTGGCGATCTCGGTCTCGACGCTGACGCCGTTCTCCGGACCGCCGCGCGCCGCGGCGATGCGCAGCGGCGCATAGCTGAACGAGGTGTAGCTCAGGCCGAAGCCGAACGGGTACACCGGCTTGCCTGCGAAGTAGCGGTAGGTCCGGCCCTTCATCGCGTAGTCGTCGAAGGCCGGCAGGTCGGCGGTCGACGCATAGAAGGTCACCGGCAGGCGGCCAGCGGGGTTGGCCTGTCCGGCGAGCACCTGGGCCACGCCCAGCCCGCCGGCCTGGCCCGGATACCAGGCCTGCACGATTGCTGCCGCGTTGGCCTTGGCCCACGAAAGGTCGAGCGCGCTGCCGCTCATCACCACGACCACCAGCGGCTTGCCGAGCGCCTTGGCCTGTTCGAGCAGGCGGCGCTGGTCGGCCGGCAGGTCGAGCGAGGTCTTGTCGCCGCCCGAGAAGCCCTCGACGTTCAGCGCCATCTCTTCGCCTTCGAGCTCGGAGGTCAGGCCGACCACGGCGACGACCACGTCGGCATCGGCGGCGGCCGCGGCCAGATCGGCCTGCGGCTGCGCCGAGATCCGCTTCCAGAACATGCCGGGCACGCCGGTGACGCCGGTTTCGGTTTCGAAGCGCAGCGGATAACGCTGTCCCTTTTCGAGGGTCACCGTGCTGAGTGCGAGCGGCTCGGCCCATTTGGACGGGGTGTCGGCCTGCACCGCCGGCTTGCCGCCCACGCGCAGCGCGCCGCGCACGCCGCTGACGCCGATGCGGTAGGTGCCGCTTTCGGGTGCGGTCAGGAAGCCGGTCCACACCACCTTGTTGCGTTCCTCGACCGCCGGCAGCCCGGATGCGCCGGAGACCAGGCTGCCCTCGACGCGGCTGGCGGCCGGCGTGTCGGCGTAGGCCGTGCCCTGGGCAGCGGCGCCGCCCGCCAGTGCATTGAAATAATCGGCGCGCAGGCCGGGCTGGCCGTCCGGCGTCAGGAAGGCGCTGTCCGGCACCGGATCGCCGTCGGTGATCGAGGCGCCGGCCGGCACCAGCGTGATGCGCGCGTCCGGCATGGCGCGCCGCAGGCCGTCCAGGACCGAGGTCGGCCCGAAGCTCTGGGTGGACGAATAATTGCCGCGCAAGACACGGGTCGCATCGGCCAGCGGGCCAACCACGGCCAGCCTGGCGCCGGCCTTGAGCGGCAGCACGCCGTCGTTCTTCAGCAGCACCAGGCTTTCGATGGCGGCCTTCAGCGCCAGCGCGCGGTGCGCGTCGTTGCCGATGGCCTCGGGTTCGACCTTGGTGGCGGGGCGCGCCAGGCCGGCCAGGTCGCCGTTGCGGTAGCGCGCCGAGAACAGCCGGACCAGGGCGCGGTCGATGTCGCCCATGCCGATCAGGCCGCGCCGGTAGGCGTCGCGGTAGCGCACTGCCAGGTCCTTGGCGTCGCCCAGGGTCTGGGTATTGCATTCGTTGTCGACGCCGGCCTTCAGTGCGACCGCGGCCGCGCTGGCCGGGTCGGGGGCATACTTGCTCTGCAGGGAGATATCGGTCACGGCGTCGCAATCGGAGACCACGTAGCCTTTGAAGCCCCAAGCCCCGCGCAGGTATTGGTTCAGCAGCAGTTCGCTGCCGCAGGCGGGCTGGCCGTTGATGCGGTTGTAGGCGCACATGATCGAGCCGGCCTGCGCATCCACGACGGCGGCGCGGAAGGCCGGCAGGTAGGTATCCTCGAGGTCGTGCGCCGAGACGAAGACGTTGGCGAAGTGGCGCGTCGATTCCGGACCGCTGTGCACGGCGAAGTGCTTGGGCGTGGCGACCACCTGGGGCAGGGCAGGATCGGGGCCCTGCACGCCGCGGATGAAGGCGACGCCGATGGCGGCAGTCAGGAACGGGTCTTCGCCGTAGGTTTCCTGGCCCCGGCCCCAGCGCGGATCGCGGAAGATGTTGATGTTCGGCGACCAGGTATCCAGGCCGCTGCCGATGCGTCCGAGCCGCCCGGTGCGCCGGCCGAGCGTATGCAGCGCGCGCACCTCGACGCCGATCGCCGCCGCCACCTGCTGCGTCAGGGCGCGGTCGAAGGTGGCGCCCAGGCCGATCGGTTCCGGGAAGTTGGTGGTCGGCACCGGCCCCATGGCGCCGTGCAGCGATTCGGTCCACCAGTTGTAGGCCGGGATGCCCAGGCGCGGGATCGCCGGCGCGACGTTCAGCAACTGGTCGAGTTTTTCGTCGAACTGCATCTGGCCTACGAGCACCCGTGCGCGCGTGTCGGCCTGTGCCCATGCGGCGGCGCCGCTGCCGGGCGCCGCCTGCACGCCGCATGCGGCCAGCACCGCCAGCAGCACCAGGCTGCGCCAGCGCGGCGGCGTGCGGCGTGCGCCTGCCGAATCATCACTGCCAAAGGCGGATATCGTGTCGTTCATCGCGTTTGTCTCCATCATTGAAATTGTTATGGTTGTTATATTTGTTTTGAAATGATAGCGTTAACCCCGGCCGTGTTGGACAGGCGCTGCCACGGATAAGAGATCACATTTTCGGGCGATCCGATACTGAAAGTGGGATGGCACCGGCAGGCTTTCGCGGCGCTGCACGAACATTTCAGCGGTGGCGATGTTTGCGCTATCTTTTGGGTGCATCGATCGCGCCGCACCGATACCTTTGGGGGAGACAAATGACAAAAGCACTGCAAATCAAGAAGGCAGGCCTGCGCGCCGGCCTGGCGCTGGCGCTCGCCGCCGGCGGCCTGCTGTCCGCGCGGGCCAATGCGCAGGACGACAAGATGACGCCGATCGCGGTGCCGGCGCAGCCGGACGCCATCGTCCTCGACACCGGCCCGCTGCCGGGTGCGAAGGCGCAGGAATCCTGGCACCGGCAGTACGGCAGCGTGTTCACCCGCAACGTCACGGTCGCGACGCTGACGCCGGTGTTGCCGGCGCCGGGCAAGGCCAGCGGCGCCGCGGTGATCGTGGCGCCGGGCGGGGGCTTTCGCACGCTGTCGATGAGCAACGAGGGCTGGGACGTGGCGCGGGCGCTGGCCGACAAGGGCGTGGCCGCCTTCGTGCTGAAATACCGCCTGCAGCAGACGCCGCCCGACATGGCCGGCTTCGAGCGCTCGATGGCGCAAATGTTCTCGGGCGCGGCGCGCCCGCCGGCGCAGCAGGATCCGGCCACCGCGCTGGCGCCGCAGATCGCCGACGCGCGCGCCGCCTTTGCGCTGGTGCGCGCGCGCGCCAAGGCATGGCATGTCGATCCCGACCGCATCGGCATGGCCGGCTTCTCGGCGGGCGCGATGCTGACCCTGTCGACCGCGCTGTACGGGCGCGACGCGAAACCGGCGTTCATCGCCAACATCTACGGCCCGCTGACGGCGGTGACCGTGCCGGCCGACGCGCCGCCGCTGTTCATCGCGCTGGCGGCCGACGACCCGTTCTTCGCGCAGGCCGGCTTTGGGCTGATCGACAGCTGGCGCAGCGCGCGCCGTCCGGTGGAATTCCACCTGTACGAGCAGGGCGGGCATGGCTTCGGCATGTACCAGAAGACCACCAGCAGCACCGGATGGTTCGATGCGTTCGTGCGCTGGCTCGGCATGCACGGCTATCTGGCGCCGGCGGTCCGCGGCTAGGCGGGCCTCAGGTATCCATCCTGCGCTTGGTGGCGCGGCGCAGGATCGACAGCACGATGAAGGCCAGTACCGCGCTGACGATCGCGCTGGCCTCGCGCCCCATCCCGGCCGCCACGCCGATCGCCGCCGTCATCCACACGCTGGCGGCGGTGGTCAGGCCGTGGACGTTGTTGGTGTCGTGCTGCTTGAGGATGGCGCCGGCGCCCAGGAAGCCGATGCCGGCGGTGACGCCCTGCAGCACGCGCGACAGGTCCTCGACCTGCATGCCGGCCTGCAGCGGGATCAGCACGAACAGGGCGGCGCCGAGCGAGACCAGCATGTGGGTACGCAGGCCGGCCGGCGCGCCGATCGATTCGCGTTCGTAGCCGAGCAATCCGCCCAGCGCCAGCGCCACCAGCAGGCGCAGCACGATGCGCGTGATGTCCTCGGCATTGCCCAGGTCCGAGAATTCCTGTACCACCGTCGTCCAGATCCGTTCCAGCACGCGTTGCGCTCCTGTTGTCGTGTTGACGACATCATGCCAGCCGTGGGCCGGCGGCGGCGCGCTATTGTCGAGCGGTGTACCGTTATCGGCATGGATTGCACAGTCGCCCTGCGAAGGCGGGGCCCAGGTGCTGCGTGCATTACCGGAACGCTGCCAACTTGGGCCCCTGCCTTCGCAGGGGCGACGTTAGCGGCGGGCAGCCCGGCGGATTCAGGCCCGCAGCTGATCCAGGCTCTTGCCCGCGGCCAGTGCTTCCGCCACCCATTTCGGCTGCCTGCCCCTGCCGCTCCAGGTCTGCCCAGGGTCGGCCGGATTGCGGTAGCGCGGCAGGGTCTCGGCGCCGTCGATCAGCTGCTCGGCGGCGATGCCCGCGCCCTGCGCCAGCGCCAGGATGCGTTCGCGTGCCTGCTGCACCTCGTGCTGCTGGCGCGCCTTGATTTCCTTGCCGACTTCGAACAGCAAGCCTTTCAGCTCGCCCAGGTTGTAGTCGGACAGGTCGACGGCGGCCTTCATCATGCCGCCTGGTGCAGGGCCAGCGGGCTGGCGGCCATGGGTGGGCGCAGGGCCGGCGGCAGGCGGTTGTGGATATGGGTGGCGGCGCGCGCGGCCTGGCCGGTGGCCACCGCGATCTGGTTCAGCCCGACCGTCACGTCGCCGATCGCGTACAGGCCGGGCACCGCGGTGGCGCCGTACACGTCGACCACCAGTTCCTCGCAGTGGGCGGTCTCTGCGCCCAGCTTGGCGGCCAGGCTGGAGCGCGCATTTTCGCCCAGCATCGGGTAGAACACGTCGGCCTCGTAGTCGCCGTCGTCGGTGTGCAGCACCGGCTTCATGGACGCGTCCAGGGTCACCGAACGCAGCGGCGAATCGACGTAGCGCACGCCGGCGGCGTCCAGCCGGCGCCGGTCCTCGTCGGTGAGGATGGAGGCCGGGCCGCGTTCGAACAGGGTCACATCGGCGCTGAAGGTGCGCATGAACAGCGCGTGGCCGACCGGGTTGATCTCGGCGGTGGCCACCGCGATGCGCTTGTCCATCACGTCGAAGCCGTCGCACACCGGGCACAGGCGCACCGAGCCGAAAGCCACCGCTTCGCGCCAGTTTTCGACCGGCAGGCCGACGTCGGCCACGCCGGTGGCCAGCAGCACGGTGAGCGCGCGCACCTGCGTGATCTCGCCGTCGGGCGCATCGTCGGCCGCATAGTCGGCGACGAAGTGGCCGTCCTCGATGCGCAGGTCGACGACTTCGCCCGCCATCACCGAGCCGCCGTAGCGCTGCAGCTGCGCGGTCAGGTTGCCGAGCAGGGTGTGGCCGGGCACGCCCTCGGGAAAGCCGGGGTAGTTGTGCGAAACGGGGATCAGGCGCAGGCGGCTGTTCCCCTTGTCGATCAGGGCGACGTTGCGGGTGAAGCGGCGCAGGTAGATGCCCGCCGTCAGGCCGCCGGGGCCGCCGCCGATGATCAGGGTGTCGTAGACATGATGTAAGCTTGGCATGGCTCGATTATCCGTACCCGGACGCAACTCGTCCTATCGGCGCGACACCCGCCGCAGGGTCGGACGCCGCTTACAGCTTAATGATTATGCATTTCCGGCTGCAGGGTCACGTGGTCGATCCCGTGCTTGTCCAGCAGCATGGCCTTGACTGCCTGCAGCACTTCGGGCCAGCGCGCCATGTCTTCGATCTGCAGGTGGCCGATCAGGGCCGGTTCGCCCGGCGACATGTCCCACACGTGCAGGTCGTGCACCGAGACCACGCCCGGCACCATGCCGAGGTCGGTGCCGACCTCGAGGTAGTCGATCTGGGCCGGTACGCCTTCCATCAGGAAGTGGTAGGACTCGCGCAGGATGCCGGCGGTCGAGCGCAGGATCAGCAGCGACACGAAGATCGACAGGATCGGGTCGATCCGCACCCAGCCGGTGTAGTGGATGATGGCGCCGGCGGCGATCGCCGCGATCGAGCCGAGCAGGTCGCCCAGCACGTTGACCAGGGCGGCGCGGGTATTGATGCTCTGCTCGCCGCGCGACAGCACCCAGGCCACCAGGATATTGATGCCGGCGCCGATCGTGGCGACCACGAACACGGTGGCGCCGGCCACCGCTTCCGGATGCATCAGGCGCTTGGCCGCCTCGTACACGATCCAGGCCACCAGCAGCAGCATCGCCAGGCTGTTGACGAAGGCGGCCAGCGCCTCGGCGCGTACGAAGCCGAACGAGTGGCGCGCCGACGGCGGGCGCTTGGCGATCAGCTGGGCCATCAGCGCCAGGCCGAGGGCAGCGGCGTCGGTGACCATGTGGCCGGCGTCGGAGATCAGCGCCAGCGAATTCGACATGAAGCCGGTGACGACTTCGATCAGCGCGAACAGCAGCGTCAGCCCGAGTGCGACCGCCAGCGCGCCCTGGCTGCGGCCCTCGATGGTGTGGGCGTGGCGGGCGTCGCCGTCGAGGTGGGCGTGCAGATGGGCGGAGGAGGTGGGCTGCTGGGACATGGCAATTCGATCAGGTGGCGCGGCCGGTAGTGTAGCGGATTTCGGCGCGGCAGTGCGCCGCCGGCCCCGGCAGCGTCCTGTGGCGCTTATGCGGCGGCGGCCGGCACCCGCTCGAGGCGCTCCACCAGCGCCGCCAGCGGTTCTGGGCGGCCGAAATGGTAGCCCTGCAGCTGGTCGCAGCCGAGGGCGGCCAGCAGGGACGCCTGTTCGGGCTGCTCGATGCCTTCGGCGATCACTTTCAGGCCGAGCGCGTGCCCGAGACCGATGATGCTGGCGATGACGGTCACGCTTTCGGGGTCGCCCGGCAGGCCGGCGACGAAGGCGCGGTCGATCTTCAGGTAGTCCAGCGGCAGCCGGGCCAGGTAGGCCATCGAGGAGTAGCCGGTGCCGAAGTCGTCCAGCGCGATGCGCACACCGAGCGCGCGCAGGCGGCGCAGCTTGGCGATCGAGGCGTCGATGTCGGTCATGATCATCGATTCGGTCAGTTCGAGGTCGATGCCGGCCAGATGCGGGTGGGCGCCGAGGGCGGCTTCGACGGTCTCGACGAAATCCGGCTGTTGCAGCTGGGCCGGGCTGACATTGACCGCGATGCGCAGGCCGGGATCGCGGTCCTGGACCGGGCCGCGGCTGTCGCGTGCCGCCTGCGCCAGCGCCCAGGCGCCGACAGCGTTGATCAGGCCGGTGTCTTCGAGCATGGGGATGAAGGTCGCCGGCGACACCGGGCCGAGGTCGCTGCTGTGCCAGCGCATCAGCGCTTCGGCGCCGCAGGGGGCGAGTGTGCGGGCGTCGACCTTGACCTGGTAGTGCATCTGGAATTCGGCGGCGCCGACGGCGTGCGACAGGTGGGCCTGCAGCCGGATGCGCTCGGCGTTGCGCTGGTTGCTGTTCGCGTTGTAGAAGCGGTAGCGCTGCCCGTCGCTGCGGGCGGCCAGCATCGCCGATTCGGCGTGGCCGAGCAGGGCCTTGGCGCTCGCGGCGTCCTTGTCGAAGAGCGCGATGCCGGCGCGCGCCGACAGGGCGAAGGTGTCGCCCTGGATGCGGAAGGCGTCGGACAGGCAGGAGGCGCACAGGCGTTCGAACTCGGCGACCAGCGCCGCCTCGTTCAGGGTATCGGGCACCAGCACCGCGAACAGGCTCGAGCCGAGGCGGCCGCAGCGCGCCTCGCCGCAGGCGTCGGCGAGGCGCACGGCCAGGATTTTCAGGGCAGCGTCGCCGGCCTGGCGTCCGAACGCCTGGTTGACGGCCTGGAGGCCGACCACGTCGAGCGCGATCACTGCCGGCGTACCGCCGTGGCGGGCGGCGCGCTCGATCGCCTGCTGCAGCCGTTCTTCCAGCAGGCGCGGGTTGGCCAGGCCGGTCAGCGCGTCGAAATAGGCCAGGTGGTCGAGCTTGCGGCGCTGCTCCAGGTGGTCGATGGCGTAGCCGATGTCGCCGGCCAGCTCCGCCAGCAAGCGCAATTCGTCGGCGTGGAAGAAATGCGGCGCGTCGGCGTGCAGCTTGAAGATGCCGATCACGCGGCCGTCCATGCGCAGCGGGAATACGGCATACGAGCGGATGCCGTGCGCCAGCAGGTCGTCGCGGCAGGGATTGTCTTCTTCCTCGGCGACGTCGTTCGAGACCACCGGCCGGCCTTCGTGGATGGCGCGCGCGATCGGGCCGTAGCCCGTGTCGTGCGCCTGCAGCGACAGGCGCCGCCGCAGGCATTCGCTGCTCAGCATGCCGTCATGACCGGCAACCAGGCGGACCGCCTGGCCGTCGGCGTCGATCAGGCCGAACCAGGCGCGCGGGAAGCCGCCGCGCTCGACGGCGATGCGGCTGGCTTCTTCGAACAGTTGCGCCTGGCTGGTGGCGCGCACGATCAGCGCATTGATGTCGCTGAGGATCGAATAGACGCGGTTCAGGTATTCGATGCGGGTCTGGGCGCGCCCGACTGCGGCGGTGCTGCTCAAGATCAGCGCGCACATGATGATAAGGAAGGTCGTCACCACCAGTGCGATGCCGAACTCCGTGCTGTACAGCTGCATGGCCTGGCCTTGCAGGCGCAGCCAGGCCAGCAGCGGCAGCATGGTGCATACCACCACCAGCACGCGGCGGGCGGCGCGGGCCGGCGTGCCGCTGCCGCGCACGGCCGCGAAGATGCCGGTCTCGCTCGGCAACGCGGCGATGCCCAGGCTCAGCAGAAGGGCGCCGACGGCGCCGCCGTACGGCATCGGCACGTGCGAACCGAGTGCCAGGATGCCGGGCGCCTTGTAGAAGTGGGCCAGCAGCGTGACCATGCCGACGGCGGCCGTGGCGATGCACAGGCATTGCGGCAGGGCCAGGCGCAGCCAGCGTGCCCTGGCGGAAGGTGCGGCGAGCGCGGCCGCCAGCATCAGCACGGCCGCCGCGGTCAGCGGCATCATCCGTCCCGGTGCACGCAGGGTGGCGCCGTCGGCGGCCAGCAGGCAGTCGATGCCGGCATCCCAGTCGAATATGTGTTCGCACAGCGTGACGCCGGCGATGCAGGCGGCGCCGGCAATGGCCGGCAGGCGCGTCGTCCGGAGCCAGGGCAGGCGCCGCGGCGTCCGGGCGCCCAACATCAGTGCCCAGGCCAGCAGCGCCAGCGCGAGCGCCGCGTTGGCTTTCATCGGCAGCAGCGAGATGCCCCAGCCGGGATGCGTATCGGCCCCGATCAGCCAGGCTGCCAGGACGGCAAGCGCGCCGCCCAGGACCAAAGCGCCGCACAGCCAGGAAAATGCGGGCGTGCCGGCGCGCCGGGAAAGAGGTGGCGTTGGCGGGTGGGGCACGTACACTATGGATGTCCTTTCACTGGCTTGGTTCGGCAAGCTTTATATCCTGTGGGAAATTCTGAATTTGCTGGATTATATCAGTCGGTTTTTCTGGTTAAGTCATTTCCGTTAAATATTATTGTCGCAATGAATCGAAAAAGACGAATTTATGGTGTATGCATAGTAACTGTCGCATTTTGTTGTGGGATTCTTGGATTAAAGTGACGAAAATGATTCCTGGTGCAGGATGGAGCTCATCCTTTGTGCATCCCTTGCGCAATCGCAGTCGACTCCCTATAATGGCAACACACGGGCGGTTAGTTCAGCTGGTTAGAATACTTGGTCGACATCCAAGGGGTCGCAGATTCGAATTCTGCACCGCCCACCAGAACACATCGGGAGTGTCTCTTCGAGACTCCCAACAGTAAGAGCGAGAAAGGCATCCACGGTTATGACACCGCGAACTACAACTTGGTTGTGGGGGAATCGCTAGACGCGGTTTGGTGTGCTTTTGTCTCAAGAAAGCTCTACGACACTGAAGAAAACGCGCCTGGTGCGCGTTTTTTTTCGTCCAAGCATTTTTTATTTCAATTTTTTTAACTCATCTGCTGATTAAGCGGGCGCAACAGGCGCCGACATGGAGATCTAGATGCTGAATGTTCGACTCCCGGACGGCTCCAGCCGTCAATTCGAAGGACCGGTGACGGTCGCCCAGGTGGCGCAGAATATCGCCCCGAGCCTGGCCAAGGCCGCGCTGGCCGGCAAGGTCAACGGCAAGGTGGTCGATACCTCCTTCCTGATTGAATCCGACGCCGAGCTGGCGATCGTCACCGACAGGGACCCGGAAGGCCTGGACGTGATCCGCCACTCGACCGCCCACCTGCTGGCTTACGCGGTCAAGGAACTGTTCCCGGATGCGCAGGTCACGATCGGCCCGACCATCGAAAACGGTTTCTATTACGACTTCTCGTACAAGCGCCCGTTCACCCCGGACGACCTGGCTGCGATCGAAAAGAAAATGGCCGAGCTGGCCAAGAAGGACGAGCAGGTCACCCGCAAGGTGCTGCCGCGCGACGAAGCGGTCGCCTATTTCAAGTCGATCGGCGAAGACTACAAGGCCGAGATCATCGCCTCGATCCCGGCGGGCGAGGACGTGTCGCTGTACTCGGAAGGCGGTTTCACCGACCTGTGCCGCGGCCCGCACGTGCCGTCGACCGGCAAGCTGAAGGTGTTCAAGCTGATGAAGCTGGCCGGCGCCTACTGGCGCGGCGACGCCAAGAACGAGATGCTGCAGCGTATCTACGGCACCGCCTGGGCCAAAAAGGAAGACCAGGAGCAGTACCTGCACATGCTGGAGGAGGCCGAAAAGCGCGATCACCGCAAGCTCGGCAAGCAGCTGGACCTGTTCCACTTCCAGGACGAAGCCCCGGGCCTGATCTTCTGGCACCCGAAAGGCTGGACCATCTGGCAGCAGGTCGAGCAGTACATGCGCAAGACCTACCAAACCACCGGCTACAACGAAGTCAAGGCGCCGCAGATCATCGACGTCAGCCTGTGGCAGAAGACCGGCCACTGGGACAACTATCGTGAAAACATGTTCACGACCGAGTCGGAAAGCCGCACCTATGCGCTCAAGCCGATGAACTGCCCGGGCCACGTGCAGATCTACAATGCCGGCCTGCGTTCCTACCGCGACCTGCCGCTGCGCTACGGCGAGTTCGGCCAGTGCCACCGCAACGAGTCCTCGGGCGCATTGCACGGCCTGATGCGCGTGCGCGGCTTCACCCAGGACGACGGCCACGTGTTCTGTACCGAAGAACAGATCGCGCCGGAAGTCGTCGCCTTCCACGCCCAGGCGATGAAGGTGTACGAGGACTTCGGCTTCGAGAACATCGACGTCAAGATCGCGCTGCGTCCGGAAAACCGCATCGGTTCCGACGAAGTCTGGGACCAGGCCGAGGAAGCGCTGCGTTCGGCGCTGCGCGGCTGCGGCGTGGAATGGACCGAGCTGCCGGGCGAGGGTGCCTTCTACGGCCCGAAGATCGAGTACCACCTGAAGGATAGCCTCGGCCGTCCATGGCAGGTCGGCACCATGCAGGTCGACTTCTCGATGCCGGGCCGCCTGGGCGCCGAGTATGTCTCGGAAGACAACACCCGCAAGGTGCCGGTGATGCTGCACCGCGCGATCGTCGGCTCGATGGAGCGCTTCATCGGCATCCTGATCGAGAACTACGCCGGCGCGCTGCCGCTGTGGCTGGCCCCGGTGCAAGTCGCCCTCTTGAATATCTCGGATGCGCAAGCATCTTATGTGAAAGAGGTGGAAGCTCGGCTGAAGGCCGCGGGTTTGCGTGTTCACGCTGATTTGCGGAACGAGAAGATTACCTATAAAATTCGCGAGCATTCCGTCCAAAAACTGCCGTACATCTTAGTTGTCGGTGATAAAGAGCGGGATGCCAACACTGTGGCCGTTCGCGCGCGCGGCAATGTCGACCTGGGCGTGATGTCCGTCGATGCGCTGCTGGAACGCCTCCTGAGCGAGGTGGCATCCAAGGCAAAATGAGTTTCTCAGCCTTGAGGAAACGGTCGAACATAATCAACTACCAAAGGAAACAACATAGCTACTGACAAGTCTTCAAATCGCATCAATGGCGAAATCACCCACCCGGAAATGCGTCTGAACGGTGTGGACAACGAGCCGCTGGGCATTGTGAGCCTGGCCGAAGCGTTTCGTCTGGCTGAAGAAGCGAACGTCGACCTGGTGGAAATCGCGCCGAACGCGAATCCGCCGGTCTGCCGACTCATGGATTACGGCAAGTTCAAGTATTCGGAGCAGAAGAAGGCGCACGAAGCGAAGCTGAAGCAGAAGATCATCCAGGTCAAGGAAATCAAGTTCCGTCCGGGTACGGACGAGGGTGATTACAGCATCAAGCTGCGCAACCTGATCAAGTTCCTGGAAGAGGGTGACAAGACCAAGATCACCCTGCGTTTCCGTGGCCGCGAGATGGCCCACCAGGACATCGGCCAGCGCATGCTGGAGCGTCTGCGTGGCGACCTGGAACCGTACGGCGTGGTCGAGCAGTTCCCGAAGCTGGAAGGCCGCCAGATGATCATGATCGTCGGGCCGAAGAAGAAGAAGTAAGCTTCGCCGCCACGGCGCTGGTCGTGGCATAGTGCAAGCAGGGCCGGGCACGGGCCGCAGTGGATCTGCGGCCCGTGCCCGGCCTATTATTTTTTTCGCAGAGCTCTTACATGGGTCCGAACTGCGCCTTGTGGCCTGTGGCTTCGACTGCTTAAAGCTGGGCTTTAATGATTCCGCCAAAAATAAAGCTGTGGTAGAATCTGCGGTTCCCGTGTCGAGAGATGCGGCGATGCAATACTGTAGTGGACTCGCTTCCGCTGCAGAAACAAGTGAAAGCAGGCATCCAAGAGCAGCGTTGCTGCCACCTGCAATCCTGTTACATATGAGGCTGCCTGTAAGAGGGCAGATGACTATGCCGAAAATGAAAACCAAAAGCTCCGCGAAAAAGCGTTTTCGCGTGCGTCCGGGTGGTACCGTCAAATCGGGTATGGCGTTCAAGCGTCACATCCTGACCAAGAAGACCACCAAGAACAAGCGCCAGCTGCGTGGCACCCGTAACATCAATGCGTCGGACGTCCAGAGCGTCTACCGCATGATGCCGTCGGCCGTCTAATCTCACACTAAGGAGCGAATATGCCTCGAGTAAAACGTGGGGTTACTGCACGTGCCCGTCACAAAAAGGTTCTTGCACTTGCCAAAGGCTATCGTGGCCGCCGCAGCAAGGTATTCCGTATTGCCAAGCAAGCAGTCATGCGCGCTGGCCAGTACGCATACCGCGACCGCCGCAACAAGAAGCGCGTTTTCCGCGCACTGTGGATCACCCGTATCAACGCGGCTTCGCGTTCGCACGGCATGACCTACAGCGTCTTCATGAACGGCCTGAAGAAAGCCGCGATTGAACTGGACCGTAAAGTCCTGGCCGACATGGCTGTGAACGACAAGCCGGCATTTGCCGCTATCGTGAACACCGTCAAGGCGCAAGTCGCCGCTGCTTAATACAAGCACGCGTACTGCTAGCAATACCAGCGCCGCAGCGATGCGGCGCAAAAAGGACGGGGCAAAGGTTGAAGGACCGATGCCCCGTTTTTGATTGTGGCGTTCCCCGCCATCCAAAACAGGAAAAGAACACGCATGAACTCGCTGCTGGAACAACTCGTCACTTCGGCCCAGTCTGACTTTGGCGCCGCACAAGACGCCGCCGCGCTGGAAAACGCAAAAGCGAAATACCTGGGCAAGACCGGCCAGGTGACCGAACTGATGAAGGGCCTGGGCAAGCTCGACCCGGAGCAGCGCAAGGCGCAGGGCGCCCTGATCAATGCCGCCAAAGAAAAAATCGAACAGGCGTTGACGGCCCGCCGCGAAGATCTCGCCAATGCCCAGCTGATGGCGCGCCTGAATGCCGAAGCGATCGACGTGACGCTGCCCGGCCGCGGCCGCGGCATCGGCGGCATCCACCCCGTGATGCGTACGTGGGAGCGGGTCGAACAGATCTTCCGCTCGATCGGCTTCGACGTGGCCGACGGCCCGGAAATCGAAACCGACTGGACCAATTTCACCGCGTTGAACAGCCCGGAAAACCACCCGGCCCGTTCGATGCAGGACACCTTCTATATCGAAGGCAATGACAGTGTCGGCAAGCCGCTGCTGCTGCGCACCCATACCAGCCCGATGCAGGTGCGTTACGCGCGCACCCACACGCCGCCGATCAAAGTGATCGCGCCGGGCCGCACCTACCGCGTCGACAGCGACGCCACCCACTCGCCGATGTTCCATCAGGTCGAAGGCCTGTGGATCGGCGAAGACATCAGCTTTGCCGACCTGAAGGGCGTGTACCTGAACTTCGTAAAGGCCTTCTTCGAGACCGACGACCTGCAGGTGCGCTTCCGCCCGTCCTACTTCCCGTTTACCGAACCGTCGGCCGAGATCGACATCGCCTTCGGTTCGGGCCCGCTCAAGGGCCGCTGGCTGGAAGTCTCGGGCGCCGGCCAGGTGCACCCGACCGTGGTGCGCAATTTCGGTCTGGACCCGGAAAAATTCATCGGTTTCGCGTTCGGCTCCGGCCTCGAGCGCCTGACCATGCTGCGCTATGGCATTAACGACCTGCGTCTCTTCTATGAAGGCGACCTGCGCTTCCTGAAGCAGTTCAACTAAAAATGACCTCATGAACCTGCTGCGCGGGCACATTTCCCTTCTGCGATGCTCGCCGTACTAAAGTACGGCTGCGCTTCTCGGATGGAACTGAGCCCTGCTCGCTACGGTTTCTGAGGCCATTCAAGCTAACTAAATAATTAGCCTCGATAAGGCAAGAGATTATGCAATTCTCCGAAAACTGGCTCCGTTCCATGGTCGATCCGAAGATGACTTCGGACGAACTGTCTCACCTGCTCACCATGTCCGGCCTCGAGGTCGAGGAAGTCGAGGCGGTCGCGCCGCCGTTTTCCAACGTGGTGGTGGCCGAGGTCAAGGAAGTCGCCAAGCATCCGAACGCCGACCGCCTGAACGTGTGCCAGGTCGACGACGGCAGCGGCACCCTGCTCAACATCGTGTGCGGCGCCCCCAACGTGCGCGCCGGCATGAAAGCGATTCTGGCCAAGGCCGGCGCCATGCTGCCGCCCGGCCCGGACGGCAAGCCTTTCGAAATCAAGGTCGGCAAGCTGCGCGGCGTGGAATCGCAGGGCATGCTGTGCTCGGCCAAGGAACTCAAGATTTCGGAAGAGAGCAGCGGCCTGATGGAACTGCCGGAAGATGCGCCGGTCGGCCAGAACATCCGCGACTACCTCGGCCTGAACGACCTGAAGTTCACGATCAAGCTGACCCCGAACAAGGCGGACTGCCTGTCGGTGCTGGGCGTGGCGCGCGAAGTGTCGGCGCTGACCGGTTCGCCGCTGAGCGTGCCGACCGCGCGTGCGGTGCCGGTGACCCTCGACGAGATCCTGCCGGCGAAGATCTCGGCGCCGGACTTGTGCGGCCGTTTCACCGGCCGCGTGATCCGCGGCCTGAACGCCAGGGCCGCGACGCCGGAATGGATGAAGCGCCGCCTGGAGCGTTCGGGCCAGCGTTCGCTGTCGGCACTGGTCGATATCTCGAACTACGTGATGCTCGAACTCGGCCAGCCCTCGCACGTGTTCGACCTGGCCAAGATCCACGGCGGGCTGGACGTGCGCTGGGGCAGGAAAGGTGAAAGCATCAAGCTCCTGAACGGCAATACCGTGCAGGTCGACGAATGGGTCGGCGTGATCGCCGACGAGCAGGAAATCGAATCGCTGGCCGGCATCATGGGCGGCGATTCGACCGCCGTCACCCTGGACACCACCGATGTCTACCTGGAAGCCGCGTTCTGGTGGCCGAGCGCCATCCAGGGCCGTGCACGCCGCTACAACTTCTCGACGGATGCCGCGCACCGCTTCGAACGCGGCGTCGACTTCGCCGCCACCGTCGAGCGCATCGAGCGCATCACCGCGCTGATCGTCGAGATCTGCGGCACGCCCGACACCAAAGTCGGTCCGGTCGACGACCAGATCGTGAACCTGCCGGAGCGCAAGCCCGTCACCTTGCGCACCGCGCGTGCCGCCAAGGTGATCGGTGTGGCGCTGACCGACGAGCGCATCGCCGACATCTTCAGCCGCCTGGCGCTGCCGTTCACGCATGAAGCCGGCGTGTTCCACGTCACCGCGCCGTCCTACCGCTTCGACATCGAGATCGAGGAAGACCTGATCGAGGAAGTCGCGCGCGTGTACGGCTTCGAGAACATTCCGACGCTGCCCCCTAGCGCTCCGAGCGCGATGCTGATCGAGCCGGAAAACACCCGCTCGCTGTTCGCGATCCGCCACCAGCTGGCCGACCTCGGTTACCAGGAAGTGGTCAACATGAGCTTCGTGGAACAGCAGTGGGATGCCGATTTCTCGGGCAATGCCGATCCGATCCGCCTGCAGAACCCGATCGCCAGCCAGATGAGCGTGATGCGTTCGTCGCTGATCGGCAGCCTGATCGCCAACGTGCGCTATAACCTGAACCGCAAGGCCGGGCGCGTGCGCGTGTTCGAAATCGGCGCCGTGTTCAAGCGCAATCCGGCCGTCCAGGACGGCCCGCTGTCGGTGGCCGGTTTCGAGCAGCCCAAGCGCGTGGCCGCGATCGCCTACGGCCCGGCAGCAGAGGAGCAGTGGGGCCTGCCGACCCGCGCGGTCGACTTCTTCGACGTCAAGGCCGACCTGGAAGCGCTGTTCGCGCCGAAGACGGTGCGCTTCGCCAGAATGGATCATCCGGCGCTGCACCCGGGCCGCTGTGCGGCGGTCGAGGTCGATGGCAAGCAGGTCGGCTTCATCGGCGAACTGCACCCGCGCTGGCAGCAGAAGTACGACCTGCCGCAGGCGCCGGTGCTGTTCGAGGTCGATGCCGAGGCGCTGCGCCAGCGCGACCTGCCGCGTTACAGCGAGATTTCCAAGTTCCCGGGCGCCACGCGCGACCTGGCGCTGGTGGTCAAGCAGGACGTGCCGGCGCAGGCGCTGCTCGACGCATTCAATGCCGAGCTGGCCTCGAATTCACTTGGGAAACTCGTGCAAGCCGTTGTTTTATTTGATGAATATCGCGGCAAAGGTTTGGAGCAGGACGAAAAAAGTCTTGCGTTCCGCTTTGGCTTGCAAGATACTCAATCGACGCTGCAGGACGACGCGGTCGATGCCATCATGGCTGCGCTCGCTGCTGCGGCACAACAAAAACACGGCGCGAAATTACGTGCCTGAGAAGACGACATGTCCAACAGGGGCATCGAGAAACCGTTGCGAGTGGCGGCAGTGCCGGTCGAGAAGCGCAGCCGTACCGCTGGTACGGTGGGCATCGCAGGCCGGCGCTGCAACCCGCAGCAGGTTCATCGCGCCCCTATCCAAAACTGAACAAGGTAGGGCTTAAAATTAACAATAACGACGTTGATTCCGCCGTACTCCAGGAGGCGCTGAACGCGGACCTGCATCGTGCGATGCAGGTGGCGCGGGTTCGGCAAGAAGCGGAAAAAGAATTGCCGACCTTGACCAAGGCGGAGCTGGCCGAGCTGCTGTTCGAGCAGGTCGGCCTGAACAAGCGCGAAGCCAAGGACATGGTCGAGACGTTCTTCGACGAGATCCGCAATGCGCTCGAGCGCGGCGAAGCGGTCAAGCTGTCCGGCTTCGGCAACTTCCAGTTGCGCGACAAGCCGCAGCGCCCCGGCCGTAATCCGAAAACCGGGGAAGAAATTCCCATCACGGCGCGCCGCGTCGTGACTTTCCATGCCAGCCAGAAGCTGAAGGGCATGGTCGAGGAGGCCGGTCCGGCGGGCGCGAACGCTTCGCTGGCACGCGCCGCCTGAACCATGTCCTGCCTGCCGAACGCGTTCCTCTCCAAGTAAACCATGAACGAGCGACCGAACAAGAACGAACTGACCGTGCTGCCGCCGATCCCGGCCAAGCGCTATTTCACGATCGGTGAAGTCAGCGAATTGTGCGGCGTCAAGCCGCATGTTTTGCGTTACTGGGAGCAGGAATTTACTCAGCTAAAGCCTGTCAAACGCCGTGGTAACCGCCGCTATTACCAGCACCACGAAGTGCTGCTGATCCGGCGGATCCGCGAACTGCTGTACGAGCAGGGTTTCACCATCAGCGGCGCGCGCAACCGTCTCGACGGCCGCGGCAACCCGGTGGAGGAAATCGAGGCCGTGCCCGAAACGCCGCCGGTGCCGACTGTGTCGCCGGCGCAGCTGCGCGAGGAATTGCAGGCCATCCTTGCACTGTTGCGGGGCGGTTCGCAGCCGGTCTGATCCGGTTTGGCAGCTGCAAGCCCGGGTTAGGCCGACTCAAGCATTCGTGCTCCTGTTGTTCCGCACCTCGAAGGTGCTAGAATGTCACTTGCGAGTTTTGCTGACTCAAGCGCATGACCTAACGGGGCGTGAGGTGTCAGCCTCGGCTCTTTCCTGTACCAGGAAAAATCTAAGGGAAGACAATGATACGCGTTGCCATTTGTGACGATCACCAGATAGTTCGAGCAGGTTTCAAACAGATTTTTTCGTCGTCGGGCGA
>Ga0308163_10000142_pt1 | contig 204919 bp, 185 predicted proteins | sample PhyTR1_FD_201037 | JGI IMG/M metagenome (GOLD analysis project Ga0308163, IMG submission 201037) | Phyllosphere microbial communities from UC Gill Tract Community Farm, Albany, California, United States - DLSLT.R1 | ecosystem: Host-associated > Plants > Phyllosphere > Unclassified | place... | reverse complement strand
GTCGGGCATGCTTATGGGTGTTCATCCGGTTGGTCTTCCTGAGTGGATTGGGTGTTTGGCGACTTCCAGTCTCTCAAATCCAATCCGGATGAACACCGGATACAACCTATTGGAACTTCACACCTAGGCAACGGCGTCGTGGAAGGCCACGTCTTCCTCCAATGCATCGCTGCCCTCGGCAAGCGCCTGATCGAAGCGTTCCCGGCAGCGCCGGATCTGGTGCATCTGCTCGTGCGTTCGCTGGCGCGCTGCCTGGGCCGCGGCCTCGCCTTCGATGAACCGGCGGAACTCGAGGAAGTCGCGGATGTCGGCGATGTTTTTCATAGTGTCGACCGCGACCGGCCGCGCCTGGGGCATGGCGTCCGTGACGTAGGTGCCCGAACCCTTGCGCGCGTAAATGCGGCCCTCATCGCGCAAGCGGGCCAATGCCTGCCGCAGCACCGGCCGAACCTATAAAAAGCTGTAAATCATGTCAACCATACGATCCCTGCGTACCTACCGCGTTCCCGACCGGCCCAGCCTGATCTGGCTGGAAGTGGAGACCAGCGACGGCCTGGTCGGCCTGGGTGAAACCTTCCGCGGCGCAGTGTCGGTCGAGACCGCTTTGGCCATATCGGCCAGGAGATCGCGCGGCGTGCCAAGGCCCTGGGCATGCATGTCGTGGCCGTCACGCGCAGCGGCTAGCCGACAGCGCCCGAACTGGCCGATGCGTTTGTGCCGGTCACCGGCCTCGATGCGGTGCTGCCGCGTGCACGTGCCCTGGTGCTGTGCTGTCCTCTGGATGAGAAGACGCGCGGCCTGATCGGTGCGCGCGCACTGGCCTTGCTGTCGCCGCAGGCCCTGCTGGTCGATGTGGCCCGGGTCGAAGTGGTCGACGAGCAGGCGCTGTACTAAGCCTTGCGCGACCAGCGGTCGGGCCGGGCAGTGCTGGACGGGCAAATCCAGGCGCGCCGTGCTGGGCCTGGCCGCTTCCACCCTGCTGGGCGTGGTGGCCGCGCCAGGCTTTGCCCAGGAGCTTGCGGCCAGCCATCCCAGCCGGCCGATACGCATCATCGTGCCCAACCCGCCGGGCGGCACGTCCGACATATTGGCGCGCTCGCTGGCCAAGGAGCTGGGCGAGATGTTCAAGCAGAAGGTCATTGTGGAGAACAAGGCCGGTGGCAACAGCCACATCGGCGCCTCCTTCGTGGCCAAGTCGGCGCCCGATGGCTACAACCTGCTGCTGCTCGCTCTGAGCGTGCTGACCATAGGCCCCAGCGTGGTGCCCAAGCTCAGCTACAACCGAAGAAAAGCGCCACGCCGCTGAGCTTTGGCACGCCATTGGCGTCGATCAGCCAGCTGGCCGGCATTCTGATTGCACAGGACCGCGGCTTTTCAGCAGATCACGCAATGGATGCGCTGCGAGATCCAGCAGTGGGGCAAGGTGGTCAAGGACCACAGTATCAAGGCGGAGTGAGGGGGCCTGCATACCGGGGCTTAGCCAGGCTCGGCCCGAACGGGGTTTTGCGCTGCGCCCGGAATCCCGTGAGTCCTGAACGCGTTGAAAGACAAACGGCCTGCGCTCAAGATATGAGGGCAGGCCGTTCTTGGTCAGCGCGACTTAACGGCGGCGTGACCGGCGACGTTTGGCCAGCAGGACCAACAGCAGCAGCACCACGACCACTCCCAGCGCCATGCCCACGCGGGCCAGCAGGATCAGGCTGGATTTGGCGCCGCCTTCGCGGATGACCTGTACCTGATCCGTGGTGACGGACACGGCGGCGTTGCCATAGCTGGTCAACAGGAAGTTCGACAGTGCGGCCACTTCTTCATTCTTCAACGGCACCATGGCGTTGGTCTGGTCGCCAAAGGGCGGCATGAACACATGGCCGCCCTTGGGCGTTTCACGGTCCACGCCATTGAGGATGGCGGCGATCAGATTCGACGGATTGGCTTCGCCGGTGATCGACTTGCCAAACAGCGCGGGGTAGTAGCCGTCCTGCGTGCCCTGGCCCGACGCGCCGTGGCACGAAGCGCAGTTGGCGGTGAAGATCTGCGAGCCGAGTGCCGTGCCGCTTTGCTTCATGCCTTCGGCAAAGGACGTGCCGCGGAAGCTGGCGGTGGCGTCCGTGGCCTGGCCAAAGGCAAAGCGGTTGCGCTGGGCGGAATCTTCAGGCCGGTGGCTGGGCACCGACAGGATGTAGGTGGAGATGGCGCGCAGATCGCTTTCGTTCAGCTGGCTGAAACTGTGCGTGATCGCCTCGGCCATGGGGCCTGCGGCCTGGGCCTTGCCGGGCAGGTGGCCGGTGCCGAGGTAGGTCGTCAGCTCGTCCACCGACCAGCTGCCTATGCCATGCGTCTTGCTGCTGGTGATATCGGGAGCCCACCAGGCGCCGATCTGGGCGCCGCTCATGCTCTTGCTGGCCAGCTCCTGCATCAGCGCGCCGCGGGGCGTGTGGCAGGTGACGCAGTGGCCCGCGCCCAGGGACAGGTAGGCACCGCGGTTCCATTCCGGCGTCTGCGCCGGATCGGGCTCGAAGGGCTTGTCGTTGGCGAACAGCAGATTCCAGCCAATCATCGAGGCGCGCACGTTCATGGGAAACGGCAGCGCGGTGGTGGCCTTGGGCGCCTCGTCCACGGGCTTCACGCCCTCCATGAAGTAGGCGTACATCGCGTGCACATCCTCGTTCGTGAAGCGCGAGAACGCGGTATAGGGCATGGCCGGGTACAGGCGCGCACCGTCGGCGCGCACGCCCTTGCGCAGCGCGTCGGCGAATTGCTGCTCGCTGTAGTTGCCTATGCCGTGGCTTTTCGATGGCGTGATGTTGGTGGCGACGATATCGCCCACGGGCGACGCAATCGAATGCCCGCCGGCCATGGGCTTGGCCTTGGTGGCGGTGTGGCAGGCGATGCAGTCCGATGCCGTGGCCAGGTAGCGGCCTTTTTCAATCAGTTCGGGCGAATAGTTCTGCGCCATGGTGGCGCCGGCCAGGGTCAGCGTGCCGAAAGCCAGAACGGCGGCATTGCGGGCCGCGCTTACGCGGCGGCGCAGGGATGTGGTGTATTGCATGGTCTTGCCCTCGCTCACGCTTTGCGCACTTGCGCTTGCAAGGCATCGGCGGCCTTGATGGCCAGTGCGACCATGGTGATGGTCGAGTTGCCGCAGGCCGTGCTGGCCATGGCGCCGCCGCCGGGAATGAACAGGTTGGCGTGGTCGTGCGAGCGGCAGTCTGCGTCCACCACCGAGGTGCTGGCGTCGTTGCCCATGATGGTGCCGCCCATGATGTGCTTGCTTTGCGCGAAGCCCTTGGGTTCCTGGATCTTCACGGCGCCCATGGCCTTGGCGATCTTGTGCAGCAGCGGCACGCCATATTCGTCGGCCGAGCGGCGCGTGTAATCGCCCACGTCGTAATGGATGGCCGGCTTGGCCAGGCCCAGCCAGTCCTTCTTGTCCGACAGCGTCAGGCGGTTCTCGGGGTTGGCCAGGGTTTCAAACGCGATCACCACGTTGGTGGTGCAGCCGGCTTCGCGGCGGATCTCCTCGTCGAGCGCGCGGCCGACCTTGCCGGTCTTGAGCGCATTGAAGGTCACGAAGCGGTTGCGGCCGAAGTTGTTCAGGCGGAAATAGGCGCCCGCATGGCGCGAGCGGAAATCGCCCTGCGAGGTTTCCATGATGCCGGAGTTCACCACCGGGCCGGCACCGGTCCAGTACGGCTCGGTGGTGGTGATGGTGAAGCCCTTTTGCGGGTGGTCCATCATGTTGCGGCCAACCTGGTCCGAGCTGTTGTTGGCAATGCCGTTGGGGTTGCGTTCGTCGGCCGACATCAGCAGCAGCTTGGGTGTTTCCAGGCCGTTGCAGGCGGCGACGAAATGCCCTCCGGTGACGCGGTGGGTTTGCTTGTTCGGGTCCATGTAGTGGACCGCGGTGATGCGGTTGCCTTCACCCGATTCGATCTTGCAGGCCACGGCGTCGTAGAGGATCTTCACGCCCTTGCGCTCCAGACGCAGCAGGGCGGTTTCACCGTCGTACTTGGCGCCGATGGGGCAGACCGGAACGCAGTTGTTGTTGGCGCAGCAGGCCGGGCGGCCGTGGTAGGGCATGCCGCTGTTGCGCGCCTGCGAGACATGGATGTTCGCCAGGCCCAGCTGGGCCTTGACCACTTCGGTGAACTTCTCTTCGCCCGGTGACAGCGGCAGGGCCGGCATGGGGTAGGGCGCGGAGCGCGGCAGGCGCGGCCATTGCTGTTCGGGGTCGGACGGGCCGCAGATGCCGATCGCGTGTTCGGCGCGCACGTAGTAGGGCTCGAGCACGTCGTATCCGAAGGCCCAGTCGCGGCCCACGCCATAGAGCGATTGCAGGCGCATGTCTTCGGGCGTCAGGCGCCAGCTGGTGCCGGCCCAATGCCAGGTCGAGCCGCCGGCGTAGCGGATATAGGTCTGGTCGTAGCTGTCCGGGCCGGAAAGCTGCAGATAGTCATCGCCGGGCATGGGGTGGGGCGCCCAGTCGCGCGGCGGGTAGATCGAATTGGCGCTGCCTTTGTTCGACAGCGGCATGTTGCGGAAGTTTTCCACGATCTCATTGCGGTAGACACGCGGTCCGGCTTCGAGCATCAGCACGCTGATGCCGGCATCGATCAGTTGCTCGGCAATCGTCAGGCCAACGACGCCGGTGCCGACGATGACCACGTCGGCGGAAGTATTCTTGTTCATGGTGGGAAAGTTTTCTTGCGCGCGCGTGGCGCACGCTGGCATCCATGGCCAGCGTGCAGGGTCGGCACGCGATTGCTCAGAATTCGGGAATGGGCTGCAGCGGCGCGTTGTCGAGTTGCTGCCAGGCGTTCGGCGCGGTGAATCCGTACGACGGAATCGGCACCACATCGCGCGTGACCTGGAAGGTCAATGCATGCTCGTAAGTGAACATGGCGTCGTTCTTGCCGGCACCCGCCATGCCGCTGTACCAGGCGAAGATGATCCATTGCGCCAACTTGCGCTGCGGACCTTCGGGAATGTCGTCGTAGAAATCTTCGACCGCAGTTGCCTTGCGCTCCTGCGCGAGTTGCAGGATGGCGGCGGAACTGTCGGCGAAATCCGCGAATTGCGCACGCGCATAGGCTTCCATCTTGGCGCCCGCGGCGGCATTCAAGCCGTGGTTGACGAGCATCTGCGACAGGCTCATGAAGGGCGAGGTCGCGGCGCTGGCGCCGGAAGCTGCTGTGCCGGCACTGGCCAGCGCGGAAGATTGCAATGGGCCGGCATAGGCCGTCAGCACCGCTGCCGCCGCACCAAGCAAGGCTTGGCGGCGGGAAAAGGAATCGGGGGAAGACATCGTGGGGAGCCGCTAATCCAGAGAGTGGGAGAAGAGTGCGTGGCGGGCATTTCTTGCGTCGGAGCGCAACCGTCCAGGCAGTCGGCACGATTTTAAGGGTTTTCCCGAGGTGCTCCACACGAAAATGGCCATCTTCACGTCTGTGGCGTGCTCCATGTAAAAAGCCCACCGGCTTTATGCCGGCGGGCTTGAGGTGTCGACTGCGGGTCGTTTAGGGGGCGACGCGCACCAGGGTCAGGTTGGCGGTCTTGCCCGCCCCGCGCGTGAGCACGGGATAGGCGGTGTCGCTGGCGTAGGTCGTCTGATTGCCCAGCGTGATACGGGCGTTGACACGGTACTCCGCCGTGGCGTTGACCGGAGCGGCGTTGGTGGGCAGCATGAATTTGTAGGGCGGCTTGAGGTTTTCAATCTGGATCGCAGTCTGTCCCACGACTGTGGCGGGAGCGCCCACGCTGGCAATCTCATGCAGCTCGACGATCAAAGTGGACTGCGGCGGCACGGCCATGGGTTGCTCCAGGTTGACGGTGCCGACAATGGCATTGGCCTGGGGCGTGGGCGTGCGGCCCGTCTGGGCACAGGCGGCGAGCAGGGCCGCAGCGGAAATGACGCTGGCCAGAACGACACGGCGTTGAGTGATGCTTGCAATCATTTGAATCCTTCTTCTTTGAGCAGAGGCTTCAGTCTGGGCGATGGCTTTGGCACGCGATGTAGGACGGGGGTGCGCAAGCGCCGCGGTAAATTCTCAAATCCTGTGGCCTGGTGCGCCGGCGCCATCGGGTTGGTGCTGCCGCCCGGACCATCCACGGGCGCCGCCTGCGTTAAGATAGCGCTTCGCTCCGGGGTGCACGCCAGTGCTGAGATCCATACCCGAGAACTTGACCCGGGTCATTCCGGCGGAAGAAGAGCTTGCACCCTGACGTGGCCGCGCATTTTATTGAGGTGCGCGCCCGGGCGAGGGGCCTTCGGAGCATCATGTCCCCGCTCGCGAAGGAAATTCATGGACAAGGCCGCCTCCCTGGTCGCAGACCTGCTGGCATTCATCGCCCTCGATGGCTGCACCGACGATCAGTTCGATGCGCTCGCCCTGCGGCTGTTTGCCTATCAATACGCATCCAATCTGCCGTTTCGCAACTTCTGCCAGCGCCGCGGCGCAACGCTGCGCAATGTGAAGACCTGGAGCGACATTCCGGCCGTCCCCATCGATGCGTTCAAGGCCATGGAGTTGCGCAGCGCGCCGCCTGCGTCCGAGGAGCGCGTTTTCATGACCAGCGGCACCACGGGCCGCGCGGCGCGCGGGCGGCATTTCCATCCGCAGCTCGATGTCTACGATCTGTCGATGGCGCGAAATTTCGCGCCGCGTTTCATGCGCGGTGCCGAGCGTCTGCCCATGGGCATTCTTTTCCCTGACGAGCAGGCCATGCCCAACTCGTCGCTGGCGCATTACCTGGCGCTGGCGAAATCCGCATTCGGCACGCCCGACAGCCGCTATTACCTCACGCCCGAGGGCCTGGACATGGCCGGCCTGTGCGCCGCGCTGCAAGAGTCCGAGCGCAGCGGCCAGCCCTATGCGCTGCTGGGCGCGAGCTTCAGCCTGGTGCATGTGATGGATGCGCTGCAGGCCGAGGGCCGCAGCTTTCGCCTGCCCGCGGGCAGCCGCATCCTGGACACCGGCGGCTACAAGGGCCAGTCGCGCGAGCTGCCGCTCGAAGACTTCTATGCCGATCTGACGCAGCTGCTGGGCGTGCCGCGCTCGCACTGCATCAACATGTATGGCATGACCGAACTCAGCACGCAGTTCTATGACGACGGCAATGCCACGCTGCCGTCGGTGAAGTCCGGGCCGCACTGGATTCGTTCGCGCCTGGTCGAGCCCATCACCGGGCGCAGCGTCGCTGCCGGCGAGCGCGGCATTCTGGTGCATTGCGATCTGGCGAACTACAACGCCGTGACCACCATCCTGACCGAGGATGTGGGCCTGTGGGCCGACGGCGGCTTTTTGCTGCTGGGGCGCGCCGAGGGCGCGGCGGCCAAGGGCTGTTCGCTGGCGGTGGAAGAATTCGTGCAGGCCGCGACGGCATGAAGGTCCAGCGCATCCAGGCGGGCTATCTGCCCGGGCTGAACGAAGACGAAGTGCAGTGGCATTCGCTGGCTTTCGAGCGCGATGGCCAGCGGCTGGACGTGGCCGTGCCGGTGCTGACGGGGGCCCAAATGCACGCGCTCGCGGACCGGGTGCGCGCGGCCGCGGACAGTCATCTGCGCCGCATGCCCGTGGCCGAGATCATCGATGCGATCGACCGCGCCATCGCCCGTCTGCTCGACCGCGATGACCCGTATCGGCGCCAGGCCGAGACCTGGCTGCCCGTGGTGAGCGGCTATGACGCCGACATGGTGCGACTGGGCCTGACCGGGTTTTTCAGGACATTTCGCGCGGCGCAGCTGCGGCGCTTTGTGGCCGAGGACTTCGCCAACCCGGGTGTGCTCGACGGTTTTGAGCCCGCGCCCAAGGGCGGCGCAGTGCGCGCTTTCGGCCCCGATCTGCTGGTCCACAGCTGGGCCGGCAATGTGCCCGCGCTGTCGCTGTGGAGCCTGCTGTGCGGACTGCTGGTCAAGGCGCCAGGCATTGGCAAGCTGGCCAGTGCCGAGCCCCTGTTTGCGGGCTGGTTTGCGCGGCTGCTCGCTGAAGTGCATGCGCCGCTGGCCGATTGCCTGGCCGTGGTCTGGTGGGATGGCGCGGGCGGCGAAACCGGTGCGGGTGCCGAGGGCGCGGCCGCGCTGTATGCCAGGGCCGATACGGTGCTGGCCTATGGTGGCAACGCGTCGCTCGACGCGCTGCGCCGGCGCCTGCCGGTGACCACGCGTTTTCTGCCGCATGGGCACAAACTGGGCTTCGGCCTGGTGGGCGCGCAGGCGCTCGATGCGCTCAAGGCACCGGCCGTGGCCCGGCTCGCGGCCTGGGATGTGATGCGCTATGACCAGCAGGGCTGCTATTCGCCGCATGTGTTCTATGTGGAGCGCGGCGCGCCGGTGCCGCCGCGCGCGTTTGCCGACTATCTCGCGGCCGAACTCGCCAATCTGCAGCGGCGCTTTGCGCGCCGCGCGCTGGATCTGGCGGAGGGCGCGGCCGTGGCCAAGTGGCAGCAGGCCGTGGAGTGGGGCAGTGCGCAGGATCTGCTGCTCGGGCCGTCCGATGCGCCCTGGAGCGTCGCCTACAGCGACAGCCTGCAGCCGCTGGCGCCCACCGCGCTGTACCGCAGCATTGCTGTGGTCGCTGTCGACCGTCTCGATGCGGTGGTGCCCGTGGTGGCGGCGCAGCGCGAGTTCCTGCAGACCGCGGGCATTGCGGCCGGGCCCGAGGAGCTCTATCGGCTGGCCGGGCTGCTGGGCGCGGCCGGCGTCACGCGCATCAGCGCCATTGGGTCCATGAGCATGCCCGAAGCCGGCTGGCACCACGATGGTCGCTTCAACCTGCTGGATCTGGTGCGCATGACCGAGATCGAGCAGTCGGCGGAGATGGCGGCCCAGCCTTTCGCCGCGTATGCGGATTGAATGGAATGGGCATGGCGTTTCTTGAGATCGAGCAGGTGCAATTCACCTATCCGGGCCGCGCGCCCGTGGTGAACGGCGTCGATTGGCGCATGCCGGCCGGCGAATTTCATTGCCTGCTGGGGCGCAGCGGCTGTGGCAAGACCACGCTGCTGAAGCTGGCCGCGGGCCTGCTGCGGCCGCAGGCCGGGCGCATTCTGCTGCGCGGCGGCGAGCTGGCCGCGCCCGGGCCGCAGCTGGGCTTCATGTTCCAGGCGCCGACGCTGCTGGAATGGCACAGCGTGCTGGGCAATGTGCTGCTGCCGGTGTCGCTGCAGCGCCGGCCCAGGCCGCAGGACGAGCAGCGCGCGCTGCAGTTGCTGGCGCAGCTGGGCCTGGCCGAGCATGCCAAGCACTATCCGCGCCAGCTCTCGGGCGGCCAGCAAAGCCGCGTGGCGCTGGCGCGTGCGCTGCTGCTGGAGCCGCCGCTGCTGCTGCTCGACGAGCCTTTCGCGGCGCTCGATGCGATCACGCGCGCCGAGCTGCAGGACGATCTGCTGCGCACCTGCCGCGCGCTGGGCACGACGGTGCTGTTCGTGACGCATGACATCAACGAGGCCGTCTACCTGGGTGACCGCATCGCGCTGATGCACGGCGGGCGCATTGTCGATGACATCCCCATTGCGCTGCCCGCGCCGCGCAGCCAGGCCATGCGCCATGGCCCGGCCTTCAATGAATATTGCGCGCGCGTGCGCGCCTCCATGGACCGGGCCGGCGCATGACTCCCACGCCATTCCAGGCACGGCTCATGGCCGCTGCCTTGCTGCTCGTTCTGCTGGGGTTGTGGGAGCTGGTGGTGCGCAGCTCTGGCCTGTCGGCGCTGGTGCTGCCCGCGCCTTCGGCGGTTGCCACGGCCTTGTGGTCAGGCCTGGCCTCGGGCTATTTCTGGCCCCACATGGCGGCAACGCTGCAGGCACTGGTTCTGGGTCTGGCAGCAGGCGCCGTGGTGGGCTTGCTCACCGGCATGGCCCTGGCGGAATCCGTGCTGCTGGAGCGCGTGCTCAAGCCCTATGTGATCGTGAGCCAGGTCGTGCCCAAGCTCGCGCTGGCGCCACTGTTCGTGCTGTGGTTTGGCTTCGGCCTGCTGCCCACGGTGCTGATCACGGCGCTGATCTGTTTCTTCCCGCTGATGGAAAACACCCTGACCGGCCTGCGCCAGGTCGATGCCCAGCGCCTGCAGCTGTTTCGCATGCTGGGCGCGACGCGCCTGCAGACGCTGCTGCGCCTCAAGCTGCCCACGGGCCTGCCGGCGATTCTGGCCGGTCTGCGCGTGGCCGTGGTGCTGGCGCTGGTGGGCGTGGTGGTGGCGGAGTTCATGGGCGCGAGCCGCGGCCTGGGCGCTGTGGTCATTGCCGCCCAGGGAATGATGGACACCACCTTGATGTTTGCCGCGCTGGTGCTGATTGCCGGCATCGGCCTGCTGCTGTACCAGGGCTGCCTGCTGCTCGAGCGCCGGCTGCTGCGCGCCCATGCTTTTTTCCCCGACCACGCCTGATTGCGATTCACGCCATGCACCCCACTTTTGAGTCTCCGTTTCTCTCGCGCCGCAGCCTGCTGGGCGGCTTTGCCGGCCTGGCGCTCTCGGGCGTGGCCGGCGCCGCCACGGCCCAGGGCAAGATCCGCCTCGCGGGCTGGAGCAAGCCCATCAGCGAGATCACCAACATCCTGGCCGAACCCGACAAGGGCTTCTTCAAGGCGCAAGGCGTGGAACTGACCTATCTGCCGGGCGCGGGTGGCGGCGACGCCATCCGCAATATTTTGAGCGGCCAGGGCGATGTCGCGTTCACCGATCCCGGCTCGTTCTTCATGGCGCTGGACAAGGGCGAGAAGCTGGTCGCGATCTACGACATCTACCCGCAGAACGTGTTCAATGTGGTCTCGCTCAAGTCCTCGGGCATTCAAAAGCCGGCCGATCTCAAGGGCAAGAAGATCGGCGTCTACAGCCTTTCCAGCGGCACGCGCCAGAACCTGCTGGTGATGCTGCACCAGGCCGGGCTCAAGGAGTCGGATGTGCAGATCGTCGTCACCGGCCTGCTCAACTTCGCGCCGTTGATGCAAGGCCAGGTCGATGCCACGGCCGCGACCGATACCGGGCTGGCCGTGGGCCTGCGCAAGGGCATTGGCGAGGTCAACATCATGCAGGTGCGCGACCACCTGAACATCTCCAGCGACATGTTCGTGGTGCGCGAGGAAGTGCTGCGCCAGAAGAAGGATTTGCTCAAGGCCTTTTTGCAGGGCTATCGCGACAGCGCGGCCTGGATGATCGCCAATCCCGAGGAAGCCGCGCAGCTGGCGGGCAAGCATGCGATCGACGGCACGAACCGCGAGATCAATCTCGATGTCATCCGCTTGCGCAATGCGTCATCGCTGCCCACGGCCCAGGCCAGGGGCGTTGCGCCCCGTCTGGGCAGCTTTGATCTCGCGGCGTTGCAAAAGGGCGCCGATGCCTACCGCGCGCTGGGACTGGTGCAAAAGCGGATCCTGGTGTCCGATGTCGTCGATACCAGTCTGCTGCCAGGGGCCTGAGATGACTTCGTCGATGAACCTGCGCGGCAAGGTGGTGCTGGTCACGGGCGCAAGCCGCGGGATTGGTGCCGCCATTGCCGTGGCGTTTGCACGCGAAGGCGCGACGGTGGCCATCAACCATCTGTCCAACGATGCGGCCGCGGCGCAGACGGTCGCGGCCTGCGTGGCCGCGGGTGGCGATGCCTGGGCCGTCAAGGCGGACGTGGGCCTGCGGCCTGCGGTGCAGGCCATGGTCGACGGCATCGTGCGCGAGGCCGGAGCCATCGACATCGTCGTCAACAACGCGTTCAAGCCCTATGCGTTCGACCCAGAGCAACGCCGCCGCTTCGATGACCTGGAATGGAGCGACTACCAGGCGCAGTTCGATGGCGCCGTGGGCGCGGCCTTCAATGTCTGCCACGCGGTGCTGCCGCAGATGCGCCAGCGCGCGCGCGGCGCCATCGTGAACATCGCCAGCAATCTGGTCGAACATCCCGTTGTGCCGTATCACGACTACACCACGGCCAAGGCCTCGCTCGTGGCCTTCAGCCGCAATCTGGCAGGTGAATTGGGGCCCGTGGGCATTCGCGTCAACTGCGTGGCGCCCGGCCTGGTCTATCCGACGCAGGGCAGCCAGGGCACGAAGGAGTCGTTTCGTGAATCGCTGATCGCAGCCACGCCCTTGCGGCGCCTGGCCAGTCCCCAGGACGTGGCCGGGCCGGTGCTGTTCCTGGCGTCGGAACTCAGCGCGTTCATGACCGGACAGACGTTGCTTGTGGATGGCGGACTGGTCATGCGCTGAGTGTGTCGGGCGGCACTGCGGATTGCGGATGTAAGCCTGCGCCGACCGCGCATGCGCTTTCGCTCCTACCGGCTGGTCAATCAGGCTGAGGCATCCTACAGATGTACTTCAACCCAGGGGCCACGAAGATGGCTCCCCGCCACAAAGGAATGCATATGAACACCGATCAAGTCAAGGGCACGCTCAAGGACGCAGCTGGCAAGGTTCAGCAAAAGGCTGGCGAAGTCGTGAACAGCCCCGAGCAGCAAGCCAAGGGCGTCGCCAAGCAAGTCGAAGGCAAGACGCAAAAGGCCGTCGGCGACGTGAAGGAAGCCGCCAAGGACGCGACGAAGTAATCGTCCGTCTCCGGTGCACCTGCTGCACTGGACAAACCAGCCCAGGTTTGCGTATGCAGCCTGGGCTTTGTTTCTGGCGCGGTCCGGTGGCATACCGTACCGACCCCACTTTGAAGGTCACAACATGAACACCCCTCCCGACGAAAACCAGGCCAAGCGCAATGCATCATTTCGCAGCCGTTATTTCACTTCGCGTGGGCTGACGGTGATTGGCGTTGTCTTTGCCTTTTTGCTGATTGCGATATTCGTGCCTTGGTGACACAGCGCTGCATACGCGTCGGCCCAGTGTGAGCTTGCCTGGCATTGTGCTCAACGCTGGCGCAAGAAAAATTTGCCAATGCTGGCTCAGTGCATCGGCATGCTAGAACGCATATCTCAAGTCTGCAATGAATGGGCCCCGGCTGCGCAAGCAGCCGGGGCCCAACTGTTTGCAGTCGTTGTTCTTTGGTAAACCGGATATGCAGCTCTGACCCTGACCAGGCGCTGATACTGACAATGGCTGGCGTTCCGGTCTGTGGTGAACGGATCGCCCGTTGGAAACTACAGATTCATCCAAGGGCCATCATGAACTCATGCTTGAACATCTATCACGATGTCATGGTTTCAGCATGGAAGCACGGTGTTGGACCTTAGCATTCACGCATGTGGTGTTAATTGTCCGAAGAGGTTGATCGATGGCGCCTCAACCATATTGGCCAGTTTCCACGAGTTCAGGTGCTCGAAGATGTGCGAGCTATCTCGTCATTGGGAGGCTGTGATGAAAAATCGCTGTTTTTCTTCATGGGTATTTGGTATCGGTGGTTTTTTGCATTTGTCTTTATGCAATCTTGCAAAGTTTCTTATTATCTTGGTTATTCCATTCTCAGTTAATGCAGAAGGGGTGGGTAAAGCCGAGTCAACCTTGCCCTGGATTTACTCCGGCTGGGCTTGCGATTCTGATTTTCCGGGATATCAAAGCGTGGTGCAGGCTTGGCGTGATGATGGAAAGCTGCTGGATAATGTTGTCGCCAGTGGGCCAGTTGAAAGCGACATCAGCCATGCCTGTCGCAGCCCGCACAATGCTCATGGTTTTCGGATGGGTATAGATACCCAGCCGGAATGGATGGATGGGAAAGTACACGACGTCACACTGTATGTCGTGGGAAGGAAAGGAGTAAGAACGCCGATTCGGACTTTCTCGGTAAATTTTCCAAATTCCAGTGAGGGTGTCGCGCCGCCACTTAATCCTGGTGACATCGTTGGGCGCGATCTCGATCGTAAGCCATTGGGTCCAATGGGGCATATCGGGATTTGGGATGGCCAGAAAGTGGTTGAGATGCTGGATGAAAGATCGGATATCAGCAAAGTATTTAGAAATAGCTGGGCTGATTTTCAATCCAGAACAGCAACTTGGCCTGCCGCATATCCTAACTATCCCAAGCATACAATCAAAACGTGTTTTGCTAGAACATGTGATGTGAATAATAATCGGCCGGGGGAAGTGGTGGTGGATGCCAGGCAAGCAGTATTCTCTCGCGCCTTGCAGGTTTACAGTATCGGTGCCGAATATACGTGGAGTCCGGATTTCAAGACGGCTGAGCCGGAGATGATAGATTTTCAGAATGGTTTCTGGAAAAGAAAATTGATATTCGGTAGATATCGCTGCGACACGTTTATTTATGACGCGTTTCGTGCGAGTACCGACCTTGATACTGCAGGCGTCTGGCCTGCCAGATATGTGTACAACATGCATTATTCCTGGAGGGACAAAGTCGTGAGGCTGTATGGGTTTGCAATGACCCCAGCAAGTGTGATGAATAAAGTAAGAGATTTTAAATGAAAGGGCTTCGCGTATATCTGGTAATTATCGCGGTAATGTCGGCGGTATCGGGGGGAATTTATGTTCGTTTCCATCAGGTGGAGAAAATTCCCGCTTCTGATGGAGATTCGATGATGTCTGAAAATGAAAGAGGTGCTGGCAAGGATTTTTCGTGGGAGATTCCGCACCCCCCATTGCCAGCAGAGTCGGAGAATATTCATAAGCTCACTTCCGAGCTTCGATATCCGGTCACGGATGATGCTAATCTGGAATCAAAGCGGGATGCAGCGCGCGAACTCAATCGCGCATATTTCAGAACCAATTCGGCTCTAGTAAGGGATGAAATTTCCGCTGTTCTGAGCCGTGCCTTGCGGGAAGAAACGAATAAAACTGTCGCCAGGTCAATCTCCTTCAGCCATTCCAGATTGTTTTTCGATAAAAACACCCTGCCCAATTTGAATTATGCGCGCAGCAAAAACATCATTTCTTTTGATGATTATTATGGTGAGCTATCCCATCTTTTTCCAGAAGCTCCACCCGATGTCCGAGAGAAGATGGTAGGTGATATATCGGGAAGTTACAATAGATACGCGGTCGATATAATATCTGAGATGATTTCAAGTGGGGAGGCTCTATCGCTGTCCTCTAATGAGGGGCGGAATCTATACCAATTCTTGACTGCGAATGAGCCTATATTCTCTGGTGCCATAAACTCATTTGGATATTTTGATTCCTTGCTTTATGCCAATTGGCTCGTTGCTGTCTCGAGGCTGCGCAGCATGGAAAACGGCTTGCCACCTGAGCAGTTGCTGGCGGAGAAAATCCTGGACCCCGCGACCGATCCTCGCGCATCGGTTGCGTTTCTCATCAGTCCGCATGCCAAAAGAATCACCGCTTCGCAACGAAGCCTCGTGCGCTGGGATGACATCCAGTTTCGGGCGAAAAAATTCGTGCAGGAAAATCCGCACGCCCAAGGATTGCAGGCCATAGCGCCAGATATGGTGCATTGATGGTCGTCGCCGCATGGGCGTGGCCCGCTTCTGGGCATGGGGCTGGCCGGAGTGCGTGCACCAGCGGGTCCAACTCCGAATGAGGGGGCGCACTGCCAACCGGCACGTCGAACGAGGCGCGCGCGACAGGCGCGCGCGGTCTTGCAACTCAAGGGGGTGGGCGCGTGGGGTTCTGACCGGGCTTTGCACCGCGGTCAGCAGTCGGCGCTGACGGCCAGGTTCGGTAGCGCTGGCTATGCGTCGCCGGCTGGCGCCACCTGTGCGCAGGCCTGGGTGGCGAAGACATGTGCGTTCGCGGACCCGGTCCTTTGTGCGTGCATGGCCGCCAGCGCCTGCGCGGTATAGAGCTGCGTGCCCGCGGGCAGCGCGCCACAGAGTGCAACCTGGGTCATGCTGCGGCCGTCCGGCGTCAGCGGCTGGATGCTGCAGACACCGGCCACGGGCCGGGGCGCCGCTTCGGGTCCGGCCGTGGCCGCCTGCCAGGCGGCCCAGGTCCAGGCGGCGAGCACACCGTCGTAGTTGTCAGGCTGCCAGGGGCTGCGGTCCAGAGGGGCTGCGGGATGTTGCTCGGCAACCCAGGCTTCGAATCTTGCGCGTTGTCGGTCCTGTTCTGTCATGTGCATGCCTTCGCCGGTGGTTCAGGCCAGGTAGGGGCTGGCGCAGGGCGCGCGCAGCAGGTGTGGCGCGGCTGGCTCTTTCGTCACTTCGCCGCGAGTTCGGTTCCATCGCGGCGCGCCGGAGGGCCGCTTTCGGCAGCCTGAGCGCAGCGCCCGGTGGATCCGGGGAACCCTGGGCGCGTTTTGCGCTCCAACCTTTTTGTCACTCCTACAGGAACTGAGCACCCATGACACATGACGAAATCCGCGCGACCTTGACCCTGTGCCTGCTGGCCTCGTTTGCCGATGGAGAGAAGCACGATCGTGAACGTGAGCAGATTCGGCAAGTGGCCGAAGGCCTGGCGGGCGACCAGGCGATCAATCTGCCCGGCCTGTACCAGGATGTGTTGCTGCGCCGCGTGCAACTGCCGGACGTGCTCGCACGCCTGAGCAGCACCGAGTCGCGCCAGCTCGCGTATGAGATGGCGGTGTGCGTGTGCGATGCCGATGGCCAGACCAGCGCCAAGGAAGAGGCGTTTCTCGCGCAGGTGCGCCAGGCCTGGGCCCTGGGCGCGGCCGACGGCCCGGCCGACCGTCCTGCCGCCGGGGCGGTGGCGACGGCTGCGGCAGCGGGTATCGCCGCGGCCGGTACCGATTGGGGCCGCTCCGACGAAAGCTTCGATGTGCAGGCGCGCTCCGTGGCCGATGCGCCGCTGCAGTCGCCGCTGCCGGAGCCGGAACTGGCGCCGGCCGCATTGACCCAGGGCGCCCTGGTGCCGCATCCCACATCGGTCGACAGCCTGGCAGCGACGGCGACGCAGCGCCGCCCCAGCAATCTCACGGCAGCGGAGATGGACAGCAAGATCCTGAAGTCGTCGATCATGAATGGCGCCATCGAGCTGCTGCCCGAGAACCTGTCGACGCTGGCCATCATTCCCTTGCAGATGCGCCTGGTCTACCAGATCGGCCAGAGCTACGGCTATGAACTCGACCGCGGGCACATCAAGGATCTGCTGGGCGCGCTGGGCGTGGGCCTGACGTCGCAATACCTGGAAGAGGCCGGACGCAAGCTGCTGGGCGGTTTGCTGGGCAAGGCCGGCAAGGGCATTTTCGGCGGAATCGGGCGCCAGGCGGTGAGCAGCGGCATGAGCTTTGCCTCCACCTATGCGCTGGGTCATGTCGCCAACCAGTACTACGCTGGCGGGCGCGAGCTGTCCACCGAGATGCTCAAGAACGCCTATCAGCATGTGATGCAGGACGGGCGTGAACTGCAGACGCGCTATCTGCCGCAGATGCAGGAAACCGCGCGTGGCCTGAACATGGCCAAGATCATGTCCATGGTGCGTGGCGGCGGCGCGGTCTGAGGCGTGACCGCGCAGGCCAGCCTTGTGGCTGTGTCGGATAAGTGACAATAATGGCCCATGGAGCCATTACTTGATCAATTGTCCGAGACCGTCACATCCGCCCGGACGTTGGAGGAGCTGTCGCGTCCCTTGCTGGAAATGCTGGCCGCGGTCACCGGCATGGAGTCCACCTATCTGACATCGATAGACTGGCAGCGTGATCTGCAGCAGGTGCTTTACGCGCGCAACGCCAGTGAGATGCAGATTCCCGAGGGGCTGTCCGTGCCCTGGGGCGATACCTTGTGCAAGCGGGCGCTGGATGAAAACCATCCGTTTGCCAATGATGTGGACACGCGCTGGGGAGACTCGGTGGCCGCCAGGGCCTTGCGTATCCAGACCTATCTGAGCACGCCGGTACGGCTGGCCGACGGCGCGGTCTATGGCACGCTGTGCGCGGCCAGTTCCGCGCGCCACCAGTTGCCCACCCAGGCCCAGCATCTTTTGTCGCTGTTTGCCACCCTGATTGCCCAGCAGGTCGAGCGTGAGCAGCTGGTGCAGCGGCTGATTCAGGCCAATGCGCGGCTCAGCGCCTATGCCTCGACCGACGCCCTGACCGAACTGGCGAATCGGCGCGGCCTGCAGCAGGCGCTCACGCGTTTGCTGGAATCGGGCGCGCGGCGCGGGCTGGCGGTGCTGGTGGCGTTCATCGATCTCGATGGGTTCAAGGCCATCAATGATGCCCATGGACATGAAGCAGGCGACCAATTTCTGCAGGCCGTGGCCGACCGCTTGCGTGCGCTGCTGCGCACCGAGGATCTGGCGGCGCGCCTGGGCGGCGATGAATTCGTGGTGATCGCGTTGGGACCACAGAATCTGGAACTGCTGGCCGAGGCCGAGCAGGTGTTTCAGCAACGCCTGTTCGAAGCCACGCGGGGCATCTATCCAGTGGCTGGGCTGCAGATCGATTACGCCGGAGCGAGTGTGGGCGTGCTGGGCGTGGCGCCGGGCACGCACAACGCGACGCAGGCCTTGCAGGCGGCCGATGCGGCGATGTATCGCGTCAAGCAGGAACGCAGGAGCCGGCGGATGCAGCTGCACTGAGCCTGCGGCAGCAAGCGCGCGCGCGGGCAGCGAGCGTTGCGCGCAAGCCAAAAAAAAGCCGGGCACCCCAAACGGGGTGTCCGGCTTTCTTCCTGCGCGCGACCTAAAGGCCGTGCACCGGGTTCAGCGTCATATGCGGCCCATGAGCAGCAAGACGATCAGTACCACGACCACCAAGCCGAGCACACCGCTGGGCGCGTAGCCCCAGCTGCGGCTGTGGTTCCAGGAGGGCAGTGCGCCCACCAGCAACAGGATGAGAACGATCAACAGGATGGTGCTAATGGCCATGGTTAACTCTTTTCTTTGGGTTTAGTGGAAATCGGCACCGGTGCGCGAAGCAGGGCTCAGCGTTTGTCGACTTGATTGCCGATCACACCGCCGACAGCGGCGCCGCCCAGCGTGCCAAGTGCGCTGCCGCCAGAAAGTACCGAGCCGCCCACGGCGCCCACACCCGCGCCGATGGCGGTGTTGCGGTCACGGGTATCCATGCCGCTGCAGGCCATCAGGCTCAGCAGGGCAGCGCCGGCGAGGGAAGTCAGGGTGATGCGTTTGATGCTTTTCATTTGCAGGCCTCTTTGAAAATCTTGGACTTGGACACCCATGTGTGGCGGATGCTTCTTGTGCAAATTGCAGCCCGGAAATCTTCCGAGCGAACCTCCTGTGCAGGAATCATCCTGAACAGGCAGCCCAGCGGCTCGCGCCGTTTGGGTTGCCACACCGCAGATCGGTGGGCCCATGGAAACGGGCGCAATGCCCGGCTCCGGTAGCGTTGGCGGGTCGATCTTGTTATGGGTCAAGCCCGGGGTCGACACGCTGAGGTTTGGGGCGCATTCCGCGGCGGGTGCCGTTGCTGCGTCCTTGGGTCAAACGATACTTGCCGGGAGCATGGGCCAAGGTAGGATGCCGCCGCATTGATGCGCACGCTTGACGGCCGTCGACGGTACGCATTGCGCGCGACCTGCCGGCCTCGGGTGCGCGTGCAAGGCCGTGGTTTTCAGTTCATGCGGGGCAGATTGGCGGCCTTGATGGCAATCGCCATGGCGTCGCGGCCTTCGATCAGCTTGCTGCGGTATTCGGCGCCCGTGAGCGCGGCCGGGTCCACGCCCGCGGTCTCCAGGATGGGCGCAAGCTGCGGGCTGGTCGCAGCCGCCATGGCCACCTTTTCCAGGCGCTCGCGAATGGCGGCTGGCGTGCCCTTGGGCAAGGCCAGGCCGATCCAGGAGTCGATCTCCACGTCGAAGCCCTGCTCCTTGAGCGTGGGCACCTCGGGCAGCTCCTTCCAGCGCATGGGGCTGGCGCTGGCCAGCAGGCGCATCTTGCCGGCCTTGACATGCGGCACGATGTCGGACGGATTCTGCACGATCACATCGACATGGCCGCCAAGCAGCGCCGACACGGTTTCGGCGCCGGACTTGTAGCTGACCTGCTCGAACTTGCCGCCGCTCTTGCGGCCCAGCTCGAACATGGCAATGTTGTTGGGCGCCGACGGCGCGCCGAAGAACACGCCCTTGTCCTTCTTCGCGGCATTGATCAGATCCTGCACGGTCTTGTAGGGCGAGTCCGCGCGCACGGCCACGCCATAGCGGTAGCGTGCCACGCCGGCAATGAAGTCGAAGTTGTCGACGGTGTAGTCGACGTTCATCAGATGGGGCGTGATGGCAATCGTCGAGAAGGTGACGACGCCCAGCGTGTAGCCATCGGCTTTTTGCTTGGCGAGACTCGACACTCCCAGCGTGCCCTGGGCGCCGCCGCGGTTGTTGGCCACCACGGGTTTCTTCAGCAAACCTTCCATCGCATTGCCTATGGCGCGCGCGGCCACATCGGTGTTGCCGCCGGCGCCGTAGTTGATGATCATCGTCACCTCGCGCTCGGGGTATCTGGCGGGATCCTGGGCCGCGGCGGTGAATGCCAGGCCGGCCAGGCCGACCGTGGAGGCGATGAGAAAGCCGCGTTTGGTGTGGCTGTCGAACGGGTTCATTTTGTCTCCTTGCGCCATCTTCGTGGCAGTAGTGATGAATGCCTTCAGGCCATGAAAAAGCCGCCGTTGACGTCGATCACGGCGCCATTGGTGAAGCCCGCGGCCTCGCTGCAGAGGTAGCTGATGGCGGCGCCGACTTCGCGCGGCTCGCCGATGCGCCGCACCGGAATCTGCGCGGCATAGCGCCGGTTGACTTCCTCGCCGGCCTGCAGCGCCATCTGCGTCAGGATGCGGCCCGGCGCGACGCAGTTGGTGGTGATGCCGTACTCGCCCATCTCCGAGGCAATCGAGCGGCTCAGGCCCAGCACGGCCGACTTGGTCAGCATGTAGGCCGGGCCGGCCACGATGGATTTGCCACGCCCGGCCAGCGAGGACACGTTGACGATGCGGCCCCAGCGCCGGGCCTGCATGTTGGGCAATGCCAGCTGGCACAGGCGCAGGATGGCCAGCACGTTGATGTCAATCATGGTCTGGACTTCGGCGGCGCTGACATCGAGGATGCCGTTGGACTGGCCCGCGGCATTCTTCAGGCTCACGCCGGCGTTGTTGACCAGGATGTCGACGCCGCCGTGCACGGCATCGAGCTCGGCAAACAGCGCGCGGCAGGCGGCGTCGTCGGACACATCGAGCGCATGGGCCAGGGCCTGGTCGCGCAGTGCTTCGGGAACGGCCTGCAGGTCGGGAGCGCGCAGGTCCGTGAGAACGACCTTGCGGCCGGCCTCGAGCAGCTCGATGGCCGCGGCCAGGCCAATGCCCTGGGCCGCGCCGGTGACCAGCGCCAGGCGCCGGGGAGTGGTTGGGGCGCTGGACATCAGTGGCTTTCGGGGGTGTAGAAGGTGATCGGGGGAAAGGCGTTTTCGCTGCACATGACTTCGATCAGCGTCGAGTCCGCGGCGGCCATCGCGGCCTGCAGCGCGGGCGCGATCTGCGCCGGGTCGCTGACGCGCACGCCGTGGATGCCGCAGGCGCGTGCCACCGCCGCGTGGTCGACGCCCGAGAAATGTACCGCCGAGGTGTGCGCACCGAACTTCACGTTTTCCGCATGTTTCTGGTAGCCCAGGATGCCGTTGTTGATCAGCAGCGTGATGACCTTGATGCCCATGCGCTTGCAGGTTTCCATCTCCGACCAGACATGGCCGAAGCCGCCGTCGCCAACCAGCGCAAACACCTGGCCTTCGGCCCTGGCCAGGCGCGCGCCCATGGCCATGGGCATGCCCCAGCCCAGACCGGCGAGGCCGCGTGGCGTGAGAAAGCGCTGGCCGGGCTTGCGGCAGGTCAGGTAGTTGGTGACCCACAGCGTGGAGTAGCTGGCGTCGGCGACCACGGTGTCGTCGGAGGTGAGCAGGGCGTCGAGCTCGTGCATCAGGCGCTCGGGGCGGATGGGCGTGTCCTGGCTGCTGCGCACGGCCGCGGATTCCTCGCGGTGCCTTTGCCGGCCGGCGGCAATGCGCGCGGCCAGGGCGTCTTTCTGCGCGCTGCGCTCGCTCAGGTCGAGGCCCTGGGCGATCTGCGTCATCGCCGCGAGCGCCAGCCGGGCGTCGCCCACCAGGCGCAGGGCGTCATAGTTGCGGCCGATTTCCGTGCCGTCGATGTCCAGATGGATGAACTGCGCATTCTTCGGGTAGAGCGACCAGCTGTCCGTGCCATTTTGGTTGGTGCGGTTGCCAACCAGCAGCACCACGTCGGCGCCGCTGACGAAATCCTTCAGATGCCGTCCCGAGCCATTCGGACCCATGCAGTTGGCCATCACGCCCAGCGACAGTGGCGCGGTTTCATCGACCGCGCCCTTGCCCATGTTGGTCGTGCCCACGGGCAGTGACATGGTCTGCGCGAACGCGACCAACTCGTCATGGGCGCGTGAACCATGCACGCCGCCGCCCGCTATGATCACGGGGTTGCGGGCCTGGCGCAGCGCGTCCACTGCCTGGCGCAGCAGCGCGGTGTCGGGCGTGGCGCGGTCCAGCGGAAAACGCGCCAGCGACGCCGTGCGCGGCACCGACGATGGCACGCCCGGCTCGGTCAGCAGGTCGGCGGGAAGCAGCAGCGCGACCGGGCCGGGGCGGCCGCTGCAGGCGGCAATGATGGCCTGCTCGACATAGTCCTCGACGCGGGATGCCTGGTCCACCCGGCGCACCCACTTGGTCACTGGCTTGAACAGGCCGATGTGGTCCAGGTCCTGGAAGGCATTCTTGTCGGTCTGGTCGCGGGCCACGTCCTGAACCAGTGCAATCACCGGGATGGAGACCTTGAGCGCTTCGGCCAGGGGCGCGACCAGCAGGGTTGCGGCCGGGCCGTTCTGCGCGGTGATCACGGCGGGCGTATTGCTCATGCGTGCATAGGCGTCCGCCATGTAGCCGCCGGCGTTCTCCGTGCGGTAGGCAATCTGGCGCAGGCCCATTTCCTCGGCGGCAAGCACGAACATGCTGGGCAGGCTCTGGCCGAAGAACTGGGTGATGCCATGCCTTTTGAGCGTCCTGGCGACAATGTGGCCTACGGTTTCATGCGCGTTGAGGCCGGGATTCGAGAGAGGTTTCAGCATTCGGGAAGGCTCCGTACATTAGGTTTGCATTGTTTTATAAAATAATGCAGTCACCGGTGCAGTAGAGCAGATGAGAAATACCTATAACAACGGGGGAAACACCTATGGGGGAGCTATGGCAGATGTGAATCACACCGACGTGGTGCGCGAGCGGATTCTTCAGCGGCTGATCTATGCCGAATACATGCCCGGGCATACGTTCAAGCTGCGCGAGATGGTCGAGGACCCGGAGTTCCAGGGCATGAGCCAGACGCCGATACGCGAGGCGCTGCTGCAACTGGTGGCCATGGACATCCTCGTGGGACAGCGCGGCTTCAGCGTGCGCGTGCCGATTCCCTCGGTGGAAAACCTCGCCGAAGTCCGCGCCATCCGCACGCGGCTGGAAATCATGGCCGCGACCAATGCCTTGCAGGAGTGGAATCCGGCGGCCATCGAGGCCCTGGAGCGCATCCATGCGGAACTGCTGGTGGCGAAAGCCGCGGGCGATGTGAACCGTATCCTGCGCACCAATGTGCAGTTCCACTTCTCGCTCTATGGCGAACAGCGCCGCTCGTATCTGATGACCATGATCCGCACGCTGTGGGCCATCACCGGCCCCAGCATCCGTTTCCTCTATGAGGAAGGCCGGCCATTGGCGATTGACGGACGCCATCCGCACGATGATGTGATCGAGGCCTTGCGCACCCAGGACGGCGAGCTGCTGGGCAAGGCGATTGCCGAGGGCGTTTCAGGCACGGGGCAGAAGATCCTGCAGGTGCTGCGCGAGAAAGTCAGCCCCGAGGCGCTCGCGGTGCAGCCGTTTCGCAAGATGGAGCTGCTGCGCACGCGCGCCAAGCAGGGGCGCAGGATACGCCAGCAAGAGTGACGCTGGCCTGGCCTTGCGCTTGCGCGCGGACGTGACAAAGGGCCCTGAGGCCCCTTCACGGATGGCGTCGGCGCGGGTGGCCTCACCATCGACAGCTTCAGGGGCGCGCGGCCCCTGGAGAAATCACTGCGGCGGGCGTTGCTGAGAGCCGGGATTGCTGTTGCCGCTGCCTGGCTGCTGCTGACCGGGATTGGTCTGCTGCTGTTGACCGGGGTTCTGCGTGCTCTGGCCGGGATTGCTTTGCTGCTGCTGGCCGGGATTGTTGCTGCTGCCGGGCTGTTGCTGACCAGGGTTGGTCTGCTGTTGTTGACCGGGATTGTTCTGCTGCTGGCCAGGGTTGCTTTGCTGTTGCTGGCCGGGATTGTTCGCGCTGCCGGGCTGATGCTGGCCGGGGTTGTTCTGCTGCTGCTGGCCTTCGCGATTCGGATTGCCTTGCTGCTGTTGGCCCAGGTTGGTGTTCGCGTTCTGGCTCTGGTCTTGCTGTGTCATTTCCATACTCCTTGAGGGTGTTGGCGATGTGGTTCAGTGATAGACGACCACTGAACCCTTACTTTGGACTTTGACCGAAAAACGGTATGTAGGACACACTGGCTCTTACCTTTTGTTGCTACCGGTTCAACTGGCTGAGCATCTGGCGCGAAAATGGCGGTTTCAATTTTTCAGCCACTTATGAACCATCCCGCCCATGCAGATCTACTGAGCCGTTACCGCAAGGTGGCCGCGGAAGCCGCGCAAAAGGAACAACTGGTGCGCGTGGTCGCGGCCAAGGGCCCGCGCGCCATTCAGCTGGCCAGCGAAACCGCGGCCAAGGCCCAGCGCCGGCGCAAGGTGCTCGAGACCCAGCTGGAGCAGCTGGGCATTACCGAGCGCTGAAGCGCGGCTTCAGCCCCAGGCCTGCAGCGCGCCCGGCTCCAGCGGCGCGCTGTCCATCCACTGCGCAAAGCTGCGTGCGCAGCGCACGACCTCGCCCACCACCAGCACGCTGGGGCTGCCCAGCTGTTCCTGTGCCACCACCTGCGCGAGGGCGTCCAGGCGCGCAATCGCGTGGCGCTGGTGGGGCAGGGAGGCGTTCTGGATCACGGCCACGGGCGTCTCGACGGGCAGGCCTTGCAGCAGGCCGTCGGCGATATCGGCCACGCCTTTCATGCCCATGTAGATCACCAGCGTGAGCCGCGCGGCCGCAGCGGTGGCGGCCAGCTGCGGCCAGTCTATCGGCGCCGCGCCGGGGCGCGTGTGGCCGGTGATGAAGATCACGCCATGCGCATGGTCGCGGTGGGTCAGCGGCGCGCCGATCTGCGTCATGCCGGCGAGGCCGGCGGTGATGCCGTTGACGATATCGACCTCGATGCCCGCGGCGCGCAGGTGCTCGGCCTCCTCGCCGCCGCGGCCAAAGATGAACGGGTCGCCGCCCTTGAGGCGCACCACGTTCTCGCCTTCGAGCACATTGTTCAGGATCAGCTTTTCAATGAAGGCCTGGGGCGTGCTCTTGCAGCCGCCGCGCTTGCCGACATGGATCAGGCGCGCGCTCGGCGGCGCCAGCGCGGCAATCGCGTCGCTGACCAGATCGTCGACCAGCAGCACGGTGGCGGCTTGAATCGCCTTGAGTGCCTTGAGGGTCAGCAGTTCCGGGTCACCCGGGCCGGCGCCCACGAGGGTGCAGCGGCCGGGGCAGGTGGAGGGCGTGGCGAGATGGGACATGGCGTGGCCTCAGGCGGTGGCGGGTGTCAGGGTGCAGGCCGTGGCCTGCACATGGCGTTTGAGTTCGGGAATGCATGAGCCGCACTGCGTGCCGCAGCCCAGGCGCTGCTGCAGCTGCGCCAGGCGCTCGGCGTCGCTGCCCGCGCATTGGCGCAGGGTCAGCTCGATGCTGTCGGCGTTGACATTCATGCAGCTGCAGACCTGGGGGCTGCGCGGCGCGGCCCCGGAGGGCGGCTTGGCGCTTTGCGTCAGCAGCAGATGCGAAGGCTGGGGCGGCGACTGTTCGTCCAGCAGCAACTGGGCCAGCCAGGTGCCGGCGCGCGTGTCTCCGGTCAGCAGCAGGGCTTCGAGGCGCAGCGCGCCGTCCGCGTTGCGCTGCAGCTGCAGCGTGCGGCTTTGCTGGCGCCGCTGGTCGTCGTAGCGGATGGTGGCGTCGCCGACCAGGCCCAGCAATTGCTCGATCTGCTGCAGCACCTCCTTGGCCGGCGCCTGCTGGGCCGCGGCGCGCAGCAGCACGCCGGTGCGCGTCTGCGCGGCGTCGCTCAGCGGCACCTGGTTGCTGAAGGGCACGCAGGTGGCGAACTCGAATTCGCCCATGAGCTGCGACAGCGCCTGGCGCGTTTGCAGCACCTTGTCGGCAGGCAGCCAGGCCATGGCCAGCAGCGACCAGGACAGATCCACCTTGGCGATCTTCACGGCCGTGTGCTTGAGTTCGGGCTGCTTGGAGAGCGGGCAGAACGCGGGCTGGGTCAGCGCATTGATGCCCAGCAGGCGCTGGCCGTCTTCGCCGCGGCCGCTGAGGAATTCGCTGCCCCAGTGCATGGCCATGAACAGCCGCGTGGGCACGAGCTTGTCGTCGGCCAGCAGCGCCACCATCAGCGCGCCGCGCCGGCTGCTCACGCGCACCAGTTCGCCGTCGCTGAAGCCGCGGCGCTGGATGTCCTGCGGGTGCATGTGCAGGCGCGGCTCGGCCGCATGGCTGAACAGCCGGCCCAGCGTGCCGGTGCGGCTCATGCCATGCCACTGGTCGCGCAGCCGGCCCGTGGTCAGGCTGAAGGGGTAGCGCGCATCGACGGGTTCGGCCAGCGGCTGGTAGGGCGCGGCATGAAAGCGCGCCTTGCCATCGGGCGTGGGAAACACGCCATCTTCATACAGGCGTGCCTTGCCTTGGCTCGCGCCAGCAGGCATGGGCCATTGCTGCGGCGCCTGTTCGAGTTGTTCCCACGACAGGCCCGTGATATCGAGATCGCGGCCCGCGGTGGTGCTGCGGTGTTCTTCCCACAGCGCCTGCGCGCCGGCGTCGGCCGAGGCCACCGAATAGGGAAACAGCGTGGGCTGGCCCGGGCGCAGCCGCGCTTCCAGCCGCTGCGCCAGCTGCACCGCGATCTGCCAGTCATGGCGCGCGGCGCCGGCCGCAGGCACGGCGGCACGCACGCGCGAGATGCGGCGTTCGCTGTTGGTGACCGTGCCCAGCTTCTCGCCCCAGGTCGTGGCCGGCAGCAGCAGATGGGCGTGGCGCGCGGTCTCGGTGGTGGTGAAGGCTTCCTGCACCACGACCAGCTCGGCGCGCTCCAGCGCGCGTTGCACGCTGCGCTGGTCGGGCATGCTCTGCGCGGGGTTGGTGCAGGCAATCCACAAGGCCTTGATTTCGCCATCGGCCGCGGCTTCGAACATCTCCACGGCGGTCTTGCCCGGTGTCGCGGGCACCTGGTCAATGCCCCACAGCGCGGCGACTTCGGCGCGGTGCGCGGGGTTGGCCAGATCGCGGTGGCCGCTGAGCAGATTGGCCATGCCGCCGACTTCGCGCCCGCCCATGGCATTGGGCTGGCCGGTCAGCGACAGCGGGCCCGCGCCGGGGCGGCCGATCTGGCCCGTGGCCAGGTGCAGATTGATCAGACCAGCGTTCTTGGCCGTGCCGCTGCTGCTCTGGTTCAGGCCCTGGCAGTAGAGGCTCAAGGTGGCGGGCGACTGCGCAAACCAGCGCGTGGCCTGCATCAGATCCTCCTCGCTGATGCCGCATGCGTGCGCCACGCGCTCGGGCGTGACGCCGCGCACCAGGCTCTTGAGCGCGTCGAAGCCCGTGGTGTGGGCGGCGATGTACGCCTGGTCCAGCCAGCCTTCCCACAGCATCAGATGCAGCATGCCCTGGAACAGCAGCACATCGGTGCCGGGCGCGATCGGCAGGAACAGATCGGCCAGGCCCGCGGTGTCGGTGCGGCGCGGGTCGGCGACGATGATCTTCAGCGCCGGGTTCGCGGCCTTGGCAGCTTCGAGGCGGCGAAACAGGATGGGATGGGCCCAGGCGGCGTTGCTGCCGACCAGGAATACGCAATGCGCGAGTTCGAGGTCTTCATAGCAGGCCGGCGGTGCATCGGCGCCCAGCGTGGCCTTGTAGCCGGCCACGGCGCTGCTCATGCACAGGCGCGAGTTGGTGTCGAGGTTGTTGCTGCCGATCAGGCCTTTGACCAGCTTGTTGAAGGCGTAATAGTCCTCGGTCAGCAGCTGGCCGCTGAGGTAGAAGCCCACGGCATCGGGGCCGTGGTCGGTGATGATCTGCGCCAGCTGGTGGCTGGCGGTGTCGAGCGCCGCATCCCAGCCGATCGCCACCGGCGGCGCGCCGCGTGTGAGGCGCTGCATGGGCTGCAGCAGCCGCGTCTGGCGCGTGACTTCGGCGCTGGCCGTGAGGTGCAGCGTGCTGCCCTTGGTGCAGAGCTTGCCGAAGTTCGCGGGGTGCAGCGGGTCGCCCTGGACGCCCGTGATCTGGCCGTCCTGCGCTTCGATGATCACGCCACAACCCACCCCGCAGTAAGGGCAGGTCGAGCGCGTTTGCGTGACGGTGGCGGCGTGCATGGGAAGCCTTTTCAGACGCTGCAGGGCTGCTTGCGCGAGACCGGGCCGGCAACCGGCCGGGTCTGCGTGGTCGCATGGTCGGCCAGCTCCTGGGCATCGAGATAGACCTGGCCTTCTTCGAGCTTCACGCGAAAGCCGGGCGTGCAGCCCTCATCGGGCGCGGCCGCCTGGCCGTCGCAGCCAATGGTCCAGTTGTGCAGCGGGCAGGCGACGCTGTTGCCCAGCACGATGCCTTGCGACAGCGGGCCGCCCTTGTGCGGGCAGCGGTCGAGCAGCGCAAACACGCCATCGGCTTCGTTGCGGAAGATCGCCACATCGAGGCCGGTGGCGCGCGCCACGCGGCGCGCCCCCAGGGCCGGGATGTCGTTCAGGGCGCAGATATGGATCCAGTCGGACATGTTGTTTCCTCTCAGGCGGGCAGGGCGGCGACGGGGGCGGCAATGTGGGCGACGGGCGTGAACTGGCGCTCATCGACGGCGGCCTTTTGCAGTTCGAACCAGGGATCGGGCTCGCCATCGAGCGCGAACTGCAGCCGTTCCCACAGCTCGGCGCGGCCCGCATGGTCTTCGAGAATGCGCTTCTTCACATGTTCCAGGCCGACGCGGTTGACGTAGTGCACGGTGCGCTCCAGGTACCAGCCTTCCTCGCGGTACAGCTGCATGAAGGCGCCGGTGTACTCCAGCACTTCGGCCGAGGTCTTGACCTTGGTGAAGAAGTGGGCGACCTCGGTCTTGATGCCGCCATTGCCCGCGATATGCAGCTCCCAGCCGCTGTCGACGCCGATCACGCCCACGTCCTTGATGCCGCTTTCGGCGCAGTTGCGCGGGCAGCCCGAGACCGCGAACTTGACCTTGTGCGGCGCATACATGCGCCACATCGCGCGCTCCAGGTCCTTGCCCATCTGCGTGCTGTCCTGCGTGCCCATGCGGCACCATTCGGAGCCGACGCAGGTCTTGACGGTGCGCAGCGCCTTGGCATAGGCGTGGCCGCTGGGCATGCCGATGTCGCGCCAGACATTGACCAGGTCTTCCTTCTTCACGCCCAGCAAGTCAATGCGCTGGCCGCCTGTGACCTTGACGGTGGGGATCTGATACTTGTCGACGGCATCGGCGATGCGGCGCAGCTCGTCGGCCGTGGTCTCGCCGCCCCACATGCGCGGAATGACGCTGTAGGTGCCGTCTTTCTGGATGTTGGCGTGGCTGCGCTCGTTGATGTAGCGGCTTTGCGGATCGTCCTGCGCCTCCTTGGGCCAGGTGCTCAGCAGGTAGTAGTTGATGGCCGGGCGGCAGCTCGCGCAGCCGTTGGGCGTGCGCCATTCCATGAAGCGGTAGACGGCCTGGATGCTCAGCAGCTTGTTGGCGCGGATGGTGTCGCGCACCGCCTGGTGGCCGTGGTCGGTGCAGCTGCACATGGCCTTGAGCTTGGGCTTGGCCGAGAAGTCGCCGCCGGCGGTGAACATGATGATCTGCTCGACCAGACCGGTGCACGAGCCGCAGCTGGCGCTGGCCTTGGTGTGCTTGCGCACTTCCTCCAGCGTGAACAGGCCCTTGTCCTTGATGGCCTTGCAGATGCTGCCCTTGGTGATGCCGTTGCAGCCGCAGACCTCGTCGCTGTCGGCCATGGCCGCGGCCTTGCTGTGGCCTTCGTGGCCGCTGTCGCCCAGATTCGATTCGCCGAACATCAGCCGGTCGCGGATGCCCGCAATGCTGCTGCCTTCGCGCAGCAGCTTGAAGTACCAGCTGCCGTCGACGGTGTCGCCGTAGAGGCAGGCGCCGACCAGCTTGTCGTTGGCGATCACCAGCTTCTTGTAGACGCCGCCAATGGGGTCGCTGAGCACGATTTCCTCGGTCTCGGCCGAACCCTGGAAGTCGCCGGCCGAGAACAGGTCTATGCCCGTGACCTTGAGCTTGGTCGAGGTGACCGAGCCTTCATAGCGGCTGATGCCCAGCTCGGCCAGATGGTTGGCCAGCACCTTGCCCTGTTCGAACAGCGGCGCGACCAGGCCGTAGGCAATGCCGCGGTGGGCCGCGCATTCGCCCACGGCGTAGATGCGCGGGTCGGTCGTGGTCTGCAGCGTGTCGTGCACCACGATGCCGCGGTTGACATGCAGGCGCGCCGATTCGGCCAGCGCGGTGTTGGGGCGTATGCCGACGGCCATCACGACCAGATCGGCCGGCACTTCGCTGCCGTCCTTGAAACGCACGGCGCGCACCCGGCCGGCCTCATTGCCCAGCAGCTCCTGGGTCTGCGCGCCCATCAGGAACTGCATGCCGCGCTCGTGCAGCGACTTGCGCAGCAGCTTGCCGGCGACGGCGTCGAGCTGGCGCTCCATCAGCCAGTCGCCGACATGCACCACGGTGACCTGCATGCCGCGCTTCATCAAGCCGTTCGCGGCTTCAAGGCCCAACAGGCCGCCGCCAATCACCACCGCATGTTGGTATTGCGTGGCCGCGTCTATCATCGCCTGGGTATCGGCGATGTCGCGGTAGCCCAGCACGCCGTCGAGCGTGCTGCCCGGAATCGGCAGGATGAAGGCATTCGAGCCCGTGGCCATGATCAGCCGGTCATAGGGCGCGCTCAGTTCATCGCCCGAGGGACTGACCGCGTGCACGGTGCGCGTCTGGCGGTCGATCCTGGTGACCGTATAGCCGGCATGCAGCGTGATGGCGTTGTCGGTGTACCAGTTCCAGTCGTTGAGCACGATCTGCTCTAGCGTCTGCTCGCCGGCCAGCAGCGGCGACAGCATGATGCGGTTGTAGTTGGGGTGCGGCTCGCTGCCGAACACCGTGATGTCGTAGAGCTCGGGAGCGAGCTTGAGCAGCTCCTCGAGGGCGCGCACGCCTGCCATACCGTTGCCGACCATGACCAGTCTGGATTTCTTCATCTTCCGTCTTTCGTGGGCAGTGCTGAAAACAAAAAAAGGCGTCCATCCCTGCACAGCCTGGCTGTGGGGAAAGACGCCTTCGTCATGGGTTCAGGTCCACCGTTGCACCGAAACCCTGTGACCGTCGATGGTCACACATGAGGTTAAGCAACTTCCGGGCCAGCGCTGAGCCATGGGCCTGGCGGTCTGCGCCATGGCGGCGCTGCACTGAGATGGTGAGCGGGCTGCCGCATTCGGGTGCGTGGCCTTGCGGCATGGGCAATCGCGGTGCGGGCGCACCAGGCCTTTCGGCGCGCTCGGCGGGCGCATGCCCGCGCCCGATCAGGAAAACTCAGTCCGCGCCGCGCTCCACATGTGCGCTCACCACCGGCAAGGCCAGCGCCGCCAGCAGCTCGATCTGCTGCTTCTCGCGCGTGCTCCATTGCGCCCGCGTGCCCAGCACGTTGAAGGTCGCGAAACAGCTGCCGTCGGCGCGCACCAGCGGGACGTTCAGCACCGCCTGCAGTCCCATGGAATCAATCAGCCGGTGGTCGTCAAACACCTGCTGCAGCGCCGCCTGGCCTTCGCCGATGAAGATTTCGCCGGCCAGCAGCAGCTGCCGTGTCCAGGGCGTCAGCGTCTTGCGCTTGCGGCCTGCCACCGGATATTCGACCGGGCGCGATGACCAGATGCGCTGCAGATCGATGACCTCGCCCGCGTCGGCCTGGGTCGGCCATTGCACCTGGTTCACCGTGAGCAGGCCGTCACCCAGCAGCTGCTGGCGCACGCGCTCGACGATCTGCAGCGCGGCGGCCAGATCGGGCGCGCGCGGCAGTTCGCGGCACAGCGCCAGAACGGCCGCGGGCGGCAGTGTCAGATCGTGGCCTTCACTCACCCTTGATGCCCAGCTCGCGGATGATCTTGCCATAGCGCTCGTCGTCGGATTTGAGCACCGCGGCGAACTGCGCGGGCGTGGTCTTGACGACTTCGACGCCCAGGCTGTCCATGCGCGCCTTGACGGCGGGATCGGCCATCGCGGCGTTGGCGGCGGCGTTCAGGCGCTCCACCAGCTCCCTGGGCATGTTGGCCGGGCCGAACAGGCCGTACCAGACGCCCAGCTCATAGCCGGGCAGGGTTTCTCCGACCGTGGGCACGCCGTCGGGCATCAGCGGTGAACGCTTGGCCTCGGTCACCGCCAGCAGCTTGAGCTTGCCGGTCTTGACATGGGGCAGCGTCTGCGTGCCGGCCGAGAACAGCACCTGGGTCTGGTCCGCGACGGTGTCGACCACGGCGGGCGCGCCGCCCTTGTAGGGCACATGGACCATGGTGATGCCCGCGGCCTTTTCAAACAGCACGGCGCTCAGATGGTTGGTCGAGCCCTGGCCGGCCGAGGCATAGTTCAACTTTCCCGGGTTAGCCTTGGCGTAGGCAATGAAGTCCTTGAGGTTGTTGGCCGGCACCGAGTTGCTCACGACCATGGTGTTGATCACATTGGCCAGTTGCGCGATCGGCGTGAAGTCCTCCACGCCCTTGAAGGGCATGCTGGCCATCAGCGCGGGATTCATGGCATGCGTGCTCATCGAGCCCACGAGCAGCGTATAGCCGTCGGGCCGCGCCTTGGCGACGATGTTCGAGCCGATGTTGCCCGATGCGCCCGCGCGGTTGTCGACGATCACCGTCTGGCCCAGCGACTTCGACATGCGCTCGCCGAGCGCGCGCGCGAGGATGTCGGTGGAGCCACCGGGCGCCCAGGGAACAATCAGCGCGATCGGCTTTTCCGGGTAGGCCGCCGAGGCGGCGGCCGAGACGGCCAGCAGGGCGGTGGCGCACAGGGCGCGGATACGGTGAGAGATCATGGAAGCTCCAGTGGTTGAAAGGGGGAGTGGCGTCAGCGGCCGACGGCGTAGCCCTGCATGCCGCGCGGATTCGCCGCGGCGCGCAGCAGCAGCCGGCCCTGGGCGTCGCGTTCGCGCGTGCAGGCCGACATGCGGCTTTCGGACCAGGCATCGCCGACCTTGACGTGGTGGCCCGCGGCGCGCAGCGCGGCGATTTCCTCGGGCGCGAAACGCGATTCGACGGTCAGCTGGTTGAGCTTGGTCTGGCGCGGCCAGAACGATGCCGGGAAATGGTCCACATGCCAGGCCGGCGCATCGATGGCCTCCTGCAGGTTCATGCCGTGCACCGCGTGGCGCAGAAAGAAGGCCGGCGACCATTGGTCCTGCTGATCGCCGCCCGGCGTGCCGAACACCATGTAGGGCGCGCCATCGCGCAGCGCCAGCGAGGGCGACAAGGTGGTGCAGGGCACGACGCGCGGCGTGACGGTGTTGGCCAGGCCGGCGTCCAGCCAGGTCATCTGCAGCCGCGTGTTGATGGCGAAACCCAGCGCGGGCACCACCGGGCTGGACGACAGCCAGCCGCCCGACGGCGTGGCCGCGACCATGTTGCCGTGCCGGTCGATCACGTCGATGTGGCAGGTGTCGCCGACAAACACTTCGCGCTCGGCCCATTCGGCGACCGGCGGCAGGGCGGCGAACGTCGGCTCGCCAATGCCAAAGCGTGTGTCGGCGGTGCGCAGCGTGCGCTCGGCCGCGCCCAGGTCGGGCAGGCGCGGCGCCATGCCCAGCGGCGCGCCGGCGCGCAGTTCGGCCGACGCCTGGGCGCTGGTCTCGCTCCAGCGCGCGCGCAGGTAGTCGTCGGACAGCAGCGCCATCTGCGCGGCGCGCTGCGCGCCTGGGGCATCGCCATACCAGGCCAGTCGGTCGGCCATGGCCAGCTTCGTGGCTTCGGCAATGCGGTGCACGAAGCCCGCGGTATGGGGCAGATGCTGGCCCAGATCGGCGTGGCGCAGCATGCCGATCTGCTGCAAGAAGGCCGGGCCCTGGCTCCAGAAGCCGCACTTGGCCAGCGTGTAGCGGCCGAAATCCAGCGTCAGCGGCGCTTCGACCGTGGCCTGCCAGTGCGCCATGTCGTCGTAGCGCAGCAGGCCGCCATGGCGTTCTCCGCTGGTGTCCTGCACTTTTTCGGTGCGGTAGTAGCGGTCGATTTCCCGGGCAACGAAGCCGCGGTACCAGATATCGATGGCGGCATCGATCTGTTCGGTGCGGCCGCTGGCGCGCGACTGCGCCTCCTGCAGCAGGCGCTCGAAGGTGTCGGCCAGCCCGGTGCACTGGAACAGTGCACCGGGCTGGGGCACGCGCCCGCCCGGCAGCCAGACTTCGGCGGAAGTGGGCCATTGCTCACGGAACAGGTCCTGCACCGCGTAGATTGCCTGCACGGCGCGCGCGATCAAGGGAAAGCCGTCACGCGCATAGCCGATCGCCGGCGCGAGCACATCGGCCAGCGACCAGCTGCCATGCTCGCGCAGCATGGTCATCCAGGCACCAAAGGCGCCGGGAACGGTGGCCGGCAGCATGCCTATGCCCGGCACCTGCTCGAAGCCCAGGCGGCGAAAGGCTTCGGCACTGGCTTCGGCCGGTGCCACGCCCTGGCCCTTGATGGACTGCATGCCGCCCAGTCGTTCGCTCCACAGCAGGATGGGCACTTCGCCGCCCGGGCCGTTGAGGTGGGGTTCGACCACCTGCAGCACAAAGCCGCCGGCGACGGCCGCGTCAAAGGCGTTGCCGCCGCGCTCGAGTACGCCCATGGCGGTTTGCGACACCAGCCAATGGGTGGAGGAGACCACGCCGAAGGTGCCGGTGATTTCTGGACGGGTAGTGAATGCGCTCATAAGGTGCGTTGGTGGCGGTTGGGATGACCTTGGAACTATAGAAGCATGGAATAGGCCAGGGTGAATGTCTTTGCATTGGCTCATGCACTGGAGGATATAGTCTGTGCATGACGCATCTACCGCCCAACGTGCAGCGCGCCATTGACGCGCGCCTCAAGCTGCGCCACTACCGGCTGGTGGTGGCGCTGGACCGCCATCGTTCCATCACGCGCGTGGCGGAAATCCTGGGCAGCAGCCAGCCCACGGTGACGCGCGCGCTGGCCGATATCGAAGACATCTTCGATGCCCAGCTGTTTGACCGCACCGGGCGCGGGCTCGAGCCCACGGCTGCCGGCCGGGTGGTGATTGCGCGCGCGGCGTATGCGATTGCCGAGAACGATGAACTGCTGATCGAACTCGATGGCGTGCGCTCCGGACGCCAGGGCCGGCTGCGCGTGGGCGTGCTGCCCTATGCCTCGACGCGCGTGCTGGACAGCACCTGGTCGTACCTGTTCTCGCTGCGTCCGAAGATCGCCACGGTGTCCATGGAGGATGTCACCGGCAAGCTGTTTGCGGCGCTGCGCGCGCGCACGCTGGACTGCGCGATCTGCCGCTTCTCACAGAACGATCCGCAGGATGAGGCCATCGAACAGGTGTTGCTCTATCAGCAGCAGCCGCGGCTGGTCGTGGCCAGGCCCAGCGCCGCGCTGTTGACGCGGTTTCCCGAAGTCGATATCGCCAAGCTGTCGGAAATGGACTGGATCTTCCCGCCCGCCGATACGCCCATCCGCGGCATGATCGACGCGATCTTCTCGGCCGCGGGCCGGCGGGTGCCGGTGCCCACGCTTGAAGCCTATGCGGTGCGCACCATTGCCTCGGCGCTGCGCAGTCTGCCGCGTGGCATCACCGTGCTGCCCGATGACATTGCCCAGGCGGTGTGCGTGGGCGGGGCGGCCGAAGTGCTGGAGCAGCCGCTGCCGTGGAGCCTGCCGCCGGTGGGGCTGGCCTGGCTGCGCAATTCGCCCAAGGCCGATTTGATCGATGGGCTCAGGCAGGCGATCCTGACGCCGGTGGGGTAGCTGGTTCGACCGGCTCACCATGCACGGTTCACGGGCGCGTCACGGACATTCCTGCGGGATCAGAAGCCCGCGGCGTCCAGGGCGGGCGGGCGCAGCAGGTCCTTGTCGATTCCCATGACTTCGCTGGCGCGCTCCATGGCGGTCCACAGTGTGGCCGGCATCTTGAGGATTTCCTCGGGCGAGTCGGCCTGGGCGATCCAGGCGCTGATCTCGTGGTGCTGGTCGGGCGTGAGCAGATCCAGGTGCAGCATTTCGTCTATGGTTTTCATGGGATGAGCGGTTCTTGGATTGCGAAGATGCCTGGTCAGCCTGCGCTGTTGCGCTCCAATATACCGCCGTCCCGGCGCTGGTCAGGGCTTCACGCGGCTTTTTCCACATGCGCCTGGCGCGTATACAGAAAGTCCATCACCGCCTGGCGGCAGCGCAGGTACTCGGGGTCGGTGGCCAGCTCCACGCGCTTGCGCGGGCGCGGGATGTCGACGCTCAGGATCTCGCCGATATGCGCGGCCGGGCCATTGGTCATCATCACGATCTTGTCGGACAGCAGCACGGCTTCATCGACATCGTGCGTCACCATGACCACGGTGCTGCGCGTGCGCGCGACGATTTCCAGCAGCTCGTCTTGCAGCTTGGCGCGCGTGAGCGCGTCAAGCGCGCCAAACGGCTCGTCCATCAGCAGCACCTGCGGCTCCATGGACAGCGCGCGGGCAATGCCCACGCGCTGCTTCATGCCGCCGGAGATCTCGCCAGGGCGCTTGTCGCGCGCATGGCTCAGGCCGACCAGGGCCAGCGCCGCATCGCTGCGTTCCTTGAGCTGGGCGCGGCTTTCGGCCCGGCCAAACACGCGCTCCACCGCCAGATGCACGTTCTCGTAGCAGGTCAGCCAGGGCAGCAGCGAATGGTTCTGGAAGACCACGGCGCGCTCCGGCCCCGGACCCTGGATCTCGCGGTTGGCACACAGCAGCACGCCCGTGGTGGGGGTGGTGAGGCCGGCGATCAGATTGAGCAGCGTCGACTTGCCGCAGCCCGAATGCCCGATCAGCGCGACAAAGTCGCCCTTGGCAATGCGCAGGTCGATGTTGTCCAGCGCCAGGAACGGCCCCTTGGCGGTCTTGAAGCTCTGCGAAATGCCCTGGAGTTCAATGAATTTGCTGCTCATGACTTCACCTCTTCATAAGTAAACGCCTTGGCGATCTGCACCAGCAGCAGCTCCAGCCCCAGGCCGACCACGCCAATCACGCCGATGGCAATGATGATGTTCATCACATTCAGGTTGTTCCACTCGTCCCAGACCCAGAAGCCTATGCCGACGCCGCCGGTGAGCATCTCGGCGGCGACGATCACCAGCCAGGCCGTGCCCACGGCCAGGCGCACGCCGGTCAGCATGTAGGGCAGCACCGAGGGCAGCAGGATCTTGGTGGCGATCTTCCATTCGGACAGATTGAGCACGCGCGCCACGTTCATGTAGTCCTGCGGCACGCGCTGCACGCCGATGGCGGTGTTGATCACCATGGGCCAGATCGAGCAGATGAAGATGGTCCAGATGGCCGCGGGGTTCGCGCCCTTGAAGACCAGCAGGCCTATGGGCAGCCAGGCCAGCGGCGAGACCGGCTTGAGCAGGCTGATGATGGGGTTGAACATCTTCGACAGGAACTTGAAGCGTCCGATCAGAAAGCCGGCGGGAATGCCCACCAGCGCCGCCAGGCCGAAGCCTATGGCCACGCGTTCCAGCGAGGCCAGCACGTTCCAGCCCACGCCCTGGTCGTTCGGGCCGTTGCTGTAGAACGGATCGCTGAACAGCTTCACGGCCTGGTCGAAGGTCGCGGCCGGGCCGGGAATGCTGCCGCTGGTGGCCATGGACACGCCAGCCCAGGCCAGCACCAGCAGGGCCAGGCCCAGCAGCGGCGGCACGGCAGCCTGCACTCCTTGGCGCAGCTTCAGCGCCAGCGGGCCGGGCAGCCGGGGCGCGGCCGGGCGGGTGGGGGTGGCCACGGGCGTGGCCAGCGCCGCGTGGGCGGCCAGGGGCAGCGCCGTTTCGGCGGCGGATTCCACGGGCTCCGTGGGGCGGGCCGGGCGCGCACCCAGCGGCGCGGCGGCGGAAGGCAGGGTCTGTGTGTTCATCGTGCGTTCTCGTCGTTGGAGGCAGGGGCCGGCGCCGCGCTTATGCCTTGACCTTGAAACTGTCGGCGTACTTCTGCGGCTGCGTGCCGTCCCACACCACGCCGTCGATGAGCTTGCTGCTGCGCATCTCGCTCTTGGGCAGCGGCGTCTTGGAGGCCGTGGCCGCCTGCTTGTACAGGTCGATGCGGTTGATGGACTTGGCCACGGCCAGGTAATCGGGGTGCTCCTTGAGCAGGCCCCAGCGCTTGTGCTGCGTGAGGAACCACATGCCGTCGGACAGATAGGGGAAGTTCACCGCGCCTTCGTTGTAGAACTTCATGTGGTCCGGGTCGTCCCAGGTCTTGCCCATGCCGTTCTGGTAGCGGCCCAGGATGCGCTGGTTGATGGCATCGACGCTGGTGTTCACATAGGACTTGGCGGCAATGGTTTCGGCCATCTGGTTCTTGTTCGCCAGGCTGGCATCGATCCAGCGTCCGGCTTCAAGAATCGCGGCGGTGACGGCGCGCGCGGTGTTCGGGTACTTGTCGGCGAATTCGGCCGTCGTGCCCAGCACCTTCTCGGGGTGGTCCTTCCAGATTTCCTGGGTCGTGGCCGCGGTCACGCCTATGCCGTCCATGATGGCGCGGTGGTTCCAGGGTTCACCCACGCAGAAGCCGTCCATGTTGCCGACGCGCATGTTGGCGACCATCTGCGGTGGCGGCACGGTGATGACCTTGGCGTCCTTCATGGGGTTGATGCCGTTGGCCGCGAGCCAGTAGTAGAGCCACATCGCATGCGTGCCCGTGGGGAAGGTCTGCGCAAAGGTGTACTCGCGCTTTTCGCTGGCCATCAGCTTGGCCAGGCCCGCGCCATTCACGGCGCCCTTGTCGGCCAGCTTCTTGGCCAGCGTGATCGCCTGGCCGTTGTTGTTCAGGTTCATGAGCACGGCCATGTCCTTCTTCGGCCCGCCAATGCCCAGATGCACGCCGTAGACCAGGCCGTAGAGCACATGGGCGCAGTCGAGTTCGCCATTGACCAGTTTGTCGCGCACGCCGGCCCAGCTCGCTTCCTTGGTGGGAATGATCTTGATGCCGTACTTTTTGTCTATGCCCAGCACCGAGGCCATGACCACGCTGGCGCAGTCGGTCAGCGGAATGAAGCCGATCCGCACTTCCTTCTTCTCGGGCGCGTCCGATCCCTGGGCATGGACCAGCGCGCGCAGGGCCGGGGAGATTCCCGCGGCGCCGACGGTGGCGGCTTGCAATACGGTGCGGCGCTGGAGTCCGGTTTTCATCAGGTCGGGCATATGCAGTCTCGGCGAAAAAGGTGGCAAATAAAAAAGGCGTCCACATCCTGTGCCGGGCATGCAGCCTGGCTCACGGGATGGGGACGCCTTTGTCCGGTGACGCGCAATCAGTCGTTGGCTGTGCGTCGGGGGGGGTCTTCGTTGACCTTGCCTGGAATCAAGCAAGTTCGGTGCCAGCCGAATCGATACCTGAAAAAGATAGCAAACTATTGAGAAAATACCAATGTTTCCAGCGTAAGCAGTGGGATTTTTTGGTGCCCGGCTGGCGCGCTATTTTTGTGCGCGTGCGCTGAATCGGGGCAGGGATTCAGCCCAGCAATTCCGCCGCGTCGATCATGCGTTGCGCGATCTGCACCATCTTGACGCCCTTGTCCATGGCCAGCTTGCGCAGCTTGTCATAGGCCTGCTTTTCGCTCAGCGCCTGGCGCTGCATCAGGATGCCCTTGGCGCGGTCTATGGTCTTGCGGTCCTTGAGTTCGTCGCGCGCGTCCTTGAGCTCGGCGCGCAGCGTCTGCTCGTGCTTGAAGCGCGCCATCGCCACCTGCAGGATGGGGCGTATGCGCTGCGGCGACAGGCCTTCGACGATATAGGCGCAGACGCCCGCGGCCACGGCATCGGGCACATGCGTGGTGTCGGGGTCGTTGGTGAACAGCACGATGGGCCGGCGCTCGTCGCGCGTGGCCATGACCACATGCTCGAGCGCGTCGCGCGCATCGCTTTCGGCATCGACAATGATCAGATCGGGGCGCAGCTGCGCGACGCGCTCATGCAGGAAGACATCGGCCGGCAGCGTGGCCACGACGTCGTATTGCGCCTCGAGCAGGCCCATGCGCAGCGAACGCGAGCGCTCGAGTTGCTGCTGGACATGCTCCTGCTGCTCGTCCGCGAGGGCCGGATCCGGAATGATGACGACGATGCGCAGGGGATGACTCATGGCATTGCACAAGCAAGAAAAATGCCATTTTGCGCCTCAAACCTGCGCTGCGCCGTCCTACTTGCGCAGGAACGGCAGCGGCACATCTGCCGGAATCGGGCAGGCATATGGCAGGCCCTGGCGGCGCTCCAGCAGCTCGGCCTTGGCGGCGGCGATCAGTGACGGGTCGCGCACCAGCTCGGCGGCGGTGGCCGTCAAGACCTTGGCCGCATGCACCATGCCCGCATGCGCCAGGCCCGACTGGCCTTGCGAAACCATCTGCCAGGAGTGCAGCGGCGTGCCGAACGCATAGCAGGCGACCCAGGCCTGCACCGTGGGCGTGATCCAGCTGACATCGGCGACATCGGTGGAGCCAAACATGGTTTCATTGACCGTGGGGTCGTAGGGCGCGAGGCCTTCGAACACCGCGGGCACCTTGCCGCGCAGCACGGCCGACAGCGGGCGGCTGACCGCATCGAGGTCGTTGGGATCGAGCGTGGCCTGGAAGTCGCTGGCCAGCTGCAGCTGGCGTTCGTCCAGCCGCAACTGGCCCAGCGCCTGCATCTGTGCATACAGCACCTGGTTCAGCGTGGTGTTCTGCAACAGGTTGGAGCAGGCCTTGTCGAACACGATCTCGAGCCTGCAGTCGGTCATCAGCGCAGCGCCGCGCGCCACATTCTTCACCCGCTCGTAGAGTTCGGCGGCCTCGTGGTTGCGGCCCGCGCGTATCAGATACAGCGACTCGGCGCGCGCCTGCACCACGTTGGGCGACATGCCGCCCGCATCGGTCACCGCGTAGTGCACGCGCGCGTCCGAAGGCATGTGCTCGCGCAGGTAGTTGACGCCGACGTTCATCAGCTCTACCGCATCGAGCGCGCTGCGGCCCAGGTGGGGCGAGTGCGCGGCATGCGATGCCTTGCCGTGGAAGATGAACTTGGCCTGGATATTGGCCAGCGTGCTCTGGCTGAAGACCGCGGTGAAGCTGGCCGGGTGCCAGGTCAGCGCGGCATCGACATCGTCGAACACGCCCGCGCGCGCCATGAAGGTCTTGCCCGAGCCGCCTTCCTCGGCGGGGCAGCCGTAGTAGCGCACGCGCGCCTTCTGGCCTGTGGCCTGCAGGTGGGCCTGCAGCGCAATTGCCGCGAAATGCGCCGAAGTGCCCAGCAGATGGTGGCCGCAGCCGTGGCCGGCCAGGCCCGGGCTGTCCACGGACGGCGTGCAGACCAGCGCGCCGCTTTGCTGGTTCAAGCCCGAGAGCGCGTCGTATTCGCCGAGAAATGCAATCGCCGGGCCTTCATCACCCCATTCGGCCAGGAAAGCCGTGGGAATGTCGGCCACATTGCGCGTGATGCGAAAGCCCGCGCTGGCCAGCGCATCGATATGCAGCTGCGCCGACGACATTTCGGCATAGCGCAGTTCGGCCAGCGACCAGATCTTGTCGGCCAGCGCGGTCATGCGCGGGGTTTCGCGCGTGAAGAAGTCGTTGAGCTGCTGCATGGCGGTCATGGCTGTGGTGTCCTGCATAGTCACTCGGGCTTCACGCCGGCCTTGTCGAGCTGCAGCTTGTTGCGCTGCGTGTCGGCCGCGATCTGCGCAGGGAACTTGGCTTGGTCCATATCGGTGGCGGCGGCCCCCAGCGCCTGCAGGCGCTTTTGCACTTCGGGCAGATGCGCAGCCTTGACGGCGGCCTCCTGCAGCTTCTTCACGATGGGCGCGGGCGTGTCCTTGGGCACGACCAGGCCAAACCAGCTGATGCCCAGCGCATTCAGGTCGTCGTAGCCCAGTTCCTTGAAGGTCGGCACATCGGGCAGGTCGGCGGAGCGCGCGGTCGCGGACACCGCCATGGGAACCAGCTTGCCGCCCTTGATCTGCGGCAGCGCCGAGGGCAGCTGATCGGTCATGACCTGCACCTGGCCGGCCAGCGCGTCATTGAGTGCCGGGCCGTTGCCGCGGTAGGGCACGATCTGGATATCGGTCTTCATGGTGTCGTTGAACGCCGCCAGCATCAGATGGCCCAGCGTGCCCACGCCCGGCACGCCGGCGCTGTAGCCGCCGGGCTTGGCCTTGATCTTCGCCAGGAAGTCGGCAAAGTTGTTGACACCCATGTTCGGATGGGCCGTCCAGACCGAATGCATGGTCACCAGATTGGCCACGGGTGTGAGCTTGGCACCCAGCGCCTGGGCGCGCGTGTAAAGCAGCGGGTTGATCGTCATCGTGCTCACGGTGGCCATGCCCACGGTGTAGCCGTCGGCAGGGGCCTGGGCCACGGCCTCGGTGCCTATCAGGCCGCCCGCGCCGCCGCGGTTGTCGATCACCACCGGCTGGCCCAGCGTGGTGCGCAGGCCTTCGGCCAGCACCCGGGCGACGATGTCGGTCGAGCCGCCCGCGGCAAACGGCACGATCAGCTTCACCGGCTTGCTCGGATAGTTGTCGGCCGCGTGGACGGCCAGCGGCAGGGCGGCGGCCAGCGCGGCAGCGCTCAGGCATTGAAGGGAGAGACGGCGGGGGCGGGCGTACATGGAGCATTCCTTTGGAGAGCGGCGCGCAGGCATCAAGTCATGCATGCAGGACATGACTATAGAAAAAAAGCGCGCGCCCGGCCTCACCAAATCTACGGCAAGCCATAAGCATTGCCGATGGCTCTAAACACGGCGCGCCTGGGCCGGAGCCTATCGATGAAAATGAAGGCCCGATAGCTCCTGGCCTTGCAACATGCCTCCCATCGAGAACTGCCCCGAAGGCAAAGTGCTGTTTTCCCGGCTTGCCAAGCATGGCCGGCTGCGCCAGTTGCAGCTGTTGCTGGCGCTGGAGCAGTGCGGCTCGGTGGTGCGCGCAGCGGCGCATCTGCACATGAGCCAGTCGGCCGCGACCCAGGCGCTGGCCGAGCTCGAACGCGTGCTCGACATGCGGCTGTTCGAGCGCCATGCGCGCGGCATCCGCGCGACCCTGGCCGGCCAGACGCTGTGCGACACCGCACGCGGCGTGCTGGCCGAACTCGAGGAGGCCGCGCAGACGCTGGCCGCGATCCGGATGGGCGCATCGGCGGCGCTGCGCCTGGGCACGATTCCCGCGGCCGCCCAGGCCATCCTGGCGCAGCTGCTGGCGCGCTTCTACGGCCTGCATCCGCAGGTGCACATCGATGTGCAGGAAGGCTCGGCGAGCCGCCTGCTGCCGCAGCTGATCAGCGGCGGGCTCGACGCCTTGTTCTGCCGCGCGCCCGGCATGCTGCCCGAGGCCTTTGCGTTCGAGCCGCTGCTCGACGACGAGGCCGTGGTCGTGGCCTCGCATGCGCATCCGCTGGTGGGCGCGTCGGCGCTGCGGCTGTCGGACCTGCATTCGGCGCGCTGGGTGCTGCCGTCGGCCAACATCGCGGTGCGCGATATCTTCGAGCGCGACATCCTGAGCCGGCTGCCCGATGCGCAGTGGTTTCCCGTGGCCACCATGTCGCTGGCGGTGCTCGAAGGCCTGCTGGGCCAGCCGCAGGCGGTGTCGCTGATGCCGCGCAGCATCGTGGCCGGGCTGGAACCGCAGGGCGGCGGCGCGCGTTTTGCGGTGCTGGATCTCCTGCCCGGCAGCTTCCAGTGCGCGCTGCCGCCGCTGGGCGTGGTGCTGCGGCGCGAGGCCCCGCCGCAGCTGCTGGGGGAGATGCTCAGGCTCTGGCGCGTGGAGCGCAGGCCATAGGGCCGGTGATTGGCGCGGCGGGCCGCTGGCGTAGTAATTGCTTGCACCAGCTTGGTCCCCGCCACCTTGCCCGCGCCATGACTGCTACCGCCTTGCCCCACCCCGTACCGCTGAATCTGCGGCAGATCGAAGTCTTCCACGCCATCATGATGGCCGGCACGCTCAGCGGCGCCGCGCGCATGCTGTGCGTGTCGCAGCCCGCGGTGAGCCGCATGCTGGCCACGGCCGAGAGCCGGCTGCGCATGTTGATGTTCGAGCGCGTGCGCGGCCGCCTGCAGCCCACGCCCGAGGCGCGGCGGCTGTTTGGCGAGGTGCAGGGCATCATCGATGGCGTGCGCCGCTTCAACACGCTGGCCGCTGATCTTTCGCTGGGCACGCATGGCGAGCTGTCGCTGGTCTCGAGCCCCAGCTATGCCGAATGGCTGATGCCTGTGGCCATACGGCGGTTTCGCGCGCGCTATCCAGAGGTGCGCATCAAGTACCGGCCCTTGCCTTTCGACGCGCTGCTGCCGCATGTGCTGCTGGGGCAGGCGGATCTGGCGATTTCCTCCATGCCCGCGCCGGCCAGCGCCAATGTGGTGGCGCGCGCCATCGGCCAGGGCTTCATCGAATGCGCGGTGCCCGGGCAGCATCCGCTGGCGCAGGCCGAATCGATTGGCGCGGCCGATCTGCTGGGCCAGACCTTCATCAGCTATGGCGGCGACACGCCGTTCGGCAATCTGGCCGCGGATTTCTTTGCCGCCGCCGGGCTGACGCTGCGCGCCGATGTCGAGATCCGCTCCACGCCCGAAGCCATGGGCCTGGTGCGCGCCGGCGTGGGCGTGGCGCTGATCGAGGCATTTGGCGCGCGCCGCCCTGGCCAGGACGGCGTGGTGCTCAAGCCACTGCGCCCCATGCTGTCGCACCGCATCTACCAGATCCACGCCAATACCAGCCCGCTGTCGGCCATGGCCAAGGAATTCCTGGCCACGGTCAAGCGCCTGCTCAAGGAAGAGGGCCGGGATGCGCTGCCAGCGCCCGAGGCGCACGACACCGCACGCGTCCTGGTGCACCGGGTCTGACGGCGCGCTGTTGCCGCGGCATGACAGCCGCGCGCGGCGCTCATCACCTTTTGTCGGCGGACCATAACCACTGGTTAATGGCGGGGCGCTGACAGCCCGCTTGAAGCTGCTGAATTTCCCTTATGAATCAATGGCTTAGATGGAGTTCGCAGGCTTCCCCGAGCTGGCGAAAAGGTGGTTCTGGCGGGTTTGGCGATGCGCGCGGCGCTGCCGATCATGGCAACAGATTCACTTGAAGACCGCTATGAAACGCCTTATCACTGTTGCCGCCGCCCAGTTGGGTGCCATCCAGCGCGCCGAAGGCCGCGATGTCGTCGTGGCCCGTATGGTGCGCCTGCTGGAGCAAGCCCACCAGCGCGGCGCGAATGTCGTGGTGTTTCCCGAACTCGCCTTCACCACGTTCTTTCCGCGCTGGTATGTTGAAGACCTCGACGAAGCCGATGGCTGGTATGAGCAGACGCTGCCGTCGCCCGCCACGCAGCCGCTGTTCGATGCCATCCGCCGCTACCGCCTGACCTGCTATCTGGGTTACGCCGAAATCGCCCATGAGCCCGACGAGACCGGCGTGCTGCGCAAGCGCCGCTTCAATACCTCGGTGGTGATCGCACCCTCAGGTGAGATCGTGCTCAAGTACCGCAAGATCCATCTGCCCGGCCACAAGGAGTTCTCCACGTTGCGCCGGGTACAGCATCTGGAAAAGCGTTATTTCGAAGTCGGCAACCTGGGCTTCCCGGTGGTGCGCGCCCCCGTGGGCACGGTCGACGGCGTGAACCTGGGCATGCTGATCTGCAATGACCGCCGCTGGCCCGAGGCCTGGCGCGAGCTGGGCCTGCAGCAGGTCGAGCTGACCATGCTGGGCTACAACACGCCGGCCGTGAACCAGGAGAACCGCGGCTTCGAAGCCCACCACCTGCGCAACTTCCATTCGCAGCTGTCCATCCAGGCCGGCTGCTACCAGAACGCCACCTTTGGCGTGGGTGTGGCCAAGGCTGGCAACGAAGACGGCTTCGAGCTGATGGGCCATTCCATCATCGTCAATCCCCAGGGCGAGATCATGGCCATGGCCACGAGCTGGGACGATGAACTGGTGGTCGCCGACTGCAACCTTGAGATGTGCCAACTGGGCCGCACCACCATCTTCAACTTCGAGCAGCACCGCCGCCTCGAAGCCTATACCCGTCTCACATCGCAGACCGGCAGCAGCGCGCCCGCGGTGTGGCAGCCCGCGCAAGGCGAGGAGTGAACATGGCCGCGTCCCTGCCTTCTTATATAGAGCACGAAATGCTGGGCCAGTTGGCCGTGCCCCGGTTTGCCGATGTGCAGGCCGCGGCGCGCGCCATCGCGCCCCATGTGCTGCGCACGCCGCTGCTGCGCTCGCCCGCGCTCGATGCCATTGCCGGCGGCCCCGTCTGGCTCAAGCTGGAGAACCTGCAGACCACGGGTTCGTTCAAGCTGCGCGGCGCCTTCAATGCGCTGCTGGCGCTGGACGCTGAGCAAAGGGCGCGCGGTGTCGTCGCCTATTCGACCGGCAACCACGGCCAGGCCATTGCCTGGGCCGCGCGCCTGCTGGGCGTGCGGGCCACCATCGTGATGCCCGTCGATGCGCCCAGCAACAAGATCGCGCGCGCGCTGGCCCAGGGGGCGCAGGTGGTGCATTACGACCGCGAGAAGCAAAGCCGCGAGGAAATCGGCATGCGCCTTCTGGCCGAGACGGGCGGCACGCTGGTGCCGCCCGGCGACCACCCGCTGGTGCTCGCGGCCCAGGGCACGGTGGCGCTTGAAGCGCTGGAAGATTTGCCGGACGGCGTACGCGACACGCTGGGCCTGTTTGCCGCGCCCTGCGGCGGCGGCGGTCTGATGGCCGGCTGCTGCCTGGCGCTGGACGCGTTGAGCCCTGGTGCCCGCCGCGTTGCGGTGGAGCCCGCGGCGTTTGACGACACCGTGCGCTCGCTGGCCAGCGGCCGGCGCGAAACCAATGCCGCGGGTGCGCGCACGCTGTGCGATGCACTGCAGGCCGCGACACCCGCCGAGCTGCCGTTTGCGATCAACCAGCCGCTGCTCAGCGCCGCGGTGTCGGTGACCGACGACGAGGTGGCGCGCGCCATGCGCTTTGCGCTTGAAGAGCTGCACCTGCTGGTCGAGCCCGGCGGCAGCGTGGCGCTGGCGGCGCTGCTGGCCGGCCATCTGCGCGTGGATGCGCAAGGCGCCGTGGTGGTGCTGTCCGGCGGCAACGTCGACATGGCGCTGCTGCAGTCCGTACTGGCCCAACCCGCTGACTGAACCCAGATCCCAGAAAAATGAGGCCGACGCCAGTGCCTGCCTGCCGCTGCAGCGTCGCCCAGGAGACCGAGAGCCCTCTGTTCACCGCGTTTCAGAAAGTCCCCACCATGTTGCGTTTCCCCGTCTCCCTTTCGACTTCCCGCCGCCTGCTGCTCAAGGGCCTGGCCGCGCCGCTGGCCGCGCTGGCCCTTTGCAGCCAGGCCCAGGCCGCGTTTCCCGACAAGGCCATCACGCTGATCGTGCCGTTCAACGCCGGCACCACGCCCGACATCGTCTCGCGCCTGCTGGCCGATGCGGTGAGCCGCGATATCGGCCAGCCGGTGGTGGTGATGAACCGCGTCGGCGCCTCGGGCATCATAGGCACGCAAGCCGTGGCCAGTGCACCGGCCGACGGCTACACCATAGGCTTCGCCAACGTGGCGACGCTGGCCATCAACCAGTCGCTTTACTCCAAGCTGCCCTATGACGCCGACAAGCAGCTCGCGCCCGTGGCCTTGATCGGCGGGGTGCAGAACGTGCTGGCCGTGCGCAGCAGCCTGGGCGTCAAGGATGTGGCCGGGCTGATCGCGCTGGCCAGGCAGCAGCCGGGCAAGCTGACGGTGGGTTCGGGCGGCAATGGCACGACCGGGCATCTGAGCGCCGAGATGTTCAAGACCATGGCCGGTGTCTCCATCGTGCACGTGCCCTACAAGGGCGGACTCGAGGCCGATCTGGCGCTGCTGCGCGGGGAGATCGATCTGGTGTTCGAGAACATCACCTCGATCGCCCCGCATCTCAAGGGCGACAAGCTGACGCCGCTGGCCGTGACCGGCGCCACGCGCGACCCCCGCCTGCCCAAGCTGCCGACGGTCGCGGAAACCGGCCTGACCGGCTACCAGGCCGTGGCCTGGAACGGCTATGTCGCGCCCGCGGGCGTAGAGCCCAAGACGCTGGACTTCCTGAACGCGGCGTTCAACAAGGCTTTGTCGTCGCCCGTGGTCAAGCAACAGCTCAACGCCCAGGCCTACGAAGTGCATGTGGGCCCGCGCCAGGCGCTGTTCGAGCTGGCAAAGAAGGAGCGCCCGGTCTGGGCCGATGTGATACGCCGTTCGGACGCGACGCTGGATTGATGGCCAGGGCAGGGCGCGGCCTAAGCACCCTGCCCATTTCACCCGGCTATGAACACAGCTTACATGCAGAAGGTTGGCATGCAAGTTGGTAAGTGTTCAATGGCTGATCGGGGCCGGGTTCCGGGCCAGGACCATGGACAAATGCAGCAGCGCGAAATTTTTTCATTTTTTTCACTTTTTCGTTTTGATCGCTTTTTGGCGATGCTATGATTGCTGCCATTGCAGGGGAGTCGCCAAGTTGGTTAAGGCACTGGATTTTGATTCCAGCATGCGAAGGTTCGAGTCCTTCTTCCCCTGCCATAGATATTCGCCCCGGTTGCTTTCGGCAGCCGGGGCTTTTTCGTTTTTGCTCGCTTTGATCCGTTTTCCTAGGGAATTCCCGAATTGACCGCGTCACGGTCATGGGTGAGCGTCAATGACGACAATCCCCGGCTGTTTAGGATCGGCGGCGTGTTTCGCGCATGGACGCGTACGACCCATTCCCTGGAATTGGAGTAAAAATTGGAAAAACAAAAATCCTCAAGCATTGGCGGCTGGCGTGCCTGGCTGTATGCCCTGGCCCTGGTGCTGCTGGCCGCCGGCCTGTATTTCGTGATTGGCGGCGCCATGCTGGCCACGCGCGGTGGCAGCTGGTACTTCCTGATTGCCGGCGTGGTCTTCGTTGCCGCTGCGGTGCAGATCGCGCGTGCCCGTGCGTCGGGTGCCTGGCTTTATCTGCTGGCACTGGCCGGCACCACGGTCTGGGCGCTGTTCGATGTGGGCCTGGACTTCTGGGGCCTGATCTCGCGCCTGCTGGCGCTGGTGTTCATCGGCGCCGTGGTCGCGTTCACGCTGCCGCTGCTCAACCGTGCCGAAGGCCGTGCATCGGCGCACCGTCCGGGCATCGTGATCGGCGCCGTGCTGGTCGTGCTGGGCCTGTGGGGCTTTGTCGGCATGTTCCAGAAGCACCCTGAAGTCGTGGCGGCCACGCCTGCAGCCAAGCAGGTGCCGATCGCTCCCGGCGCCGAACAAAAGAACTGGGCCCACTATGGCAACGATGCGGGCACGCAGCGCTTTGCCGCGCTCGACCAGATCACGCCGGACAACGTCAAGCAGCTGGAAGTCGCCTGGACCTTCCAGCATGGCGATGTGCCGCAATCGACGGGCGCGGGTTCGGAAGACCAGTTGACCCCAATGCAGATCGGCGAGAAGCTGTTCATCTGCACGCCGCACAACAACGTGATCGCGCTCGATGTCGACAGCGGCAAGCAGCTGTGGCGCCGTGATTTCAACGCCTCCGTCGGTGGCGTCTGGGAACGCTGCCGCGGCATGGCGTATTTCGATGTGAATGCCGCCATTGCCGCACCGACCGTCGCCGGCTCGACGCCGGTGACGCCGGTGTCGCTGCCCGCTTCGGGCGGTTGCGAGCGCCGCGTGATCATGAACACCATCGATGCGCGCCTGGTCGCCATCAACGCCGACAACGGTGAAATGTGCGCCGAGTTCGGCAACCAGGGCGTGGTGGATCTCAAGGCCAACATGGGCACGATTGCCAACAAGGCCTACTACACCATGACGTCGGCTCCCACCGTGGCCGGCACGACGATTGCCGTGGGCGGCCGCGTGGCCGACAACGTGCAGGTCGACATGCCCGGCGGCGTGATGCGCGGCTTCGATGTGATCACCGGCGCGATGCGCTGGCATTTCGATCCGGGCACGCAGGACCCGAATGCGGCCCTGGAAACCGGCAAGAACTTCCAGCGCTCGACGCCCAATGTCTGGGCCGGCATCTCCTATGACCCGGCGATGAACACCGTGTTCCTGCCCGTGGGTTCGGCTTCGGTGGACCTGTACGGCGGCACGCGCACCGCGCTGGACCGCAAGTACGGCGCTTCGGTGCTGGCACTCGATGCCTCGACCGGCAAGGAAAAGTGGGTCTACCAGACCGTGCACAACGATCTGTGGGACTTCGACGTGCCCATGGCGCCCTCGCTGATCGACTTCCCCAAGGCCGACGGCTCCAAGGTGCCCGCGGTGGCCGTGGCCACCAAGGCCGGCCAGATCTTCGTTCTCGACCGTCTCACGGGCCAGCCCCTGACCGAAGTCCAGCAGCGTGAAGTCAAGCCGGGCAAGATTCTCAACGAAGCCTATTCCAGGACCCAGCCGGTTTCCACCGGCATGCCGCAGATCGGCGCGCAGACGCTGACCGAAGCCGACATGTGGGGCGCCACGCCGTTCGACCAGCTGCTGTGCCGCATTGCCTTCAAGGGCATGCGCTATGACGGCCTGTACACCGTGCCCGACACCGACAAGTCGCTGTCCTTCCCCGGCTCGCTCGGTGGCATGAACTGGGGCGGCATGTCCACCGATCCCAACAACCAGCTGCTGTTCATCAACGACATGCGCCTGGGCCTGTGGGTGACCATGGTCGAGCAAAAGGAAAAGGCCAAGCTGTCGGACGGCGGCGAGTCGCCCAACGCCGGCATGGGCGAAGTGCCCCTGGGCGGCACGCCGTACTCGGTGGTCAAGAACCGCTTCCTGTCGCCGCTGCAGATCCCGTGCCAGAAGCCCCCGTTCGGCACCATGACCGCGGTGGATCTGAAGACGCAGAAGGTGGTCTGGCAAGTGCCCATGGGCACGGTGCAGGACACCGGCCCTTACGGCGTCAAGATGCTGCTGCCCATGGAAGTCGGCATGCCGACGCTGGGCGGCTCGGTCGCCACGCAAGGCGGTCTGGTGTTCTTTGCCGGCACCCAGGATTACTACCTGCGCGCGCTCGAAAGCGCCACCGGCAAGGAAGTCTGGAAGCAGCGTCTACCCGTGGGCAGCCAGGGCACGCCCATCACCTACAAGTCGCCCAAGACGGGCAAGCAGTATGTGGTGATCTCGGCCGGCGGCGCGCGCCAGTCGGTGGACCGCGGCGACTACGTGATTGCCTACGCGCTGCCGGAAAAGCGCTGAACGCAGGGGCCGCATGCCGGCCCTGAATGACAAAGGCCACCCTCGGGTGGCCTTTTGCATTTGGGAACGAGCCGCGGCTTATTCGTCCAGCAGCGAACGCAGCATCCAGGCGGTCTGCTCGTGCACCGTCAGGCGCTGCGTCAGCAGGTCGGCCGTGGGCTCGTCTTCAGCCTTGTCGGCAATGGCCACCAGCGAGCGCGCGGTGCGCGCCACGGCTTCGTGGCCCTTGACCAGGATGCGCACCATGTCAAGCGCCGCGGGCGGCGTGGTGGGGGCGTCGTCCAGCGACGCCAGCTTGCTGTACTGCGCGTACGAGCCGGGCGCGAAGTGGCCCAAGGCGCGGATGCGTTCGGCAATCGGGTCGGCCGCATTCCAGAGTTCGGTGTACTGCGCCATGAACATCTGGTGCAGGCTGTTGAACATCGGGCCGGTGACGTTCCAGTGGAAGTTGTGCGTGGTCAAGTACAGCGTGTAGTTGTCGGCCAGCAGGCGCGACAGGCCGTCGGCAATCGCCTGGCGGTCTTCGGCCGAGATGCCGATGTTGATGGCGCTGGAACGCGCGGCTATGGCTGGAACGGACTTCTTGGGCATGCGGACTCCTTCTGCATTGGGACAAGGCGTTGATGAAATCGGGCGCGAAGACGCGACAGCAAGCACTTTATCGCGTTGCGCCGTCACGCTCCATCCTCGCATGGATTGCATGCGGCCATGACAATCCGTGGACAATGGCGCACCTGTTTCCCATTGAAGGGCGCAGCTGTTGAGGGAGATCATGGAGCCCAACCGTTTCGGCGATATCATCGCCTTTGTGGCCGCAGTGAAGGCCGGCAGTTTCACGGCAGCCGCGGCGTCGCTGGGCCTGACGCGCTCGGCCGTGGGCAAGAGCATTGTGCGGCTCGAAGCGCGCATGGGCACGCGGCTGCTGCACCGGACCACGCGCAAGCTGAGCCTGACCGACGAAGGCCTGGTGGTGTACGAGCGCTGGAGCCAGATCCTCAGTGAACTGGAGGAGGTGGATGCCTGCATGGCGCTGCGGCGCGCCGCCCCCACCGGCACGCTGCGGCTCACGGCGCCGCTGTCTTTCGGCCAGCGCCATGTGCTGCCGCTGCTCGACGGTTTCCTCAAGCAGTGGCCCGAGCTGCGCGCCGACATCTGGTTCACCGACCGTTTTGTCGACCTGATAGACGAAGGCATAGACGTTGCCATTCGCATCGGCGGACTCAAGGACGATTCACGCATCCTCACGCGCACCATTGGCTGGCAGCAGTTTGCGACCTGCGCCTCGCCGGACTATCTCGCGCGCCGCGGCGTGCCGCAGGCGCCGCAGGACCTGGCCGGGCACGACACCATGCTTTTCATGGGCGGCCAGCGTCCGAGCCCCTGGCGGCTGCAGACGCTACAGGGATTAGCGCTGCACGAAGGCCCGGGCCGGCTGCACATTGACAGTTCCGAAGCGCTGCGCGCGGCCGCGCTGTCGGGCTTTGGCCTGATCCACCTGCCGACCTACATCCTCGGAGAGGACCTGCGCTCCGGCCGGCTGGTGGAAGTGCTGGCCGACTGCCGCCCGCCGCCCGATGCGATACGCGTGATCTACCCGAGCCGGCGCCATTTGTCGCCGCGCACCCGCGCGGTCATCGACCTGCTGGTGGAGCGCTGGCGCGATGGCGTGCCATGGGAGGCTGGCTCGGCCGCCTAGCGCATGCCCCAGGGGTCTAACGGGGACTTGCGATTGCCATAAAGGGGAAGCCACTTCCCCAATGAATCATTTATCGTTGGCAATTGCTTTTCAATGATGCAAATGCAGGCGAGGCCGGCCCGGCTCGATGGGGTTTGGCGAGCTTGGCATTCCGTCTGTGCACGCGCCGGCAGCCGCCGCGCCGGGCCGCAACCCTGAACCCTGGATCTCTGATGACCGCACTTTCCGTACTTGACCTGGTGATGATTGGCGAAGGCCAGGACCTGGCCGACGCCATCGATGCGTCGCGCCAGCTGGCGCGCCATGTGGAGCAGCATGGCTATGCGCGCTACTGGATTGCCGAGCACCACGACATGCCCGGCATTGGCTCGGCCGCCACGGCGCTGATCATCGGCGAGCTGGCCGCAGCCACGACGTCGATACGCGTGGGCGCGGGCGGCATCATGCTGCCCAACCATTCTCCATTGGTGGTGGCCGAGCAGTTCGGCACGCTTGATGCGCTGCATCCTGGCCGCATTGACCTGGGGTTGGGGCGCGCGCCGGGCGGCGCCGGCCCTACGGTCCAGGCGCTGCGCCGCGGCGCGCCGGAGCGCGATTTCGCCCAGGACGTCGTGGAGGTCATGGACTACCTGGCCGACAACGGCCGCCAGCCGGTGCGCGGCGCGCCGGGCCGCCACGACGTTCCGCTGTGGATACTGGGCTCCAGCCTGTATGGCGCCGACCTCGCGGCGGCGCTGGGCCTGCCTTATGCCTTTGCCTCGCATTTCGCGCCGCGCCATCTGGACCAGGCCATTGCACACTACCGCCGCAACTTCCGCCCCTCGGCCCATCTCGCCCAGCCCTACGTGATGATTGGCGCCAACATCTTCGTGGCGGACAGCAATGCCGAGGCCGAGTACCTGGCCAGCTCGCATCTGCAGTGGATGACCGACCTGCATGTGGGCCGCATGGGCCTGCTGCCGCGGCCGCGCGAAGGCTATCTTGCGGGCCTGCCCGCGCATGAACGGGCGGTGCTCGATCAGGTGCTGGCCTGCACCGTGGCCGGCGACAAGGCAACGGTCGGCACCTGGATCAGGGACCTGGTGGCAAGGACGGGGGCCGATGAACTGATGATCGACTGCCGCATCCATGATCCGCAAGCGCGGCTGCGCTCGCACCAGTACGCGGCTGAAGCTCTGGGCGATCTGCTGACGCGCCCGGTGGCAGGAAGCTGATGCGTGTGCGCCGCACCAGCTCGTCGTAGCTGATGGGCGGCAGCGCCTGGGTGTCGGGCGCGTTGGCCAGCCAATGGGCCCAGCTCTTGCCGCTGCAGGGGTCATAGACCAGCTTGAACAGATGGCTGGGCACATGGACCTTGCCCGGGCCAATGGTCGGGGCATCGGCGGCAAACACCGGGCCGGTGAAGACGTAGACATCGGCCTGGGCCCCCTGTACGTACTGGCGCGTGTGCTGCTCTATCTCCGACCAGGCGCCGCCGTTGAAGGTCTGGTCCTGCGGCACCATGTTGGCCAGGCTGAAGCTTTGCGCCATCGCATCGGGCGTGCTCATGTCGCCGGCCGGCGCCATGTGGCCGCGCGAATAGCCTGAACCGCGGTAATCGCTGAGCTCGGCGCGTTCCCCCTCGGGCAGGCGTGCATCGGTATAAAAATGGTCGCTGCGCTTTTGCCCGCGCGCGGCGTCGATCATGGCGCGGTCGAGATGCTCGACAACGAACACCGGGGTTTTCGATTCGCCGCTGTGCAGCACCGCGAAGGCGCTGTAGCAAAGCTCGCGCAGCGCCGGCGCGCGCGGCACCACGGGCGGGGTCCGCGCGGGAAAGAATTGCCGGCATTCGGAAAAACTGGCGTCGATGCTGGACAGCTGCGGCACGGGCCGCAGCGCGCAGCCGGCCAGCAGCACCAGGCCGGCGGCCACGCTGCAGCGCCAGCGCTGCAGCTGCCTCCAGCGCGGTATTGCGTCAACAGTTCCAGAGCGAACGCCATCCACCTGTCGGTCCTCCCCGGCACTGGGCCGCATGGGTGCGCGCATGGCAAGACGCCCGTGTCTGGCATGGCGCAAGCCGTGGATTTCTATCATAGGTGGCAGAGGCTTGCGTTCCGGAAAGAGACCATGCACCACTATCCCCTGCGAACTGTTGCGGGCCTGGCCGTCGCCGGGCTGCTGGCGGCCTGCGCACCGCAGCCGCCGCGGCCCGCGGGCTTGGTCAATCCGGCCACCAGCTACTGCCATGCGCGCGGCGGCCGCGCGCTGCTGGGCTATACGGCCGAGGGCCGGGAAACGCTGTGCTTTCTGCCCGATGGCGCACTCGTCGATGAGTGGCAGCTGTATCGCGGCGATCATCCCTGCAAATAGCGCCTGACCCATCAGGACCCAGGGGCCCTAGAGTCCGTGCGGGCTCTGCTGGCAAGCCATGGCAGGCAGAATGCTGGCATGCGCCGGCCACCCCTGCTGGTTTGCTGTTTTGATCGATTGCAATGAATACCAAGACTTTTTACGCTGCTGCGGCCAGCTTCGAGGCCGCCCGGCAGCTGTCCGCTTGCGCGCCAGCGCACCCGGCAACCCGCCTGCATGGGCATGGCTTCACGGCCCGCGTGCAATGCGCCATCGCGCCTGGCTGGGCCGATTTTCCCGGCGGCGAAGTGCAGACGCTGCAGCAGCGGCTGACCGCAGCGCTCGCGCCACTGGACTATCGTCATTTGAATGAACAGCTGGCCGAGCCCAGCGACATCAACATCGCGCGCTGGCTGGCGCAGCAATTGGCCGATCCGGCCCTGGGCGCCATGGAAATCGGCGTGGACAGCACGGACCGCCAGGGCGCGCTGCTCGATGCCGCGGGCCGGGCCCATGTCTGGCGCCGCTATGTGTTCCAGTCGGCCCACCGCCTGCCCAACGTGCCTGCGGGCCACAAGTGCGGACGCATGCACGGCCATGGCTTTGAAGCCATCGTGCAGGCTGGCACCGAGGGCGCAACTGTCGACTACGACCGTCTCGACGCGGCATGGGCGCCGCTGCAGGAGGCGCTGCACTACGCCTGCCTCAACGAAATCGACGGCCTGGAGAACCCGACCAGCGAAATGCTGTCGAGCTGGATCTGGCAGCGGCTGCAACCCGCGCTGCCGTCGCTGTCGCAGGTCACGGTCTACGAGACCGCGTCGTGCGGCGCGCGCTTTGATGGTGCGCACTACCGCATCTGGAAGGACCTCACGCTGGACAGCGCGCGCCAGCTGCGCCGCGCGCCCGAAGGCAGTGCCCACCGGCGCCTGCATGGCCACACCTATACGCTGCGCCTGCATCTGAGCGCGCCGCTGGACCAGGTCATGGGCTGGACGGTGGACTTTGGCGATGTGAAGCAGCTGTTCAACCCGCTGTTCAAGGCGCTGGACCATCAGCCGCTGCACGAAATCGCCGATCTCGCCGACTGCGACACCGCGACGCTGGCGCAATGGATACTCGCCAAGGGCCGCGTGGACCTGCCGCAGCTCAGCGGTGTGGATCTTTTTGAAACCCGCGGCTGCGGCGCGCGGGTGGCGGTGGAAGGAGCCATGCCATGACCTACTCCGTCAAGGAAATCTTCTACACGCTGCAGGGCGAGGGCGGACAGGCCGGGCGCGCGGCGGTGTTTTGCCGCTTCGCCGGCTGCAATCTGTGGACCGGCCGCGAGAAGGACCGCGCCAAGGCCATCTGCCAGTTCTGCGATACCGATTTTGTTGGCACCGATGGCGAGGGCGGCGGCAAGTTCGCCACACCGCAAGCGCTGGCCGCCAAGGTGCGTTCGCTGTGGCCCGACTCGCATTCGGGCAAGCCGCTGGTGGTCTGCACCGGCGGCGAGCCGCTGATGCAGCTGGACCAGGCGCTGGTCGATGCATTGCATGCGGCCGGCTTCGAGATTGCGGTGGAAACCAATGGCACCCAGCCCGCGCCCCAGGGCCTGGACTGGATCTGCGTGAGCCCCAAGGCCGGCGCGCCGCTGGTGCTGACCGAAGGCTCGGAGCTGAAGCTGGTGTTTCCCCAGCCCGGCGCCATGCCCGAGCAGTTTGCACAGCTGCGTTTTACCCACCATTTCCTCCAGCCCATGGACGGCCTGGAGCAAAAGCGCAATACGCGGCTGGCCATCGATTACTGCATGGCGAATCCGCAATGGCGGTTGTCGATCCAGACCCATAAGGTCGTAAGCATAGCTTGAGACGCCGCCAGGCGTAGGGGCGATGCTTATCGCCGCAAGCAGAAACGGGTACGCTCAATTCCTGGTTCTTTCATCAGGAGGGTGGATGCAGCCCGTGCGTGCGCATGGGTCGCATCTGCAAAGCCATGCTGCACGCCCCGACGACCCACGCATTTGCGCCGCGCAACGCTGACAACAACCCATTGCGCCAGGCCCTGGCCCGCGCCCAGGCACTGACCGAACCGGAGGCCGTGGCCGCGCTGGTGGCCAAGGCGCGCCTGCCGCCGGCGACGCAGCAGGCAGCCGAGGCGACGGCGGCGCGGCTCACGCGCTGCCTGCGTGCGCGCAGCAGCGGCTTCCACAGCGGCCTGGTCCAGGGCATGCTGCAGCAGTTCTCGCTGTCTTCGGAGGAAGGCATTGCGCTGATGTGCCTGGCCGAAGCGCTGCTGCGCATTCCCGATGCCGCCACCCGCGATGCGCTGATACGCGACAAGATAGCCGGTGGCCAGTGGCAGGCACATCTGGGCAAGAGCCCGTTGCTGTTTGTCAACGCCGCGGCCTGGGGTCTGCTGGTCACGGGCAAGCTGGTCGAGGCGCCGGCGCAGGAAAGCCTGTCGGCCGCCTTGCACCGGCTGGGGGCCAAGGGCGCCGAGCCGCTGGTGCGCGCCGCCGTCGATGCCGCCGTGCGACTGATGGCGCGGCAGTTCGTGGCGGGTGAGAGCATTGAGGAAGCGCTGGCCAAGGCGCGTACGCGCGAGGCCCAGGGCTTTCGCCATTCCTATGACATGCTGGGCGAAGCCGCGCTGACCGAAGCGCAGGCCCAGCAGTATCTGATGGCCTATGCGCATGCGATCGAGGCGATTGGCCACGCATCCGCGGGGCGCGGCATTCTCGATGGCCCCGGCCTGTCGATCAAGCTGTCGGCGCTGCATCCGCGCTATGCGCGCGCCCAGCACGAACGCGTCATGGCCGAGCTGTACCCGCGGCTGCTGCGGCTGGCCAGCGCGGCGCGGCGCTATGACATCGCCATCCATATCGATGCCGAGGAGTGCGAACGGCTGGAGCTGTCGCTCGATCTGCTGGAAAAGCTCTGCTTTGCGCCCGAGCTCGCGGGCTGGAGTGGCCTGGGCTTTGTGCTGCAGGCGTATCAAAAACGCTGCGCCAGCGCCCTGGACTGCGTGATCGATCTGGCGCGGCGCAGCCGGCGCCGGCTGCTGCTGCGCCTGGTCAAGGGTGCGTATTGGGACAGCGAGATCAAGCGCGCCCAGGTATTGGGCCTGGAAGACTATCCGGTGTTCACGCGCAAGGTGCATACGGATGTGTCGTATATCGCCTGTGCACGCCAGCTGCTGGCCGCGCCCGATGCGGTCTACCCGCAGTTCGCGACCCACAACGCTCTTACTCTGGCCAGCATCTACCACCTGGCCGCGGCCGAACACCCGGGCGCGCCGTATGAGTTCCAGTGCCTGCATGGCATGGGCGAGCCGCTCTATGAACAGGTCGTGGGCAGCCACGGCGGCATGGGCCGGACCTGCCGCATCTATGCGCCCGTGGGCGGACATTCGCATCTGCTGGCCTATCTGGTGCGGCGGCTGCTCGAAAACGGCGCCAATTCCTCATTTGTGAACCAGGCCGCCGACCCCGCGGTGGCGCTCGATGCGCTGCTGCGCTCGCCCGTGGATTTGGTCGAGGCCGCGGCCGAAAGCGAAGAGGTCATGGGCGCGCCGCATCCGCGCATTCCACTGCCGCGCGCGCTGTTTGGTGCGCAGCGTGCCAATTCGCGCGGCTGGGATCTGGCCGATGAAGCCAGTCTGCAGGACTTTGCCGGCGTGCTGGCGCGGCAGCAGCCCGTGCACGCCGCGCCGCTGCTGGCGCAGTCACTGCAGTCATCGCAGCCGCCGCGGCCCGTGCATAACCCCGCGCGGCGCGAAGAGGTCGTGGGCCAGGTGCAGGAGGCCGATGTGGCCCAGGTCGAGGCGGCGCTGGCCGCGGCGAGTGCCGGTTTCGCGGCCTGGTCCGAAACGCCCGCGGCCGAGCGCGCGCAATGCCTGCTGCGTGCGGCCGACGCCTATGAGCAGCAGACGCTGGAGTTGATGGCGTTGATGGTGCGCGAAGGCGGCAAGACCGCGGCCAATGCGCTGGCCGAAGTGCGCGAGGCGGTGGATTTTCTGCGCTACTACGCCACGCAGGCGGCGCGCGATTTTCATCCCGAAACGCACCGCGCTCTCGGCCCCGTGGCCTGCATCAGCCCGTGGAATTTTCCGCTCGCGATCTTCACCGGACAGGTGGCGGCGGCGCTGGCCGCAGGCAATACCGTGCTCGCCAAGCCGGCGCGGCAGACGCCGCTGATCGCGGCGCGCGCCGTGGCGCTGCTGCATGCGGCGGGCGTGCCGCCGCCGGCGCTGCAACTGCTGCCCGGCGCGGGCTCGTCCGTGGGTTCGGCGTTGGTTGCCGACGCGCGCGTGATGGGCGTGGTGTTCACCGGCTCCACCGAAGTCGCGCAGCAGTTGTCACGCACGCTGGGCCAGCGGCTGCGGCCCGACGGCCAGCCGGTGGTGCTGATTGCCGAGACCGGCGGGCAGAACGCCATGGTGGTTGATTCGTCGGCGCTGCTGGAGCAGGTCGTGCCCGATGTGCTGGCTTCGGCGTTTGACAGCGCGGGCCAGCGCTGCTCGGCGCTGCGCGTGCTGTGCGTGCAGGAGGACTGCGCCGACCGGCTGCTGCAGATGCTCGATGGCGCGATGCAGCAGCTGCGGACAGGCGACCCGCAACGGCTGGCCACGGATGTCGGGCCGGTGATCGATGCGCAGGCCCGCGCCGGCATCGAAGACCACATCGCCGCCTTCCAGGCCAAGGGCCATGTACTGCGCCAAAGCGCGCTGCCCGCCGATATCGCCACGCAGGGCAGCTATGTCGCGCCCACGGTGATCGAGATCGAGCGCATTGCCGAACTCGGGCCGGAAGTCTTCGGCCCGGTGCTGCATGTGCTGCGCTATCCGCGCGCGCGGCTTGACGGCCTGCTGGCGCAGATCAATGGCACGGGCTACGGCCTGACTCAGGGCCTGCATTCTCGGCTCGACAGCACGGCGGCCCAGGTCACCGCCGCCTGCCGCGCGGGCAATCTCTATATCAATCGCAACACCATTGGCGCGGTGGTGGGCGTGCAGCCATTTGGCGGCGAAGGCCTGTCGGGCACCGGGCCCAAGGCCGGCGGGCCGCTGTATCTGCGCCGGCTGCTGGCGCGCCATCCCGCCGATGCGCGCGAACTGTTGCTGCGCGAAGGCCTGGCGTCGCATCATGCGCCCGGGCCGGTACCGCGCCCGGCATTGCAGGCGCTGCAGCGCTGGGCTGACACTGCCATGCCCGCGCTGGCCGAGCGCTGCGCGCTGTATGCGGGCCAGTCGCCAGCGGATCTCGAATTGCTGCTGCCCGGCCCCACGGGCGAGCGCAACAGCTATCGCCTGGTGGCGCGGCCGTCGACGCTATGCCTGGCCGACAGGCCCGAAGGCCTGCTGTGGCTGCTGGCTGCGGTGCTGGCCGTGGGCGGTAAAGCCGTCTGGCCGGCTGAGCACACGACGCTGTTCACCCGCCTGCCGGCCGGCGTCACCGCGCAGCTGGTGCTGGTCAGCAACTGGGCGCAGGCGCTGGCCGAGAACCGGTTGCATGTCGACGCGGTGCTGCATGCGGGTCCTGCGGATACGCTGTTGGCGTTGCAGCAGCGGCTGCATGGCCGCAGCGGGGCGCTGGTGACGGTCGTTCATCTCGACCAGCATGAGGCGCCGGTGCCGCTGGAGCGGCTGCTGATCGAGCGCGCAGTCAGCACCAATACCGCGGCCGCGGGCGGCAATGCGTCGCTGCTGGCGTTGAACGGCCATTGACCCAGGGCCGGGCATTCAGGGCAGTGCCGCCGCGGCCAAGAACGCTTTCTCCACGGCATCAAGATTGCGCATGCCCGCATCGGCCAGGCGCCGCACCAGGCAGATCTGGCGCACGGGTGCCGCGCGGCCCAGCGCAATCTCGCGCACCCCATAGGCATCGCGCAACTGGTAGCGGATTTTTGGCAGCACCGACACGCCTATGCCCGCTGCGACCATGGCGACGATGGCATCGATGCCCGGCACATCGACCAGCGGCTGGCGGTGGGGCAGCAACTGGTTGACGAAACGCGCCGCCATCTGGCCCGCGACCACCGAGCGCTCCAGCCGTATCCAGGGCGACTGGGACAGGATCTGCTTGACGGTGCCCGGCGCCATGTCGGCCGGCACCACCAGCACGAACTGCTCGCGCAGCAGAGGCGTCCACAGCAGCCGGCTCGATCCACCCGAGACCGGGCGCACGACAATCGCGGCATCGACGCGGCCGGCCTTGAGGCTCAGCAGCAGATCGGGCGTGGTGCCGCGGTCTATCTGCAGGGCGATCTTGGGCGCGCTGCGCTGCAGCGCCGCAAAGGCCTGCGGCAGCAGCGTGGTCATGGCCGACTCGGTGATGCCCAGCCGCACATTGCCCGCGGGCGCGGCACAGTCCACGTGCCGCATGGATTCCAGCTCGGCCAGGCTGCGGTTGACCACGGCCGCGAGCTGCAGCGCAAACGCCGTGGGCCGCGCATTGCGCGCCGAACGGTCGAACAGCGCCTGGCCGAAGTGCTGCTCCAGCTGCTTCATCTGCAGGCTCACGGCGCTCGGGGTCAGGTTCACCTGCTCGGCTGCCAGGGCAAAGCTGCCCTGCTGCACAACGGCGGACAGGGTCGAAAGCCACTGCATTTTCATGAGATTTTCTCGTGTATCGAACGACGAATGATCAAGCTACAACGCGGAATTGTCTTCTAGCATGGCTTTCTGTTCAACCGTTTTTCGCCGCGCCATGCAACCCACCTTCCAAGTCCAGGACTACGCCGCCCCGAGTTCGTCTTCCCCTTCGCGCGCCGGCGTGCCCGCGCTGCCGCGCCGTCTGCGCAAGATGCTGTCGCTGGATGACTTCGAGGACGCGGCGCGCGCCTTCCTGCCCAAACCCATCTTTGCCTATGTGTCCGGCGGCTGTGAGACCAACCGCTCGCTGCAGGGCAACCGCAATGCGTTTGCCGACTACGAGTGGCATACGCGCATACTGACCAATACCTCGGCGCGCACACTGGGCACATCGCTGCTGGGCCAGCAATACGCGGCGCCATTCGGCATTGCGCCCATGGGCATCAGCGCGCTGTCGGCCTACCGCGGCGACCTGGTGCAGGCCCAGGCCGCGGCGGCCGCCAACATTCCCATGATCCTGAGCGGCACCTCGCTGATTCCCATGGAGGAGGTGGCACGCGCCAATCCCGGGGCCTGGTTCCAGGCCTATGTGCCAGGCGAGCCCGAGCGCATCCTGCAATTGCTTGACCGCGTGGAGCGCGCCGGCTTCGGCACGCTGGTGGTGACCGTGGACACCCCGGTTTCGGGCAACCGCGAGAACAATATCCGCGCTGGATTCTCCACGCCACTGCGCCCCAGCCTGGGCCTGGCCTGGCAAGGGCTGACCCACCCGGGCTGGCTTTGCGCAACGGCCCTGCGCACCCTGCTCCAGCATGGCATGCCGCATTTCGAGAACTCGCAAGCCAAGCGTGGCGCGCCGATTCTGTCAGCGACGGTCACGCGCGACTTCGGCGCCCGCGACCATCTGAACTGGGAGCATTTCGATCTGATTCGCCGGCGCTGGCAGGGCCCGCTGGTGATCAAGGGCATTCTGCACAAGGACGATGCCGTGAAGGCGCGCGACCATGGCGCCGATGGCATCATTCTTTCCAACCATGGCGGCCGCCAGCTCGATGGGGCGGTGTCGCCGCTGCGCGTGCTGCCGGGCGTGGTCGATGCGCTGGGGCCGGATTTTCCGGTCATGATAGACAGCGGTTTCCGGCGCGGCAACGATGTGCTGCTGGCGCTGGCCTTGGGCGCCAAGTTCGTCTTCGTCGGCCGGCCTTTCAACTATGCCGGCGCGGTGGCCGGCGAGGCGGGCGTGCGCCATGCGATCGGCATCCTGGCCTCGGAAATCCTGCGCAATATGGCGCTGGTGGGCGCTACCAGTCCGGCCGATCTGGGCCGCGACATGCTGTTCTCGAAAGCTTCAGGCGCGTAAATGAAAACACGCCGGTATCCATGGGATACCGGCGTGCAGCATTTCAGCGGGAACGCATTATTCCAGCTTGATATTCGCCTCGCGAATCAGCGTGCCCCATTTCGTGTGTTCGGCCTTGATGAACGCGCCGAACTGCTGGGGCGTGCCGGTGACGGGAATATTGCCCTCGGAGGCCAGCTTCTCTTGCACATCCTTGCGCGCCACCATGGCCACCACTTCCTTGTTGATGCGCGCCACGACATCGGCGGGCATGCCGGCCGGGCCGACGAATCCCAGCCAGGTGCTGGCATCGAAACCCGGGAAGCCCTGTTCGGCCACCGTCGGCACCTGGCCGATCACCGGCAGGCGCTGGCCCGAGCTCACGGCCAGAGCGCGCACGCGCCCGCCCGTCATCTGCGACATCACGGAAACACTGTTGCCGAAATACAGCTGCACCTGGCCGCCCAGCAGCTCATTCATCGCCGGGCCCGCGCCCTTGTAGGGCACCTGCAGCACCTGGATACCGGCGCGGCGCGCGAGCATCTCGCCGGCCAGGTGGCCCACTGTGCCGTTGCCCGCATGCGCAATGCTGTACTCGCCGGGCTTGGCCTTGGCGGCCTTGATGAAGTCGGCCAGGGTCTTGAACGGAGAGTCGGCGCGCACCACCAGCACCACGGGCTGCACGGCGATCTCGACGATGGGCGTGAAGTCCTTGAGCGGGTCAAAGGGCATCTTGGCGTAGAGCGCCGGGTTGATCGACAGGTTCGAGGCCTGGCCCATGCCTATGGTGTAGCCGTCGGCAGGCGCCTTGGCCACGGCGTCCAGGCCGATGTTGCCGGCCGCGCCGGGGCGGTTCTCGACAACCACGGTCCACTGATTGAGCACGGTGAACTTCTCGGCCATCAGGCGCGAGGTGGCATCGGTGCCGCCGCCGGGCGGGAAGGGCACGATCAGCTTGATGGGCTTGGCCGGCCAGCTGGGCTGGGCGCGCACGCCCGCAGCGGAGGCGACCAGCGCGAGGGTGCTGGTCTGGAGGAAATGGCGTCGTTGCATGGTATGTCTCCTTATGTTTTGTTGTTCCTGCAGGGCGGGTTCTAGACGGGTAAACCTTTTTCGCGCAGCACGGCGTCGAAGCGCTCGGGGTCGGCCGTGCCGGCGCGGTTGGTCTCGCGGATCTTGGCTTCCTTGAGCAAATGCGCGCGGGTCTTGGCCAGCACGTCGGCCGCCTGGTCGGCGGGAATGGCGATGACGCCATCGGCATCGCCGACGATCAGATCGCCGGGCATGACCACCAGGCCGGCGCACGACACGGGAATGTTCACTTCGCCCGGGCCGTCCTTGCTCGGGCCGCGATGCGTATGACCGCGGGCAAAGATGGGCATGCCTTCTTCGGCCCATTCGCACAGGTCACGCACGGCGCCGTCGATCACCAGGCCGCCGAGCTGCTTGGCGACGCAGGTGGTGCGCATCAGGCCGCCGACCAGCGCCTGCGAGACATCGCCGCCGCCGTCGATCACCAGCACATCGCCGGGCTGGACCATCATCAGCGCCTTGTGGATCATCAGGTTGTCGCCGGGCCGCACGCGCACGGTGACGGCCGGGCCACACAGCACGGTGTCGAGCCGCTGGTGGTATTGGCGCAGACCTATGGTGCCGATGTTGCGGCTCATGGAGTCGCCGATGGCGGCCACCGGCAGGTCGCGAAACGCGGCGACGATCTCGGCGGCGGGGCCGCAGGCGCGGGGGTTGATGCGGTAGCCGGCAGGCCAGGATTTGTTGTCGCTCATGCAATGTTCCGTTCGTTCTGGGTAAGCACCTGCGGGTTCACGCAGGAAATGGGGTCGGGACGCTGGCCGGTCAGAAAGCCCAGCACGTTGCGCGCCGCGCCCGTGGCCATGCCTTCGAGCGCAGCCGGCGTGGAGCCGCCGACATGCGGAGTCAGCACGACATTGGGCAGGGCCGCCAGCGCGCTGCCCGCGGGCAGGGGCTCGACGGCCATGGTGTCCAGGCCCGCGGCAAACAGGGCGCCGGACTGCACCGCCTCCACCAGCGCTGGCTCATCGATCACTTCACCGCGCGCGGTGTTCACCACGATGGCGCCGCGCGGCAGCAGCGCGAGGCGGGCTGCATCGAACAGGCCGCGGGTGTGCGCGTTCAGCGGGATATGCAGGCTCAGCACATCGGACAGCGGCAGCAGTGCGTCAAGCGTGTCGTGCAGCACCACGCCAGCGACGGGTGCCGGGCCGCGCAGGCCGGGGTCAAACGCATGCACCTCCATGCCCAGCGCCAGCGCGACTGTGGCGACGCGCTGGCCGACCTGGCCAAAGCCGACCAGGCCCAGGCGCCGCCCGGCCAGTTGCAGGCCGTCCTGCGCACGCGTCCAGCGGCCCGCGCGCAGTTCGCTGTCCAGCCAGGCCACCTTGCGCGCCGCGGCCAGCATCAGGCCCAGCGTGAGTTCGGCCACCGACTGGGCATTGGCGCCCGGCGTCACGTAGACCGGAATGCCGGCCTCGGTGGCCGCGGTCACATCGATGTTGGGCACGCCGACGCCATGCTTGGAGATCACCTTGAGCGTGGGGCAGCAGCGGATGGCGGCGGCCGAGAGTTCGACGGTGCGCGAGATGATGGCGTCGACCGGCTCGCTGGCCAGCGTGCTTTCGACTTCAGCGGCGCTGTTGCCATCGCGCATGAACAGCACGCGGCAGCCCGCTTCTTCGAGGATGCGCAGGCCCGCCGGGGCCAGGCGGGGGGCGGTGACGAAAATCGTGAATGCCATGTTGTCTCGTTGTGGTTTTCAGCACGGTGCTGATGGAGAGGATTCTGCGCAGTCCGAATCATTCGGTCTATTCGATAATGTTCATCCATTCATTTCTTTTGGTAATCAAAGAAAGCCTGCCATGGATCTGCACCTGCGCGACCTGCGCTATTTCGAGACCGCGGCCGAACTGGGCCACTTCGGCCATGCCGCCGAGCATCTCGCGCGCAGCCAGCCCGCGCTGACCAAATGCATTCAGCGCCTGGAGGAGGCCTTCGGCAGCCCGCTGTTCGAGCGCGACGGGCGCGGCGTCAAGCTCACACCCGTGGGCGAGATGCTGCTGGGGCGCGCGCGCATGCTGCGCAACACCGCCGAGGAAGTGGTGCGCCAGGTCAATGAATTTGCCCAGGGCCATGCGGGCCATGTGCGCGTGGGCAGCGGGCCGGTGGCCGCCGATCATCTGCTGCCGCAGCTGTGCGCGCTGGCGCTGGAGGGCGGCGACAAGACCACGCTGAGCATCGTGGTGGGCCCGAGCTGGGAGCTGCGCGAGCAGCTGCGCGAAGGCCGCATCGATCTGCTGATAGGACTGACCATCGATGGCGATCCCACCACCATCTCGTACCCGATCCTGGAAGACGTGGTGGTGGTGGCCGCGAGCCGCACGCACCCGGTGTTCCAGGTGCCGCGGATCACGATGCAGACGCTGCTGGACTATGCATGGGCGCTGCCCGCGCCGAACATTCCCAGCCGCGCGTGGCTGGACATGGCGTTTTCCACCAAGGGCCTGGCCACGCCCAGCGTGCAGATCGAGGCCAGCTCGATCGCGCTGCTGCCGCGCATGATCGCGCGCACCCATCTGCTGAGCTTCGTGTCGCGGCACACGCTGGAGCTGCAGCGCGGCGACGATCTGCGCGAAGTGCGGCTCAGGGCGACGACGCTGCGGCGCAAGCTGGGTGTCACGGTGCGCGCCAGCGGCGAGCTGTCGCCCGCGGCGCAGCGCATGGTGGCGCTGCTGCGCAGCAAGGGCCCGGCGCTCGCGGCCGGGCTCACGGGCGCTGATCGATAGGCACGAAGGCCAGGTCGTCCGGGCCGATGTAGTGGGCGCTGGGGCGGATGATCTTGTTGTCCTGGCGCTGCTCGATCACATGCGCGGCCCAGCCACTGGTGCGCGCGATCACGAACAGCGGCGTGAACATCGCCGTGGGCACGCCCAGCATGTGATAGCTCACGGCGCTGAACCAGTCGAGATTGGGGAACATGCGTTTGCTGTCCCACATCACGCTCTCCAGCCGCTCGGCAATGTCATACATGCGGGTGTTGCCCGCGTCGTGCGAAAGCTGCGCCGCCACGCGCTTGATGATGCTGTTGCGCGGGTCGCTCACCGTATAGACCGGGTGGCCAAAGCCGATCACCACTTCCTTGGCCGCAACGCGGCGGCGGATATCGGCTTCGGCTTCATCGGGCGTGTCGTAGCGCTTCTGGATTTCAAATGCGACTTCATTGGCCCCGCCATGCTTGGGGCCCCGCAGCGCGCCAATCGCCCCCGTGATCGCCGAATGCATGTCGCTGCCCGTGCCTGCAACCACGCGCGCCGTGAACGTCGAGGCATTGAACTCATGTTCGGCATAGAGATTGAGCGAGGTATGCATGGCGCGCTGCGCCGCGCCGCTGGGCTTGTGGCCATGCAGCAGATGCAGGAAATGCGCGCCGATGGAATCGTCATCGGTATCGACTTCAATGCGCTTGCCTTGCGTGCTCCAGTGGTACCAATACAGCAGCATCGAACCCAGGCTGGCGAGCAGCCGGTCGGCGATGTCGCGCGCGCCGGGCGTGTTGTGGTCGTCCTTTTCGGGCAGCACGCAGCCCAGCGTGGAGACGCCGGTGCGCATCACATCCATGGGGTGGGCGCCCGCGGGCAGCTGCTCCAGCGCCTCGCGCACGCTGGCCGGCAGGCCGCGCAGGGCCTTGAGCCTGGCCTGGTAGGCCGCGAGTTCGGCGCGCGTGGGCAGCTTGCCGTGCACCAGCAGGTGGGCGATCTCCTCGAAGGCGCAGACTTCGGCGATATCGAGAATGTCGTAGCCGCGGTAGTGCAGATCGTTGCCGGTCTTGCCGACGGTGCACAGCGCGGTGTTGCCGGCGGTGACGCCCGACAGCGCCACGGATTTCTTGGGCTTGGGCGCATGGGGGGTGGCTAGGGCAAGTGTCATTTCAGGTCTCCTGGAGTGAAGGTTGTGCGGGATGAGGGGCGGCGCTGCGCTGCAGGAAATCCTGCGCAAAGCGTTGCAGCACGCCGCCGGCGGCGTAGATGGAGATTTCCTCGGCGGTGTCGAGTCGGCAGTGCATGGGCGTGTCGTGCCGGCTGCCGTCGCGGCGCGTGATGCGCAGCACCAGCCTGGCGCCGGGCGCGGGCTGGCCCAGCACGTCATAGGTTTCCGTGCCATCGAGCGCCAGCGTGTGGCGGTTGCAGCCAGGCGGGAACTGCAGCGGCAGCACGCCCATGCCAATCAGATTGCTGCGGTGAATGCGCTCGAAGCCTTCCGCCGCCACGACTTCGACGCCGGCCAGGCGCACGCCCTTGGCGGCCCAGTCGCGCGACGAACCCTGGCCGTAGTCGGCGCCCGCAATGACGATCAGCGGCTGGCGCCTTGCCATATAGGTTTCTATGGCCTCCCACATGCGCAGCACCTGGCCTTCGGGCTCGAGCCGTGCGAACGATCCTTTGCGGCCCGCCATCTCGTTGCGCAGCTGCGGATTGGCCAGGGTGGCGCGCTGCGCCGTGAGGTGGTCGCCGCGGTGCGTGGCATAGGAGTTGAAGTCATCTTCGGGCAGGCCCATGCGCGCCAGGTACTCGCCCGCGGCCGAGTCGCGCGTAATGGCGTTCGAGGGCGACAGATGGTCGGTGGTGATGTTGTCGGGCAGCAGCGCCAGCGGGCGCATGCCGCGCAGCGTGCGTTCGCGCGCCAGCGCGCCTTCCCAATACGGCGGGCGGCGGATATAGGTGCTTTGCGCGCGCCAGTCATAGCGCGGGGACACACGTGGCGCCCGGCGCTCGTCGCGCAGGAACATCGGCGCATAGACCTGCTCGAACTGCGCGGGCTGCACCGCGGCCTGGACCACGGCATCGATTTCCGCATCGCCGGGCCAGAGGTCATGCAGCCGGATCTCGCGCCCGCCATGCACGCCCAGCACATCGCGCTCGATATCGAAGCGTATGCTGCCGGCCAGCGCATAGGCCACGACCAGTGGCGGCGAGGCCAGAAACGCCTGGCTGGCCAGCGGGTGGATGCGCCCGTCGAAATTGCGGTTGCCCGACAGCACGGCCGTGGTGTGCAGCTGGCGCGCTTCGATCTCCTGCGCGATCTGCGGCGCGAGCGCGCCCGACATGCCGTTGCAGGTGGTGCAGGCAAAGCCGACGATGCCAAAGCCCAGCTGCTCCAGCTCGCGGTCCAGGCCCGCGGCCTGCAGGTACAGCGCGACGGTGCGCGAGCCCGGCGCGAGCGAGGACTTGACCCAGGGCTTGCGCGTGAGCCCCAGCCGGTTGGCATTGCGCGCCAGCAGTGCGGCGGCAATGACATTGCGCGGATTGCTGGTGTTGGTGCAACTGGTGATCGCGGCAATCACCACCGCGCCCTCGGGCATCAAGCCATCGGCGGGCGCGGCCTGCGATTGCGCGATGCCGCGCTGTGCGAGTTCGACCGTGGGCACGCGCGCATGGGGATTGGACGGACCCGCGATGCAGCGCACCACGCTGGACAGATCGAATTGCAGTTGCCGGTCGTAGACGGCATCGACCAAGGTATCGGCCCAAAGCCCCGCATGGCGCGCATAGGTCTCCACCAGCGCCACCTGCGCGGCCTCGCGTCCCGTGAGGCGCAGATAGGCCAGCGTCTGCGCGTCGATGGCAAACATCGCGGCCGTCGCGCCGTATTCGGGCGCCATGTTCGATATGGTCGCGCGGTCGCCCAGCGTAAGCCCGGCCACACCCTCGTCATGGAACTCGAGATAGCTGCCCACGACCTTTTGCGCGCGCAGGAATTCGGTCAGCGCAAGCACGATATCGGTGGCCGTGATGCCCGGCTGGCGCTGGCCTGTCAGCGCCACGCCGACGGTATCGGGCACGCGCATCCAGACCGCGCGGCCCAGCATCACGCTTTCGGCTTCGAGCCCACCGACACCAATGGCCAGCACGCCCAGCGCGTCGACATGCGGCGTGTGGCTGTCCGTGCCCACCAGCGTATCGGGGAAGGCCACGCCGTCCTGCACCTGCACCACCGGGCTCATTCGCTCCAGATTGATCTGGTGCATGATGCCGTTGCCCGGCGGCACCACATCGACATTGCGAAAGGCCTGCTGACACCAGGCGATGAAATGAAAGCGGTCGGCATTGCGCCGGTCTTCGATGGCGCGGTTCCTGGCAAACGCCTGCGTGTCATCGCCGCCGCATTCGACGGCCAGCGAGTGGTCGACGATCAATTGCACCGGCACCACGGGATTGACCTGCGCCGGGTCGCCGCCCTGGGCCGCGATGGCATCGCGCAGGCCGGCGAGATCGACCAGCGCGGTCTGGCCCAGGATGTCATGGCACACCACGCGCGCCGGAAACCACGGAAAGTCGCTGTCGCGGCGGCGCTCGATCATCTGCCCGAGGCCCTTGTCGCGCAGCGCCGGCGCGCAGCGGCGCACCAGGTTCTCGGCATGCACGCGCAGCGTATAGGGCAGGGCGGCCCAGGCGCCGGGGCGCAGGGCTTCGACGGCGGCGCGCGCATCGTGAAAGTGCAGCGCCGTGCCGGGCAGGGCGCGCAGGTAGTCGGTTGTCATCTTGGCAGTCTTCATCGGGGGTGATAGGCTTGGCTTGATTCGCAATTTACGCAAGCCTGCCCACCGCCACCAGCCCTGAATTGGCGAACGTTTGCGAATCACAAACCGTTAATTTGCGAACTTTGCGAATCACTTATGGCCAAGACTTTCATGGGCGTGCGTCTGCGCTCGCTGCGCGCCGAGCGCGGCATGACGCAGCTGGCGCTGGCGCATGCACTGGGCCTGTCGCCCAGCTATGTGAATCAGCTGGAGCAGGATCAGCGCCCGTTCACCGTTGCCGTGCTGTTGCGCATTCACCGCCTGCTGGGCGTCGATATCCAGCAGTTTTCCGAAGACGAGGAGGCGCGCGTGCTGGCGCAGCTCAGCGATGCGCTGGCCGCCGTGCCGGGCGCGCCCGCCGTGCCCCAGCCCGAGTTGCGCGAAGCCGCGGCCAAGCTGCCCCAACTGGCCCAGGCCATCCTGGCGCTGCACCGGCGCCATGCCGAGGATGTGCAGCGCCTGGAAGCGCTGTCGGCCCGGCTCGGTGATGGGCGCGCCGATGGCGATGGGCGCGCCGATGGCGATGGCCGCACCGAAGCCGAGGACTGGACTCACTCGCCGCTGCGCCAGATGCCGTTCGAGGCCGTGCGCGACTTCTTCTTTGCGCACCGCAATTACTTCGATGCGCTGGACCGCGCGGCCGAGGACTGGGCCATGCAAGCCGCGGCGCAGGGTGGGGGGCTGGTGGAATGGCTGGTGCAGCGCCTGCACGGCCGGCACGCGGTGCAGGTGCTGCGCAGTGACAGCGAAGCGCCAGGCCCGCTGCGCAGCTACGACGCGGCGCGCCGCACGCTGCAGCTATCGGCCCGGCTGGCACCAGGCCAGCAGGCATTCCAGTTGGCAACGCAGCTGGCCTTGCTGGAGATGGGCGCGCCGATCGACGAGTGCCTCGCCACCGGCCATTGGCAGGACGATGCCACGCGGCGCCTGGCGCGCATCGGCCTGGCGCACTATGTGGCCGGTGCGCTGGTGCTGCCCTATGGCGCTTTCTTGCAGGCCGCGCAGGCGCTGCGCCATGACATCGACCGGCTCGCGCGCCAGTTCGGCGTGGGTTACGAGACCGTGTGCCACCGGCTGTCGACGCTGCAGCGGCCCGGCGCGCCTGGCGTGCCGTTCTTCTTCATTCGCGTCGACCGCGCGGGCAACATCTCCAAGCGCCAGTCGGCCACGCATTTCCACTTCTCCAAGACCGGCGGCACCTGCCCGCTGTGGAATGTCTACGAAGCTTTTGCCCAGCCCGGACGCATCCTGCCGCAGCTCGCCAGCATGCCCGACGGCCGCACCTATCTGTGGGTGGCGCGCAGCATCGTGCATGCGGGCGCGGGCTGGGGCGCGCCGGGCAAGATGTTTTCCATTGGCCTGGGCTGCGATGTGCAGCACGCTTCGCGCCTGGTCTATTCGGCGGGAATGGATCTCAAGGGCCTGAGCGCGGCCACGCCCATAGGCATGGGCTGCAAGGTCTGCGAGCGCAGCGCCTGCCCGCAGCGCGCCTTCCCGTTTGTCGGCAAGCCGCTGCTGGTCAATGAGAACGCGCAGGGGTTTGTGCCGTATGCGGGCGCGGCTTGATGCCGCGCTAGAACACGCCCAGCCCCAGGCCCGCCGCCAGCGCTTCGCCCAGCGCCCGGCATTGCTGCAAGTCTTCTTCGGCGATGTGCTTGGGCGCCAGAATTGCTTCGGGCGTCTGCGCATGGGTGCAGACAATCAGCGGTTCTGCCACGGCCTTGAGGCGCCAGCCGGTGGCGATGCGCGCGATCTGGCGTGCGGCGTTCTGCCCGTCGCTGCCAGCGCAGATCAGGCTTGCATAGGGCCGGCCGTTGATGCGTTCGAGCGCGCCGTAGTAGCTGCGGTCGAAGAAATCCTTGAGCTGGCCGCTGATGGCCGCGAGGTTTTCGGGCGTGGCGAAGATATAGCCATCGGCCGCAAGCACATCGTCGGCCCCTGCGTCATGCGCGTGCAGCAGGCGCACTTCAACATTGGCCTCCGCAGACGCGCCGTCATGCGCGGCCTGCGCCATCTGGCGCGTGCCATCCGTGAGCGAGTGATAGACGATGAGCAGGATCTTGCGCGGCATGGCGCCAGCATAGCGTCGCTCAGACCAGCGTGGTTTCCTCGCGCTGGTGTCGTTGCGTTTTCACGCGGGCAGAGGAATGGCTTCGCCATTCACCGCCCAGCTCACGCCAAAGCGGTCCGTGAGCATGCCGAAAGTCTTGCTCCAGAAAGCGGGGGCCAGCGGCATCGTGATCTGGCCGCCTTCGGCCAGTGCCGCGAAGGCGGCCTCTGCCTGTGCCACGGTGTCGTATTGCAGGGCCAGCATCGCGTTCTTGATGCCCTCGAAAGGCATGGACGGGGGCAGATCGCCGGCAAACAGCATCGCGCCGCCCGGCAGCACCAGGCAGGCATGCATGATGCCGTCGCCCATGGGCATGGGCTGGCCGCCACAGCCTGATGCGTCCGCTGGCGGCGCGGGCACATCGGCATAGCTGAGCATGGCCTGGATCTGGGCGCCCAGGGCCTGCTCGTAGAAGGCAAATGCCGCGCGGGTGTTGCCGCCGAAACTCAGGTAGGGAACGAGGGTGGTGGACATGCACGTCTCCGGTGAAACAAGCAACCGTTGCCATGAACACTGGCCACTAAAAAACCTTGCGCAGCCAGCCCTGGCGTCCAGTCTAGTCGCGACGCCGCGGTTTGCGAACCATTCCCAAAGTGCAAGCCGGGGTAACGGCGGGGCCGCATTGCCCGGTGCACCCTCGAAACGACCGTAGCATGGCCGGCTGTTTGTTACATGGAATGTGGAGAAAAGATGAATTGGGAAAATACGCTTCGTAGTGCCATCGGCGTGCTTGCCATTTCAGCCCTGGCGGCTTGCGGTGGTGGCGGCGGTGGTGGAGACGGCGACAGCGACAGCGGCGGCGGATCGGTGGACGCGGGCACGGCCGAAGGCCTCTACACCGGGACCACGGGCAACGGCCAGACCCTGACCGGCCTCGTACTCGATAACGGCAACTACTGGGTGCTTTATTCCGATGTCAACAGCAGCGCGATTGACGGTGTCATCCAGGGCAGCAGCAGTTCAAACAACGGCAACTTCACATCTTCCAATGGCCGTGACTTCAATTTCGGCGCTTACGGCATTTCCGATCTATCGATTGCCGGCACTTATGTGGCCAAGCAGTCGATTGCCGGCAATCTGAACTACGGCGGCGCCAAGCCCACCACCTTCAACGCCAGCTACGACGCCCGCTATACCCAGCCGGCCACGTTGGCCAACATTGCCGGCAGCTATTCCGGCCAATCGGCCACCGCTGGCGAGAACGAGGGCGCGAACTTCACCGTGTCGGCCACCGGCGCCATCAGCGGCAGCGGCGCCAGCGGCTGCCGTTTCACGGGATCGGTCGCGCCACGCGGCAATGTGGCCGCCTATGACCTGACGCTGTCCTTCCTGGGCGGCATCTGCGAACAAGGCACGGCCACGATCACCGGCATCGCCTACATGGAACCTGGCAGCAACCGCCTGCTGGCCGCGGCACTCGACTCCACGCGCCGCAATGGCGCGGTGTTCATTGGCGAGAAGGCCGCCACCAGCGTGATGAACTGAGCCACTGCAAATATCCCGCACATGCGTGCCTCGATCATATTGAGCGCGCTTCCCTCGGGTGTGGGTTGGCGCTTACCGCATGCGCTTCTGGCCGGATTCCCGGCCGGACGCTCAGCATATTGGCGAAGCGCAGCGTGGCATAAATTGAAGCGCTCGGCATAGACGGGATATTCCACCTCTCGCCTCTCACTCCCATGGCCTGATCCTCATCGAAAGCTGCTGTGGCCTGCGACTCAATCGATATAAAAAATAATCACTTCAGTTATTTGTGTATCATTTCCTAACAATTATTTGGGAGATGAAATGAACTGGAAGATGAAGCTCCGAGCCACAGCCAGCGTGCTGGCCATATCGTTGCTTGCGGCCTGCGGTGGAGGTGGAGGAGACAGCGGAGATGACGGCGGGCCTGTAGTCAAAGACAGTGCAGAAGGCTTTTATGTAGGTACCACCAGCAATGGACGCAGCCTAACCGGACTGGTGCTTGATGATGGCAACTATTGGATTCTGTATTCACTGGCGAACAATTCGTCGGTGATTGGCGGCGTCGTTCAGGGTAATAGCACCTCAACGAACGGCGCGTTTACCTCCCGGAATGGCCGTGACTTCAATTTTGAAGGCGGTGGCATTGGTGATTTCTCGATTGCCGGGTCTTATGCAGCTAAGCGGTCCATTGCGGGTAATCTGACCTACACCGGCGTTTCGCAGCAATATAGCTTCAGCGGCACATATGACGACAGCTATGGGCGATCCGTAACGCTTGCCGATGTTGCCGGCAGTTATTCAGGCGTTTCAGCGTCGGCGGAAGGCACTGAATCGGCAAGCCTCAACGTAACTGCTGCGGGCGGAATCAGTGGCAGTGGTGCCAGTGGTTGCCGTTTCACCGGTACCGTCACACCCCGGGGCACAGTCGCGGTCTACAACCTGACCCTGTCATTCCTCGGCGGACTCTGCGAGCAAGGCACGTCTAGCCTGACAGGCGTGGCCTATCTTGATCCCGATACCCGGCAACTGTTTGGCGCTGCGTTGAATTCCGCACGCAGCGATGGCGCATTGTTTGTGGGTCAGAAGGCTGCAACGCCAGCCACCAGTTTTGGCTCTAGCTCCAGTGCCGTGGTCACCACCGGAAGCAGCAGCGGCTGTGGTTCCCGCGGTGGTCCAGGCTACCGCAAGGCGAATGGGCAGTGCGCAAGCTGGGCCGACTATTACGCCGGCCGTCGCTGATACATACCAATTCCCTTTCCACGGAACTGCTGCTAAAAGGCAAAAAGCCCCGCATACGCGGGGCTGGCTCGCAATGCAATGGACGCTTCCCCACCCGGAGGTCCATGGCTGCAAGCGGGGCTGGCGCTTGAGCGCCTGCCGTCAACGGCTTAGAAGTTGTGGCGCAGGCCGATTTCGTAGCCGGTCAGCTTGTTGCCGGCGTTGGGCGTGGGGCTCAGGGCCGAGGCGAACTTGCGCGTTGCCAGGCGGTCGTTGCGCATGTGGGCCACGGCTGCGTAGACTTCCGTGCGCTTGGACAGCTGGTAGCCATAGCCCAGGGCGAGGCGCTGCGAGTCGGCATCGTCCTGCTTCTTGTTTTCGTACATGCTGTAGGCGGCGCGCAGCTCGCCCTTGCCCAGCGCCATCTTCACGCCGAAGCTGTACAGGTCGACGCGGCGGTCGTTGCCACGGTCCGAAGCCACCAGCAGCATGGGCGTGAAGGCGCCGAACTTGTAGGAAGCGCCGAGGTTGTAGGTCTTGTAGTCCACGCCGGCAGTGGCCGTGCCGCCGCGCACGATGCCAAAGGCAGCGGCCACGTTCAGGCCATTTGCCGAGTAGCCCACGCGGCCACCGGTGTTGCTCGACAGGCTGTTGTCGTCATTCTGTTCGCCAAAGCTGTGGGTCACCTGGCCATACACGCCGCCCATGGCGGGCAACAGGTAGCTGACGCTGTTGGAGACACGCTTGGGGTTGGAGCCTTCGGGTGTGCCGGCCGACGAACTGCTGATCAGGTTGTGGCCGTTGATGCCGCCCATGCCGGTGTCGGCAAAGGCGTGGAAGCTTTCCAGGTTCTGGTAGGCGGGGGTCTTGTCGCGGCCCAGACGCAGTTCACCGAAGTTGCCGTTCAAGCTCAGCGTGGAGCGGCGGTCGAATTTGAAGCCGCTGGCCGTGCCATCGTCAACGCTCAGGCCACCTTCGAGCCAGAAGCCAGCCTTCAGGCCACCACCGAGGTCTTCCACGCCGCGGAAACCCAGGCGGCTGCTGGAATTACCGCCGTTGGCCAGGCCGGTGACGCTCTTGCCGGACGTCGAGATATGGGCGACGGAGACGTCTGCCACGCCGAACAGGGTCACGGAGCTTTGTGCCATGGCACCGGTTGCAACGGTCAGAGCGGCGAGGGCGAGAAGTTGTCGTTTCATGCTGTTCACTATGTAAATGGAAAGAAGGAGTGCCCATTCAAAGCGGTGGCCGTGATCTGGCCACCTGTTTGCTTGGGACTGTTTCCATTAGGCAGGGTGAAAATGAAACAATAGTTACAACCCTATATTTTTCCAAAAAACTACAGCCACTGGCTGCTTGTGCAACCCAGCCGACAGTCCTTGGCGCCGGACCACGCAATGCAATGCGTCCAACCAGCCCGATCGCGGCATGGCCCGGCAAATCATTCCATCACGATGTTGGCGCGCTTGCCGGCGGCCTTGAAGGTGGCGATTTCCTCGGCGACCTTGGCCTTGAAGCCGGCGGCGTCCTGAAAGCCCGGCTCCAGCCCGGCAGCCAGCATCTTTTCCTTGACCTCGGGCAGGGCCATGATGCCCGCCAGTTCGCGGCCCAGCAGTTGCTGGATGGCCACAGGCGTGGCGGCGGGCGCGGCCATTCCGTAGTAGCCGTCGAAGCTGGCCTTGGGCAGCTTCAGTTCACCCAGGGTCGGCACATCAGGCAACGCAGTGGCGCGTTGCACCGATGTCACGGCCAGGGCGCGCAGCTTGCCCGACTTGATGTGCGGGCCTACCGAGGGAATGGTGTCGATCGCATAGTGGATCTCGCCGCCCAGCAGGGCCATGGAGGCTGGCGCGCTGCCTTTGTAGGGAACGGCCAGCACCTTGATGCCCGCTTCATGCGCAAACATTTCGCCGGCAAGGTGGGGCGCGGAGCCTGTGCCGAAGGTGGCGTAGCTCAGCTCGCCCGGCCTGGACTTGGCCAGGGCCACCAGCTCGGCCAGTGTCTTGACCGGCGTGGCGGAGTTGCTGACCAGCACCAGCGGCGCCTTGACCAGCAGCGCAATCAGGGCCAGATCCTTCTGCGGGTCATAGGGCATGCGCTCCTTGAGCGCGGGCACCACGGAGTAGGTGGACGAGCCCGACACCATCAGCGTATAGCCATCCGGTGCGGCCTTGGCGACGGTGTCGGCGCCGATCATGGTGCTGGCGCCCGGCTTGTTCTCTACGATCACCGCCTGGCCCAGGCGCGCCGACAGCTTGTCTGCCACGGTGCGGGCCACCACATCGGTGGCGCCGCCGGGCCCGAAGGGCACCACGATGCGTATGGGCTTGTGCGGGTAGCTGGGCGTTTGCGCCTGCGCGTAAGGGGCGGCAAGCGCCACGATGCCCAGCAGGCAGGTGTTGAGAAGATGGCGACGTGAAGTCATGGTGGCAGCAATAGGGAGAGGTTTGACAGCATCGTAGAAAGTTTGCCGCCTTGCCACCAGCAGAGAATGAGGAACGCAGCTTTGCCTTATCGGCAACGATCAGGGTTTACGCGCAGGGGTTCTGGCCGGCCGGCAGCATGGTCTTGAGATACTCCAGAAATCGTTGCGCCGCATGGGGCAGGGTGCGCCCGGCCAGTGTTTGCAGTTCGATGTCGCGCAGCGCCATGCCATGGTCGCGGATGGGAATGCTGTGCAGCGTGCCGGCGGCCACCATCTGCCGGCTCGTCACCTCGCCGGCCACCGTCATTCCGCCGCCGTGGCTGACGAATCCCACCAGCGTGGGCCAGTGGTTGGTGGTGAGCACCGGCTCCAGCACCAGTTGCTGGCGGCTGCAGGCAATATCTATCATCTGGCGCACCGTGGTGCTGGGCATGGGCAGAGCCAGCGAGTGGGCGCACATGGCGCGCAACGTGACGGTCTTGAGGTGGGCCAGCGGGTGGTCGGGGCGCATCACGGCCAGCAGGGGCGCGGGCTGGCGGTATTCCACCCGGATGTCGCGCTCGGGCTGGCGGCTGAACGTCAATCCCATGTCGGCATTTGCCTGGCGCACCTGCTGGGGCACTTCGGCCGGCAGCAGCACCGCCACCTGGAACTGGATCTGCGGGTGCTGCAACCGGAACTGCTGCATCAGGCGCGGCAGGAAATCTCCGGCAAAGCCCTCGGTCACGGCCAGTCGCACCGTCCCCGAGCGCAGGCCTTGCAGCGCCAGAATGCCTTCCAGCGCATGTTCCGCATCCATGCGGCTGCGCCGGGCGTGCACCGCCAGGATTTCCCCCGCCGCCGTGAGCACCATGCCGCGCGGCTGACGCTCGAACAGGGGCGTGCCCAGGGCTTGCTCCAGCCCGCTGATCTGGCGGCTGATGGCCGAGGTGGCGACATGCAGACGCACCGAGGCTTCGGTCAGGGAGCCGACCTGCGCCACTTCCAGAAAGTAGCGCAGGGCGGTGTCTTGTAATTGGTGTGCGTACACGGTGGGGTCTGCGGGAGTGGTTTGCCGAAACGGCAATGGTAAGTTGAAAATACGGTGATTGTGCTGACGCAGCGCGCTCTCTACGCTTGGCGCTATTTATCGGCATAGCGCCGAGTACCCGCATCCCGGAGAGCCACCCCATGACCCGAGCCGACGCCCTGCAGCGCGCCACCGATTACTTCGACAGCGGCGAACTGCGCCAGACCCTGGCCCAGCGCGTGGCCTTCACCACCGAAAGCCAGGAGCCCGCGCAGGCGCCGGCCATGTCTGCGTATCTGGAAGCGCACATGATGCCGCTGCTGGAGTCGCTGGGTTTTGCCTGCCAGATCTGGCCCAACCCCGTGCCCGGTGGCCCGTCCTTCCTGTTTGCCGAACGCGCCGAGCCCGACGCGCCGTTTGCCGTGCTCAGCTACGGCCATGGCGACGTGGTGCGCGGCTACGCCCCGCAGTGGCGCGCCGGTCTGGAGCCCTGGAAGATGGTGGTCGACGGTGACCGCTGGTATGGCCGCGGCACGGCCGACAACAAGGGCCAGCACAGCATCAACCTGGCGGCATTGGAGCAGGTGCTGGCAGTGCGCCAGGGCCGGCTGGGCTACACCTTCAAGCTGCTGATGGAGATGGGCGAGGAAGTGGGCTCCCCCGGCCTGCGCGAGGTCTGCGAGCAGCACCGCGACGCGCTGCGCGCCGATCTGTTTCTCGCCTCCGACGGCCCACGCGTGGCGGCCGAGCGGCCCACCTTGTTCCTGGGTTCGCGCGGCGGCGTGAACTTCGATCTGCGCATCAACGCGCGCCCCGCAGGCCACCATTCCGGCAACTGGGGCGGCCTGCTGCGCAACCCCGGCGTGCGCCTGGCCCATGCCATCGCCTCGCTGGTCGACGCCAACGGCCGCATCCTGGTGCCCGGCCTGCTGCCCGCGAGCCTGCCCGACAACGTGCGCCAGGCGCTGCAGACCATCGAGGTGGGCGGCGGCGCCGATGACCCGGAAATCGACGCCGACTGGGGCGAGCCGGGCCTGACCCCCACCGAGCGGGTGATAGGCTGGAATTGCCTGGAAGTGCTGGCCTTCAAGACCGGCAACCCCGAAGCCCCGGTCAACGCCATCCCCGGCCATGCCTCGGCCCATTGCCAGGTGCGCTATGTGGTGGACAGCGACAGCGAGAATTTCATGCAGCATCTGCGCACCCATCTGGATGCGCATGGCTTCACCGACGTGCAAGTCGAACAAAGCGGCCCGCTGATGGAAGCCACCAGGCTGGACCCCGACAACCCCTGGGTGCACTGGGCGCTGGCATCGATGCAGCGCAGCACCGGCAAGGAACCGGCCCTGCTGCCCAATCTGGGCGGCACCTTGCCCAACGATGTGTTTGCCGTCGTGCTGGGCCAGCCCACGCTATGGGTGCCGCACTCCTATCCCGCCTGCGCCCAGCACGCGCCCAACGAACACCTGCTGGCCAGCGTGGCGCGCGAAGCGCTGCCGCTGATGGCGGGGTTGTTTTGGGATCTGGGGGAGCAGGGGGAGGAGATTGCGCGGGGGTGTAGGGCTAACTAAAGGTTTGAGCCATGTTCCGGATCTTAAGGTGCGTAGACCGGGGCAGGGCTGAACCAGGTTGCAGCTTTGGCGAATAGGTATAGATTGCTTTACTAAAGCCTTCAAGACGCACCATGACCAGGATTTCAAATCTGCTCAGCTTCGACAGGGCGGAACATTCGGCACCGAAGATGAGGTGGCTGCGCGTGACGCTCACTCTTTGCAAGGCAGAACGGAACAGCCAATGGATAAAGGCCGCGCGGGAGGGACGTCTGCGCCCGGTTAGCGTGCAAATGGTGGGCCACATCTGAACCTTGTCGAGGTGTGGTTCGACAGTGCGAGCGAAACTGGAAAACCGCGCGTAACTGAACGGAAGTATCTTTTAAGATACCATCATGGAACTTCGGATTTACACCCATACCAGCGACCGGGTGCCATTTGCTGACTGGCTGGACGCACTGAAAAACACTCGGGCGCGGGCAATCATGCGGGCGCGGTTGGCCAAAGTGCAAAGTGGCAATTTCGGAGATTGCAAGCCGCTGCGCGATGGCGTGCAGGAACTGCGCATCGACTACGGACCGGGTTATTGGGTGTACCTGAGCAGGCAAGGTCCGGTGGTGGTGCTGTTGCTATTTGGCAGCGACAAAAACGACCAAGACCGCGCCATCAAACAGGCGATTGCCAACCTCAATGACTGGAAACAAAGGGGCAAGCCATGAACGCACCACGCGATAAGAGCTATGACGATTACCTGGCCCAAAGCCTCACCGACCCGAGCGAAGCTGCAGCCTACCTCGATGCGGTAATGGAAATGCAAGACCATCCGGCCCTGCTGCTGGCGTTGCGTCAAGTGGCAAAGGCCCACGGCATGGCCGAGGTAGCCCGCCGTGCGGAAGTGGGCGATAAGACGCTGTTCCGCGCTCTCAGTGAAAACGGTAACCCGACGCTGGATACCGTCAACAAAGTGCTCCATGCCTTGGGCCTGCGCCTGAGCGTTGAACCACTGTTTGCTCAAGCCTGACCGCCTTCTTTCAGCTGGTCTGACGGCAATCCGACTGAAAAGCCGGTTCCTCCACTGGTCCGCTCATCGCTGCGCTTGCAAAGACGGATCGGAAAATCACAAGCGCGCTCACGACCCACTTCGGTTCAAACAGCGTGTATGGCAAGACGGTTGAAGCAGTCAGTCGGTGTACATGTTTGATTGGCTGCTTCAGGCTGGTTGCTGCCGCTCAACCCGCGATTGTTGAACGACTGCTGCGCGACCAAAGCAGACTCTGGACGAAACGGTGGTTCAGCGCACAAAAGCAGTCGCTCACAACCCGCCGAGTAGTGGCACATGCCGTTGCGCCACGTTTGCAAGACTCCATTACCGTTAGGATTGAGCCGATTCATTCGTGCTCAGTTGAGTTTCGTCCACTCGGTCCGTCGCTGCGTTGAGGTGACGGCTTGGCGGTAGCTGAGATATCTTAGAGGTGACCTTGTCTCCATCGTCTGAACAAGCCTTTTCCCGCTCGCGCCCCAAGCTGATGGCCCTCGGCTATCGAATGCTTGGTTCCGTCGAAGAGGCTGAAGACTTGGTGCAGGATGTATGGCTGCGTTGGCATGATGAAGCCGAAAATCAGCGTGAAGTGGTTCTCGTTCCAGAGGCATGGCTTGTCACGGTTACCACCCGCATGGCAATTGACCGCTTGCGTGCTGCCAAGCTTCGACGAGAAGCCTATCCTGGCCTGTGGCTTCCCGAGCCACTGATCAGCGACGGTCCAGCCTCCCCGGAGCAAATCCACGAAATTGCCGATGACGTTTCCATCGCCTTCCTGGTGCTGCTCGATTGCCTGACGCCAGAGGCACGCGCGGCGTTCTTGCTTCGGGAGGTCTTTGACGTCGAATACGAGCATATTGCCGCAGCCATAGACAAGAGTGAGGCGGCATCCCGTCAAATCGTGCACCGTGCAAAGCAACGGCTGACGGCAGCACGCGGCTCAGAGCGACAGCGGTCGCGAACCCCGCCAAAGGAGCAGTACGCGCTTCTGCATCGTCTGATACAGGCCATCATGGACGGTGATTTCAACGGGATTCGCGCCTTGCTGGCCGAAGAGGCAGCTCTGGTAGGCGACTTTGGCAATAAGGCGCCAAGCTTGCGCCACCCCTTGAGCGGCGCCCAGCGTATTGCCCAACTGTATTACGCGCACTACCTGCGGCATGGCAGAAACATGCGACTGGAACTGGCCTTCTTGAACGGTGAATGGGCTCTCTTGCGCTATCTGCAAGACGAACTGGAGTCCGTCCAGGCCTTTGATTTCGAAGGTGGCCGCATCGCGCATGTGCGGGTACAGCGCAATGCGGAGAAGTTAGCCGGCCTCAAACGCTATAGCTACTTGCCGACAGAGCCAAATCCTCACTGATCTAACCCGTCCGAGGAGCAAAACACGCTCGCAGCGTGCGGTTGTTCGCCGCAATTTTCTTTATCTGGTGTCACAGATCCCTCCTGTCAAACGTCTTGTGAGCAGGAGTTCGAGGTCGGCCTCCGCCCATCATTGACATTGAAGGAATTTGATCTATGAATCGCGCTGTATGGTTTCAAGCCTCCCCTGAAGGTGCCAAGGCTGTTGGAACGCTGCACCACTTCGTCACCAAGAGCACTGGCCTACCGAGCTTGCTGACTCACCTGGTCTTCCTGCGTGTGTCGCAGATCAATGGTTGCGCGCACTGCATCGACATTCATACGCGTGATCTACTTGCTGAAGGCATGTCGGTTGAAAAGCTGGTACTTATCCCTGTCTGGCACGAGGCCCAATATCTATTCTCAGAACGGGAGCGCGCTGCGTTGGCGTGGAGCGAGGAAGTAACGCTGGTGAACGAGACCCACGCTTCAGATAAGGCCTATTCGGCCGCATTGGCCGTGTTCGGAGAAAAGGATCTGGTGGATCTGACTCTCACGATTGCAGCCATGAATGCTATCAATCGCATGGGCATAAGCTTCCGTATGAAGCCTCGTGCTAAGTTGTAAGGCGGCGGACAGGCCGCGATTACGGGGCTGAACGGCCCGCTCCAGGCGCGCGTTTTGGGTGCCAGCAAGCGACCGCTCCTGGCCCCAAAGCAGCCGTCGCCGTCTCATCCGGGATCGTCAGCAACCGCTGCAAAGCAGAAGTTGGTGCACGAAGACATGCATGGCTGGTTGGCGACGGTCGAATCGCCTGCCAAGTGATCATCGCCTTCTACACAAGTCATTCAGTAGGTGCTGGGAGCAGCCAGCCGCTCAGCCTCAAAGACCAGTCGCTGGGCCAGAATTGACCATATGCAGCCGCAGGAGAGACTGCTTGCGCCGCGCAGGAGCCAGTGTCCCGATTCAAAGGGGCGGTTTTTAAACGCAAATGAGGCGCTGATCGTTGTGCTCAGGCGCGAGCTCTTGGCCAGTGCGAGTCAGCTGTCGCGCACACTTCTGGCTTGGTGGAGCCCGCTCAGCCCGATTTCCCCCATCGCGCCTTTAGACTTGCACTATCGCCCACGAATGCAGTTGTGCATTCCCCGATATGCCAAAGGCAAGAAACTCAGCGATGAAAACTGACTCCCATACCTATGAGCCCCGCAAAGGGCACGGACTGCCGCATGATCCCTTCAACGCCATCGTCGGCCCGCGACCGATCGGGTGGATTTCTAGCAGGAGCGCGAGCGGGCGGGTCAATCTGGCGCCTTACAGCTTCTTTAATGCCTTCAACTACGTCCCGCCCATCATCGGCTTCTCCAGCATCGGTTGGAAAGACACGGTGCGCAATATCCAGGAGACTGGCGAGTTCGCGTGGAATCTGGCCACGCGTGAGCTAGCCGATGCCATGAACCAGACCTGTGCCGCCGTCCCGCCGGAGGTGGATGAGTTCGAGCTGGCAGGGCTGAAAGCCGTGGATTCGGAGTTGATACGGGTGCCCAGAGTCGCACAAAGCCCGGTGACCTTCGAATGCCGATTGACCGACATCCACCAGTTGCGTACCGCTAGCCATGAGTCGATTCCGTCCTGGCTAGTGCTTGGGGAGGTGGTAAAGGTCTACATCGATCATCGGCTGCTCAAGGACGGTGTTTTCGACACGGCCAATGCCGGGGTGATTCTGCGCGCTGGGGGGCCAGCAGACTATTTCTCGATCGGCGAAGAGCAGAAGTTCCGCATGCATCGTCCCAAATAGCAGATGGCATTCGCCTACCCCAGGAAGGAAGCTTGGGTGCAGTATCGGTTGCTTGGGTGTCTGCCGCATCACCGACACCGAAAGAGCAGCAGGCTCGAGACCCCGCGTAGGCATGCCTATGGTTCGCACCTGCCGATCGCGGTTCCCGCCAAGCCTAATCCGAAAAAGAAAAACCCCGCTATCTGAAAGATAGCGGGGTTGTCTTTTTTGGTGCCGGAGAGATGAATCGAACACCCGACCTTCTCATTACGAATGAGCTGCTCTACCGACTGAGCTACACCGGCTGAAGACTCAAATTATATACCAGAATGATAGCTGGTCACGCGATCGACTTCATTTTTTGAGCCGAGGATGACGCTGACGCGTTCGTGCAGCTGGGTGGGCTTGATGTCGAGGATGCGTTGCTTGCCGTTGGTCGCGGCGCCGCCGGCTTGTTCGATCAGCCAGCTCATGGGGTTGGCTTCGTATAGCAGGCGCAGCTTGCCGGGCTTGTTGGGCTCGCGCTGGTCCCAGGGGTACATGAAGATGCCGCCGCGCATCAGGATGCGGTGCACATCGGCGACCATGGAGGCGATCCAGCGCATGTTGAAGTTCTTGCCGCGCGGGCCTTCTTCGCCGGCCAGGCATTCGTCGACATAGCGCTTCACGGGGGCGTCCCAGTGGCGCATGTTCGACATGTTGATGGCGAATTCCTTGGTGTCTTCGGGGATGCGGATGTTTTCGCGCACCAGCACGAACGAGCCTTGCTCGCGGTCCAGCGTGAACATCGCCACGCCGTCGCCCACCGTCAGCACCAGCGTGGTCTGCGGGCCGTAGATACAGTAGCCGGCGGCGACCTGTTCGGTGCCGGGCTGCAGGAAGTCTTCGTCATGCACGCCGGGGTGGCCGTCAGGCTTCTTCAGCACGCTGAAGATGGTGCCGATGGAGACGTTGACGTCGATGTTCGACGAGCCGTCCAGCGGGTCGAAAGTCAGCAGGTATTCGCCCTGGGGGTAGCGGTTGGGCACCACGTAGATGCCTTCCATTTCCTCGGAGGCCATGGCGGCGAGGTGGCCGCCCCATTCGTTGGCTTCGATCAGCACTTCGTTGGCAATGATGTCGAGCTTCTTTTGCACTTCACCTTGCACGTTCTCGGAGCCGGCCGAGCCCATGACGTCGCCGAGCTCGCCCTTGTTGACGGCAAAGCTGATGCGCTTGCAGGCGCGGGCGACGACTTCCAGCAGCAGGCGTAGCTGGGGAGGGATGCGGCCGTCAACGCGTTGCTGTTCAACGAGGTAGCGGGTGAAACTGGGACGTTTGCTCATGGCGGAAATCCAATAATGACAAAAGGGGTGTGCCGCGGACGCCGGTGTGGCGTCCGCAGTCATTCAGTCGGCGAGGGCGCGGGTTACGACTTCGCGGACGTCGTTGCTCAAGTCGGGGCGGGCCGCGACGCGGGCAATCGCTTCGCGCGCTGCGGTGCGGTAGGGCTCGGCCAGTTTCTTCCAGCGGTCCAGGGCGCGCGCGAGGCGGGCCGCGACCTGCGGGTTGATGGCGTCGAGCTCGATCACGCGTTCGCTCCAGAACAGGTAGCCGGCGGCGTCGAGGCGGTGGAAGGCGCCGGGATTGCCGCTGCAGAAGCTGAAGATCACGCTGCGCGCGCGGTTCGGGTTCTGCAGCTGGAAGTCGGGGTGCTTCATCAGTTGCTTGACCGCGGGCAGGATCTGGCCGCCGCGGTCGGTGGCGCTGGCCTGCAGTGCAAACCACTTGTCGAGCACCAGGGCTTCGGTCTTGAACAGCGCGTGGAAGCGCGCAAGCGCATCGCTGGCCAGCGGGTGACCGCTGTTGACCAGCGCCGACAGCGCCGCCATGCGGTCCGTCATGTTGGCCGCGTCCTTGAACGCCTGGTAGGCGCGGCCGGGCCAGATGGCGTCGCCGGTGCGGCGCGCGTCCAGGCACAGCATGGTCAGCGCCACGCCGGTCAGCGCGCGCCGGCCCGAGGAGATCGGGTCCGGCTTGTAGGCACCACTGTCCTGGTGGCTCTCCCAGGCCCAGGCCCAGTCGCCGTGCAGTGCGGCGGCGAGTTGCTGGCGCAGGGCCTCGCGCACCGCGTGCACGCGCTGCGGGTCGACCATTTCCAGCTGCTCGGACAGATAGCTTTCCGAAGGCAGGCTCAGCACCAGTTCCTTGTAGGCCGCGTCCAGCGTGGGATGGCGCAACACGCTGCGCATGGCTTCGACAAACGCCGCGGGCAGCAGGTCCTGGGCAATCTCGCCGTTGGCCTGGACGACTACCGCCGGGTTGTTGATCGCGCCCAGGGCAATGCGCTGGGCCAGCTGCTGGCCGGCTTCCCAGCGGTTGAACGCATCGCTGTCCTGCGCGAGCAGGGTCAGCAGCGCGTCTTCGCTGTAGGCGTACTGCAGCGCGACGGGCGCGGTGAAGCCGCGCAGCAGCGAAGGCACGGGCGCTTCGCTGACGCCGCTGAAGACAAAGCTTTGCTCGGCTTCGGTCAGCACCAGCAGGCGGCTGGCGCTCGGGCTGCCGGCCATGCCGGCGGCGTCGAGCAGCTGCACGGTCTGGGCCTGGCCGCCTTCGGTCAGCAGGCCGACTTCGACGGGAATAACGAAGGGCAGCTTTTCGGGCTGGCCGGGCGTGGGCGCGCAGGTCTGGCGCAGCGTGAGCGTGTAGGTCTGGGCGGCGGCGTCGTAGACACCGCTGGCCGCGACCTGGGGCGTGCCGGCCTGGCTGTACCAGCGCTTGAACTGTTCCAGGCGCTGGCTCAGCTCGCTGTCCGGGTTGGCGTCGGCAATGGCCTGGGCGAAATCGTCGCAGGTCACGGCCTGGCCGTCATGGCGCTCGAAGTACAGCGCCATGCCTTTCGCAAAGCCTTCGCGGCCGACCAGCGTGTGCATCATGCGCACGACTTCCGCACCCTTCTCGTAGATCGTGACGGTGTAGAAGTTGTTGATTTCGAGGTAGCTGTCGGGGCGCACGGGGTGGGCCATGGGGCCTGCGTCCTCGGCGAACTGCACGGTGCGCAGCACGCGCACATCCTCGATGCGCTTGACGGCGCGCGCCGAGGGCGTGCCGGCCAGGTCCATGCTGAATTCCTGGTCGCGGAAGACCGTGAGGCCTTCCTTGAGGCTCAGCTGGAACCAGTCGCGGCAGGTGATGCGGTTGCCGGTCCAGTTGTGGAAGTATTCATGGCCGACCACGCTTTCGATGTTCGCGTAGTCGACGTCGGTGGCCGTGGCCTGGTTGGCGAGAACATATTTGGTGTTGAAGATGTTCAGGCCCTTGTTCTCCATCGCGCCCATGTTGAAGTCGCTGGTGGCGACGATCATGAAGCGGTCCAGATCCAGCGGCAGGTTGAAGCGCGCTTCGTCCCAGGCAACGCTGGCCATCAGCGAGTTCATCGCGTGCTCGGTTTTCTCCAGATCACCGGGGCGCACGTAGACCTGCAGCAGATGGTCCTTGCCGCCGCGGCTGGTGATGCGCTGTTCGCGCGCCACCAGCTGGCCGGCGACCAGCGCAAACAGGTAGCAGGGCTTGCGGTGCGGATCGACCCACTTGGCGAAGTGGCGGTTGTCCGCGAGCTCGCCGCTGTCGACCAGGTTGCCATTGGACAGCAGCACCGGGAACTGGGCCTTGTCGGCGCGCAGCGTCACGGTGTACATCGCCATCACGTCGGGGCGGTCGAGGAAGTAGGTGATGCGGCGAAAGCCCTCGGCTTCACACTGCGTGAAGAACGTGCCTTCGCTCACATACAGGCCCATGAGCTTGGTGTTCTTCACGGGCGCGCAGGTGGTGAAGATCTCCAGCTCGACGGGGTCGTCGCCCGTCGGCAGGTTCTCCAGCACCAAAGCGCTGCCGTCCATCTTGAACGAGCAGCCTTCGCCGTTGACCATCACGCGCGCGAGGTTGAGCTCGTCGCCATCGAGGCGCAAGGCCTTGGCCGGCACGTCGGGGTTGCGGCGTACGCGCATGCGGTTGAGCACGCGGGTCTTGGCCGGGTCGAGATCGAAAGTCAGATCCACGGTGTCTATCCACCAGGCCGGAGCCTGGTAGTCGGCACGTTGTGTGGGTTTTGCTTGTCCTTCACGCAGCATGATGTTCCTCCCTTATATGCCCTGCTTGAGCGAGGCTTCGATGAACGCGTCGAGGTCGCCGTCCAGCACTTTCTGCGTGGCGGAGATTTCAACGTTGGTGCGCAGGTCCTTGATCCGGCTGTTGTCCAGCACGTACGAGCGGATCTGGTGGCCCCAGCCCACATCGGTCTTGGTGTCTTCGAGCTTTTGCTGCTCTTCCAGGCGCTTGCGCATCTCGTAGTCGTAAAGACGCGAGCGCAGGCGCTGCCAGGCCACATCGCGGTTGCTGTGCTGGCTACGACCGTCCTGGCATTGCACCACGATGCCGGTTGGCATGTGTGTCAGACGCACGGCCGAGTCGGTCTTGTTGATGTGCTGGCCGCCCGCGCCGGAAGCACGGTAGGTGTCGGTGCGCACATCCGAGGGGTTGATGGTGATCTCGATGGAGTCATCAATCTCGGGGTAGACGAACAGCGAGGCAAAGCTGGTGTGGCGGCCGCCCGACGAGTCGAACGGGCTCTTGCGCACCAGGCGGTGCACGCCGGTTTCGGTGCGCAGCAGGCCGAACGCGTACTCGCCTTCGATGCGGATGGTCGCGCTCTTGATGCCGGCGACGTCGCCTGGCGTTTCTTCCTGCACTTCGGTCTTGAAGCCCTTGCGTTCGGCATAGCGCAGGTACTGGCGCAGCAGCATGCTGGCCCAGTCGCAGGCTTCGGTGCCGCCGGCGCCGGCCTGGATGTCGATGAAGCAGTTCAGCGGATCGGCCTCGTGGCGGAACATGCGGCGGAACTCGAGCTCCTCGACCAGCGGGCGCAGCTTTTCGGTTTCAGCTTCGATGGTGCGCAGGCCGTCTTCGTCGTCTTCCTCGCGGCTCATCTCGAACAGCTCGGTGTTGTCGGCGAGTTCGTTGGCGAGCTTTTCCAGCGTCAGCACGACGCCGTCCAGCGATTTCTTTTCCTTGCCGAGTTCCTGGGCCTTCTTGGGATCATTCCAGACGGCGGGGTCTTCGAGCGAGGCGTTGACGGTTCTCAGGCGTTCGTATTTGGCATCGTAGTCAAAGATACCTCCGTAGATCTGCCGCACGTTGCGTCAGATCTTCGAGGGTGTTGCCGATGAGGTTGATGCGTTCTGCTTCCATGATGCGTCCTGTATGTTCTTGAGAATGAATCGGCGATTTTCTCATGCACAGCGCAGCTTGAAACACAAAGCCCCGGGAGCGGGGCTTTTGCGGGGTGAAAAAGCGCGGGGACGGGCCCCCGCGCCGGCTTAGAAGCTCTCCCAGTCGCCTTCATCCGCCTTGGGGCGGGGCTTGGGTGCGGGGGCCGGGGTTGCAGCGGGAGCGGCTGCGCGCAGGGCCGCAGTGGCGGGCGCGGCCACTCGGGGCGCCGCCGAGGCCGGCGCAGCGGCGGCTGGCGCGCGCACGCCGGGCACGGCCTTGGCGTTGGCAGTGCGCAAGGGCAGGGCCGTGGCCTGGGGCTGGTGCGCGGCCAGAGCCGTCGCCTGGCCCAGGTCAAAAACGCTGACCACCTTGGACAGCGCGGCCGCCTGGCCTTGCAGGGCGTCGGTAGCGGCCGCGGCTTCCTCGACCAGCGCCGCATTCTGCTGCGTCATCTGGTCCATCTGCGTCACGGCCTGGTTGACCTGTTCGATGCCCGCGGTCTGTTCGTGGCTGGCGGCCGTGATCTCGCCCATGATGTCGGTCACGCGGCGCACGCTGTGGACGATCTCCTCCATGGTCTTGCCGGCCTGTTCGACCTGGCCATTGCCTTCCTCGACCTTGGTGACCGAGGCGTCGATCAGCTGCTTGATTTCCTTGGCGGCCGAGGCCGAGCGCTGGGCCAGCGTGCGCACTTCGGAGGCGACGACGGCAAAGCCCCGGCCCTGGTCGCCGGCACGTGCGGCTTCGACGGCGGCGTTCAGCGCCAGGATGTTGGTCTGGAAGGCAATCGAGTCGATGACGCCGATGATGTCGACGATCTTGCGCGACGAGGCATTGATGTCCGACATGGTCTGCACCACCTTGGACACGGCGGCGCCGCCGCGCACCGCGACCTGGGACGCGGCGCTGGCCATCTGATTGGCCTGCTGGGCGCTGGCCGCGTTCTGCTTGACGGTGGCCGTGAGCTCTTCCATCGAGGCCGCGGTCTGCTCCAGCGAGCTGGCCTGTTCCTCGGTGCGTGCCGACAGATCCTGATTGCCCATGGCGATCTGGCTGCTGGCGGTGGCGATCGAGTCCGTGCCCTGGCGCACCTCGCCGACGATCTGCAGCAGGCTGTTGTTCATGTCCTTGAGGGCTTGCAGCAGCTGGCCGGTCTCGTCGCGCGAATGCACTTCGATGTGGCTGCCGAGGTTGCCGGCGGCGACCTGCTGGGCCAGCTTGACGGCGTGCTGCAGCGGGCGCGCGACGGCGCGCGCAATGCCCAGGGCCAGGCCCAGGCCTATCACCACCGAGCCGATCAACAGGCCGATGATCCACCACTGCGCATTGGCAAAAAGTTCATCGCCAGCGGCGTTGAAGGCTTCGGTGCGCGCGGCGTTGATCTTGTCGAGCGCGTCGAGCCGGGTCTGGATCGCCAGCGTGACCTTGAGCGAGTCGCCGCGCAGCTGGTAGGCCGCCTGTTCACTTTGCAGCTCACGCGACAGCTGCAGGATGGCCGCAGCATGGGTGGCATAGCTCTTGAGATCGGTGCCGATCTCGCTGAGCAGTTGCTGCTCCTCGGGCGTCTTCGCGTACTGGGCGTAGGCGGCGTGGTCCTTGGTGACCGTGTCCCACAGCACGGGCATGGACTTCTCGTAGCCTTCGGCCTCGGCGGGCGTCGCGGCCAGCAGGTGCTGTGTCATCTGTGCGCGGTGGCGCTGCAACTGGTACTTGATGTCCTGCAGCGTGCGCGCCGCGGGCAGGGCCTGGCGCGTGAGGTCGGTGGCGGTCTGGTTGACGCGGTCCAGTTGGAACAGCGCGAACAGGCCCACGCTGGCGGACAGCAGCAGCACGGCCGCGAACGAGGCGACCAGCTTGGTGGCCAGCTTCAGGTTGTGAAAGAAAGTCATGGGGCAGGGGATGGCGGCCGGGCCGCGGCGCAGAGCAGAAAAGAAGGGAGGCAGCGGAGACACGCGGCTGGACGCGCCGGTGTCTCCTTGCGGGGATTATCGGAACGTCTGAGCCAACCCTTAAGGGAAAACACAGATAAAGTGTGCACCACTGCGGCCAACCGCATGAAAAAACCCGGCGCGGCGGCCGGGTGGCAAGTCGGGTGCAGCGCTCAGCTGCCGCGCGTGACCGGCACTTCGGCATCCTGGCCGTAGCTGCTGTACTTGCCCAGCTCCCACTTGGCCAGCGCGTTGCGGTGGACTTCATCGGGGCCGTCGGCAAAGCGCAGCGTGCGCGCGGTCGCGTAGGCATAGGCCAGCGGGAAGTCATCGCACATGCCGCCGCCGCCATGCACCTGGATGGCCCAGTCGATGACCTGGCAGGCCATGCTGGGCGCCACCACCTTGATCATCGCGATCTCGTTGCGCGCGACCTTGTTGCCCGCGGTGTCCATGAGCCAGGCGGCCTTGAGCGTGAGCAGCCGCGCCATGTCGATCTTGCAGCGCGCTTCGGCAATGCGCTCCTGCGTCACCGATTGCTGGGCGACGGTCCTGCCGAACGCGGTGCGCGCCGTGGCGCGCCGGCACATCAGCTCCAGCGCGCGCTCGGCCAGGCCGATGAGGCGCATGCAGTGGTGGATGCGACCGGGGCCCAGCCGGCCCTGGGCGATCTCGAAGCCGCGGCCTTCGCCCAGCAGGATGTTGGCGACCGGCACGCGCACGTTCTCGAAGTACATCTCGACATGGCCGTGGGGCGCGTCGTCATAGCCCAGCACGTTGAGCGGGCGCACGATGCGGATGCCGGGCGCGTCGGCCGGCACCAGCACCATGCTTTGCTGCGCATGCTTGGCGGCCTCGGGGTCGGTCTTGCCCATGGTGATGAACACCGCGCAGCGCGGATCGGCCGCGCCCGAGATCCACCACTTGTGGCCGTTGATCACGTATTCGTCGCCCTGGCGCTCGATGCGGGTTTCAATATTGGTCGCATCGCTCGATGCCACCTCGGGCTCGGTCATCGCGAACGCCGAGCGGATCTTGCCTTCGAGCAAGGGCTTGAGCCAGCGCTGCTTGTTGGCTTCGTCACCGTAGCGCGCAATGGTTTCCATGTTGCCGGTGTCGGGCGCCGAGCAATTGAAGACTTCGGACGCCCAGGGCACGCGGCCCATGATTTCGGCCAGCGGCGCGTATTCCTGGTTGGTCAGGCCGGCGCCGTCATAACCCGAGGCCGCGGCGCTGTCCACGGGCAGGAACAGGTTCCAGAGCCCGGCGGCCTGCGCCTGCAGCTTGAGCTTTTCCACGGTCTGCAGCGCCGTCCAGCGCCGGCCCGCGGCGGTGTTGGTCGCGAGTTCGGCCGCATAGGTGGCTTCTGCGGGGTAGATGAACGCGTCCATGAAGCGCAGCAGACGGGCTTGCAGGTCCCGGGTCTTGGCCGAATACTCAAAGTCCATGGGGATCTCCTTGGCGCTTTCCAGGCGTGCCCGATGCGGTCCCCACGACCATGCCAGGCGGGTTGACAGATGGCGCCCGGCCAGGCGGGCAGGCGCCGGGATAACTCAGGCGCCGCTTTTCAGTGCAAACGACCAGGCAAGTTCGGCCATGGGCCGCGCGGTATCGCCCGAGGCCTTGGCCTGGTCGCTCGATGCCGTGCCGGCCTCGACGCGCTTGGCGATGCCTTGCAGGATGGCGGCAATGCGGAACAGGTTGTAGGCCAGATAGAAGTTCCAGTCGGCGCGCAGGGCTTCGGGCGTGGCGATGCCGGTGCGCTCGCAGTAGCGGCGGATATAGCTTTGCTCGTCGGGAATGCCCAGCGCCGCGATGTCGACGCCGCCTATGCCGCGGCCCAGCGCCGCCGGAATGTGCCAGCTCATGCAGTGGTAGCTGAAATCGGCCAGCGGGTGGCCCAGCGTCGACAGCTCCCAGTCGAGCACGGCAATCACGCGCGGCTCGGTCGGGTGGAACATCAGGTTGTCGAGGCGGAAGTCGCCGTGCACGATGGCGACCTGGGCCGCGTCGCGCGCGCTCGCCGGCATGTTGGCCGGCAGCCAGGCCATGAGCTGGTCCATCTCGGGAATCGGCTGGGTCACCGAAGCCACGTATTGCTTGCTCCAGCGCGCGATCTGGCGGTCGAAGTAATTGCCCGGCCGGCCATAGTCGGCCAGGCCGCGCTCGGCGAACTTCACCGTGTGCAGCGCCGCGATCACGCGGTTCATCTCGTCGTAGATCGCGCCGCGCTCGGCCGGCGTCATGCCCGGCAGCGACTGATCCCAGAGCACCCGGCCCTCCATGTACTGCATCACGTAGAACGCGCGGCCGATCACGGTTTCGTCCTCGCACAGCGCGTACATGCGCGGCACGGGCACGTCGGTGCCATGCAGGCCGCGCATCACCGCGAACTCGCGCTCTATGGCATGGGCCGAAGGCAGCAGCCTGGCGACCGGCCCGGGCTTGGCGCGCAGCACATAGCTGCGGCCCGGCGTGACCAGCTTGTAGGTGGGGTTGGACTGCCCGCCCTTGAACATCTCTACGCTCAGCGGGCCGGCGAACCCGTTGAGGTTGCGCGAGAGCCATTCCGACAGCGCAGCGGTGTCAAACGCATGCTGTTCCGAGAGGGGACGGGTGCCGGTGAAGTGGTCGAAATTGCTCATGGATCAACGGGTCCTTGGGGTCAGTGATCGGTTTCCGCAATGCGCAGCAGCGTGGGTCGGTCGCGCACCACCAGGCCGCCGGGCTCGATGCGGATGATGTCCTCGCGCTCCATGGCCTTGAGCTCCTGGTTCACGCGCTGGCGCGAGGCGCCCAGCAGCTGTGCCAGCTCCTCCTGCGCCAGCTGCAGGCCGATGCGGATTTCCTGGGCTTCGGACAGGCTGGGCACGCCATAGCTGCGCACCAGATGCAGCAGTTGCTTGGCCAGGCGCGCGCGCAGCGGCAGGGTGTTGAGGTCTTCCACCAGGCCGTAGAGCTGGCGGATGCGGCGCGCGTGCAGGCGCAGCATGGCTTCGGAGAATTCGACGTGGGTGGCGAGGATTTTCTTGAAATCGGCCTTGGAGACGCACAGTATGGTGGTCTCGCCATGCGCATAGGCGTCGTGCGTGCGCCGGTCGCCGTCGAAGATCGCCACGTCGCCAAACCAGATGCCGGGCTCGACATAGGTCAGCGTGATCAGCTTGCCGGAAATCGAGGTGGAGCTGACGCGCACCGCGCCCTTGGCGCAGGCAATCCATTCCTCGGGCGGCTCGCCACGGGCGCAGATCAGTGCACCGTCCTTGTAACGTTTGACATAAGCGCATCGAAGAATGTCGTGCCTCAGTGAAGGAGATAGCGACGTGAACCAGCGACCGGAATTGATCGCTTCACGTTCTTCGATAGTAAGAATCGGGTCGTCCATGGCCTGTCTTTTTCGTGACTGATGACTGCTTGATTGTCGCGTGCGGGACCGGGTACGCGCACATACGGACCTGTCCGGTTGTCGCATGGGCGTCTGTGCACCGTGCCTTGGCGGATGGTAGCAAGGGCTGGCACGTACGGGCTTGCACGAGCGCCAGCTCGGCGCGATGTTGCCGGGAACGGTGAGACCTGCGCCAGGGTGGATGGGCAGGAAATTGGAACAAAAACGCCAGCCTGTTTGGCACTCCATCCTTGTATGCCAGAATTCACCTCAGGGAGAGCTGCTTGTGAAAATTTGTAACACGTTTGGCGGGGTTGGGCTGTTTGCGCTGTCATTGACCGCGTCAGCGTTGTCGCTGGGGCAAAGCCAGGGCCAGGCAGTCTTGGGGGCGCCGCTGGATCTGGTGTTCCAGTTACAGCCGGATGCCGGTCTGGATGCCGCCTCGTCCTGTGTCGCCGCCGAGGTGATGCTGGGCGATCGCCGCATCGATGAAAGCCGGATTTCGGTCAAGCCGCTGTCAACGCGCGCCGGCCAGCCGGCCGCGGTACGCGTGACCTCTTCGGTCATCGTCGACGAGCCGGTGGTCGTGGTCAAGCTCTCCGCCGGCTGCGTGGGCCCGATGTCGCGCAGCTACACTTTCTTTGCCGAGCTGGCCAACACGGCGGTTGCCAGCGGCATGCCGCTCGACATCCGGCAGCTGGGCACGCCGCCCCGGCAGGCCAGTGCCGTCGAGCCTGCGGCGCGTGCGCGCCCGCCTGCCGCGTCTCGCGGCGCCGAGTCTGCGGGCAGCACCCGGCCCAGTGCGGCCACCGCGGCGACGGCGCCCGCCGCGCCCAAGCCACGCAAGCCCGCCGCCAAGCCTGCGCCGGCGCCGGCCGCTGCCGCGGCGGCCGCTGCCGCGCCGGCCGCTGCCGCGCCGGCGGCCGACGCCGGCCTGCGCATCGAGCCGCGTCTGCGCATGGAGCCGCGCCTGCGCATGGAGCCGCTGGAAACCTGGGCCACGGCCGCTCCTGCGCCGCAGTCCGAGGGGCTGCTGCCCGAGGGCGCCGATCCCGGCGTCTCCCCGGCCGAGGCAGATCAGCGCGTGCTGGCGCTGGAAACCGAAATCCAGTCCTTGAAGGCGCGGGAGGCCAGCCAGAACGCGCGCTTTGCCGAAATCCGCAGCCAGCTCGAAGCCTTGCAGGTGAGCCAGCAGGGCAGCGACTGGACCATCCCCTTGCTGGCGCTGCTGGCGATTGCGCTGGCGGTGCTGGGCTGGCTGCTGATGCGCCTGCGCAGCCTCACGCAGGCATCGACCAACCCCTGGCTCCATTCCATCGACGGCCGCCCGCACAACGGCGCCGTGACCGACTATTCCGGCGCTGGCTACGGCGTCGCCGCGGCGTCGACCGTGCCGGCCGGGGTCTCGGTGCCGTCGCCTTCCCACGGCACGTTCGGCAGCACCGTGCAGGCGCCTGCCGTCAGCGAGTTCGGTCCCTCGACGCTGCGCGCCTCGATGTTTGGCGAGGCCTTTGCGCAGCGCATGCCGCGGCGGCGCGAGATCGTCAAGCCCGAGGACCTGTTCGACGTGCGCCAGCAGGCCGAGTTCTTCACTTCGGTGGGCGAATACGAGCAGGCGATTGCCGGGCTGCGCAAGCATATCGACGAGCACCAGGATTCCTCGCCCCTGGCCTATCTGGAGCTGCTGGGCTTGTTCTATCAGCTCAGCCGCAAGACCGAATTCGACGCCTTGCGCCAGCAGTTCGAGCAGCATTTCGCGGCCCATGTGCCGGAAATGGCGCAGTTTGCGCAGCGCGGCCGATCCCTGGTGCATTACCCGGAACTGCTGGCCAGCATCGAGGCGCAGTGGCCAACCGACGAAGTCAGCGAGCTGCTTGAAAGCTTTCTGTTGCGCGAACCGGGCCAGGACAGCGGCGTGTTGTTCGACCTCGAGGCCTTCGACGATCTGCTGCTGCTGCAGGCCGTGGCGCGCACCACGCCGGCGGAACTGCGCGGTCAGCTTGTCGGGCGCACGCGCACGACGCCGGAAACCGGGCCGGACACCGCGCCGGATTTGACGCCTGTGGCGGCGGCTGCCGCCGTGGCCGACGCTGGCGCCGGCCTGGCGCTGGGCGATGCGCCGTGGGCCACGCTCGAACGCGTCGGCGCCGCGGAGCCCACGCTGGTGCCGCTGCCAGCGGTGCTCGACACGCCGCCGATGTCGCTGGACATCCCCGCCGACTTCGAGGTCCCGCAGGCGGCGTTTGCGCGCTCGGCGCCGCTGTCCGTGGACAGCAGCGAGAGCGAGGCCTCTGCCTTGCCATCGCTGCTGGACATCGATCTGAGCGATGCCGGCCGCTTTCAGCCGCTGGATCTGCCCGAGGTGCAGGACTTGCCTTTCGATCTGGAGGAGTTTCCCAAGCGGCCCATCGTGCCGTCGGGCCCGGACCAGGTGGTGGGCTTCAATGCGCTCGACCCCAAGCTTCCGCTGCCCGACGACCTGACGCTCACGCCCTGGGAGGAAGAGGATTCGCCGGACAGCATCTTCTCGGCGTGGAACGCCGCGCGCACGGAAATGGTGAGCGCCAAGCCCCCGGCGCAAGACGACAAGAAGGACAAGCCCGAGCCAGGCAACAGCTTGGGCTGATACCTCTGTTTGTCAGCGGGCGGGAGGCAGTGTTTGCGCCCTCAATGCCAGGCGCTTTGCAGCGCCTGCGCTTGAGCTTCCGGGTCCTGGGCATTGACCAGTGCGCGCACCACCGCAATCGAGCCGGCGCCGGTGGCCAGGATCTCGGGGAACTGCTCGGCGCTGATGCCGCCGATGGCGACCAGCGGGTATTGGTGCATCAGCCGCACATAGGCCGCGAGCCGCGCCACACCCTGGGGCGCCGTGGCCATGCGCTTGAGCGTGGTGGGAAACACCGCGCCCAGCGCGATGTAGCTGGGCCGTACCGCCTGGGCGCGCACCATCTCGGCATAGCCATGGGTGCTGACGCCCAGACGCAGGCCGGCCGTGCGGATCGCGTCCAGCGCCGTTGCGGGCAGCGCGTCAAGATCTTCCTGGCCGACATGCACGCCATAGGCGTGCGCATCGATGGCCGCCTGCCAGTGGTCGTTGATGAACAACCGCGCCGACGTGCCCTGCACCGCGGCAACGGCGGCCTGCACCTCGCGGGTGATGGCCTGCGGGTCCTGCGACTTGAAGCGCAGCTGCACCGTCGGCACGCCGGCGCGAGCCATGCGGCCCACCCACTGCGCATCGGGCAGCACCGCATACAGGCCCAACGATGGCGGGCAGGCGGCAAACGCCGCAGGTTCGGCCGCATCGGCCGGGATCAGGCCGAAATCACGCGCGTCATCGGGCCAGTGCGCGGCATCGAACCGTCCGCTGCGTTCGGTCTGCGCCTGCCAGGCGCGCGCCAGGCATTCGGCGTCGATGGCAATGAAACCCAGCGCGCTGCAGGCCTGCAGCGCGGCGAGGTAGACGGGCTCAGATTGCCGCGCCGCGGGCATGGGCTGGGCGGGCAGGGCGCTGCCTTCGGGGGCAAACACCGCGGCGTGGTGCGCGAGGATGGCCTGGGCCATTTCGGCCTGGGCCATCTGGGCCTGGGCCAGGGTGTTGGTATCGGCAGAAGTCATGCAGCGCTTCCTCAAGGGTTGTCGTGGTGCCAGAACGGCGTGCCCAGCACCGGCGTGCTGGGCTGGGCCGATTGCTGCTCGGCCATCGCGCCCGCGTGCCAGGCCGCGCGGCCCGCGTGGGTGGCGTCGGCAAAGGCTCCGGCCATCACCACCGGGTCCTGCGACAGCGCCACGGCGGTGTTCAGCAGCACTCCATCGTAGCCCCACTCCATCACCTGGCAGGCATGGGACGGGCGGCCCAGGCCGGCGTCGATGATCATCGGCACCTTGAGGCGTTCGCGCAGCATCTGCAGCGCGTAGGGGTTGACCGGGCCACGGCCCGTGCCAATGGGCGCGGCCCAGGGCATCACCGCCTGGCAGCCGACATCGACCAGGCGCTGGCACAGCACCAGGTCCTCGGTGCAGTAGGGCAGCACCTGGAAGCCATCCTTGATCAGGATGGAAGCGGCCTCGACCAGATTGAGCGTGTCGGGCTGCAGCGTGTAGTCGTCGCCGATCAGCTCCAGCTTGATCCAGGGCGTGTCGAACACTTCGCGCGCCATCTGCGCGGTGGTCACGGCTTCCTGGATGCTGAGGCAGCCGGCGGTATTGGGCAGCACCGGCACGTCCAGGCTGCGCAGCAGCTCCCAGAAACTGGCGCCGGTGTCGGCTGCCTGGCTGCCCTGGCGGCGCAGCGAGACCGTGACCATGGCCGGGCACGAGCGTCTGACCGCGGCTTCCAGCACGGCGGGCGAGGGGTAGCGCGAGGTGCCCAGCAGCAGGCGGCTGTGGAAGGTCTGGCCGTACAGGACCATTGGATCGGCGGTGGAAGTGGCAGTGGCGGTGTTGTTCATTTTGGGAAAACTCGGCAAATACAGCGGATCAGCCGCCCGTGACGGGCGATACGACTTCGACGCGGTCGCTTTCCTGAAGGATCCGGACCGCGTACTGTGCGCGCGGCACGAACACGGTATTGATGGCCACGGCATAGGGCTGGCGCAACGCTTGCATGGCCAGCGCCTGGGCCAGGCTGGTACCTTCGGCAAGGGGCAGCGGTTTTTGGTTCAGAAGAATGTTCATGGAGGGCTCGTCAAAGGGCAGGGGTGTGCACGGCAACGTCGAAGCGGCGCGCGAGGGGCGAATCGCCCGTGGTCAACAGTTCCAGCACCACGTCCAGCATGGCGGGAGAAATCATGAAGCCGTGGCGGTACAGGCCGTTGACCTCGAACACGCGCTCGGACATGCGGCGCACGGCGGGCAGGTTGTCGGGCAGGGTCGGGCGGCACTGGGTCGCGATTTCCACGATGCGTGCCTCGGCAAACCCCGAGTGCACGGTGTAGGCCGCGCTCAGCAGTTCCAGCGTGGAGCGCACGCTGGGAGGTGACATGTCGTCGGACTCGATTTCCGTGGCGCCGATCACGAACAGATGGTCCTGCTTGGGGGCGATATACAGCGGATAGCGCGGATGCACCAGCCGCGTCGGCCGCTGCAGTGTGACTTCGGGCGCATGCACGCGCACCACTTCGCCGCGCACGCCGCGCAACTGCTTCCAGGCGGTACGCGCGCCCAGGCCGCGGCAGTCCAGCACCCAGTCGGGCTGGCCCGGCGTGCCGGGCGCGAAGTCGCCGAGTTCGCGTGGCGTGTGCCAATGCATTTCCACGCCCAGGCGCGTGAGCGTGGCCAGCAGCGCCGCCAGCAACTGGCGGTTGTCCAGTTGGCCTTCCTCCGGCAGATAGACTCCTTGCGTGAAGCGATGGGTGGTCGCCGGCTCGATCGCATGCAGCTCCTGGCCGGACAGTGTCTGCAAGGCGGGCAGCGAGTCGTTGATGCGGCGGTTCTTCTGGAACAGCGCGCACAGGCGCTGGGCATCGCCCGCGTCCTGGCGGTGCCACAGCACCAGCGTGCCGTTGCGCTGGAAGAAGACTGGTGCATCGAGTTCGGCAATCAGCTGCGGCCAGCGGCCCAACGCGTGCTGGCCCATGCGCACCACACCCGGTTCGGTCACCGCCGATTCAGCCAGCGGCGCGAGCATGGCCGCGGCCACGCGCGCGGCCGCGCCATCGGCCTGCGGGCCCTGGGCGTCGTACAGCGCGATGCGGTGGCCCTGGCGTGCGAGCGTGCAGGCCAGCAGTCGGCCCATGAGGCCCGCGCCCAGAATGGCGATGCGCGAGTAAGGTTGAAGGCAAGGCATGTGAGTCCCGTCGATAAGTCCCGTTCGATACGGCAGGACAAAAAGGCGTGATCACGCTTTGCAGGAAACTCCCCACGCCAGTATGACCTGGATCGGGTGTCGGGGCGGCAGCTGCGCGCAGCCGGGGCGCATGCGCCCTTGCCCCAGGGTGTTTCTCAGTCGCGCACTGCGGCACCTTTTGCGCAATGCAAGCGGTGGGCAGCGGGACACCCCTGTTTCGTCCGTTGAAGCTGAATTACAGCATAGGCGCGGCTGCCGCGTCTGTATCCATGTCAACATCCTTTGCCAGAGGCTTGCCTTGGCGCGAAAGATGCCGAGAATGACTGTTGCACCACCTAGCACGATTGCCCCCAATGCCCGTCTACCAGCAAACCATTGGCGTGCGCCGCCATACCTTCGACAGCCTGGCGCAGCTGCTGGCGCGCGCCTCGCCCGAACGCTCGGGTGATCAGCTGGCCGAAGTCGCGGCGCGCTCGGCCGAGGAGCGCGTGGCCGCGCAGATGGCGCTGTCCGAGGTGCCGCTGGCGCAGTTCCTGCAGGAAGTGATCGTGCCCTACGAATCCGACGAAGTCACGCGGCTGATCATCGACGGCCACGATGCCCAGGCCTTCGCTGCCGTGTCGGGTCTGGATGTCGGCGGCTTTCGCGACTGGCTGCTGTCCGACCATGTCGACGCCGCCGCCCTCAAGGCGCTGGCGCCGGGCCTCACGCCCGAAATGGTGGCCGCGGTCTGCAAGCTGATGCGCAACCAGGACCTGATCCAGGTGGCGCGCAAATGCCAGGTCACCACGCGCTTTCGCAACACCATAGGCCTGCCCGGGCGGCTGTCGACGCGGCTGCAGCCCAACCACCCGACCGATGCCGCCGCGGGCGTGGCGGCCAGCGTGCTGGACGGCCTGATGTATGGCTCGGGTGACGCGACGATAGGCATCAACCCGGCCACGGACAACGTGCCCCAGGTCATGCGCCTGCTGGAGATGCTTGACGCCGTGATCCAGCAATACGGCATTCCCACCCAGTCCTGCGTGCTCACCCATGTGACCAATACCTTGCAGGCCATGGAGCGCGGCGCGCCTGTCGATCTGGTGTTCCAGTCGATAGGCGGCTCCGAGGCCACCAACCGCAGCTTCGGCATCGACCTCGCGCTGCTGGCCGAGGCCCAGGCGGCAGCGCTGTCGCTGCAGCGCGGCAGCGTCTTCGATGACGGCCAGCGCGGGCGCAATGTGATGTATTTCGAGACCGGGCAGGGCAGCGCGCTGTCGGCCAACGGCCACCATGGCTGCGACCAGCAGACCATGGAGGCGCGCGCCTATGCGGTGGCGCGGCGCTTCGAGCCGCTGCTGGTCAATACCGTCGTCGGCTTCATCGGCCCCGAGTACCTGTTCGATGGCAAGCAGATCATCCGCGCCGGGCTCGAAGACCATTTCAGCGGCAAGCTGCTGGGCCTGCCCATGGGCTGCGACATCTGCTACACCAACCATGCGCAGGCCGACCAGAACGACATGGACGTGCTGCTGACGCTGCTGGGCGTGGCCGGCTGCACCTTCGTGATGGGCATACCTGGCTCGGACGATGTGATGCTCAACTACCAGACCACCTCGTTCCACGATGCGCTCTATGCGCGGCGGGTGCTGGGCCTGCGTCCGGCGCCCGAATTCGAGACCTGGCTGGAGCGCACGGGCATCTTCCTGCCCGGCGCCACGGCCCGCCTGGCCGATGCCGGCAGCGGCCCGTTTGCCCATCTGCTGGCATGAAGGACCTACCCGCCATGAACGCCGAGGTGATTGCCAATCCCTGGGAGCATCTGCGCCGCCACACGCCAGCGCGCATTGCGCTGGGCCGCAGCGGCATCAGCCTGCCCACCCACCAGCAACTGGCGTTTGAGCTGGCCCATGCGCAGGCGCGCGACGCCGTGCACCGCCCGCTCGATGTGCGCGCCACGGCCGACGCCATCGAGGCGCTGGGCGTGCCCACGCTGCGCGCGCACAGCGCGGCCGCCGACCGCGCCAGCTATCTGCAGCGTCCCGACCAGGGCCGGCAGCTCGACGCCGCCTCGGCGCAGGCCCTCAAGGCCTCGTATCAGGGTGGGCCGCAGGACCTGTGCATCGTCGTGGCCGACGGGCTGTCGGCACTGGCCATAGAGCGCCATGCGGCGCCTTTCCTGGCAGCCTTGCTGGGCGAGCTGCAGGCCGATGCACCGCCCTGGCGCCTCACGCCCGCGGTGCTGGTCGAGCAGGGACGGGTGGCAATTGGCGACGACATAGGCGCACTGCTATGCGCGCCGCTGGTGCTGGTGCTGATAGGCGAGCGCCCGGGCCTGAGTTCACCCGACAGCCTGGGGCTTTATCTGACCTGGGCGCCGCGGCGCGGGCGCAGCGATGCCGAGCGCAACTGCATCTCGAACGTGCGGCCCGAGGGCCAGGACTATCCGCAAGCCGCGCGCCGCGCCGCGTATCTGCTGCGCGCGGCGCGCCAACGCCAGCTCACGGGCGTGATGCTCAAGGATGAAAGCGCGCCCCTGCCGCAGCTGGAATACGCCGCGGGCACGGACTTCAGCCTGACCGACCGTGCCGGCGGCGCGCCCTGAAGGCCGGCGCCGGGCGCGAGATCGGCCATAATTTTCCCCCATGAACATCTCTCACTCGGCGTCGCCTGCTCCCGCCCCCGTACGCCCGGCGCGCTATCTGCGCGTGCTCTCCATTGCCGGCTCGGACAGCGGCGGCGGCGCCGGCATCCAGGCCGATCTCAAGACCTTCAGCGCACTGGGCTGCTACGGCATGACGGCAATTGCCGCCATCACCGCCCAGAACACCTGCGGCGTGCGCGCCATCCACGCCGTGCCGGCCGAGATGCTCAAGGCGCAGATCGATGCCGTGGTGCAGGACATCGGCGTCGATGCCGTGAAGATCGGCATGCTGGCCACGCCGGACACGGTGCGTGTCGTTGCCGATGCTATCCGTGAATACCAGCTGCCACATGTGGTGCTGGACCCGGTGATGGTGGCCACCAGCGGCGACCGGCTGATTGCCGCCGAAACCGCCGATGCGCTGGTGCGCGAGCTGTTTCCGCTGGTGCAGCTGATCACGCCCAATCTCGACGAGGGCGGCTGGCTGCTGGACCAGGCCATCGATGGCCTCAATGCGCTTGAAGACGCGGCCCGCGCACTGCTGGGCCTGGGGGCGCCGGCGGTGCTGCTCAAGGGCGGGCATCTGCCCGGCGACTGGGTGGTCGATCAACTGGTGGACCGCGACGGCCTGAGCCAGCGCTTTGAATCGGCGCGCATCGTGACGCACAACGGCCATGGCACGGGTTGCACGCTGTCCTCGGCGATTGCCGCCGAGCTGGCCTCGGGCCTTGCGCTGCCCGAGGCGGTGGCGCGCGCGCGCAGCTACATCCTGGGCGCGATCACCGCCGGCGCCGAGGTGCGTACCGGCGGCGGCCATGGTCCGCTCAATCATGGCTATGCGCCTGTGGCGCAAAAGATAGTCCAGCGCTGAAGCTGGCGCCGGCAGGCGTCTTACCAGCCCCAGCCCAGGCTCCGTGCGACCCAGCCTTGCTGGCCATTCTCCCGGCGCACCTGGGCCCAGCTGCCGGACTTTTTCAGCGTGCGCACGACTTCATGCTGCTCCATTCGCGCCACGCGCTTGTACTTCTGGCCCGGGCCCGAGCGCAGATTGGCGGTGGGGGCGGTGATCACCATGTGCGGCGTCTTGGCCGTCAGCGGCGAATGCACCCAGCCCAGGCTGGATTCGAAGTCGCGCACCTTGAGCCATTTGCCCTGGCGCTGCGTGACCTGCAGGGGATAGCCCCGGCCCAGTTCCCACAGCGTGGCCGAACGGGTGCTGGGTTTCTCGCGCACATTCACCGTCTTGCCCTTGATGCTGACGAATTCAGGGGCGGCGCTGGCCACCGTGGGAGCCAGGGCGCCCAATGCCAGGCTGGCAGCGGCAAGGAAATGCGAGAAACGGCGGGTCAAAGACAGCACGGAAGCGGCTCCAATCTAAAGGTTGCAGGATGGTAAAAGCCTGTGGGAGTGCCCGGTCCGAGGGGAAGTTCCGGCTGTCTGAAAAAAACAGAGCAGGAAATCCAGGTCGCCAACCGGGTGCTGCATGTCAGAGCCAGCGCGGCCAGGCGCTGTTGTGTTCCCGCTTCATACCGGGCTGTTCAATGTTCGCGACGGCATCGAGCCATACCAAAGCGGCTTGAAAAGCGCGCCTTTGATTCTGTTTGTGACCGCTGTTACTTCGTTGTGCAGGCCTTTTCATCACCTTGTTGGCGTCCACTGGGCATAAGCCATGGCCGGGCCGCAGCCCGCCCATGACTGCGCCTCAGGCAGCCTCGCGCCCGGGCTTGGGGTCCTGGATCGGGGGCGCGGTCGTCGGATTGGCGGGTGGATCGCCAATCGGCGTTTCATCGCTGGGTTCGGTGGGCAGCGGCGAAGGGGTTGGTGGATCAGTGGGTTGTGGACGGTGCATGAGAACTCCTGTTGCTGAGATTCAACCAGACAAACCATACAACGCCTTTGGCAAAAGCAAGTTGTAAATGAAACCGGTTGAAACTTACGCCGGCGTTACTCGACATGTATTCGGCTGCTCTGTTAGAAATGACGCATTGACGACTATTCGTAACCAGCTCGGACGAAATCGGCTTACATATAAGGAGGTCAGATTGTTTTACGAGTTTGAGCGCCGTGCAGTCGCCTTCCTCAAGCGCGTCGAAGGCATGGAGCCCTGTGCCTCGCGCCAGCAGGCATATGAACGTCTGCTCGGGCACTGGCACGCGGTCGAATCCAGCTATCACCACGACAAGGAATATCTTGATGCCTTGCTGCACAAGAAAATGTCGGAGGAAAACGATTGGCATAGCCTGGACAGCGACCCTTGCTACTGGCAAAGCCCGAAAGTGCCGCAACTGCGCATCTATGTTCACGATGATGGTGCCATCGTGATTCAACGCCTGGGCGCCTCGCGTGAAGGGCGAATCCTGTTTGCGCTGACGTCGGCCCAGCCTGCCTTCCACCCACCGAAATCGGCGCATGAGGTGGCGGGCTTTGCCGGCGCAGTGCATGGCGCCAGCGTGCCGTTGCCCGAGAAATCGCTGCAGCGTTGAGCCAGCGCGCATCGCTTGTCCTGCTCAGTTGCGACGGCCTGAGCGCTGAAGCAGGGCCAGCCTGCAACGAAAAAAGCGGCCGAAGCCGCTTTTTCTCAGGCCACTGGTGCCAGGCAGCGCCAGGTGTTATTCGACCTTGGCCTTGGCGCGCAGGCCTTCCTGGAATTGCATCAGCTTTTGCTGTTCCAGCTGCTGGGCGACCTGGGGCTTGACGTCTTCCAGCTTGGGCAGTTCGGCCTGGCGCGTATCGTCCAGGCGGATGACGTGGTAGCCAAACTGGCTCTTCACGGGCGTCTGCGTGTAGCTGCCCTTTTGCAGCTTGATCATGGCTTGGGTGAACTCAGGCACATAGCTGTTGGCATTGGCCCAGTCCAGATCGCCGCCGCGTGCACCCGATCCCGGATCCTTGGATTGCTTCTTGGCGATTTCGGCGAAGTTGCCACCCTTCTTCAGCGAGGCAATGATGGCGTTGGCTTCGGTCTCGGTGGGCACCAGGATGTGGCTGGCACGGTATTCCTGGCCCTGGTTGGCCGCCACGAACTTGTCGTATTCGGCCTTGATTTCAGCGTCGGTGACGGGGTTCTTCTTCTTGAAGTCCTCGAAGAGTTCACGGATCAGCACGGTCTGGCGCGCCAGTTCCATCTGCGACTTGTACTCGGGCGCGGCCTCGAGGCCCAGACGGCGGGCTTCCTGCATGAAGACTTCGCGGGCGATGACTTCTTCCTTGATCTGGCCTTCGATCTCGGGCGAGATCGGGCGGCCGGAGCGCTCGATTTGTTGCTTGAGGATTTCCACGCGTTCCTTGGGAACGGGTTTGCCGTTGACAACGGCCACGTTTTGGGCCGAAGCGCCAATGGCGGCGCCACCCAGAACGGCAGCCGTAACCAGGCTGGACAAGAACTGTTTATTCATGCGAAATTCCGAAAGAAAAAAGAAGAACGTTTTCAGTGTTCAACATTGCCATGCCGCAAAAGGCATACCTGTAGTCAAAGCACTTCAATGGCGATGGCATGAACACCCTGGTCAATGAAGTCTTGCAGCGCATCATACACAAGGCGATGGCGTGCCACGCGCGTGCGGCCGGCAAATGCGGGCGCATCGATGCGCACCCGGAAATGCGTGCCGAAACCCGTGCCGTTGGCGCCCACATGGCCGGCATGCAGGCCGCTCTCATCAATGACCTGCAGCAAGGTGGGCGACAGCTGTACGCGCAGCGCGGCTTCCATGGCCGCGGCGCTGATGGCGGGCAGCGCGCTCATGGCAGCTCCTTGGGTGCGACCGCTTCGGCGCCATCTTCCTTGAGGTAGCGGCTCAGGTACAGGGCCTGGGCGACGACGAACACCAGCATCAGGCCCATGCCGCCGAACAGCTTGAAATTGACCCAGGTATCGGTGTCGAAGTGGAAAGCGATCCACAGGTTCAGCGCGCCCATGGCGGCGAAGAATGCGCTCCAGGCCCAGTTGAGCTTGAGCCATACCGGTTCGGGCAGCTGCAGTTGTGCACCCATGACCGAGCGCAGCAGATTCTTGCGGAAAAACAGCTGGCCGATCAGCAGCGCGCCGCCCATGAGCCAGTACAGCACCGTCGGCTTCCATTTGATGAAGGTCTCGCTCTCGGCCAGCAGCGTGGCGCCGCCAAACAGCACGATCACCCCCAGGCTGACCCATTGCATGGGCTCGACCCGGCCGTTGCGAAAGCGCAGATAGGCGATCTGAAGCACGGTGGCGACGATGGCCACGGCCGTGGCGGTGTAGATGCCCCAGACCTTGAAGGCCACGAAGAACAGGATGATGGGAAAGAAGTCGATCAGGAGTTTCATGGGGCTCACGGGCCAAAAAGCCAAAGGGGCATGACCGCTGCTGGGGCAGCGACCATGTGGTTCAGGACTCGCTGGGCGTAAAGTCCAGCGACGCCGAGTTCATGCAGTAGCGCAGACCTGTAGGTTGCGGGCCATCCTCGAAGACATGGCCCAGGTGGGCGCCGCACTGCGCGCAGACGGTTTCGGTGCGGCTCATGCCATGGCTGTGATCGACGATTTCGCGGATGGTTCCGGGAATCGCCTGCGAGAAACTGGGCCAGCCGCAGCCGGCGTCGAACTTGGTGTCGGCCGCGAACAGCTTGGCGCCGCAGCAGATGCAGTGGTAGCTGCCGTCGGCCCAGTGCTGCTCGTATTTGCCCGTGTAAGGGCGCTCGGTGGCCGCATGGCGCGTGATCTGGTAGGCACCTGGTTCAGCGCCTTTTTCCTGGAGCACGGTATGCCATTGGGCGTCGGATTTCTGGATGGGAAAGCTCATGATGAACAGCTGATGGCGATGGATGAAGCCCATTCTGGCGCAAATCCGGACCACTGCGTGTGTTCCGGATGCATGTCGTAGGGCCGTTCGAGGACCTGCTGCAGTTGCTGCAGCACGCTGAAGTCGCCTTGGTGCGCGGCGCGTATGGCCAGCTCGCCCAGGTGGTTGCGCAGCACGAAACGCGGGTTGCTGGCGCGCATCACGCCTATGGCGCTGCCGGCATCGGTCTGCACCAGTCGCCGCGAGTAGGCCAGCAGCCAGCCGTCCCAGCCCTCGCGGTCCAGGAACAGGTCGCGCACCGGCGTGAAATCGCCCGAATCCACGGCATCGGTCAGGCGCAGCCAGAACACCGTGTAGTCGACCTGGTTGGCGGCCAGCAGGCCCAGCAGCTGCTCGATCAGCGCGCCGTCGGTGTCGCTGTGCGCCGCGTCGTCCTGGCTGTGCGCCAGGCCCAGCTTGGCGCGCATGCGCGTGAGAAACGCCTGCGCATAGCGGGCCTTGTACGGCTCCAGCGCCGCGAGCGCCGCGTCCTGGTCCTCGATCAGCGGCATCAAGGCCTGGGCCAGGCAGAACAGGTTCCAGTAGGCGACCTGGGGCTGGCGGTTGAAGGCATAGCGGCCCTGGGCATCGCTGTGGTTGCAGATATGGCCGGGGTCGAAGGTGTCGAGAAACTGGAACGGACCGTAGTCTATGGTCAGCCCCAGGATGCTCATGTTGTCGGTGTTCATCACGCCATGGCAAAAGCCCACGGCCTGCCAGTGGGCCAGCATGTCGGCCGTGCGTTCGCTGACCGCCTGCAGCAGCGCGGCGTAGGGATTGGCGGCGCCGCGGCAGCCCGCGTAGTAGCGGTCAATCACGTAGTCGGCCAGCGCGCGCAGCTCGGGCTGCATGTCGCGCGCGGCGAAATGCTCGAAATGGCCAAAGCGGATGAAGCTGGGCGCCAGGCGCGTGACCACGGCCGCGGTTTCCAGCGTCTCGCGCCGCACCGGCAGCGGCGAGCCGGTGACGCACAGCGCGCGCGTCGTCGGTATGCCCAGCGCGTGCATGGCTTCGCTGCAGAGAAATTCGCGGATGCTCGAGCGCAACACGGCGCGGCCATCGCCGCCGCGCGAGTAGGGCGTGCGGCCCGCGCCCTTGAGCTGGATTTCGATGTGCTGGGCGGTCTCGCCCAGCAAGATGGCGCGGCCATCGCCCAACTGCCCGGCCCAGACACCGAACTGGTGGCCGCTGTAGACCGTGGCCATGGGCTCGCTGCCGGGCAGCACCTGATTGCCGCTGAACGCCTGCAGCGCTTCGTCGCTGGCCAGCCAGTCGGCGGGAAGGTCCAGCAAGCGCGCAGCGTCCGTGCTCACGGCCACCCAGTGCGGCTGGGGCACGGGCGTGGGCTGCAGTGCGGTGAAGAAGGCCGGGCCCAGTGCGGCGAAGCCGGGCTGCCAGCCCCAGTCGGGACCGGCGGCAGGGGTGGGGCAAACGGGGTCAAGCGGGTTCATGTGCAGATTGTCGCCCAGGCAGCGCGTCCCGGGCCGGTGTCGGGCCATCGCCGCCTTGGTGACAGTACGCAGACGGCAGGTCGCAATCGCACGTTAGGATGGGCAGATACACATCTGGGTACAAGGAGACCATTCATGCTGGGACTGATGCAAAGCCAACCGCTGCTGATTTCGTCGCTGATCGATTTTGCCGCCCGCCACCATGGCGATGCAGAAATCGTCTCGCGCCGCGTCGAGGGCGATATCCACCGCTACACCTACCGTGAGCTGTCGGCGCGCTCCAAGCAGTTGGCCAACGCGATCGAGGCCCTGGGCCTGGAGCGCGGCGAGCGCATCGCCAGCCTGGCCTGGAATGGCTATCGCCACATGGAGATGTACTTTGGCGTGAGCGGCGCGGGCCGCGTGCTGCACACCATCAACCCGCGCCTGCACCCGGACCAGATTGCCTGGATCGTGGGCCATGCCGAAGACCGGGTGCTGTGCTTCGATCTCACGTTCCTGCCGCTGGTGCAGGCCGTGCATGCCAAGTGCCCGACAGTGCAAAAATGGGTTGCGCTGTGCGATGCCGACCGCCTGCCCGCTGACAGCGGCATTCCCGGCCTGGTGAGCTATGAGGACTGGATTGGCGCGCAGTCGACCGAATATGTCTGGCCGCAGTTCGACGAAAACACGGCTTCGAGCATGTGCTACACCAGCGGCACCACAGGCAACCCCAAGGCCGCGCTCTACAGCCACCGGTCGACCACGCTGCACGCCTACGCGGCCGCGCTGCCCGATGTCATGAACCTGTCGGCGCGCGACGCGGTGCTGCCCGTGGTGCCCATGTTCCACGTCAATGCCTGGGGCGTGCCGTATTCGGCGGCGCTCACGGGCGCCAAGGTGGTGTTTCCCGGCCCGGCGCTCGATGGCAAGTCGCTCTATGAGTTGATCGAAGCCGAAGGCGTGACCTACGCAGCGGGCGTGCCGACCATCTGGCAGATGCTGCTGGGCTACATGCAGCCTCAGAACCTGCGCTTCAGCACGCTCAGGCGCACGGTGATCGGCGGCTCGGCCTGCCCGCCGGCAATGATCACCACCTTCCAGAACTATGGCGTCGAGGTGCTGCATGCCTGGGGCATGACCGAGATGAGCCCGCTGGGCACGCTGTGCACGCTCAAGAACAAGCAGCTCGACCTGCCCGAGGGCGAGAAGATGAAGATCCTGCAAAAGCAGGGCCGGGCGATCTATGGCGTGGACATGAAGATCGTTGGCCACGACGGCCAGGAGCAGCCCTGGGACGGCAAGAGCTATGGCGATCTGCTGGTGCGCGGCCCGTGGATCATCGACAGCTATTTCAAGGGCCAGGGCAGTCCGCTGGTCGAGGACGAGCAGGGCCGGGGCTGGTTCCCCACGGGCGATGTCGCCACCATCGATGCCGATGGCTTCATGCAGATCACCGACCGCAGCAAGGATGTGATCAAGTCCGGTGGCGAGTGGATCAGCTCCATCGATATCGAGAACATCGCCATGGCCCACCCGGCCGTGGCCATGGCGGCCTGCATTGGCATGGCCCACCCCAAGTGGGACGAGCGCCCCATCGTTGCCGTGGCCCTCAAGCCCAATGCCAAGGTGGAGCGCGAGGAACTGCTGAAGTTCTACGAGGGCAAGACCGCCAAATGGCAGATTCCCGATGATGTGGTGTTCGTCGACGCGATTCCGCTGGGCGCGACGGGCAAGATGCTCAAGACGCGGCTGCGCGAGCAGTTGGCGGATTACAAGCTGCCGGGACTTTGAGGCCGCGCGGGCATCGAGTCCAAGCCCCGCCTTCGGCAAAAGCCTGATGCGTTTGCATCAGGCTTTTTTTGGCATTTTTGCCTGCCTGCCGACAGGTAGTTTTGCCTCCCAGGATGCAGGGATTTTTGGGAATTCCTGGCATCCAGTCACCTAGGCGATAGAGGCTAGGGCAATCCCCATCCAGAGCTCGAACCTAAGCCGCTACGCTGCATTTGCTTATTCACCATAAGGAGACAAACAATGAAGTTCGCTTTCAAGGCAGTGACGGCAGCGGTGATCCTGGCCAGCGCGGGCGGGGCGTTTGCGCAGCAGGGGGAGACCGTCAAGATCGCCTGGCTGGACCCGCTGTCCGGCCTGATGGCAGCGCTGGGTTCGAACCAGCTCAAGAGCTTCCAGTTCCTGGCGGAGGAATTCAGCAAGAAGAATCCGGCCGGCGTGAAATTCGAAGTGATCGGCATTGACAACAAGCTCAGCCCGCAGGAAACCACCAGCGCGCTGCGCTCGGCCATGGACCAGGGCGCGCGCTACGTGGTGCAGGGCAATGGCTCGGGCCCGGCGCTGGCCATCATGGATGCGCTGGAAAAGCACAACGCGCGCAACAAGGGCAAGGAGGTCGTCTACCTCAACTATGCCGCGGTGGATCCGGACCTGACGAACAGCAAGTGCAGCTACTGGCACTTCCGCCTCGACGCTGACACCTCGATGAAGATGGAGGCGCTGACCACCTACATGAAGGACCTTCCCGATGTGAAGAAGGTCTATCTGATCAACCAGAACTACGCCCACGGCCACCAGGTGTCGAAGTACGCCAAGGACATGCTCAAGACCAAGCGTCCCGATGTCGAGATCGTCGGCGACGACCTCGCGCCGCTGGCCCAGGTGCGCGACTTCTCGCCCTATATCGCCAAGATCAAGCAGTCGGGCGCCGACTCGGTGATCACCGGCAACTGGGGCTCGGACCTGGCGCTGCTGATCAAGGCCGCGAACGACGCGGGCCTGAACAACGTCAAGTTCTACACCTACTATGCGATTGCCACCGGCGCGCCCACGGCCATGGGCGCGGGCGCGGCGGGCAAGGTCTACGCCGTGGGCTACGGGCATCTGAACCTGCCCGGAGAGATCGGCCGCATCGTCACCGACTTCAAGAAGCGCTTCAACGAGGACATGTACACGGCCTCGGTGTTCAACACCTACGCCATGCTCACGGAAGCCTTTGTGCGCACCAAGTCCACCGACCCGGTCAAGGTCGCGGCGGCCATGGAAGGCATGAAGTTCAAGGGCTTCAACGGCGAGGTCGAGATGCGCAAGACCGACCACCAGCTGCAGCAGGGCCTGTACATCACCCGCTGGGAAAAGGCCGGCGGCAAGAATCCCATGGATTCGGAGAACACCGGCTACACGCTGGCGCCGGTGAAGTACTACGAGCCCTATGTGGCGAGCACGCCAACTTCGTGCCAGATGAAGCGACCATCGTAAGCCCCCGGGGCTAGGCGACGCCGAGGGGGCCCGGGCCCCCTCTTTTTTCCGGTTTTTCTCCCTGGGTTTTGCGATGAATGCTGAATTCTTGACGATCTCGCTGCTCAACGGCGTGAGTTACGGGCTGCTGCTGTTCATGCTCAGCTCCGGCCTGACGCTGATCTTCAGCATGATGGGTGTGCTCAACTTTGCCCACACCAGCTTCTACATGCTGGGTGCGTATTTCGCCTATACGCTCAGCGGCGTGGTCGGCTTCTGGCCGGCGCTGTTCATTGCCCCGCTGCTGGTCGGCGCGCTGGGCGCACTGTTCGAACGCTACAGCCTGCGCCGCGTGCACAAGTTCGGCCATGTGCCCGAGCTGCTGGTGACGTTCGGGCTGTCCTATCTGATTCTGGAGCTGGTGCAGCTGGTCTGGGGCCGCGGCACCGTGCCCTATGCGCTGCCCACGCAACTGCAGGGCCCGCTGTTCACGCTCTACGGCACGCAGTTCCCCAAGTCGCGCTCCTTCGTGATGCTGGTCGCGCTGCTGATGCTGCTGGCCGTGTGGCTGATGCTCACGCGCACCCGCATCGGTCTGGTGATACAGGCCGCGCTCAAGCACCCCGAGATGGCGCAGGCCCTGGGCCACAACGTGCCGCGCGTGTTCATGCTGGTGTTTGGCGGCGGCTGCGCGCTCGCGGGCCTGGCCGGCGTGATCGGCGGCAACACCTATGTGACCGAGCCGGCGATGGCGATGTCGGTGGGCTCGATCATCTTCGTGGTGGTCGTGGTCGGCGGCATGGGGTCTCTTGCCGGCGCGTTTCTGGCCTCGCTGATCATCGGCATCGTGCAGAGCTTTGCGGTGGCCATCGACTATTCGCTGGTGAACCTGCTGGGCTCGCTGGGCACGCAGGTGACCGCACAGACCTTTGGCTATCCCGTGCTCAAGCTCACGATTTCCCAGGTCGCGCCCATCCTGCCCTACCTGTTTCTCGTACTGATCCTGATTTTCCGGCCCAAGGGGCTGCTTGGCACAAGAGAGGACTGAGCCATGAACACTTCATCTAGCACTCTCGCGGCGCGCAAGGCGCCGGCGGCGGACACCCGCCCGGCGGCCCAGCCTGCCTACCGCTTCAAGCCGCTCAATATCGGCCGCTTCATCATCTGGTCGCTGTTCGCAGTGGCGCTGGCCGTCGCGCCGCACCTGTTCACCAGCAGCCTGGCGCTGACCATGCTCAGCCAGATCGGCTATCTGATCATCATCTGCCTGTCGTACAACATCCTGCTGGGGCAGGGCGGCATGCTGAGCTTCGGCCATGCGGTCTATACCGGCATGGGCTCGTTCATTGCCATCCATGCGATGAACAAGGTCGGCGGCCTGGAAATTCCACTGGTGCTGATCCCCGTGATCGGCGGGCTGGGCGGCATGTTCTTTGCCGTGCTGCTGGGCTATGTGACCACGCGCAAGTCGGGCACGACCTTCGCGATGATCACGCTGGGCATTGGCGAGCTCGTGGCGTCGATGGCGCTGATGTTTCCCGAGTTCTTCGGCGGCGAGGGCGGCATCACCACCGACCGCGTCTATGGCCAGCCCTTCCTGGGCATGACGTTCGGCCCGGCCATCGAGGTCTACTACCTGATCGCTGCCTACTGCTTTGTCTGCACGGCGCTGATGTTCGCCTTCACCGGCACGCCGCTGGGGCGCATGCTCAATGCGGTGCGCGACAACCCCGAGCGCGTGGAGTTCGTGGGCTACAACACCCAGCGCGTGCGCTATTTCTCGTTCATCATTGCCGGCTTCTTTGCCGGCATAGGCGGCGGCCTGGCGGCCATCAACTTCGAGATCATCGCCGCGGCCGACTCCTTGAGCGTGATGCGTTCGGGCAGCTATCTGCTGTTCACCTTCCTGGGCGGCGCAACCTTCTTCTTCGGCCCCATCATCGGCGCGGTGCTGCTGGTGTTCGCGTCCATCCTGCTGTCGGAGCTGTCCAAGGCCTGGCTGCTGTACCTGGGCCTGGTGTTCCTGTTCATGGTGATGTACGCGCCCGGCGGGATTGCGAGCCTGATCATGATGAATCTGCGCGTGGCCAAGTTCGGCCGGCTCAAGCGGCTGCTGCCCAGCTATGCCGTGCTCACCGTCTGTGCGCTGGTGGGCATTGCGGGCCTGGCCGCCGTGGTCGAGATGATTTACCACCTGCAGCTCAACGCCGCGCTGGGCGACCATCTGCGCTTCATGGGGCTGTCGCTCGACACGCGCAGCGCCGGCAGCTGGGCGGGTGCCGTGGCGCTGCTGGTGCTGGGCGGCGGGATGTTTGAAATGTTCCGCCGGCGCTTCCAGCGCCAGTGGGGCCAGGTCCAGGAAGAGATCGAACTGCTGATCAAGCGCGGGGAGGCACAGGCATGACACAGACAACGTACGCACTCGAGTTGAAGGACCTGCAAAAGCGCTTTGGCAAGACCGAGATCATCCGCGGCGTGAACCTGGCTGTCGAGGCCGGCGAACGCGTGGCCATCATCGGGCCGAACGGCGCGGGCAAGTCGACGCTGTTCAACCTGATCAGCGGCCGCTTTCCGCCCAGCAGTGGCGAGGTGCTGCTGCACGGCGAGCGCATCGACGGCAAGAAGCCGTTCGAGATCAACCGCATGGGGCTGTCGCGCAGCTTCCAGATCACCAATATCTTTCCCAAGCTCAGCGTGTTCGAGAACCTGCGCTGCGGCGTGCTGTGGAGCATGGGCTATGGCTACAGCTTCCTGCGCTTCCTGTCGCGGCTGCATGACGCGAATGCGCGCGCCGAGCAGCTGATGGAGATGATCCAGCTCGAACGCAAGCGCGATGTGCTGGCCATGAACCTGACGTACGCCGAGCAGCGCGCGCTGGAGATCGGCATCACGATTGCGGGCGGCGCCAGCGTGATCCTGCTGGACGAACCCACGGCCGGCATGAGCAACAGCGAGACCGCGCGCTTCATCGCGCTGATCAAGCAGGTCACCGAAGGCCGCACGCTGCTCACCGTGGAGCACGACATGGGCGTGGTGTTCGGCCTGGCCGACAAGATCGCGGTGGTGGTGTACGGCGAGGTGATTGCCTTCGACACGCCCGACAAGGTGCGCGCGAATCCGCGCGTGCAGGAAGCTTATCTGGGATCGACCGTGGCCGATCAGCAGGCGGGAGCGCACTGAAGATGCTGAAAATATCGAATCTGCACGCCTATTACGGCAAGAGCCATGTGCTGCATGGCGTGGACTTCGAAGTGAGGCCCGGCGAGATCGTCGCGCTGCTGGGCCGCAACGGCTCGGGCCGCTCGACCACGGCCAAGGCGGTGATGGGCCTGGTCGACTGGGACGGCACGCTGGAGTGGAAGGGCGAGAAGCTGCAGGGCCGCAAGGCCTACGAGATCGCACACCGCGGCATAGGCTATGTGCCCGAAAGCCGCGATGTGTTTCCCAATCTCACGGTGCACCAGAACCTGCTGCTGGGCCAGAAGGGCAACGGCAAGGGCAGTCGCTGGAGCTTCGACGACATGTACGCCATGTTCCCGCGCCTCAAGGAGCGCCAGCACACCGAGGCCGGCGTGATGTCGGGCGGCGAGCAGCAGATGCTCACGCTGTGCCGCACGCTGATGGGCGACCCCGACCTGATCATCATCGACGAGCCCACCGAAGGCCTGGCGCCGAAGATCGTCGAGCTGGTAGGCGAATACCTGCAGACCATCAAGGCGCGCGGCATCGCGGTGCTGCTGATCGAGCAGAAGCTGACCATTGCCATGCGCATCTCGGACCGGGCGCTGGTGATGGGGCATGGGGCGATCGTGTTCGACGGCACGCCCGATGGCTTGCGCGCGGATGAGAAGGTGCGCAAGGAGTGGCTGGAAGTGTGAAGGCACCCCCTGAGCGCCTTCGGCGCTTCCCCCTCTCATCCTTCGGTGGAGGGGGGCGCCCGCTTAGGGAGGCTCGCTTAGGGGCGCCCGGCTAGGGGCGCCCGGCTAGGGGCGCCCGGCCAGGGACGGCAGCTTCGGTGCGGGGGGCGCCTAGGTGCGGCCCTTACTCGCTGCCCCTGAGCTGGGTCACGCCGGTTTCATAGGTCTCGCCCTGAGCTTGCCTGTGCGTCCCGGCCGAGGAACCGCGCGAGTGCGACGTGCCTTGTCCCAGGCGAGACAAACCCCACTGGTCATTTGGGCGCAAGTTTCTACAATAAAAATCGCACGATCGTTCTTTTCCATTCACAAGGGACACCCGCATGAGCGCTGACTACCAGAAGGACGGGCAGATTGCCGTCATCACGCTGAACAATCCGCCGGTCAACGGCCTGGGCCTGGCGACGCGCCGGGCCGTGGTCGAGGGGCTGAACCAGGCCAATGCCGATGCAAGCGTCACGGCCATCATCATCACCGGCGCTGGCAAGGCGTTTTCGGGTGGGGCCGACATCACCGAGTTCGGCACCGAGCGCGCGACGCAGGAGCCGCATCTGCTGTCGGTGATCCGCGCCGTGGAGCAGTCGGCCAAGCCGGTCGTGGCGGCCATCCATTCGGTCTGCATGGGCGGGGGCCTGGAGCTGGCGCTGGGGTGCCACTACCGCGTGGTCGCGCCGGGCACGTCCGTGGCGCTGCCCGAAGTCAAGCTGGGCCTGCTGCCCGGCGCGGGCGGCACGCAGCGCCTGCCGCGCGTGCTCGGCCTGGAAACCGCGCTGAACATCATCGTCAGCGGCGAAACCGTCAAGAGCGAAGCGCTGGCCGCCATTCCCGGCCAGAAGCTGTTTGATCTGGTCACTGCGTCGGCGCAAAGCCTGGGCGAGGAAGCGCGGGCGTTTGCAACCAAGATCGCCGATCAGCGCCCGCTGCCGCTGGTGCGCGATCTGCCGTGCAAGCACCCGCAGGCCGAAGCCTATCTGCAGTTCGCGCGCAATATGGTCAAGGGCATGGCGAAGAACTTTCCCGCGCCGGGCAAGTGCGTCGATGCCGTCGCGGCCTCGGTCAAGGGCAAGTTCGATGCCGGCATGCAGACCGAGCGCGAGCTGTTCACGCAGCTGATGTTCACGCCCGAGTCGCGCGCGCTGCGCCATCTGTTCATGGCCGAGCGCGCGGCATCGAAGATCGCCGATGTGCCTGCCGACACCCCCGTGCGCGAGATCCGCAGCGTGGGCGTCATCGGTGCGGGCACCATGGGCGGCGGCATTGCGATGAACTTCCTCAATGCCGGCATTCCGGTGACCATCCTGGAAACGAAACAGGAAGCCCTGGACCGCGGCCAGGCCACGATACGCAAGAACTACGAGTCGCAGGTCAAGAAGGGCAAGCTCAAGCAGGAAAAGTACGAGGAGCGCATGGCGCTGCTCACGCCCACGCTGTCCTATGACGATCTCAAGCACGCCGATCTGATCATCGAAGCCGTGTTCGAGGAGCTGGGCGTGAAGGAAACCGTGTTCAAGCAGATCGACGCCGTGGCCAAGCCCGGCGCGATTCTCGCCTCCAACACCTCGACGCTCGACGTCGACAAGATTGCCGCCTTCACCGCCCGTGCGCAGGACGTGGTCGGCATGCACTTCTTCAGCCCGGCCAATGTGATGAAGCTGCTGGAAGTGGTGCGCGGCCAGCACACCGCCAAGGATGTGCTGGCCACGGTGATGCAGCTGGCCAAGAAGATCAAGAAGACGGCCGTGGTCTCGGGCGTGTGCGACGGCTTCATCGGCAACCGCATGATCGAGCAGTACAGCCGCCAGGCCGGTTTCCTGCTCGACGAGGGCGCAACGCCCCAGCAGGTCGACAAGGCCGTGGAGAAATTCGGCTTTGCGATGGGCCCGTTCCGCATGGGCGATCTCGCGGGCAATGACATCGGCTGGGCCATCCGCAAGCGCCGCGCCATCGAGCAGCCCGGCATGAAGTACAGCGCCACGGCCGACCGGCTGTGCGAGCTGGGCCGCTTTGGCCAGAAAACGGGCGCGGGCTGGTATGACTACGAGGCCGGCAAGCGCGATGCGATCCCGTCCGAGCTGGTCAACCAGATGATCGAGCAGCACCGCAAGGACCACGGCATCACGCCGCGCAAGATCTCCGACGAGGAAATCGTGCAGCGCCTGGTGTTCTCGCTGGTCAACGAAGGCGCGCATATCCTGGAAGACGGCATCGCCGGCAAGTCCGGCGATATCGACATGGTCTATCTGACGGGCTATGGCTTCCCCATCCACCGCGGCGGCCCCATGCATTACGCGGGTGAAGTCGGCCTGGTCAATGTGGTGCAGGCCATGAACCGCTTTGCGCAGAACCCGCACGACGATGCGGCGTTCTGGCAGCCCGCGCCGCTGCTGGCCCGTCTGGCCGCCGAAGGCAAGACCTTCAGCTAAGCGTTGCGCGACGAACCGAATCAAGGACCTTCCATGACCTCTGCAGTGATTGTTTCCACCGCCCGCACCCCTCTGGCCAAGAGCTGGAAGGGCGCGTTCAACATGACCCATGGCGCGACGCTGGGCGGCCATGCCGTGCGGCATGCCGTGCAGCGCGCCGGCATCGATGGCGCCGCCGTCGACGACGTCATCATGGGCTGCGCCACGCCCGAAGGCGCGACCGGCGCCAATATCGCGCGCCAGATCGCGCTGGCCGCGGGCCTGCCCGTGACCACCTCGGGCATGACCATCAACCGTTTCTGCTCCTCGGGCCTGCAGACCATTGCCACCGCCGCGCAGCGCATCATCGCGGGCGAGGGCGACGTGTATGTGGCCGGCGGCGTCGAGTCCATCTCCTGCGTGCAGCAGGAAATGAACCAGCACATGCTGCAGGACCCGGCGCTGCTGCGCAGCAAGCCCGAGATCTACTGGAGCATGCTGCAGACCGCCGAGACCGTGGCCAAGCGCTATGGCATTGGCCGCGACGCCATGGACGAATATGGCGCCGCCAGCCAGCAAAAGGCCTGCGCCGCGCAAGCCGCAGGCCTGTTTGACGCCGAGATCGCGCCCATCACCGTCACCGCCGGCGTGGTCGACAAGGTGCGCGGCCTGATCACGCGCGAAGTCACTGTCGCCAAGGACGAAGGCATGCGCGAAGGCACGACCAAGGAAGGCATCAGCGGCCTGCGCAGCGCCTTGCCCGGTGGCCTGATCTCGGCCGGCAATGCGAGCCAGTTCTCCGATGGCGCGGGCGCCTGCGTGGTGGTGAGCGAAGACTATGCGGGCCGCAACGGCCTCACGCCCCTGGGCCGCTTCCTGGGCTTTGCGGTCGCGGGCTGCGAGCCCGATGAAATGGGTATCGGCCCGGTGTTTGCCGTGCCCAAGGTGCTCAAGAAACTGGGCCTCACGGTGCAGGACATTGATCTGTGGGAGCTCAACGAGGCGTTTGCCGTGCAGGTGCTCTACTGCCGCGACAAGCTGGGCATTCCGGCCGATCGCCTCAACGTCAACGGCGGCGCGATTGCGCTGGGCCACCCGTATGGCGTGTCGGGCCAGCGCCTCACCGGCCACGCGCTGATCGAAGGCAAGCGCCGCGGCGCCAAGCGCGTGTGCGTCACGATGTGCATTGGCGGCGGCATGGGTGCAGCCGGCATTTTTGAAGTGCTTTAAGCGCTTGCAGTAGTGCTGATTCCGGGCCGCTTGTCGCGGCCCGATTTGTTTCATTGAGCGAGGAGTGATCATGGGTTTGCGCGCGACGCTGGATTTCCTGTTGTACGACTGGCTGGAGGTGGACGCGCTGAATGCGCGCGAGCGCTTTGCCGACCATTCGCGCGAGACCTTCGACGCGGTGCTCGACACCTGCGAGCGCATCGCGCGCGAGAAGTACGCGCCGTTCAACCGCACCGTCGACACCGAGGAGCCGCGCTTCGACGGCGAGAAGGTGATACTGCCGGCCTGCACCCATGGCGCGCGCCTGGCCTATGCCGAGTCGGGCATGCTCAGCGCGGCCCAGGACTACGACATCGGCGGCATGCAGCTGCCCTATACGCTGGAGTCGGCGGCCAACAGCTTCTTTGCCGCAGCGTCCGTGAGCATTGGCTCGAACATGCTGACCTCGGGCAATGCCAGCGCGCTGATGGCGCATGGCAGCGATCTGCAAAAGCAGGTCTTTGCGCTCAATGAATTCAACGGCCGCTGGGCCGGCACCATGTGCCTGTCCGAGCCGCAGGCGGGTTCGTCGCTGTCCGATATCTCCACGCGCGCCACGCCCGATGGCGACGGCGCGCAGGACGATCCGCTGGGCCCGCGCTTTCGGCTGCGCGGCAACAAGATGTGGATCTCCTCGGGCGACCATGAGCTTACCGAGAACATCGTGCATCTGGTGCTGGCCAAGATTCCCGGCCCCGACGGCCAGCTGCCGCCGGGCGTCAAGGGCATCTCGCTGTTTATCGTGCCGAAGCACATCGTCGACACGCAAGGAAACCTTACCGGCGAACGCAATGATGTGGCGCTGGCCGGGCTGAACCACAAGCTGGGCTGGCGCGGCACGACCAACACGCTGCTCAACTTTGGCGAAGGCAAATACCCGGTGCGCGGCGCGGCCGGCGCCATTGGCTATCTGGTGGGCGCGCCGGGCCAGGGCCTGCAGTGCATGTTCCACATGATGAATGAGGCACGCATTTCCATCGGCATGGCCGCGACCATGCTGGGCCTGGCGGGCTACTACGCCAGCCTCGATTACGCCCAGAACCGCCCCCAGGGCCGGCCCACCGGAGCCGGCGGCAAGGATGCCACACGGCCCCAGGTGCGCATCATCGAACACGCCGATGTCAAGCGCATGCTGCTGGCGCAGAAGTCCTATGGCGAAGGCGCGCTGGCGCTGAACCTGTACTGCGCGCGGCTGGTCGACGAGCAGCACACGGCCGCGCCCGAGGCCGCCGACGAAGCGCGGCTGCTGCTCGAAGTGCTGACGCCGATCGCCAAGAGCTGGCCCAGCGAGTTCTGCCTGGAGGCGAATTCGCTGGCCATACAGATCCATGGCGGCTATGGCTATACGCGCGACTTCCAGGTCGAGCAGTACTGGCGCGACAACCGGCTCAACATGATCCACGAAGGCACGCATGGCATCCAGGCCATGGATCTGCTGGGGCGCAAGGTGCGCATGGATGGCGGCCGTGGCCTGCGGCTGCTGGCCGCGCGCATTGAGGCCGGCATCGCGGCGGCGCGCGCCGTGCCTGAGCTGGCCGAGCAGGCCGACGCGCTTGCGTCTGCGCTGCAGCAGGCGCTGAGCGCGACCGAAGCCGCCTGGGCCACGGGCGATCCCGGCGAGGCACTGGCCAATGCCGTGCCCTACATGCAGGCGCTGGGCCATGTCGTGCTGGCCTGGATGTGGCTCGATGTGGCCCGGGCCACGCTGCGCGGCGAGGCGCAATCCGCCGCCAACATCGGTCGGCGCACGGCCGCGCGCTATTTCTTCCGTTACGAGCTGCCGCGCATCGGTGCCTGGCTCCAGGTGGTGCGCGAACGCGACATGACCTGTGCCGCCATGGATGAAGCCGGATTCTGAGGACAATCCCGGACACGGCGCATTTTCCTCTATAAAAACTATCAATTAAATTAATTGTTAGCTATAGTCTATTGTGTTTGTTTTGGCCTGGAGCCGGGAGACCAATATGCCTATAGATCAGGTTGCGCAGCGTGTCGACGCAACCCCCGATTCGGAACCCAGTGAATTGATGCGCGCAGCCCAGCGCGGCGACCTGGGCGAGGTGCAGGCGTTGATAGACGCCGGGGCGGATGTGAATGCCGCCGACCATGTGGGCATGACCGCGCTGCTGTATGCGGCGGACTGGGGGCATGACGGCATCATGCGCGCCTTGATGGCCGCCGGCGCCGACATCCATGCCGCCGACCGCTACGGGGTGACGGCGCTGATGCTTGCGGTGAACGGCAACAGCGCGGCCGCCATGCAATGCGTGCTCGAGCATCGCGTGGACGTCAATGCCCGGGACGCGGCCGGCAGGACCGCTTTGATGTACGCACTCGACAAGGATGCGCTTTACGCCGTAGACGCCTTGGTGCTGGCCGGAGCGCGCGTGGACGCAGCCGATGCCACGGGCATGCCCGCGCTGATGCAGGCCGCTTTCGTCGGTGCCGAGTTCATCATGGAGCGGCTGCTGCGCGCCGGAGCGAATCCCGATGACCGCAATGCGTCCGGCAGCACGGCGCTGATGTATGCGGTCGATGGCGAGGAGGGCCAGCGTGGCGGGGCGGTGGCGCTGTTGCTCAGCTACGGGGCAGACATCGATGCGGTGGACGGCCATGGCAACAGCGCGATGATGCGCGCGGCACTGGCCGGCAAATGGGGCCTGTTCAACATCCTGAAGGCGCAAGGAGCGAACATGGACCTCGCGAACTGCCATGGGCTCACTCCCGCGGACGTGCTCATGTTCTCGTACCAGGAGGATGAGTCGGAGCCTGACGAGGAAGACATACCGACGCTGACCAGGCTGGAGGCCGTGGAGACTGTGGCCGCCGAGACCGCGGCTGATTCGGGCTATAGCTGGCATGCCGCCGACGACGTGCTGAACCAGGCCTTTGACGCGACCATGTTGCCGGCCGAGGCGGTGGGCGCGGCGTTCGAGAATCCTTGAGCGGGCCTGCGGCCCGGTTGCTCATCCATATTTTGGCAGCACGCCAGGAGATCGCTATGCCGAGACAGGGGAAGCGCGAAACGGCCGAAGTAGTCGACGGTCAGGGAACCACCGCGCTCATGCGCGCCGCGCAAGCCGGCGACGATTACAAGATGCATGTGCTGCTGCAGGCCGGCGCACAGGCCAATGCCGTCGACCACTACGGCAAGACGCCGCTGATGTACGTCGCCGACGGAGACTCGCGCGATGGGGCGGGGCCGGTGGCGCTGTTGCTCGCCTTTCGGGCAAACATCGATGCGGTCGATGAGTTCGGCAATTGCGCGCTGATGCGCGCAGCACTTGCGGACAACTGGGCCATGGTGGCCATCCTGCGCTCGCATGGGGCGAACATGCATCTGGCGAACTGCTACGGCACCACGCCTGAGGACGTATGGCGTTTCATGTGCCAGGACTCCGACTCCAACCCGGTCTCGGAGCCGGACGGTGATGCGGAAGATGCACCGCCGCTGGTCATTCCTGGCAAGCCGCTGCCGGCAACCGCCCCCGCGCCGGTCGACGTCGAAGGCGAGACGGGCTATTGCTGGCATGTCGCCGACGACGTGCTGAATCAGGCGTTCGATGCGGGCACACGCTATCCCCTGGGCGACGACATGCTGCAGACACCCTCGGCAGAGGCGGTGGGAACGCGTTTCGAAAGCCCGTGAGGGCGGCCGGCGGCGCCGCCGGGCATCAGCCTGGCTTCAGATTTCTGCGTTAGGGTTGGGGCATGCGCATACTCCTGATCGAAGATGACCCCTCGCTGGGCAGTTCCCTGCAATCGTGGCTGCAGCTCGATGGCTATGCCGTCGACTGGCTGCAGCGCGGCGACCAGGCCGCGGCGGCGCTGGCCACCCATTCCTACCAGTGCGTGCTGCTGGACCGCGGCCTGCCCGGCCTCGACGGCGACGCCGTGCTCAAGGCATTGCGCGCCGCGGGCGCGCCGCGCGCCCAGCTGCCGGTGATCGTGATCACCGCGCGCGATACCCTGGCCGACCGCGTGCAGGGCCTGGACCTGGGCGCCGATGACTATCTGGTCAAGCCTTTCGACCTGGAGGAGCTGTCGGCGCGGGTGCGCGCGGCGCTGCGCCGCGGCACGCCGCAGCCCACGCCCGAACTGCGCCATGGCGCGGTGGCGCTGGACCCCGCCGCCAAGCGCGTGACGCTGGGCGCTGCGCCGGTCATGCTGACCGCGCGCGAGTTCGCGCTGCTGCAGGCGCTGATGCGCCACCCCACGCACATCGTGAGCCGGGCGCAGCTCGAGGAGGCGCTTTACGGCTGGGGCGAAGAGGTGGAGAGCAATGCCATCGAGGCGCATGTCTACAACCTGCGCAAGAAGCTGGGCAGCGGTTTCATCGTGACCGTGCGCAACCAGGGCTACGGGCTGGCGCCGGCATGAAATTCCCCGCGTTGCGGCGCGCGCGCCGGGAAAGAACCGCGGGCTGGTCGCTGCGCCGGCGCCTGCTGCGGATGGTGATGGGCACCAGCATCGCGCTGTGGCTGCTGAGCTTGGCCATCGTGATTGGCGTGGCCTGGTTTGCCACCAGCGATGTCTTCGACGATGCGCTGGAAGAAGGCTCGCGCCTGGTGCTGCAGCTGGGCACCGAGGCCGATGCCCAGGCAGGCGACCGGCAGGCGCTGCACGACCGGCGCGGCGAGGCCATGAAGCTGCGCATGTACTACCAGATCGTCGCGCCCGACGGCCGCGTGCTGCTGCGCGGCGAGGACACGCCCAGGACCGCCTTCGTGCCCACGGTGGAGCGCAGCAAGGGCTACGCCAATGTATGGGTCGACGGCGCATTGTGGCGGGTGCACACGCGCCGCGGCGCCGACGGCAACAGCGCGCAGGTGGCGCAGCCGGTAGAAGAGCGCCTGGAGCTGTTGGGCGACATGGCCGAGAACCTCGCCTGGCCGGCGCTGGGGCTGCTGGCGCTGCTGGGCCTGGCCAGCTGGTGGCAGATCCGCCGCCTGCTGCGGCCGCTGGAAGACACGGCACAGCGCATAGGCGCCCAGTCGCCCCAGGACCTGTCGCCGATCGCCGTTCCCGACCCGCCGCGCGAGCTGCAGACGATTCTCGACGCGCTCAACGCGCTGCTGGCGCGGCTGGGCGTGGCGCTGGACAGCGAACGCCGCTTCACCAGCGACGCCGCCCACGAGCTGCGCACGCCGCTGGCCGCGCTGCGCATGCGCGTGCAGCTGATAGAGCGCGAGCTGCAGCTGCCCGGCCACCATCTGCAGCAGCTGCGCGCCGATCTGGACCGCTGCACCGGGCTGATTGAAAGCCTGCTGGCCCTGGCCCGCCTGGAGCCCCAGGCCGAGCCGCTGCCGCGTGAAAGCGTGGCGCTGGCGGCGCTGATCGACACGCTGGATGCGGCGCCTGCGCGAGCCAAGGGCATGCGGCTGGAGCGGGCGTTGGCCGTGGCCGAAGTCCAGGCCACGCCGGCGCTGCTGGCCAGCGCGCTGCGCAATCTCGTCGACAACGCCGTGCGCTATGGCAGCGCGGGCGGGCGGGTGCGCATTGAGTCCGCGCCGCTGCCGGGCGGCGGCGTGCGCCTGGCGGTGCGCGATGATGGCCCGGGCGTGCCGCCGGCCGAGCGCGCGCGCCTGGGCGAGCGCTTTTTCCGGGTGCTGGGAACGGGCCAGCCGGGCAATGGCCTGGGCCTGTCCATCGTTGCGCGCATTGCCGCCCTGCATGGCGCTGCGCTGTGCTTCGAAGAGGGCCTCGAGGGCCGCGGCCTGGGCGTGGTGCTGGATTTTCCTGCGCCTTGAGGCTTGGCATCAGATTGCCTTCAGCTTCGCGCTGTCCAATGGATTCATACCGCAGCAAGCGGCTGTTCATTGACCACTTGAAGAAGGAGCATCACCATGCGAGCCATTGTTTCCACCCTGACCCTTGCCTCCCTGCTGGCGTTTGGCGCTACCGTCGCCACCGCCCAGCCCGCGGGCTATACCGGCCCGAGCAATGCCCCCAAGGCCACGGCCCAGGGCAGCTACAGCGGGCCCAGCAATGTGCCGCTGATGAGCGTCAAGCAGCTGCTCGACACCGGCCGCGACGACCAGCACGCGCGCCTGCAGGGCCAGATCGTCTCGCACGACGGCGGCGACCGCTACACCTTTGCCGATGCGACTGGCCGCATCAGCATAGAGATCGACGACGAGGACTTCCCCGCCGGCCAGACCATCAGCGCCGAGCAGCGCGTGGAACTGCTGGGCGAGTTCGACAAGGGCCTGCGCAAGACCGAGTTCGAAGTCGATCGCATCACGCTGCTGCGCTGATCCCGGCATGGTGTGGGGGCGTGCCATGTGGAAAGCCGCTGTGGCGAAACTCAAGGCGGACGGCGGCCCTCGGGGCGCTGCCCCGCCGGCACCGGCGCCGTCCGGCCGCGCGGCGGACATCGACAGCCGCGACGCCTGCGGCCGGACCGCGCTGATGCGGGCCGCGCAGGCCGGGCACCTGGCGCGCGTGCAGGAGCTGCTGGCGGCGGGTGCGCAGATCGATGCGCGCGACAGCCGCAACTGGTGCGCGCTGATGATCGCGGCCCACGAGGGGCGCTCCTGCGTGGTGCTGGCCCTGGCCCAGGCGCATGCCGGCCTGGCGGAGGCGCGCCCCGGAGCCGGCGCTGGAGCGCCGCCTCAGCCCATGCGCCGGCGCAGCCAGGCGCTGACCTGATCGACGGCCATGGACAGCAGCAGCATCGCCACGATCACCGTCGCGGCCTGGGCGTAGTGGAACAGCGACAGCGCGAAATACAGCTGCTGCCCCAGGCCGCCGGCGCCGACAAAGCCCAGGATCGCGGCCATGCGGATGTTCATCTCCCAGCGGTACAGCGTGTATGCCAGCAGCTGCGGCGCAGCGCCGGGCAGGGTGCCGAACAGGAATGCCAGGCCCCGGCCCGCACCGCTGAGCGCCAGCGCCGCGGCCGGCGCGCGCGGCGCATTCTCCAGCGCCTGCGCATACAGGCGGCCAAGCACGCCGCTGGTGTGCAGCGCCAGCGCCAGCGCGCCGGCAAACGGCCCCAGGCCTACCGCCAGCGCGGTGATCGTCGCCCAGACCAGCTCGGGCACCGAGCGCAGCAGGTTCAGCACGAAATGGCTCACGGGGCGCAGGGGCGCCAGCGCCAGCAGCAGGCCCAGCAGCGCCGCCAGCAGCGTGCCGACCACCGAGATGGCCAGCGTCTCCCAGCTTGCCAGCGCCACGCGGCGCAGCCAGTCGGCGCTCAGATCCATGGGAAAGAAGCTGGCGATGAACTGGCCCATGGCACCGGCCGATTCCCGCGTGAACAGGGCCGCCAGGTCCATGTCCAGCAGGCGGAAGCTGGCCCAGACGGCCAGCAGCAATGCCAGCAGGCCGGCGCCGCTGCGCCAGCCCCAGGGCGAGGCCTGCGCCACCACCGGCGCGTCGAGCGCGCGTCGCAGCCCGTGCGACAGCGCGTCGGCCAGGAACACCAGCGCCAGAAAGCTCAGCAGAATGCTGGCGGCTTCGCCGCCGTTGAGCATCTTCATCGACTGGTCCATGAGCTGGCCCAGGCCGCCGGCGCCGACAAAGCCCATCACCACCGAGGCGCGGATCGCGCATTCCCAGCGGTAGACGGTGTACGAGAGCAGCTCCTTGGCCGCCTGCGGCACCAGGCCGTACAGGATGGCCAGCGGCCGGCGCGCGCCGCTGCGGCGCAGCGCGAGCGCAGCGGCGGGGTCGGTCGACTCCAGAATCTCGGCATAGACCTTGGCCAGCATGCCGCCATAGGTCAGGCCCAGCGCCAGCACGCCGGCGGCCGGTCCCAGGCCGAACACGCGCACGAAGACCAGCGCCCAGACCAGCTCGGGAACGCCGCGCAGCACCGTGAGCAGGCTGCGCACCACGGGATTGAGCGTGGGTCGCTCGCGCCCCGCGGCACTGGCCAGATACGCCAGCGGCGCGGCCAGCGCGCAGGCCAGCGCCATGCCGGCGGTGGCAATCGCCAGCGTCTGCAGCGTGGCCTGGCCCAGATAGCCCAGGAACTCGCTGCCGGTGGCGGGCGGCAGGAAGGCGCCGAGAAAGTTGCCTATCACCTTCAGGTTGCCGGGTTCGAACAGCGCGCCGGGGCGCACCTGGGCGGCCTGCAGCAGCGGCCACAGGATGCACAGTGCCAGCAGCGCACAGGCCAGGCGCGAACGGCTGGCGGGGTCGCGCAGCGCGGGCTTCAGCGGCATGCGTTCAGGCGCAGGTGCGCGCCGTGGGAGCGCACGGGCAGTCCGGGCACGGGTTCACCCGCGCCCGCATACAAGGCCTGCAGCTGGGCCTGGCTGACCTCGGCCGCGGGCAGATCGAAGGCAATGCGTCCGCCGCGTATGCCGACAATGCGTGCGAAGCAGCCCAGCGCCAGATCCACCGCATGCAGGCTGGCGACCAGCGTGGCGCCGCGCTGCGCCGCATCTTCGACCAGCAGCCGCACCGTGGCCAGCGCCAGCGTCGGGTCCAGCGCCGAGACCGGCTCGTCGGCCAGCACCAGCGCCGGCTGCTGGTACAGCACGCGCGCAATGCCCACGCGCTGCAGCTGGCCGCCCGAAAGCTGGCTGCAGCGCGCGAACAGCTTGTCCTCGAGTTCCACCCGGGCCAGCGCGGCGCGCGCACCGGCAATGTCCATGGGGTAGGCCAGCGAGGCCAGCGCCTTCCAGGCCGGCCACTGGCCCAGCCGGCCCGCGAGCACGCTGGTGACGACGCGCTGGCGCGCGGGCAGGGGCGGGGCCTGGTGGACGGTGCCGATGCGCGCGCGCAGCCTGCGCAGCGCGCGTGCATCCAGCGCCGGCGGGCTGCTGCCCAGCAGCTGCAGCGTGCCCGTGGTCTGCTGCCACCAGGCCGTGCCCAGCACCGACAGCAGCGAGGTCTTGCCCGCGCCCGAGGGGCCGATCAGCGCAATGCTTTCGCCCGCGCGCGCCGACAGCCGGATGTCGGCCAGGGCGATGGCGCCATGGGCATGGGCCAGGCCCACGCCCTCCAATGCAAAGCTCATGCGGGAGACCGTGCGGCGGCGCTTACTTGAGCAGTCCCGCGGATTTGGCGGCATCCTCGATGCCGACATAGTTCTTGGCCTCGGTCGGGATGAACTTGGCCGCGCGCTGCAGACCCAGGATGGCCTTGTGCTCGGGATTGGCGGGATCGAGCTGCAGGAAGGCCTGGGTGAGCTTCTTGACCAAGGCCGGATCGAGATCGCCGCGCACCGTCCAGTTGTAGTCGAAGTAGGGCGGCGTGGTGGCAAAGACACGCACCTTGCTGGTATCGACCTTCTTTTCCTCTACCAGCTTGTCCCAGACCGAGGCATTGAGCACGCCGGCTTCGGCGCGGCCTGCCGCAACGAACGCCACCGTGGCGTCATGCGCGCCCGAGAACGCGACGTTGCGGAAATCCTTCTCGGGATGGAGTCCGGCCTGCTGCAGGAAAAAGCGCGGCATCAGGCTGCCCGAAGTCGACGATGGCGCGCCAAACGCAAAGCTCTTGCCCTTGAGGTCGGCCAGTTCCTTGACTTGGGGGTTGGCGGTGATGAACTTGGACGTGAAACGTGCATCTTCCTCGCGCTGCACGATGGGGATGGCCGTGCCGTTGGTGCGGATCTTGGCCTGCACGAACGTGAAGCCGCCCAGCCAGGCCAGATCGAGCTTGCGCGTGGCCAGCGACTCGACGACGGTGGCGTAATCGGTCACGGGCGTGAACACGACCTTCATGCCGGTCTGCGCCTCGAGGTACTTGCCCAGGGGCGCGAACTTGCGCTGCAGCTCGGTGGGCGCTTCGTCGGGAATGGCCGAAACCCGCAGCACATTGTCCGCGGCCAGTGCCGGCAGGGCGGACAGGGAGGATGCGGCCAGGGCGCAGGACAGCGCCTTGAGCGCAAGGCGGCGTGCGGTGGGAGAGGTCATGGGTTGTCCGATTCGGTTGCAGCTGCCACCCTGCGGATGCGCGGGCGGCCAGGTCGGGCGCCGGCAGCGGCGCAATGCGCGCCGCGTCGAGGCGCTCGCGGCATTCTAGCGAGGGTGAGCGCGTGGCGCGGACTGCGCAGCGCTTGCCGCAGGCGCATGCATGGGTACCGGATGGAGCCAAGACGTTGATGGTGATGCGCGCAGCAACCCCCCAAACCGGCAGACCATTGAAGCGTTTGACAAAATAGCTATTAACTATCAAAATCTAAATTAATTCAACTATTGCTATTTTCGGCCGCATGCTGGGATCTCCCCATGCCGAGCCCACCGTTGCCATGCCCGTCCATCCACACCCTGATGCCCCCGCCAATGATGTCAACATCCCGAATGAGCACGGCGTCACGCCGCTGATGCGCGCCGCGTGTTCCGGTCACGTGGGCCGGGTCTGGGAGTTGCTCGGCCGCAATGCGGCCACCAATGCCGTCTCGCAGGGCGGCGTTACGCCTCTTTTTTGTGCTGCGGACAGCGGCAAGCCGCAGGCGGTGCGCTTGCTGCTGGGCGCGGGGGCGCACATCGATACCGCCGGCCCGTTTGGCATCACGCCACTGATGCAGGCGGTCACGAGAAAGCATGCGGCTGCCGTGTCGCTGCTGTGTGCCAGGGGGGCGGACACCGAGGCCAGAGACGACGCCGGGTGGACGGCGCTGTGCCATGCGGTGGAGTCGCGCAAGCTATCCCTGGTCAGCCTGCTGCTGTCCCATGATGCGGACATCAACGTACGCGCGACGGATGGCCAGACGCCGCTGATGCAGGCGGTGCGCGAGAACGACCTGCAAATGGTGCGGGTTCTGTGCCGGGCCGGGGCGGATGTCAATCTGGTGGACCGCCATGGCTACAGCGCACTGACCATGGCGGTGAGGCTGGGAAATGTGCCCGTGGCCAAGGCGCTGCTGGGAGCGGGTGCCGAGATCAACATCTTCGAGGATGGCAGCCTGAGCGTGCTGATGCTTGCCGCGATCGGGGGATGCCAGCCCCTGGTAGATGCCTTGCTGGCTGCCCAGCCCGATCTCGACGCCCAGGGAATGCACGGTACGGTGGCGCTCATGCTTGCCGCCTACCAGGGACATTGGAGCGTGGTGCAGGCCTTGCTGGCCGCCGGCGCGTCGGTCGATATGGTGGACGAGCAGGGCGACTCGGCGTTGATGGCTGCGGCCAAACGCGGGCAATGGGCAGGCATGGACATGCTGCGCGCGCATGGCGCAGATCCGCTGCGTGCCAATCATGCGGGCAATACCCCGGCGGCGGCGGCGCGGGCGTGGCTGTCCGGCTCCGATGTCGAGGCGCTGGACGCGCGCGGGCTGACGCCGTTGATGGCGGCCGCGCACGACGGCCTGGTCTCGAAGATCGAAGCCCTGGTCGGCGCAGGCGCGGCTGTCGATGCGTTGGATCCGCATGGCGACACCGCGGTGTTGCATGCGGCACGCGCCGGGCAGTGGGCGGCAATGGATGCGCTGCGCCTGCTGGGAGCGGATGCGCAGGCCCCCAATCCCGTTGGCGTCTCGGCGCTCCAGGTGGCACTTGCCAGCTGGCAGGCGCAGGGTCTGGCTCTGGACGCGCGCAACGCACAGGGCGAAACGCCGCTAGGCGATGCGGCGCAGCGCGGTCACACCAGCCTGTTGCAAGCATTGCTGAGCACCGACGCAGGGGCCCAGGCCATCGATGGCGTCAACGCGGTGGGCGAAACTCCGCTGATGCTGGCCGCGCGCGGCGGCCATCTGGCGGCGGTGCAACTGTTGCTGCAGGCGGGCGCGGACATGCATGCGGTCAATGCCGGCGGCTCCAACGCCATGCGGCTGGCGGCCGATCAAGACCATGCCGAGGTGGTGGATGCCTTGCTGGGGGCCTGGATTGCACGTGCGTTGGCTGCCACGCCTGCCAGCCACGGCGACCTTGCCAGGCGCGCGCACCACGAGGATGTCGGCGGCGGTGATTGCTTCGCAACACAGGGCGATGCCGGGGCAGGCGACTGGACTGACGGTGCAGTCCATGCAGATGCCGCAGTCTGTCGGCTGCAAGACCAGACGCTGTCCCATGCCCCGTCGTCAGATCCCATGGTCAACGAGGTCGAGTCCATGCTCGTGGGCATGGCGCTGGAGTCAGGCTTGGAGATGCAGTGACCGCCGCACCCACCGGTGGTGCCCGGCCTTGGCTACCACCCATGGCCAGGCAAGCATTGAGCCATTGCCCAGGCCCGCAGCGCTGCCGGGGCGGGCGGGCCTGGCCCGCAATTCATGCCGCCTGGGCATCTTCCACATGCGCGGCGCCGCTGGGGCCGCAGACCTTGCCTTGGGCCCGCAGCACGTCTTGATGGGCGGCGTGAAAGGCCTTGCAGACCTCGTGGTAAGCCTGCTGGGCATTCGCCAGATCCGCGCGCGCCTGACCAAGGGTGGACCGGCTCGAGCAAAGTTCATCGGCCGCCATGCTTTTTCTGGCTTTTGCATCCAGCAGGTGTTCCAGGAATCTGACGACCATCTCGGCCATCTGGATGTGGTCCAGCGCGAGTCTGCAATGTTCGCTTGCCTGCATCAGCCTGGCCTGTGCCGCCCGCTGTTGCTCGACTGCATGCGTGGCCTGGGTGGCGGCGCCGGCGTCGCCGGGCGTAGTCCGCAGCGGCTGCGGCAAAGGAGCGCAAGGCTGCGCTGAAGCGTCGGTGATTGCCGTGTCTTTAGGGTCGAAAATAATCATGGCTACCCGTTGAAACTGCATGACTGGAGCACGGCCATCGGCGGCAAGCGTGCCTGGTTTCGCCTGTTTTAGGCTTAACACTATGTGTCATTAAGTTTCAATAGGTTCCATATATTAATTCCGCTGGCCGCGCAATGCACGGTCTGCCGTCGCAGCGGCGGCCCGATGCCAGCGGACCATGCGCTGCGCGCGAGTTCAGCTGAAGCGCAGCTCGAAGAAGCTGCTTTCGCCATCGCCCAGGCCTTGCATGCCGGCCTGCACGGCGGCATTGCTGGCCTTGGTCCAGCGTGCAAATGTCGCCTTGGCTTCCTCTGTTATTTCCTCGGGCGGCGTATCTTCCAGTCCCAGCACGCATTCCAGCGCCAGCGCCACCTGCTCGGGGCCACCGAGCTGGCGCTCCATCACGCGCCCATAACGGTATTCGGCCCGCGCACGTTCCTGCTCGGGCAGGCTGGGGTAGTCGCACAAAGAAACGGTATAGAAAGTTTCAACAGTGTCCATGATGGGTCCGATAAGAGAAGTTGACTGTGAAAATATACAGTAAATTCTCCATTTCGACTGTTGTTTTGCACAGGTATTTTGCAATCCCGCTTTCAGGGCGTGGCCAGCGGCCGCACCAGCCGCACCAGCAGCGCCTGGCCGCGGCCCATTTCGCCACTGGCCTGGCCCGTGGCCCAGTCCACGGCCCAGGCCTGCTGCGCTGCCAGGCGATTCCTGCCCGGCCCGGTCTGGTCATAGGTGTACTGGTTCACCGCGCTGGCATTGACCGCCGCCGTGCCGGTCCAGTGCCAGTCGCCGGGCACGGCCGGCAGCAGTGTCGCCTGACCGGGCGCGGCCGCGGACTGGCGCAGGCGCTGCAGCTCCTTGGCGCGCGGCAGGCGCCAGCGCAGCGCGTCGTCCTGGTGGCGTGATTGCGCCAGCTTCTGTGCCTGCCCATAAGTCAGCCGCTGCGGCTGACCTTCGCAGCGCTGTCCGCGCCACTGCATGCCGTGCAGGCAGCGCGGCCAGGCCAGCCGCGCGCGCAGGTCATGCACTTCACTGCCGTCGGCCGACAGTGCAAGCGCCGCGGTGGCGCCAGGGCCGCTGGCATGTGCGGGCAGGGCGGTGGCAAGGGCGGTGAAGGCGGTGAAGGCGGCAAAGGCGGCAGCAGCGCGAGCGCGGCGCAGTGGGCAGGCAAGGACAGGCAGCATGGCGGATCTGGACAACACGAAGCCTGCATTGTGGCCCTGGCGGGCACGGCCGGTGGACTGCGCTGGTGGCGATGGCTTGATTGCCCGATGGAGATGGCGCAACCCGGTGCCGGTCGGGACCGCCCCGTATCCTCGGGGCTGGGCGCGGCGCGCCTGCACTGTTGCTGCGCCACAGCCCGCCTTTGCCCAGCTTTGCGCGCCAACACGGGGCGCGGGCCGGGAGCCAGGAAACGCCATGCAAGAGACCGCCCAGAAATCGCAGCCGCTGCTGCGCGAAACCCCTTTGTTGTCCGAAGCCGCCGACGGCCTGCCCGCGGGCCAGCGCGGCGCCTCCATGTTTGTGATCCTGATGGGGCTGGCGGTGGTCGTGCTCGACAGCAGCCTGCTGAACCTGGCGCTGCCGGCGATTGCGCGCGGCTTCGCGGCACCGGCCTCGCACACCATCTGGGTCGTCAATGCCTATCAGATCGCCTCGCTGGTGATGCTGCTGCCGCTGGCGGCCCTGGGCGAGCGCATTGGCTACCGGCGCGTCTATCTGTGGGGCATGGCGCTGTTTGCGCTGGCATCCCTGGGCGCGGTGTTTGCGCCCACGCTGGGCGCGCTGGTCACGGCACGTGCGCTGCAGGGACTGGGCGCAGCGGGCGTGATGAGCGTCAACGCCGTGCTGGTGCGGCTGACCTATCCGCGTGCACTGCTCGGGCGTGGCCTGGCGGCGAACTCCATGGTGGTGGCAGGCGCTTCGGTCGCCGGGCCGGCCGTGGCGGCTGGCGTACTTTCCGTGGCTTCCTGGCCCTGGCTGCTGGCGCTGAATGTCCCGCTGGGCATGCTGATCCTGTGGCTGGGCGCGCGTGCGCTGCCGCACAATCCGCGCGTCGCGCAACAGCCGGGCGGCAAGCCGTTCTCCGCGCTGGACCTGGTGCTCAACATCGCGATGTTCGCGCTGGTGTTCCTTGGCGCCGATGCGCTGGGCGTGGCGCACCAGGACCCGTCGGGCGCGCCCTTGGCCGGCTGGCTGATGCTGGGCGCGGGCCTGTGCATAGGCGTGTGGCACCTGTGGCGCCAGAGCCGCAAGCCGCGGCCCTTGTTTCCTGTGGATCTGCTGCGCATTCCGGTGTTTGCGCTGTCGATGGCGTCTTCCGTCAACGCCTTCTGCGCGCAGACGCTGGCCTTCCTCGCCATGCCTTTCGTGCTGCTCGAGACCTACGGGCGCTCGGCGCTCCAAGCCGGTTTGCTGCTCACGGCCTGGCCTGCGGCCATCGTGACCGTCGCGCCGCTGGCGGGGCGGCTGATCGGCCGCTACCCCGACGGCCTGCTGGGCGGCGTGGGCATGCTGGTCTTTGCGGCCGGACTGTGGCTGCTGGCGCTGCTGCCGGCCCAGCCTGCGGACTTCGATGTGGTCTGGCGCCTGGCGCTGTGCGGCGCGGGCTTTGCGCTGTTCCAGTCGCCCAACAACCACACCATCGTCACCTCCACGCCGCTGGCGCGCAGCGGCGCGGGCAGCGCCATGCTGGGCACGGCCCGCCTCACGGGCCAGACCCTGGGGGCGATCATTCTGGCCACGCTGTTTGCGGTCTGGCCCGGCCATGGCGGCACGGCCGAAATGGTGGCGCTGGCCGGCGCCGGCATCTTTGCGCTGGTGGCCGGCGTCTGCAGCAGCCTGCGCGTGCGCCAGCCGCGCCCCTAGGCCTGGTCTCCTGCGACACGCTGGCGACACAGGCCGGCCGGGCGCCCACGCACAATGCGTGAGCGGCCCTGGCGGCCTGCGAACCATAAAATCCACAGGAGACAGCGAGATGACGCGTAAGGTGCAAGAACTGTTTGATCTCAGCGGCAAGACGGCCCTGGTGACCGGAGGCTCGCGCGGCCTGGGCCTGCAGATGGCGCAGGCGCTGGGCGAAGCTGGCGCGAAGATCGTGCTGAGCTCGCGCAAGGCGGTGGACCTGGAGCAGTCCACGGCCGTGCTGCAGGCCGCCGGCATAGACGCCAGCTGGATCGCGGCCGACTGCGGCCAGGAGGAAGACATACTGCGCCTCGTCGACGAAACGCTGCAGCGCGTGGGCGAGGTCGACATCCTGGTGAACAACGCCGGTGCCAGCTGGGGGGCGCCCGCCGAAGACCATCCCACGGCGGCCTGGGACAAGGTCATGAACCTGAATGTACGCGGCTACTTCCTGCTCAGCCGCGAGATCGCGCGCCGCTCCATGATCCCGCGGCACTCGGGCCGCATCATCAATATCGCCTCGATTGCCGGCCTGGCCGGCAACCCCATCGAGATGAAAACCATTGCCTACAACACCTCCAAGGGCGCGGTGATCAACTTCACGCGCGCGCTGGCCGCGGAGTGGGGCGTGCATGGCATCAACGTCAATGCGATCTGCCCGGGCTTCTTCAAGACCAAGATGGCCTCGGTGCTGATCGAGACCCTGGGCGAGGAAAAGATGTCCGCGCACGCGCCGCTGCGCCGGCTGGGCGATGACGAGGATCTCAAGGGCCTCACGCTGCTGTACGCATCCGCGGCCGGCAAGCACATCACCGGCCAGTGGCTGGCGGTCGACGGCGGCGTGAGCGTGGTGACCGGCGGCTGAAAGCGGCGCGATCTGCCGCGACAATAGCGTGCCGTGGCGCGCTCAGCGCCCGGCCCCATGTGGGCGGGTGCTGCCCCGAATCAAGAAAGGCCGATCCGGTGTTGAGTTTTGAAGCAGACATTCCTTTTGTGACCGAGCTGGGCTTCACGCTGCACAAGCGTGCCGGCGGCGAGTCCGAACTGCATTACACGCCGCGTCCCGAGCACCTGAACTCGTTTGGCGTGACGCATGGCGGCGCGCTGATGGCGCTGCTCGATGTGACGCTGGCCCAGGCGGCCAGCAGCGTGGCGCCCAACACCGGCGGTGTGACGATAGAGATGAAGACCTCGTTCATGCAGGCCGCGCGCGGCCCCCTGGTGGCCAAGGGGCAGCTGCTGCACAAGACCCATGGCGGCATGGCCTATGTCGAGGGCGCCGTCTATGACGCCCAGGGCCTGTTGTGCTGCAAGGCGTCGGGCACCTTCAAACTCAAGCGCCGCGATCCGGCTGCGGAAAGCGCTGCGGGCTGAGACGGCGAGGGCGTCGGCGCAGTAGGCTTTCCATGGCATTGCAATTATCACAAGGAGACCGTTCATGACTTCGAATCAGCAAATTCTTCTCGATAACCGCCCCCAGGGCGAAGCCAGCGAAAGCAACTTCCGGCAGGTGACTGTCGACGTTCCCGCACTGCAGGACGGCGAGGTGCTGGTGCGCCACCATTTCCTGAGCCTGGACCCCTACATGCGCGGGCGCATGAACGACAGCAAGAGCTATGCCGACGCCCAGCCCCTGGGCGAAGTGATGATTGGCGGCACCGTGGGCGAGGTGGTCGAGAGCCGCAACCCCAAGTTTGCCGCCGGCGATCAGGTGGTGGGCATGGGCGGCTGGCAGCAGTACAGCGTGGTCGATGGCAATGCGCCCGGCCTGCTGCGCAAGGTCGACACCACGCATGTGCCGCTGTCCCACTATCTGGGCGCCGTCGGCATGCCCGGCGTGACCGCGTATTACGGCCTGGTGAAGATCATTGCCCCCAAGGCCGGCGACACCGTCGTGGTGAGCGCGGCCACGGGCGCCGTGGGCAGCGCCTTCGCGGCGCTGGCCAAGGCGCGCGGCTGCCATGTCGTGGGCATTGCGGGCGGCCCCGACAAATGCCGCTATGCGACCGAGGAGCTGGGCTTCGATGTCTGCATCGACTACCGTGAGCACGCCGATGTCAAGTCCATGTCGCGTGCGCTCAAGGAAGCCTGCCCGAACGGCATCGATGGCTACTTTGAAAATGTCGGCGGCTACATCCTCGACGCCATCTTGCTGCGCGCCAATGCGTTTGCGCGCATCGCGGTCTGCGGCATGATCGCCGGCTATGACGGCCAGCCGCTGCCGCTGCAGAACCCGGCGCTGATCCTGATCAACCGCATGAAGATCGAAGGCTTCATTGTCAGCGAGCACATGGAAGTCTGGCCCGAGGCGCTCAAGGAGCTGGGCGATCTGGTGGGCTCGGGCAAGCTGCGCCCGCGCGAGACCGTGGCCCAGGGCCTGGCGGCTGCGCCCGGCGCCTTCCTCGGCCTGCTCAAGGGCAAGAACTTCGGTAAACAATTGGTCAAGCTGATCTGAACCGTAGCGAGAGGCAGCCATGATCAATGACTTTCAAGGCAAGACCGCCGTGCTGACCGGCGCCGGCTCGGGTTTTGGCCTGGAGTGCGCGCGCATTGGCGCGCGCCTGGGCATGAACCTGGTGCTGGTCGATGTGCAGCGCGAGCCGCTCGAGGCCGCGGCCGAGGAGATGCGCGCTGCCGGCGTGCAGGTGCTGGCGCAGCGCGTCGATGTGTCCAACCGCATGCAGATGGAAGTGCTGGCGCGCAGCGTGCAGGAGACATTTGGCGCGCCGCATCTGGTGTTCAACAACGCCGGCGTGGGCGCGGGCGGACTGGTGTGGGAGAACTCGGTTGCCGACTGGGAGTGGGTGCTGGGGGTGAACGTCTGGGGCGTGATCCACGGCGTGCGCCTGTTCACGCCGATGATGCTGGAGGCCGCGCGCGCCGACCCCGCCTGGCGCGGCCACATCATCAACACGGCCAGCATGGCGGGCTTGCTGACACCGCCCAACATGGGCATCTACAACGTCAGCAAGCATGCGGTCGTGAGCCTGACCGAGACCCTGTACCAGGACCTGTCGCTGGTCACCGACCAGATCGGCGCCAGCCTGCTGTGCCCGTATTTCGTGCCCACGGGCATCAACCACAGCGAGCGCAACCGGCCTGAGAACCGACCCGCGATGGAGCAGACCGCGAGCCAGAAGATAGGCCAGGCCATGACCGACAAGGCCGTGTCCTCGGGCAAGGTCACGGCGCCCGAAGTCGCGCAGAAGGTGTTCGACGCCGTCGCCGCCAACCAGTTCTATGTCTTCAGCCATCCCCAGGCGCTGGGCGCGGTGCAAAGCCGCATGGAAGATGTGGTCCAGGGGCGCAATCCGTCGGACCCGTTTGCGCATAAGCCCGAACTGGGCGCGAGCCTGCGCGCGGCGCTGCGTGCGCCTGCGGGTTGAGCCCGGCGCGACTGTGACCCCAGGGCCGTTTCCACGGCCCTTTTTTCATCGCCCGGCAATGGCAGGCCGCAGGCACAGGAAAAATTTCGCGCGCCAGGAACTTGCGACGGCGGGCATGCTCCATCAGCGCATTGATCGCCGCCAGCGCAAGCCTGTCAAAAAACCGTCGCATACACGCTGAAAGCGCCTGCGGCGTATGTAACTAGAAGCTACGTGGTGGCATGATCATGCTGGCCGACCCGGGACGCCACGATCGATTCCCGGCGAGGCGGCCGCGCGCCCAATGCCGTGGGAGCGCTGGCTTTACAAAAAGTAAATATTAGGCTTGCACAATGTGCTGGCCTTCAATTTCAAGTTGCACCCCATGACGTCTGCCCTGTCTTCTTCGCTGCGTGCGCGCCTGTTGCCACATCGGCTCTTTGAACGCTCACCCGCGCAGCGTCCGGCGTGGTCTGGCGGCTGGCGTGCAGTGGCGCTGGCGACGGCGGTGGTGGTGGCCAGCGGCTGCTCGCCCAAGGCCGCGCCCGCGCCTGCGGCCAAGCCGCCGGCCAAGGTCGGCGTGGTGACGTTGACGGCGCAGAGCCAGCAGCTCGATGCGAGCCTGCCGGGGCGCACCCGGGCCTTCATGACGGCCGAAGTCCGGCCCCAGGTCTCGGGCATCGTGCAAAAGCGGCTGTTCACCGAAGGCGCGAGCGTCAAGGCCGGCCAGCCGCTCTATCAGATTGATTCCGCAACGCTGCGCGCGACCCAGGCCAGCGCCGAAGCCGCGCTGGCCAAGGTGCGCGCCAGCCAGCGCACGCTGCAGGCGACGGCCGCGCGCAATGCCGAGCTGGTGAAGATCGATGCGATCAGCCGCCAGGCCAACGAGGAAAGCCAGGCCGCGGTCGCCCAGTCGGCGGCCGACGTGGCGTCGGCCCAGGCGGCGCTGGAGACCGCGCGCATCAACCTGCGCTACAGCAGCATCCAGGCGCCGATCAGCGGCCAGACCAGTCTGTCGACGGTCACGCCCGGTGCGCTGGTCACGGCCAACCAGGCCGATGCGCTCACGACCATCGTGCAGCTCGACCCGATGTACGTGGACTTCACCCAGTCGAGCACCGACCTGCTGCAACTCAAGCGCGAGATCCAGGAAGGGCGCTTTCAGAAGCTAGAGCGCGATGCCATGACCATACAGCTCAAGCTCGAGGACGGCCGTGCCTATCCCCATCCCGGCAAGCTGCAGTTCGCGGGTGTGATCGTCAACCCGAGCACCGGCGTGGTGACGCTGCGCGCCGTGGTGCCCAACCCCGATGGCGTGCTGATGCCCGGCATGTATGTGCAGGCCCAGCTGCCCACGGGCATCGCGCCCGAGGCGCTGCTGGTGCCGCAGCAGGCGGTGACGCGTGACATCGCTGGCAAGGCCAGCGTGCTGCTGGTCGATGCCGAGTCCAAGGTGCGCCGCCAGGCGATCGAGATCGATCGTGCCGTGGGCAGCCGCTGGATGGTGACCGGCGGCCTCAAGGGCGGCGAGAAGATCGTGGTCGACGGCTTCCAGCGCATCAAGGTCGGCGATGCGGTCGAGCCGCAGGAAGTCGATCTGCGCGCCAAGGCCAAGGCCGTCGCCGCCGCGACGGCGCAGGCCAATGGTGAAGCTCCGGCCGTCGCGGCACCGGCCGCCGCGCCTTCGGCGGCAACGCCTGCCGCGCCCGCCAGCGCGGCCCCCGCCAGCGCGGCCCCCGCCGCCCAGCGCTAAAGAGCCGCACGCCATGGCACAGTTCTTCATCAACCGGCCCATCTTCGCGTGGGTCATCTCCATCGTCATCATGCTTGCGGGCGCGCTGTCGATCTTCACGCTGCCGCTGGAGCAGTACCCCGACATCGCGCCGCCGCGCGTGACCATCAACGCCACCTATACCGGCGCTTCGGCCGAAACCGTGGAAAACTCGGTCACGCAGCTGATCGAGCAGCAGCTCAAGGGCATAGACAACCTGCTGTACATGGGCTCGACCAGCGACCAGTCGGGCCGCTCGCGCACCACCTTGACCTTCAGCCCCGGCACCAACATCGACGTGGCCCAGGTGCAGGTGCAAAACAAGCTGCAGTCGGCGATGAACCGGCTGCCCGAAGCGGTGAAAAGCCGCGGCGTGTTCGTCAACAAGGGCGGCAACGACTTCCTGACCACCTACAGCTTCACTTCGCCCGACCCGAATGTGAGCCAGGTCGACATCGGCGACTACCTGACCAGCAATGTGGTCGATGTGATCGGCCGCGTCGATGGCGTGGGCGATATCCAGGTGTTCGGCACCGGCTATGCGATGCGCATCTGGCTGGACCCGGCCAAGCTGCAGAAGTACGCGCTCATGCCTTCGGACGTGGTCAGCGCGCTCAACAACCAGAACGCCCAGGTCTCGGCCGGCCAGCTCGGCGCCTTGCCGGCCGTGGCCGACCAGCAGCTCAATGCCACCATCACGGCGCGCACCAAGCTCAAGACCGTGGCGGAATTCGAAGCCATCCTGCTCAAGTCCTCGGCCGATGGCGCGGCCGTGCTGCTCAAGGACGTGGCGCGCGTGGAGCTCGGCGCGGACAACCTGAGCATCACCTCGCGCCTCAACGGCCGCCCCGGCGCGGGCATGGGCATCGTGCTGGCCGATGGCGCCAATGCCACGGCCGTGTCCGACGCGGTCAATGCCAAGCTGGCCGAGATGCAGCCGTTCTTCCCGAACGAGCTCAAGCCCTTCATCAGCTCGGATTCCACGCCCTTCGTGCGCGCCTCCATCGAGGAAGTGGTCAAGGCGCTGTTCGAGGCCATGCTGCTGGTGGTGGTGGTGATGTTCCTGTTCCTGCAGAACCTGCGCGCCACGCTGATTCCGGCGATTGCCGTGCCGGTGGTGCTGCTGGGCACGTTTGGCGTGCTGTCGGTGGCCGGCTTCTCGATCAACACGCTGACCATGTTCGGCCTGGTGCTGGCGATTGGCCTGCTGGTCGATGATGCGATCGTGGTGGTGGAGAACGTCGAGCGCGTGATGAGCGAGGAGGGCTTGTCGCCCAAGGAAGCCACGCGCAAGTCCATGGCCGAAATCACGCCGGCGCTGGTCGGCATCACGCTGACGCTGTCGGCGGTGTTCATTCCGATGGCGTTCTTCGGTGGCTCCACGGGCGTGATCTACCGCCAGTTCTCCATCACCATCGTCTCGGCCATGGTGCTGTCGGTGTTCGTCGCGCTGACGCTCACGCCGGCGCTGTGCGCGACGCTGCTCAAGCCCGTGGAAAAGGGCCATGGCCACCACGGCCGCGCGCCGCGCCCCGGCCTGCGCGGCGGCATGGACCGCTTCTTCAATGCCTTCAACCGCGGCTTCGACTACAGCTCGAACAAGGCGCAAAGCACGGTGGGCCGGCTGCTTGCGCGCAGCAAGCGCATGGCGCTGGTGTTCCTGCTGATCTGCGCGGGCACGGCTTTCCTGTTCACCAAGCTGCCCACGTCCTTTCTGCCGACCGAGGACCAGGGCTACATGCAGGTGCAGATCACGCTGCCTTCGGGCGGCACCGATGCGCGCCTGCAGGCGGTGATTGCCGAAGTGCAGAAGTACTTTGCCGAGCAGCCCGATGTCGTGAGCTTCAACTCCATCACCGGCCTGAGCGGCGACCAGGCCTCGGCGCGCGGCTTCGTGCGGCTCAAGAACTGGTCCGAGCGCGGCGGCGTCGGCCAGAGCGCCGACGCGATTGCGCGCAAGGCGACCAAGGACCTGAGCCGGCTGCGCGACGCGCGCATCTTCGTGCTGCTGCCGCCCGCGGTGCGCGGCCTGGGCGCGAATGCCGGCTTCAACTTTCAGCTCAAGGACTTGAACGGCCTGGGCCACGACGCGCTGGTCGCGGCGCGCGATCAGGTGGTGGCGCTGGCGCAAAGTGAGCCTTTGGTGCAGAACTTGCGCAGCAACAACCTCGACGACACCTCGCAGCTGGGCGTGACCATCGATGACCGCAAGGCCGCGGCCCTGGGCGTGAGCACGGCCAATATCAACAGCGTGCTGTCGGCCGCCATGGGCGGCGTGTATGTCAACGACTTCCTGAACGACGGCCGCGTCAAGCGCGTCTATGTGCAGGGCGATGCGCCATTTCGCATGCTGCCCCAGGACATAGGCCAATGGACGGTGCGCAACGACAAGGGCGAGATGGTGCCGTTCTCGGCCTTTTCCTCGACCAGCTGGACCTATGGCTCGCCGCAGCTGCAGCGCTACAACGGCAGCCCGAGCTATGAGTTCGTCGGCGACGCCGCACCGGGCATCAGCTCGGGCGCGGCCATGGACGCGATGGAGCGGATCATGAAGCAGCTGCCCATAGGCATAGGCTACGAATGGACCGGCGCCTCCTACCAGGAACGGCTGTCGGGCGCGCAGGCACCGCTGCTGTATGCGATCTCCGTGCTGTTCGTGTTTCTGTGCCTGGCCGCGCTCTACGAGAGCTGGACCGTGCCGCTGGCGGTGATCCTGGCCGTGCCGCTGGGCGTGGTGGGCGCGCTGATCTTCACCGGCCTGCGCGGCATGAGCAACGATGTCTACTTCCAGGTGGGGCTGCTGACCACCGTGGGGCTAGCGTCGAAGAACGCGATTTTGATCGTCGAGTTCGCGACCCAGCTGCAGGAGCAGGGCCGCAATCTGCGCGATGCCACGGTGGAAGCGGTGCGGCTGCGGCTGCGGCCCATCCTGATGACCTCCCTGGCCTTTGGCTTCGGCGTTCTGCCGCTGGCCATAGGCACGGGCGCCGGCGCGGGCGGCCGCCAGGCGATAGGCACGGCCGTGCTCGGCGGCACCGTGTTCTCGACGGTGCTGGGGATCTTCTTCGTGCCGGTGTTCTTCCTGCTGGTGCGCAGCTGGTTTGCCACGCGCGCCAGTGATGCCAAGCCGGCCGTAGCCACGCAAGAAAGCAAAGCATGATGATGCAGACCCTGAACATGCGCCGGCTGCGGCCCCTGGCCGGCGCCGCCGCGCTGGCGGCGCTGCTGTCCGGCTGCGCCAATTTCGCCCCGCCTTATGCCACGCCGACCGGCATGGTGCCGGCGGAAGTCGGCGCGGTCGCCGCGCCGGCCCAGGCCACGCCCGCCGGGCTCGATGCCGCGCAATCCCTGGCCTGGGTGCAGTCGCCGCAGCTGCGCGAAGCCGTGGCGCTGGCGCTGTCGAACAACCGTGATCTGCGCGTGGCCGTGGCCAACATCGACCGCGCGCGCGCCCAGTACGGCATTGCCCAGGCCGACCTGCTGCCCAGCCTCAATGCCAATGCCCAGGGCAGCCGCAGCCGCACGGCGGCGGATCTCAACAACGCCGGCCGTTCGGCGATCGCCAGCCAATACACCGCGCAGCTGGCCATGACCAGCTACGAGATCGATTTCTGGGGCCGGGTGCGCAATCTCAACGACGCCGCGCTGCAGGCCTTTTTGCAGACCGGCGAGAACCAGCGCAACGTGCAGCTGACGCTGATCAGCGATGTGGCCAGTGTCTGGCTCACGCTGGCCGCCGACCAGGCCCGGCTGCAGCTGGCCGAGCAGACGCTGCAGGCGCGCCGCCAGTCGTTTGCGCTGACCGAGCGCATGCATGCGCTGGGCTCGACCTCGGGCCTGGTGCTGGAGCAGAACCGCACCACCGTCGATGCGGCCCGCGCCGATGTCGCCAGCTTCAGCAGCCAGGTGCTGCGCGACCGCAATCTGCTGCAGCTGCTGGTCGGCGGGCCGCTGCCGCAGACGGCCTTGCCGCTGCCGCAGCAGCTGTCGGCCGCGACGCAGGCCGCGGCGCTGCCACCGGTGCCCGTGCCGCTGCCATCCAGCGTGCTGCTGGAGCGCCCCGATGTGCGCGCCGCCGAATACCAGTTGCGCGCGATGAATGCCAATATCGGCGCGGCGCGCGCGGCGCTGTTTCCCACCATCAGCCTGACGGCCGCGGTGGGCACGGGCAGCAACGAGCTGTCGGGCCTGTTCGGCAGCGGCAACAGCACCTGGAGCTTCGTGCCGCTGGTGCGGCTGCCGATCTTCGACGGCGGGCGCAACCGCGCCAACATTGCGGTGGCCGAGGCCAATCAGCAGATTGCGCTGGCCCAGTATGAGAAGGCGGTGCAGACCGCGTTCCGCGAAACCGCCGATGCGCTTGCCGACCGCGCCCAGTGGGCCGAGCGGCTCGATGCCCAGGCCTCGCTGGTGGCGTCGACGCGCAAGGCCTTCGAGCTGTCCGATGCGCGCTTCAAGTCGGGCGTCGACAACTACCTGGCGGTGCTCGATGCGCAGCGCAGCCTCTATGCGGCGCAGCAGACGCAGATCAGCTTGCAGCTGCAGGAGCAGATCAACCGCGTGACGCTGGTCAAGGTGCTGGGCGGCGTGCCGGCACCGGGGCCGGCCTTGGCCGCGGCGCTGCCGGTCACGCGCTGAGGCCGGCGGGCGGCGCGGCGCGGGCCAGCAGCACTTCCTCGGCCAGCAGCGCCATCGAGCGCGGCCCGCAGCCTTCGGCATCGTTGCTCACGGTGACGTAGGCACGCTGGCCCGCGGCCGTGATGCCGGCAATGGTGCGCGCCAGCAGCGCCCGCGTATGCGGATCGGGCGACACGATCTGATTGAACGGCGCATGCGCCTTTTGCGCGTCTTCATAGCCATAGGGGCCGAAGCGCCGGTTCAAACTCCAGCGGCAGACCAGCGGCCCGGGCCACAGCGAACGCAGCAGCGGCAACTGCTCCTCGATCGGCGGCATCTTGCCATGCAGGCCCAGGCAGAACGTCGCGCCCGTGGCGCGCAAGGCCTGGGCAAACGCCGGTGCCACTGTGGGCGCAAGCAGTTCCGGGTCGCGCACCTCGACCGCCACGATCACCTCGGGATGCTGCACCAGCTGCGCCTGCACGGTCTCCAGCAGCGTCTGCAGCCGGGCAAACAGCGCCGCGGGCCGGCTGAGCCAGTCCCAGGTCAGCGGGCTCAGCTGGAACACCAGCACGCCCAGGCGCGCGCCCAGGCCTTCGAGCGTGGGCTGGACAAAGGCGCTCACCGCCAGCTGCGCGTCGAGAAACGCGGGATTGGTTTCGCGTCCGCGGCCGTCTTCGGCGCGCACCAGCGCATCGGTGACGACGGACGGGCATTTGACGACAAAGCGGAAGTCCTCGGGCACCTGGCAGGCGTAGGCCAGGTACTGGCTCACCGTGAGCGGGCGCCAGAAGCTGCGGTCTATGCAGACCGTGCGCAGCAGCGGATGCCGGGCATAGGCGGTGAGGCCCTTCTTGGCCAGCACGCTGGCGTCATAGGCGCCATCCCAGACCAGGTCCTCCCAGCCCGGATAGGACCAGGTGGACGCTCCCATGCGCAGCAGCCCAGGCAGCTGTGCGCCGACGTCGATCAGCCGCGCGGGCGGCGTGGCCGGACCCGGGCCGGTCACCGGTTTTGCTGCCGCGCGCTGGCGCGGGGCTGGCGCGGCCGGCGGCGGCGGTGGGTCTGGCGGAAGATCGTCGAAAAGCCCGTCTTGCATCTGGTGAGGTGGAGAGTGGCGCGATGCTGCATTTTCCGCTGCTTGCACACCATCCTCGACGAACTGCCTGTAACTCTCTGTGCGCCTGCGGCCATATGGCACACTTGAAGGCTTTCCTGAACCATCGCCGTGGGGCGAGCAGCGCATGCAAAAAATCATCGGGCAGATTGCCGCAGAAATCAAAGTCAGCCAGCAGCAGGTCACCGCGGCCGTTGAATTGCTGGATTCGGGCGCCACGGTGCCTTTCATTGCCCGTTACCGCAAGGAAGTGACGGGCGGGCTGGACGACGTGCAGCTGCGCGAACTCGAGGCCAGGCTGTCGTATCTGCGCGAGCTCGAAGACCGGCGCGTGTCGGTGCTCAAGAGCATAGACGAGCAGGGCAAGCTCACGGACGCGCTGCGCGCGGCGATTGCCGGCGCGCCGACCAAGCAGGAACTCGAAGACATCTACCTGCCATTCAAGCAAAAGCGCCGCACCAAGGGCCAGATCGCGCGCGAGTTCGGCATCGAGCCGCTGGCCGACAAGCTGTTTGCCGATCCTACGCTGGACCCGCACACCGAAGCCCAGGCGTTTTGCCGCCCGGCAACGCTGCTCGACGATGGCAAGCCCGGCCCCGATTTCTCGCACACGCTGGCGGTGCTCGACGGCGTGCGCGACATCCTGTCCGAACGCTGGGCCGAAGATGCGGTGCTGGTGCAGTCGCTGCGCGAGTGGCTCTGGGACGAAGGCCTGCTGCGCAGCAAGAAGGTCGATGCCAAGAACGAGAACGATCCCGAAGTCGCCAAGTTCCGCGATTACTTCGACTACGACGAGCCGATTGGCCGCGTGCCTTCGCACCGCGCGCTGGCGGTGTTCCGCGGCCGGGCGCTGGAAATCCTCGAAGCCAAGCTGGTGCTGCCGGTGGAGCCCGAGCCCGGCCAGCCCAGTCTCGCCGAAGGCCGCATCGCGCTGCACCTGGGCTGGAGCCACGCCAAGCGCGCGGCCGACGACCTGCTGCGCAAGTGCGTGGCCTGGACCTGGCGCGTGAAGCTGAGCCTGTCGACCGAGCGCGACCTGTTCTCGCGCCTGCGCGAAGACGCCGAGAAGGTCGCGATCAAGGTGTTTGGCGACAATCTGCGCGATCTGCTGCTGGCCGCGCCCGCGGGCCCGCGCACCGTCATGGGGCTGGACCCGGGCATTCGCACCGGCGTCAAGGTGGCCGTGGTCGATGCCAACGGCAAGCTGGTCGATACCGCCACCGTGTTCCCGCACGAGCCGCGCAAGGATTGGGACGGCGCGCTGCATACGCTGGCCAAGCTCGGCGAAAAGCATGGCGTGAACCTGATTGCCATCGGCAACGGCACGGCCAGCCGCGAAACCGACAAGCTCGCCGGCGAGCTGATCAAGCTGATGGCCAAGGCCGAGCGCAGCATGGAGAAGGTCGTGGTCAGCGAAGCCGGGGCTTCGGTCTACTCCGCGAGTGAATTCGCCTCCCAGGAAATGCCCGACGTGGACGTGAGCCTGCGCGGCGCGGCCAGCATTGCGCGGCGCCTGCAGGACCCATTGGCCGAACTGGTGAAGATCGACCCGAAAAGCATTGGCGTGGGCCAGTACCAGCACGATGTGAACCAAAGCGAGCTGGCGCGCACGCTGGATACCGTGGTCGAGGATTGCGTGAACTCGGTGGGCGTGGACTTGAACACGGCGAGCGCGCCGCTGCTGGCGCGCGTGTCCGGCCTGTCGGGCAGCGTGGCCAAGTCGGTGGTGCGCTGGCGCGATGCCAACGGCAGCTTCAAGAGCCGCAAGCAGCTGCTGGAAGTCAGCGGCCTGGGCGCCAAGACCTTCGAGCAGAGCGCGGGCTTTCTGCGCATCCGCGGCGGCGACAACCCGCTGGACATGACCGGCGTGCACCCCGAGACCTATCCGGTGGTGGAGAACATCATCGCCACCACGGGCAAGCCCGTGGCCGAGCTGATGGGCCGCGCCGACATGCTCAAGACGCTCAAGCCCGAGCTGTTCGCCAGCGCGCAGTTCGGCGCGATCACGGTGCGCGACATCCTGGGCGAGCTGGAAAAGCCCGGGCGCGATCCGCGGCCCGACTTCGTCGTCGCGCGCTTCAACGACGGCGTCGACGACATCAAGGACCTCAAGGAAGGCATGACGCTCGAAGGCACGGTGAGCAACGTCGCGCAGTTCGGCGCGTTTGTCGACCTGGGCGTGCACCAGGATGGCCTGGTGCATGTGAGCCAGATGAGCCACAAGTACATCACCGACGCGCGCGAAGTCGTCAAGACCGGGCAGATCGTCACGGTCAAGGTGCTTGAAGTCGATGTGGCGCGCAAGCGCATCAGCCTGACGATGAAGCTCGACGCCGCGCCCGCGCGCCGCGACGGCCCGCGCGACAACCGCTTCGAAGGCGCGGGCCGCGGCTATGCACCCGCGCCGCGGCGCAACGAACCGGTCGCGCAAAACGCGATGGCTTCGGCGTTCGCGAAACTCCAGCCCACACGCAACAAGTAGTCGGGAGCAGCCCTGGGCGCGGCCATAATGGCCGCATCCATTTCCATGCCATCAAGAGCGCTGCCACGCCATGCATTTGCCGGACCTGCTGGCCACGCCCGTTTTCCTGCCCAGCCAGCCGCGCACCGTTGCGCTGCTGAGCGCGGAGTTGACTTCACCTGCCCCCCATCTGCGCCGGCTGGCGCAGCTGTTTGCCACCGACCCGGCGCTGACCGCGCGCTTGCTGAGCGAAGCCAATGCGCCGCTGTATCAGCTTTCGGGCCGCATCGGCGGCATTGCCGAAGCCCTGGTGGTGATTGCGCCGCAGCGCCTGCAGGCGCTGGTGGACGCGGCACGCAGCGGGGGCGGCGCGCGCGCCGTGCCCGGCATCGACCTGGCGGCCTTCTGGCGCTACAGCCTGCAGACCGCGCGGCTGGCGCGCGCATTGGCGACCATGGTGCGCTACAACCCCTCGCATGCCTATGTCGCCGGCCTGGTGCATGGATTGGGCGAATGGGTGGTGCATCTGCGCGCGCCCGACAGCGCGGCCGCGCTCAACCGGGCGACGGCCACGCTGGCACCCGATCGCGCGCGCCAGCAGCAGGTCGCCTGGGGTTTTGCGTATCCGCAGGTGACGGCGGCGCTGGCGCGGCGCGGGCTGTGGCCCACGGCGCTGGTCGATGGCCTGGAGCAGATGCAAAGGCCGCTCAACGGCCAGGCCAGCGAGCCCTTGGCGGGCTTGCTGCATCTCGCTGTATGGCGCGTGCGCGCGCAGCAGCTGGCGCTGGGCGAGCGCGAACTCGCGGTGCTGTTTCCCAGCGAAGTCGGCCTGGCATTGGGCCTTGATATCGACATGGTGCTGCAGCAGGCGCCTATCGACTGGTCGCGCCCGGGCGTGCAGACGGCCGACGATTGAGTCCGGCAAACGAGGCATCGTTGCGCCGCCACAAACGCAGCTGGTTTTGCGGCATGCATCACAAGCCCTGGCGCCACTGCGCCGGCACCAGGTCATAGAGCGGCGTCGGGTCGCGCGCAAAGGCGTGGACGCTGGCCAGCGTGCCGGGCACGGCCTGGCCCAATGCGTCGAGGTTCAGCCGCGCGAGCTGCTGCATCCACGGAATGTCGAGTCCGCCAGCCGGGCCGGGGCGTGAGTAAATCGTCTGCAGCATGCGCCGGGCTTCGGCATTGCCGGCATTGGCCGCGCGCTGGTATAGCCGCAGCGCCTCGGTGTAGTTGGCCGGCACGCCTTCGCCGCGGTGGTAGCGCCGGGCCTCGGCCAGCCACTGGTCGCTTTGGTCCACATTGCGCTTGGGTGCGACGACGTCCGAATGCATCTCCAGCCACTGCGCATTGGCCGCCGCGGCGGGCGAGCGTGCCGCGGCCAGGCGGAATTGGCGCAGCGCCGCCGGGCGCTGGCCACTTTCAAGCAGGGCCAGACCGTACTCGAGCTGGGCCGCCGGATTGCCGCTGGCCGCGGCGCGCGTCAGCAGCCCGTCGTTGGTGGCAGTGCGCGTGCCGCTTTGCAGCGGGGCCAGATGTTTGGCGCGCAGCCATTCGAAATAGGAGGCACGCGCCGGGTCGGTGCGGCGCAGCTGGGCAATCCAGGGCGCGGCGGTGATGGGCTGGGGCGGACCGGAACAGCCATCGATGGCGCACCAGGCCAGTCCCGCCGAGGCCATGGGGTGGCCCAGTTCCTGGGCGCGCTTGAACCATTGGTGCGCGGCGGCTGGGTCGGCCGCCATGCCCGCGCCATGCAGCGTCAGCAGACCCAGCAGCCAGGCGGCGTCGCGTTGGGAAATCTTGCCTTGGCGCGTGCTGTCCGCCTGAGCGCGCAGGCGCTCCAGTGCCTGCGTCTGCGGCGCGCGGGCATCGCCATTGAGCGCGGGCGAGGTGGCCTGCAGCTGGCTGCGGTCAATGGCCGGCGCCGGCGCGGCCATGGTGCTGGCAGGCGGCTGCTGCGGTCCGCGCTCCTCGGCAGTCGGGTCGGTGGCCCGCGTCTGGGCCGAGGCGCCCAGCTGCAGGCCCACTCCCAGCACCAGGCTCAGGGCCGGGCACCAGCGGATCCGGCGCATGGCGCCGGCAAGATAGTGGTGTTTGCGCATGGCGGTCAGCGCGTAGCCACGGGAGCAGGAGCTGCGGCAACCGGAGCCGCTGTACGCCGTGGCACCACTTGCCACATCAGGCGCTGTGAAGTGAGAGCAGCGGCGCCGGCCACGTTCTGCAGCACGGCAGCCACGTCGTCGAGCGTGCGCATTCCGGCGACCGGCACGAAGGCCGGGCCCTGAAAGACTGCAGGCAGTTGCGGGCCCAGGTCGGTGCCAGCGGCAAAGCAGGCCACGCCTTCGTTGCCTGGGCTGCCCGCGTCCATCACAAAGCCGGGCAGCGGGCTCATCCAGTCGGGAATGCGCAGCGCCTGGTTGGCCGAAACCCAGCCCGAGGGATTGGTGGCATTGGGCAGCAGCCGGATCACGCTGCCCTGGGCACTGGCCATGTAGCAGCTCATGTAGGAGGTGCGCGAGACCGTAGCCGAGAGGAAGATCTGCTCGCCGACTTCGAAGCTTGTGCGGCCCAGCAAGATGTTCTCGATCTGCATGTCGATCACGCGGTCGGCCACGGCAACCGTGGTGCCCCCGGCATCGACCGTTCCGGGCAGGTCGAGGCTGCTGCCGTTCTTGCTGGTCCAGCCGACGCGCGCCAGCCGGCCGTCCTCGCCCACGCCGACAAAGCCGCTGAGTGCGCGCTCGTAGGTGCTGAAGTCCGTGATGCCGGTGACCACCATGCCCTGGTCGGCCTGAAAGCGCGCCAGCGCGGTGCGCAGTGCCGGGCTCTGCGGGCCCAGTACCTGGGCCGAGTTCGGCAGATAGCCCTTGCGGATCAGCGAGCGCTGCACCAGCTGCTGGCGCGCCTGCGGATCCGACTCTTCATACCAGTCGCGCAGCTGGCGCTGGAAGTCGGGATGGTTCTGCTCCAGCGTCAGGCATTGCCAGTAGGGCACGCGCGCCCATTTGCCCAGCAGCTCGATCATGCCCAGTTCGACCAGCGTGCGCACCGCCGGGCCCGAGCCCTGGGCATAGTCGCGGCCTACGGTGAATTGCACGCCGTAGTCGCCGATGCGGCCGGCCAGGTCCAGTCCCTGGCCACCGTTGCCGATGATGATTTCGTTGGCCGAGTCGAGGCCGGGGATCAGGGTGCGGTTGCGGAATTCGCCCAGGTGCAGCTCCAGCCCGATGACCGTCGCATTGTGGTTGCGGCTGTAGCCGGTCTCGAGCCGGCTGGCGGAGGTGCCGGCATCGAATTGGTTGCGCAGCACGTTCTGGTCGACAAACGCGATGGCGCCGGAGATGTACAGCGCGGGGCGCTGCAGTTGCATCTGGTTGTTGTTGAGCAGGATGGTGGTCAGGTTCTGCACCGTGTCCTGGCGCGCGATATCGACCTCATAGTCGACATAGCGGAAGGCATTGCTCAGCCGCGACATCTGCGACAGCGCGGTCACCACCATTTCCTTGGTGGCCACGGCCACGCGCCCGGAATAGTCGGGCAGCTGCTTGCTGGTGATCAGCGTGGTCGGCATGCCGGTCTCGCGCAGCAGCCGGTCCATGCACATCAGCGAGTCCGAGAAGCTGGAGATCGAGCGCACCGGTCGCACCGTGGGCCGGTCCGCCGCATAGCCATGGCTCTGGAACTGCGTGTCCTTGCGCGCGTCCATCGGCGTGCTGCAGCCCGCAAGCAATACGCTCAGCCCGACGGTGGTGGTCAGCAGCCCGCGCCACCACTGCGGTTTCGGCGGCTGTGCCGGTGAGGAGTTCGGCGGCAAGGCGTGCCGAAGGCAGTCGGGGTGTTCCATGGTGCAGCTCCGCATAGGGCAGTCGGTTCAATGCTGTGGTGCGAGGGAGAGGAAACAGGCAGGAGACTCAGCGGCAGGCATTGATCAGGTCGCCGCGCAGCACGACGATCTGCGGTGCATTGGTGTTGACGCCGTTGCTGCCGGTGGCCGTATTGCTGGCGATTTCCTGGGTGCAGGTACGGCGCATGCCCTGGGCGGTATTGGTGGTGATCACATCGGCATCGGTGTGGATGCCTTCGGTATTGTTCGACATCGACTTGGCCAGATAGCGCGTTACCTTGGCCTGGATGCCGACCGGAATATCGGTCATGGTGTCGAGGCCCTTGGAGGGAGCGGCCTTGGCCCAGGGCATGTTCAGGTGCTCGACCCGGCCGTTGAGCACCAGCGGGTCTTCGCCGGGGGCGTTCTGGGCCTGGGCGCCGGCGGGCGCTGCGCCCAGCGCCAGGAAAGCGGCCGCCGCAAGCAGCGGCAGGTTCCCTGGCAGGCGCGCACGGGCGCCGATGTTGAGGAATCTCATGGCTAGCCTCCATTCAAAGAAAAGGCCGGGGTTGACGTTGCCGTGGCAACGCACAACCGCCGGCCCGGGCTGCTGGCAGCCGGTTCAAGCCTGGATCAGTTGCAGACCTGGCAACCGTTGTTGCTGGACACGTTCTGCACGGCGCTCGAGCCGCCGGAAGCCGTGTTGCCGATGTAGGAGTTGCGTGCTGCCACCAATTGCAGCTGGGCGCCGCCGACGTTGACCTTGCCCATGTTGGAGGCCAGGTTCTGCGTGGCAGCGGCGTTGTCGGAAGCCGAGTTGGACACGGCGCTGTTGCTGATCGAAGCGACCTGCAGCGACAGGGCGTCGATGGTTACGTTGCCGGTGTTGCTGGCCACGTTCTGGCGTGCAGCGGCAGTGCCCGAGGAACCGTTCTGCAGCGACGAGTGCGACAGCGAGGTGATCTGCACCGAAGGCGCATTGATTTTGATCTCGGGGCCGGTAGGGCCGTTGGAGCCATGACGTTCCGTGGGTTGAGCAAATGCAGCTGCGGAAATCAGGCTCAGGGCGATGATGGCAATCTTTTTCATGACAGTGTCCTTGGTTGCAAAGAGCGGTATTGCTCGGGCGGTTACGGACAAAACGCTGCTGGTTCCCAGAGAAATCAGCGCCATTGCGTTTTGCCTGGTAGCTACTGTGCGGGCCGGCGTCGGTTCGCGGTATCGCTTGTTGGCGGTAGCCTGTGAAGCCGTTTTGCGCACGGTCTTGGACCCGAGAAAAAGCAGTGACTTGTCAAGATGGCGGGATGGCTGCGGAGCCAGGCCGAGGGGGATCTGTGGCGTGGTAGTAACTAATAGCAACTAAAGCAACATTGAAGATTAAATATCGTGAGGCCGGTGTTAAATGCAAATTACTTCGATTTTTGTAATTGGTTTTGCAATTAATGCAATGACACGCCTACAGAAGTCAGCCTGGCGATGCAAGAAGAAAGCTGTGAGCTGGTGGAGCAAGCGCTTGAGGGCCTGGGTCCTACACCCTGCGGACCGCGGCCGGCATTGCCTTGCGCGCTGTTTCCACTTGTGAACATTGCCATTTCATACGGGCAGGGCTGCAGCGCTAGGCTAGATACTCCCTGCCTCGGACAAAAGCCATAGGCCAAACCCGAATTGGTGCCGGCTTGCTACATACAAAAGCCCCGCTACCCAGCATGGCAGTATCTAAAAGTAAATTTTGTAATGAATTAAAATTTACCCATCCGAATGTAGATATTTGTTTCATTATCTTTTTTATGTCTGATTTACCCGGGGCAGCGGTTGATATGTAACCGGCATATGCCTGTTTTTCTGGAAGGTGATTTTTATGTCTCTAGACAGTCCTACCGTCAAGCAGGCCCCGTCGGCGGCCCCTGCCTCGGCTGCAGCAGCCCTGCAGTCGCTGCCGTTCACGGCGATGTCAGCCTACCCCGGCGCGCGCATCTGGCCGAATTTTCTCGTCGGACAAGTGGAAAAGCCGGTGCGCGTGCTGCTGGTGGACGATGACGTGCACATCCGCATGGTGATTGCCCAGGAGCTGATGGCCGACGAACGCACCTTGCTGGTGGCGCAGGCTGGCAGCGTCAAGGAAGGCCGCAAGGCAATACGCCAGCATGCGTTTGACGTGATGCTGGTGGACATGCATCTGGGCGATGGCGAGGGCTTGGACCTGATCGATTTCATGAAGACCGTCCACCCTTCGGCCGAAGCCGTGGTGGTGTCCATCATGGAAAGCGATGACCTGGTGCTGCGCGCCTTCGAGCTGGGCGCCACCGGCTACCTGATCAAGAACTCCTGGTTCGGCAACTATCCCATGGCCGTGCTGCAGGTGGCCAACGGCGGGGCCTCGATCACGCCGAATCTCGCGCGCCGGCTGCTGCAGCGTTTTGACAAGACCGCGGTCGAGGAATCGCGCCGGCGCCAGCCCGATGAAGCAGAGCGCCTGTCCGCACGCGAGCGCGAGGTGCTGCGCCTGGTGGCGGGCGGCTACACCAGCGTCGAGATCGGTGTGCGCCTGACCATCAGCAGCATGACCGTCAACACCCATATCAAGAACATCTACCGCAAGCTGCAGGTGCGCACGCGCGCCCAGGCCGTGCGCTTTGCATCGCTGCGGGGAATGTTCTGATGCCGGCGGCAGGAATGCCTGCCGGTTGAAATCTTCGCGCTTGGCAAGCCATGTCCATATCCTTCATGCGCCGCGCCGATCTGGCCGCATTGTTCGCCTTGCTGGCACTGCTGGCGTGGAGCATTCCCTTTGGCCTGCTGTGCTGGCTGGTGGGCAGCGATCGTCTGGACAGCCCGCAAGAGGCGAGTTCCGGGCTGCGCGCCTGGTGCTGGGCCGGCCTCGCGGCCTGCGCTCTGGTCGCCGGCTGGCTGGCGCTGCACGCGCGCCGTGCCTGGATCTGGCGGCGCCGGCGCAATCCGCGGCCGTCGCGTGAAATCCAGGCCGAACGCCAGCGCATGGCGCGCGCGCTGCACGACGCCGTGGGATCGCAACTGGTCAATGCGTCCATGCTTTTGGACGGCGCCGATCCGCGCCAGCGCCAACTGCAGGAAGTGCTGGAACATTGCCTGCTGGAGCTGCGCCTGCTGGTCGACACCATGGACGACGATCACACCATATTGGTCGCCCGGCTGGCCACCTTGCGCCACCGCCTGCAGCCGGTGCTCGAGCGCCGTGGCATCGACCTGCATTGGCACATCCCCGAAACCCATCAGGAAGGCCTGCCCACCGGCGAAGCAGCCCAGCATGTTGCGGCCATCGTGCAGGAAGCCTTGAGCAATGCGTTGCAGCATGCGCAGGCGGCCACGCTGCATGTCACGCTCGAACAGCACCATGACGCCTGGCATCTGCACGTGCAGGACGATGGCGTGGGGCTCACGCCGCGGGCCGGCGCACCATCGGCCGGCAATGGCCTGCAAGGCATGGCCTATCGCGCGGCGCGCGCCGGCGCGCGCATGGAGTGCGGCCCGGGGCTGCAAGGCCGCGGCGTCGGTGTGCATGTGTATTGGCAGGTGCCCCCGCCGCGCAGATGAGGGCGTGGGTGGGCGCGACGCCGTCGTTTCGCGGTGCCGGCTGACAAGTAAGCGGGGAGCTTTGGGATGCAATGGACGCCAGGCGCATCCTCCCTTCACCCACTTTTCAAGCCATGCCCGAGAATTTCCCTGAGTCCGCATCGGCAACCGCATCTCGGCCTGCGCCAAATCCCAAAGCCGCGCAGCCAGGCCAGCGGCGTGTTCCGCCGCAGGAGCCGGCGCGCATGGAAGCGCCGGTGTTTGCCCAGCTCGCGGCCATGCTGCCGGCGCTGCGCGTGCTGGTGGGTCTGTCGATTGCGGCGCTGGTGATACTCAGCCTCTACTTCGGCCGCGATCTGCTGATGCCGCTGGCGCTGGCGCTGCTGCTGGGCTTCCTGCTCGATCCTGCCGTGAGCCGACTCAAGCGCTGGGGCCTGTCGCGCATGGCGGCGACGCTGGTGGTGGTGGCCATCACGCTGTGCATGCTGGGCGGCATGGGTGCTTATCTGGGCAACCAGGTGAGCCAGATCAGCGCCGATCTGCCGACCTACCAGAACACCATCCGCACCAAGCTGCGCGAGCTGCGCAAATACGTCAGTGGTCCCAGCGTCTGGGATGGCGCGCGCAAGACCTATGACGCGGTTGAAAAGGAAATCGTCGGCCCTAGCGGCCGGGTCGCGGCGCCGCGCGTGCAACGGGTTGAGATCCAGCCGGTGGAGCTCAAGCCCCTGGCCCAGTTCACGGCCTGGCTGGACCGGATCAGCGAACCGGTGCTGATGGCCGGCATCGTGCTGTTGTTCGTGGTGCTGATCCTGCTGGACAGGGATGATCTGCGCGACCGGCTGGTCAGGCTGATGGGGGGCAACCTGCATCTGGCCACCAATGCGCTTGACGACGCGTCGCAGCGCATAGGGCGCTACTTGCGCATGCAGTTCATCGTCAATGCCAGTTATGGCATTCCCATGGCCGGGGCCCTGTGGTTCATCGGCGTGCCCGGCGCCATCCTGTGGGGCGTGGTGGCGGCCATCATGCGCTTCGTGCCCTATGTGGGGCCGATGATTTCGGCGGTCTTTCCGCTGGCGCTGGCTTTTGCGGTGGATCCCGGCTGGAACATGTTTCTCTGGACGCTGGGCCTGATCCTGCTGTTGGAGCTGATCAGCAACAACGTGATCGAGCCCTGGCTCTATGGCACGAGCACGGGCCTGTCGACGCTGTCCATCATTCTCGCGGCGACGTTCTGGACCGCGCTGTGGGGTCCGGTAGGACTGATTCTTTCGACGCCGCTCACCGTCTGTCTGCTGGTGCTGGGGCGCTACCTGCCGGCGCTGCGGTTCATCGAGGTGCTGTTGGGCAATACCCCGGTGCTGGACGCACCGCACCGCCTCTACCAGCGCCTGCTGGGCGGTGATGTGGAAGAGGCCATCGAGCTGTGCACCGAGACCGTGGAAGACCTGGTGCCGGCCAAGCCCACGCCTGCCCAGGTGAGCGATGCCGTGACCCGGCTCTATGACGAGGTGGTCATGCCCGCGCTGCGGGTCGCCACCAGCCACCATACGGGCTCGGCCACCGCCGCCCACCGCCTGCGCCTGACCCAGGGCATGGACCTGTTGCTGGGGGAAATCGCCGAGCTTTATCCAGCGCGCGCGGCAGCCGACGCTGCGCCAGCCGATGCTGCGGCAGCCGATGCTGCGGCAGCTGGCGGTACGGCAGCCGACGCTGCGGCAGCCGACGCTGCGCCAGCCGATGCCGCTGTGCGCCGCCCGCGCGTGCACTGCGTGGGCGCGCGCTGGGAGGTCGATGCGCTGGCCGCGGCGGCGCTCGCGCATGCGCTGGGCTTGAGCGGCCAGGCCGTGAGCCATTCCCCCCATGCGCTCACCGCACGCATGCAAATGCCGGAAGACAGCGACTGGGGCGGCGTCGAACTGCTGTGCCTGTCGGTCTTCACGCCCCAGCCCCAGGCCCAGGTGCGGCAGATCTGCCGCCGGCTGCGGCGGCGCTGGCCCGGCCTGCGCATCGTGCTGGTGCTGTGGAACGCTCCGCCGGAGCTGCTGGCCGAAAACGCGGCGCCCGAATTGGGCGTCGAGGCCATCACCACCAGCGTGCGTGAACTGCTGCTGCGCACCGATGCCTTGCTGGCGCCCACGCCGACCAGCGGGCCGCGGCCCGCGCCGGTACATGCCGACGATGCCGCGCGCGTCGCGGCGCTCAAGGCCAGCGGCTGGCTGGATGCAAGCCATGCCAGCGACATCAACGACATGGTGGTACATGCGGCAAATGCCTTCCAGGTGCCGTTTGCCCAGGTGTCGCTGGTCGATGCCGACTGGGTGCACACGCCGGGCAGCCTGCTGCCCGCGTCCGGCGCAGGCGCGGACCACCCCGGGCTGGAGCGCGCGCTGTCCGTCTGCTCCTATGTGGTGCATGACGACAACGATATGCAGGTCGAGGATGTGGCCCGAGACCCACGCTTCGCGGACAACCCCGCGCTGCAGGCGGCGCAGGTGCGCTTCTATGCGGGCGTGCCGTTGCGCGACCGCCATGGCCGGGTGCTGGGCAGCTTCTGCATCATGGACACACAGCCGCGCCGCCTGGCCGAGAGCGAGTTTGCGCTGCTGCATGACATGGCGCGCGAGCTGCAGGCCACGCTGGCCACCAGCGTCGAGGCGCCGCCACCGCCCCAGGCCGGCCCCACGCCATCCGAGCAGCCGCCAGAACCCGACCCGCTGATCGGTCCGGCGCCCGGGCCGGCGCTGGTCTGAGCGCACCCATCCGCGCGGTCTGCGCACTGGTGGCGCAATGCCATTGTGGGCAACAGTTGTTTTGCGGCGGCTGAACCAGACGGCTCCGATACTGGCAGTGAACGGCGCCCATGCCAGGGCATGCCGGTGGATGCCAAGGAGGGTTTTCATGTTGCCTACCCGTTTGCAATGCGCTGGCCTGCTCCTGGGCACGGCTGCGCTGTGGGCCCCGACCATGGGCCGCGCTTGTAGCCTGGTTTCCATGGATGCGCTTCGGACCAAGCAGCTGATGGCCCGGGAGATAGGGTACCGCCTGGGCCTGGGCCAGCGCGCGTTTCCGCTGGAGGCGATCTCCACGCCCCAGATGCATGCCCCACTGGGGTTGGACTCGCTGTGCCGCGGCCGGGGCGCGCTGCATTACAGCGCGGGCTTCCGGTTTGCGCAGGCCTGGCGCATCGGCCCCGGGCCTTGGCTGCCCCCGGTCGCCAAACCGCCGCCAGGCGCCATGCCCGCCGATCGCAAGGCGGAGGCCGAGGTGGACCCCAGGCGCTGGCCGGCCCATGCGCAGTGCAGCTACGAAGGCGTGGCGGTGGTGCTGGGTCACGACGAGTCAAGCCCCGTGGCCGTGCATTTTCAAAAAAGCTGTGGGTAGTCGCTGCGCGTTTGGCGCAGCCCGCAGGCGGTGTTGCAGATGGTGGACAGGCGGCGTCCGCGCCTTCGCACGCCGTCGTGGCGGCTGGGCGCCAAGCGGTGCCAAGCGGTGCCAGAGGGCAGGGCGCCTTGACGCCGGTTCGTGGGGCGCAGATCTGCCGCCGGCTATGCCAATGTTGGCAATAGTTGTTCTTTTCCTCTGATCCTTGCCGTTTCCCATACTGCAGATGACGCCTGGCGCGTCACGAAAGCATGTGTCTTGTCTGCAAGGAGAAAACTGTATGCAACCCAAAATCCGCCGCGTTGCCGCGGTGCTGGTCGGCGCCGCCGCCATCTTGGCGACGGCATCGAGCTTTGCCTGCACGATTGCGCCGAGCAATCCCAACCGCATCAAGCAGATGATGGCCTACGAGATTGCGCACCGGCTGGGCATGCGGCCCCAGCAGATACCGTTCAATGCCATCAGCCAACCCCAGCTGATCACCCCGCTGGGCCTGGGCGCTGATTGCAGCGGTCTCGGGGCCTACCACCATACCGCCGGTTTCCGCATCTGGGCGGGCGGGCGTCCCGGTGCCGGGCCGTGGCCCGGCCCTGGCCCTGGCCCTGGTCCTGGCCCTGGCCCTGGTCCTGGCCCTGGTCCTGGCCCTGGTCCTGGTCCTGGTCCTGGTCCTGGTCCTGGTCCTGGCCCCTGGCCTGGCCCCGGTCCTAATCCTGGCCCCAGCCCCTGGCCTGGCCCCGGTCCTAATCCTGGCCCCAGCCCCTGGCCAGGCCCCGGACACCACCCGCAACGGCAGTGCTTCTACGAAGGCGTGGCCGTCGTGCTGGGCTATGGCTATTCCAGCCCGGTGGCGGTGAATTTCGAACGCCGCTGCCGTTGAACACGGCTTGGCCTGCGCCCGTGGCCGCGCGTTGCGCGCGGCCTTTTCGTTTCTGTTGACTGCAAAGGAGCATCCATGTCCTGCCATCCCCGTCATTTCGCCGCCACCGTGGTGGGCCTGGCCGCCCTCACGGCCTCGGCCGCCAGCTTCGCGTGTTCGCTCGCGCCTGCCGATCCCGATCGCATCCGGCAGTTGATGGCCCAGGAGATTGCCCACCGGCTGGGCATCACGGCGGCGCGCATTCCGCTGAGCGCGATTACGCTGCCGCAGCTGCATGCCCCATTTCCGCTGGGCGCGGATTGCAGCGGGCTGGGTGCCTACCACTACAGCGCGGGCTTTCGCTGGCAGGACATGCGGCGCCCGGGACCGCAGCCTATGCCGCTGCCCCAGCCACCGTCCCGAACGGAAGGGCTCGCAGACATCGCGCGCCTGCCGCCTGGCAGCGCAGCGGCGCGGCCCGTCGCGCGGCAATGCTCCTACGAGGGCGTCGCGGTGCTGCTGGGCTTCGACTATTCCAGCCCGGTCACCGTGCACTTCCAACGCCGCTGCCACTGACTGCCCGCAAGCCTGAAAGGAGAATTCGTGCGAATTTCATTGAATCAGCCGATGCTGGCCATGCTGGTCGGCCTGGCCTTTACCGTCCCCGCGTCCTGCATGGCCTGTTCACTCGATCCCCCCGACCCCATGCTGCTCAAGCAGCGTATGGCCAAGGAGATTGCCTTTCGGCTCGCCATTGATGTGGCCCAGGTGCCGTTGACCGACATCACAGCGCCCGAACTGCATCGCCCTCTCGAGCTGGAGCCCGATTGCAGCGGACTGGCGAGCTGGCACCACAGTTCGGGCTTCAGGATCGTGGTGGTGCGCCAGCAGCATGCCTTTGCCACCATGGCCGCACCGCGCACTGCGGCCGGTGCCGGAAGCCAGTATCGGGGACGGTTGTCGTCGGGCTTCTATGCCGGCAGGCCCCAACAGTGGCTGGGACCCAAACCCAAGGCCATGTACGGTGTGAACTATTCCGGCTACATCCGCTGGCCGCAGTATCCGCGCGAGCGAGCCCTTGCTGCTGCTGCTGCTGCTGCTGCTGCGCCCGGCGCTGAGGCCGTGGATCGCTGGCCGCAATATCCTGACATGCCGGCATATCTCGGCGCGCAGCGGCCGGCCGAGCCCACGCGCTGGTCGACCATGTCGGCCATGCCGGCCCAGCCCCCGGTGCAAGGCTTTTGCCGCTATGAGGGCGTGGCGGTGGTGCTGGGCCATGCGGCGTCCAGCCCGGTGGCCGTGCACTTCAAGCGGCAGTGCGAATGACCCTGGCCGCAGCCGCGCGGCCCCCGGCCTGCTCGCTGGCCAGCTTGCATCCAGGCCCGGAGGCAGCGCGGTTTGCGGCATGATGGCGGCTGCCGGTGTCGGCATATTTCCTATCCGCATGATCCGCTGCGTATGCCTCCGGCCTGCTGCCGCCGGGAGGACTGTGGCCCCTTGCCTTGCTTACCGTGACTGCTGCCCAAAATCTGTTGACCGCGCCGATGCGCGATGTGATCCGCCGCATGGAGCGCGCCGCGCGCCCGCCCTTGCACAGCCTTTCGCCCGAAGCCGCGCGCGCCGCCTATGCCGCAGGTGCCGGCGTGCTGGAAATTGCCAGGCCCGCGCTGGCGCGCGTTGAAGACCTGCAGCTGCCCGCGCGTGACGGCCAGGCGCTGGCGGCGCGGCTGTATGCGCCAGTCCCGGCGAGCGATGGCGCGCTGCCGGTATTGCTGTATCTGCATGGTGGCGGCTTCACCATCGGCAGCATAGAGACCCATGACGTGCTGTGCCGCGAACTCGCGCGCCAGGCCGGCTGCATGGTGGTGTCGCTGGACTATCGGCTGGCACCCGAACACCGCTTTCCTACTGCCAGCAACGATGCCTGGGATGCGCTGCAATGGCTGGTGCACAACGCCGCGACGCTGGGCGCCGATGCCGCGCGCATCGCCGTGGGCGGCGACAGCGCGGGCGGCACGCTGGCCGCGGTCAATGCCATCCTGGCGCGCGATGCCGGCATGGCGCTGGCCTTGCAACTGCTGATCTATCCGGGCACGACCGCCCACCAGGACACGGATTCCCACCGCCGTTTCGCGCATGGCATGGTGCTGGAAGAGGCCAGCATCACCTGGTTCTTCGACCATTACGTGCGCAGCCCCGCGGACCGTGACGACTGGCGGTTCGCGCCGCTCAACGCGGCCGATCTCGACGATGTCGCGCCGGCCTTTGTCTGCCTGGCCGAATGCGACCCGCTGGTGGACGAGGGCGTGGCCTATGCCGACCGGCTGCGCGCCGCGGGTGTGGCCGTGGATTTGGAAATCTACCGCGGGGTGACCCACGAATTCATCAAGATGGGCCGCGCCATTCCCGAAGCGCGCCAGGCCCATGCGGATTGCGCGCGCGCCCTGCGCCTGGCCTTTGGAATGGAGAACTGATTGATGCTGCGCCAAGAATCGTTTCGCTGCTTTGACCGGATGCGCGTGCGCTGGGCCGAAGTCGATGCCCAGAAAATTGTGTTCAATGCACATTACATGATGTATGCCGACACCGCCATCAGCGCCTACTGGCGGGCGCTGGCGCTGCCTTATGAGTCCGGCTTTGCGCGCCTTGGCGGCGAGCTGTATGTGAAGAAGGCCACGGTTGAGTACCACGCGTCGGCGCGCTATGGCGATGTGCTCGATGTGGGTGTGCGCTGCGCCGGCATCGGCAATTCTTCGCTGCGCTTCGAGATCGGCATCTGGAATGGCCAGACGCTGCTGAGCAGCGTCGAACTGGTCTATGTGTTTGCCGATCCCGCGCAGCAGACCTCCAAGCCCGTGCCCACGGCACTGCGCGGCCTGATCGACAACTACGAAGCCGGCCGCGGCGTGAGCGAAGTGCGCACCGGCGACTGGAATCTGCTGGGGCGCGATGCGATGCGCCTGCGTATGGACGTTTTTGTCCGCGAGCAGCAGATCGATCCCGCGATCGAAGTCGATGGCCGCGACGAAGCCGCGCGCCACGTGGTGCTGTACAACCGCCTGGAGATGCCCGTGGCCACGGGCCGGCTGATCACCGAATCCCCGGGCGTGGGCCGCATCGGCCGCATGGCCGTGGACAAGGACTTGCGCGGCAGCGCGCTGGGCCGCCAGGTGCTTGACGCGCTGGTTGCCGCAGCGCAGGCGCGTGGCGACCGCGAAGTGCAGCTCCACGCCCAGCGCAGCGCCGAAGGCTTCTACCGCCGCTCGGGCTTTGCCGTGCAGGGCGAGCCCTATGAAGAGGCCGGCATTGCGCATATCACCATGGTGCGCACTTTCTAAGGCCGCCCCCGGCTTGCCAGAAAACGGGGGCAGCGGGAAGAACTGCCGTCTTAGATATCTTCCAGCAGCGCATACGGCAGGGGCAGCACCGTCAGCGCCGGTCCATCCGGGCCGCCTGCCTGCAGGGGCTCGCTCGCCGAGGCAATCTGCATAGACACCAGCGCCTGCCAATGGCCGCCGGGCGCCTGGGCCGCCTGGACCACGGTGCCCGTGGCCTGCTCGGCATCGCTGGCCGCAAACACTTCCATGCCGGGCAGCAGCGCGGCCTCGGCCTGCACCACGTAGGTGCGACGCTTGAGCGTGCCGCGGAACTGGCTGCGCGCGACGATTTCCTGGCCTGGGTAACAGCCCTTCTTGAAGTTCACCCCGCCGACCGACTCGTAATTGAGCATCTGCGGCACGAACAGCTCGAACAGCGGCGCGCTCAGCGTAGGGATGCCGGCTTGCACTTCGCTCAGCAGCCAGGCGTCGGCGGACAGCGCGGGCGCCTGCGGCAGGGACGTGGCCTGGGGGGCGATCCACAGCGCGCGCGGCTGGCCGGCCGCGGGATAGAGGTGCACCAGACTGGCGTCGCCCAGATCCTGCTTGTCCCAGGGCGCGGCCTGGAGCTGGCCGCCAGCCAGGGCCACGGCGTCGCCAATCAGGCCGTGGAGTGCGAATTCGGCCGTGGCGTCGCTGAGCTTGGCCTTGGCGCGCATGACGAACATCGACAAGCGCTTGAGCGTGGTTGCCAGCAGATCCTGGCTGCAGACCAGCAGCACCTCGGTGGCGCTGCGCTTGAAGCCGATGAAGCTGGCCTGCATGCGCCCCTTGGCCGAGAGAAACGCGGCCAGGCGGGCATGCTGCAGATCGAGCAGCGCGAAGTCCTGTGTCAGCTGATTGTGCAGAAAGCTGGCGGCGTCTTCGCCCTGCACACGAATCACGCCAAGATGGGAAATGGGGGCAATGCCATGGAGAGACTGGGTCATGGGTGAATTATGATGCCCGGTCACTTTCATGGGGCGCTAAAGGTTGTGCGTACATTCTTCAAGGGACTGCTTTTTCTGCTGCTGATGGCGCTGGTCGCCGGCGGCGCTGCTGCCTGGTGGCTGCTTCGGCCGCTGGCGCAAAGCGCGCCCGCGCTCGAATTCGAGATCGAGCCCGGCACGACGCCGCGCGTCGTGGCGCGCAATGTGGTCAAGGCCGGGGTGCAGACCGATGCCCGGCTGCTCTATGCCTGGTTCCGGCTGTCCGGCCAGGACCGGCTGATCAAGGCCGGCAATTACGAGATTCCCGCGGGCACCACGCCTTATCAGCTGCTGCAGAAGCTCGCGCGCGGCGAGGAGTCGCTGCGCGCGTTGACGCTGGTCGAGGGCTGGAACTGGCGCCAGGTGCGCGCCGCGCTGGCGCGCGAGGAATTCCTGCGCCAGGACGCCGCCGCGCTCAGCGACGAGGCGCTGATGGCCCAGCTGGGCAAGCCCGGCGTCGCGCCCGAAGGCCGTTTCTTCCCCGATACCTATACCTACGCCAAGGGCAGCAGCGACATCGCCGTGCTGCGCCGCGCGCTGCACTCCATGGACCGGCGCCTGCTGCAGGTGTGGGAGATGCGCGCCGCCGATCTGCCGCTGCGCCAGCCCGAGGACATGCTGGTGCTGGCCAGCATCGTCGAGAAGGAAACCGGCCGTGCCGGCGACCGCGCGGAGATTGCCGGCGTGTTCATCAACCGCCTGCGCATAGGCATGCCGCTGCAGACCGATCCCACCGTGATCTACGGCCTGGGCGAGGCATTTGACGGCAATCTGCGCCGCAGCCACCTGCGCGCCGATACGCCCTGGAATACCTATACCCGCAACGGCCTGCCGCCGACGCCCATCGCCATGCCGGGCAAGGCATCGATGATGGCCGCCGTGCAGCCTGCCGCCACCAAGGCGCTGTACTTCGTTGCCCGCGGCGATGGCAGCAGCCATTTCAGCGCCTCGCTCGACGAGCACAATCGGGCCGTGAACCGTTACCAGCGTGGGCGCTGAACGCCGTCCAACGCTATTGAGAAAGTTTGTCGATGAGCCAGACCGGCCTGTTTATTTCCTTTGAAGGCATCGATGGCGCGGGCAAGTCCTCGCACATCAAGTCGCTGGCCGATGCATTTTCCGCCCAGGGCCGGCAGGTGGTGCTGACGCGCGAGCCCGGCGGCACGCCGCTGGCCGAGAAGCTGCGCGCGCTGCTGCTGGGCGACGCGATGGACCCGCTGACCGAAGCGCTGCTGGCCTTTGCCGGCCGGCGCGACCATCTGGTGCAGGTCATCGAGCCGGCGCTGGCGCGCGGCGACGTGGTGCTGTGCGATCGTTTCACCGACGCCACCTTTGCCTACCAGGGCGCGGGCCGGGGTTTTGACCGCACGCAGCTCGCCCAGCTCGAACGCCTGGTGCAGACCGGCGTCGCGCCCGACCCGGCGCAGCTGCGTGAACCCGATCTCACGGTCTGGTTCGACCTGCCGCCGGAAGTCGCGGCCGAACGTCTGTCGCATGCGCGCCTGCCCGATCGCTTCGAAGCCCAGCCGCTGGAGTTCTTCCGCCGTGTCGCCCAGGGCTATGCCGACCGCGCCGCGGCCGCACCCCAGCGCTTTGCGCGCATCGATGCGAATCACGCGCGCGCGCTGGTGTGGCAGCAGCTCGAGTCGGTGTTTGCCGGCCGGGGCTGGCTGCCGGCCGCGCCTGCGGGCCAGGAATCCGCATGAGCGCCGCCGTCGCGCCCTGGATTGCCGCGCAGCGCCAGACGCTGCTGGCGCAACGCGGCCATGCCTGGCTGCTGCAGGGGCCTTCGGGCCTGGGCCAGTATGCGCTGGGCCTGGAAATGGTGCGCGCCTGGCTGTGCGATGCAGCCAGCAACGGCCAGGCCTGCGGCCAGTGCCGCAGCTGCCATGCGATCGATGTGCGCGCGCATGCCGACCTGTGCGTGCTGATGCCCGAAACCCATATGCTGGCACTGGGCTGGCCGCTGTCGGAAAAGGCGCAGGCCGATATCGACGACAAGAAGCGCAAGCCCAGCCGCGAGATCCGCGTCGATGCGATGCGCGATGCCGTCGAGTTCACGCAGCGCACCAGCGCGCGCGGGCGCGGCAAGGCGGTACTGGTCTATCCGGCCGAGCAGATGAATGCGATCACCGCCAATGCGCTGCTCAAGACGCTGGAGGAGCCGCCAGGCGATGTGCGCTTCGTGCTGGCCAGCGAATCGGCCCACCAGCTGCTGCCCACGATACGCAGCCGCTGCCTGATCCACACCATGGCCTGGCCCGAAGAGGGCGCGATGCGGGCCTGGCTCGAAGCCCAAGGCGTGGACGGCATGGCGGCCCAGGCCTTTCTCAAGGCCTCGGGCGGGCGTCCCGAGGACGCGCTGGCGCTGGCGCGCAGCGGCAAGCCGGCCCAGGCCTGGACCCAGCTGCCGCGCGCCCTGTCCCAGGGCGATGCCACGGCATTTGCCGATCTCGCGCCGGCGCAGGTGATTGGCGTGCTGCAGAAGATCTGCCATGACCAGCTGGCGCGCGCCAGCGGCGCCGCGCCGCGCTATTTCGCGCCCGCCGATCTGCCCGCGCCCGCCGCCTTGCCTCTGCTGGCGGCCTGGAGCAAGGAGCTCACGGCGGCGCTGCGCACCGCCGAACACCCTTTCAACGCCGGTCTGATGCTCGAGGCGCTTGTCGCGCGGGGCCGAAGCGTCCTAAACTCCAGGCCATGAGGGCTTGCATCCTGCCGGTCCGAAGCCACCGATCGCACGCACCCCACCCATGCCACTGAGCCAGACCCCCACCACGCCGCGCCCCAGCGTCATGCAGCTGGCCATCAAGGAAAAGGCCGCCCTGTATGCGGCCTATATTCCTATATTCGCGCATGGCGGCATTTTCGTGCCGACGCCGCGCGAGTACCGGCTGGGCGACGATGTCTATGTGCTGTTGACGCTGCCCGAAGACACGCAGCGCTATCCGATTGCCGGCAAGGTCGCCTGGGTCACGCCGGCGCGCGCCGCGGGCAACCGCACGCAGGGCATAGGCATACAGTTTCCGGCCGATGACAAGTCCAGCCAGCTCAAGGCCAGGATCGAGCAGATCCTGGGCAGTGCGCTGGCCTGGGACAAGGCCACGCAGACGGTTTGAGCGCGCTGACTGTCCACCGTCCGCCAGCGGCGGCATGCCGATCCGCGTGATCGGCATTTTTGTTTTGAGAGTTCCTTGATGTTTACCGATTCCCACTGCCACCTGAACTATCCCGCGCTGGCGCAGAACCTGCCGGCCATCCGCGCCGCCATGGCCGAGGCCCAGGTGGACCGCGCGCTGTGCATCTGCACCACGATGGAAGAGTTCGGCGATGTGCATGCGCTGGCCACCACCTATGACAATTTCTGGTGCACCGTGGGCGTGCACCCCGACACCGAGGACATGACCGAGCCCGGTGTGCAGGATCTGCTGGACCGCGCCGCGCTGCAGCGCGTGGTGGCGATAGGCGAAACCGGCCTCGACTACTACGGCATGGAAGAGCGCAAGGGCGGACGTTCGGTGGCCGATCTCGAATGGCAACGCGAGCGCTTTCGCGTGCATATCCGCGCCGCGCGCGCCTGCCACAAGCCGCTGGTGATCCATACGCGCAGCGCCTCCGATGACACGCTGTCCATCCTGCGCGAGGAGGGCGAGGATGGCTCGGCCGATCAGGCCGGCGGCGTGCTGCACTGCTTCACCGAAAGCGCCGAAGTCGCGCGTGCCGCGCTGGATCTGGGCTATTACATCTCCTTCTCGGGCATCATCACGTTCAAGAATGCCCAGTATCTGCGCGATGTCGCGGCTTTCGTGCCGCTGGACCGGATGCTGATTGAAACCGACAGCCCCTATCTGGCGCCCATGCCTTATCGTGGCAAGACCAACAGCCCGGCCTACGTGCCTTTCGTCGCGCAACAGATCGCTGCGGTGCGCGGCCTGCCGGTCGAGGAAATCGCGGCGCTGACCAGCGCCAATTTCGACAGCTTGTTCAAGGGGGTGACTTCATGACCCGACTGCACACCCGTCGCCGCTGGCTGCAAGCCGCAGGCGTGTTGGGCACGGCCGCGTTTGCCGGCTTCGCGTGGGCCCAGGCGCAGACCGATGCCGAGGTGGACTTCGAGCGCGCGCTGATACGCGACAACCACCGCGCGATGCTGGACCTGATCTTCCACGGCATGGACCCCAACACCCGCGACTCGCGCGGCCGCCCCGGCCTGGTGGCGGCGCTGCACCGCGACTCGCTGCGTGTGTTCGAGGTGCTGCTGCAGGCCCCAGGCATACGGCTGGACGAAACCAGTGCCCAGGGCGAGAGTGCCTTGATGATGGCCGCGCTCAAAGGCCATCTGGCCATCGTGCGCAAGCTGCTGGACCGCGGTGCGGCGGTGAACAAGGAGGGCTGGAATGCCCTGCATTACGCGACCTCGGCGGCCCTGCCCGACAGCCTGGCCATCGTGCAGCTGCTGGTGCGCAAGGGCGCGCCCGTCGATGCGCCGTCGCCCAATGGCACGACGGCCTTGATGATGGCCGCGCAGTATGGCTCGGAAGAGGTTGTCGCCCAGTTGCTCAAATATGGCGCCGACCCGCTGGCCAAGAATCAGCGCGGCTGGACGGCGGTTGATTTTGCGCGCCAGGCCTCACGCGAATACATGGTCAACACCCTGATCCAGGCGCAGCAGCGCAAGCGCAGCAGCCAGACCCAGCCTCAGCGCCGGCCCGGCTGGTAAGCGCGGGCACAGCTGAGGTCGCGCTGAAATCCTATTCCGGCGCGATGTCGGGTTCGTTGCTGGGCGAGAAGGGCGGGTGGGGCGGATCGTCGCCATTCTCCGGCGTAGACTGCTGCTGCGGCTCTTTCTCCTGCTCGGGGTAGGGCTTGCCTACCGGGTCCATCTCTTCGTCTTCAGGCAGCGATTGCGGCGTGGTTGGCTGGTTCATGACATTCCTTGCATGCTAGGTGGAAGCTGCCAGCGTGGCGCAAGTCGGCCGCCATGGCTGTAGGAGCGCGGCCCATACGCCGCCGCAGGGCCTAATCCAGATACTCGATGGCGAAACGTATTTCGGGAATGCCTTCCTGCCCGCCCAGGGGCATCATCTCCGAGATCGGGCCGGGCTCGGCAATGACGCGGTAGTTGCTCAGGCCGGCCTGCTCGGCATAGGCATGGGCCTCTTCCTCGGTCTTGAACGATTCGGTGTGCTGCATGGCGTGGTCTCCTTTGGCGGTTTCCCACAGCATGCAGAAGTGCGCGCCAGGATGCAAGCGGGGGGGCCGACGTTGCGCCTTGGGGCGATATATGCACGGCAGCAACTTGCACATGCGGAAAACCGGGTTGCCAGGCAGGGGCGGTCCGGGCGAGACTGAAGGGCCGCGGCACGCGCCGCTGCCTATGCATTTCCCTCTACCTGGTACCCCGCACGATGACACTTTCCCTCGACCATCTGGTGATTGCCGTTTGCGATCTGCCGCGCACCATCGCCGACTACACCGCGCTGGGCTTTCAGGTCATCGAGGGCGGCCGCCACCCGGGCCGGCCCACCCACAACGCCCTGGTGGTGTTCGAGGACGGCGCCTACCTGGAGCTGATTGCCTGGCATGGCCAGGGCCTGGCCGGCGACCGTTGGTGGCAATGGCTGCAGGCGCATGGCGAAGGCCTGGTCGATTTCGCGCTGCACCCCGGCGATGTCCAGGCCGTGGTCGAGCGCGCTGCAGCTGGCGGGCTGGCGCTCGAAGGCCCGCTCGATGGCGGGCGGGCCCGGCCCGATGGCGAATTGCTCCAGTGGCAGACCGCCAGGGCCGCGACGCCCGATCTGCCGTTTCTGTGCGGCGACATCACGCCGCGCCCGCTGCGCGTGCAGCCAGGCGCGGTGCGCCAGCATGCCAACGGCGTCAGCGGCGTGGCCAGTGTGACGCTGGTGGTCGAGAATCTGGAAACCACGCTGGCCGGCTACCAGGCCTTGCTGGGCAAGGATGCGCTGCAAACCGCGCCGCTGAATCTGGCGGGCACGGGCCTGCGGCTGGCGAGCCTGGGCCTGCCCGCGCATGCCAGCGAACATGGCGTGGCCCAGGGTGGCACAAGCCTGGTCCTGCTCGAGCCCGACCGCGATAGCCGCGCCGCGGCGGCGCAGGCCTTGTCGGCGGTACTGCGCCAGCGCGGCCAGGGCCTGTTGGGCTTTGCGCTGCGCGGCCGTCTGGGCGCCGAGGCACTGCCCTGGGGCAGTGCGAACGAACTGCCCGGGGGGCTGACCCATGGCGCGTTGATCGACTATCAGCGCCAGGCTGGCGTCTGATCGGCGTGGCTCAGCCCGCGGGTGTGGGTTCGCCCAGCGACAGCATCAGCCGGTTGGCCCAGTTGAAGAAAGCCGCGCCATGGATGGCGTCGGAGATGGCCGCGTCGTCCAGGCCCGCGGCGCGCAGGCGCAGCACATGGCTTTGGTCGAATGTCGAAGGCGTGTTGCTCAGGGCGACGCTGGCTTCCACGACCGCGTTCCAGCGTTCATCGCCCAGATCGGCATCGGTGCCCTGGTCCAGCAGGCGCTGCACGTCGTCGCTGCGCTTGGAGAAATGGCTGACGAAGCGCGCGTGCACCGACGCGCAGTAGATGCAGCCGTTGTGGCGCGAGGTCGCAGCCGCGGCCAGCTCGCGCTCGGCGCGGGGCAGTCCGGCTTCGAGGTTGTAAAAGATGTCCTTGTCGGTCCTGGTGCGCGCGGCCAGCGTGTCGGGGTCGGGCGCCAGCAGGCGGAAGTAGGGCGACTTGATGCGCGCGGCATCGACCAGGCCGGCCTGGTGGCGCGGGCTGAAGTCTTCTTCTGGCAAGGGCGCTATCCATGGCAGCCATTCGAGCTGGGCCTGGGTGAATTCCAGCGGCTCTTGGTTGTCGGGGTGGGCAATGAGCGCCGTTGACACGGCCCTCGAGACGTCGTTGCTGCGCCTTGCCGTGCTATTCGCACTGTCTGCGGCGCTGCGCCTAGTCTCAATCGCAAATCTATCGATTTGCTGGGCCGTGTCAGCGGCGTTATGTGCGTTTTCGGGATAGGTCATGCGGTTTCCAGCTGGGCGGCGATGGTGGCGAGATGGGCTTGCAACGTGCGCAGGCCGAGCACCACGCGGATCTGAAAGCTCAGGAAGGCGACCAGTTGGGACAGGATCACGATGTCGGTGTTGTCCCAGCCCGCGTCGAGCAGGGCTTGCAGGCCTGCGGGGCTGGCGTCGCGCGGATGGAAGACCAGCAGATGGGCCTGCTCGAAGGCGGCCGCGAGCTTGTCGCCCAGCACGGTGCGCAGCGCGCCGTCCAGCGCATACACGGGGCCGTCCTGGTTCTCAACGCTCAGCGGTCCGGCGGGATAGCGGCCGTAGGGGCCCTGGCCGCGCGCCGTGTCGGCGGCGCGTTCCAGGGCGCGCAGCAGCGGCTGCTCGGCGCCCGCGGCCTGCATGCCCTGGGCATAGAAGCCGGCCACATCCGGTGCGGTGTGCAGCGTGGCGACCCACCAGGCCAGCGCATGGCGCTCGAGCGCCGTGACCTTGCCGACCACGGGCGCGGCGGGGTGGAACAGCGACAGATAGCTTTGCTGGGCATGGATGCGCGCCTGCGGGCGCTGGGCGCGAATCCGGTCCAGCGGGTCGCCGGGCAGGATGTGCAGCAGCTGATCGATCACATCGGGCAGGTCTGGCTGATCGGGAGTGCGTGGCTTGGTGCGGTCATGCAAAGGCTTCCAGGTGTGAATCGGTGGTGGTTGGGGCCGGGGCGGCAGCGCGCCAGCCCAGGGCCGGCGCGACTTCGGTGGCGATCAGTTCGATGGAGCGCAGGATCTGCGTCTGCGGCGGGTCTATGGAGTGCACCTGGAACACGATGTCGCTCACGCGCTCCAGCGTGGTGTCGGCGCGCAGCGAGGCGACCACATCGTCTACCGTGCCCACATGCACGTCATAGGCGGCGATGATCTGCGCCAGCGGCGCGTCCGCGGGCACCAGCGACTTGCCTGCGGCGGCGGAGCGCGCGATGCTGCGGCGCAGGCCCACTTCGGCCAGACGCAGCGCCTCGTGGCGGTCCTCGGCGACAAACAGGCTGCGCGAGGCCATGATGCGCGGCGCATGGCCCGTGGGCAGGGCCGCGAGATAGGCGTCGATGATGGGGTGCTGGATCTCGGCCAGCGTGGCCAGCGGCGCCTCGGCGCTGCGCGGCTGGGTGCGCGACAGCATCAGGCCGTCGCCAGCCGCGCCGGCCAGGGCCGCGCCGTTGGCCGAGAACGTGGCCTGCCACATCCCGTGGCCGCGCCTTACCAGGCCATGCCCACCCAGGACGGCTGGCTCAATGTGGGCGCCGTGAGCCAGGCCACCTGGCAGGGCCTGACGCGCGCCGTCGAGCTGCCCGAACTGCTGACCGATCCACGGTTCGCGACCAATGCCGACCGCATGCAAAACCGCGAGCTGCTGGTCGAGACCATCTCCGCGGCGCTGGCCGCCGACACCACCGCCAACTGGGTCACACGCTTCGAACGCCAGGGCGTGCCTGCCGGTCCCGTGCTGAACATGCAGCAGGTGATAGACGACCCGCAGACCGCAGCGCGCGAGATGGTCATCAAGGTCCAGCACCCGGTGGCCGGAGAAATCCAGTCGCTGGGCCTGCCCATCAAGTTCTCCGGCGGCAATGGCGTGACCGACCGCGGCGCGCCGCTGTATGGCGAGCACACGTTGGAGCTGCTCAAGGAGTTTGAGTTGTCGCCGGCCGAGATCGACGCGTTGATCGGCGCCAATGCCGTGCATGCGTCAAGCGGCCCGCAATAGTCGGTTTGAGTACGGGCACGAATGCGCTGGCCGGGCTCCACTGGCGCTAGGGACTTTCCCGAGTCCTATGCCTTTTGACGCGCGCAAGCGGGCTGCGCGTCGCAAGCCCGCACCCCGTACAGGCCAGTGGCGCGCACATTGATCTGTGTTGTGGATAGATTGATCGAATCTTTCCATTTCACAGATTAACTGACCCTCCCTACATTCGCCACGGGAGACAAAGGGACCGCACCAAAACCAGTGGCTCGAGGAAGAAGCAGCCTATACGGCTGCGTGCTTCTCTGCGTCCAAAAAACGCTGCCTTGTCTTTACACCGCCCGACGACGCCATCGGACCGCTGTGCTGATGACGTCCGATTTCCAAATCGCGAACAAGGAGCAAAGATGAGACGCAATATTCAGCTGCCCACGGCGCTGGCCATCTGCCTGGCAGTACTTGCCGCCTGCGGTGGCGATGGCCCCGAGTCGCCGCAACCCAATCCCGGCCCTTCGGAGCCCGTGCCCCAGCCACAGCCCGAGCCCGGCGCCGCCCCCGCGATCAGTGTGCTGTCCAACCGCGCCGACCTGGTGTCGGGAGGCGATGCGCTGATCGAGATCCGCGCCGACGCCAGCGATCTCCAGACCATGAAGGTTGCGCTGGGCAACGAAGATGTGACCGCCGCATTCGCGCTGCGCGAGAACGGACGATTCATCGGTCTGGTGCAAGGTCTGGCCTTGGGCAAGAACACCCTCGTTGCGCGATCGGAAAAGTCCCGGGCCGCCATGCTCGAGGTCACGAACTTCCCCATCGGCGGTCCAGTGTTCTCCGGGCCTCAGGTGCCATTCTGGGAGTGCAGCACCAAGGTCGCAGCGCCCGGCGCCACCAATCCCGATCTTGGCGAGCCGCTGGACGCACAGTGCAACATCGCTGCGCCGGTGGTCCGCTATCAGTACCGGACACTGGCCGGCGGTTTTGCCGCCTACGACCCGGCGAATCCTCCCGCCAGGGAACTGATCGCGCTGACGACCACGGACGCCGGCAGCAGCGTGCCCTATATCGTGCGCATCGAACGCGGCGTGATCAACCGCGGCAAGTACGATATCGCCATGCTGGCCAGCCCCGGCGACGCGACGGCCCGCTGGCAGCCGTGGCAGAACGTAGATAACTGGAACCGCAAGCTCTACTGGAAGTTCGGTTCGGGTTGCGAGTATGGACGCACCCAGGCCAATCCGGGCAGCGTGCTCGACCATGTGGCGCTGTCCCGTGGCTTCATGGTGGCCAGCTCCGAGATGACCAATTACGGATCGCACTGCAACGATGTCACCTCCGCCGAGACCGTGATGATGGTCAAGGAGCACATCGTGGAGAACTATGGGCCGATACGCTACACGATGAGCGAGGGCAATTCGGGCGGCGCCCATCAGCAGCATCTGCACGCCACCAACTACCCCGGCCTGCTGCAAGGCATCCTCCCGTCCAATGGCTGGCAGGACACCTGGACCACGGGGCGCGAATTCGCCGATTGCGGTTTGCTCAAGCGTTTCTATGACGGTGGCGCCGCAGGCTTAACCTATACCGTGATGAACCGCGCCAATATCGCGGGCCACCGTTGGAATCAGGTGTGTGAAGGGCCGGCGAACACCAATATGGCCAGCCGTACGCCTTTCTATATCGATCCCACCGTGGGCGGCGCGGGTTGCGGCACGCACCCGAATCGCTGGTCGCTGACCAATCTCGCGGGCCTGCGCTGCACATTGCAGGACTTCAACATTGCAGTCTTTGGTGCACGGGGTGTCAGCGGCTATGCCAAGACGCCGCTCGACAACGTCGGCATCCAGTACGGACTGCTAGCGCTCAACAAGGGTGAAATCGACGCCGAGCAATTTGTCGCGCTGAACGAGAAGATTGGCGGCTATGACATCAATGGCCAATGGCAGGCATCGCGCATGCGGGCTGACGAGGGCGCAGCCGAAATCACCCACGCGTCGGGCAGGGTCGCGCATGGCAAGGGTCTGGGCGAGGTCGCGATCATTGCCGGCGTCAACTGGCAGATCCTGGAAGAACATTACGACTTCCGCAACTACGTGATCCGCAATCGCATCCTCGAGCATTTTGGCGACTACAACAACCAGGTGCTCTGGCGCTACAAGGGCACGCCTCCCGAGTTTGCCGACCGCAGGTTCAGTGCCATGAACGACTGGCTGACGGCGGTGGAAGCGGATACGAGCGCGAAGCCATTGCGCGAGAAGATCGTGGCCAATAAGCCGGCGATTGCGGTGGACAGCTGCTGGAACAGCACCTCCGGATGGATCACCGATGCGGCCAAATGCAACACGTCGGCCAATCCGCACACCAACTCGACCATCACCGGCGCAGGCGCCACTGCGCTCTACGAGCCGACCGCGGATGAATGGCCGGTGTGGCGAGATACGCGTGTGGCTGCAGGTGAAGACCTGACCAGCGACATCATGCAATGCCAGCTCAAGCCCCTGGCTGCGGGAGATTACACGGCGAGCTTCTCGCTGTCGCAATGGTCGCGGCTGAATTCGGTGTTTGCCGATGGCGTCTGCGACCATACCAAGCCGGGTCGCGGCCAGAGCGGGCCGCCGAAGCCGTGGCTCAGCTACATGGATGGCCCCGGCGGCAAGCCGCTGGGCGATGCACCGGTGTCGCGTTAGGGTTCGGCCATGCCGGCATTGCTGAGAGACCGCTGAGCGGCCACTCGTCCTGCTGCGCTGCGCCGTGTTGCGCCCCGCGCAGGCGAAAAAAATGGAGTCCTGTGGACTCCATTTTCATTGCCAAACATGCACACGGGTTGCGTGGAACCCGTGGCTGCAGCGTCAAAGCGCTTGCATTTCCGAATTGGCGTTGCGCGGTGCGGGCGCCGGCACGGCCGGCGCAGGCGCTGGCGCTGCCGGGGCGGCAAGCGCCGCTGCCGGAACATTCACCGGCACTTCGACGTAGGGCAGCTTCAGGGCCTGGCTGGTCATGGTGCGGATCTCGTTCGTCAAGGCGGCGCTGTCGTTGATCTTGCGGCCATAGGACGGCACGATCTCGTTCAGCTTGGCCTTCCAGCCGGCTTCCATTTCCTTGGGGAAGGCCTGGGCCAGCAGGTTCAGCATGATGGGCGGGGCGGTCGATGCGCCCGGCGAGGCACCCAGCAGGGCGGCAATGGTCTTGTCCTTGTCGGTCACGATTTCGGTGCCGAACTGCAGGAGCGGGCCCTTTTCGGGGTCATTCTTGATGATCTGCACGCGCTGGCCGGCGGTGACCAGTTCCCAGTCCTCGCGCTTGGCGTTGGGATAGTACTTGAGCAGCTCGGCGTGGCGATCTTCGTCGCTGAGTTCGGCTTGCTGCAGCAGATACTTCACCAGGTCCAGGTTTTCACTGCCGACCTTGAGCATGCCCGCCACGTTGTTGTGGTTGACCGAGGAATACAGGTCGAACCACGAACCTTCCTTGAGGAACTTGGTGCTGAACAGCGCGAAGGGGCCAAACAGCACAACGGGCTTGTCGTCGAGCTTGCGCGAGTCGATGTGCGGCACGGACATCGGTGGAGAGCCCGTCTCGGCCATGCCGTAGACCTTGACCTTGTGGCGCTCGGCCACGGCCGGGGCCTTGAAGGCCAGGAACTGGCCGCCGACCGGGAAGCCCGCGTAGTTCTTGGCTTCGTCGATGCCCGACATCTGCAGCAGCTTGAGCGCGGCGCCACCGGCACCGATGAACACGAAGCGCGACTTGACGGTGCGTTCCTGGCCGTTCTTCAGGTCCTTGACCGTGACGTTCCACAGCTTGTCGCCGTCCTTGCGCAGGGCCGTGACTTCATGCTGCACCTGCAGCTTGAAGTTGGGGTTGCTCTGCAGGCCGCGCGTCAGCTGGTTGGTGATCACGCCGAAATTGACGTCGGTGCCCAGGGGCATATAGGTCGCGGCGACCTTCTGGTTGGGATCGCGCCCTTCCATCGTCAGCGGTGCCCACTGCTTGATCTGCTCGGCATCGGTGGTGAACTGCATGCCGTAGAACAGCGGGTTCTTGACCAGCGCTTCGTGGCGCTTGCGCAGGTACTCGATGCGGTCCTCACCCCAGACCAGGCTCATGTGCGGCGTCGGGTTGATGAAGTCCGTGGGCTGGGGCAGGCGGCCCAGCTTGACCTGGTGCGACCAGAACTGGCGCGAGACCTCGAACTGCTCGGCAATGCCGACCGCGCGCTTGGTCTCGATGGAGCCGTCCGGCAGCTCGGGCGTGTAGTTCAGCTCGGCAAAGGCCGAGTGGCCGGTGCCGGCGTTGTTCCAGCCGTTGGAGCTTTCCAGGGCCACGCCGTCGAGGCGCTCGAACAATTCCACGTGCAGGTCGGGCTGCAGCTCCTGCAGATAGGTGGCCAGCGTCACGCTCATGATGCCCCCGCCCACCAGAACCACGTCGACCGGCTTGTCGTTCTCGGCAGCCGGTACCGAGCGCTCATGGAGCGGCCAATAGAGGAACAGTATTCCCGTCACTGCAATCAGGGCCAGCAGGCTGGTGCCCCATATCTTGAATTTCCGCATGAGCATGCTCCGTCTCGTTGGCGAATTGGTTTGAATACAAAAAACTGTGCACGGCTTGACGCGTCTGCCACCGGCGTTCGCGCTGCAAGGTTGGTGGCCGCATTCGCTGGTACCGCGAGGGCTCGGGCATCACTTTTCCGCCGTCCTGCGTCATGCCTATACTGGGGTTAACCCGTAGCAGGTCATCGCGGGGACGACAGTGTGCCCAGTCAGCAGGCCGGCTGCACGCGCCGGCACAAATGGCATGGCCGTGACAAGGTCATACCGCATGGCCACGCGGCGCGGCGAGTTCCGGCGCGTGGACCGGCGTGGCGGTGGTGGCCGGCAAGGCGGCGTCATCCGCCGCGGTCTCGCCCAGCTTGCCTTCCCACTTTGCCACCACGGCGGTGGCGATGCTGTTGCCTATGACATTGGTCGCGGTGCGGCCCATGTCGAGGAACACGTCTATGCCCATGATCAGCAGCAGGGCCGCCTCGGGCAGGCCGAACAGGGGCAGCGTCGCGGCCACCACCACCAGCGAAGCGCGCGACACGCCGGCCATGCCCTTGCTGCTGACCATCAGCACCAGCAGCATGGAAAGCTGGGTCGCAAACGACATCTCTATGCCATACACCTGGGCAATGAACAGCAGCGCGAACGCCTGGTAGATCATCGAGCCGTCGAGGTTGAAGGCATAGCCCATGGGGAGCACGAAACCGGTGACCTCGCTCTTGACGCCGAACTTCTCCAGCTGCTCCATGGTCTTGGGGTAGGCGGCCTCGCTGCTGGCGGTGGAAAACGCAATCAGCGTCGGCTCCTTGACCATCTTCAGCAGCTTGAACACGCGCTTGCGCAGGAAGAAGAAGCCGGCCGCGATCAGCACCAGCCACAGCGTGGCCAGCGCGAAGTAAAAGCTCACGATGAAGCTGGCATAGGTGGTCAGCACCCCCAGGCCCTGCACGGTGATGGCCGCGGCCACCGCGGCAAACACGCCGATGGGTGCGAACAGCATCACATAGTCGGTGACGCGGATCATCACATGCACCAGCTCTTCAAAGAACGACTTGATCACGGCGCCGGTCTTGGCCGCCACCGTGCACAGCGCGAAACCAAAGAACAGCGAGAACACCACGATCTGCAGCACCGAGTTGTTGGCCAGCGCCTCGAAGATGCTTTTCGGGAAGATGCCGACGATGAAGTGCTTGAAGTCCAGCGAGCCCGTCTTCAGGTGGGTCGATGCGCCGGCGTCCGGCAGCGCCAGATGCATGCCGTCGCCCGGGCGAAACACATTGGCCCACAGCAGGCCCAGCAGCAGGGAAATCAGCGAGGCGGTGACGAACCAGCCCAGCGCCTTGGCGCCCACGCGGCCCACGCTCTTGGCGTCGCCCATGCTGGCAATGCCCACCACCAGCGTGGCAAACACCAGCGGCGCGATGATCATCTTCACCAGGTGCAGGAAGATCTCCGTCAGCGCCGTGAAGTAGCTGGCGATTTCCTTGGCGGTCTCCGCGGGAAAGGCCGTGTGGCAGATGTAGCCGACGACGATGCCGGCGGCAAGCGCGATCAGTACCCAGGTGGTGAGTTTGTTGAATTTCATGCTGTCTGCAGGGTCTTGGGTCGCATGCGCGCAGCGCCGGGCGGGGCCGATGTGCGCTGAACGAGAAGGCTATGGGTGGAAGGGAAGCGGGGGCCGGGGTCCGGCAGTGCGCGCATGCGGCAACTGCGACCACGGCAGGGCGGCCTGGCTAGCGATTCATTTCTTGAGGCCGCCAAGGCGATTGGCGACCGGGTACATACAAAAAAGCCTGCTATATATTCAATAGCAGGCTTTTCAACAGCAGTAACGTCTGATCGCTTTGGCGCAGTGGCGTGCAAGGCGGCCATTGGGCCAGGCGTCCTGCCCACAGTTGAGGGCTGGCGCGCATTGTACTGGTTTTTAAGTAGCTGTCCCAAAAAACCGAACTGGGCCCCGGCCTGGGCGCCGTTGCCCTCAGCCGCGGGTGATAGTCGCGGGCCGGTAGATGCGGGCCGCGGTGTCGTGGAAGAACGCCTGCTGCTGCAGGGGCTCCAGCGGCGCCAGGATCTGGCGGTAGCCGTCGATCAGCGCCGCGTAGTCGATGAACATCTGATCGACCGGGAAGTTGCTGCCGAACATCAGCCGGTCGGCGCCGAAAAGCCGCACCAGCGCGAGCACGATCTCGCGGTTGGCGTCGGCCACCCAGCCCGCGCCTTCGACGCACAGGCCCGACACCTTCACCACGATGTTGGGCTGGCGGGCCGCGATGGCCATGGCTTCGGACCAGCCACGCAGGGTCTCGTCCTCATGGTCCAGCAGCACGCCGGCGTGGTTGATGACCAGCAAGGTGTCGGGGTGGCGGGCCGCCAGCTGCGCGGCTTCGGCCAGGTTCCACCACGGCGTCTGCAGCTCGAAATGCAGGCCATGGCGTGCCAGCAGCGCATAGCCGGCCTGCCAGCGCGGGTCGGACAGCAGCGAGCGCACGCCGCCGGCGGCTTCGGCGGGCGAGCGCGCACCGCCGGGCTTGTGGCGCACGCTGCGCACCAGCGGCGAAGCGGCCTGCGCGGCCAGCACTTGCTCAGCGTCGGGCGCATCGAGCCAGGCCTGGGCCGCCATCGCGCCCGGCAATCCATGCGCCTGGCTGGCCTGCTCCACCCAGCGGGTCTCGCCCAGCGGATCGGCAGGATCCCACTCGGCTTCCATATAGACCGTGGCCACCACATTGCTGCCGGCGCTGTCGGCCAGGAAATCGGCTGGCAGATAGTCGTGCTTGATGGACTCGTAGTTGCCGTAGCGGTGCGCAACCTGCACGCCGGGGCGCAGCCAGGGGTGGCGGTCCAGACCCAGGTCCCACACATGGTGGTGGGCGTCAATGATAGGACCCTGGTAGAGAGGCATGGTGGAATCTTCCATGGCTTCAGGCCGCAGGGCGCTTGCCTTCGAAGTTGATCGCCAGCGAGCCGATCAGATACACCGCGGCGGCGGTCGACAGCATGTACAGGATGGCGGTGTAATTGCCCGTGAGGTCGAGCAGCACGCCGGCGGCGATAGGCACGATGATGCCCGCCGAGGTGCCGGCGAAGTTCATCACGCCGCCCACCAGACCCACGCGTTCGCGCTTGGCCAGCATGCCGGGAATGGTCCAGTACAGGCCGCCAAACAGGTTGAAGAACACGCCGACGCACAGCAGCGCCACGGCACTGTTCGCGTCCTGCACGAAGGGCAGGGCCAGCAGGGCCAGCAGGCTCAGTGCGCCCGAGCCGCCGAACAGCAGCTTGAACGCCACGTTGCGGCGAAAGTGCCGCTGCAGGAAGTCGGCCAGCACGCCGCTGAGAATCTCGCCGGCCGCGCCGCACAGGAAGATCAGGAAGGTGGCATAGCCCAGTGCCTTGAGGTCGAGGCCGCGTGCCGCCGACAGATAGCTCGGGCCCCAGGTCACCAGGCCCCAGAACACCATGGCCCAGCCCAGGCGGCCGATGACCATCGCCACCACGGTGGGGGTGCTCACGCCGGGCTTTTCACCTTCGACGGCCGCGGCGGTCTCGATGATCTCGAGCTCGGCCGGCTTGACCGAAGGATGCTCCTGCGGGCGGTTGCGGATCCACAGCGTCGCACCAATGCCGAACACCACGGTGAACACGCCGATGATGACAAACGAAGTGCGCCACGAGCCCGTGACACCGATCAGCCAGGCGACGAGCAGGCCACCCACCGCCGCACCCAGGGGCGCGCCGGAGTCAATCAGCGTGATGCCGCGCGCGCGGCTGGTGGGCGGCAGCCAGTTGGAGACGATCTTCGATGCCGATGACATGAAGGGCGCTTCGAAAGCGCCCAGGCCCAGGCGTGACAGCACCAGCAGCGTGGCGCTGGTGGCCAGGCCGCCAATCGCCATGAACGAGCCCCAGACTACCGACGCCACGCCGATCACGCGGCGCGGGCCGAAGCGGTCGGTCGCCATGCCGCCCGGAATCTGCAGCAGGCAGTAGGTCCAGAAGAACGCGCTGAGCATGAGGCCCTGGGCCGTGGCCGAAAGCTGGAACTCGGCGGAGATGGCCGGCATGGCCACCGACAGCGCGCTGCGGTCCACGCAGTTGATGGTGTAGAAAATGAACAGCAGCACGACCATCGCCCAGCGCACTTTGCCGGGCGCTTGGATGGCGCAAGGATGGGTAGGGATGGAACTCACGCGGTCTCCTTGAGGTACCGCCGGCAAGCGGCGGTGGCTTTGAAATTATGGTTTTTGAGGGAGTCGGTTTCGGCGCTGGCGCATACCGCCATACGCAGCGCGGCGGGCTTACCAGCGCACGCCGAAGGTGGTTTCGAGTTCAGTCACCTGCGCGGGCGTCAGCGGCGCGGGCCGCGGGTTCAGCATCAGCCACAGGCGCGCGGTTTCCTCGAGCTCTTCAAGCGCATTCGAGGCGCGCGAGACGCTGTCGGCCCAGACCACGGGGCCCAGGCGTTCGAGCAGCACGCCGCGCACTTCGGCGGCCAGCGCCGCGACCTGCTCGGCCACGCTGGCCGCGCCCGGGCGCGCATAGGAAATCAAGGGCACGCGGCCGATCTTCATGACCTGGTAGGGCGTGATCGGCGGCAGCACGGCGTCGGCCGAGGCCACGCCGGCCAGCGTCAGCGCCACCAGGTGGGTGGAATGGGTGTGCAGCACGCAGCGCGCGGATTCATTGCGCGCATAGATGCCCCGGTGCAGCGCAAGGGTCTTCGACGGCTTGTCGCCCGAGATCCATTCGTTGTCGCTGCTGACCTTGGCCAGGCGCGCCGGGTCCAGCGTGCCCAGGCAGGCATCGGTGGGCGTGATCAGCCAGCCGTCGGCCAGGCGCGCGCTGATGTTGCCCGCGGTGCCGGTGGTGTAGCCGCGCGCATAGAGGCTGGCGCCGACGGCGCAGATCTCGTCGCGCAGGCGCGATTCGTCGTCGAATGCCGTGCTCACGCCGCGGCTCCGTCGAAATGCTTGAGCGCCTTGTCGAAGAAGTCTTCGCTGCCGAAGTTGCCCGACTTGAGCACTACGGCCAGCGCCTGGTCGTCGCCCAGCGATTGCGTCTCGGGCACGCCCGGATCGATCTGGCGGCCGATGCGCAGCGCCTGCAGTTGCAGCGCCTGGATCACCGCGCCCGAGGTCTCGCCCCCGGCCACGACAAAGCGGCGCGTGCCGCTGTCACGCAGCCGCGCCGCGACTTCGCCCAGCGCTTCCTCGATCAGCGCTCCGGCGCGCGCCACGCCCAGTTCGGCCTGTACGCGGCGCACTTCGTCGGGGCTGCTGGTGGCATAGATCAGCGCGGTCTCGCCACCACCGGCGACGGCCAGCGCGGCACTGACCACGTCTTCGCCGCGCGCCAGGGCCAGCGGGTCGACGCGAAAAGCCGGGCGGCCGCTGGCCAGCCAGGCCGCGACCTGGCCATTGGTGGCCTTGGACGCGCTGCCCGACAGCACCACGGCCGGGCCGTCTACGCGCTCGAGTTGCGCGGCGTCGCTGTCCCGCAGCTGGCCGCGGCGGCGGAAATTGGCAGGCAGGCCCTGGGCCACGCCCGAGCCGCCGGTGATCAGCACCGCGTCGGCGCAGGCTTCGCCCAGCGTCACCAGATCGGCGTCGCTGATGGCGTCGGCAATTGCCAGGCGCACGCCTTCGGCACGCAGCACGGCCATGCGTTCGCGCACGCTGACCGCGCCCTGGGCCACGGCGGGCTGGGCAATCAGGCCGACCTTGGCCTGGCTCTGCGACTGCAGCACGCGCACCAGATCGGGGTCGCGCATGGGCGTCAGCGGGTGGTTTTCCATGCCCGATTCGTTCAGCAGGCGCTGGTTGACGAACAGGTGGCCCTGGTACACGGTGCGGCCCGCGCCGGGGAAGGCCGGGCAGGCGATCGCGAAATCGCTGCCCAGCGCGGCTTGCAGCGCTTCGGCCACGGGGCCGATGTTGCCTTCGGCGGTGGAGTCGAAGGTCGAGCAGTATTTGAAGAAGAACTGGGTGCAGCCCTGGGCCTGCAGCCAGCGCAGCGCTTCGAGGCTTTGCGCCACGGCCTGCGCCACGGGCGCAGTGCGCGATTTGAGCGCGATGACGATGGCATCGGCGTCCAGTGCCTGCGCCAGGCCGGCCGAAGGCACGCCAATGGTCTGCACGGTGCGCATGCCACCGCGCACAAGAATGTTGGCGAGGTCGGTGGCGCCGGTGAAGTCGTCGGCGATGCAACCGAGCAAGGGAGTGGGCTTGTTCATAGGGTTCATTGACATGTGAAGAAATGGTATTTGAATTAACAAATTTGCACAAGTAAGGGGAATCCCTGTGACTTCGTGTGATGTTTTGTGAATAATACGCAAAAGCGCCGTTCTCACTGCCACTGGATCACTATGAATTTTGAACTTCTGTTCGCCGACCAACCCGAGCGCAAGGTGCGCTACTCCCTTACCGGCGCAAAGGGCGGCTTTGCCCGCACCCTGCTGGCACAGACGCGTCTGATGCCGCGCCTGGTGGCCGCCGCGCTGTGCGACCTGGATGTGCCCGGCCTTCGTGCCATGTGTGAAGAATTGGGATTCCCCGCGGAACAGCTGCGCGAATGCCATAGCGCCGCCGAAGTCGCCGCGCTGCCCGCCGATGCGATCTGCCTGGTCGCCGATGCCGGCCTGCTGCGCCATGTGCCGCACGACATCCTGGTCGAAGCCACGGGCAATCCCAAGGTCGGCTACCGCGTGGCCTGCGAGGCCATCGAGGCCGGCCGCCATGTGGCCATGGTCAGCAAGGAAGTCGATACCGTCGCCGGCATCACCATGTCGCGTCTGGCAAAAGCCAAGGGCGTGGTCTACACCACCGCCGACGGCGACCAGCCCGCCAACCTGATCGGCCTGGTCAGCTGGGCCCGCACCCTGGGCCTGGAGATCATTGCCGCCGGCAAGTCCAGCGAATACGACCTGGTGTTCACCCCCGCCACTGGCGAACTGCAGCAGCTGGACGAAACCCGCTCCATCCCCGCGCTGGCGAACCTGCTGGCGCTGGGCGAGGACATTCCCGCGACGCTGGCCGCGCGCCGCGCCGCGCTCAAGGGCTGGAAGACCAGCGCCACGGCCGACTATTGCGAAATGGCCGTGGTGGCATCGAACACCGGCTTCGTCGCCGATGTCGAAGCCATGCACTACCCCGTGGCGCGCGTCGCGGAACTGGCCGACATCTACGCGCTGCGCGAGGACGGCGGCATCCTGCAGCGCCCCGGCGTGATCGATGTGTTCAACGTGCTGCGCCTGCCCGACGAAGCCAGCTTCGGCGGCGGCGTGTTCGTGATCGTGCGCACCGGCGACGTCCCCACCTGGCAGCTGCTGGCGCAAAAGGGCCATGTGGTCAGCCGTAACGGCCGCTACGCCTGCATGTACCTGCCGTACCACTTCATGGGCGTGGAAACGCCGATCAGCCTGCTCAACGCCGTGCTGCACAACCGCGCGTCGGGCAGCGACCAGCCGGCCCAGCACGCCATCCTCGCCGGCCGCGCCATCGAGACCATTCCCGCCGGCACCGTGCTGCGCATGGGTGGCCACCACCACGATGTGACCGGCGTCAAGCCGGTGCTGCTGGCGCGTGCCGAAGCGCCCGCGAATGTGGCGCCGCTGTACCTGGCCGCGCACGCCACGACGGCGCGCGAAATCCGCGCCGGCGAGCTGATCTCGCTGGACGACATCGCCGGTGACGATCCCGCACTGCGTGCCGCCTGGCTGGCCGGCCTGGAGGGCTGAACCTTGGCACGCGAGCAAGACCCCAGCGACGACGGCGTCGACAACGCCGGCGGCCGCGCTGCCGGCTTGATTCCCGAGCAGCGGCGCGAGATGATCGTGCGGCAGCTGCGCCGGCACCAGGTGCTGAGCGTGCACCAGCTCACGGAACTGCTGGGCTGCTCGCACATGACCGTGCGCCGCGATGTCGCGGCGCTCGAGGACAAGGGCCGGGTCTACGCCGTGCCCGGTGGCGTGCGCATTGCTAGCCACCAGATCGTCGAGCCCAGCCACCAGGCGAAGTCGGTGACCGAACAGGCGGAAAAGCGCGGCATCGCGGCCCAGGTCGCGCGCCTGCTCCAGCCCGGCATGACCGTCTATCTCGATGCGGGCACGACCATCGCCTGCCTCATCCCGCAGATCGTCGCGCTTGCCGACATGACGGTGATCACCAACGATTTCCATGTCGCGCTGGCGCTGGGCGAGGCGCCCCATGTCACGGTGCTGCACACCGGCGGCGTGCTCGACCACCGCAATGGTTCCAGCATAGGCCCGCTGGCCGCGGCCACGCTGCGCCAGCTGGTCGCCGATATCTCCTTTCTCTCGGCCAGTTCCTGGGATCTGGAGCGCGGCGTGACCACGCCCTCGGCGCCCAAGATCGAAGTCAAGCGCGCGGCGATGGCGATTGCCTCGCAGCGCGTGCTGCTGGCCACCAGCGCGAAATACGGCACCTACGGCACCTACCGCGTGGCCGGGCTCGATGAGTTCGACCTGATCGTCACCGATGACACGCTGTCCGAAGCCGCCGTGCAGCGCATTCGCGAAACCGGGCTGGAGCTCGAAGTCGCCACCGCCTTGCCCGACAAGGCCGCGCAATCGCGCTGAACAAATTTTTAAAAAACTGGAGACAACGCCATGGCTTTCCAAGTCAAATTCTCTGCACTCGCCATTGCGGCGCTGTGCGCTGCCCCCCTTGCCGGCCTGGCACAGCCGAACTGGCCGGCCAAGCCGGTGACCATCGTCGTCGCCTATCCCGCGGGTGGCGCGGCCGACATGCTCGCACGCCTGGTCGCGCCCAAGATGGCCGCGGTGCTGGGCCAATCGGTGGTGATCGAGAACCGCGGCGGGGCCGCGGGCCAGATCGGCGCGGGCTATGTCGCCCAGGCCAAGCCCGATGGCTACACCATCCTGGTCGACGGCGGCGGCTATGCCATCAATCCCACGCTGTTCCCCAAGCTGCCCTATGACCCGGCCAAGGCCTTCACGCCGCTGGGCATCCTGGGCGTGTTCCCGCTGGTGCTGACGGTGTCGCCGGGCTACAGCGCCAAGACTACGGCCGAGCTGGTGCAGGCCGCGCGCGCAGCGCCCGACGCGGTGTCGTATGCCTCGCCCGGCACGGGCTCGACCCAGCACCTGGCCACCGAGCAGTTCCTGCAGCGCGCCAAGGTGAAGATGGTGCACATTCCCTACAAGGGCGGCAGCCCGGCGATGGCCGATGTGATGGGCGGCCATGTGCCGGTCTATGTCGCCAACATCGGCTCGTCACTGGCCAACATGAAGGCCAACAAGCTGCGCCCGCTGGCCGTGATGGCCGCGCGCCGCTCGGCCTTGCTGCCCGACGTGCCCACGCTGGCCGAAGCCGGCGTGCCCAACGCCGAAGCCTACGAGTGGAATGGCATGTTCATGCCGGCCGGCGTGCCGCCCGCGGTCGCCTCCAAGCTGGCCGAAGCGCTCAAGGTGGCGCTCGATGCGCCGGAAGTGAAGGAACGCATCACCAGTGTGGGCGGCGAGCCGTTCACCGGCAGCAGCGCCGAAGTGAAGAAGTTCATCGACCTGCAGACCCAGCGCATGGGCAAGGTCATGCGCGACGGCAACATCAAGGCCGAATGAGCCGGGTCATGCGGGCGTCTGCCTGCATGGCGCGTCGGAGCGTCCTGGCATAGAAGGCCGCCAGCTTGGCGACGGCCGCATCCACATGCTCGGGAACCCCATAGGTTTCGATGTGGCTTGCGCTGGTTGTCTTGAACAGCTCCTGGTCATGGGTGGCGGACGCTTTGACGAACGCGTCCTCGCTCATGCAGAGGCTGTTGGCCCGGCTGCCGCCAAACATCAGCAGCGGCTTGTTGAGCTGTTCCATCTGGCTGGCTACACGCTGCCATGGCGACAACGTTGGAAGCGCCAACGGGCCGGCGGCCTGCGCCGGGCGCTATGTCGCCGGCGTTTTTTCGCTGCGTGCCGCGCTGTGCGCGGTGCGGCGAAGCGCAGCGCATCCACCAGCACGGCGAAGGCCGACGAAACCTGATCAGGGTGCACATCGGCCGCCGGTAAACGCAAGCTGTTCTGCCGCGTTACATGGACAGAGACTCAGCGTTTGAGCCTCGGCAATGCTTGTTGTGAAGGATCTCTGATGAAATCGCATCTCCGCATTCTGGTTGTGACCATGGGTCTGTTCTGTGCGGCCTCGGGTTTTGCGCAAACGACCGCCGCGCCTGCTGCCAAACCCGCCGCCGCAGTGGATTCCCCGGCGGCGCCGGCCGTCAAGGAGGGCACAGCTCCTGCAAAGAGTGACGCTGCATCTGCGGCGAAAACCAACACCCCCAAAGCTGCAGCCGCCGGAGGTGAGAAAGCCAAGGTCTGGGCCAACACCAGCAGCAAGATGTACCACTGTGAAGGCAGCCAGCATTACGGCAAGACCAAGAACGGCGAGTACATGGCGGAAGCCGCTGCCAGGGCCAGGGGCTACCACGCAGACCATGGCAAGGCCTGCCCCAAGTGATGGTGCCGGGCGTCGGGCTTAGGCTTGTCGCCCTGGTGCATATTCCCACGATGGGAATAAAACAAAAAGCCTGCTATCTTTTGGATAGCAGGCTTTTCTTTATGCCTTGGTGGGTCGTGCGTGATTCGAACACGCGACCTACGGATTAAAAGTCCGCTGCTCTACCGACTGAGCTAACGACCCCACCTGCTTCACAGAACTGTTGTTCCGTTTAGCGAAGAACTAAATTCTAGCATGGATTTTTAAGCACTTTTGGCTCGGTGGCCGCAATTTGGTCGAGCACCCAGCCGGCCGCGCATTGGCCGAAGGTGGCCGTCACGGCCACCACCGAGCCATAGCCGTGGCAGTTGAGCGTGCCGTCGGCGCTGTCCAGTGCGCACGATGCGTCGGGCGGGGCCACGGCCTCGCGGCTGAAGACGCAGGCGACACCCATCTTCTTGCCGTCGCGCGGGGCATTGTGCTCGCGGCGCAGGCGGTAGCGCAGCTGGGCCAGCAGCGGGTCGTGCGTGGTCTGGCTCAGGTCGTCGATGTCGACCTTGTGCGCCAGGCGCTTGCCGCCGGCGGCGCCGACGCTGATGAACAACTGCTTGTGGCGGCGCGCATGCGCGGCCATTGCGGTCTTGGCCTTGACCTGGTCACAGGCGTCGATCACGGCCGTGACATCAGCGGGCAGCAGGGCCGGCCAGTTGTCGGGCTCGACGAATTCTTCGATGCAGTGCACTTCACAGCCAGGGTGGATCTGCGCAATGCGCTCGCGCATGGCATCCACCTTGGCCTGGCCCACGGTCGCGGTGAGGGCGTGGATCTGGCGGTTGATATTCGATTCGGAGACCTGGTCCAGGTCGATCAGCGTGATGCGGTTGACGCCGCTGCGTGCCAGGGCCTCGGCGGCCCAGGAGCCGACGCCGCCTATGCCGATGACGGCGACATGCGCGCCGCGAATGCGGGCTGCGCCATTCACGCCATAAAGACGCTCCAGGCCGCCAAAGCGGCGCTGGAGGTCGGGTTCGGACAGCAGGTCGCTGGGCGTAGTGCTCAGGGCCTGGGTCATTTCAAGCGGGAAAGCTGTTCCTTGGCGGCACCCGCAGCTTCGCTGCGCGGATAGGCCTTGATCAGATCCTCCAGCGTCTTGCGGGCCGCGCGGGTGTCCTTGAGCTCGATCTGGCAGTTGGCAATCGACAGCGCGGCTTCGGGCGCGCGCGCATGTTCCGGCGTGGCGGTGAGCAACGAGCGGAAGTTGGCGATGGCCGACTTGTAGTCGCGCTCGGCATATTGGGCGTTGCCCAGCCAAAAGCGCGCCGAGGGCAGATAGCCGCTGCGCGGATACTGGCCTATGAAGGCGCTGAAGGCCTTGTTCGCATCGGCAAACTTGCCGCCGCGGAAGACTTCCAGCGCGGCATCGAAGTCACGCTTTTCCGCCGGGTCGGCAGTGAACTGCTGACCGTCGACGGTCACCGTGACGGGTTCGAATTGCTTGAGCCGTTCTTCCACACCCTGGGCGATGTCCTTTTGCTTGCGTTGCAGTTCCGAAGACTGCTGCAGCAATTGTTCATTCTGCCCGCGCAGTCGCGCCTGGTCCTGGCGCAGCGTTTCGATCTGCGCCTGCAGGTCCAGCAGGCTGCGCCGCAGCTGCGACGTATCTTCGCTGGCGCGTTGATTCGTCTGCTGCATCGCGTCCAGGCGCTGGCGCAGCTCGATGATGGCCTTGCGGGCCTCGTCGTCACCGAACAGGGCTGCCTGGCTGGCGGTGGCAAACGACGCGGTGCAGGCCAGGGCCAGCACCGTGCGCGCTACGGAAAAGGTGCGGAAAAGCGGCATTGCAATTTTTAACGGTAGGACAGTTCAGCGCGACGGTTCTGGGCGAAGGCTTCTTCGGTGAAACCTTGCATGGCGGGCTTTTCCTTGCCGAAGCTCACGGCTTCGACCTGGGCGTCGGACACGCCCAGCAGGCCCAGCGAACGACGCACGGCTTCGGCGCGCTTCTGGCCCAGTGCCAGGTTGTATTCGCGGCCGCCGCGTTCATCGGTATGGCCTTCGACCACGACCTTGCGGCTGGGCGAGGCCTTGATGAAGCGTGCGTGGGCTTCGATCTGGGCTTGTGCGTCGGCCTTGATCACGAACGAATCGTAGTCAAAGTAGACGATGCGGCTCACGCCCTGGGGGCCGGCCTGGTCACCACCCGATTGCGTCAGGTCAACGCTGGACACGCCGCTTTGGCCTGCGCCGCTGCCATTGGCGCCGGCGCCGGCACCGCTGCTCAGGGCCGATTTGTCCGTGACAGGCGTTTCGTCGAGCTTGACGCCCGAGCTGCAGCCGGCCATCAGGGCGGCGACGGTGAGGGCAATGGAAAGGCGTTTGAAGGTGATCATGGAAAAACTCCGCGTTCAGCAGAACGGATGAGCGATAACGGTTAAAAAAGAGAAAACGAAAATCAATGTTTGAGGAACGGGCCCCAGTCCGGTTCGCGGATGTCACCACCCTGGCCGGCCAGACGTGCCTTGATCTTGCCGTCCAGTGTCGTGGTCATCAGGGATTCGCGGCCCTGCTGCAGCGTCGCGTAAACGATCTGGCGGCTATTGGGCGCAAAGCTCGGATTCTCATCGGCGGTGGTGTCGGTGATCGCGGTCACAGTGCCCGCGCTCAGGTCCATTACATGCAGCTTGAAGCCTCCGCCCACGCGCGAAATATACGCGAGCCAGCGTCCGTCTGGACTGACACTTGGCGAAATGTTGTAGTTGCCGCTGAAGGTCACGCGTTCGGCGCTGCCGCCGTTGGCCGAGACCTTGTAGATCTGTGGTGCGCCGCCGCGGTCGCTGACGAAGTAAATCGTCTGGCCGTCGCTGGAAAACACGGGTTCGGTATCGATGCCGCTGCTTTGCATCAGACGGCGCGGCTCGCCCCCCTGGGCGCTGATCGAGTACAGCTGCGAGCCGCCGTCGCGCGTCAGCGTCACGGCCAGCGTTTCGCCGTTGGGGGCCCAGGCGGGCGCGCTGTTCGAGCCGCGGAAGTTGGCCAGCAGGCGCCGGCGGCCGCTGGCCACGTCATGCACGTAGACCACGGGCTTGCGCGATTCAAACGATACATAGGCGACCTGGCGGCCGTTCGGCGACCAGGCGGGTGAAATGATGGGCTCGGGGCTGGACAGCGCGGATTGCGAGTTCTCGCCATCCGCGTCGGCAATCCACAGGCTGTAGCGCTTGCCGGCCTTGGTCACATAGGTGATGCGGGTCGAGAAGATGCCGCGCTCGCCAGTGAGCTTTTCGTAGACATAGTCGGCAATGCGGTGGGCCACGAGGCGCAGGTCGCCAGTGGTGACCGCAAAGCCCTGGCCGCCCAGATCCTGGCCGCGCACCACGTCCCACAGGCGAAAGCGCACATCGAAGCGGCCATCGGGCAGGCGGGTCACGCTGCCGGTGACCAGCGAATCGGCCATCTTCTGCTTCCACAGCGCCACATCGGGGCGCGAGGTTTCGTCCAACTGCGTGCCCGAGGCATCGACGCCGCGGAACTGGCCGCTGCGTTCCAGATCGGCCTGGACGATGGCGGCAAGCTTCTGCGGGGACTGTGGTTCGCCGCGGAACGGGGCAATCGCAATCGGCAACTGCGTCAAGCCCACGCCCGTGACTTCAACACGGAATTGTGCCAGGGCCGGCAATGCCGGCGTGGCGGCCAGCGCGGCAAGCAGGCTGCGGCGCATGGGAAGCGGTGTGGCGGTGGAAAGGGAAGTGGATGGAGTTCGGTCAATAGTCATTGGCAACCATCATAGTGCGGGTAAATCCCGGGGCATACGGATGGCATGTTACACACTCCGGCCCGGGCAAACTGTAAGAGGATGAATACGCGGTCTGTAGGGCCGTAAAATCCGCGTCACATGCAAGCCACCCCATCCGCCCCAGAAGCCGCAGGCCCCGTGCCCGTCCCCATGCCCCAGCTGAGCATGCGCCAGCGCCTGCAACGCCTGGCTCCCTATTTCGGCGGCCGCCGCTGGACCTGGGTGCTGGCCGTGGCCGCCATGCTGGTCGGCGCCGCGACCGAGCCCATGATTCCGGCGCTGCTCAAACCCCTGCTGGACAGCGGTTTTACCGACGGCAGTCTGCCGCTGTGGCTGGTGCCGGTGGCCATCATGGGGGTGTTCCTGCTGCGCGGCATTGCGCAGTTCGTCGGCCAGTACGCGCTGGCGCGCATTGCCAACGAGGGCATGCTGAGCCTGCGCCAGGCGCTGTTCGACCGCCTGCTGGCCGCGGACATGGCGCTGTTCTCGCGCCAGTCCGCGAGCAGCCTGTCGAATACCGTGGTCTATGAGGTGCAGACCGGCTCGACCATGCTGGTGCAGGCCATGATGGGCCTGTCGCGCGACAGCTTCACGCTGATTGCCTTGCTCGGTTATCTGCTCTATTTGAACTGGCAGCTGACGCTGGTCGTCGGGCTGGTCGTGCCCGGCGTGGCCTGGATCATGAAGACGCTGTCGCGGCGCCTGTACCGCATCACCAAGGCCAGCCAGGAAGCCACCGACTCGCTGGCCTATGTGGTCGAGGAAAACGTGCTGGCCCACCGCATGGTGCGCCTGCATGGCGCGCAGGACGTGCAGCAAACGCGCTTCGGTGCCTTGAGCCAGCGCCTGCGCCACCTGGCAGTGAAGTCGACCATTGCTTCGGCCGCGATGACGCCGCTGACGCAGCTGCTCGCGGCCGCGGCGCTGTCGGCGGTGATCTGCATCGCGCTGTGGCAAAGCCGCCAGACCCTGCGCACCGACGATGTCACGGTCGGCGGCTTCGTGTCATTCATCACCGCCATGCTGATGCTGGTGGCGCCGATACGCCGTCTGGCCGATGTGGCCAATCCCATCACGCGCGGTGTCGCGGCGCTCGAACGTGGCCTGGCGCTGCTGGACAGCACGCCGGCCGAGCAGGGCGGCACGCACCGTGCGGCCCGGGCCCGGGGTGAACTGGAACTGCGCGATGTGGGCGTGGTGTTTGGCGAAGACCGGGCCAAGGCGCTGGCCCAGGTGAACCTGCGCATACAGCCCGGCGAGGTCGTGGCCCTGGTCGGGCCTTCGGGCGCTGGCAAGACCACGCTGGTCAACCTGCTGCCGCGCTTTCTGGCGCCGACCAGCGGCGAGCTGCTGCTCGACGGACGCCGGCTCGAGGAATGGGACCTGTCCAGCCTGCGCCAGCAGTTCGCCATGGTCAGCCAGGACGTGGTGATGTTCAACGACACCGTGGCGGCCAATGTCGCGCTGGGCGCGCAACTCGATGAAGCCAAGGTCTGGGCCAGCCTCGAAGCGGCGAATCTGGGCGACCATGTACGCCGCATGCCCCAGGGCCTGCAGACCGTGGTCGGGCACAACGCGGTGCAGCTGTCCGGCGGCCAGCGCCAGCGCCTGGCGATTGCGCGCGCGGTCTACAAGGACGCGCCCATCCTGATTCTCGACGAAGCCACTTCAGCGCTGGACACCGAGTCCGAACGCCTGGTGCAGGACGCGTTGCAGCGCCTGATGCAGGGCCGCACGACGCTGGTCATCGCCCACCGTCTGTCGACCATCGAGCATGCGGACCGCGTGGTGGTCATGGAGCGTGGCCATATCGTGGAGCAGGGCCCGCATGCACAGCTGCTGGCGCAGGGCGGGTTGTATGCGCGCCTGCAGGCCCGGCCTGCGGGCCAGTAAGGCCTCAGTCGACGACGACCTGCGCAGTGCCGGCTTCCATGCGGCCGATGACCGCGGCGCTGGCAAAGCCCTGGGCCGCAAACAGCGCCAGCACCTGGTCCACCGTCTCGGGCGTGCAGGACACCAGCAGGCCGCCCGAGGTCTGCGGGTCGGTCAGCAAGGCCTGCAGCGGCGCTGATACCTGTGCGCCCATGGCCACCTGCGCGCCATAGGCCTCCCAGTTGCGCCCTGAGGCCCCCGTCACCACGCCGCGCTCGGCAAATGCCTGCACCGTGGGCAGCAGCGGCAGCGCGCGGCTGTCGATGCGCGCCGTGAGGCCCGCGCCACGCGCGAGTTCCAGCGCATGGCCCAGCAGGCCAAAGCCGGTCACATCGGTCAGCGCATGCACGCCGTCGATCTGCGACAGCGCCGTGCCCGGGCGGTTGAGCTGGGTCGTGGTCTCGACCATCGCGCGGTAGCCATCGGCGTCCAGCAGGTTCTTCTTCAGCGCCGCCGAGAGGATGCCCACGCCCAGCGGCTTGCCCAGCACCAGCATATCGCCGGCCTGGGCGTCGGCATTGCGCTTCATGTGCCTGGGATTGACGATGCCAATGCCGACCAGCCCGTAGATGGGCTCGACCGAGTCAATGGAATGCCCGCCGGCCAGTGGAATGCCGGCCTCGCGGCAGATCGACTCGCCGCCTTCGAGCACCTTGGCGATGACGGCATGCGGCAGCACATTGATAGGCATGCCGACAATGGCCAGCGCCATCAGCGGCGTGGCGCCCATGGCATAGATGTCCGACAGCGCATTGGCCGCGGCAATGCGGCCGAAGTCATACGGGTCGTCGACGATGGGCATGAAGAAGTCAGTGGTCGCAACGATGGCCTGCTCGTCATTGATGCGGTAGACAGCCGCGTCATCGGCAGTTTCATTGCCCACCAGCAGATCCGGGAAGAATTGCTTGGGCAGCGCGCTCTGGCCTATCAGCTGGGCCAGCACGCCGGGCGCGATCTTGCAGCCGCAGCCGCCGCCGTGGGACAGGGACGTCAGGCGCGGGGCTGCCTGTTGCGGGGAGGAGGAGTCGTTCATGGATTCTTCTCGCTGGTCGGCGCGCGTGGGACCGCGGCGCTTGTCACGGTGGCTGCCATCATCGCCCGCCCAGGGCGGCGGCGGCAGCCGAAAGATGGCGGAAAGCAGCAGGAGTCGAACCTACCCAGGAGCGACTGACGCCCCTCACCGGGTTTGAAGCCCGGCCACACCACCGGGTGTGCATGCCTTCCATTCGCCCGCCACCCGCAAGGGGCTGGACAGGCTGTCATTGTACGGGCGCCGCGGCTTCCTGCCAGCGTGCGTCGGGGCGCAGCAGATGCGCGTCGCGCAGGCGGCGGGTATAGCCCACGCGGTCGAAGAATTCGAGGATCTGGATGGCGCGCTTGCGGCCCAGGCCCGTGGCATCGCGAAAGGCCCGGGCCTCGACTTCGGCGCTGGGGTGGCTGGCGGCCAGTGTCTGCACCAGTTGCGCCAGTTCCTGCATGCGCGCGGCGCTGTAGAACAGGTCCTTGACCACCTGGAACACCTGGCCGCGGCGCGTGAGCTTGCGCAGCAACTGGCGCACGCTGTCTTCGGCCACGCCGGCTGAGGCGGCGAGATCACGCACCCAGGGCGGGTCATAGCGGCCGTCGTCCAGCAACGGCAACAGGCGCTCGGCCAGCGTCTGTTCCTGTGCGGACAACTCCACCGTATGCCCCGGCAGGTGCAGCCAAGCCGCGCTGGCGACTATCTGGCCAGCGCGCAGCAGGCTGTCGATCAGCCCGCGCCACAGCGCATCGTGCGCGCCTTGCACCAGACCGGGCCAGGCCATGCGGCGCAGGCGCGCGGCATTCAGGCCGGGCTCGTCGGCCTGTTTCTCATGGAATTGCGCCAGCGTGGCCAGCACCTGCGCGCGCAGCTGCTCCCAGCGCGCGGCGGACAGCAGCAGTGTGTCCGCGCCCAGTGGCAATTGCAGCGCGTCGGCGGGCAGATCCTGGGCTTGCCAGCGCCGGCCCGACAGCCGCACCAGCTGCGACAGCGCCAGGCCATGCGGCGACTGCGCCAGCAGCGGCTCGACGCGGCCGGTCTGCGCGAGCGCATCCAGTGCCTGCAAATAGGATTGACGCGCGGCGCTGCGGCGCTTGCGCGCGGGTGCGTGCGGGTCGCTCACGCTGCCGCCGGCAATGGTGCGGCTGGCCTGGGCGTTGCGCAGGATCAGGCGGTCGCCGGGCAGGCAGTACACCGGCGTATCGAGCACCAGCTGGGCGCGCACCTGGCTGCCGGGCTCGATGCGCTCGCCTTCGAGCAGCGCCACATGGGCCATGCAATGCGCCGTGCCCAGGTGCAGATGCACGGGGGTCCACTGGCGAATCTCCGGCGCCGTCGCAAGCAGTTGCAGCTGCACATCGATGCGGTCGCTGGCCTGCAGCAGCGCGCCGTCGGCGATCCAGTCACCGCGCTGGATGTCTTCCTTGCCCAGGCCGACCAGATTCAGTGCGCAGCGCTGTCCGGCCACGGCGTGGTCGCTGGCCTGGTTCTGCGCATGGATGCTGCGCACACGCAGGTTCGTGCCCGTGCCCGAATGCACCAGGCTATCGCCCGTTGCCACGCTGCCGCCAAACACCGTGCCGGTGACCACCGTGCCCTGGCCGGCCAGGGTGAAGCTGCGGTCCACGGCCAGGCGGAACAGGCCGGCACGCGCGCGTGCCGGCATCTTCTGGGCCATGGTTTCAAGATGCTGGCGCAGTACTGCTACGCCGGGATCGTCGGGATTGTTGGCCGCGGTCTCGAATATGGCGGCGCCAGCCAGTGCCGTGGGCGCCAGCAGCTCGGTGAGCTGGGCGCGCGCTGCGGCGATCTGCTCGCGGCTGGCGCGGTCCACCTTGGTCAACGCCACGCTGGCCTGGCTCACGCCCAGCAGCTGCAGGATATCGAGGTGTTCGCGCGTCTGTGGCATCACCCCGTCATCGGCGGCCACGACCAGCAGCGCATGGTCTATGCCCACGGCGCCGGCGGCCATGGTGTGCACGAACTTTTCATGGCCGGGCACATCGATGATGCCCAGCACATCGCCATTGGGCAGCGGCGCATAGGCGTAGCCCAGTGCAATCGAGATGCCGCGCGCTTTTTCTTCCTTGAGGCGGTCGGTGTCCACGCCCGTGAGCGCGCGCACCAGCGTGGTCTTGCCATGGTCGATATGGCCGGCGGTACCGATGATCATGGGACGGCCTTGGCCAGCAGCGGCAGTTGTTCGGCAAAGCGTGCCTGCTGGCCGGCTTCCAGGCAGCGCAGATCCAGCCACAGCGCATCGGCCTGGATGCGGCCGATCACCGGCCGGGGCAGGGCGCGCAGCGCGGCTTCGAGCTGCAGCAGCTGGCGCCCGGCCTGGCGGCCGGAGGCCGGGTGGATGCGCAGGCCGTGGCTGGGCAGGGATTCCACGGGCAGCGCGCCGCTGCCGATCTGGCTGGCCATGGCCGCGGTTTCAACCACATAGGCGGCACCAACCGCGGCCTGAAAAATCGGGGCCAGCGTTTCGGCCTGGGCCTGCATGTCCGCGGCCTGGCGCGTGAACAGGCGCAGCGTGGTGAGGCGTTCGGCCAGCTTTTCGGGGTGCAGATAGAGCCGCAGCACGGGTTCAAGCGCGGCCAGCGTCAGCTTGCCCACGCGCATTGCGCGCTTGAGCGGGTTTTTCTTGATGCGCGCGATCAGCTCCTTGCGCCCGACGATCAGGCCGGCCTGCGGGCCGCCCAGCAGCTTGTCGCCGCTGAAGGTGACGATGTCGGCGCCGGCGGCAATGGTTTCGCGCACCGTGACTTCATGCGGCAGGCCCCACTGGCGCATGTCGACCAGCGTGCCGCTGCCCAGGTCGACCACCATGTGCAGGCCCTGGGCATGCGCGATGCTGGCGACCTCATGCTCGCTGACGCTCTTGGTGAAGCCCGTGACTTCGTAATTGCTGCAATGCACCTTCATCAGCAGGCCGGTGTCGGGGCCCATGGCCTCGGTGTAGTCGCGTGCATGGGTGCGATTGGTGGTGCCGACCTCGACCAGCCGCGCACCGGCGCGCGCCATGATGTCGGGGATGCGAAACGCGCCGCCTATCTCGACCAGCTCGCCGCGCGAGACGATCACTTCCTTGCCCGCGGCCAGCGCGCCCAGCGTCAGCAGCACGGCCGCGGCATTGTTGTTCACGACGGTGGCCGCCTCGGCGCCGGTCAGCTCGCAGATCAGCGCTTCGATCAGGTCGTCGCGGTCGCCGCGCCCGCCGGTTTCGAGGTCGTATTCGAGATTGGCCGGGCTCAGCATGGCTTCGACCACGGCATCCACGGCTTCCTGCGGCAGCAGCGCGCGGCCCAGATTGGTGTGCAGCACGGTGCCCGTGAGATTGAACACCGCCTGCAGGCGCGGCGCAAAGCGTGCGGCCAGGCGCTGCCCGACGGCATCTGCAAGGCGCGCTGTGTCGGTGCATTCGGGCCCCAGTGCCTCGCCGGCACGCAGCTGTGCGCGCAGCGCATCCAGCGTGTCGCGCACGGCCTGGGTGCAGGCCTGGCGGCCATGGCGCTGGAGCAGCGGCGCCAGTTGCGCACTGCCCAGCAGGCGGTCGACGGAGGGCAGGGGAGAGCGGGGGGAGGAGGCGCTGGCGTCGGTTCTCATCCCGATATTTTCAACCCATTGCGCCCTTGTCCCGAGCTTATTCCGCCGCCGGATCGACCAAAGCCTGGTCGCCGTCGGCTTGCTCCTCGGCAAACGCCACATAAAGCAGGGGATTGGTGCTGGCGCGCTTGAACGGCGTCTCGCTCATCAGCAGGTCCAGCATCAGCGACGCGAGGTCATCGGCCAGGGGCTCGGCCAGCGGGTCCTTTTCCTGGTTGATCACCTTGCGGTAGCTGCCGCATTCGCTGCAGGTCTCGGCCGTGACGACTTCGCCCAGGCCTTCGACGCCCTGGTACTGTATGCCCTTGGTCGACTCGCAATGCGAGCACTTGACGCGCACCATGTGCCACTCCGTGCAGCAGGTGCCGCAGTGCAGATAGCGGTGGCCGTTGGCCTTGCCGCCTATGCGCAGCACGCTGGCCACGGGTTCGCTGGCGCAGACCGGGCAGATCGATGCGGGCTCGGTGTAAGGCACGTCGCCCACGGCCAGCTGCGCGGCGCGCTGTGCAAACACGACCTGGAGGGCCGCCATCACGAACGGCGCCATGCCCACATCGCGCGCCGCGACTTCCTTTTGCAGCAGGCGCTTGGCCACGGCTTCGCGCTCGGCCTGGGGCATTTCGCGCAGCGCGGCTATCAGCGGCTGCAGCGGCGCGGGCAAGCCTGAGCCGCCTTCGAGATGGGTGAGCATGGTGTCCAGCACCTGCAGCCAGCCGGGGTCAAGGTGATCGGCGGCGGGCATCAGCGGCATCGAATGCTGCTGGGCCAGCGCAATCGCGTCGGCGGGCAGGGTGGGCGCGGGCAGGCTGGCCAGTGCCTGGTGCTGGGCATCGACGATGCGCGCGACAAACAGTATGTAATCGGCAATCGGATTGCCATCGGCGAGCTGGCGCAGGCGCGCGGCGCGGTCGGCAAACAGGCTGCCGAGCTCGGGCAGGCGGATGCGCGGGAAATTGATCTGATCGATGGCCTCGATCTCGCCGCGTTGAAGAATGCGTTGCATGGTGTCTTTCCAAATAAGTGCCGCCGGCACGCCCTGGGGGCGTCCGGCGGCGGTGACGGCCCTTCGATCCTTCGACAGGCTCAGGATCAGGGCGAACGGCTTTGGTCAGTCTTTTTCGCCGGTCACCTTGCGATACCAGATGGGATGATGGTACTTGGCCCAGGCGCGGTTCACGGTGCCATAGACCATGGCGCGCAGCGTGCCGCGGGTCCAGATCGCTGCGTAGATGTGCAGGATGATCAGGCCGAACAGCGCGAACGCCGAGACCGCATGCAGCACCACGCTGGCGCGCACGATTTCCACCGGCAGGTTCCACCAGGCGCGCCACATCAGCACGCCCGACAGCGTGAGGCCCAGCATGGAGGCAATCAGCAGCCAGAACAGCACTTTCTGGCCGCCGTTGTACTTGTCCTGCTCGGGCATCACATGGTGCTCTTCGGTCACCAGTTTTGGCGCTTCCTTGAGCCACTGGCGGTCGCGTGCGCGAATGATGTTGAGCCGCCAGAAGCGGATCACCATCAGCACGAACGCCAGCGCCATCACCACCCCTATATAGGGATGGAGAATGCGCGTCCAGGGCCCGCCGCCAAACAGCTGCACCAGCGGATAGAAGGCCGGGTGGAAGAACGCCAGGCCCGACAGGGCCAGCAGCACGAAGGTGATTGCCACCAGCCAGTGGTTGGCGCGCTCGCCGGCGGTGTAGCGCTTGAGGTCACGGGGGCTGCGTTTCATTTTGCGTCCTCCTCATCCAGCATCTGCTGTTCCAGCCGTTGCTCGTTGCGTTCCTCTTCGCGCTCGAGTTCCGCGGGCACGTCGTGCGGGCCCTTGGTCACGTAGTGGAAGAAGCTGCCCACGGCGGCCGCACCCAGCGCCGCGAGCGCCAGCGGCTTGGCCACGCCCTTCCACAGGGACACCATCGGGCTGATCTTGGGATCATCCGGCAGGCCCTTGTAGAGCGATGGCTTGTCCGCATGGTGCAGCACGTACATGACGTGCGTGCCGCCCACGCCCGGTGGGTCGTAGAGGCCGGCCTTGTCGTAGCCGCGGCGGTTCAGGTCCTGGATGCGGTGCTCGGCATGGTCCTTCATTGCCTGCTTGCTGCCGAACTGGATGGCGCCGGTCGGGCAGGTCTTGACGCAGGCCGGTTCACGCCCCACGGCCACGCGGTCGGAACACAGCGTGCACTTGTAGGCCTTGTGGTCCTTCTTCGAGATGCGCGGTATGTTGAACGGGCAGCCGGTCACGCAGTAGCCGCAGCCAATGCAGTTCTCCTGCTGGAAGTCGACGATGCCGTTGCTGTACTGCAGGATGGCGCCGGGCGACGGGCAGGCCTTGAGGCAGCCCGGGTCTTCGCAGTGCATGCAGCCGTCCTTGCGGATCAGCCATTCCAGGTTGCCCGTGGCCTCGTTTTCGTACTCGGTGAAGCGCATGACGGTCCACGAGTCGGCCGTGAGGTCGGTCGGGTTGTCATACACGCCGGCGGCCAGCGTGCCGACTTCATCGCGCAGATCGTTCCACTCCATGCAGGCGGTCTGGCAGGCCTTGCAGCCAATGCACTTGGAGACGTCGATCAGCTTGGCCACTTCGCCCGAGTGCGTTTCACGCACGCTGGGCGAAGGGGTGGTGGTCGCCGAACGGCGCTTGATATCGAGAGAGTGTGTAGAAGACATCAGCTACTCCTTAGGCCTTTTCCACCTTCACGAGGAAGGTCTTGGATTCTGGTGTGTTGCTGTTGCCGTCACCAATCGATGCTGTGAGATTGTTGGCCATGTAGCCCTTGCGCCCGGTCGACGAGAAGCCCCAGTGGATGGGGATGCCGACATGGTGCACGGCCCGGCCTTCGATCTTCATGGCTTTCAGGCGCTTGGTCACCACGGCCGCGGCCTTGACGAAACCGCGCTTGGAACTCACCTTGACCTGCTGCCCGGTGGCAATGCCCAGCTCCTGCGCCAGCGCTTCACCGATCTCGACGAACTGCTCGGGCTGAACGATGTTGTTCAGCTGCACATGCTTGGTCCAGTAGTGGAAATGCTCGGTCAGGCGGTACGTTGTGCCCACATGCGGGTACTCGGCGGCCGTGCCGTCCGTGCCCTTGGTCGACTCGAGAATCCGCGCCGCGGGGTTGATGACCGCGAGCTTGTTCTCGGGGTACATCGGGTTGTAGCCCAGCGGGTTGTCGAAGGCCTCGTAGTGCGTGGGGAAGGGGCCTTCGTTCATGCCCTTGCGGGCAAAGAAGCGCGCCACGCCTTCGGGGTTCATGATGAACGGGCCGACGGTGGCCGGATCCATGTTCAGCCCCATGTCCGGCACATCGGCGCCGGCCCAGGCCTTGCCGTTCCACTCGACCAGCTTGCGGTTCGGATCGAAGGCCTTGCCCTGCAGGTCGCACGACGCACGGTTGTAGAGCACGCGGCGGTTGGCCGGCCAGGCCCAGGCCCAGTTGAGCGTATTGCCAATGCCCGTGGGATCCGAGTTGTCGCGGCGCGCCATCTGGTTGCCCGATGACGTCCAGCAGCCGGTCCAGACCCAGCAGCCGCCCAGCGTCGTGCCGTCGTCGCGCATCTCACCGAAGCCCCCCAGTTGCTCGCCGGCCTTGCGGATCAGCTTGGTCGGGTCCTTGGGGTCGAACAGGTCGACCAGCGCGCGGCCGTTGTACTCCTTGGCGACTTCTTCCGAAGTCGGGTGCGCCGCCTCGGCATAGGGCCAGTACAGGTTGGCAATCGGATCGGGGAACTTGCCGCCGTCCTTGGCATAGGCCTGCTTGAGGCGCAGGTGCAGGGCCGACATGATCGCGATGTCGGTCTTGGCTTCACCTGGTGGCTCGGCCGCCTTCCAGTGCCACTGCAGCACGCGCGACGAGCTCACCACCGCGCCATCCTCCTCGGCGAAACAGGTGGTCGGCAGGCGGAACACCTCGGTCTGTATGGCCGCCGGGTCCACGTCGTTGAACTCGCCATGGTTCTGCCAGAACTCCGAGGTCTCGGTGACCAGCGGATCCATGATGACCAGGAACTTGAGCTTGGACAGCCCCTTGCGCACATTGTTGCTGTTGGCCAGCGCCGCCAGCGGGTTGAAGCCCTGCGCGATATAGCCGTTGATCTTGCCCTGGTTCATCAGGTCGAAGACCTGCAGCATGTCGTACTGGCGGTCGAGCTTGGGCAGGTAGTTGAACGCGTAGTTGTTCTCGGCCGTGGCCGCCGGTCCCCACCAGGCCTTCATCAGGCTCACATGGAACTTGGGCGTGTTCGACCAGTAGTTCATCTGCCCGGGCCGCATCGGCTTCGGGGTGCGCGCTTCGAGATACTTGGCGTAGTCCTGCTCGCCCTCGTTGGGCAGCGACAGATAGCCCGGCAGGCTGGCCGACAGGATGCCCAGGTCGGTGAGGCCCTGGATGTTGGAGTGGCCGCGCAAGGCGTTCATGCCGCCGCCCGCGACACCGATGTTGCCCAGCAGCAGCTGGATCATCGCGCCGGTGCGCAGGATCTGCGCGCCGGTCGTGTGCTGGGTCCAGCCCAGGGCATAAAGGATGGTGGCCACGCGACCCGATTCCGCCGTCGAGGCGAGCTGCTCGCAGACATGCAGGAACTTGGGGATGGGCGTGCCGCAGATGCTCTCGACCTTCTCGGGCGTATAGCTGGCGTAGTGGCGCTTGAGCCACTGGTAGACGCAGCGCGGATGCTCCAGTGTCGGGTCGGTGGTCACATAGCCATCGGCGTCGAGCTCGTAGTCCCACGACGACTTGTCGTAGCTGCGCTTTTCCGGGTCATAGCCCGCGAAGATGCCTTCGTCGAACGCAAAGTCCTCCTTCACGATATAGGTGAAGTCGGTGTAGTTCCTCACGTATTCGTGATGGATCTTGTTGTTGGTCAGCAGATAGTTGATGACTGCGCCCAGGAACACGATGTCGCTGCCCGAACGGATGGGGGCATAGAAATCGGCCACCGATGCGGATCGGTTGAAGCGCGGGTCGACCACCATGAAGTGCGCATTGTTGTGCTCCTTCGCTTCGGTCACCCATTTGAAGCCGCAGGGGTGGGCTTCAGCGGCATTGCCGCCCATGATCAAAATAACGTCCGCGTTCTTGATGTCGACCCAATGGTTCGTCATCGCT